>OBYR01000002.1_pt1 | contig 450270 bp, 322 predicted proteins | sample 1495491 | NCBI WGS metagenome assembly OBYR01 (sample SAMEA2580206, study PRJEB22360) | human gut metagenome | biome: human gut; feature: human-associated habitat; material: faeces | place: Denmark | collected 2008/2010 | reverse complement strand
TCATGATCCAAAACGACGTACTCGATACTGCCAAATGGGAAGGCCGTCTTGAAGGTCTTGCCGAAGGAAAAGCCGATGCTTTGCGTCAGACGGCAGTTAATATGAAACGTATGGGAATGCCGACAGCCGACATTGTAACCTGCACAGGGTTGTCGGTAGAGGAAATCGAGAAGTTATAGAAATAATTGAGCCTATCCGAACATAAGCTATCAAAATAACAAAATCCCCGGTCTCAAGGAACTGAGCCGGGGATTTTCTGTAGTTTGGCATTTGAATTATAGGGAGTTGTTATTTTTGGTCCGTTATGCGTAGCCGTTCAGCATTCCGTAGAAATACATCGGCTTTAATATGTAAACTTTCAGTAACCAGGCTGCCCATTGTTCTTTTGATGTGTCCAACATCGTGAACGGGAATGAAGTTGCCGGTTTTTTATCATAATCGAACTCGCACAAAAGCACGTGTCCATAGTCTGTAACGATCGGGCAGGCTGCATATCCGTTGTATTTCTCAACAGGTTCTTTGCCTTCCATCAGCGAGATCAGGTTCTTGGCAGCGATCGGCACTTGCATGCGTACGGCGGCAGATGTCTTACTGGTCGGTATGCCGGCTACATCTCCCAAAGAGACAATGTTCGGATACGTTTTATGTACCAGTGTCGTTTTATCGACCATCACCCAGGCTTCGGCAGCCAGCTTGCCTTCCGTCCATCCCAGTCCGGCTTCGCGAACGAAATCAGGAGCCGACATAGGAGGTGCGAAGTGGAAGAAATCGTAATCTTCTATGAAAGGAGTGATTACTTTTTCTTCTCCGACTGTTTCTACCTTTTCAAAATGTACTTGTTTGGCTGCTGTATCGACACCTTTTACACGCACATTGAGATTGATCGGAATATTGCGTTCCTTATAAATCTCCAGTAGACGGGGAGTATAGAAAGGAATATCATACAGCTCTTTGGATGCTGTGAAGTAATCCAGTTTAAGCTTATCCCGTGTACCCTGTTTGCGGCTGTAATCGTCTGTCAGCAAACAAATCTTTTTCGGTGCCCCTCCGCATTTGTGTTTCGTGTATGTATCGGTGTAGATACCACGGCCACCTGTTTTAGAGAATTCCTGGAGCGCTTTCCAGGTTTTTTGTGCACCTTCGAAATCATATATACTGTGAGCGTTTCCCACTCCCAAAGTATCGTGTGTAATCCCTTCTACCTTTTCCCAGTTTGTCTGCACTCCCGGAGTCAGGACCAGAAAGTCGTAAGCGACCTTTCCGTTGTTGTTAGTTGTTACCAGGTTCATCACCGGGTCGACTGCTGCAACCGAATCTTTAATCCATTTTACTCCGTCAGGAATACAGTTCTCTTGTTTTTTCCAAACGTCGTCCGGTTGATAAACACCGGAAGCTATCAAAGTAAAACCAGGCTGGTAGAACTGTCGATCGCTTGGATCTATCAGTGTGATATCCGGCTTATCCAGCCAGTGCATCAAACGTGCAGCCATACTGAGCCCGGCTGCCCCTCCACCGATAACTACGATCTTTCCTTTTGCATTACTTGAGAATGCGTGAGCTTTTTGTGTACCCACAGCGGTTGTAATTCCCGCTGCTGTTAATATTTTGAGGAAATGGCGGCGACTGATTCCCTGCCTTTCCAATTCTTCCAGTTGTTCTTCCAGATCGTGTTTCATCATGCCTATAGAAATTAAGATTCAATTGCACCGGCAAAGGAAGTACATTTGGAAATACATCAGCTAAAAAAGACTACTACACTACTTGCACAAATGATGTGTGTGGAGAAAAAGAGTACATCAGGGCTTTCTCATGGCTATTACAATAGAGGTTAAGTGTTTGATATATACGTTCTTGTGAAAACGTCAATTCTAGAAAATACTTTTTAGTAATTCATGAGGAAATCGATCAGATTGGTATCGCTGTCAAGGGACAGGCGCTTTCTTAAACGGTACCGTCGTAATTCTATCGCACGTACTGATACGTTTAACAGGGATGCGATTTCTTTTGTGGAGAGATTCATACGGAGCAGGCAACAGATACGTAAGTCTCCGCTCGTTATATCGGAATATTGTTGGCGCAGCCGGTCGATGAAATTCTGATGTGCGCTGTTGAAATGTGTTTCGAACAGTACCCAGTCTGCCTGGTCGTTCAGCGATTCTTCCATCAGGTTTTTCATACGGTTGTAGAGTTTGTTCGGATAACGGTCACCGAGTGTTTCTTTCTGCTGTTCCAGTTCGTCCAGCAGTTTCTGTACGGCCTGGTTTCTTTTTACCAGCGCGGAGGTCTGTAAGGTGAGTTCGTTATTCTTGTTTTGCAGTTCAGCTTCCAGCATCCTGCTTTTCATCTGCTGGATCTTCTGTTCTTCCGCCTGTCGTTTGGCTTCCTGCTTGCTCTTCTCTTCCCGTTGCAGGTTTTTCAGATGATAACTGAGTGTATATTTACCGATCAAAGCGATGGATATGATATAAAGAAGCCATGCCCATATCGTATTATACCAGGGAGGACGGACAGTGATCGGGACGGATATCTCCAGATACGGCCCTTTTACCACATATTTGCGGATTTTGAGAATGTATTTTCCCTCCGGCAATTGCAGGAAAGATATCTCCCCGCCTTTTTGCCAGGGTGACCAGGTGGATGAAACACCTTCTATCATGTAACTGATCTGATGGTTCGGAGTGAAGATCGTGCTTCCGACATAGATGGAAAATTCCTGGAAATTGTAAGGAAGGGATATCTTCTCCGTATTGACTGGCAGGTGGTGTACGCCGTGTTTGTCGATGTATTTTATTTCAGAGATCTGCAGAGGCGTACCGGGTCCCAGGCTGCCTTCTATCAGCTCACGTATATTGACCAGCAGGATGCCCTGCATGGCTGATATCAGATGAAGTGAATCATTCAAAGGATATATCTTCCGGTCCCTGCTCACCATGTTCATGTTGTAATTGTTGAGCAGCAGACGGCATTTCAATGTCCCTTTTCCCGAGTCGTTATGGAAAAGGCCGGCTTCGTTTTTGAAACAGAGCCAGTACATATTTTCTCCGATCGGATAGATTTGTTCCGCATCGGCAAACTCTCCTAACGATTCAGGGTCATTGAACACGTTCCCTACGCGGAGCGAGTCGAATACGCTGTTCTGCGGTAAGAGATGGAACGTTTCTTTCTTGATGTCGACCGGCTCAAAATTATCGCCGCCGCTTAATGTCCTTTTGAAATATCCTACATTGGTCTGGATATATAATGTGTCATTGAATAATGTGGCGTTTTTCAGTTTCCCTATCTGGCTGCGTTTGCCCAGCATAACGACAGGAGGTTCGAATGTTATTTGCGAGATGCCGTTATCGAAAGCGATCCATATCTGTTGCGCATCCTGGATACAGATGGCACGCACGATGTTGTCGGGCAATGACTGGTCGTGGGTTGACAGATGTCGTAAAATGGTTCCGTCGGGACTGGTAATGTATAACCCGTTATTGGTCGTACCGATGAAGTACAGGTCGTTTATCGTGGTAAAGACGGAAGGCTGGGCATGCAATATCTCGTCAGGGAGAATGAACGGGATAGAGACAGGAGGTTCTTTGAATTTGACTTCTGCCGGTATTTTGGAAAGTTTCTGGTAACGCATCACCCCGAGGTGATCGCGGGTCCATCCGCCGAAAGAGCTTTCGCTGATCGTGTAGATCGTATCATTGAGGAATGTAACGCCGTTTATAATGGATTTGTCGGGAGTTTCGTAATGCTTCCAGGTATTCCCGTCGAATGTAAGCAGCCCGGAATTGTTGGCTACGTAGAGTACACCGTCGGATGCGACGGATAATCCCCAGTTCTGACAACTGGCTTTATAATCGTCTACCGTAAAGTTTTTAATGAATAAATTAGGGACGGCTACCGAGGCATGCACAACGAAGAATGTCAGCATGAATGTCAGGAACAATATCGGTAGTCTGTACATAGGCACGAATTAAAATTAAACATGTAGAGACAGAGTAAATCCCTGTCTCTACAGTATTATGACCACAAATATACTAAAAATATTTGCTTATTTGTAATCCTGCCAATCTTTGATTTGGATATCTTTTACATCCATCGTACAGAATGCTTCGATAAATGCGCTAGCCAAACGTGCGTTGGTAATCAATGGAATATTATGGTCGATAGCAGCACGGCGGATCTTGTAACCGTTGGTCAGCTCGCGTTTGCTATGATCTTTCGGGATATTTACAACCAGTTCGAATGTGTGGTTGCTGAACATATCCATGATATTCAAGTCTCCCTGCTCATCCGGCCAGCATACGGCTGTCGCTTCGATACCGTTGTCGTTCAGGAATTTAGCAGTACCTGCAGTACCGAAAATCTTGTATCCCTTAGAGCTCAGCATGCGGCAAGGTTCCAGCAGGTCTACTTTACTCTTTGCTGCACCTGAAGAAACCAGGACATTCTTTTTAGGAATGTTGTTGCCTACGGCGATCATGGCAGACAGCAATGCTTCGTTGAAGTCGTCGCCGATACAACCTACTTCACCGGTAGAACTCATATCCACACCCAGTACAGGGTCTGCCTTGTGCAGACGGGCGAATGAGAACTGAGAAGCCTTTACACCGATCCAATCGATATCGAAAGCGCTCTTGTCCGGTTTTGTATAAGGAGCGTCCAGCATGATGCGGGTGGCAGTTTCGATGAAGTTGCGTTTCAGTACTTTTGAAACGAACGGGAAACTACGTGATGCACGCAGGTTACATTCGATTACCTTCACGTCGTTGTTCTTAGCCAGGAACTGGATATTGAACGGTCCGCTGATGTTCAACTCCTTGGCGATCATCTTGCTAACCTTCTTGATGCGGCGTGCTGTTTCGAAGTAAATCTTCTGAGCCGGGAATACCAGTGTAGCGTCACCGGAGTGAACACCGGCAAACTCGATATGTTCGGAGATAGCGTATTCAACCACTTCGCCGTTCATCGCTACTGCGTCGAACTCTACTTCTTTGGCTCCCTGCAGGAACTCGGATACAACCACCGGATATTCTTTAGATACCTTAGCAGCCAGATCCAGGAATTCGATCATCTGTTCCTTGTTGTGGCAAACGTTCATGGCAGCACCTGAAAGTACATAAGAAGGACGGATCAGGATCGGGAAGCCTACCTTTTCGATGAAGCCGTCGATCTCTTCCATACTGGTCAACTCTGCCCATGCCGGCTGGTCGATACCCAGTGTATCCAACATGGCTGAGAATTTATGGCGGTTTTCAGCGCGGTCGATAGACAGCGGAGAAGTACCCAGTACCGGCACATTCTGACGATACAGCTTCATTGCCAGGTTGTTCGGGATCTGTCCGCCTACGGATACGATCACACCCTTCGGCATTTCCAGGTCCATTACGTCGAGTACACGTTCGAAAGAAAGTTCGTCGAAGTACAGACGGTCGCACATATCGTAGTCGGTAGAAACCGTTTCCGGGTTGTAGTTGATCATGATCGACTTGTAACCCAGCTTACGTGCAGTCTGTGCAGCGTTCACCGAACACCAGTCGAACTCTACGGAAGAACCGATGCGGTAAGCACCTGATCCCAGGATCACCACGCTCTTGTCATTCTTATAGTAAGGGATATCATGTTCGCTACCGTCGTATGTCATATACAGGTAGTTAGTCAGTTCCGGATGTTCCGAAGCGATCGTGTTGATACGTTTTACGCTCGGCAGGACACCCAGTTTCTTACGCAGGTTACGTACACGGATGTTTTCTTTTTCCATGTTGCCTTCCGGATTTTCTACATAACGTGCAATCTGGAAGTCGGAGAAGCCCAGGCGTTTAGCTTCTTTCAGAACATCTTCGGGCAGATCTTCGATTTTGTTGTATTGAGATAATACTTTCGTATAATCTACGATGTTTTTCAAACCGTTCAGGAACCACGGAGTGATCTTTGACAGTTCGTGGATACGTTCTACTGTGTAACCTTCTTCCAATGCTTTTGCAACGGCGAAGATACGCAGGTCGGTCGGGTTGGCCAGTGCATCGTCCAGGTTGTCGAATTCCAGGTCGTTGTTTCCAACGAAACCGTGCATACCCTGTCCGATCATACGCAGACCTTTCTGCATAATCTCTTCGAAGCTCTTACCGATCGACATGATCTCGCCGACAGACTTCATGCTTGAACCGATCAGGCGGCTTACACCAACGAACTTGGTCAAGTCCCAACGCGGGATCTTCACGATCATATAGTCTACTTCCGGAGCTTTATAAGCAGAGTTCGGAGTACCCATTTCGCCGATTTCATCGAGGCTATAGCCTAATGCCAGCTTGGCAGCAACGAATGCCAGGGGATAACCGCTTGCTTTGGAAGCCAGTGCAGAAGAACGGCTCAGGCGGGCGTTTACTTCGATCACACGGTAGTCGCAAGTGTCGGAATTGAATGCATATTGGATGTTACATTCGCCCACGATACCCAGGTGGCGGATTGTTTTGGTCGACAGTTCTTTCAGCAGATCCAGTTCCTTGTCTGTCAGAGAGCAGGTAGGAGCCACTACGATACTTTCACCGGTATGTACGCCCAGCGGGTCTACATTTTCCATGCTTACCACCGTGAAGCAATGGTCGTTCTTATCGCGGATTACTTCGAATTCAATTTCTTTCCAGCCTTTCAATGATTCTTCTACCAGGATCTGTGAAGAATAAGCGAAAGCGCTTTCAGCCAGCGTGCGCAGCTCTGCTTCGTCTTTGCAGATACCGCTACCCATACCTCCCAGGGCATAAGCAGAACGGATCATTACCGGGAAACCGATCTTGTAGGCAGCTTTCACTGCATCTTCCATCGTTTCAACAGCCTGGCTTATCGGAGTTTTTACGTCGATTTCATTCAGTTTCTTTACAAACAGGTCGCGGTCTTCTGTATACATGATAGCTTCAACAGAAGTACCCAGTACCTTTACACCATATTTGGCGAGTGTGCCGCTGGTGTATAACTGAGTTCCGCAGTTCAGGGCAGTCTGGCCACCAAAAGCCAGCAGGATTCCGTCCGGTTGTTCTTTTTTGATTACTTCTTCAACAAAATACGGAGTGATAGGCAGGAAGTACACCTTGTCTGCTACCCCTTCGGATGTTTGAATAGTTGCAATGTTCGGATTCAGCAATACGGTACTGATACCTTCTTCTTTCAGTGCCTTTAATGCTTGTGAACCAGAGTAGTCAAACTCTCCGGCCTGTCCGATCTTCAGGGCACCCGAGCCCAGAACAATCACCTTTTTGATTCCAATTTTCGACATAGTAATTGGGTTGTTTTGTTTATTAATTGATTTTATAGAATGTTATACCTTAACTGATCGCCGCTGCGGGACACAAAAAAAATGCGTTAGTAAAAATAACCAACGCATCTTATATTACCAAATGATAATCCCGTAAAGTAAAGAAATGAGCTTCAATGTCCGGCGTTAAACCGGAAATAAACATCGGATTACACTTATGTATCTTATTCGTCATGAAACTCTTCCTTGCAAAATTTCGGCAAAGATAGGGGATATAATTTAATTGTGCAATAAAAATGAAGGAATCATGGCTTTAAAATGACTGCATTTGAAGAAGCTGATAGGCCTCTTCTTTCATTCGCTTGATTGTATCACTGTTCACTGCCGGTTTCTTTGTCAGTACGGAATGAGCTGCCAGCCGTAATTTCTCCGGATGGTAGTAGTCTGTTTCTGCATACAGTTTGGTCAGCCGATAATATGTTTCGATCTGTTCCGGTAAGATATGCAGGCATTTCAATAGATATTTCTCCGCCTGTTTGTAAAGTCCGAGTTGCTGATGGCTTTCTGCCAGGATATAATAAAATTCAGGATCGGCACTTAGGCGGATCGCCCGGCGGCTCCAGACGATAGCGTCGGAATATTGTCCGCATCGCATAAAGCACCTGGATCCTTCCTGCAGGAAGGCAACCTGATGGGAGAGACGGGGGTACAGGCATAGGTATCCTTGTGCCGCTATCTTTTGCTCATCTTTTTGTCCCAGTGCCCGTACTATTTTCCATTCTTTGTATGGTTCGTAATAGCCCCGCTGTCCGAAGAACAAGGTACAAGCGACTAATGCAGCAAATGTCCCGATATGCGGGCAGTTTTTGGGTGAAGACTTTTCTGCCTGTTCAGGGCGCGTGACACACATGGCTGAAAAGAAAATGAGCAATACCCAGAATGACGGTAGTTGCAGCGGATACGAATACATGGAGAAGAGCAGCAGCGCCAGCATTCCTCCGGTAGAGCCTACCTGTTTGTTCTTTAATCCGTAATACAGGCAGAAGCCTATCCAAAGAGCGAAAAGGAGTAACCCGATCACTCCCAGTTCAAGTCCCAGTTGTAAATAGTCATTATAGGCGAATTTAGGGCAACCGGCAGCCATCAGTTCTGTTTCGGATGCTTTTCCCGATGTGAAATATTCGGCTTGTGTCTGAGCGAATAATGCAGGAAAGCCTCCCAGCCCCGTACCTGTAAGAGGTTGGTTCAGAATGGCCTTGGTCGTTACGTTCCACATCAGCATCCGGTTGGCGGATTGGTCCGGATGGAAGATACCGCCCAGTGTAGGGAGGAAAGAAATAACCAAAAACAGGATGATACCCCCGAGAATTACGGTCTTGTTGTGTCTGATCACTCTCTTTTTCAGTAACGCCCATCCGGATTTCCGAAGGAAGAAAACCCAGCAACAGGAAGCTCCGGCAGCCAGCCATGCCGGTCGGCTGGCACCTCCGGGGAGTGCGATCAGAATAACTCCTATGGCAAAGACTGCCAGATAGAACACCATGGTTCTAAATTCCCACCAGGCCATCTTGTCGCAGTCACGGAATCGCAACGCTAGGTTGAGGCAGACAGGAAGGATGATCGCCAGATATCCGGAGAAAGGTGTCGGATTGAAAATAAGTCCGTCCGCCTTGAGAAGCGGGTGGGCTGTGGAGTCCGACCCGTATAAATGCCCCATTCCCCACATGGCTTCAAATATGCCCGTACATATAAGTATAGACATAAAAAAAAGCCTGAGTTCGGAATGGTTCTGCAGAATGGCACGCAGCATGAACCATAAAGTGCCCAATTGTCCGACAAAGAGGAGTCTTTCCGGTTGAGGATTCAGTTCGCGGTCATAATTGAACAAAGTCAGTCCGATAAAAAGCAATAAAAGGCCGTCGGGTAATGAAAAAGTAAAATTACTTTTTTTTACGGTGGTTTCCATAAACAGGACACTGAATGCTAGTAATAAAATAGAGAAATGAAACCAAAAAATCTTTCCGGTAATGGTTCCTTCTGCAATTTCCGGATTGGCAGCAAACACGATGCATAATAGTAACGCCCCACTCGTAGAGAGGGATAATAGTCGTAGATACTTAAATAAAACTTTCATCTTTAATTTATTTTAGGGTGATATCGGACTCTTCATCGTGGACTTTTCAGCTCCTGCATAAAACATTTAAGAGATAAGAAGGGTTTGGATAATTAACAAATCGTCCAGGATTATCACAAAATTAGGAAAGAAAAACAGTTATTGACGGTTAATTCTTTACAAGATGGTCATTTCTTTAAGGTGAAGATTGGCAGGTATATGAAGATACCCAGGATGGACATAGTCAGCCCTCCGATAGTGCCGGCTGCCAGTGGAAACCAGAACGCTTCTTTATCGGGGCCTAGCATAAACGGGATGAATCCCAGTATAGTGGAAATTACAGTAAGGAAAATGGGTGTTATTTTTGCATTCCATGCTTTCAGGTAAATTCTCCATGCCGGCATTTTAGGTTTGGCTTCGCGCAACTGGTTGAATTCGTTTAAGATGTAGATACTGGCATTGACCGTGATACCGCATAACAGGACGAACGAGGCAAAGCCTCCCTGGTCGAAATTGAGTTTGAACCAGTAGAATGTCAGAAACACGCCGATATAGGAGATCGGGATCACGAAGATAACCGCCAATGGCTGTTTCAACGAGTTGAACAGGATACTGGTGGTAAAGAAAATGATCACGATAATTAGTAGCAACAACAGGTATTGTTTATTGTCTTTCGTGTTCCAGTTCCAGTAGTAACTGTCCGCTTTGGCTGTATATCCCATGGGGAGCTGGGCATTGAACTCTTTCAGTTCACGGTCCCGGATTTTGTTCCCCTGGTTGGACGCTCCGATATATTCATATTGGAGACACAGGCGGTATTGTTGGTTCACTTTGGCTACTTTCTGAGGCATCTGGCCTTTCTCGACGGTAGCCAGTTCTGACAGTTTATAAGGTTTGCCTTTAACGGTCTGGGGTACATACTGCATGCTCCAGACATCATAGTCTGTGGCTTGCCGCGAACTGAGTTTCAATTTCTCCGTTTCATTGTCGACAACGATCGTACCACTGTAGATATCTTTTCCGAATACAGGATTGATAGAAGCGAACAATTCGATCGGCAGGATGTTTTCCTGTGCCATCCGTGCTTTGTTCAGATTGAAGTAAAACTCCTGATAATCGTCTTTCCACCACGAAAATTCGGAATTGATAAGTACTTCCTTGATACGCCGGTAGGTGAGGAGCCGTCCTTTCAGACGTTCCGCCCATTCGTACAATTCGTCATAGTTGTATCCGTACATTTCAATACGGAATGAACCGGCACCTTCCCTTACGTCATTACTGAATCCCTGGTCCTGAAGACCGTATACTCCCCAGCTGCCGCCTCCCAGTTCCAACGCTTTACTGATGATCTTGCTTTTCAGCGTATAGGGGAAGCCGCTTCGTTCCGCCGCTTTGGTGAAATAGATGCGTATGCCGGCCTGGCGCGCACTGTATATACTTGTCTGGAACTGACGGATATCCTTAAAAGTGCTCAGATAGGCTTCCATGCGTCCCATCAGTTGATTCATCTGCTCCAATGTTGTCCCGTTCGGCATGGAGGCGGTGACTGAAAGGACCGTCTCGTCGTTCCGGGTAAAATAACTGCCATTGTACACTTTTTGTACGAACAGGCGCAATGTTCCTCCTAATGCCTTGTCGATGACCGGTTTTACTTTTTCTTTATAAGTATCATCGGAAACGAACTTGTTATATTTTTCTATGAGTAAAGAGTCTGTGGCTGTATATACTTTCTCTTTATCGTCCATCTCGATCTTTTCCGGCAACAGGAAGACCGGCAGTCCGAAAGCCAGCACCAACACGACGCATGCCGTCTTTTTCCATCGGCAGAGGAAACTGATCTGTGCCTTATAGTACCGGTTGAAATAAACCGGGAACCGTCTGATCGCTCTGTTGCCCCATTTCCGGAACCGAGCAAAGCGAATTGTCCGGGCTTCAGCCGGCAAAGCGGCTTTTGGCTTTGCACTTTTCTTCTTTCCCAACCCTAGTTTCTCGATCAGGGCCGGCACAAAGAACAAGGCGATGGCCAATGATACCGCTAGATTGATGATCACTACGGCGGCGAAATCCTGCAGGTTCAAACGTATCTTTTCATCGAGGAAGAAGATGATGACCAGTGCCCCGATAGTCGTTAATGTGGCGGTCAGGATGGAAAGGAACGCTTTCCGGTTGTGGCGGTTACGTATATGGTCGGTCATCACGATCGTATTGTCTATCACCAGGCTCAGCGAGATCGTGACACCCGCCAGCGAATAAAGCTGCATCTCCAGTCCGGCGAGATAGAAGAAGATAACGGCGATACACAGATTCACACTCAGGCTGACAACGATCAGAAACAGATAACGTACATTCCGGGTGATCAGTAAAACAAACAGCAACAGGATCAGGATGGTAAGTCCGGTACGTATATATATCTTGTTCAGCTCCTCCCGGATAAACTCCGTTGCATCATAACTGGTGTGTATCTCATATCCTTGCGGTAATAACTGGCGGATATGCTCTATCTCCTGTTTCACCTGCTTGGCAAGTTCCAGCTGGTTCGCGGTCTCTTCCGCCCGGATAGACAGATAGATGGAGTTCAGCCCGTTGATGCGGTAATAACTTTGAGGAGCTTCTTCCTGTCGGGTCACTTTCAGCAACTGGTCCAGGCGGATCAGTTTTCCTTCTTTTCCGGTCACGGTGATACGGGAAGCGTCGAAGCCATTCTGCACACCCTCCGGTATCAGGGCAAGGCGTATCCATTCTTCCTGCTCGTTCGTATTCATGTTTCCTGTCCCCAGGAACTCCTTCTGATAGTATTGGTTGATGGCCGTCTGAATGTCCCTGGTGGTGATACCGAGCGAGACGAGTTGCCGGCTATCGTATTCCAGCCGCCACTCCATAGGTGTCGCTCCACGTACGTCGATCCGGTAGATACCCGGGATACCGGCAAGCCGCGGCTTGATCTGATCCTCGGCAAACCGCTGGATAAAGATCGGAGTTGCCGCCGCATTCAATGTATAGGTCATGAATGGCCCCGATTCTTTATCATCCGGACGGCTCATCTCCAGTATCGGATAGCTTAATCCGTCGGGCAGGCTGGGCCAGGTCTGGCGGACGATCGTGGATGCTTCGAAACGGGCTGCATCGATATTCGTATGTTTGTCCAGCTCCAGTGTTATATATCCCGAGCCGTTGGCAGAGGTGGAGTTGATCTCCTTGATCCCTTTGATGCGTGCCAGCATCGATTCCAGCCGCGAGGTCACTTCCATCTCGATCACGCGTGCCGAGTTACCGGGCATGCTGTAGCTGATAGTCAGCCGGGGCAATGTGCGTGAGGGAGACAGCTTGATCGGCAGGAGGGGAATGAAAGCCAGCCCTGTCAGCGCCACGCAAAGAAAGGTGACGATGATCGTAAAGGATGATATCTTAGGAGATGCACTCATTGAATCTGTTGCTTATAGTCCGTGTGTGAAATCAAATTCCCGGGCAAGCGATATGCCTGTTTCGAAATCATGTAACGTCAGTTTCCGTATTTTGAAATAACTCAGCCAGTAATTCTGCAGGGCGGAGATATAGTTGCGCTGCGCTTCCTGCTGGCGGTTCAGCGATAAGGTCAGGCTGCTGATATCCGCCTTTCCGATCATAAACCGCTGCTTGGTCTCGGCATAAGCCATGAGGGCCAGATCCAGCGCTTCTTCCGCACTGGTGATCAGGTTTTGCTGGATATTGAAATCGCCGACTGTCATGATCACATCTTCCTCTACCGTCAGTTCTTCCTGGCGGGCGGATATCTGTGTTACGTTGAGGTTGTTCCTGGCGATATTATGTTTCCCTTTTCGTACACCCCAGTCGACGAGAGGGATAGATACAGAGACGGAGACCATGTCTTGTTGCAGCGGGTCGCGGTATGCGTTACTCAGTTTAGTCGCAACCTGGTTGAATCCTATGCTGGCATTGATAGAGGCATTGAACATGGCCTCTTTTTTTGTCTTGTCTACTTGTTGTTCGGCTTCAAGCACCTGCTGTTTGGTGTCGAGAAATTTCGGGTTGTTTTCCCGGGCAAGTGTCAAAGCTTCGTCAACAGAAATCTGCATATCTTTCGGGCGTCCCGGCAGATTCAGCCGTATTTCCGTGTTTTTGTCGAAGTTGAGGAAAGAAGCGAGGCTGAACATTGCTCTTTTCAGAGATATCTCCGCGTTTTGTAATGTGTTACGTGCGTTGACGGCATCCAGTTTCAATGTCAGCAGTTCTGCTTTGTTGATCGACGCAATCTTATGACGCTCCTGTCCTGTCCGGTATAAGGTATCGGTTGACGCTACATTTTCTTTGGCCAGATCATATTCCGCCTGTGCCATGGCCAAGGCAAAAAAGTAGCTGGTAGCTTGCTCGCTGATATTTTCAATATTGTACAGTAATTCTTTTTTCGCCTTCTCATATTTTAGCGGCTCGATTTTTCGCTCCCATCGGAAGGGATTATATCCCAACAGGCTTTGGTTGTAACCAATCCGGATCGGTACAGTCGTGAATTGGTTATAGGCATTATCTCCGAAATTACGCATATATCCCAAATCCGAGTCCAGATAGAACGTACCTCCCAACAAGTCAAAATTTTGTTTGATGGAGAGACCGCCATCCGCATAATAAGACTGTTGTTTTCTGTAAACATCGATATCATTCTCGGAATCATATCGTCGTGTAATATCCCGATAATACTGTGCAGGTGTCAGGTTCAGTGTCAGGCTAGGCAATCTCCCGGCTTTGAATGTCCTGTATTGCCAATATCCTGCCAGAAACATATTCTTTGTCCTGAATGCCTCCAGCGAACTGTCCGCCGCCAACGAAATCGTCCGTTCCAGCGACAGCGTGAGAGGCTGGGCGAACAAGCTTCCGGAGTTGAGTAATAGAAACAACAATAATAACTTATATATCTTCATAACGGCATTATATATAATTCGTTAAACTTCTGTTTGTTTTTCGGGGAGCACTGCGTTCAGGTCGTGCTTGCGGTAAATGAACCAGTAAACCAACGGGATGATGAACAAGCTGACGGCTGTACCGATCAGCATGGCGGAGATCATGGCGATGGAAAGCGGTTTTTGCAGTTCGCTACCCATGTCGAACGAGAACAACAACGGCACCATACCGAATATGGTCGTCAGCGAGGTCATGATGATGGGGCGCAGACGGCGGCGGCCGGCTTCATGGATCGCTTCCATCAGCGGTACGCCCTCCTTGCGTAACTCATTGATCGCATCCAGCTTCAGGATGGAGTCGTTGATAATGATACCGCAGGTCACAACGATACCGATGGCACTCATCAGGTTCATCGTATGTCCACAAATCCAGAGTACCAGCAAAGAAGCCGCTACGTCGATCGGAATTTCGATCAGCACGATCAACGGTTGCAGGAAACTCTCGAACTGTGCAGCCAGGATAAAATACATCAACAGGATAGAGATCAGCAGGATCACCACCAACTCGCTCAACATCTGTTTGTTGGAGAAGAAACTGCCGGAGAAGTCTATCTCCCATTTCTGTCCGCCCATCTTTTTCACTTCCTCCATCAACGGCTCTGCTTTTTTCACTTCATAGAAACTGAACGGGATATATTCACCGTTCTTTCCGGCAGTGATTGTCTTCAGGTCTTCCCCCTGTGTTACCCGTACCAGCGATTGCAGCGGGATATACTGGCTCTTTCCGTTTTTATCCTCCAGCGTCCGTACCAGTGTCTGTTGCAGAACGTCGTTCACCGTCTTCCCATCACCGGCAAGAGCGATCGGCAGGTATTGCTGATAGGAGCGGAGAGTCGCTACCTCGTTCTCTTTGAAAGCCGTTTTCAATAAACGGTAGACCTCGTTGTAGTCCACATTATAAAGTAATAGTTTTTGCCTGTCGATGGACAGGTTCAACTGATTGTCGAAAGCCACCCCGACCGGAGCAATACCGGTAGAAGCCTTCATCTGCGACTCCAGTTTGTGCAGGGACTGGGCTTCCGGAGCCTCCGCCTTGTTGCGCGCATAAAATTCGGCAACGATATCGGCTTCGCCTGTCACAAACAACTTCTCGAACACCGTTATCGGCGGTGAAAAAGAAAATACCGCTTCCGGATAGTTCTTATCCAGCCATTGAGTGATCTTTTCCTGCAAAGGAGCTATGGCGGACGTATTTTCCGTCTTGAAATACAATTCGGCTTCCGATGCCGACAGTTCCCTGTCACGGTTCAGCAGGAACTGTTGCTGTCCGACATATGAAGTATATTCCTGCACATCGCCGGCAACCTGTCCGAACAGTTTGTCCACCCGTTCCCGGTTCTCGTCGATATGTATATTTTCGTTCCATTCGATATGGGCGATCAACTCATTCTGGTCGATCTCCGGCATCCTGCTTTTGGGTACTTCGTAAAAGAGTAAGACACATAGCGGAATGGTTACCATAATAAACACCACGCACCCCTTCTTATGGCGGAACACAAAATCAACTCCTCCATCATAAAAACGGTCCAGCGTATGTTCCTTAATCAGATTGTTGATTCGCAGATTAAATCCTGTATGCTTGACATCCGGAATGCTGTACACCAGTTTGTAAAGCACCGGAAGCAACATAATACCCGTGAAATAAGACACCATTAACCCTACTGTAACGGCAAACGCCTGGTCGTAGAAGATCGCTCCGGCGATACCGCTCATAAATATCAAGGGTACAAATACGGCTATGGTTGTCAGGGTAGAACTTAACATAGGTGTAATTACTTCGGAAGTCCCTTTATTACAGGCTTCTTCCAGTGTATAGCCCTTCGCCCGGTATTGTGAAATATTTTCCGTCACAATAATCGAACTATCTATCATCATGCCCAGTGCCAGAATCAACCCGGAAAGCGAAATGATATTCAGTGACATTTTAAATGTATAGAAAAAGAGGAAACTGACCACCAGGCTGACTACCATACTCAGGCCGATCACCGCCGGGCTTTTGATATCTCCCAGGAAGAGGATCGCCACGATACAGATAAAAAGGAAACCGAGCGACAGGTTCTGTTTCAGGTTGGAAATGGTATAATCCAGCAGCTCCGTCTGGTTGCGGCTGATACTGAAATCGATATCCGGATAAACCGTTGCGAAATAGTCCGTTACTTCCTGCAGCGCTTCTTTCATATTATCCATATTCTCGTCCGCCTGTTTGATAACGGCCAGTGTAACCGCCCGTTTCCCGTTTGAGAGGGAGGCACCCGTTTCCTTTTCCGGCACTACCGCCACTTTAGCCAGTTCCTTCAACTGGAAGATACGGTCGTTTTTGCGGATGTAGATGTTCTCTACATCTTCGGGGGTACGCAGCAAAGTCGAGAATTTGATGTTGTATTCATAATACCCGTCCCGCACGGTCATGCTTCCGGGTTCGATATTGTTCGAGTTCAGTGCCGTCTCCAGGTCGTTCAGCGTGATTCTCGCCATTTCGAGCATCTTGATATCCGGTACGATCTGCAACTGTCGTTTCAGCATACCCGTAATATCCACCATCGCCACTTCCGGCAGCTGTTCGATACGCCGTTTAATCACCGTTTCGGCAAACTGGCAAAGATCGAGGAAAGCAGCTTCGCTTTCAGTTGGCAGTTGACGGTTGACGGTTGACAGGTGAGGATCTGTTTTCGAACTGTCCACTGTCCTCTGTCCACTGTCAACTGTTTTTAAAGTTAGGTTCAGGCAGAAGACAGGAATATCGGTGGCACTTGCCTTGATCACCCGCGGGCGCTCTATTTCGCGTGGCAGATAGTTCATAGCAGCGTCGATCTTCTCGTTCACTTCAATGAATGCCAGGTCTGTATTCGTCCCGAAGTCGAAGCTCAGGCGGATGATACCCGCTCCGTCGCGTGTTTCGCTGTGTATATCGCGCAAGGCAGCTACCTGCATCAGCTGCTGCCGGATCGGTTTGACAACCGTGTTCTCCAGTTCGCGGGCCGATGTATTTTGTCCCGATACCTGTATGGTGATTTCCGGTATCGCAATATCCGGCAACAACGATACCGGGATGGTAAAGTAAGTCACCAACCCCACGATAAAACAGACCGTGAAAGCCATCAATACCGCGATAGGACGTTGTAATAAGAATTTAACCATAACTTTATAGTTGACAGTTGACAAGTGACAGTTGACAGGTGGAGACACCGGTGGATGTCGCTTGTGTTCTATGTTTTATATTTGTTTATTCATCGGGGCTATTTATTGTGTTGAGCTAACTGTCAACTGTCACTTGTCAACTGTCAACTTCTCGATAATCGTTACCGGTGCCTCATGTGCCAGATTGATATTACCGCTGGTAATAACGATATCATCCTCTTTCAAACCATCTGCAATCGTATAGCTGTCTGCGTTTTCCAGGCTGGTATGCACATAAGTCCAGTATGCCTTTGTCTTTGTACTGTCCAGCACGAAAACCACCTGCTTTCCTGAACGCAATACCACTGCTTCTTTCGGAACGACCAGCTGTTTACCCAGCGAACGGTGAATGCTGACACGTACGTTCATGCCTTCAAACAGCTTGCCTCTGTCTGTCACGGCTGCTTTCACCTGCACCATGCCGTTTTCATCCACCAGCGGATTAATTTCGGTGATACGTCCTTCCGCTTTGGTATCGTTCAGGGCAAAAGGAGTTACCTCCACCCGGTCGCCGTTCTTTATCAGAGGCAGTTCATTTTCCAAAACGGTGAATGCCGCTTCCAGACTGCCCGGATCGATGATCGTGCAGAAAATATCGGAAGTGGAAGCCGTATTATATTGTTTGGCAAACAGGTTGGCTACGATACCGTCGAAAGGAGCCGTCAGCACGGCGTTCCGCTCTTCATATTCGGCTAGCCGGTATTGGATCAGTGCCTGATCGTAACCGCTCTTTACCCGGACGAGCTGCATGGTAGCAGGGGGAACCTTGGCTGAATCAGCCAGTGCATATCCCTGTCCGATCAACACATCCTGCAGTTCCAGTTTGGCACGTTCCAAAGCATCTTTAGCCGTAGCTGTTTTGTTCTTCAGTCGGAAAGTAGATAATTCCGCAAGCTTCTGTCCTTTGGTGACCCGGTCGCCGTTCTTTACATGGATCGCAGCGATCGGTTCAGCCGATTCGAATCGCAGGTCTACATGACGGCGTGCCGACAATTTGCCGTTGCTGATCAGCTCGTGGTTGAAGTCACTAGCCTTCAGTGCCATCACCGTAACCTCGTTGGTTTCGTCCGGTAAAACCGTTTCGACGGATTCTTCTCCTGCGCTTCCGTCTTTTTTTTCACCGGAACAGGCAATCATTCCGAAAAGGAAAAGTATTGCCAACATATTGTAGTATTTCATATTCATATAAGCTATGATTCGATTTTCAATTTCCAAATATACAAATTATTTGTTACGGAATAATCGTAATGTGTATATAAATAAACTAATTACGATTATTCCGTATGTTTTTGAGCATGTTTTTAACTTCCGTTCTCATTTCGCGGATGGCAGTGCTTTCCACTTTCGGCTCTTTTTTCAGTACGGCATCAGCCGCTTTGATAAACTTATCTTCCTGAAAGAAAGCTTTTTCCGCATAAAGTTTTGTCAACAGATAATACGGATAGATCCGTTCCGGCAGAATTTCTATCGCATGTAGCAATAAATTCTCCGCTTTCTGATAATTTCCCTGCGATTGCTCATTTTTCGCAGCCATATAATGTATCATCGGATCACCGCTCAATAGCATTGCCCGTTCCAGCAACCGGTTCGCATCAGCAAACTGTCCCGTCTTACTCAGACATTGTGCCGCCTCGAACAATAATTCCGGCTTATGTCCCAGTAGCGGCATCAACTCCGTATATCCGTCGCCAGCCGCTTCATACGCCTTACTGGTATATAGCATCTTCAACGTATTCCATTTCTTGTACCCCTGATAATACCCTTTCTGCAGTCCGAAAATCCATCCGCAGCAAATGGTTATCCCTCCGATTATAGCAACAGAGAGTATCTTCTTCCCTGCCGGAGAGGGGGTAGGGATAACCCCCATCAAGATCACCAACACCACCCAAAACTCCGGCAACTGCAACGGATAAGACGCCAGGCTGAACACCATCAGCGCCAATATCCCCCCAGCTGCCCCGACCTGCTTGTTTTTCACCCCCTGGAACAAGGAATAACCTAACAACAATATAAAAACCGTTAAACCCACAATCCCTTGTTCCAGTCCAATCTGTAGAAACTCATTAAACCCATATTCCGGGCATCCCGCCACCATCTTCTCTGTTTCCGAAGCGTTCCCCGAGCTAAAATACGCAGCTTGTGCTTCTGCATAAGCCGTCGGAAATCCCCCCAGTCCGGTGCCGGTCCAGGGCTGTTCCATGATAGCCTGTCCCGTCACTTTCCATAAAAGTAACCGGCCATCGGCGGAATCCTTTTTCAGCAGGTAAACGCCCGCCAGTGCACCGGCTATGGAGATCAGTATCAAGATGGAAGATAGTATAGATAAGGTCCGGTTTTTGTGTATGTATTGTTTTGCTTTTTCCCATCCTATCCGTTCTGTCCAGTAAATCCAGGCACACGAAACAGTCGCCGCGATCCATGCTGTCCGGCTCATCCCGGCAGGCAGCACAACGACGATTGCCAATAAGGTGATCCATGCCAGATAGTACAGATAAATCTTAGCTTGCCTCCATCCTTCTTTTTTACAGTCGGCAAACTGCAGGATCATCCACAGGCATACAGGTAAAACCATAGCCAGATACCCCGAATAGGGTCCCGGATTATAGAAATCTCCGGTCAGCCTGAACAGGGAATGGTTAGATCCTTCCAGACCGTGTAACTGTCGCATGCCCGAAACCGCTTCTACCAGTCCGGTCACAACGATCCCTGTCAGGAAAGCCAATCGCAGTTGCGACCATCCGGCAAACAGGAACCGCAGCAGGAACCACAATAGGACCAGTTGTCCGCCGAACAGCATTTTCTCCGGTTCCGGATCGAGGTCCCGGTTATAAGTAAGTGCAACGATAGCAGCCAAAGCCAAAACCATTCCGTCTGCCACTGAAAAAGCAAACCGCTTTGCCGGTTTTGTCAGCACGGCTGCCAACAGGCTGCATACCGCCAGGAACAACATGGCAAGATGGAACCAATGGACTTTCCCTGTGACCAATCCGTTTGCCAGGCTGTTGTCTGTGGCAAACACGGTGCACAGCAGAAAAATGCCGCTGGTGACTAACAATGAGTAACTTATATATTGTCTGTATTTCATAGATCAACGTTAAATAGTTGTTTCCCACCTTTATATATAAATACCTGTTCCTCCCGTCCTTTGGTTCGATTGCGCAGCCATAGCAAACTTTTATCCGGCACCAGATACTCCAGCTCGTGTCTGGTTGCCGTCTGAACTCCAAGTGATTTCCAACCGTTTGTACCGTCCTGATAGAAGAGTTCATATTTATCCCCCGGCCAAACATAATTGTCATCATTCCGTGGAGAAAACACAATTTTTTGAATAGGAGTAATTTTCCCTAAATCATATGTGATAAAACAGGCACTATCTTTTGAAGAAAAATAACTTAATATGTCCCCATCTGTAATATTATCCAGTGAAGCGGTCGGTAATGGGTCATTCATTCTATTTAGATGTAACGACTCTTTTCCGGTAGAATCGGCAAAAACAGCCAATTCGGCAAGTTCCATAATATTATCCGGCGGACCGACATAACGTATATATCTGTATTGTTTATTTATATCCGGCGGAATAAGTTCGTAATAGTTTGATCGGAGAGTATCATTGAATCGGAATAATAGATCTGCCTGTGAAAAGTCTTTATACAGACTGGCTTCTATCTGAGAACCGATGATTCCCCGATGTGGAAAATCCTTGTAACCACCACATACTGACATTTTCCGCTGAAGAACAGCCTTTTTCAATTTATTGACATCCGGTTTCAATATATAGTTTTTCTTTTTGGTATAAATAAACGGATATCCTACTGCCTGATGATTTTGTCCGTCTGAAACCAACGGCTGGTAAATTATATTTGGTTCTAAATTCTTAAAAGTTACATTCCCTTTATTATTAATTGCTATATCGACAGGGATCCATCCGCTTGGACTGAAAACTCCCAGATAAATGAAATCTTCAAAAGCGGACTGTACAGAGAGAGAAACTTCATTTTCTCCGTAATAATTGGCTGTTACATCTTTTATAAAACGATCTCTGAATAATGCCGGCACTTTTTCATCAGCTGTTATTCCGGAGATAGACTCTTCCTGCAGGCCAAAACAGTATCGGTAGACTTTCCCTTTTTTCCTACCGTCAGTTCCCGGGTTCGTGCGGGAAGCTTCGAATTCATTAAAACCGAACTGGATAAACTTTCCAGTCGTATCGCGTAGAGTTGTCCAGTAATGCGGGTGTTGATATTCGGGTGAATAAACAAAATATTCACAGGCTACGGGAATACCGCAGGCGCGCATGGCATAAAGTGTGACATCGCAGGCTTCCCTACAGAAGCCTACACGATGGTAGAACAAAAAATCAGCACTTTGGTGAGGTATACTAAAATCCGTATCCCAACGATAATAAACTTTTTTCAAATCTTTATCGACAGCTTTACAGGCTTCTATCACATCATCTCCCTGGTAGGCGGAATCGAGTATGGCTGTATAATAGTCATGATATAATTTTCGCCATGACGAGAGTGGTTCATCTCCGATACGATAAGGAAGTATCAGTTCGCAGAAATCATCGAATCCCAGACTCCGGTTCCATGGATATTTTTTCCATACATCGAAGGCCAGGTCGATATTTTCAATCAGATAGTCTGCAGTGATTACTTTTGCATCATATACTTTCGGAAGCGAATAAAAAGAAACCCGTTGCCATTTTTCAATCACATCTTTCGAAACAACTTCTCCTTTATCTTTTTGTATCAATACCGGTTTGATGGAATCCAGTTGCCACCCCTCATATCCATACCATCGTGGCATATTGCGGATCAGGAAACGGGCCGCTTCCAATTTCTCCGGATTGTTTTCATAATGTGTTAACACTTTCTCCAGTTCGCCCCGGTTTTCTCCGGCAAACAGGAGAGCTTGTTCCAAACGTTTGCTATCCGATGAATTGCAAGCCATTAGAAAGATAACGGTAAATATGTTTAATCCAATAATAAATAGACTTTTCATGGCTTTCGGTTTAATGAATTACTTTTAAAAAACGACCCCATCTGAACTTATCCGTATACGGATCTACTGATTTCCATATAATCCAGGCTTTCCCAACAATATATTCTTCAGGCAATAAGCCCCAATAACGTGAATCCTGTGAATTCATGCCGTTGTCGCCTGCCATGAAGTAGTAGTTTTTCAGGAAACGATACCCACTGATCGGTTTCCCGTTGAGAAAAGCTATAGAGTCTTTGTATTGGAGACTTTCTTTTTGTTCCCACTCAATCAGTTTTTTATATAATTGGAAATTTCGCTGATTCATTGCTATGGAATCTCCTTTAGCTGGTATATAGAGAGGTCCGAAATTTTTAATATTCCAGCCAATCACGCTATCGAACGGAAAGCTGTTATAGATTCCGTCTCCAAATTTATTTGTTGTGGCTATTTGTTTTTGTGAGTTTGTATTGCCGAGAGGTGCTTGTATTCCTTGAACATGAAAGTACCCATTTTGAATGGACAGGGTATCTCCCGGTAATCCTATACAACGTTTGATGTAATATTTCAAAATGTGCATTTCTATTTTATCCCAGCTGTTCGGATGGGGAAAATTGAAAACCAGAATATCATTCCGTTTTATTTTCTTAAATCCTGGAATCCGGTAAATCTCTGTTTGCTCATTTCTCATAGAGGCGAACAGATTGAAAATACGAGGACCGATTGTCGGCTTCCAAACCAATACATTATCTCCGGTAGTCAATTCTAGCTCCATCGAATCACTGGGTATTTTGAAAGAAGCAAACACGAATACCTGCACAACAAACCACAAAGCAACTATCATACATAGCCAGAAAACTATATTGATTGCTTTATTTATTAGATTTTGTATAAGTGTTTGTTGCTCCATGATATCAATATCTTTTCAAACTGTCGTTTTCAATAAATAATATACGTTGATTAATTATTTTTTCCGGAACTGTATACCATAGTAAAGCATTTTTTGGTATTTGATCATATGTCTGTGTGGTATCTGTCTCACTAATATATTTTAATGGGATGAACCTTGTTTTGTCTGTGTCCCAATAATGTAGTGTATGTGTTTGATCAGATTTGTTTTTGCGTTTATTGAATATAAAGATTTGTTTATGTTCTTTTTGTGGAATGAACTTACGTGTATATCCCTTTTTGTCACTATAAAAAGGAGCAGTGATATAACGCAATCCGATTCCATCAGGAGAGTCAGCAATCATAAAAATATTATCTCCGACAACATTGTCGAAATAGCAAACAGTATCTTTTCTCTGTCCGATTGCTATTGGATGCCATTCGTAATAGTTATAAATGCACAAGTACACTTGGTTTGATTTACCCCTTTTTATGTTTCTCTTATCGATAGAAACCTGTATTTGTGTTGTTTTATCTAAATATTCATCGGTAACATCATGTATTAAAGGATTTTTCAGATAAGTAATATATCCATCATCATCCATATCAATTATAGAAAGATCAGAGTCAAAACAGTTGCGATAAACTTTACTCGGTCGCAGATTACGTTTTTCAGAAAAATCTTGTGCATGTAAAATCGGTAGTTGCCCTTCAGGATCAAAGCTATAAAACTTGCCATTATCCAAAACAACACACCATACATGACCCAAATCCATTTTTGTCCAAATAGTTTGATCTATAGTAACTGGGATACCAACAGCTCTCATAATAAAAATTCCCAAATTGCATAAACCATCACATAGGCCAATACTGGAACGATATGTCTCATCTATAGTTGGGTATAGAGAAAGTCCTGTATCTTTATATTTAATAAAGTCTTTTAGGTATTTTTGTAGAGTTATGCATGCTTCTAATGGTGTATTAACTTTGGCTGAATCTAATATAGGAAGGAAACGTTCCTTTATTTCTTTTCTTAGATTTGATATTTCTTCTGTTTGTGCTCGGTATGGGAGAATGTATCTACAGAAGTCATTAAAAGAAATATTTCGTGCCCAAGGTTTCTGCCAAACTTCGAATGCTAGTTCTATATTATTGATAAGGAACCTACTGTCGAGTGATGAAATGTCATATACTTTTTGTTTTTTGATTCTATAACCTTGTCTAAGTAAAGAATCACAATGTGTCTTAACTGCTTTTTTTCCATTGAATAAACTTATGTCAGGTCGATATTTTTCTCCTTGAGAAGATAGGAAATATTCTTCTTGAGAGAAGTGGTAAGGCATGTTCTTGATTAGGTAATGTGCTGCTTGCAATTTTAATTCGTCATTTTTATAATGATTTATAACTTTCTCTTGTATAAGAGAATATTTATTATGTTCTCTTGAACCATATTTTAGTTGCTTGTCCTTTTGAAAAGTACAAGATGTAATTAAAATGATATAAGATATGTAACTAAAATATTTCATATAAATATTATAAAAACACTGGATTTTTTTTATTATAGTTGCATCATTACAATATGATATTCAGGCTCATTAGTTATACCATATAATCTATCAGTTTTAGGATCAATCGTAAATGAAAAAATGGGAGTATCTAAATTGTAAATGCGGATTGGATTTCCATCCCAATCAAAAACAAATAGAAAATCATTGTTAAAGTCGTAATTGTCAGGGTCGTATATTTTTCCAGAGTATAAAACATAGATTTCATTTTTATATGCAATTGGAGAAAAATAACCATCTTTAGACTTCCCCTTCTCAAAGCCTATAGTTTGTTCATTGCCATTGTTGTGAATTATGATTGAAGGAAAGAATCCTTCAGGGCCTTGTTTGCGGGTAATAAGATTTCCTTTCATATCATAAATTTCTATTAAATCGGTATAATTATATGCAACGAATATTTTATCCTTCTCTTCATTTGCTACTATACTACATTCATATCCTGCCATTTTTTGAATGGTATTTAACTCGTTATTTTTAATAATGGGGTATTCCCCTTTAGTCTCAATGAATTCTCCATTTAGATTAAAGAATGACAATCTTTGGTGTTCTGGGGAATGTATAGTTGTAACTATTGTACCGTTTTTTAAGAGTTGTATGTTACTAACGAAATCCTTGAAATTAATTGTTTTTTTTAATACAGGTGATTGATTGTGGCAAAAATCAAATTTGTTATATATAGCAAGCTTTTGTTTTCCTCTATCTAAAATACAGACATCAGAATCTTGGACAATTACATGTTTAGGAGCAATCATTTCATCTGGACCATTTCCAAAAGAAATATATTCTCCGGTTTTTTCAAGAGTATTTAGATTATATCTGTCTATAAATAAATCAGTTCTCATGTTGATTAATACTAAAAATGAATCTATCGTATATATATGTACAGGTCTTTTTACAGGCTCCTCAAAGGAAACTGATTTCCCTTCCAATGTCTTTGTTTGTTTAAAACTTTGGAGAGTAAAAAATTGTGTGTGTTCATATTCTTTATTTGAATTGCATGCAGAAAATACACTTGTTATAATAATGATGTATTGTATAAATATATATTTGTTCATCTTTTTCTATTTTTTTGATGTTGTAGTATAAATAATAGTGATGTATCTTTTTATTTCAGAAAAAGGTTTTTTTGAATGATCGAATTGAATAAATAACGAATCATTTTTTGTGTATTTACGTATTATCTTTTCCATATTGTTATTAATATCATCCTCGTATAAAAATATTATTGGAGTGTTTTTGCTATTGTTGAGTATTTTATGATTGAATGGTATACTTTTAAATTTGTGATCTTTATTCACATTTCTATACCTGAAACGAACTAAACTTGGTAGCATTGTATAGATTGTTAATATCTCACAATTAGCTGTGTCTGCTATTATTTCTGCAGAAAAATAGTCGTTACTTGAATAAGTAGATCTTTCTAGTAAATTGTCGTCATTTTCAATTTTTTCATTGTCTATGTATTCTTCCATATATATTGAAACTGTTGTTTCAGAAGTAAATTTGTTACTTTTTATTTTATTTATTTTGAGTTGAGGTGAAGGTAAATAGGAGGCTGTCTCGCTTTTCGAAACAGTTTTAGATGTAAATACATTATTTCCATTTTTTTTGAAAAAACTTATCGAGTCTACATAATTCTGTGACGAGATTGATTGTGAAAATGAAGTAATCAATATGGTTATAATAATTAATGTATCTTTCATTTTTATAAATTATAATGTAGGACAAAAATGTATCAAAAAATAATATTACCAAGATACATATTTTGCCCTACAATGTTAATGTTTATATACGAGCTCTAAAATAGAAACATATTTGATTAAGATGTCCATCGGAGTATACAAGGCAGTCAGAAATAGAACTAGCGGTACAATGCGGAATACAATCAAATGCACCTTCACCTAGTGCTAAAGCTTCTACATTAGCTAATGCTAGATCTGACAAATCCACTTCATTTTGACTTTTGCTAAAATTCCAGCCAGCTGTAGTTACTACGGCTGCGATAGCTATAATACCCAAAAACTTTTTCATACTTGTATTATTTTAATTGTTTGTATGATTATTATTAAATCAGGTAATTTTCTATCTTTGCTTACTATTATTCAGATTTAGATAGTCGAATGGCACCTGTATCATTCTGTTTTGTCGGTTATATTACCATCATACACCTCCTTTTCGGGGTCTCCGGGAGTTTGCTTGTACAATTTTGCCGTCGTGCAGCAAACTCCCTTTCGTTCGATCACCGAACATTCCCCTTTATCCTCCCCTTGATAGGTTGGTTGTTCATACTATTATACTTAATTGTTACGACTTCATCGAAGAAACCAGTATCCTTCGGTGTCATCTTGATTCCCACCTGGAGACTTTCTCCGGGTTTCGCAGGTCGTTTGTCATACGTGGCTGCCGTACAGCCGCAGGTGGTACTTACGTCCACTATCACGAGGGGATTGTCCCCTGTGTTTTTAACCTCTATGGTTGTTTCTTTTATTTCCGATTTGTTGAATGTGCCGAAGTCTATCTCTGTTTGTGTCGCTTCGGCTGTTGTTTTCAACATATTTTTGGTTGAACTTTCTTTTCCGGTGATTTGTTTCAGATAAAGGTCTTTGATTGCTGTATTGTGTACAGGGTTACCCAAAACTGCAACTTTGTTATTTTTGTCGAGCAAAAATGTCTGAAAAGTCATATCTGCCGGAAATTTGTTTAACTTATTCAATAGGTCTTCTCTATCAATGCAAACTGGTAGATTAAAACTTTCTCGTTTCAACAGGTAACGTATCTCTTTGTTGTCTTTCGGATGAAAGAAGAAGAGGAACGGCACTTCTCTCTGTGTCATGGAATCGGTATACTCAATCAACTCTTTCCATTTAGGTAGTTGTAGTTTGCAGCTGGTGCAACCGATGGAATCGACATAGACTAATATTTTGTAGTCAGATTGCGGTATCTGATAGTCAGTCGTATCTGTCAGATAACGGGTGAAGATTGCATTTTCTGGAAACAGAATTTGTTTCCCTTGCCATTCGTTTACCAATTGTGAGATGTGCTTTTCTTTCTCTTTGTGCTCGTTTTTGCAGGAGAAGAAGATAGGTAATAATACTAGTATGATTAGATTTAAAGTTTTCATCTTGTCCTTTAAATTTTAAATTCTATAATTGGATCATCACTTTCAACCTCGGTAGCGACGATCGTATTTGTTTTTTCGTTTATATCAATGCCATATATGGCTCTGTCAAGAGTGTATTTTTGAACAGGATTACCCTGTAAGTCGAAAACATAGATGAACCGACTTCCGTCTTCCGGTTCTTTTCCTCGTTGATAGGCAGCTAGCATTTCTTTAAATTTAATCCCTTGAAATACTGCATAAATATGTTTGTCTGTTACTTTTATGTCACAAAATCCCATAATGCCTATCGGAATACTTGAGCCATTATTGCCTATTTTGAATTCAGGTTCTCCTTCCGGACCATACAAAACTTTATGAGTGCTGTCTTTTAAATTGTAAATTTCTAATGTTTCCCCTAGTTGCGTAGCCATAACCAGTATGCCATTATCCGGATTGTAATCCATAAAACTACGCCATGCCTGTGCTAATGCCGGACGGGATATTTCTTTATCGGCTGTTTCGCTGGGTATTTTACCTATGCTTTGGACTGGTTGACCATTGTTGTCTACTTCCCAAAAACGATGCTCTCCCAGATAGTCCGGAATCAAAAAGCCCGATTCCATCGCATAAAAATCTAGTGAACGGACTAATTTCTTATTTAATTTAATCTCTTCAACCCGTTCCGCAGAACCGGTTGAAGGAGAGATTTTCCAACGTGTAATCTCCATCTTGTTGGCATCGAGTGTCCATAAAGAGTCCAGAGAGTTAAATTGAATGTTTTCTGCTGATAACATCTCTTCTGGAGCTTCCCCGCGTTTTCCAAATGAAACAACATGTTTCCATCCCGGATAGGTAAAGGCATGCAGGTAATGGTCCATATTATGTAAATCCATTACTACCGCTATACTATCCTTGACCGCCACCCTAAACGGGTAGCGGAGCAGGATAGTATCCAGAGGAATTATCTGGGCACGTATTGCTTTCTCCTCGGGAAAAGTTGTATAACGGGGGTAGTGCGTACCGGGGGAACCGGTACAACAGATCAAGCTTTTTGTAATAACTATACCTACTAATATGTATAGGAGATGTTTCATGAATGCTAGTCTAAGCTGTAATCATCGACAATATATTTTACTTTAGTTCCATTAGGGCAGTCTAAAGGACCACTTCCTCGACAAAACCACATACTACTTCCTCCTTCACCAGCGGCTAAGGCTTCTATGTTTTCCAAAGCCACATCTGATAAAGGGGTGCTTTTTTCTTCCATAAGATAAATACCTCCTGCTAGGAGTATTCCCATTACTGTTACTTTAATAAGAGTTCGTTTCATTGTTCTTTAAAATTTTTGTGTGCAAATGTATAGGTGGGGCCATAAAGGACCAAATATTTGCACTGACATTTCACTGACAGCTTAAAATAAGGCTATTTTTGACTAGATTATACCAATTTGTATTATAGATTGTGTAAGATTATCTACTTTTGTACGAATCAAAATAGAAAATAACAATGGTTTTGTTGATGAAGAAAAAGGTGTTCGTTGGATGCTTATTATTGTGCATGATGACACTTTTAGTTTATTCTATGTACATTTTTCACAGAGAGCGACAAGCTACTTTGTCGGATATTTGTAACTTATGTGATGAGATCATACATCAGGATAAAGAATATAGATTGAAAGAAACTGGTATATTATCTTCTTCTGGATATAAATCATCGGAGAGTGATAGTTCCACAGTCTTATATTCTAGTGGTCAGGTGGAGAAAGTCGCTAAAAATACCGACTCTTCTGATTTAATAACAGAAGAAAAGCTGTATAGAGTTGATCAATCTTTCCTTTTAATGGAGAATCCTATTGATGTAGTAGTTTTGGACAGCCTGTTTAACTTGGCTTTACAGCAGGGTGGCATGATAAATGTACATGCAGCATTGGCTTATACTGCAAATGATGATAAAACAGTATATAGTAATCCGGATTTGACTTTTTATAAGTCTGCTTGTGCTTTGCCACCTATTACTACAGGTGTAAAAGATGAAATTGTCTTACAAGCCTATGTAGAGATACCTTTTTATTGTGTGATTAATAGGAGCAAAGGACATTTTATTATTATTGGAATTGTATTTTGTCTTCTTTTGGGACTTTTAATAGCTATCAAGTATAATAAGAAATTTGTGACGCCAGTTTGTGAAGAGTCTAGAACGTTAATAAAAATCAAGGAGAATATACTTTTTGATGATGAAAAAGGAATTCTTTATTTTAATACTGATATTCAGGTACATTTGGTAAATTATAAATTGAAATTATTTGTTTTATTATTAGATAGCCCTGGACATTTTCAAACTTCAGAAGAGATAAAGATGATTGTATGGGAAAAAACTGGGGCTACAAATGATGTATTAAATACAACGATCAGAAGGCTTCGCAAAGATTTGGAGAATATACCTGATCTAAAGATTGTTTTTGAAAACGGAGGTTATCGGTTGAATATTCTTTAGTTATTTACCACCAAATCTGTTCTCCGTTTTCATAGGTGAATATTCGTTCTTCATTTCCTCGGGAATGATTATGTAGTAGATAAAGAGTTCGAGAGGGAACGTTGTCGTAGGTCACTTGTTCCTTGTCTGCAATCTGTTTGCCTGCTGACTCCCATTTTCCTGATTCAGACCAAAACATTAGTTCATACGTATCTCCAACGCGTATATTATTATCGTCATTTCTGAATTGATAATAAATCTTTGTTACCCTTTGAGGTTTATCTAAACTAAGACCAGCCCAAGCACCGTTAGGTTCATTTGCATCATAAAATGTCAGTGGGTTGTTATCGAATACCGCTTTTTTAGTTCGATTTGGATCGTTTTGGAAAGAACCTTCTGTTCCAATAACTATTCCCTCTACAGGTTTATTACTATTATCTGTATAAAACCTGACTTCTGCCATATTGCAACAGCCATCTATACCGGATAAATACCGAAGATATTTGAATCGTTTGGATTCCTGGATATCAACGGTGTAAGAGTTCATTGTCGCTTCATGCGTAATAGTATGCAATGTGACTGAGTCTTTAAAATCAATACGGTTAGCTCCTTGGAATTTCCCGTTCAATGTTCTCTTTTTGTACCAAAACCACCATTTGGGTGTAGAATGTTTGCGTGTTAAAATCATCTTTTGCCTCTGCTCATAGTCTGGCTTTAAATAGTCTGTTTTGCCATTTTTTTTAACGATGAACGGACAGGATGATGCTTTGAATTGATCCTTTTGGTAATAACCAGCAATATAAGCAATCTCTGATTCTAAGTGCCTGAATATTCCGCGTTTGTTTTTGATTTCAGTCCAAGCTACAGGTATCCAGTTTTTATTATCGAATACGCTTAAATACAAGATGTTTTCTTTTTTCTCACTGCAAGGTATTGCTATGTTTAGCTCTTCTTTGAAATATAGATCGGACACATCCCGCATGAATGCATTGCTGAGAATGGGAGGGATCGGCTTATTCCTATAGACCATCGGTAAACTGTTTTTTTGCACAGAAAAATATTTCCGGTAAATTATTCCCTTCTTTATTTCTGTTCCCGGATCGTGTTTTGAACCGGGACGTAAATCGTATAATTCAAATTCAGTGTATTTGCCGTTATTGTCTGTGACATAATTCCATGAATGGCCTTTGTGCATTCTGTCGGGATGTTGTAGGATGAAGTCTATACCACCAGATATGCCTAATGCACGCATGATATAAACGCTGAGGTCGCAACGGTCATCACATGTGCCGAACCTGTTGTCTAATAAATTTAATGCACCCAGATGTGGAAATTGATATTTGTAGTTGAACACCCATGTCTGTTCTTTTATATGATCGAATATGATTTGACATGCTTTAATCGGATCATTGTCTATACCCAGCGAATCTAATAGCGGTTGATATCGTTTGAAATAAACTTCTCTCCAATCCTCCAGAGGCTCGTTTCCAATTCTGTAAGGAAGTATGGTCTCACAAAAGTCACTAAAAGAGATATGTTTACCCCATGGTTTCTCTCTCCAAATTTTGAAAGACTGGTCTATGTTCTTTATAAGATAGTCTGCTGTTATGACATGAGCATCATACACTTTTCTGAAAGTATTATTAGAAAGTATTCCAAATCGTTTTTGAGCTATTTGAATTGCTTCGTCATCAGAACATTCATTTTCTATCGCGATTTTATATAGATTATTTTTATACTGATCGAGTTGTTTACTTTCGTATGCATAATAGAAAGGCATATTCTCAATCAGGAACATCGCGGCTTTGAGCTTGAGCGAATCGTTTTCATAATGCTTTAATACCTTCTCCAATTCAATTCTGTTTTCTCCGGCAAATTTTAACGCGTCATTTAATCTTTTCTTGCCTGATGGTTGGCAAGAAACTATAATAATTGGCAATAGTATGAAAATGAAATTTTTCATGTATATGTTATTTGTGTACAAATGAACTTATTTGGTTTCATTTTCATGGCTTCTTAGCAATGACATTTTACTGACTGTATTGATTAGAATAGGTTTTGACTGATTTGTTTTATTTTTTGATGCGATTGTGTAGTATAAAAACGTCTTTTGATCTGTTTCGTTACGAACGATTTTGCGTTATGCCTTTTATGAACAAAGCAATCTACAATATCCTTTTCTATCAATAGTATAAATATTTATATCTTTTATGGGAATAGCTTGTTATTCTTTCTTTTTGTCTATTTCTCCTCATATACCTCTCTAGAAGAATAGGGAATTGTATAACTTTTAATACGTAGAGTCTTTCATTTGACGCCATCGAACGAAAAGAACACATATATCAAATGAATAAAGCATATATGTGTTTTATTCGTTTGATATTTGTCAAACGCAAAGGTGAAAGTAAAAATGCTCCGGTGCGGCTACTTATTTTTGATGATCGTATAGAGATTATTAGTCCAGGGTGGCTTAAACACTTCAGAGTCTTTGTTCTATTAATAATTAAGTCCGAATTGCCATAAGGGGATTATATTCATATAGCCTTGTTCTATATCATCTTTTACGACAAAACCATTTTTTATACTTTGCAGCTGTTTTTGCTTTTTGTTTTTTCCACCTACTTCGAAGGTGTAGTCCGCTATTTGAAAGTCGGAAATAGTGGAGGTAATAACATCTTGTTCCACACGCATTTGATTGAGGAAAAATGTTTCCCGGATGTTTCCGATGTCTGCTGTTTCCTGCCCCAGGCAGTACATGAGAGTAGAATTGTCCAAATAGACTTTGTCGACTTTTCCAAGTCCCCTGATGCCACCGGTGTCATCACGTAATTGTGCGATTAATCCGGCCTCTTCTAAATAAAGAAAGTAATCGGACAGACTGTTTCGACTCACTCCCAGCATAGTTGCAATGCTGCTCATATTAGGCTTGAACGGCACACTACGGGCTATGATGGTGAGCAATTGCTTTAATTTTCGTGCTGTCGACACACTCATTTCGGAATATTGTGGAATATCAACTTCCAACGTTTTATTTATAACCTGTTGTAAACGTATATAAAACTGGTCTTCTTGGGAAAATGGATAATATCCCTCTTTCAGATAGGATTGGAAATAGGCATAAGGACGAAATTTATCAGGAACTTCGATGCGATGTTGTATAATATCAGTCAATGGATAAACAGGTATTTCTATGTGATGAAACAAGTTCAGATATTCGCGAAACGAAAGACCTTGCATGGAATAGACTATAGCCCGTCTACTTAGGTCTGCTGATCCTTTGTTAATATCAAGAATGGAAGAGCCGGTAAAGAATATTTTCAGATCTGCATGATAGTCATACATCAGTTTTAACTCCCGTGCCCAATCTTTGTATTTATGAATTTCGTCGATGATCAGATGAGTCCCTCCTCGTTTTACAAATTCATCAGCTAAATCCACCAGATGGTGGGCAGAAAAGTATAAGTCGTCGGCATTGACAAACAACGTCGTATTCCTATTCAGCTTTTCCTTGGCATATTGCAACATCAGTGTCGTTTTCCCCACACCACGTGGACCGACTAGTCCTAACAGACGGTTGTTCCAATTGATGCGGTCGAACATATATCGATGGAATGTAGTAGGTATGGAACGTAACATTGCATCGAAACTTGTTTGTAACTTGTCCATGATTCTTTATGTATTTCTGCAAATATAGTCAATTGCACTACAAAAAGTGCAATTTTCTGCAATATTTGCACTCTTTGCAGTGCAAAAGAAATACTTCCGGCTAATCTTTTCACTTATTCAACTCCTCCATCAAGCTTTCCACGCTGTCAAACGTTTCTTTATTCTTTGCCGTGCGTGCTTCTTTTATAGCCGATACTTTACTGACATAATCTTTAAATTTTGAATGTGAATAGATAATACTTTGTTTGTTCTCGAAAACATGACAAAGATATATCCCTCTCAAAATAGCAAATTGACTTAGGTCCGTTTAGTAGGGGATAACTCGGATTGGATGGAAGAATGGCAGGTTAGAGAGGATTACATGTCATCCATGCTGAAAATTTTTGTTTCAATTTTGTATTTAGAGAGCACTTTGTTTCTGATTATTTCTATCTTCTTGTTGAATTCATCCGGATTAAAGTTCTTACGCTGCCGTTTTACTTCGGCAACTAATGCGGATTTGTCATCGATATAAATTCCTACTATGTCAATCTCGCATGGCTCTTGCCCTTTTTTCACTTGCCACCATGAACCGATATTCCTGTATTAGTAGCGCTTTACCTTCGTTTAGGAATGGTGAGTCGGGTTGTACGATGTAATCTCACAACTTTTTAATACAAGTTTGGTTTTTCCGATACGTCTGCGCCCTGTCAATACGGTCATTTGTGAGTGGTTGCTAAAGGCAACCTTCTGTGTATCAATTAATAATTTTAATTCTGTCTCGCGATTATAAAACTTCATATCCAGCAAGTTAAGTTTATTTTTTCTGAAATTATACGGCGGTAAGTTTTACCGCCGTATAATTTGGCTGGCATTAATTGTATCATATATAAAGCAAACAGGTGGTTTTTATAAAAAAGTCCCAGGCTAAAACCTGGGACTGATCCGTTTATTCGATAACCGGTCTGTCATCTTCGTCGTCGGAATTGCCGCCGGAGGGGATGAGTGTTTGTTTTTCGAATTTGGCTTCTTTGCGTGCCTGGCGCAAGGCGGAACCGGGACTGAAAATGATTCGGGGTGTTTTGATCATGGAAGGATCGAATTCTTCTTCCGTTTCGGCTCCGCTGGAACCTAACCCGTATCGGAAGTTACCGAATTCGCCGAACTGTACCCGTCGTCCGGCTGCCAGATGTTTTTTGAACAGATGGTTCATACGGTCGGCCACACCTTTCACCTGGTTGGAGGGAATACCCGCCTCACTGATCTCTCCCAGCAACTCATCGAAACTGACCAAGTCTGAATAGACCGGTTGTGCATACAATTTTTTCGGGGTTTCGTCTTTGTCCTTACCCATGTTGTTTCTCTCTACCAAACGATACTTTAATGACATGATTTTTCAATTTTAAAATGTGAATAAATAATACTTAGCTTGTTTTCGAAAACATGACAAAGGTATATCTGTTTCACCACGAAAAATCGACTTAGGTCGGTTTGGGCGGGGATAGGTGGAGATAGGCAGGGGTGAATGGGAAACGGGCGATTTACATCTCATCCATTTCCTAAACTTAGGGTTTGACAATTGAAATTAATCTTGTTGTAAACATCGAAAACATGACAAAGAAATCGGTTGTTGTGACCGAGCAGGGGATAGGAATGCCGGAGATTATTTGTCGTCGTAATGTCCCTCTACGGTCAAGACCAATACGGTAACTTTCTCCTCATATATATCATAAATCAGGCGATCGTTTTTTGATATTCTTCTGGAATATGTTATCGAATCGCCTGATTTGAGTGGTTCGGGGTGTCCCGTCCCTGTCCTCGGATGCTCCATCAGCTCATTAAGCAGCTTAACGAGTTTTTTGTATTGCACAGGATTGGATTTCTTGTATTTCGATACAGTTTTTATCGCTATTTGGGTAAATTCAATCTTATACAAGCTCATAGTGCTTCCAAGAATTTATTAAGTTCTTCCTTTGTAGTGCAGGTCGTGACATTGCCCTCCCTGTATTGCCTGCGACCTTCTTCGAGCCTCTCTTCAAGTTTCGTAGAAAGGACAAAATCCTCTTCGTAAACGGGGGTCAGCATATAGGAGACTTTTCCCTTGCGCCTGATTACCACCTGATCCCCATTATCGGCGAGTGCAAACATGGATGCCTGCTTCTCCCTAAATTCTCTTGACGTAATCTGAATGACTGCCATAATTTTTACAGTTTATATTGTGTACCAAAATCGGTACATAAAGATAATACCTTTCTCCGAAACCACCAAACTTTTGCAGAAAAACAGCCTTGCAAGTGCGGATATCCTTTCAAGGATCGAAAATATATAAATCACCTCCATACCAATTGCTGAATTTAGCCTGATAGTTCATTTTGAATAAGAACTCGTCGCTCATCTCTTTTTCTTCCGGCAATTCGGCGGATGACAGGTCTTTTTGAAAGGCTCCGTATAGTAGCAGACGGTATTTATTGTCGTCACCCAGCAGATGCCAGGGAGTGGCAAGGTTGGGGAGGGCATCTACTGCTATCCGAAGATATTTGTCGGATACGGACTTATTACCGCACCACCGGGCGATATAACCGTATCGGGCATAGTCGGCAGGGCTATCTTCCGGAGTTGGGGTTAATGCGGATAGGCGTTCTAATAAAGTGTTATAAAATGCCGGATCATTTTGTCTCAAAAGACGAATTCGTTTGCCGGTTAATAGGCGGGGGGTATAACGGATGGCATTTACCAATGGCTGTAAAGCGGCCTCTTTCTCTCCTTGTTGGTACAAGATATCCGACAAGGCAGAGAGATAGAGTGAGTTTTTAGGATAATTAGTAGCCAGTTCTTCTATTATCTGCCGGGCTTTCCCAAATACTTTATTATCTATGTAGAGACGTGCTTGCAGATAACGGATTTGTATATCTTCCGGTTGTTGCAGCCGGGCTTTCTGCAAGACTTCTTCTGCCACTTGTTGATATTGGGGATTTGCTGTTTTTTGATAATATTGCATATACAGTAGTCCACGGTTGATCAGGTTGGGCGTTTGTTCCCCTGTCTGTTCCATCAGGCGGATGGCTTCTGCATATTGACCTTTTTTCCAGGCTATTATGCTTTGTTGCTGGTATGATTTATCCTGATCCTGGAGGAAGACAAAGGAGAGCCAACCCAGATAACAGCATGCGACTATTCCCGGGATTGTATATGCAGAAACAGTTTGCCTGTCTTCCTCTTCAACGGAAACCTTTTCTTTTTGTAAAAAGGCTAACATCACATATACCATAAACAAGGCAAAAGGAGTGTAGAGTAATGTAGCCTGTGCCATTTCTTTAACACCTAATGCCAGGAAAAGGCAGCCGATCATATAGCTTTCCGATTGCTTTCTACGTTTCAGGATCGTCCGGCAAACGGCTAAAAACAATAGTAGATAAAGCAGGGTGCCGATGATGCCTTTTTCTATCAATAGCTGCACGATGATGTTAGGAGCGTATGAAGTATATGGAAGCGTACTATCCTGGTTCAACGTTCGGTCGACGGCAAAGGTATAATTACCGTTGCCATATCCCAATAGGGGATGTTCCCGGAAAGTGTTCCAAGCGGCTTGTGTGGCGTTGATGCGCCCTTCAGTGCTTTGCTGCTGCGACGCAGTACGGTTCATTTGCAAAGTTGTTCCTGTTTCAGAAGGTAAAAACACGCTGGTCAGGACGAAGGCAATGACACAGATGGCCGGCAAACGTAACTGCTCCCGTTTCGGCGCCATAAACAACAACCATGTAACGACATACACACCCAGTGCGATATAGGCGCCCCGGGAGAAAGAAAAGAGTATCGCTAGTATAGTCAAGAAGATGAACAGCGTGGAATAACGACGCACCAGGCATACCCATCCCAGCAGAATAAGTAGTACTTCTGCCCATACATTGGTGATATAACCCAGCGGCTGGAATAGGAACCGGAAATGGTATGTATCCTCAAAATAGACACTCAGCACAGATTGGCGGAAGATAAAGAAAGAACAGATTGCCAATAATAAAGCCGCACCAACAGGCAACAAACTACCTTGTCCGATAATGTCTGTAATACGTTCCGTGCGGAAGAGTTTTCGTAACACGAAATAGGCTATCAGGCAGCAGAGGGAAAAAAGCGCTTTTGGAATTGCCGAGACGGGACAACTGGCATACAGGCAAGATACTATGTCGTAAAACGTAATCAAGCTGAGACCGATATCGATTACTGTCCATTGCCGGAGGGGGAGAGGACGTATGAGCGTCAGGCCGGTGATGAGCAGCAACAGGCAGATTTGCCATTTGTCTTCTGTTTGAAACAAAAGCATAGCCATTACTGCTATAAGTAGAATGGCTATGCTGGTATATTTCCAATGGGTATCGGTAGGATTATTGTTTGACATATCTTTTTACTAAAGGTTGAACTAATTTCCAGAACAGGTACCCGACCAATGCCAAGAAGAGCAATTGTGATCCGATATTGCGCAGCAGGGCAAACGGTGGTGCCATGCCATTGGACAAATAGAGGATCAGTTCGTTCACTGCGTCAGGGAATGTGCAGATAAACCGGTATAGGAAATTGGGGATAAGATAGAAAAAGTAGAAACCCATAAACAAGTTAACTACAATGGAATAGGCTAATAATCCGTATTTTGCTGCCGGGCGTATTTGCAACAGGTAAGGAACCGTTGTTATCGGCAGTTTGCGCATGCGTTTGTACCAATAGCCTAACAGTTCTTTTGAACGGGTACGCAGGTTAGGTATGCCTAACAGGTCGGAGGCGATCCAATAACCGTCAAATTTGAAGAACGGGTTTAGGGTCATCAGGAATCCAAAATTCATAATCAGGATGAGGTAACGCAAGATATCGTTTCCGGTAAAAAAGAATCCAATCAATAACCCGATCAACCAATAAGATTGAAAATAAACGCCTGCAATATTGACAATACAGCGTTGTGCCCTTTTTAGTTTCCAAACTTCGGTCACGTCGGTATAAAGGACAGGGAAATTTAAGTATAAACCAAATCCTATCCCACCATGTCGTACACCAAAATATTTACAGGCGGAGGCATGACCTAATTCATGCAAAAAGGAAGAAATAAGCGTGAATGTAAATAGCCCGAAGACGATATAAATATTGGCTTTAGTATTAAAAGCTAATAGATCATCTGTTGTTATGAAAAAACATATATCAAGTAATATGCTAACTGTCAATATAACAGTCATGCATAGAGATTTAAACAAAAAACTAAATTTATCCGAAAACTTATCAACAGTACTTACATTAAATAATTCCTTTTCATAAATGAAAGAGCTGTTTTTATTTGCATTAAGGGTAAAAATAGGTGTAATGAACTTATCTATAATTATTTGTACTTGTTCGAATGTGTATTTCTTTTTTGTTCGACAAATGTAAGCACTAATAGCTTCTTTTTCATTGGAATATTTTTGTAATTCTTCTACTAAGTCTACAATAGGCTTACTAGCTTCATAATATTTGGGACCATATGACAATAAATATCTTTCTTTCTGTGCAGAAGAAGACAAGGAATGAATTGAAATTTCATTATACTTATTTATTTCCATATCATTTTTACATGCTAATTTTTCCTGACTGCAAAATACTAGATCCGGAATCTTGATTATTAATCCGTTGATGATTATTTTGTTTTACCTTTCCAAAGTCTAAATTGATAGAAGCTGCTATATAGACTAATGCTCGAAAATCTTTTGTATGAACATTTGAATAGCTGGATGCTACATTTGATAAATTTCGAATAGCTTGTGAATAGTTTTTAGAGAATGGAAGGTATAAACCTGCTGATATATTCCATTTTTCAGCATTGTATCCGGCGCCAACCATGTGAAAATTCTGGCCATAAGCAATAGTTTCTCCCATTAGCGTATTATATCTTGTCTCCATTTGTGCATTGAGGAACCAACGCTCATAACTGGCAACTAAAGTTGCGTATAGCGATAAATTGTTATAAGTGTGAGTATAATTATTTCCGTTCATAATATAACGTGAGAATCTGGGGCGGATTTGTAATGATATATATTGACCAAATGGACGGATGTTGAATGTCGATTGTATTTGAATATGTTGCCAGTTCTTATGGTTTTCGATTGTGTTGATAATTCGATTGTTCTCTGTGAATATTGTTTCGGAAATAGGATTGTCTAAATATGTATAAGTACCCCTAAATTCGATACCTATATATTTGTTATTATAAGAATACATCAAACTCTGGCTGTAATTAGTACTATTTTTCAGAGAAGGATTACCCTGTCTTATCTGCCATGTATCTATTTCTTGTTCTACGTCATTCAAATCAGACAAAGAAGGAGAAGATGAAGCTATATTCAGACGATAACGAAGTACCATATTTTTGTTGAGTGAATATTGTAATAGTAAACGAGGTTGAGGGTTTAATTTTTTATAATCCTCATCTCCTTGCTTATAATAGGTATATTTACCACTTAAGCCTGTATTCAGACTGAACTGATTCTTTGAGTAGTTGTATTCTGCAAATAAATAAGATTCTGAATAATTCAAATTGATCTTGGATAGAATATCTCCACTATATTCATTTTCTGTACGACTTTGGTTATGTCGTATTCCTACGCTCAATTTTCCTTTTTGTTGAAAATCTTTTTCATATATACCTTCAGCAATGATAGAATACTTTTCTCCGTCTATGATTGAGTTTATATCCGATATGGAAATATTATCAATACTTTCAAAATAATTATGTTTGCTTTTAGAATCTATATATGTGCCTACTACATTGAATATCAATAATTGTTTGTTCTTTAAATTGTGCTGATAATACAAATCTAAAGATGGCGCATTCTCTTTCCATGTAGAAAAGTCTTGGAAAAAGGTTTTTTTATTAGTATTAGAACTAATTGCATGTCCTTGTCTATCAGAAAATTGATTGGGTACATCATTGAAGTTGTTACGTAGTGTTGCACTGAAAAAATATTTATCTGCATCAGATAGTGAATATTTAATAGAAGCCTTCAGTGTTTTGTCATTATATAATGTCGGTACTCCGGATTCGATACGAGTTATTTCTTCGTTCGGAAATATGTAATTGTATTCGTTTTCACGTGTCCATTTTACATGAGATTGATTATAATCGAAAATAATCCCTAATTGAGATTTATTCCAATTGTAATTTCCTGCTAATGTATATTGGTTTATACCGTTTTTTGATAGAGTTTGATTTCCATTAGCCATAAAATAACCACCCTGTTCTCTTTGTTTAACTATGTAATTGATAACGGCTCCAGCTTGATAGCGAACACCTGGCTGGTCTAAATATTCAATTCGGATGATATTTTTACTATCTAAAGTCATAATTTCTTCTTTTTCTACTTGTATGCCATTGATCTGTAAGATGACATTTTCACCATTGTCTGTAGTTATTTCATTGTTTATAGGGTTAATTTGGATACGGGAAAGTTGCATATTTCTCATTAAATTCCATCCATTATTAGATATATCCATTATAGATTTTGTAGGAATTATAATCTGACGATTAACTTCATAACGCCTATTTGAAGCTGTTACAACAACTTCTTTTAATTCCGTATCTGATTGCAAGAGTATATTTTCTAAATCGATATTTTGTTTTAAATTATAGAGTTTTATGTTTTCCGGTATGAAGCCGACAAATGAAATGACAACTTTATAGGTATCTGGCGTGATGTTTTTTAACCGAAATACACCTTTGACATCAGAAATACCTCCCGTAACTAAAATAGTATCTTGTTTGTATAGAGCAATGGAAGCCCCTTCCAAAATTTGTTTTTCCGTATCTAGGATTTTTCCTTTAATTTCAATCTTTTGGGAAAATGCAAAAACGGAAATTAAAGTTCCTAATACTGTAAATATATATCGTTTCATGATAGGGTCTTATTTTATAATGATTTGTATCTTGATTTTATATCAATGGTTGTATTTCATTTTTGAACGGTTCTCAACTCTTTTTATTATGATTTCATTTGAAGAATATATGTCAACTATTGATGTATAATGTTTATATTGTTATTCTTTATGTATGGAGACTTATAGGTGCGAAAAAATTAGTTATCGGTATTTCAAATACCGATAACTAATCATTTTAGATTCAAAACTCGTTACCTTTACTCATTACCTTTACAGCTAATAATCAAACAACAACTAGCAACTGCAGGTTCTTGGTCGGAATCGGTAGATAGTTGCAATAACTGTCCGACAGCTAAAGGATCTGTTTCCAATCTACTCTCCAATTCTTCAATGGACATTTCCTCCAAAAAAGATTTGTTTAGCGAAGAAACTTCTTCTTTCGTTTTTTTTGACTTCATTTTTTTATAGATTAATTAGTAAATAATAAATTTATAAGGCATTTTGTACCTTATAAAAATCTTTATATGCTTTTCGTATATTGAGCTCTAAAATTGTAGGAAAATTATTGCAGTAAGGAGTTCTTATATCTTTATCAATGATTTTAGCTGCACAACCGCCTCCGCATAGCAAAGCATAAGGACATTGGCTACATTGGGCTATTTTATCTACAGAACGTTCTTTCCACGATTTGTGTTGTGTTGTCCATTCAATTTTCTCAGCATTGTAATGCCCAATGATATTTTTAGGAATCCCTACGGTTTCAAGACAACTGTAGATGTCACCTTTGGGGTCAAAAATATATATACCTGCATTAGCACCACAATAAGATGCATGTAGCATGATAGGGGCTTTGTTTTTGAACGCATTGTAAAACAATACAGATAGACTGCCTTTTGTTTCTTCCATTTTTGAAAGCTGATTTTCAAAAATGTCGGAAGATAAATACTCAATATGTTTTTTATCTGGTATCTCTAGTAGATTATTTGCATTATTTTCTAATAATCCTGGATAAAATGAAAATAGTTTATTATCAAAAAGATGTAAATCATGAAAGTGTTCTACCATTCTAAGAATACTTTCCGAGTTATTGCTGTCCATGTTAGAACGAACTCTGACGTGTGTCCCTTTTTCAAGAGCCAATAGGATGTTGCTTACTATTTTATCATAAGAAGCTCCCTTTCGGTAATGGAAACGACGGCTATCGTGATATTTTTTATCCCCATCCAAGGTGATTTGAATCTTTTTTATCATCGATTCACCCAATAAATTCTCAAATAAGTCTAAATCATATCCGTTTGATATGGCTGCAAATTTGTAGCCTAGACTAATTCCTTTATTTACAATGTAATTGACAATGTTAATATTTTGTTCCATTAAAGGTTCACCGCCGTATAATATGATTTCGTTTAAATGTTTTTCTCTATCCTGTTCAATAAACAACATATTTTTAAAAGCGTTGTCGACAATTTCCTTTGTCATAATTTGACAACTCCATTCCTTACCTTTATTGGAAATGTAATTTTCGAAGCAATAAGGGCATCGGAAATTACAATTATAATTTACGAGTAAATAAAACTTTTTTTTCTCTTGCAGATAATATGCTTGAAGAGAGTGTGATATTTTATTCATCAACAAATGTTCTTCCTCTTTCGTTTTATGTGTAATATATCCTCGTTTTTTTAAAAAGAGTAGAATGTTTTCTGATAAGTTTGTTGGTAAAGGTTCATCCATGTTTTTTTCGTTGAAAAGTAAAGCAATTGATTCAGATACTAAATCCAATGCCCCTGTATATCCATGGATCAATATATATCTTTTTTGTGTGTTATCAACACAAACAGGAATTGCATAAGATGATTTCCTATATTCTTGCAGATTTTCCATTGTTAATGCCAAATTATTGTATTTTTTTTTATTTCAAATATTCTTTCTTCTTTCCCTTTTGTATAGTCTCGAAGCCAATATAAAGCACCTTTTGGTAGTTGTTTATATAGTAGCTTGTCATCTTCTATTGCTATTTGTTTTTCTAATGACTCCCAACTTCCCTGATTCATATAAAAGAGTTCATATTCATGCCCTTTACGTATACCATTATCATCGTTACGAATGATGTAACGTATTTTTGATATCGCTGTCAGCTTATCTAGTTCCAATCCTCCCCAGCTAAACGTATCATTTGTATGGAAGAACGTCAACGGATCGCCATCGAACATCATTGCTGCTCCGTTGCGTGGATAATAGATGCTTGGTTCATAATCACCAATCACTTTCCCTTGTAAAGGATTGTCGAAATTCGTAGAATAAAATTCTACTTCTGCCATATTCCCACAGGTTTTGTCGGATGCCAGGTATCGGATATATTTTACCGGTGTATTGTTTTCTGTTACAACCGTGGTGTATTTAAAATCTGGCTCTTCCGTAATTGTATAAAATGTAATCGCATTTTTAAATTCCCGATTATCTGCTCCTTGAAATTGGCTACCGACCATCAATGGTGGCAGATAATCTAAATATGTCGCATCTTTATATTTTCGTTCTAGTACGTAATCCATCGTTTCTGCCTGTGGTGTGTAGTAAGAAATTTGTCCTAACGTATCCAATAAAAACGGATCGCCTACTAATTCTAACTTTTTATTTGTATATAGTGCTACGTGATAAACGATATTAGGACCGACAGCCTGGAATTTTACTTTGTTTTCGGTTATATTGCCCCATCCAATCGGAGTCCATCCGTGCGGGTCGAAAACGCAGAGGTAGGCAAATTTTCTATTTGTTTTATCCGGTAACGGAATGGTAATGTCTTTTGCTCCGATGAAAGAATAATTTCCTGTTACGTCAGTCATATAGGCGTTTTTGAAGAATGGAGGTATATCTTCATTTCCATGGAGTATGGCTAATGAATTACCTTGTTTGCCAAATGTTTTCCGGTATACTTTGGGGATTTCGTTTTTAAAGCGGATCAAATGTTCATCCGGATTCTGTTCCGCACCCGAAAAATCGTGCGATGTACGATCGTTGTCATAGACTACGTTAAATACATGTGAATTATTTCCACGTCCCCAATGTGGAACGATTTCTATTGCAACCGGTATCCCTGATGCCCTCATAGCAAATAATGCCAGATTCGCATAATCCCCACATAAGCCGAATTTGATATTGACTAATGTGCTTGGGCGCAATCCTATTGGCATAACCGAAGATTTAGCAATATGAATCGGTAATTTTATCAATTCATTATTGATTGCTGTACATGCCTGTTTTGCTGTCTGGATGGTATCCGACTGCAATAATGGTTCAAAGCGTTCCCGATAAAGTTGTCGCCAGCTTTCGGGTATCTCTGATCCTACGCGGTAAGGTAGGATAAACTCGCAGAACTCTTCAAAATTCAAATGCTGATTCCACGGGCGATTCCATACGGCGAAAGCATCTTCGATATTTTCGATCAGGTAGTCAGCTGACAAGGTTTGTACATCCTGATTGATTGTCGGCTTTTCCTTTAGATATTTTGCTTTGTTCTTAAATTCATCATAGATCGCGGGAATATCATATTCTTCCTGCCGGATTTGGTAAACGGAGTCGATAAATGTATAATATTCATCAATAGCTTCTCCGGTAAGATAGTACTTATCTGTCATATTCTCAGTCAGGAAAAGAGCTGCTTTCAGTTTTAATGAGTCTGTCCCTTTTTGGTAATGTTTGATTACTTGAAACAACTCTTCCCGATTGCTACCGGCTTTCGACAGCGCTTCCTCTATACCCGGAGTTGGTGTCGGCATCCGGCAACTACCCAGCAATAAAAGACTGATTCCTAAATAACCAATAATAGGGTGAGTGTTCATTTCTTAAAATAGAGTTGTAAAAGTTGAATTTTATCTGAATATTATTTTGTCAAATACCAAGTGATCGGTTGATTGTCCTTCGTTAATGTTACTTGATAATTCCCTTCCGGCAGATAGGATAAAGAAATAGTCAATTCTTCTTCTGCAGGAATTGTAATAATGTTTACATAAATTGTTCTACCATTCGGATCAATCATTTGAACACCGATATTATCCCATTGTTTGTCGGAATAAATATGGAGGTTGTTTTCTTCTATGGATAGAAAAAAGGAAATGGATCGATCATTCTCAGGATACCAATTCTCTTTATCTGCATTCGCTTTTACAAAAGGAGCGAGCAGAAAAGAAATTGTAATAAATAAAATAGCTATAGACCTTTTCATCATTTGTGTTTGTTTTTGTTTACGATTGCAAAAGTATACTCTAAGGTTGAGAAAGCTGGTAAAACAGAATTTACAATTGATGTAAACTGAGTTTACAATTTTGGAGGGGATGGCAAGTCACTAAAAATCAATGATTAGCTTGTCTAGTAATTCCCCTTTCCCATCTTCGTTGTATATCTTTTTATACAGGCGGGAGCGTCCGTTACTGATAGCAGATGTGGAAATGTTCAGGATTTGAGCCATACCGGAAGGGGAAATATTGGTTTTGATCAGATAACATAAACGTAGCTCATGTTCGGTTATTGGAGGGAACAAAGCCTTGAGCCGATTTGTAAAGTCGTTATATGCTTTATCTATTTCTTGTCTTAATAGTATCCAGTCTTCATCTTTAATTTTTGTCTTACTGTTTTCGCTGGCCGCTTTATGAAACAGTTCGTATATAGGTGAATTTTCAAAGGTGTCTTTCAATATCAGTGTTTCATATTTTTTTGCATCGATTAATTGGTTTGATAATTCCAGTATTTTTTGCTGAGCTTCCAGTTGCTTCTTTTCAGACCGGCTTAGCTGCTTTTTTAAATCTTGGATCTGAGAATTACTTATCTTTTCATTTTCCTCATTCGTTTGCTGTAACTGCTTTTTTATTTCTTGTATTTTTTTCTCATTCTCTTGTTGACGAGCCACGCTATATTTTTCTTGCTCTTCTTTTTGCCAAGAGAGTCGATTTATCTGTTCCAGGGCCAAACGTTTTTGTTTTTTGGTATAGTAAAAATAAAAAGCGACGAAGCCACCCATTATCAACAAAATGATGATAAGTAAATAGATGTAGATCTGTCTCTGTTTGTTTTTCAGTAATAACAGTTGGTTCTCTTGTTCCGTATGCCGGTAGTTATAAAGCGCATGTATTTTTCCGATGGCTTCTGTCCGAGTAATCTTTTTTATTGAATCTTCAAGTTCTAGACTTTTTTGAGCATAATCGAAGGCTGAATGATAATTGCCTTTGTGGGCCTCTAGTTTTGCTAATGCTTCATAACTCTTGCTTTTCAGATAAATATTCTGATTTTCTTTACCTTCTTCTAAAGTTTGCAGATAATAGAACTCTGCTGAATCCGCTTGTGCTGTTAATTGATAGCTCTGAGCTATCCCTTGTAGGTAGATGGCATCATCTTTAAACTCTGGAATTTTGGAAAAGATACTTTTAGCTGAGTCTAATTTTCCTAAATTAAGATAAACGTTCCCAAATTCTGATGATATTGCATTGATAACTCGCAGATCGTTTATCTCAAAAGCTTTCTTATAAGCTGCCTGATAGTAATATTCTGCGCTATCAGGCTGGTTTAATGATTTATACATCCGTCCCTGATTACGTAAGGCATAGACAAGCCCTACCCCTTTTCTCCATTTTAAATTATAAATATAAGATATTTTATATGCATCCAACGCATCTTCATACAACGATTGATACGCCAATAAAGTACCTATATCCTGATAAATGCGTCCTAATATTTCATATCGTTGGCTGTGCTTACCTATTTCGGCTGCCTGTTGGCAGAAATGTAATGCTTGGGGAGCATCTTTTAAATCTTGATACACCGCACTTAAATAATAGTAGGCTTCCATCAATTTATCTGCGTTTCCATACGATTGATAGAAGTGAACTACTTCTTGCATCAATGAATCGGAGGTAAGTGGGATATATTCTTTATACTGAGCTTTGGTCGTCAGCAATCCGTAATACATCCGTGTCTCTTTCGGTTCGTACTGAATAACGGAGTCGAGTGAAGAAAGGTAAATCAAAGCACTGTCAGGCCGATCTTCCATGCAACTCATTGCTTTTCGCATGGCTTCCGGATAGGATATGCTCGACGTACAGGAAAATAAAAAGTAAAGTCCTGTTAATACTAGTATGGCTTTAAGTGCTTTCATCAGGGTACAAAGATAAGGATTCCCTTTTTATATTCAAGATTTTAAGTCATTCTCCCCTGAGCTTTACACTTCGTAGTATTCAACTTTGCTGCTTCCGATATTTTGAATTATCTTTGTAGCTACATAGTCACGAATGAGAGGAATGCGATGATTAATAGTATTTTATTAACTGATTTTACAGGTTTTGTAAATAATCGATTCGATTTTACAAAAGGAATAAATGTCCTTATTGGTAAAAATGGAACAGGCAAAACACACGTTCTCAAGTGTTTGGCTGCGACCTTGCAAGCACGCCATGATTTTCAGGGTAAAAACTCTGCTTCCAAAGAACAGTTTGAGCTTATTTTGGCGGAAGACATGATATACTATTTCAAACCGGATACTATAGGAAATCTGGTCAACAAGGAAATCTCTTCAGGAAGGGCTAATATTGCGGTTACAATAGATGATAAGTTGCTGAAGTTCAGTTTTTCAACAACATCCAAAACTACTGTGAAATTGGAAGCAGACGAAAAATGGAACGAGCGTCATTTTATCTACATTCCTCCGCGCGAAATGTTCTCTTTATTTGAAGGTTTTATCGGCTTGAGTAGCAAACGGGAAATCTCGTTCGATCAGACTTATATTAATCTGGCACATTCACTGGCACTCCCTGTATTACGTGAGTCGGAAGACAATCCTCTGAAACTTGCTATTGAACTACTTGAACGGGAATTACAGTTCAAGGTGTTGCAGATGAACGGACGTTTCTATATACAAACGGAAAATGGGAACATGGAGGCCCACCTGGTTGCTGAGGGACTTCGTAAGTTGGCATCTATCTTATATCTCATTCTAAATGGAGAAATTAATTCGGATACGATCTTGTTTTGGGATGAACCCGAAGCTAACTTGAACCCGGCACTCATCAAGGTCGTAGCAAAGTTTATTCGCGTACTCCAGGAATGTGGTTTGCAAATTTTTATTGCTACTCATGACTATCTGCTTACGCATACATTGTCCCTGTATTCCGAGTACAAGGAGCACACCGGTACGTATGTCAAGTTCTTTGGATTGAAAAAAGAAGGCAAGGGAATCATGGTGGAGGAAAGTGAAATTTTAGCAGGCATACAAGAGAACCCTATTTTGGAAGAATATGCAGCCTTTTATGATTTGGAACAGCAATTCATTAGTAAATATGATTGATTTTCAGGAAAGTGGTATAAATTTTGAGTTCCAGACTCCTTTATGGAATGTAGTCAAATACGATGAGCATCTGGCACATAGAAAAGTAAGTAAGGTGTTACATCCTACTAAAGCGGTAGATTTTTTGGGAGTTTATGACAGCAATAAGTTATTTCTTATAGAAATCAAAAATTATAAGGGGCATACAGACGATGAAAGTACTCGGGAAGTGCTTCAAGGTGGTGGTGAAGAACTGATGCGTAGGATTGCTGTCAAAGTAAGAGACACAATCGCTACAGTTACCAATTCGGCTAGGTTTTCTACCAATGATGAAGCTTTTTTCACTCAAATCAATCATTTGTTGCTTGATGACCGGAAGAAGATAGTCATCATAGTGTGTATCGAGCTGGACGTAGCGAATGACAAGGAATATAAAACCCGAATGAGTATTTGGATGCAAAAGTTAAAACAAAAGTTAGCATGGCTGCATGCGACTAAGATTTCTATCAATCCGGTAGAAAATATTTCTGTTGTTTTACCGGACACAAGAATTTCATTTGTATAAAAGATATGAAGTCCCAGCTTTTGAATCCGGCACAGCGTTACAACAAAAAAACGGACAATCTTTAAAGTAAAAGTCGGACATTTCTTAAAGTAAAATCCGGACAATCTTTAAAGTAAAACTTGGAACTATCAAAATGTAACTACTATACCACCCAAATCGAGTTTCTATACCGGGAAAATGAAATTACCTGACCGGGTAATATTTTTTAACATATCATAGTGTTTACAACTGCCCGTTAAAGTTGTCATTTCGTCAAAAAGGCTATCTTTGTGGGAAAGAGTCTGAAGGTTGAATTTTAAACGAAAGTTTGGAGTTCAACCTTTGCTGTCTTATAACGCAAGTGGTAATCCTGTGAAGTTTTTTCTCCTCTCTTTCGCACCGGTCTTGTTAACCGTCGGTGCTTCGAGTTATTAACACTAAAAAAAATGATTATGGCCAGACCATTAAAAAAGGGACTGGAGTATTTTCCGCTGGATACGGCTATGCTGTCCGACCGGAAAATACAACGTTTGTCCCATCGGTACGGGTGTAAGGGCATCTGTACGTATCTGACTATTCTCTGTGAGATTTATGGAGAGAGAGGATATTATATTCCTTACAGCAATGATTTTTGTTTCGACATCGCTTTTACGCTCGGGCTGGAAGAGGCGGAGGTGAAAGAGATTGTACTCTACTGTGTGGCGGTCCGCTTGTTCGACAGCGAATTGCTGGAATGTCGCCAGGTGCTCTCGTCGGCTGGTATCCAACGCCGTTTTCGGGAGATCTGTAAAAGAAGCGTGGCAGTGATCGATCCGGATCTGGAAATTCCGGACGATTCGGTGTATGGTGGTATTCATGCTGCAAAAACGGCGGATAATGGAACAGAAACTCCGGTTATTGTTACAGAAACCCCGGTTTCTGCTGCAATAACCCCCACAAATGGAAATGGAAATAAAAAGAAAACAACAACACAACATGGAAAATCAAATGAAGCTCAATTTTCAAACGATAACGGAGAAGCTGCCCGACGGGAAGAACTTCTCCGTATGGCAAAAGAAGCAACAAGAGGTTGCTGATATGCAGGCGCGATACGGGAATGCGGAGAAATTCCTGAATACGTTTAACCCGGATATGCAGGTGATGGCCGCCCGCTATACCGAACGTGCCTATTTCGGGACGGCTCCTTCGCTCGAAACGGTTCGCGACGGTTATGGCGAGCAGATATTTATTGTATGGAATTGTATCCAGCTGGAGAATATTAATTTGTTTGCCGGCGTAAAAGAGAAGATGTCTGTCGACCGCCAGAAAGAGTTGTCGAGATTGATGCTGGCCGAATACCCCTATCTGAAGGTATCGGAGCTGCTGTTATTCTTCCATCGTCTGAAATGCGGCCGTTACGGTCGTTTTTACGGGATGGTGGATGCGTTGTTTATTGCCAGTGCCCTGGTGCAGTTTATAGAAGAACGCTGCAGGGAAACCAGGCGTTTCTTGGCAGCGCGAAAGAAAGAGGAAAAGCCGGAAGAAAAGACATCCGGTGGTATCACGTATCAGGAATATTTATTACTCAAGGAAAAAAAACAAAAACAAGACAACCATGGATAAGAACAGAGTGTATGGCCATACAGAACTGGCTATGTTATATTTTCCGGGTATCTTACCCAAGTCGGCATCTTCGCAGTTGTCGCAATGGATCCGACGGGATGAAGATTTGCTGGCCGACTTGACGAAGGCCGGTTACAAGAAGGGACAGCGCATATATACACCTCGTCAGGTGGCTATCCTGATCGATCATCTGGGTGAACCGGAAACCTGGAAAATCCGATAAATAAGTAACGAAGTCCCTGCGGCAAAACTGTCCGGGTACAGCCTTCGGCTCTTTTCTTTCGAGTTTTTTCATTCCGGATTGTTGGTTAATGAATGTTATAAAAGCAATATATAATCGATATGTCTTATATATGTTATATAACTTATATATCTTTGTGGTGTGTTAGTTCGCGTAAAAATAGGAATTATTAATTTGAAACATAACTAGTATGTCAACGACAATTTCAACTAATAAAATCGAAAAGAGAAAGAAGTTATTGGATCTTCCGGAAGATGTTATTACTGTTTTATCAGTACAAGCTGCACGCGAAGGGAAATCTGCAAAGGCTTATATGGAAAATCTATTAATATCTGCTGCTCAAAATTTGGAAGATGTTGCAACTTACGCATTTCTTTCTAAAAGTCAGCCGGAAGGTCATGAAATGGTCGGTGAAGCTGAAAAAAAAGCCTTTGAACAAAAATATGGTTTACTATGAATGTGGAATACTCAAAACCTTTTCTAAAAGCTGTAGATAAACTGTCAGGGAAAGTTTTATCTTCTGTTCTTGATATGATTCGGGAGGTAAAGAATGCTAAAAGCATAGATGAAATTACAGATTGTAAAAAACTTGTTGGCTATAAATCTATATATCGGATTCGCATCGGTGATTATAGAGCTTTTTTTATTTTTCATATAAGGATTACCGATAATGTCGTTAAATTTGAGTATTTGGTATCGAGAGGGGAAGCATACGACAAAAAGATGAAATCTGAATTATCTAAAAAAAAATAAATGATTGGCTGAACATTGGTTGAGAAGTGTTCCACATACGGAACACTTTTGTTGTTAAATCGTTCCTTGGAAGGAACGATTTTGTCAATCATAATTGACAAAATATAGGCTTTAGCTCTTTGTAGTCCCCCTTATTCCTAGCTATCCCGATTGATCTCCTATTTGTTTTTATTACTCTTGATACTTTTGGCTTTACATAAAATATAAACTAAAAAACAGGTATCATGAGAAAAATTAATCTGATTGTTTTGCATTGTTCGGCTACCCGCGAAAATATGGCGTATACTCCCGAACAATTGGAGCGTGACCATCAGGCACGCGGATTCCTTTCTGCCGGTTATAATTATTATATCCGTCGTTCGGGAGAGATCGTTTCGATGCGTCCGCCGGAGCAGATCCCGGCACATGTGAAGGGCTTCAATCGTTTCAGCCTGGGGATTTGCTATGAAGGGGGATTGGATGCCGGAGGACGGCCGAAAGATACGCGTACGAAAGAGCAGAAAGAGTCGATACGGGTTCTATTGCTGTTGTTGCTTGTCAGACATCCGGGTTGTAGGATTTGCGGACATCGTGACCTGTCGCCTGACAGGAACGGTGACGGAAAGATCACGCCGGACGAGTGGCTGAAGGAGTGTCCCTGTTTTAATGCGGAGGAAGAGTATGGGAGGCTGTAGGAGGTTCGGGGCGATGGTCAACTGTCAGTTGTTGGTCGCCGTATTGTTGTCGTTGGCGGGAGTTGTTTTATTGTTTATGGGGTTCTGGTGCAGTCCGACCGGGGAGATCCATAATTCGGTGCTGGTGGGTTTCGGGGAGGTTTCTACTTTTTCCGGGGCGTTGTTCGGGGTGGATTATAGTTATAAATATAAATACGGGAAAGATGGGAAGCAGGAATAATATCGCGTTACCGGTTGGTTTATTGAGCATTTGTCTGTTTTTTTACGGTTGTGGGGTACGGAAAAAAACAGAGTCTGAGCGAAGGTTGACGGGGAGAGATTCTTTGTCGGTCGAACGGATCGACAGTTTACAGATGGGGCGGCAGTGGAAGTGGGATGGCGAAACGCAGATATCCTGGAAGGAAATAACCTTGTCCGTTCCTGACAGTAACGGTCGGCAGCATATTTCCAGTGTCCGGACGGCTGTTGTCGGAAACCGCTATGCCCTGACACAAAAAGATACCTGTAGTATGCAGAGTAAGGAGATCGGTACCCGTTCCCGTCGGTTTCATACCACGGAGCGGGAGACAACGCTTCCTGTTCCTGTTAACAAGAAGCGTTGGTGGTGGGTGATCGGGGGATTTGTTGCTATTTTTTATATATTCATTTGTAAAAAATCACGTATATGTAGCTGTTTGATCCCTTTTTCATTGGTTCCAATATTGAAATTGTCCATGCTGACTACATATTTCGGATAAAGCTATTTTTGTCAATCATAATGGATACTTTTTGCAATTGTAGTATTTTTATCCATTATGATTGATGAATTTGAGTTTTACTATCTTTAGAATGGAAAATCTATACAATACCATCAAGATCTAAATAACCGAATTGGATTTCATCGTTAAAGACGAAAATAAGGCGGTTATTGTCTTTGTCGTAACAGAAAGAGAGGATGGCATATCCGATTTCTAATGTTGTTAAATAATTTCCTTCCAGGTCGAAGACGATTAGTCGGGTCGGATCTTCGGTTATTTGATTGCTTTTTACGAATCTGGGACCTCCTAAATAGTCGGCAATCAGTTTATCCTTGCAAAAGGCTACTTCCGTAGAATAGCCATTGTCGCTTGATTTTCGGTTATCCCATTTCGTTCCGTATAGTGTATATTTCAGTTTCCCGTCTAAAGTGCACAAGGTTATTAAATCATGGTACCAATATACTTCCGCATACAAATTATGCTCTGTGGAAGCTGCGAAACTGACACGTTTCCTTTCGATTTCCGGATGGCCTGTATATTCCATGAAATCCGTTTTTCCTGTTTGCATGTTCCATTTGCCGACCATGGGGGTATAGTCGCCCGGGTTTAAGACGTGCATATAAAGGGCGTATGCGAGTGTATCGTTGACATACTGCATTTTGAATGGAAATTCTGAAGGGTCTATATCTGCTTTTTTCTTGGGAAGATAATTCGGATTGGAAAGCACGCTGTCCATGGGGCAGTCGTATAACAGTTGATGGCCATGGTCGAAAACATAGAAAGCATTATTTTTCTCATCCGGGATAATGCTGCCCATATTGGCAATTTCGGACGGCCCTTGTCCGCGATCGCCTACATTGGCCAGGTAGGTAAAAGTATTTTTATCGAAAACATAGATGAGTTTGTCGAAAGACTTATAGTCGCTGATAATCAAATAATCATTTAAAATAAAAGGTTTCCCAAAGTCAGATATGGCAATATCTCCAGTGGATATTTCGTGGATATGTTCTTTCACATTTTTGATGTTAGACAAAGCATCGTAATGCTTGACTGATTCGGAATGTTGTTTGCAGCTCAAAAGTGAGAATAGGCATACAACGCAAAGTAGAATATTTCCGTGTTTCATCTTGTAGTTTGTTTTATGTTGAAAAATATAAGGTTATTCTTGTCTACGATTTTGTCGTAGACAAATGTATCGTAAATGATTTTATATTTCCAAATGATTTGGAGTAAATGTTCAATTTTATGTGTTTTATAATAACCAATCTGAAAACAGTCTTTTTGGTAGCTGAAGGTTCCTTCATCACAAAAAACGGGATTTATTTGTAAAGTCATTTAAATTTACTTTTCTTTGTTGCGAGGAGAGTTTGGTATAATGGGGATATTTACAGACGAAAAATTATTGTTGCAGGCTATTAAGAACGGGGACAATCAAGCTTTCGAGTTCCTGTTCAAAAGCTATTATCCCCGGTTGAGAGGATATGCCTCACGATTTTTGCATGATGAGGAAGCCGTACGTGATATTATACAGGAGAGTTTTCTGAAATTCTGGGAGAGACGGCATTTGATCGAAGCTATTTCTTTATCGTCCCTCTTGTTTGCTATGGTGCGCAATGCGTGCATGAATTACCTGAAACATATACAACTGGTCGAACAGCAGCCTTTGGATTATTTGCAGGAGATGCCGGGCAGAGAAGAACTTTATTGCTGGGACTTTGGACTGGACCCGGAACATGCCCTGCTCTATAAAGAACTCCAGCAGGAAGTCGACACTGTTATTAACAACTTACCGGAACGCTGTCGTGAAGTGTTTGTCATGAGTCGTTTCAAAAGGATGAAAAACCGTGAAATAGCCGAAGCTTTACAAATATCCACAACTGCAGTGGAAAAACATATTTCGAAGGCTTTGAAACAATTTGCCGATTATTTCAAAGATAGATATTCGCTCGACATATATATTGCGATCCTCGCCTGGATTTTAAAATAAAAATGATATTCGGTATAAATCTTGCTCCCAAAGTATTATACAGTACTTACGGGGACAAGATTTTTTTTGTAGAAAGTTTACTCCTCGGGGTTGGGTAAAAATAAAATGAGTTGTTATATCCTTTAGAAACTATTTTATGGACAAGTCAGACATTTATTATCGGGAATTGGCAATCCGTTATTTCAACGGTTGTATTTCATTGGCAGAGGAAGAACTCCTTTTTCAGTTTGTCAAAGCTGCATCTGAAAATGAGAAACTGTTCCGTTGGTGGGAGCAGGAGTGGACTGTTTCAACCAGGTTGATACCCGAAGTCGATAATGAATGGAGAAAGCTGCAGGGCAGAATGTCTGTCCGCTATACTTCGGATGACCGGCAGGTCTCTGTTTCCGGACGCAGACATTTATCCTGGTATGTTGCAGCAGCTGTTATTGCCGTATTATTGTTGGGCAGCGGAATATATGGCGTACAACAATATGTCTATACAAGAATGTCTGAAAATCTTTTTGCATTGAAGACCGGAATGGGAGAGAAAAGCCGCCTGGTGCTTGCCGACGGGACAACCGTTTATCTGAATGCCGGTTCGTCTTTGCAATATTCCGGAAATTTTAATACAAAAAACAGGGAGGTAACCTTATTTGGAGAAGCCTATTTTGAAGTGACGCAGCAGCCGGGTAATATCCCTTTCACTGTAAAGACCGATCAGTATAATATTGTCGTAAAAGGGACCAAATTCAATGTTTCCTCTTATAATGAGGATGAATTATCTACAACCGCTCTTTTAGAAGGTTCCATCGATATATTGTACAAGGGCAAACACTTCCCGGTTGTCCCGGGGGAATTAGTGAGGCTGAATAAGCAGAACGGGGAACTATCCAGGGAAAAAGGGCAGACGGCTCAATACACTTCATGGATTGAAGGACGTGTAGAATATGATAAAATCACATTGAGTGAACTGGCTGTCCGCTTGTCGAGGAAATATGATGTTTCCATTACGCTGGATGACAGTCTGAATAAGGATGTCGCTTTCCGTGTCTCCCTGAGGAATGAAGAGACGATAGGCGATATCCTGCAAGCCCTCTCCAGGATCATACCGATACGGTATGAACGCTCAGGAAGGGATATTTACATTCGAAAACAATAGCGCAATTGTTAATATTATTAAATCTAATCGTAAATTGAATTTGTATGACTTACAAGAAACATGTTGGAAGGTCATTGATCATGGCGTTATTACTGTCCGGTTCATTGACCATGGATGCACAAAAAGTAACTTATCAATTTAAGGAGACTTCTTTAAAGGCAGCTTTAAAGGAAGTGGAAAAACAACTGCAGTATTCTATTATTTATAAGAAAGATGTGGTTAATGAAGATAAGTTGATCACGAAGAATTTTGAGGATGCTCCTGTCGAGGAAGTGTTGGCTTCTATTCTAGGGGAAGATCTGACCTGGTCTATTCAGGGGAAAATGATCGTTATCTCTAAAAAAGAAACCGGTCAGAATACGAAGGTACAACAGCAGAAACAGAAAAGGATATCAGGCGTTATCAAAGATGCGGCAGGTGAACCGATCATCGGTGCCAATGTGGTCGAAAAGGGGACGACAAACGGAACTGTAACCGATATGGATGGAAAATTCACTCTGGACGTACAGGATAAAGGCGTTTTGCAGGTGTCTTATATCGGTTATCTGACACAAGAACTTTCCGTGAGCGGCAAGAGCTCTTTTAATGTGATCATGGTCGATGATTCACAAAACCTGAGTGAGGTCGTAGTCGTAGGTTACGGAACACAAAAAAAAGTCAACCTGACGGGGGCTGTCAGCACTGTAAAGTCGGAAATGCTGGAAAACCGCACGACTTCCAACCCTGTTAATATGCTGACGGGACAAATTGCCGGTGTTACGATCGTACAAAATACAGGGCAACCGGGTGCCGATGCCGGAAATCTGCGTGTCAGAGGTATCGGAACGCTGGGAAATGCCGAAGCGATGGTAGTCATAGACGGTGTCGAGTCTTCTATGGCGAATGTCGATCCGAATGACATCGAGAGTATCTCTGTGCTGAAGGATGCTGCTGCATCTTCTATTTATGGGGTACGTGCAGCCAACGGTGTTATTTTGATTACAACCAAAAGAGGGGCTGTCGGTAAACCTGTTGTCTCCTATAATGGCTATATCGGCTGGCAGGCTGCATGCCGTCTTCCGAACTACCTGGATTCTTACAATTATGCCACATTGCTCAACGAAGCATACCGAAACGATGGTTCGAATGCTCCGTTCCAGGATACGGACCTGGAAAAGATACGCCTGGGAAACGATCCGGATCATTTCGCCAACAGCAACCAGGTGAATGCCTTATTGAGTGAGAGCGGTTTGTTCCATAACCATCATCTGAGTGTGATCGGAGGGAATGAAGGCATCCGCTATTCTTTGACTGCCGGTTTCCATAAGAAGGACGGTTTGATCCCGAATGTCTCTTATAACCGTTTTAATATCCGTTCCAATGTAGATGCCAAGATCAACAACCGGCTGGATGTGGCTCTGAATATATCGGCTTCACGCGATGACCGCATGGCACCGGCTACATCGACTGTGAGTGATCCGGATACAGACATGTATTATATCATGTATCATGCATTTCGTGAAACTCCTGTTACTCCTATTCAGTTCAGTAATGGAAATTACGGTTTGTTCCTGAATGAACATAATTCGGTGGCGGAAGCTCGTAACAGTGGAGTTTCTCATGTTTACAACAATAACTTCCAGGGAAATGCCTCTTTTGTCTATAAGATTATGGACGGTTTGAATTTGCGAGGTAATGCCGCTGCCACTTATTACTTGAAGGATACGCATGTTTTTCAGAAAAAGATGAATTTCTATACGGCTGATTCTGAAGATCCGATTAAGTCGAGCCGTAGCCAGGTGAAGAATATAGACAAGAAGTCGTTGGAACTGAATTTGCAGGCTTATTTGGATTATGATAAGACTTTTGGCAAACATGGGGTAAAGGCTTTGCTGGGATATTCACAGATACATAACGAATACAGATTATTGAGTGCTCTGCGTAAAGACCTGCCGACAAATAATATGATCGGTGAGATCAATGCCGGTGATGTGACGACGCAGGAGACTGAAGGTACCAGTGTCGCTTATGCTTTGCGCTCGGTTTTCGGCCGTGTGAATTATGATTTTGACAGCCGCTATTTGTTTGAAGCGAACGTACGTTACGACGGTTCTTCCCGCTTTCCTAAAAATAATCGTTTTGGTGTATTCCCATCCTTCTCTGTAGGCTGGCGTCTGTCGGAAGAGAGTTTCTTCAATGCCGACTGGGTAGATAATCTGAAAGTCAGAGCTTCGTGGGGGCAGTTGGGTAACCAGGAGATAGATGATTATTCATTCTATAACACATATGCTTTCGGCTATGACTGTAGTTTCGGAAACGCTCTTTACTCCGGTATTTCTATCAATGATGTAATGGCTAACACGGCTATCACCTGGGAAAAGACCAATCAGACGGATATTGGTATCGATGCCGATTTCTGGGGTGGAAAACTTTCTTTTACCGGTGACTTCTTTATTAAGAATACGAATGCTATTTTGCTGAAATTACCGATTCCTGATATAGTCGGTGTGGATGCTCCGATGCAAAATGCCGGTAAGGTTCGTAATACGGGTGTCGAACTGGCATTTACCCATCGCAACCAGGTGAACGATTTTAAATATTCTACCTCTTTTAATTTCAGCTATATCCATAACGAGATTACGGACCTTAGCGGGGGAGATACACCGGGACGTTCTGTTGGAGACCCTGTAGATAATATTTATGGTTATGTTTGTGATGGTATTTTTAAGTCACAGGAAGAGATCGACAACTCGCCGAAGCAGATTTGGGGAGCACAACCGGGAGATTTGAAATATCGGGATCTGGACGGCAACAAGACGGTTGACCAGAATGACCGTCAGTCTTTGGGCTCAACATTCCCGAAGATCAATTTCGGTCTGCGTTTGAATTTCGAGTATAAGAACTTTGACCTGACAGCTTTATTGCAGGGTGCTGGTATGGTAAAAGGCATTGTAAAAGATGAAATCGGCAAGGCTTTCTATAACGGAGGAAAAGTGACAGACAGTTGGCTGGATCGCTGGACTCCGGAAAATCCGGATGCCACTTATCCTCGTCTGACGATCAGCAGTTCCAGCAGAAACTATATGACATCTTCTTTTTGGGCACAGAATGCTTCTTATCTGAAGCTGAGGAATCTGCAAATCGGTTATACCTTGCCGCAGAATATTCTGACCAATACGGGACTATCTAAACTAAGACTGTATTGCAGTATTGATAACTTATTTACAATCACAGGTTTCGACGGTCTGGATCCGGAAATGATCACGACTAAGACCTATTATCCTCTGACCAGAAACTACTCCTTTGGCGTTAATGTATCATTTTAATAGAAAGTAAGCTTATTATGAAAATCAAACATATATTATTGGCCTCTGTTTTGTTGACAGGCATGCTGACCGGATGTAATAATAATTTCCTGGAAGAAATTCCCCGGGATGAATTATCTGACGCTTCATTCTGGAAGAGTCAGGATGATGTGGAAAAATTCACGACTTCTTTATACAGATATACCCTGGAACCGGGGAATTTCGTGATCATGCTGGACGGCTATACGGATAATGCCGTTCCGGTTCATGTGTATAATGCCCAGGGAGAGATTTCCGCCGGTACGGCAACTTCTTCCAACTCTCATTTTCAACAGGTCTGGCAAACGACTTATCAGGGTATCCGCCGCTGTAATGTGTGCCTGCAGAATATAGACCAGGTTGAAATGGATGAAGCAGACAAGAATGTCTATAAGGGGGAAGTTTATTTCATGCGCGGATATTTCTATGCGACATTGCTCCGTTTGTATGGCGGGGTTCCATTGCTCGAAAAACCGTTGGAACTGAATGAGGCAATTCCAGCCCGTAACACCGAGGAAGAGGTCTATAATTTTGTGATTGCAGATCTGGATAAAGCGGCCTCTTTGCTTCCGGAAAAACAGGCTGAGGTAGGTCGTGCGACGAAAGGGGCGGCTCTGGCTGAAAAGGCGGTCATCAGTAATTTCATGAATAAATATGAGGATGCCGCCAGGTATGCTAAAGCGGTGATGGATATGAATGTCTATTCTCTGTATCCCAACTATGGCGATCTGTTTTCTCCGGATCATGAAAATAACCAGGAGGTGATCTTTGACCACCAGTATATGGAAAATGCCAAAGATTTTGACCTGGGCAGCTGGATCGACCAGTATTTCGCACCCCAGATGATGGGTGGATGGGAAGCGATGTCTCCCGCCAAAGATCTGATCGACTTGTATGAATGTAAGGATGGTAAATCGATCGGGGAGTCGGCGCTTTACGATGAGAATAATCCGTTTGCTAACCGCGATCCCCGCTTGGATTATACGATCCTGTACGACGGCAGCGAGATTGCCGGTAAAACATATAGTTCCGGTGCTGCTTTAGGTAACTCGACCCGTACGGGGTATTCTATCCGGAAATATGTGAATCCGAAAAATGATGGAATGAACTATCCGGGATGGACGAATTTTATCTATATTCGTTATGCTGAAATCCTGTTGATCTATGCCGAAGCTCAGAATGAAGTTTCGGGACCGGATGCCAGTGTATACGAGGCGGTGAACGATGTGCGTGCCCGCGTGGATCTTCCTCCTTTATCGGACAATCTGACTAAGGAACAAATGCGTGAAGCAATCCGTAAAGAGAAACGTGTGGAATTTGCCTTCGAAGGGGTTTATCTCTATGATACACGTCACTGGAAGACGACGGAAGCGGCTGTGACGAAGCCTGTCTACGGTAAGAGAGTAGATGGTGAATATGTATGGGTGGAAACACGTAAATTTGATCCTGAACGGGATTATCTGTGGGCTATTCCGTTGAATGAAATCGACCTGTCCAAAGGTTCTCTGGTTCAGAATCCGGGATGGTAAAATAAAGAATTGAAAGCATATGAATTATCGGTTTATCATTATACTGTTGTTTATTGTGTCTCCGGCCCGAATGCTTCGGGCTCAGGAGATTGTTCCGGCCGATTGTCCCAATCAGACGCAATTGGAGATGCAGAAGCGGGGGTATGGGATGTTCATTCATTTTGGAGTCAATACGTTTGATGAAAAAGAATGGTCGGATGGGACGATCCCTGTGGATAAGTACCGACCGGATTCATTGGACTGTGACCAATGGGTACGTGTGGCACGGGATGCAGGCTTTCGGTATGTCCTTTTGGTTACCAAGCATCATGATGGTTTCTGTCTGTGGGATAGCCGTTATACAACGTATGATGTTGCTTCTTCACCGGTAAAAACAGATGTGGTGAAGGCTGTCTCTGATGCCTGTAAGAAATATGGCTTGCAATTTGCCATTTATTATTCTCTTTGGGATCGTCATGAGCCGGTTTATCAGAATGCTGATTTTGGAGAGTATATCGATTATATGTCGAATCAGTTGACGGAACTGCTGACTAATTACGGTCCGGTTTGTGAAGTCTGGTTTGACGGCGGATGGGATAAGAAGCCGGAAGAGTGGCGATTGCCTGAAATCTATTCACTGGTCAAAAGGCTTCAACCCCATTGTGCTGTCGGGGTGAATCACACGATTGTCCTGAAGGAAGGGGAACGGGAGTTTGCGTTACCCGACTCTATGATCGTCGATAACAAATACACCTTTCAATATTTCCCCGGCGATTTCCGGCTTTGGGATCCGAAGATTGCTCATAAACAGGATAAAAAGCAGTATTTACATGATGGTCGGTCTTATTATCTGCCTTTTGAGCATACGCTTTGTATCAGTAAGGCATGGAACTGGTTCCAGAAAAAAGCACTTTCTCCCGTTCGTGACCTGGATGAACTGGAAGAGTTGTTTTACTGGTGTACGGATAATGATAATACATTGGTGGTAAATGTTCCGCCGGACCAGACCGGTCGTATCAGGGAGCATGAGGCTAACGCGGTGATTGCTTTGGGTAAACGGTTGGGTATTAAAAAAGGGGAACCACTTCCCCGGAACGGCTCTTTTCTGTCTTTACAATCGCCGGCTTTTGCCAGTTCCGTCTATGAGAATAACGAGTTGTTGTATGGGGCGGCATTGGCTACTGACGGAGGTATGCAGACTCGTTGGGCTGCTGCAGATACGACTGCTCTATTGACTATTCCACTGGACAAGGACAAGCCTTTCAATAAGATTGTCATTTTTGAATATTGTGATACTCAGAATGGTGAAGACGGATTTTCCAATTATCGGACTAACCGGATACAATCATACCGGATCGAGATTGAAAAGAATGGGCAGTGGGAGGCCGTATATGTCTCCGACGAACCGATGGGCGATTGTAAAGTCATCCGTTTCCCTTATCCTTACCAGACTTCACAGATACGTCTGAATGTTACCAAGGCTTCGGCTCCTCCTTCCGTATATGAATTTAATGTGATATACAAAGAATAAAACAGGAAGTTCCCTGGGTATAGATAAAAAAGTGCCTCTCTAAAGTTAAAACCAAAGGGGGGCACTTCTGTTTATCCGTTTATTCGTTATAACCTATTTTGAAGTATTGAAGCATTGAAGTATTGTTTTAAATTTATCCTGTGCAGTCAGGCAGGTATCGACAAGATATTCATGTGCTCTGTCCCATTCCTGCAAACCACGGTAATAGAACCATTTTAAATCTTCGTCTATGATGAAAGGTACAATGTTATTACTCAGGCATTCTTTAAACATGATCAGGCGTCCTACGCGGCCGTTTCCATCCTGAAAGGGGTGGATACATTCAAATTCTCTATGGAAGCCGATGACGTCTTCAATGGTTTTATTGCTTATGGCATTATAATTCGCCAGAAGCGTTTTAATCTGGGAGGACACTTCTTCGGGGGGACAGGTTTTATTCCCTCCGACTTCGTTGGGGAGCTTTTTATAGTCACCCACCAGGAACCAGTCTTTCCTGCTATCGGAAGTTCCGGACTTTAATGTATAATGGAGTTCTTTTATGAAAGTTTCTGTCAACTTTTTGGTTTTAGCTTTTTCGATAATCATGTCGATACATCTGAAATGGTTGGTTGTCTCGATTATATCATCGACATTTATCGTTTCGTTTGTTGCTCCGATTGTATTGGTTTCAAAGATGAATCGTGTCTGATCGTGGGTTAGCCGGCTTCCTTCGATATGATTTGAATTATAAGTGAGATCTACTTGAACACGATGGTATATTCCCCCGTTCAGTTTCATATCTTTTTGTTCTTTGAGTATATTAAGCAGTGGGTTTTCACTGAATCTTTTTGGCTTTTGGGAATCAGGAATCACCGCATCTTCCGGAATATTCCAGGTTTTTCCGGTTAGGAAAGCACCGGCTATTTTTCCTGTGGCACAATAATTGCGTACAGTCCTTTCAGGAAGATTCTGTTTTTTCGCAAATTCGCTGACTGAGTAATATTTCATAAGCGTAAATTGCCGTTATCGGCAAGAAATGTGTGTATTTTAGATGCAAATATATCGATTTCTTGCCGATAACGGCAAAATTACCTCGAAAAATCGTGTGTCAGATAACTTCGTTCAAGTCCAGATAACCGAATTGTATATCGTCATCCATGCACATAATGATTCGGTTGTTGTCTTCGTCATAACAGAAGCGGACTATTCTGTAACCTGTTTCCAATGTTTTTAGATAATCTCCGTTTAGGTTGAATACAAGAAATTTGGTCGGGTAGTAGGCTTCTGTGCGATGGTCTCCTCCGGAATAGGAAGCAATGATTTTGTCACCGCAAACGTTTACATTCCAGTAATGGCTGATATCTGAACTGTCGGCTGTCCAATCGGGACCGTAAATGTTGCATATCAGATCTCCGTCGAGATTACAGATTGTCATCAGGTCATGCCGGCTATAACATTGCAAATACATATTATGCTCTGTAGATACGGTAGAGGTAAATCGAACTTTCTTTATATCGGGATGTTCATATGTCATTAGTTCTATTTCTCCTGTGGCCATGTTCCATTTGGCTATATAAGGTTTAAAATTGTTTGTACCTATAGGTTTTATTACCCGGCCTATGCATAGAGTATCACTGATATATTGATATGTATCGGGAAACAAACTTGCTTTCATTTCCATTTTAACATCCGGCATATAATTCGGATTGGCTAGAATACTATCCGGATTATAACTGAATATCTTTCGTTTACCATGGTCCGTTACGTAAATTCTGCTGTGAGCCTTGTCATATTCCACATGGCCTACAATTGTTATTTCCCCGGGTCCCTGGCCTTTATAAGCGGTACTGGCAAGGTAGTGGAAATCATTTTTGTCAAATAGGTGTATTTGCTGGTCTGGTGATTCATAGTCGGTTATGATCAGGTATTTGTCTGCGATATAGGGCAGGGAGGTTCGACCTATCAGAACATCTTCGATCTCAATCTCCCTGACCTTATCCCGGACATTAACGATGTTATTTCGGCTTTTCTGGTATTTTTCCGTATCAGTTTTTTGGGTGCAACCACAGAATAGTGTGATTAGCAACAGGTAACTTAGTATATTTTTCATACAAATATTGATTTATAGTCTTTGATGTCGTAAATATAGAGATAATTACGAATGTATCGTAGATTTGAGGCTATAAATCTTCCTTTTTAAGAAGAAATACTTGTTTCCAAAGGTATTATTTCTATTTTTGTAATTAAACACCGTAATAATTTATGGAACAGCAAAAAACGGGTCTGCTACAGACGGTAAAAAATAAGATAAATGCATTCCTTCATGATAAAGAGCTGAAAGAGAAACTGTATGTGATCATTTTTGAATCGGATACGCCAAAGGGGAAACTGTTCGATGTCTTTCTGATCGGTTTTATCATTATGAGTGTCCTGGTCGTGATACTGGAGAGTGTGGTGACTTTTTCGGATCATTTCAGGCTGGCGCTTCAGATACTGGAATATGTGTTTACCGGCTTTTTTACTTTTGAGTATCTGGTGCGTATCTATTGCTCGCCGAAACCCAGGAAGTATATTTTCAGTTTTTTCGGTATTGTCGATTTACTGGCCACCTTGCCGTTATACCTCGGGTTTATATTTACCAGTGCGCGTTATTTGCTGATCATTCGTACTTTTCGCCTGATTCGTGTTTTCCGTGTGTTCAAGCTGTTTAATTTTCTGGAAGAAGGAAATTTGTTGCTGGTCTCCCTGCGGCTGAGCAGCCGTAAGATATTTGTTTTCTTCTTTTTCGTCTTGATCCTGGTGACCTCGATCGGAACGATTATGTTTATGGTGGAGGGGACGCAACCGAATACCCAGTTCAATAATATCCCCAATTGTATCTATTGGGCAATCGTTACCATGACAACTGTCGGTTATGGAGATATAACGCCTGTTACACCTGTCGGCCGGTTTATCTCTGCCTGCGTGATGCTGATCGGTTATACGATCATTGCTGTTCCGACCGGAATTGTCTCAGCCACAATGATCAAGGAACACCGGCGGAGAAGTGAACTGAGATGTCCGCATTGTTTCCGGACCGGGCATGAGGAGGAAGCAAAATATTGTAAATATTGCGGAGGGAAACTGGAGGAATAAAATAAAAGGTCTATATTTGCAGTGTTTAACCGATTAAATAGCCTATGGGCAAACCTATTACTCGGAAAAAAAATTCTGTTGGTTTATTAATAGGCGGTCGGTGTTATTAATAGCTTTGGCATCAAAGCTAAATTTTTTGCCGGATATTTTAATCGGTTAAATATAAAATTCAAATAACAAATGAACAGATCATGAGAAAGAAATTGCTAACCGTATTGAGTCTGCTGCTTGCTTATTCGGCAGTAGCCCAAATAGAAGGAGATGTGTACACTTGTGATGACGAATCTTATCGTTTATTGAAAGATTTATCGGATTCACAATTAAACAGAGGGGATATTTTTGTTTTTACAACAACCCATCAGGATTTGGCGTGGCTGAATAACCTGGATGCCTGTATAGCGGACCGCGATACCTTGTGGCTGACTCCTTTCCTGAAACGTCTGGCGGAAGAACCGGATTTCCGTATGGATATCGAACAAACCTCCATTCTGCGTGAGTATATACACCGCCATCCGGAAACAAAGCCGCTTTTCAGTAAGTATATGAATGAAGGTAGGATCTGTGTCGGGGGGACTTATATACAACCTTATGAAGAGATGTACTCGGGCGAATCGCTGGCGCGTCAGTTCTATTTGGGGACCCGGTGGCTGAAAAAGAATTTTGACGGATATAACTCATTGTCTTATTTCAATGTGGATGTGCCTGGACGTACTTTGCAGATGCCGCAGATCATGAAAAAGGCCGGTATAGATAATCTGGTGATCAGCCGGCATGAGTGCGGATTGTTCTATTGGGAGGCTCCTGACGGTTCGAAAGTACGTTCTTATACGCCGGGGCATTATATCTATTTTTACAATGTGCTGGCAAAAGAGGATACGGCTGCCATGAAAGAAATGGCTAAGGAATCGGTTTTGTGGTATACTAAATACAACGATGTGAAAAAGGCCCGTACCGTAATGCCTGCCATGTTGAACTATGAATTGTCGTGGGATCGGAAACCGGTGGAGAATTGTCCTGTCTTTATGGAAAAATGGAATAATATCCGGTATATCCGGAATGAACAGACCGGAAAAAAGACTAAAGTGAAACTTCCCCAATTCAAATATGCAACGGCGGATGAATTCTTTCATACCCTGGACCATTCTACATCGGCTTTACCGGTTGTCAAGGGAGAGCGTCCGAATGTGTGGCTCTATATTCACGGACCTTCCCATGAGCAGGCATTGACTGCCAGCCGGAAAGGTGACCGTTTACTTCCGTCGGCGGAAAAAATGTCCTCTTTTCTAGCCTTGACAAGCGGCTCGTTTGACAGGTATCCGTCCGATTTGCTGAATGAAGCGTGGGAAGCTAAGATTTATCCTGACCATGGCTGGGGTGGTAACGGAGGAATCATGACGGATAATACATTTCAGCGTAAATATGAATTTGCTCTGGGGGTAGCCGAAAAGGTGATCGATGCGCAGGCCTCAACTTTGGCCTCGGGAGTGAAAACTGAGTCTGCCAAAGGGCGTGCGGTCGTTTTGTTCAATAACCTGTCTTTCGTCCGTACAGCTCCGGTGAGTATAGATGTTCGTTTTGAAGAAGGATATGCACGGCAATTGGCTGTTAAGGATTATCAGGGAACAGCTGTCCCTTCCCAACTGACCGGTGCTGTCTATTATCCGGATGGCTCGATAGAGAAAGCCCGGGTTCATTTTGTAGCGGAAAAGGTGCCTTCCATGGGACTGAAAACCTATTATCTGAATGCATCGGATGCTCTTGCCGACATTTCCCGACCGGCGGCCAGCGTGATAGAAAATAAATATTACCGGGTGGAACTGGTGAATGGAGGTATCAAACAGATCACGGATAAAGAGAGTGGCAGGCAATTGCTGAATACCGGCAAGTTTTTGGGTGGCGAGGTGATCTCCATGCATTCGTATGGTAACGGTGCCGGAGAATTTGATGCGGTGCAGCAGCCGGATATGGAAGGTTTTGACAAAACGTCCGCTCATCCGTCGGCCTGGACGATCGTGGAGGAAGGTCCGGTCTTTTCTGCTTATAAGCTGCGTACTCCTATCCGTAATGCCGTGATCGAACAGGTGATCCGTGTCTATCACCAGACTAAAAAGATCGATATGGATGTGGCTTTGCTGAATTGGGATGGCGTTATGTTCCGCGAATACCGTCAGATGTGGCCGCTGGCATTCAAACAGTCGGTCGTTTCTTACGAGGTTCCTTACGGTGCTTTGACTGTCGGGCAGGATGAGATGCCGGGAGCGGCAGGCGAACGTTATTATGTGGAGAACAAGAAACAGCGTCCGCGCGGTATAGGAAACTGGTTAAGTGCCACGGACGGGGAATGGGCTGTGACGTTAAGCTCGTCGGTTGCCGTTGCCGATTATGTCGATCCGACCGATAATCCGGTCGATTATACGGTGCTTCAGCCGATTTTACTGGCTTCCCGGAAGAGTTGCCATCCACTGGGGAATGATTTCTTTCAACCCGGAGATCATTTCTATCATTTCTCACTGACTTCACATCCGGCAGGAGGGCGGACAAGGGAAGAATTCGGTTTGTCAGCCAATGAACCGCTGGTTGCTGTTTACAATCCGATAGCTTATAGTGATGCAGCTATTCCGGAACAGTATTCGTTTGTGTCGGTCGATAATCCGAATGTGATCATTACGGCAGTAAAGAAATGCGAGGATGATAACAGCCTGATTATCCGTCTGTATAACTGTACGGATAAAGAAGAGAAAGTGACATTGGATCTGGCTGCCTCCCCGAAACAGATAATCCGTACAAACCTGATCGAGGAAGAGGATGTTCCGGTAGACGGGATTGTATTGGGTAAATATGCGATTGAAACTTATAAAATAATACTTTGAATAAAACGAACCTATGAGAATGAAGCAAATGAAATCGGGGGTAATGCTCCTTTTGGCGGGAATAGGACTATTGGGGGGATGTACCTCTTCAAAACAGGAGGTGTCCGGAGAACTTGAATCTCTAGTACAATATGTAGAACCACGTATAGGAACGGCACATTGCCGCTGGTTCCATTTTGCTCCGGGGGCATTGCCTTTCGGATTGGCTAAACCGGCTCCGGCGACCAATGCACATGTGGGGAATAAATCAGGCTGGGAGGCTACCGGATATGATTACAGGGATACGTCGATAGAAGGATTCCCTTGTCTGCATGAATTTCAGGTGGGTGGTATCGTACTGATGCCGACGGAAGGCCCGTTGAAGACTGTACCCGGGGCGGTCGGTTCTTCCGGGGAAGGCTATCGTTCGGCTTTCGACCATACGGACGAGATCGCTACAGCCGGTTATTATTCCGTTCTGTTGAAAGATTATAATATAACCGCGGAGCTGACGGCAACGAAACGGGTTGCTTACCAGCGTTTTTCATTTCCGGAAAGTAAAAATAGCCGTATATTGTTCGATATAGGTAACCGGCAGGGGGATAGCGGACCTGCACAGGATGCTGAGATTATCATTACTGACGATGGCTTGGTAGAAGGTTGGGTGACAACATTACCCGAATACAGTAAAAAGTATCAGGCAGGAGCCACGGTCACCATGTATTTTTCTGCCCGGTTGGATAAAAAGCCTGATTCGTTCGGCACTTTCATCGGTGAAAAGGTGCAGGAAGGGGCACGTGCCGTCAAAGGTGTCGGATCCGGAGCTTATCTGACTTATAAAACGACTGAGGGAGAATCCATTACTGCCCAGGTCGGTTTGTCGTATACTTCTGTGGCAAATGCCCGTTTGAATCGGGAGACAGAGACGGATCACGGAAAACTTTCATTCGATGAGGCCCGCGAAGCTTCCCATAAAACCTGGGAGGAGTATTTGGGTCGTATCCGGGTGGAAACGCCGGTTCGTGAAGATAAGGTGAAATTTTATACCGGGTTGTATCATGCCGTATTGGGACGCGGATTGGCCAGCGATGTCAACGGGGCTTATCCCCGCAATGACGGAACTTGCGGACAAATACCTTTGAAAGAGGGTAAACCTGCGTTTTCTTTTTATAATACCGATGGTATCTGGGGTGGGCAATGGAATCTGATACAGGTTTGGGCACTGGCTTATCCGGAGTACCTGTCTGATTATGTGAGTACTCATCTGCAGGTGTATAAAGATGCCGGTTGGTTGGGAGACGGGATTGCTTGCAGCCGTTTTGTATCCGGGGTAGGAACGAATCAGCTGGGGAATGTGATCGCTGCCGCTTATCAGTGCGGTATACGTGACTTTGATGTGGAGACAGGGTATGCTGCTGCCCGTAAGAATGAATTGGATGGTGAAAACCGTCCGATGGGGGCGGGTAAGCTGGATACGGATAAGTTCGTGAAGTATGGATACGTGCCTCATCTGGACAAAGGGACCGGGGCTGATGAAGCCTGGATGTTCTCTGCTTCACATACGCTGGAGTATTCTTTTGGTGCTTATGCTGTTGCCCAGATGGCTAAACAGTTAGGTAAGACGGACGATTATGAGAAGTTGATGGATCTGTCGAAAGGCTGGGAACGTATCTATGACTCTGAACTGAACTTGATCCGCCCTAAAACGGAGGACGGGCGTTTTATCGAAAATTTCGACCCGATGCAGGTCTGGCGCGGATTCCAGGAAGGGAATGCCTGGCAGTATACTTTCTATGTGCCTCATGATGCTAAAACATTGATCGGGAAGATGGGAGAGGATGTCTTTAACCAGAGGTTGGATAGCATCTTCCTCGTTTCGCAGAAAAAGATATTCAGCGGAGGAATGGAAATCGATGCATTTTCGGGTCTGCAGTCTTTGTATAATCAGGGGAACCAGCCTTGTCTGCATATTTCCTGGTTGTTTAACGAATCCGGTCGTCCGGATTTGACTCAGAAATGGGTGAGAGCTATTTTAGATGAATTTTACGGGACAGACGGGATACATGGTTATGGCTACGGACAGGATGAGGATCAGGGGCAGCTGGGTGCCTGGTTCACTATCTCTTCTATTGGGCTTTTCGATATTACCGGGTTATCTGCTGCGGATCCCTCTTTTTCCGTGGGTAGCCCGTTGTTCGATAAGATAACCATACAGCTGAATGATACATATTATAAAGGCGATTCATTTGTCATCGAAGCAAAGAATAACAGCAAGGAAAATACCTATGTACGGAAACGGCTGCTGAACGGGGAAGCGTTGGACGGGTTACGTATTCCTTTCAGTACGGTTACTTCCGGCGGTCGTTTGGAGCTGGAAATGTCTGCTTTGCCTGTAGATACGAATTAAAAAGAAAAATGGGTGCCTCTGGGGTTTTAACTATAATTTTTCATGAATTTATATATCTTTGCGTGTAAGAATCTGTCAAGTATATAAAGAAAGAATTTATGAAAACACTACTTGTTACTACCTTGGGGGCATTTGTTATTACACTTGTATTTGTTGCCGGAGGGTATACTTTGTATCGTATAGAAGTCAATTTCACAGTGTCGGTCGTGATGCTGGGTATTGCCTGGATGGTTTCGCTTTGGTTGTTATATTCAACAGTTTTCAGCAAAAAGAAGAAAGGGATCATTTCCTGGCGGAAGCATTAATGCCGGTCAGTCTTTCGAACTGTTATTTATATCTTTCCACGTATCTTTTATAACATACCATAGGACGCAAACGATCATTACAAGCATGACTGCACTGCCTCCTACGCTGATGATTGTTTTTATGTATTGATCCATCTTTTCTGTGATTAAAGTTTGTAGATTTTAAGATTACCCGCTAAAGGTAAGCATAAGATTTTCAAAAAAAAGATTTCCTGGTGAAAAGTGCCGATGTTTGTCTGATTTCTATTTCTCGAAAAAGGCTAAAAATAATAGCCGTTGTTAAAAAATCCATATATTTGCATTCCTATGGAGGTCAATCGGGAAGCTGAATATATGGAAAAACTGGGACAGGGGGATCATAAATCGTTTGATGCCCTGTTCGTATTATATCATCCGAGAGTGAAGAACTTCTTATTGGGGTTTGTCAAGGATGAGGAAGAAGCTTGCGATATGGCACAGGATATTTTCTTTAAGCTTTGGACGAATCGCGAAAGTATCTCCCGGGTCAGTTCCCTGAAAGCTTATCTCTACCGGATGGCACGGAATATGGTATATGATTATTTTGAGCACAGCCTGGTGAAAGAAAACTATGAACAGAAAATCCAATTGTCTTCTAACGGGTATTCGGATCTGATCGAGGAAAATATTTACGCCAAGGAGTTGTCTCTCCTGATCGATATCGCTATTGAACAGATGCCGGAACAGCGGCGGCGTATTTTTAAGATGAGCCGGAAAGACGGGTTGTCGAATGAAGAAATCTCCCTGAAATTGGAAATAAACAAACGGACTGTTGAAAACCATATAACACAAGCTCTTGCCGACTTGCGTGAGATTCTGAAAAATACTTCTTTATTACTTTTTTGAAAAAAAACGTCTTTTGACTGTGTGTGCTCTCCCGCTCTCCCGTCTTTTATATAAACGGGGAATGAAATGGCAAATAGAACAATACATACATTAATCTCGAAATTCTTCGGAAATGATCTTCCGAAAGCTGTTCAGCATGCTTTCGGTAAATGGTTCATAGGAGGAGCGCATCAGCAGGAAAAAGAAGAGGCCATGCAGGTGCTTTGGGAAGAGGTGCCGGCACAGGCGGATGAGCGGACGCTGGAGGAATTGAATAAAATCCATGATCGTATACAAAAAAATTCACATCCGGCGGCAAAACGTACTTTGCATCGGCTGCTTATACGGGTCGCAGCTATTTTATTGTTGCCGTTGATCGGTGCTGCCAGTGCTTATTTTGTTATGCAGCATCAACTGGAGGTGCTCGAACCCGAATGGGCGGAATGTTTTGTCCCGAATGGTGAAAAGAAACAGATCACACTGTCTGACGGTTCTGAGGTTTGGTTGAATTCCGGTTCGTTACTGGTTTATTCTGCCAAGTTTGAAGGTAGCCGGCGTTCGATTTACTTGAACGGGGAGGCGAGTTTCAAAGTGGCCAAGGATCCGGAGAAACCGTTTATTGTAAAAACCGGTCATATGGAAATAGAAGCTTTGGGTACGGTCTTTAATGTGGAAGCTTATTCGGATTCCGAACTGACCATTGCGACATTGGAAGAGGGGAAGGTACGGGTCGATACGGATCTGGCAAAAGGTGAGCCTATTATTTTGCATCCGGATGAGCAGGTGGTGTACAACAGCCAGCTGAAAACGGTTTCAAAAACGGTGGTGGATGCCGGCAGGGTTCTACAGTGGAAACATGGTTATCTGACGTTTCAGGGGGCTTCTTTCGATTATATTGTAAAAACGATCGAACGGAAGTATGATGTAACGATCAATTATGAAACGGGAAAGTTTGCGGGACGTAGTTTTACCATGAAATTCAGGCCGGATGAGGGATTGATCCAGGTGTTGGATATCTTGAAAGAGATGGTGAACGGATTGAATTACAGGATGAAAGGTAATATAATATACATCAACTAAAAAAGGAGGATACTTTTATGAAAAAAAGAACCCGGGAAGACGACGCCAATCAGAACTCCCCGGATTTGAAATCGTAGTGAACACCCATTAATAAATCACTTGAAACAGGTGATAAATAATATAGTATTCAACTTTAAAATCTAATTTTACAAAGATATGGAAATATACCTGAAAACACAACGGAATAAACGGAATAGTTTGTTCCGGGTATCAATAATGTCTTTTCTTTTCTTTTTCTTGCAGTATTCCATAATTTGGGGACAGCATGTTACTTTCTCCGGAACTAGTCTGACCGTTAAAAAAGCATTTACAGAAATCGAGAAACAAACGGATATGTCGGTCGATTATGACGAGTCAGTTCTGAATATTCACAAGAAAATAAATGTATCTACCGACAGCAGAGGGCTGGATGAGGCATTGAATCTGATTTTGCAGGGAACAGGTTGTTCTTATGTGATCAAAAATAATCATATAGTTATTTCTGCAGAAGCGAAAGAACAGGATAAGAACAATGATAATACATTGGTGATAACCGGTACCATAACAGACGAACATGGAGATCCTATCATAGGTGCGAATGTGATGGAGAGAGGTACAACCAATGGCTGTATTTCTGATATAAACGGTGGTTACTCTTTGAATGTTAAGAGTAATTCTGTTCTTCAGATATCCTATATAGGTTATATCACGAAAGAAATTGCGGTGAATAACCAGAAAGTAGTCAATGTCCGTTTGATAGAAGACACACAGAATCTGGATGAAGTAGTCGTTGTCGGTTACGGTGTACAGAAGAAAGTGAATCTGACCGGTGCTGTTTCAGTAGTGAAAGGGGAGGAAATGACCAAGCGTCCTGTAACCAATGCTACTTCCATGCTGCAGGGGCAGATTCCTGGTTTACGTGTCGTGAACGGTTCGGGACAGTCCGGAAATAATAAGGTGAGTTTGCGTGTACGTGGTCAAGGTACATATTCTGATGCGGGCTCTGATCCGTTAGTATTGATAAATGGCGTTCCGGGAGATCTTTCCGCATTAGATCCTAATGCTATAGAAAGTATATCTGTGCTGAAGGATGCTGCTTCTGCAGCTGTATATGGGGCACGTGCAGCGAACGGTGTTGTGCTGGTGACAACCAAGACTGGTATAAATAAAAAGACATCGATCAGTTACTCGGGAAATTTTGCCGTTTATTCTCCGACTCGAATGTTGAAGGTTGTAACTAATTCGGTTGATTATATGAATTTGTGGAATGAGGCGAAGGCAAATTCCGGAATATCTTCCGGCTTATATCCGCAGGATGTCATTGATCAATATAAAAATGCGCGACCGGGCGATCCGGAATATCCTAATTATGATTGGTTGGGAGAACATATTCACAGTGCATTCTCTCATAATCATAACGTGGCCGTTTCAGGAGGTTCTGAAAAGATGTCCTATAATGTCTCTATGTATTATGCCGATGAGAACGGAACAATGGATGGACATGGATATAAGAAGTATAATTTTACGGCTGATTTACAGAGCCAGATAACCAAATGGATGAAATTCGGTTCGTATGTAGGCTTCATGCGTGGAGATAGAAAACGTCCTTATGAGGGAGGTGTGGACGGTAGTTTTACTTCTATTTTTGCACAGGCTCCGACTTATGGTCCGCAGCGTACTGACGGTTCATGGGTTTATAAAGCTTATCCATGGGAAAGTAACAATAAGAATGTGATTGCTTTGGTTGGAAATGATGCCTTACGTAAAAATACGAGTTATGATGTGAATGCGCAGGTATGGCTGACAATTGATATTGCCAAAGGATTATCATGGCATACCAAAGGTGCAGTTCGTATGATTGCTGAAAGAGAAAAGGAATGGCGTCCGCTGGTAAATCTTTACAATTATCATACAGGCGAGTACATGAATGAGTTGGATGTCGGTGCAAAGGGATTGAACTCGAATGATTATCATACATTCTATACTTATTTGTATTCTTATTTGAAATATGATGTATCTACAAAAGATCGGAATCATAACTTTGGTCTTCAGTTGGGATATTCACAGGAAACGAATGATTATGACTGGCTGAAGGGATATAGAAAAGATTTTCCGTTCCCGTTGACAGAGATCGATGCCGGATCAAAGGAACTGCAGGAAGCTGAAGGAAATCTGGAACAATGGTCATTGATGGGAGTTTTCGGACGTTTTAATTACAATTACAAAGAGCGTTACCTGTTTGAAGCTAATTTCCGTTATGATGGTTCATCCCGTATCAATCCCGATGATAGATGGGGTATATTCCCTTCTTTCTCTGCCGGTTGGAGACTAACAGAAGAACAATTCATGCAAAATCTTCATTGGTCGTGGTTGAACAGTCTGAAAGTGAGAGCTTCGTGGGGACAGTTAGGTAATCAAAATATAGGTGTATATCCTTATCAGGCCGTTATGGAAAATGAAGGAAATTATACATTCGATAATTCGTCTTTATCCACAGGGTATGCACAAACAAAATATGCGAACCGAAACATTACCTGGGAGACAACGACTGTGACAGATATAGGTCTGGAAGCTACGGTTTTCAATGGACTGAATGTTACATTTGACTGGTATAAAAAAAGCACGAAAGATATTCTTCGTAATGCCCAGGTGACAGGTTCTTTAGGATTGGAGGCTCCTGTTATTAATAATGGTGAGATGGAAAATAAAGGGTTTGAAGTAAATGTGCAGTATGTGAATAATATCAAAGGTGGTCTTTTCAAAGGATTGACATATAATGCCGGTTTCTATTTCGATCGCAACAGGAATAAGGTAACTAAGTTTGGTTCTGAAGAAATTTCTGGACATTATCTGCGTAAAGAGGGGTTACCTTATAACTCTTATTATATGCTGGATTGTATAGGGATCTTCAAAGATGAAGAAGATGTGAAGAATTCTCCGAAACAGTTCAATGATAATACATTGCCGGGTGATTTGAAGTACCGTGATGTGAATAATGACGGTGTGATCGATAATGATGACCGTATGGTGATAGACGGACGCTTCCCGAAATTTGAATATGCAGTAAACTTATCGGCTAACTGGAAAGGATTTGATGTCTCTATTTTGATGCAGGGTGTTGAAGGTAAGAAACATTACGTGACAGATTGGGGATTACAGCCGTTCCGTCAGGGAAGTGCACCGACAATCGATTATGTGAAATACCGCTGGACGGAAGACAATCCTGATAATGCGAAATATCCCAGAATGTATTTTGATAACTTTGGTGGCAGTAAGAATACGAGAAAAAATTCATACTTCCTGAAAGATGCTTCTTACTTGCGTTTGAAGAATGTTACGATCGGTTATACGATCCCTGCTGAGCTGACGAGAAAATTATTGGTAGAACGGATACGTGTATTTTTCTCCGGTGATAACCTGGCGACGATCACTAATTATCCGGAATTAGACCCTGAAAGAGAAGATGACGGTCGTTTCGTCGCTTATCCTCAGAATAAGATTTGTTCATTTGGTATTAACGTCCAATTTTAATTCGATATGGTTATGAAAAAAGCTAAATATTATTTGCTTCTGATATTGGCAGTTGTAATGAGCGGATGTGATGATTTTTTGGAAAAGAATCCGCCATCCAAACCCTCAGAAAATACTTTCTGGAAACAGAAAAGTGATTTGGATATGGCTTTGACAGCCTGTTATGGCACAATGACAAAGTTTGATCACGGTTATTTTTCATTTGGTATGCCTCAATGGGATAGCTTTGTCGATAACTGTCGTAGTGTGGAGGAAGGAATCACTTTTGATGTTTTCCAGGGAAATATAGACCCGTCGACAGCCGGTATTATTCAGGATGTTTACAAAGGAGCTTATGTCGGAATAACCCGTATGAATTTGTTCCTTTATCAATTGGATAAGTATGAAAATACGGATTTGTCGGAATCGGAAAGGAACTTCAGTAAGGGACAGGTTCTTTTTTTGAGAGCATTCTATTATTCCTTTTTATACAGATGTTATGGTGATGTTCCGTTGATCGTGGAACCTTTGGATTTGGAAACACAGTATCAGCCGAAGGTTGAAGCGGCAAAGATTCTGGAGCAGATTTATACGGATTTGAATGATGCAATCAACTTGTTACCAGATAATACCTATCTGGAATTGCCTGGCAGAGTAACCAAAGGGGCTGCTCTTGCACTGAAAACCAGAATGATGCTTTATGATGCCTATAATACGGATGGCAAAGCCGATGTGGAAAAAATGAGGAATGCCTTATCCGTTGCAGAACAGATAAAAGGATATAGATTGTGTGATGATTTCGAAAGTATTTTTCAGGGATCCGCCCAGGAAACAAATCCGGAAATTATTTTCTCAACTAAGTATCTGGCACCTAATAACTGGCATAAAAGTGATTTGTGGTTTGGCGCGTGGCTACGTTGTGCACCTCTGACCAATTTTGTAGAGGAGTTCGAATTTAAGGATGGTACACCTTTCTCTGAAGAAAGTGATCTGTATAATCCAGAGAATCCGGTAGAGAACCGTGATCCCCGACTGGATATGTCCGCTTTTTACCTGCAATTGAAAATAGGTGATGTTGAACAACCTGTTACGGGGGATTTACCAACTAAATATGGTTTGAAGAAGTTTGTGACCCGTGACAAAACTCAATATCCGATCGGATATAATACACGTAGTGATCAGGACTGGGTACATTTCAGATATGCTGAGGTACTGCTGGCTATTGCCGAAGCGGAAAATGAAGTGAACGGTCCTACGCAGAAAGTGTATAATGCGATCAACAGTATACGTGCCCGTAAAGGGGTTGATATGCCTCCGTTGCCTACAGGTTTGAGCCAGGCACAGATGCGTGAAAAGATTCGTCATGAACGGCGTATTGAGTTAGCTTTTGAAGGTCATCGTTATTTTGATTTGAAACGTTGGCGTATTATTGGAGAAATAATGAATAACTTTGACGAACCGACATTGCCGTTGTATAAATCCGTGTTTGAGGATCGTTTCTACTTATGGCCGATACCTCAAAGCGAAATCGACAAGAATAACGGCGTATTGGTTCAGAACCCGAATTACAAATAAAAGAAAGATATGGATAAGTTAATCAGAAATCGTGGATTACTTCTGTCATTGGGAAGTATGACTGTTTTGAGCGGGTGTGCCCAACAACCGCAGGAACAGAAAAAACCGAATATTGTATTCATCTTTGCGGATGATATGGGATATGGCGATGTTTCGGCATTCAATGAAAATTCGAAGATACAAACAACGAATATTGACCGCATAGCGAATGAAGGTGTTGCTTTTACGGATGCCCATTCCAGTTCGTCTGTCAGTACGCCTTCCCGGTATAGTTTGTTGACGGGCCGGTATAACTGGCGTTCAGATCTGAAATCCGGCGTTTTGATGGGATATAATAAGGCACTGATCGCTCCTGATCGCCGGACAATCGCTTCTGTCCTGAGAGACCAGGGATATCAGACTGCTTGTATCGGAAAATGGCATTTGGGCTGGGATTGGAATAACATAGAAGCAGGAAAGGATAGTGTGGATTTCAGTAAACCTATTACAAACGGACCGACAACACGTGGCTTTGATTATTTCTATGGAATTATTGCTTCTCTGGATATGGCTCCGTACGTTTATGTAGAAAATGATATGCCGACAGCTTTGCCGGACAGGGAAACTGTAAATGATGGTATGAAGTATTGGCGTAAAGGCCCGACAGCATCGGATTTTGATCATGAACAAACTTTACCCAATTTTATTAATCGGGCCGTAGATTACATTCATGATAAGTCAAAGGATGATAAACCTTTCTATCTGTATCTTCCGTTACCGGCTCCTCATACACCTATCCTGCCTATTAAAGAGTATCAGGGTAAATCCGGTCTGAATCCGTATGGAGATTTTGTCTTGATGGTGGATGATATGGTTGGTAAAGTCATGAATGCATTAAAAGAGGCTGGTGTGGACGATAATACGATCTTGGTATTCAGTACGGATAACGGATGTAGTCCTCAGGCTAAATTCGACGAACTTCAGGAAAAAGGACATTATCCCAGCTACATTTATCGTGGACATAAAGCTGATCTTTTTGACGGTGGTCATCGTATCCCGTGTGCAGTTCGTTGGCCGGCAAAGATTAAACCGCATACCGTTAATCAAACGGTTTGTCTGACTGACTTCTTCGCCACATTCGCCACGATAGCCGATTATCAGCTGAAGGACTCCGAAGGAGAAGACAGTTACAACATTCTCCCTTTGTTGTTGAATGAAAAAGAAGGTGATGTCATTCGTGAAGCCACCGTTCATCATTCGATAAACGGTGATTTTACGATTCGCAAAGGCGAATGGAAACTGTTATTATCACCGAGTTCCGGTGGTTGGAGTTTCCCGAAACCTGGTACGGATGACGAGGTAATCAAAACATTACCATTGATCCAGCTTTACAACATGAAGACCGATCCGGCAGAAAAAAATAATGTATATGCCGAACATCCTGAAGTAGTAAAAGAATTGAAAGACCTGATGATCAAATATGTGAAGGAGGGTCGCAGTACTCCGGGTACTCCGCAGAAGAACGACGGACCGGAAGTCTGGAAGCAGTTGAGTTGGATGGAGGAATAAAAACCATTCGAACTCTTGAAAAGTCCTGGAAAACGTTTACTTTTGTTTCCAGGACTTTTTTATTTATTGGAAAAGGAAGATGTTAACAGAAAAACGGATAGTACCTTATAGTTTTGAGGAAATATATGTTTCATATTTCTCCAGGATGAAGTATTTTGCTTTAGAATATGTATTATCTGAAGAGGATGCAGAGAATATTGTACAGGATGTTTTTACCGAACTATGGGAAAGAAAAGAATTACTTACTTATAATATTAATTTAGTCGCATTCCTTTTTACCTCTATAAAAAACAGATGTATAGATCATTTGCGGCACCGTACAGTTGTTCAGGAAGCTGTTGATAAAATACAGGAAGAATACTTGATGACTTTACGGGTTAAGCTTGCTTCTTTGGAATTGTTTGATCAGTCTCTTTTTTCGGAGCAGGAAATAGAGCGAATTGTTACTGAAATAATTGATTCACTGCCGGATAAATGTCGTGAGATATTTATAAAAAGCAGAGTGGAAGGGAAAAAACAGAAAGAGATTGCTGCAGAATTGAATCTGTCGCTTAAAACTGTTGAAAACCAAATGAATATAGCTTATAAAAAGATAAAAGCTGAATTAAAAGATTATTTGCCTCTTCTTTTGTTCTTTTTGAATAATTAAAAAAATAAATACCCTTTTGGGGGTTTTCTCTCCTTCATCCGTTTATTAAATACAATACGGAAAATATGGACGAACGAATATATAAATATTTTTATGAGGAACTTTCCCGGGAGGAACGTTTATCCTTGTTGCGGGATGTAGAGGTTGATGAAGCTTTGCGAAAGGATTTTGCAGAGTTACAGAATATGCATGCATTGATGAATCTGGGACATCAGTTGGAAAACAAGGTAATCGGTAAGCAAAAGTATAATCAGTTTATTTCGCGTAAGCAGCATGGCGTTTCGCAAAAAAGATGGTTGCGTTGGGGTAACTATGCTGCTCTTATTATTATGTTGGTGGTTTCTTCGAGTCTGTTGACATACCAATATATGCAAATTAAGATGCAGCAGGAATTATCTCCCGATTCAATGAATACTTTGTATACACCTGCCGGGCAGCGGGCACAATTGGTTCTGCAGGATGGGACGGAGGTCTGGTTGAATGCAAAATCCAAATTGATATATCCTTCACAGTTTACAGGTAAAGAAAGAAAGGTAGTAGTGGAGGGGGAAGCTTTTTTTAATGTGGCTAAGGACTATGAAAAACCATTTATCGTTTCATCACAAGATGTGGATATGAAGGTTTTGGGGACACAGTTTAATGTGTACTGTTATCCAGAAGCCGGCTATATTCAGACTAGCTTGCTGGAAGGTTCCGTTCGTGTCTTTTTTCAGGATAAAGAAAGTGAGGGAATCACTTTGAAGCCCGATCAGCAGGTGACAGTCACCGGAGGAAAAATGGTTGTAGAACCGATTTCTTTGAATGATCATTTTTTATGGCGTGAAGGTATTTATGCTTTTGAGAATGAACCTTTGATAAATATACTAAAGAAAATGGAATTGTATTATGATGTAAAGATCATGGTTAAGGATACTTCTTTATTCAATGATACTTATACCGGTAAATTCAGGCAGCGTGACAGTCTTGATGATGTATTCCGGGTGTTACAGCAGATACGAAAATTCAAAGTAGAAAAAGATAAAGATAAAAATATTGTGACCTTGAGTAAATAACATGTTAAACTAAAAACAGAATGCGTATGAAGAAATAACAATCGTAAAAAACAAAAGCGGCAGAAGCTACCAACAACTGCCGCCGATGTAAAGCAAACACAAGTCGTAAAATTTTAGTATTCACTTTTAACATTGAACAAATGTATGAAAAGAAAAACTTTGTTACAGCACTTTGCTGTGCTTAATAACAGCATTAAAGATTTTTTTAGGATTATGAGAATATCACTGTTACTTTTATTTGTCTGTGTATGTCAGTTAATGGCAACTGATATGGATGCACAAAATACAATTGTTAAAATCAAACAGAATAATATTTCTGTTAAACAGTTGATAAAAGAGATCGAGTCGCAGACTGACTATTTGGTCGTATTCCGGAATCAGGATGTGGATGTGGATAAGTTGATTTCTTTTAAAAAGACATCAGCCAAAGTTGCTGATCTTTTAGAAGAAATGTGCAAAAATGCAAATATTAATTTTGTATTTGCAAGTAATTACATTACTCTATCGAAAAAGCAAGCTGAAGCGGAACAGGGAAAGAAAAAAGTAGAGGGGACTGTTACTGATGTAAAAGGCGATCCTATTATCGGTGTAAATGTTGTGGAAGTTGGGACAAATAATGGTATTATTACCGATATAGACGGAAATTATTCATTGGAGGTTGATGACAATGCAACCATTCAATTTTCTTTTATAGGTTATTTGAGCCAAAGTGTGGCAGTACAAGGAAAAAATGTCGTAAACATAAAACTTCAGGAAGATATGCAAGCATTGGATGAAGTTGTTGTGGTTGGTTATGGTACTGCTAAGAAAAGTGATTTAGCCGGCTCTGTTGTTCGTGCGGATCTGGGTACTTTACAGGAATCTCCCAGTATCAGTTTGGGTTCCGCCTTACAGGGAACTGTTCCGGGGCTGAATGTGGGTGCGGTCACAGAGGCTGGTAAGGGACCGGATATGTCAATCCGTGGACGTACATCCATCAGCGGAGGAAATTCACCGCTGATTGTTCTGGATGGTATTATATTCCGTGGAAATATGGTCGATATCAATATGAATGATGTGGAATCAGTAGATGTATTGAAAGATGCCAGTGCCGCGGCTATTTACGGTTCCGAAGCCAGTAATGGTGTTATCCTTATTACGTCGAAGACTGGTAAGGTGATGAGTAAACCGACTATCGAATATAGCGGCTCTTTTTCTTACCAGCAACCGACTAATAAGGATATGTTTCCTGAAGGGAGAGACGGTTTCCTTCGTAAGATTAGCGATCGTTTTCTGGAAGAGAGCAGAACCGGTAACGATATGCTGACAATGAATCCGAACTGGGATGTAACGAAACATTTGATGGATGGAAATACATTGGCTGGTTATAATGCCGGAACAGAAACAGACTGGTGGGACTTGCTGACGAATGATATGCCGTATATCCAAAATCATAATTTAAGCGTGAGAGGAAAAAATGAACTGAGCAGCTATTATTTCTCTATGGGATATACGGATCAGCAGAACCTTATTATCAATGATACTTATAAACGTTATAACGTCAGGGTTAATATGGATACCAAAATCACTAATTGGTTGAAGGTGGGGGTACAGTCTTTTTTTACAGTCAGTGATTATTCGGGAGTGGCTCCGACATTATCAACAGTTGTCAATTTGCCTCCGATTGTTGCAGTGACGGATGAAAGCGGGGAATATATTAAAGAACCGTATAAAAATACGACCAATCCGTTGCTTCAGATAGAGCAGGATGATGTAAACAAGCGTTATAACTTATTCGCTAATTTTTATGCGGATGTTGATATTCCTTTTATCAAAGGTTTAAACTACCGTATGAATTTCTCACAGAATTTGATTGAAGGGAAAGAGTATAATTATAATGCACTGGGACAAAACTTTACAGGGAAAGCTTCAAAGATGAATTCCAGTCAATACAACTGGACAGTCGATAATATTGTCTCTTACAAACGTACATTTGGGAAACATTCTATCAATGCGACTTTCGTATATGGTGTTGAAAAGCGACAATATGAAGATACGAAAGCTGGTGCAGCCAATTTCCAGAATGGTATTTTAGGGTTTGACAAGCTCGAAGCTGGACAAGCCGATTTACAAACGGCAGAGTCAGGGGCTTGGCAGGAATCCAGCCTATATACTATGTTGCGTGCTATTTATTCATTTAACGATCGGTATATCTTTACGGGAACAGTGCGTCGGGACGGCTTTTCCGGCTTTGGTAAAGATCATAAATTCGGAGTATTCCCTTCAGGTGCTTTTGCCTGGAGAATCAGCGAAGAAGATTTTTTCAAAGAGAAAGTCAATTGGATGGAGAATCTGAAATTGCGTTTGTCTTATGGTTCAAACGGAAACAGGACTGTTGGACGCTATCAGACATTGGCTCAGCTGGGTTCAGGAGCAGGATCTATTAAAATTGGTGATACTTCTTATGATGCCGGTTATTTGTTTGGTGATGGTGCCAGTGCGGAACAGATGCAGTGGATTACGTCATTAGCTAATGCCGATCTGAAGTGGGAAACAACTAATACATTTAATACCGGAGTGGATTTCAGTATGTTGAACGGACGTATTTTCGGTAATGTTGATTATTATGTGTCGCAAACGAATAATCTGTTGTTTAATATTAATATCCCCGATATGAATGGATTGTCGACTATCCCAACCAATATCGGTAAATTGAAAAATCACGGTGTTGAATTTTCAGTAACAGGTGTGCCCGTACAAACCAAAGATTTTAGTTGGGATGTGACTTTTAATTTTTCACGTAACAGAAATAAAGTAGTAAGTATCCTGGGGCTTGATGCAGATGGTGATGGAAAAGAAGATGACCTGATCGCCAATAAAATATTCATGGGGAAGCCTTATGGAGTAAAATATGATTATAACATCATAGGTATGTGGCAATTAGCAGATAAACAAAATGGTTTGATTCCGGATGGTTTCGAATACGGTACGTATAAAGTGGAAGATGTAAATAACGACGGAAAGTATACAGCGGATGCAGATCGTAAGATCATTGGTTATGAAGATCCGGCTTATCGCTTCAGTATTCAGAATACATTCAGATATAAAAACTGGGAGCTGAAGTTTTTTATCAATTCGGTTCAGGGTGGTAAGAAATATTATTATGGTCAGCCGGCTAAGGATGTTCCTAATCCGGATAATATTTATCAGGTAAACCTATTCAACTTCGATTACTGGACTCCGGAAAATCCGAATGCACGTTATCGTCAGTTAGGTTATTTCTCGCAGGCTTTGGGAGGATATGCATTCTCTCCGTATGTACAGCGTAATTTTGTCCGTTTGCAGGATGTTACGGTTTCTTACAATGTGCCGTCTGCCTGGTTGAATAAATTCAACATAAACCGTTTGAAAGTATATGTATCGGGAAAGAATCTACTGACATTGACAGATTGGGATGGCTGGGATCCGGAAACCGGTGCCGGTTTGGATTCTTCCAAATATCCTGTGATGAGAAGTTATTCTGTTGGTCTTAATCTTGAATTTTAATAGTATGAATATGAAATCATTAAAATATAGTATTGTATTTCTGGCAGCGTGTACACTTTTTGCGTCGTGTGATGAAAGTAAGTTCCTGGAAGAAAAACCTTTGGATTTTTATTCTCCGGAAAACTCGATGGAGACGTCTGCCCATTTTCAGTCATCCGTTAATTATTTGTATAACAGGGTTAGGCATTTACAATGGGGAACTAATACGGAAGCCCGGTTTGCTTTGCGTTATGCTACCGATTTCGCATTTAATGCTACCGATTATTATAAAGCGGCTAAGTTGAATGATTATACGAATGTGATGGTTCCTACTTATTCGGTTCCTTTGGAAATCTGGAAAACTTGTTATACGATTATATCGAATGCAAATGTAATACTGAACCGATTGACATTAACGGAAGCGATTACGGATAGTGATAAGGACACATTCCGTGGAGAAGCTCTATTTTTTAGGTCTTATGCTTATAAAATTCTGGCTAATCTTTATGGGGGCGTACCGTTGGCTTTGGAAGAGGTTGAGACACCTCGCCGTGATTATGTCAGGGCCACTCGTGAAGAAGTCTATGATCAGATCAGAAAAGATCTGGAAGAGGCGGAGACGTTATTAGATGATATCGATAAAGTAAAAGACGGGAAAATAAGTAAGCAAATGGTTGAACATTTGTTATCTGAGATTTATATCAGTCTGGAACAATACGATCAGGCTATCAGTGCGGCGACTCGTGTAATCGATTATCCGGCTATGGCGTTGATGACTTCCCGTTTCGGATCGCGTAAAGATGAAGAAGGGGACGTTTATTGGGACTTGTTTCGGTTGAATAATCAGAATCGTAGTAGCGGAAATACAGAAAGTTTGTGGGTTCTTCAGTACGATTATCAGAACCCCGCTTCTTCCACTGAATATAATATGCCATGGGTTGTTTTACCATTTTACCAGAATATACAGATTTCAGAGAAAGATGCTTCTGGAAATGAAATAAAAACGAATGCCTTTTTAGGGGTGACAGACGGTAAAGGTGGTCGTGGAGTTGGTTGGATGCAACCGACGAAGTATTTCTTCAATGATCTATGGAAAAATGGTTCGGAGAATGATATGCGTAATTCCTCTTATAATATAATGCGCGATGTAAGGATAGATAATCCGGCATCTCCTGCATTCGGTAAATGGTTAGTGAAAGATGGCTATTCGACTCAGGTTGATTCGATTCGTCAGTGGTTCCCATTCTTGACCAAAGTCTCTAGAATGAATAATTTCCCGGAAGATTTATATCAGAAGGATTCAAATGGAGAACCGATTGTAACCGAGTTTGGAGAACATTTGTTGATAAATAATGCGAATAGTTCTTATAAAGATGAATATATGTATCGTTTGGCAGAAACATATCTATTACGTGCTGAAGCATATATTGGAAAAGGTGATAAAGAAAAAGCTGCCGCTGATGTTAATGTAGTACGTGCCAGAGCAAAAGCAGAACCGGCAAAAGCTTCTGAAATGGATATTGATTATTTGTTGGATGAACGTATGAGAGAATTGTACGTGGAAGAAATGCGTATGGTTACTTTATGTCGTATGGGTAAATTAGTGGACAGGAATAGGAAATATAATCCAAAGAGTGGTCCCTCCATTTCTGATTATCATAATCTATGGCCTATACCTTTCTCTGAAATTGAACGGAATATCTTTGCTGAAATCAAGCAAAATCCAGGATATTAATAAATATAATTAGATATGATTAAACAGATAAAAGCCAGTAGCCTGCTCCTCTCTTTTGGGGGGCTGGCTACCCTAGGCTGTACAACCCTGGCAGAACAGGCTACAGATAAGCCTAATATTATTTTCATCTTTGCAGATGATATGGGATACGGGGATGTTTCGGCATTGAATGAAAACTCTCGGATACAGACAAATAATATAGATAAGATTGCAAATGAAGGAGTTGTCTTTATAGATGCACATTCAAGTTCATCGGTTAGTACCCCTTCTCGTTATAGTCTTTTGACCGGACGCTATAATTGGCGTTCAACGGAAAAGTCCGGGGTATTAGGAGGGTATAGTAAAGCGTTAATTCCACAAGGACGTCGGACTGTAGCTTCTGTTTTGAAAGATCAGGGATATGAAACGGCTTGTATCGGTAAATGGCATTTGGGGTGGAATTGGGATAATATTGATGCCGGAGTGGATAGTATTGATTTCAGTAAGCCGATAACAAATGGCCCTACGACACTAGGTTTTGATTATTTTTATGGAATTTCCGGTTCATTGGATATGGCTCCGTATGTTTATGTAGAGAATAATATGCCTACAGCTTTACCTGATAGAGTAACTGAAAATACAGGAATGAAATTTTGGCGAAAAGGTCCGACAGCCTCTGATTTCGATCATGAACAGACGATGCCTAACTTTGTAAACAGGGCGGTCCGTTATATCCATAAAAAGGCTAAGAGTGACCGGCCTTTCTTTTTGTATTTACCATTACCTGCACCACATACGCCGATTCTTCCTATCAAAGAATATCAAGGTAAATCGGGCTTGAATCCATATGGTGATTTTGTTCTGATGGTAGATGATATGGTAGGAAAAGTAATGAAAGCGTTGAAGGATGCGGGTATTTCAGAAAATACGATTTTGGTATTCAGTACGGATAATGGCTGTAGCCCGGAAGCTAAATTTGACGAACTTCAGGCGAAGGGGCATTATCCAAGTTATATTTATCGAGGACATAAGGCAGACTTGTTTGATGGTGGACATCGTATCCCTTGTGTTGTTAGATGGCCGGCAAAGGTAAAGCATCATGTAATAAATCAGACGATTTGTCTGACTGATTTCTTCGCTACTTTTGCTTCAGTTGCCGATTATCAACTGAAAGATTCGGAAGGAGAAGATAGTTATAATATTTTACCTTTGCTTATTGAAGAGAAAGAAGGGACAGTTATTCGTGAAGCCACTGTCCATCATTCGATAAACGGTGATTTTACGATTCGCAAAGGCAAATGGAAACTGTTATTATCACCGAGTTCCGGTGGTTGGAGTTTCCCGAAACCGAAAAAAGATGATGAGATGATCAAAACATTACCTTCAGTTCAGCTTTACAACATGAAGACCGATCCGGCAGAAAAAAATAATGTATATGCCGAACACCCTGAAGTAGTAAAAGAATTGAAAGACCTGATGATCAAATATGTGAAGGAGGGGCGCAGTACTCCGGGTGCTCCGCAGAAGAACGACGGACCGGAAGTCTGGAAGCAGTTGAGTTGGATGGAATAAGTTATAATAATCAGCGATAAGTATGTATCCCGGGTAACGTTTTTGTTATCCGGGATTTTTTATATCCCTTTGGACTTTCCGCAAACGTTTGCGTAGATTTTCCCTTAAATCTTTTTCTTGCAGCCGTTAATACTGTATTTTTGAACATTTAAACGAAATAAATAAAGAACACTTATTAATTTCAAATCATAATAAGCCATGAAAAAGTCTGTTTTTATTTTATTGGGGGCAGCGCTCCTTTCCGTTCCGATACACGGGCAGGATAAAGGAATAGCTTTCCAAAACACGATCAAGATCGAACCCGGCGATAGCCATGAAGTGATTATTGAGAAGGCAGCGCATGTCGTGCCGACTCCGAATCAGTTGGATGCTTTGCGGAATGAATTTATTGCTTTTATCCATTTTGGGCCGAATACGTTTACCCGGATGGAGTGGGGGAACGGCATGGAAGATCCGAAGGTGTTCGATTTGAAGGAGTTGGATACCGATCAGTGGTGTGAAGCAATGAAAGCTGCCGGGATGAAGATGGTGATCATAACAGTGAAGCACCATGACGGGTTTGTCTTATGGCAGAGCCGTTATACGAAACACGGTATTATGTCGTCCGGCTTTGAAGGAGGCAAGGGAGATATCCTGAAAGAACTGTCTGCTTCCTGTCAGAAATATGGGCTGAAACTGGGAGTTTATCTCTCTCCCGCCGACCTGTTCCAGATTGAAAGTCCGGACGGATTATACGGAAATCTGAGTAAATACACCAAGCGGACAATCCCTCGGGAAGTGCCCGGCAGACCATTTGCCAATAAGACAAAGTTTGAATTTGTGGTGGATGACTACAACGAGTATTTCCTGAACCAACTGTTTGAAGTGCTGACCGAATACGGACCCATACACGAAGTTTGGTTTGACGGTGCCCACCCGAAACGGAAAGGCGGTCAGACGTACAATTACCATGCCTGGAAAGAACTGATCCATACACTCGCTCCGAAAGCCGTTATTTTTGGTCGCGAAGGCGTTCGCTGGTGTGGAAACGAAGCCGGAGGAACCCGCCCGACAGAATGGAATGTTATTCCTTATCAGGCAAATCCGGATACGATGAGTCATTTTGCCGATATGACAGATCCGGTGCTCGGTGCCCGTGAAAAGTTATATGAGGGAAAATTCCTGCATTACCAGCAGGCAGAAACCAATACGTCCATCCGTGAAGGCTGGTTCTACCGCGATGATACGCACCAGAAAGTCAGAAGTGCCGATGACGTATTCGATATTTATGAACGTGCCGTCGGAGGTAACTCCACTTTCCTGTTGAATATTCCTCCCAACCGCGACGGTAAATTCTCGCCGGCGGATGTCAAAGCGTTGGTAGAGACTGGAAAACGTATTCGGGAAACTTACGGAACTGATCTGCTGAACGGCGCACAGGGACCGAAACAACTGCTCGACGGCAAGGAAGATACTTATTTATTACTGGACGATGCAAACAAGGAGTTTGTTATTACAACCCCTTCACCCGTTACAATAAACCGTATCATGTTGCAGGAAGCAGTTGCGACCTATAGTGAGCGGGTAGAGAAATTTGCTGTAGATGCCTGGATCGACGGAGCATGGAAAGAAATAACGGTTTCTACCAATATCGGTTACAAACGTATCCTCCGCTTTCCGGAAGTGACGACCGGTAAACTTCGTTTCCGTTTGTTGGAATCTCGTCTGACACCAGCCCTCAGCCATGTTTCCGCCCATTATTATACATCCCGTCCACCTCAGTTGAGTTTTAAACAGGATGTGAACGGACTGGTAACGATAGAACCTAAATTACAGGACTTTGGCTGGAATCCTCATGGACAGAATGCGGCAGGAAACCTGAATGTCGGATATACTATTTATTATACGACTGACGGTACGGAGCCGGGTGCAACTTCCACTGAATATAAAGAACCGATCCAAGTGAATCGTGGTGAGTTGAAAGCGGTCGCTATCCTGAAAGGTGAAAAAGGAGCTGTACACAGTGAACGTCTCGGACTTGCCAAGAAAGACTGGAAGCTGGTCGGAGCAAGCAGTGAAACTAAACGTCGCCCGGCAACAGCTGCCTTCGATGCTAAAGCGGAAACATACTGGCAATCGGAAGAAGGTACATTGCCTCTTTACCTGGCAGTCGACCTCGGTTCCCCACAGACTCTGAATGGCTTTGCCTATACACCTCAAACCCGAAACTCGGATGGTATGATGGCGAAAGGCGTTATTAAGGTCAGCAACGACGGAAAAACCTGGAAAGAGGTGGAACGCTTCGAGTTCGGCAACCTGATCAATGACCCGAGCAAACGCTATCATTATTTCAAGAAACCGGTATCTGCCCGTTATGTCCGTGTGGAAGCAACGGAAATAGCTGCAGGCGGTAAGGTGGTAGCCATTGCAGAATTTGACCTGCTCTGATTGAAAAAGATAAAAAAACTTTTGATGTCTCCGGAAAACAATTACTTTTGTCTTCCGGAGACATTGTTTTTTTATAATCTAATTCTAAATCCATGATTATGCGAGTATTATCTTATTTTATGTGTTTGTTTCTACTCCTTGCGTGTGCGAAAACACCAAAGGAGAAACCATTAACTTTATGGTATGACAAACCGGCAGGAAACTGGAACGAAGCGCTCCCTATCGGTAACGGCCATGCGGGTGCAATGGTGTTTGGAGGAGTCGATTCGGAACAATTGCAATTGAATGAAAATACCCTTTATAGCGGTGAACCTTCAGTGATTTTCAAAGATATAAAAGTTACTCCGGAGATGTTTGACAAAGTGGTCGGACTGATGCGGAAAGAAAGATACAAAGAAGCAACCGATCTGGTATGTAAAAACTGGTTGGGACGTTTGCATCAGTATTATCAACCATTTGCTGATCTTCATATTCAGAATAACAAAACCGGGGAAGTCAGTGAATACAAACGTGATTTGAATATATCGGATGCAATAGCAAGCACGAAATATGTTCAGAACGGCATTCGTTATGAACGTGAGGTTTTTGCTTCGAACCCGGAAAATGTGATTGTCGTTTGCCTGAAAAGCGATAATCCGGAAGGAATCGATATTACGCTTGATTTTACATCGGAGCATCCTACTGCCGTGCAGAAAAGTAAAGACGATCGTCTGATTGTGCAGGGAAAAGCTCCCGGCTATGTGGAACGCCGTACTTTTGAACAGATGGAAAATTGGGGCGACCAGCACAAGCATCCTGAATTGTATGATGAAAAAGGTAACCGGAAATTCGATAAACGTGTATTATACGGAGATGAGATAGATAATAAAGGAATGTTGTTTGAAGCACAGCTCAAACCAATATTGCCTTCAGGGGGAACCTGCGAAATCACCGATTCAGGCATACATATCAGTCAAACAGACGAAGTGTATTTTGTCATGAGTCTGGCTACGAGCTATAACGGATATGATAAAAGTCCCAGCCTGGAAGGTGTAGATCCGGCTGCAAAAGCCGCTGCTATCCTCGATAAGGCAACTGCATATACTTATAAAGAACTAAAGAAGAGACATCTTACTGATTACCGTAATCTGTTCGATCGTGTAAAACTCGATCTGAAATCAGATCCGGAGCAACTGGCTTTGCCTACCGACGAACGGATAATCCGTTTTGATGAGAAAGCGGATCCGGCTTTGGCTGCCCTATTGTTCCAGTACGGACGTTATCTGATGATCAGCGGCTCACGTCCGGGCGGTCAGCCGTTAAATTTACAGGGAATCTGGAATAAAGAGATCGTTCCACCCTGGAACTGTGGCTATACGCAGAATATCAATCTCGAAATGAACTACTGGATGGCAGAGACCGCAAACTTACCGGAATGCCAGGAACCTCTTTTCAAAATGATAAAGGAATTATCTGAAACCGGCGCTGAAACTGCCCGTAATATGTACGGTAGACGGGGTTGGGTCGCTCATCATAACACATCTCTTTGGCGTGAATCAGTTCCGAACGATAATGTCCCTTCCGCTTCTTTTTGGCCGATGGTACAGGGATGGCTTTGCAGTCATTTATGGGAACATTACCTTTATTCGGGTGACAAAGAGTTTTTGAAGAATACGGCTTATCCTCTTACTAAAGGGGCTGCCGAATTTTATGCCGACTGGCTGATCGACGATGGCGAAGGACATCTGGTTACTCCTGTCGGTGTTTCTCCGGAGAATTGGTTTGTAACGCCCGACGGAGAAACAACCGCTTTGAGCATGGGACCGACAATGGATATGGCGATCATACGTGAAACATTTGAACGTACGATCAAAATGTCTGAAATGTTTGGGGTGGATACGGAATTGAGGGCTGAACTTGAAAGTAAATTAGCCCGATTGCTTCCTTATCAGATTGGTAGCCGGGGACAATTGCAGGAATGGATGTATGATTTTAAGGAGCAAGATCCGCAACACCGTCATCTGTCTCATTTGTACGGATTCTATCCCGGCGATCAAATCACTCCCGACGGAACTCCAGAGCTGTTTAAAGCTGTAGAACAGACCTTGAATTTGCGAGGTGATGCTGCTACCGGCTGGTCGATGGGATGGAAGATCAATTGCTGGGCACGTTTGCTGGACGGTAATCATGCGTATACGATCATTAAGAATTTATTTAATCCGGTTCAGTTCGGACCGAAGAAAAGAAATGGCGGTGGTTTATATAGTAACATGCTGGATGCCTGTCCTCCTTTCCAGATCGACGGAAACTTCGGCTATGCGGCAGGTGTTGTCGAAATGCTGCTGCAAAGCCATGCCGGTTTCGTACAGCTGTTGCCTGCCCTCCCGGATGTATGGAGCGAAGGGACCGTATCGGGTCTGAAAGCACGTGGTAATTTTGAAGTAGCCATGAACTGGAAACAAGGTCGTTTGTCGGAAGCGACAATCCTTTCCGGAAGCGGTAACGAGTGCCGGTTGAGAACTTCGGTTCCTGTCACGGTCAAAGAGGGCGGTAAAGAGGTTGCAACTTCTTCTCCGGTTACTTCCAACGGGAAAGAATACTTCGAAACAACCTTTGCTACGGTTGCCGGAAATAGCTACCGGGTGAATCCGGTTACTCCTTGAGACAGTCGGCAAGATCCTGGGGGACGCATTTTTTACCAATGCCTGCATGGGCATGAACTGCTTGCAAGATAAAAAGTGTTTCACCCTAGTGAAACAGTTGTTTCATCTAGGAGAAACACTTGTTTCATTGGGATGAAACACTTTCAGCAATGCTATTCCCGTAAAGAATAATCAGGTGATAAAAAAGCAAATTAATAAACAAAATTTTTATGAATAAGAAATTAACCTTATTAAGTACTGCCATGCTGTCGGTAACGAGTTTGCTGGCCGCAGACAAAAATCCGAACGTTATCCTTATATTGGCTGACGATATGCGTGGTTCTGCCATGAATTTCCTGGGTGTGGAAGAGGTACATACACCGAATCTGGATAAGCTGGCTGCTGAAAGTACCGTCTTTTCCAATGCTCATATTATGGGTGGAACTTCCGGCGCTGTCAGTATGCCGAGCCGTGCCATGCTGATGACGGGTAAATATCTGTATACGCTGGAAAAGCAGGGTGCGACTGTGCCCGATGATCATACATTGATTGGCGAGGCTTTGCAACAGGCGGGATATAACGCTTTCCATACCGGTAAATGGCATAACGGATATGCGGCAATGAACCGTTGTTTCAATGATGCAAAAGGCATTTATTTCGGTGGAATGTATGACCACTGGAATGTCCCCCTCTACGATTACAACGCGGATGGCAATTATGGCAAGAAACGTCCGGTCGTTAAGAATTGGGGAAAGAGCAATGAGGTGACTTATGAAGTGGGGGAATATATGTATTCCGGTAAGCATTCGGTGGATATCTTTACGGAAGATGCCGTCGAATATATTGAAAAGCAAAAAGATGCCGGCAAGCCGTTCTTCCTTTCCGTAGCCTATATGTCACCGCACGATCCGCGTACGATGCCCGACGAATATATGCGTCAGTACGACCGGGATAATATCCAGTTGCCTCCGAACTATATGGATAAGCATCCGTTCGACAACGGCGAGCTGGTGATCCGCGACGAGGTGTTGGCTGCCATTCCGCGTGTGCCGGACGAAATTAAAAAGCATATCACGGAATACTATGCGATGATTACGCATGTAGACCGTCGTGTAGGCGATATCATCAAGGCTTTGAAAGAAACCGGCGAATACGAAAATACGATCATTATCTTTGCCGGCGATAACGGGTTGGCTGTCGGACAACACGGTCTGATGGGAAAACAAAACGTGTACGAACATAGCGTGCGTATCCCTTTGATGATCAAGAGTGCGGGAAGTAATACCCAGGGAAAGATCAGCGATAAGCTTTGTTATCTGATCGATGTTTTCCCGACCGTGTGCGAGATGGTCGGTACGGATATTCCTTCTTCGGTGGACGGTGTGAGCCTTGTTCCTGCGATAAATGAGGATAAGCCGGTGCGGGATTACCTGTATTACAGTTATATGGACAACCAGCGTGCCGTATCCGACGGTGAATGGAAGTTGTGCGAATATAATGTAAAAGGCGTACGTACGACCCAGTTGTTCAACCTGAAGAACGATCCCTGGGAGATGAATAATTTGGCAGGAGAGAAAAAATACGGCAAGATCATCCAAAAACTGCGTAAGCAAATGTCTTTGGAGCAAGTAGAAACGAAAGACAATTCGGCTTTTTGGAACGGATTTGTATTCTAAAATTACTATCTTTGCGACTGTTTGAATAAAATAAAGAATTTAGAAATGGAAACAGTAGTAAGTGGCATCAGGCCAACAGGTAATTTGCATCTGGGGAATTACTTCGGAGCAGTAAAGAGTTTTCTGCAAATGCAGAATGAGTATAATTGCTTTTTCTTTATTGCAGACTGGCACTCCTTGACTACGCATCCGCGTCCGGCAAACATCCGCGAAAGTGCAAAGACGATTTTGGCTGAGTATCTGGCTTGCGGCATCGATCCGGAGAAGGCTACCATCTATATACAGAGTGACGTTCGCGAAGTGGCCGAACTGTATCTCTACCTCAATATGAATGCCGGTATCGGTGAATTGATGCGTACGACTTCATTCAAGGATAAAGCGCGTCAACAACTGCATATCGACCGTGTGAATACCGAAGAAGGTGACGTTGAACGGGAAATTTTTAATGAAGGAAACAAACATAGCGTGAATGCCGGTTTGCTGACTTATCCGACGTTGATGGCTGCCGATATCATTATCCACAAGGCTCTGAAAGTGCCGGTAGGAAAAGACCAGGAACAGAATATGGAGATGGCGCGTCGTTTCGCCCGTCGCTTCAATTCGACCTATGAAGTGGATTTCTTTCCGGAACCTGCTTCTTTCCACCTGACAGAGAAGGCTGTAAAAGTGCCGGGTCTGGATGGTTCGGGTAAGATGGGTAAGAGTGAAGGGAATGCGATCTACCTGATCGACGATGAGAAAGCGATCAAGAAAAAGGTAATGAAAGCGGTAACCGATGCCGGTCCTACGGAACCGAACAGCGTGAAGCCGGAACCGATCGCCAACCTGTTCGCCATGATGGATATCGTATCGACAAAAGATACATACGATTACTTCAACGAAAAGTACAATACTTGTGAAATCCGTTACGGCGATATGAAAAAGCAGTTAGCCGAAGACATCAACAATTTCTGCGCCCCGATCCGTGAACGTATCCTGGATATTCGTGCCAACGAAGAGTACATGGAGAAGGTAGCCCGTATGGGAGCTGAAAAAGCCAGCGCCAGCGCAGCCAAAACTTTGGCAGAAGTGCGTGAGATTATCGGTTTCCGTCCGTATTGATATTGTTTACAGAAAGATAGAAAAAGAGGTCGTTTCGAAAGGGACGACCTCTTTCTTTTTATTAAATATGTGATAAAGAAGTTGAATTTTTATCTGATTGTCGGGAAAACTGCTTTACTTTGCGGGGAATAGTTACAGATAACAAACGTATGGCAGCCATTTCCAACGGAGAGTTTGAGACATATTTCAGGGAGTTGTATAAGCCCCTGTGTCTGTTTGCACTCCGTTTTACAGAACGGGTAGATGATGCGGAGGATATTGTACAGCAAGCCTTTGCCGATGTATGGGATAAGAATATCAATGGTGCATTGATTGAAAATCTAAAATCCTATATGTATCAGGCGGTGCGCAATCGTTCGCTGTCGCTGGTGACACAGCCGGTCGATCAGCAGACAACCGATGAGTTCCCGGATCTGGAAGACTCTTCCGAAGAAGAGCAGATGTACAATGCCGAAAGAGATGCCCGCCTGTGGACGGCTATTGACGGCTTACCGCCCGAACGCAAAAAAATCTTTTTACTTTCCAAACGCGACGGACTGAAATATCAGGAGATCGCCGAAGAACTGAATATTTCAATAAAGACAGTTGAGAATCAGATGGGTAAAGCTCTGAAAGCTTTGCGTGAAACGGCTGTGCGTATCTATAACTTTCTGTTCGGTCTGGCGTGACCGAATAAAAAATATTGAATCGGAGTAGGGGTTTTTCCCGGCAGCTCTGTCTTAGAGACAAAAGGTATTACATATTTTGTTTCACTAAGAAAGAGAGTAATGATGATGAAGAAGATTATTTCTTGTGTGTTGTTGATGATGATGTTGATGTGTGTGACGAATGTTAGTGCACAATGGTCTGTAACTCCTGAGGCCGGAATGAATGTGACGAAGTATAAAAATTCGCCTGCCGCTATTGGTTTTAAAGCCGGTGCAGCCGTTAGTTATACGTTTGGTTCAGGATTGTTTTCAATCCAATCCGGCCTGTATTATGTACAGCGGGGAACAGGGAAATCATCTTTCGGAACGGCCTATGGTAAAGTGATTGATAAAGACGGCAAGGAACAGAACCGTTATCTTTATTTCGCTCCGGAATATTTGGGTTATGGTGGCTCTGATGATTGGGGATATTATGGCGGTTACATGGGGGGCGGTGGTTTTCTCAATGACTATGGCGGATTGTTCCCTATGGATATGAAGGTAGAAGGTATCAGTTTGTCGGAAAGTAGTTTTCGCAGAGATTATCTGCAATTACCGATTCTGGCCCGTTTTAACTGGAAAATTGGCAAAGATGTCAAGTTGCATGTGGCTGTCGGTCCATATCTGGCATATGGAATTTCAGGGAAGACGAAATATACGGATAGAGAAATCTCCGATAAAGGATATCTGACGAATTCCGACTCTTGGGGGACGTTCAAGGGAAGTGATTTCCGCAAACGTTTTGACTGGGGACTTATGCTGAATGCCGGTGTTGAGGTAAAACGCTTTACGTTGAATGTCTCTTACGACATGGGACTGGACAAAGAATATAGATATGATGATATAAGTATAAAATATCATACCGTAAGTTTTACAGTAGGGTATAGATTCTAGAGAATAAAAGCAAGCAGATAGCTAAAGTTTATATTTAAAGAATAAAGAAGATGAGAAAGCTTATTTTGATGATGTTGAGTGTGTGGATGATTGGCGGAATGGCGAGTGCACAATCCCGTTGGAGTTTGACACCGGAAGCAGGTATGACGGCCGTTCAACGTGTTGGCTACGGAACCTGGAAACCGGGTCTGAAAGTGGGAGCGAGCATAGGCTATCAATTTAAACCGGAATGGATTGGGTTGAAAACGGGTTTGTTTTATACTAATCGAGGATATGATATAGATGGCTTGTATAACCAATGGTCGTCGGAGGAGGCGGTTGAGTTGAGGGTTGAAAATGGAAGTCTCAAGCAACACTTTTTGCAATTACCGGTGATGGCCGATTTTTCGTGGAAAGTGAAGAATGTTCGCATGCACTTGGGGGTTGGTATGTATGCGGGTCTTGCCATTTCTCAAAGTTGGAGTTGGGGAGCATGGGGATACACAATTCCAACTCCGGAAACAAAAATGAGTTATGCAGGGGCAAATAGTTATGGTGATATAGAACATGGGTATAATCATGATAACAACCCTTTTAGAGATATGAATTCGTTTGATTGGGGATTGACAACTTCGTTTGGTATCGAAGTGCAGAATTGGGTAGTCAATGTTGGATATGAACTTTCATTAGGAGATGAAGGTCCTAATTATAAACAAAGCTATGGCTCTTTAGGTAGTTCCTATACCGTTCGAAGCATAGGTTCCAACTACAACACCCTGTCGCTCTCAGTCGGTTATAAATTTAAATTAGGAAAATAATATATATGAACAACGAGCAGGAAAATAAACTGGAAGAACGCATCCGTTTCGTAGCGAAACACTACGAGGAAGGACATTTGGATACGGATAAAGCCTGGCAGCAGTTTGCCTCCAGGTATCAGGTACGCCGTACGGTCTCTTTCCGCCGCTACTGGATGGCTGCAGCTTCAGTCTTATTACTGCTCATTGGTTTCAGTACTTATTATATAACAGATCGTAATTCCCCCGAATGGGTAGCGGTAACGACTACCCCGGGACAGCTAAAAGATGTTTACCTACCTGACAGTACTCTGATTTCGATGGCTGGAAATTCCTCCATTCGATATGATGCGAGATCTTACGGAAAGGAGCGGCGTGTGGTGGAGATGAAAGGAAAAGCCTTTTTCCAGGTGACGAGGAATGAAGCACGCCCCTTTTCTGTCTATACTGAACGGACGGAAGTCACCGTACTGGGCACCAGTTTTCAGATAAATGAGCAACCGGAAGGGACTGACGTGAATGTGATGACCGGTAAAGTAAGTTTCGGTACTACCGGCAATGAAACGGATAAAGTGATATTAACCGCCGGCATGTCGGCATCATACTCTATGGAAAGTAAAGGAATCACTGTCGTTGAGGAAGAAGATCTCAATACGCTGTCGTGGAAAACCCGACAGTTACGATTCAATGACACCCCGTTGGAAAAGGTGATCGGCGATCTGAACGAATATTATCAGGTGAAAGTAATTAATAAATCTGAAAACCCGAATCTGAAGCTGACGGCCACTTTCAATGATCTTCCGCTGGAAGATGTTTTATTGGTTATTAACCAGACGCTCGATACCCGCCTGGCCCCTGAATCCCCCAAATAAGTAACCTATGGGACGTATATGGATATTGCTGACAGGGATTCTTATGCTTTTTTCTCAGGTAAAAGCCGGAGAAAGGGCTGCTGTTGTTGAGCTGCCGGTAGAACCGACACCCACGGTTACGATGGATAAGCGCCAGGTCCCTTTACTGGAGATCCTGCAGGAGTTGGAAAAGCAGACCGGTGTTTTTTTCTCTTACGAATCTTCTTTGCTGGACGAATTTCCCAAAATGTCTTTTAAGGCGCACGACGAATCGCTTTCTTATTGTCTGAAACGCTTGTTCTTCGCCTTGCCCGTTACCTACCGGCTGACAGGGCAGATCGTGATCCTGAAGCGGAAGCCCCGGTTGTATACGATCAGCGGCTTTGTCCGCGATTCGGTTTCGTATGAGAGTCTGATCAATGCCACGGTCATTGAGCGTGTGACCAAGAGTGGGACGACCACCAATAATTACGGTTTTTACAGTATCACGCTCCCTCCCGGAAAAGTTATTCTGCGCGCCTCTTTTGTCGGATTCGAAGTGAAGGAGATAACCTTCGATCTGACTTGTGATACGTTGATCGATATACCTTTACACTCGACAAAGGCATTGGGCGAGGTGGTCGTGGAGGGACTGAATCCCCGATCGGAAGTCTTGAGCACGCGGACCGGGGTCGTGGATGTCCCGGCGCAACGCATCAAATCGATGCCTGCCCTGCTGGGAGAAACAGATGTGGTGAAAACCCTGCAACGACTTCCCGGCGTTGCAGTAGGGACCGAAGGGATGACCGGGCTCTATGTCCGGGGAGGTGATGCAGACGGAAACCTTTTTTTACTGGATGGCAATCCGGTGTATCACACCAACCACCTGCTCGGTTTCTTCTCCGCCTTCAATCCCGACGCCGTTAAAAATGCCACATTTTATAAAGGAAGCTTTCCTGCCGAATACGGGGGAAGGCTTTCGTCTGTAGTAGACGTACGGACCAATGACGGAGACCGGTATGAATATCATGGTAATTTGTCGGTCGGTCTGCTGGCGTTGCGTGGCAATTTGGAAGGCCCTATTATAAAAGGGAAATCCTCTTTCAATGTGTCTGTGAGGCGTACCTGGATGGAACTGATTACCTGGCCGTTGTTGAAAGCGGTCAATGACGGGGAGGAGAAAAAGATCAAGGGCGGCTACCATTTTTTTGATATGAATGCGAAAGTGAACCATTCCTTTAGTGACCGGACGCGTGGCTATATGAGTTTCTATATGGGGAGCGACAGCTATCTGAACGGGGAGGAAAAAGATGTAGAAGAACGTGTGGGGCAAGACTTCCAGTGGCGTTGGGGCAATCTGATCGGTTCGGCTGGGATCAGCCATGTCTTCAGTAACAAGCTCTTTGCTACGTTTACGGCAGGCTATACGCGTTATCGTTCGCATATACGGCAGGATAAGGAAGGCTATACGCTTTCTGCCAACCGCACGGACCGGGAGCTATTCCGTCAGGAAAGCCATTACCGTTCGGCGATGGAAGATCTCAGCCTGCGTGCCTCTTTCGATTACCGGTTGCATGAAAAACACCGTCTGAAGTTCGGAGGAGATTATCTGTTCCATAACTTTCGTCCGGAACAGAATACGATGAAGAGCTGGTATAAAGATTCCGTCAAATCGCAGGAAACCAATACTGTCTATGCCAATTCGCTGATCCACGGGCATGAAGTGTCTTTGTTTGCAGAAGAGGAAATGCATGTGATGGAACGTCTGACAGCCAGTGTCGGTCTGCGGGCAACTGTTTTCCATGTGCAGGGGGAGACCTATTTTTCCATGCAGCCCCGCTTGTCTGCCCGTTATTTGCTGGCCCGTCGTTTGTCTGCCAAATTATCCTATACCAAGATGAACCAGTATATCCATTTGCTTTCCAACTCGTATATCAGCCAGCCAACGGATATCTGGGTGCCTGTTACCCGTAATATCCGTCCGATGAATGCCCATCAATATACAGCCGGCCTTTATTATACATTGAACAGGCAATATAATTTTTCCATAGAAGGATATTATAAGCGGATGAATCATCTGATCGACTATAAAGACCGCATTCCTGTCGGTACGGATTATTCCCGTTGGGAAGAGCGGGTAGGCGTTGGATATGGCCGTGCGTATGGTGTGGAGTTTATGGCGCAGAAGAAAGCCGGCCGCCTTTCCGGTTGGATCGGTTATACGCTGTCGTGGTCCGATCGCCGTTTTCCGGACGAGAGTGTGAATAAAGGGCGCCGTTTCCCATCCAAGTACGATAACCGTCATAAGATCGATTTGGTGGCAACTTATAAACTGTCGCGTAAAGTGGAGTTGACCGCTGCCTGGATGTTTGCTTCCGGCAATCATATCACGATCCAGGATCAACTCTACCACGGAGGTGGGGGACAGACGAATAATGGATATATGCAGAATGGGTCTCTCATCATCGGGGATGATAACATCGGTTATGCCGCCAGTTCACGTAATAACTACCAGCTATCCCCTTATCATCGTCTTGATCTGGGACTGAATTTCTATCGTTACAAAAAGAAAGGACGATTGGGGGTCTGGAACTTGAGCCTTTGTAATGCGTATGGTCATCCGAATCCCTTTTCAGTCCGGACAAAATACCGTACGGATTATGACACAGGAAAGAAGGAAGTCTTTTTGGAACAATCCATTCTTTTCTTATTTTTACCGTCTGTTTCCTATACATATAAATTCTAAGTGTTATGAAAAAGGAATTGTTTACCCTGCTGTCGCTGTTGTCGCTCCTGTTCTGCATGGCTTGTACGCGTGATGTGGAACTGAAGATCGATACGGTCTCTCCGGTGCTGGTGCTCAACGCTTCCATAACACCTGATCAGGAAGTTGCAGCTTTTCTGTCGAAGAGTTGGTTTCTGATGGATAGTGTCCCCGAATATGATTTGCCGGAAACAGGAGTAAAGATCAATGTATACGTGAACGATCAGTTTCGCGGAGCCATGTCGCGCTCGGATAATCCGGCTGATAGCCTTGAATATAAGGGACAGTTCAAATTGCCGGGATGTTATGTGCAGACCGGTGATAAGGTGAGACTTGAAGCGGAGGCACCGGGATTCGATCCGGTGAGGGGAGAAACGTTTATTCCTGCGGAGACGGAAATAGCTTCCATCGATACAGGGCGTTTTATAACGTCCGGATCATACGATTTCCGCTTATACGTGACATTTAAAGATAAGCCTTCTGAACGAAATTATTACCGGTTGATAGTAGAACGTCTGATCGAATATCATAAAGGAGATCAGATTATGTGGGAAAGTTCGTTTTGCGACAATTTCGGAAGACCGCTGCAGGATTCCGGTGATCAATTCGATGCTCCGTATCCTTTCCCTTTCACTCTGATATATGACGACCCTGTCTTTCAGCCGGGAATCCCATCTTTAGAGATCAACGACGGCATTTATTGCCGGGGTGTATTCTCTGATGATATGTTTGATGGAGAAGAATATACGGTGACAAGCTCGTTTTATCCTGTGAGTTCGCTGCAAACGGACACGGTAACTGCGATAGTACATTATGATATCCATCTGATGTCTGTTTCGGAATCCTATCACAATTATTTGAAAGTGATCCGTAACTTCTCTATTTCACTGGGAGATGCGTATGTGGACGGTTTGCTGGAACCGACTGAAACGTATTCGAACGTAGCCGGCGGATTTGGTATTGTAACGGGCTACCGGATTGCCACTCGCCGCATAACGATGCCTTTCGGTGATCTTTCGTACGAGTGGTGGTAGCAGTAGAGTTATTCCAAAGTGATGTTGATGGCATTCATGCCTTTCAGGCCACGTTCCAGGTCGAAGGTAACGGTATCGCCTTCCTCTACTTTTGAAAGCAAGCTGTTCACATGGAAGAAGTATCTGTCACCTCTTATCTGTTCTTTGATAAAGCCAAAACCTTTCGAAGTATTGAAAAAGTCTACTTTCCCTTTGAGAACGACAGGTTCTTCTTTTTCCTTTTTAGGTACCGATATCATAATCTCTTCCTGGTTAATTTCCTCTTTTTTTGTGTTTTCTTCCGGTGGTGTCGAGGTGATCACACCGTTTTCATCGACATAGGCGATCATGTCTTCAAAGCTGGTAGCCTTGGGAGCTAATTTCTTTTCTTCTTTCTTTTTCTGTTTTTCTGCTCGTTTAGCGAGTCTTTTTTTTTCATTTTCACGTTTATCAACTGTCATTGATCTAGCCATATAACTTTTGTTTTATAAGATGAATACTAAAATGGAGCGGGAGTATAATTAAAGGAGAGACCTGCTTAAAATAAATAAGGAGAACTGTGCTATAATGATTTATCTCTAACTCTTCCACAAAGATACGAAAAAAAGAGGGGATGAGTAGGGGTATTTACAAAAAAACTGTCTATTTAGTAGATATCAACAAATAACAAGATGAATAGAGTATACCCTGCAAAACAGTTTGCCCGTGTTACCTTGGTAGTAATGATGATGATTTTCGTTCTGTCAGGTCTTCAGGCCCAGACAAACGGTGTGGATGAAACACGGAAGGTTACGTTGAACATGCAGAAGGCTTCTGTCCGGGAGATCCTGGATGAGATCCAGAAGCAGGCCGGAGTAACTTTTTCCTATGAATCGTCTTTGTTGAGTGGGCTTCCGAAAACTACGTTCCGTGCGGATGATGAGGCACTGGAGAATTGTCTGACACGTTTGTTTGCCAATCTACCGGTGGTGTATAAGATGACAGGAAGGATAGTTGTTCTGAAGCGTAAACCCAAGCAGGTAACGGTCAGTGGTTTTGTGCGAGACAAACGGTCCGCCGAATCTCTGATCGGGGCCTCGGTTTATGAATCCGGAAGCCGTGTAGGAACGGCATCCAATAATTTCGGTTTTTTTAGCCTGATCTTGCCCGGCGGGGATATTACGATCCGTGCCTCTTATATCGGTTATACCGGTCGGTTGTATAATCTGACTGGTCTCGAACGCGACACTGTGCTGACTATTGAACTGGAACCTTCAGCATCTTTGCAGGAGGTGGTTGTGACCGGACAAAGTACCAGTAAGCAGTCTGTATTAAGTACCCAGATGGGAGCGTTGGAAATTAACCAGCAGACAATCCGCTCTACACCTGTGATGTTCGGTGAGGCAGATATTATCAAGACATTGCAGTTGACTCCCGGTGTATCGTCAGGGACGGAGGGAACAGCCGGTATGTATGTACGTGGCGGAAATGTGGATGAGAACCTGTTTCTGATCGACGGTAATCCGGTGTATCAGATCAATCATATCGGTGGTATTTTCTCGGCTTTCAATCCGGAAGCCATCAGCGGCATGGACTTCTTCAAATCGGGATTCCCTTCGCGTTATGGCGGAAGGCTTTCTTCAGTGGTGGATGTGCATATGAAAGAGGGGAATATGAAGGAATATCATGGGAGCGCCACATTAGGCCTGATCTCCGGTAATCTGAATTTCGAGGGACCTATTGTGAAAGACCGTACCTCTTTTAATATATCTCTGCGCCGTACCTGGCTCGATGTATTGTCGGCTCCGGGTCTTGCCATAGCTAACAAGATTACGAAGAAAAATGGCATCCGTACCCGTGCACGTTATGCCTTTCATGATCTGAACCTGAAAGTGAATCATATATTTAACGATCGTAGCCGTATGTATTTCAGCTTGTATAACGGGAATGACGTGCTGAAGGGAGGAAGCTCCGATTTTCCTTCAAGCTCTCATCCGGAAGACAGTTATAATTATGATACGGATGTTTCCTTACGTTGGGGAAATATAATGGCAACAACCGGTTGGACCTATGTGTTCAACAATCGTTTGTTCGGAAAGTTTTCCGGTGTCTTTACCCGCTATCATTCCAAATTGAGGAGTACTGATCATGATCTTGAAGGAAAAGAAGGTGATAGCGACTATTATGAAAGGTTTAGTGAAAACACTACCAATACCGGCATTATGGACTTGGGAGTACGTACCTCTTTTGATTATCTACCGGTTCATTCACATCATATCCGTTTTGGAGGAGATTATCTGGTACATCGTTTTCGCCCGGAATACAATCATTCGTCTTCCTTTGATAAAAGCCAAGGCTTTATTTCCGAAATTAATAAAGAGTACGCCAACGATTTGTTATGGGGACATGAGGCCGGAGTCTTTGCTGAAGATGACTGGACTTTGTTACCGTCTGTCCGCATAAATGCCGGGGTGCGCTTCAGCCTATTCAATGTGCAGGGAAAGACATATACCGGACTTGAACCCCGTGTGTCTCTTCGTTGGCTACTGGCTGACAATTTAAGTTTCAAGGCTTCTTATTCACGAATGAACCAGTATGTACACTTGATCAGTAACAGTTTCATCAGCTTGCCTACTGATGCCTGGATGCCGGTAACACGGAAATTGAAACCGTTAGTCAGTGATCAGGTTTCTGCCGGTTTTTATTATGATCTCAATAAAACCTACAGCTTTTCTGTTGAAGGATATTATAAGACAATGGATAATTTGCTGGAATATCGTGACGGACATACTTTTACCCCTTCTTATCTGAATTGGGAAGATAAGTTGACTGCCGGCGACGGACGTGCTTATGGTACTGAATTTATGGTACGCAAGGAAACCGGGCGCACGACAGGATGGATCGGTTATGGTCTTTCCTGGGCCGACCGTAAGTTTGATGAATTGAATCTGGGGGAACGCTATCCGGCACGTTTCGATAACCGGCATAAACTGAATATTGTAGTAATGCATAAAATATCTCCGAAAGTGGAAATATCTGCAGCCTGGTCGTATGCTTCAGGAAATCATGTCACACTATCGCTTGAGAATTATGAAGAACAGGAAACAGGAGGACGTTTTGATTATACGGGAGGATATGGAAATGATCTATTGTACAACTCTATAGATTATTATGAAGGGCGCAATAATTACCAGCTGCCGGCTTATCACCGTCTCGACCTAGGATTGAAAATCTATCGTCCGAAGAAGAAAGGGCGTATGGGAATTTGGACAATCAGTATTTACAATGTCTACTCACGCATGAATCCGTTCATGATCTATAAGAGCGATAAAGAAGTGAAAGATTCGAATAGTACATACGGATATAAATATGTTCCGGTATTTAAAACTGTTGGTATAATGCCTATTATACCATCTATTTCTTATACATATAAATTCTGATGTTATGAAAATGAGTATAAAGTATTTTTTCTTACTGAATTTTGTTCTGTTGGCATCTTCCTGTACGAAAGTGGTTGATTTGGAGCATTTGCGTCCGGAGTCAAAGCTGGTATTGAATAGTGTGGCCTCTCAGGGAGAACAGTTGAAAGCCTCTTTATCACGTACCTGGTTCTATACGGATGAAAATCCGAATGTCGTTATTAAAGATGCCCAGGTGGATTTATATGTGAATGACCGTCTGGTAGAAACAATGAGTTGGGATGTAGAAGAAACGGAATATTATTCTATAGGTAATTATGTTTCTTCTTATCATCCGGTTTCAGGCGATAAGATCCGAATCGAAGCATCGAAAGACGGTTTTAAAGATGTTGTCGCCGAGGAGATCGTTCCGGACCGGCCTTCACTGCTCAGTTTTTCTGCAGAAAAAATTAAGGCGCATGACCCCTATGCTTCCAAAGATACAAAAAATCGCTTTAAGGTGACCTTCAAGGATGATCCTGATGCTGTCAATTGCTATATGATCAATTTTCAGATAGCCAGACCTATACCGGAATATGATGACGAAGAATGGTGGACTAAGCCTCCTGTTTATAATGGAGAATACAGGTGGGAACGTGCTTATATCGACTATGCTTCCGAGCCGTTATTCGGAAATAAAATCTCTATTTTGGATAAGGTGATGGGGAATGATTGGTTATCGGGTTATAATGGTCGCCCTTTTTCGGATGAACAGATAAATGGAAAAGAATACACAATGACCTTGGAGGAAAGTTCATATGCATATTATTATGGAGACTCTAGTGATCTGCCGGATTCCGCAAGAGTGTATCTATATGCCATATCTGAACCTTATTATCGATATTTATCCGCTTTGATATCTTTGTATGAAGGTTCTTTGAATAATGACCTGGCCGATGTCGGACTGGCAGAACCGGTCCGGGCGTTCAATAATATCAAGGGTGGCGTCGGGATATTGGGAGCTGTGTGTGTGGACAGTCTTACGGTTGCAATTCAAAAATTAAACTGACCGGATAATGATCCGAAATTCCTTCCAGGTCTTTTCCATTATGGACGGATGCATGGACGCATCGGGGAGCCAGGGAAGGAGAAACCAGAATATAATCCAGGCGCTCACCGAGCATTTTCAGACGCGGATCGCCCCATTGCCATTCGTAGAGAGTGGCAGCGGGATATGACATTCGTTTGTTGGCAGGGGCGAACATCTTGACAGGATCGGCAAAACCGATGGAGAGGAATTGGGATAAGACGGAGTAATCGAACTGTTCACCACGCATATTTCCATATTCCGGGTGTTTCTTATCCCATCCCAGCATATTCTTTCTGAGCTCGGTATGCGTTTCAACCTCGTCGGCATCGAAAGGAGAATAAGCATTAAAATCACCCATCACCAGGCACTCGTTGAGTTCGTTTTCCCGAATATATTGTGTGATGGCAGTCGCTTCTTTCAACCGGTATTCCCATTCGAACGGGCTGAGGTGGGTAACGATGATATCCAGCTCGTAGGTCTGTGCATGCAACATACCGTGCCAGAAGCCTTCGACCTGCTTTTTGATCACCCGGATCGGTTGACGGGAAGTAAGTCCTACCGGATATCCTTCCTCCTTTACGATGGCTACATACGGATGGCCGTAAGAGGCTGCCAGTTCCGACAAGTCTTTTTCTGTAAATCCCACGAGTTCTTCCAAAGCCACAATCTGCGGTTTCTGCTCATTCATCCAATCGACGAAACGCGCTCTCCGAGCAGCATCCTTTTCAAATCCATTCCAGATATTGTAAGAAATGACTTTGAGTGTTTGCTGATTCGTATCCTGGGCGATTCCCTTGAAAGAGAATGTGAATAGTAAGAAAAACAGGCTGATCGCTTTGAAGATTTTCATGGTAATGTATGTTTTATTCTTTCTTTATAAAGTATGAACGTTTTATTCCCTCTTATATTGTTTGTTTTTGTCAATCAACTCATTGATCCGCGCTACAGAAGCAGCAGACCGGAGGCCATCGGGCGGGGTATTCAAACAATAATCGACTAATACCTGTATATTTGAAACTGCCACATGCATCCGCGTGTCACTAGATGCATAATAGATGAATACCTTGCCGTCTTCATCGGCAATCCAGCCGTTGGAGAATAATACGTTGGAGACATCCCCCGTACGTTCTTCGCCGACAGGTGCCATGAAATAGCCTCCGGGCTGTGCAATAACTTTGGTCGGATCTTCCAGTGACGTCATGTACAGATAAAGCACATAACGCAAGCCGGCAGCACATCCCCTGACTCCGTGGGCCAGATGCAACCAGCCCGCCGGAGTCTTGATAGGATGCGGTCCTTCCCCATTCTTGACCTCTTTGATAGTATGATAGTGGCGTTTATCTATAATTTGTTCAGAGAGAATAGATGCATTCGTTATATCATCGATCAGGCTCCAGCCTATGCCGCCTCCGCTTCCGGCATCGATAAAGCCGTCTTGCGGGCGAGTGTAGAGGGCATATTTCCCGTCGACAAATTCCGGATGAAGGACTACATTGCGCTGCTGGCTTTTTGATTTCAGGTCCGGTAGCCTTTCCCAGTCAATCAAGTCTTTTGTGCGGACAATTCCGGCTTTTGCCACGGCTGATGACAAGTCACCCGGAGCGGCAGCCGGATCATGGCGCTCGCTGCAAAAGATACCGTATATCCAACCGTCTTCGTGGGCGGTCAGGCGCATGTCATATACGTTTGTCTCCTCCGGGTCTATGTCCGGCAGGTTGACCGGCCGTTCCCAGAACCGGAAGTTGTCCACCCCATTCGGACTCTCGGCAATGGCAAAGAATGATTTACGGTCCCAACCTTCTACACGGACCATCAATAGATACTTATCCTTCCACTTTATCGCCCCGGAGTTCATACAGGCATTTACCCCGATACGCTCCAGACAGTATAGGTTGGTATCCGGATTTAGGTCATATCTCCATTCTAATGGGATATGATTCGCTGTTACAACTGGGTAAGCATAGCGGGTTATTATTCCATTATCTTCAACTACGAGCAGATTTTCCCTTTCCAACAGAGCTTTCTGCTTATTACGCAGAACTTCAATTCTATTTTGAAAACTAATTTTCATGGCTTATATAATTTCATTCGACTGTTACATACCTTCCGGGTAAAGGCTAAGGCGAGTACCCCGATGGAAATTAGTACATATTTCCATCTCGAAAACTATTTCATTTGTTTGCGGATCAATTTCTATAATATGTCCTCCATATGTACCATTGCTTAATTTGTTTCCCATACCCGGGCAGAAAAGAACATGATTTGTTTCCGGTAAATATTGTACGGACGACATGGCAGCGGCATAACAATCCTCCCGTTCACTTCCGTACGACCAAACCTGTCTGACTGTCTTGTTCGTTTCGTCAACTTCATATTCGACAATACGACTGTATTGGCCAGGCTCGGTGAATACTTTTGATATATAATTGCGGGCGTAACCATTGTCGAAAACAAGTATATGGCCATTCGGCATAATGACAGGTGTATGTTGTCCCCAGGGCCAGTCAAAATCCGGACTGCTTTTTTCTCCGCTTATGACTTGTGGATCTGTTATTTCATTACCGTTTTTATCTAAAGGCTTTAATAAATACTTGTTATATTCTGGACGCCAGTTTTTATGCGGACTGATGATCCATGCTAATTCACCATTTCTATGGTATTTAAAAACACCCTGAAAGCGGGCAGATGCGAATATATCATCGCCCCAATATTGTACAGCATTGTGATGCGCCCAGTTACCTTGTGTCTGTCCGAAAGATGCTCCCGGCAAAGATGGATCTGTTGCTGCATAACGAGCTGAATCCAGTATTTGTGCCAGATCCCATGCCTGAGTAATTGTACCTTCATTCGGGCTTATCTCAATAACGTGGTCATAGATACGTGACTGGCCTGTATTTAAGGTGGCATCCATTTTTGTAACGGCTACTAACAATTTGCCGTTTTCTCCTATGACCGCTTCATGATGAAAGTTATATCCTAATGCTTTTAAATCCCATTTTCTGACCACTTCACCCAGAATATTGACTTCGGCTACCTGGTAATTGTTTGCATCTCCAACTAGATAATTACCATTCTCCAACCGGTGTAATCCGCATTGGGCTCCGATGTGTAACAGATCCGGAGAGGTGCGCCAGTCCAATACCCAACGAATCTCTCCGTCAGCATCCAGCATGTAAGGGCATGAAGTATCGGCTTCACTTGCTCCCGGGTCATTCAGTAAGACCATTCCCGGCTCCATTTTATCGATTAAAGCCTTCTTAACTTTAATATAACTTGGAAGTGCTGTGATATTCAACGGGCTTGTTTTTATTGTCGTCTGTGTGCGGGCGCGTTCATTCCCGTTTTTATCTGTCATAACAATGCTAATCGTATTTTCATAATCCGGATATAATCCCAAAATGGTCAGATTCTGGTTTTCTCCATAATTACTGAAAAGATATTCAATGGTACCGTGGCTGCCTTCTTTACCGTGAACGATAATTTTGGCACGGCCTTTTACCGGAAAGGCAGCAAATATATTAGCCGCCAAAGGATTATATCCGGATGGGTTCAGTTTGACTGTCTGAATCGCATTATTTATATTTTTCCCTAAAGTAGGAATCGAAATTTCTTGCTTGTTGTTAAATGTCAGAACGGTGTTCCATTTCTCGTAGTTTTCGTTGACCGACTCTACGATGTCGGTTGGGATATCTATACTCCCGGTTTCAAAAGTAAGCGTGTAATTGTTATCATTGTGGGCAATGTCTTTTAACAAACTGCCCTCTTCAATAAATGTTTGTATTTTTGAAGTCTCTCCACTAGTATTGATAATCGTTTCTTCCTCGTCACATCCTGAAAGACAAGTGAGCATTACTATAGCTGTAAATAAGTATTTAGTGAGTTTCATAGGAGTGGTGATTTAAGAAAAAAGGGAGAGGGTTTACTCTCTCCCTTTTTTGTATTATTAATTATTTATTCCCAACCTTCAGTCTGAGTACAAAGACTGTTGTTGTTCATTTCCTGGAAAGGAACAGGCAGCCAACGGTATTTAGCAGTGAAGCTGGCGCCTCCCTGTGTTTTTTGGTCAACCAGGAACGCTTTCAGTTCATCGTTATTGAACCAATGTTTCAGATAATACCAACGTGTACTTTCTTCTACTAATTCTAGCATATTCTGGTGCTGAATTTCTTTCATCAAGTCAGCCTGGCTTCCAAATGTCTTTTCTGCTAGACCGGCACGGTCACGAACCCGCTTCAGTGCAGCATTAGCACCTGCGATATCATTTGTTTGAGCACATGCTTCTGCATACATTAGCAATACTTCAGCAAAACGCATAACACGATAGTTCATTTTACGGGAACTCCAGGTGGTTTCACCTCCATAGAAACTGCAACCACTTTTACTCCACCATGCACTGTATTTTTTCAAAAGGAAACGGCCTTCTTTTCCGTCGATAGTAGGATAATCAGGTTTGCCTCCAAGTAATTTTTTACCTAAAGCAACTTGCCACATAGGGTCGAAATCAACATCATTGTACCATGTTTCATCAGCTTTTGTATCATTATAATCAGAATATTTGAAATACATTGTAGTATACATACGTTTGTCCCAACGTGAATCAGATCCTGCAGGACGTTCTTCTGCTATGAACTCATCTACTAATGCTGCAGAAGGCTGCATTTTGTACCAACCACCACTGGCAGGCAGGTCCGGACCAAAGAAGTTGGCCAATACATTACCCATGTTGGCATCTGTACCTTCACCGCTGTTCCAACGTCCGGATTCGTCACCGAACTGGTCGTAGTTCAATTCAAAGATAGATTCTTTATTAAATTCAGTATCATCGCGGAAGTTGTCAGCATAATCTTCCATCAAATCGTATGAATAAGGAGCCTGCATCAGTTTTCCTAATTCTGTTTTTGCATCTGCATATTTCTTCTGGAACAGATAACTCTTTCCAAGGAAAGCAATAGCAGCCCCTTTGGTTACACGTCCGTTTTCAGTAGCGGGACGGCTTTCGGGTAATAATTCGATCGCTTTTTTCAGATCGTTTTCAGCCTGTGCCCAAACTTCTTCTGCAGAAGACATTTCTTTTGCTATATCCAATGTGGAAATGACCGGTTCCGTACGGATGATAGCCTTGCCATAGTTAATCGCTAACAGATAGTAATTAAATCCTCTGAAGAAGTAAGCTTCACCACGGATAGGATTCTTTATTTCATCTTTTACGGGGCAGTCTTCTCCTGTATTTTTCAAGAGTACATTGGAGCGTTGTATTGCAGTGTATAAATAATCCCAAGGGTTACCGTCTGTTTCCGGTGAGTTATTGAATATAACATAATCCCATGTGAACTTTTCTTCACCGACAGTTGTATAGATATCGTCAGCTAAACTATTGTTAGGGGCCTGAAAACAGTTGTATGCTCCGTAATAGCCATAGACACTGGCGCGAACTCGGTTATAAACAGTTGCTATAGCGGCATCCAGGTCATCAGCACTCTGCCAGTATGTAGCGTCTGTGGGACGGTTAGGATTGACTTCATTCAAAAAGTTGGATTCGTTGCATGAGCATAGAACAGAACTTGCAGCCAATGCCAATAAATAATTTTTTATCTTAGTTGTTTTCATAAAATACATCTCTTTTTAATCGTTAGAAATTAACTTGCAAACCAAAAGTGAACGTACGGGGGGTCGGATAACGACCATGGTCACAACCACGGCTCATAACACTGGTATCTTCACTGTCTGTACCTGCTCCGCCATTTGAGCCCAGGTCAGGATTATAGCCTTTGTACTTCGTTGCCATAAAGAGGTTTTCCATTGCTGTGTAAATACGTACATTCTGCAATTTGATCTTTTCTGTCCACATTTTCGGCAGTGTATAGCCCAGTTCCAATGTTTTCAGACGGAAGAAAGAGCCGTTTTCCAACCAACGATCGGAGATAGCCTGGTTGTTCTTGTTTTCATCGTCTGCAGTGTAACGTGGCATATCAGTATTACGGTTATCTTCACGCCACTCGTTTAATACATCTGTAGAAACGTTGGTTGTACCGTTTTGCATATAAGAAGTTCCGTAACGCATGGAGTTAAATACTTTGTTACCAAAAGTTCCATCAAAGAACAAGCTAAGGTCAATGCCTTTATAAGCTCCGGTAAGGCTTAAACCCATATTCAATTTTGGGAACGGATTTCCACAATACTGCTGGTCGCTGGCGTTGATCTGTCCGTCACCGTTATAATCGATAAATTTAATATCGCCCGGTTTAGCCTTCGGCTGGATAATTGTACCTTCCGCATTGGTATAGTTGCGGATTTCTTCTTCACTCTGGAAAATTCCGTCTGTTTTGATCAGGTAGAATGACCCGATAGGCTTACCTTCCTTAGCCCAGGTAATTGTACCTCCGCCATTTGGGTTGAAACCTGAAATTTCCTGTTTTGTAACAGTTTGGATCTCTTTCAGGTTATTTTTGATGTGAGAAAGGTTCAGACCTACTGAATAATAGAATTCGCCTACTGTGTTACGGTGGTTTAATGAAAGTTCAAAACCTTTATTTTCAAGTAAAGCTGCGTTCATAACGGGTGCGCTGCTCATACCACCGCTGGGTGCTTGATTAACACTCATCAACAGGCCATCTGTTTTCTGAATAAAGTAATCGGCAGTTACACTAAAACGGCTGTTCAGGAATGATGCATCCACACCGATATTGGTTGTCTTTGTTTTTTCCCAGGTTGTTTCCGGCGGAGTTACCCATTCTGAATTAGTGATTTGGCCTACCCACCAGTTTCCTCCTTGTACATAGTTGAAGCCGTCTTTAATAGTACTTTGTGTCTGATATTCGTCGATACCGTTTATGTTACCTAAAACACCGTAGCTGGCACGTAGCTTTAATTCGTTTACAGTATTCTTTGCTGACTCGAAGAACGGTTCGTTCATGATATTCCAGCCTACTGATGCCGATGGGAAAGTACCGTAACGGTGACCGTCGACAAAACGGGAAGAACCATCCCGGCGAATAGAGGCTGAAATTATGTAACGTGAATCGTAGCTATACATTGCACGGGCGAATAAAGAAACCAATGTACTGGTTGTTTGACTACCACCGGCTGTACTGGAACTTGCCAAACCGGCTCCAATCACTCTGATTCCGTCAGGCATACCGGTACGTTTTGCATTGAAACCACGGGAGTTATCTTTTTGAGCAGAGTAACCTAACAATCCGGAGACAGTATGTTTTCCGAATGTATTATCGTAATGCAATGTATTTTCAAGTAGCCATCTGTCACCCCATGTAGTACCTTCTGCTAAACTGTTATCCATGTTTTTGCTGGAAGAACTGAAATAATATGGTTCAATGAAGTCATAGCTTCTTCGTGTTGTTTTGTCTATACCGACATTAAATTTATATTTCAGGCCTTTCAATCCTAAGTCGACTTCAGCGAAAGCATTGACCAACAGGTCTATACCATGTTTTTGACGATCGTAAGCTTCTACATAACCGACTGGGTTGTCAATCTGGCGTGCCCAAGCTGGAACAGTACCCCAATGCCCTCTATAATCCTGATTGCTTTCGTTGGTGCCGTCATCATATACCGACATAACCGGAACCGCACGTAATGCAGAGTTAAAGCTGATATCGTCATAATCCTGATCCCATATTTTCATCATGATCGTGCTACCTACACGAAGGTGGTTGTTGAAGAATGAGAAGTCATTTTTAGCACGTAAGTTCCAGGCTTCATAACCGGTAGTCTTTACGATACCTTCCTGATTCAAGTAACTGGCAGAAACATTGAACGTAGATGTTTTGTTACCGCCTGAGATATTCATTGATACTTTGTTTACAGCAGCCGTGCGATATAATTCATCCTGCCAGTCAGTTCCTTTTCCGTTCCAACCGGTAAGTAACGGCTGGTCTTGTGCTATGTTATTCAATTTGCAGTAATCGCGGAATTGATTTCCGTCGAGTACATCTATTTTGCGCATCATTTTCTGTACACCGGTATAAGCATTTACATCTACGCGGGTCGGCATTTCCTTGTGTCCGCCTTTTGTCGTGATCAATACAACACCGTTTGCAGCACGTGAACCGTAAATAGCAGCTGCAGATGCGTCTTTCAATACATCGATTGACTGGATGTCGGATGGTTCTACCATATTGATATCACCATATACACCGTCAATTACATATAATGGAGAAGATTTGCTCAAAGAATTGACACCGCGGATATTGATGTTCATTCCTTCACCCGGTTGACCATTCGCGGCGGAAACTGTTACACCTGCAATACGTCCCTGTAATGCGGAAGAGGCATTACGTGCCAAACCTGCCTGTAACTCTTTTCCTGAAACAGAGGCTACAGCACCTGTTAAATCTTTTTTCTTTACTGTACCGTAACCGATAACTACAACTTCATCCAGTTGTTCGCCTTCTGCCATTGTAACATTAATGACATTCTGGTTGTTAACAGCTACAGTAGAAGCTTGCATACCGACAAAAGAGAATTCAAGAACTTGCCCAGGGGACACACTGATAGAGTAGTTACCATCAATATCGGTTGTTGTACCTTGTGTGGTTCCTTTAATAACAACTGTTGCTCCGATGACCGGATTGTTCTCCGAGTCTTTTACCGTACCTTTTACGGTCATTGCTTGTTGTGCCCAACTTGAGAGTGTGAAAGCACCTAGCAATAATGAGAAAGCTAGTTTTCTGTTCATAATGTTTGTTTAAAGATTAATTTGTGTATTTTCATCTGATGCAAAGGTAAGGTGTCGGAGGAGGGGAAATCAAGTAGAATTTTTGCGACATATAATGAATCTTGATCAATTATTGAGAGGTATACAAGCTCTATAGAGAGTCTTTTTCGTCGAAAATAGTATGATAATATTTCATCAGAGGGGGCGATTGAAGTGAGTGGAATGTCAAAATCTTATTAGTTTGTGATAAATTTGTATTGTGTTTTATAACATGTGTTAATTTTGGGCACTTTGTGATGGAAGACTTTCTCATTGATTATCATTCCCATTTACAAAAATAGAATTGTCAAAATGATATTAGTGTAGCATGAAATTGGAATTAGTATACCGTGTAAATAGAATTACCTCTGCGGGTAATGTTTTTTAACGTATCAAATGGATAGAAATATTGTTTGACTGATGAAACTTTGTCAAAAATGAAATCTCCCCATTTGATATATGCATATCAGATGAGGAGGCTGAATTCTGTTAACAGATTAATAATTCTGTTATTTGACTAATTGGAATGTTGCTAAAACTGCTTTATGGTCGGTTGGCCAGATTCCTGCCGGAAGAATGATCGGATCGGCTGTTTCTTCTGTAACACGTTCTCCGCGAAGGATATCCCCCTTAGGTCCGATAATCGTTACATCTGTCAGACTCAACCCGTTGTGAGGTGTATACATAATGAAGTCGATACGATCCCGATCGTCCGCTTCAGGTGACCAGACCAGTTTTTTCAATGCGATATCCGGACAGTCTGCCGGACAGGTAAATCCCGGATGGGTAACCGGATCGGGATATTTTTCGCGATAAGAATCTTTGAAGCCGGCTTTTTCGAGCATAACGGATACATCCCAGGGAACGACAAGACCGTAATGGTCACGCATATCTTTGGTCGCTTCTGTCCAGTCCAGGTGTGAAGGCTCATTAAAATCGCCTCCAAGAATAACAATACGTCCGGCAGCTTTGTCTTTTTCTGCTTCATTTACAAAGCGGGCAATAGCGTCATCTCTGACGGATGCACGATTCAGGATCAATAAAGAATCCAGGTTGCTGACCGGTTCTATTTTATCCCAGTTATTACCGTCGTATCCGCGGGCATCATAATAAGCACAGTTACGATAATCAAGGTGTGCTGTGTAAACGGCAAATTCCTGATTACCTTTCTTTGTGACTAAACGGTAGATGCTGCCTCTGTCATCATTTAAAGGGTAAACCGTACTACTGTCGCTAATCGGATAGCGGCTTAATAAACCGGAATCTTCCGTATAGAAAGAATAATAAGTTTGTCCGCGTTTCTTCAGGGCTTCAACGATTCTGTCACAAAAGCGGGTATTGTGATAGTTTCTGACTTCGCTCAACGTCACAAAGTCTGCGTCGCTGCGGACAATTTCATCGGCTACTGCATCAAACCCATTTTCTACTACGGTCCCTTCCTGCCAGATATTAAATTGGAGGACTTTGAATGTTTCAGTTTTCTGACAAGCAGAACAACTGATGATAATTAACAACAATAGTGTTGTAAATAACCCATTTTTCATGATAGCTGTGTTTTTTATGAGATTTTTTTAGTCCTGCGAAATTAGCCAATTTTTTAAGCGGAACTAAACAATCACCTTCTTTTTTCTATAGTTCTCTCTGAACTCTGTCGGCGGCATTCCTTTTTTCTTTTTGAATATACGATTAAAATTTGACAGGTTATTGAAGCCGCATGCGTATCCGATCTCTGCGACCGATTGCGGTGAATCGATAAGAGCCCGGATGGCAAATCCCAGGCGTATATCTGTCAGGAAATCGACAAAGCTTTTGGAAGTACGTTGTTTGATATACCGGCAGAAAGAAGGTTCACTCATATTGATCAGTTCAGCTACATCAGACAGGCGTACTTGTTTGTCATAGTTTTTATTCAGGTAGTCGATTACTTTTCGAATACGTAAATCTTCATCATGAGCTCTTTCCTGACGAATGAAAGAATGACTGGCCAGTTCCCGGATATCTTCCGATAAAGACAATTCATGCAAAATCATAAGCAGTTTCATGACTGAGTAGAAACCATCTGTCTCGCAGGTGATGGTTTTCAGTAACGGACGTACTTTGTCTATAGCCTGTGTGCCGAAAGCAACCCCTTTCTGAGCACGTTCGAAGAGGGTTTTTATACTTTGAAACTGGTTCCTTTCCAACAGCTCTTCCGGAAGGGACGAGCGGTGGAACTGGATGGTTATTTCATGGATAGCTTGTGATTTGCATTCGTGATTGACCCAGGCATGTTCCAATGTCGGGTTAGTTACTAATACTAGTTCGTCGTCACTGATCGTTTCAACGGAGTCTCCTACAATACGTTGGGCTCCTTTCGCATGTTCAATAAAATTCAATTCATATTCAGGATGTACATGAATGGGAAAATTGAATGTTGATTTAAGGCGCTCTATTACGATGAAACAGTCTTTCGAAGATAACGGAGATACTTCTTTAAATAATTCGGTTCCAATCATACTTTTTATATTTCTGTTTGCAAATATAATCAAAGTTTTTATTTATTCCTGTTACAACAGTTTTACAAGAGTCTTTTGTTATCTTTGCGGCAGATAATCAGACACAAAACAGAGTATGGACGGTAAGAGAGTATTTGTCACGGGTGGTGCTAAGGGTATTGGTGCTGCTATTGTTACTGCATTTTGTAATGTGGGAGCGCGGGTCGCTTTTTGTGATACGGATGAGAAGGCAGCCTTGCGTCTTTGTGATTTATTGCCTACTTTTGTTCAGTATTTTCAAACCGATGCCAGTGATTCGGTAGCTCTTCAAGAAGTTATCAACAGACTTATCAACATGTGGGGAGATGTGGATGTGATTGTTAACAATGTGGGGATCAGTGAGTTTTCCCCATTGGTCGATACAAGTATTGAACAGTTCGACAGGATACTATCAACAAACCTGCGGCCGGTGTTTATAACTTCACGTGCACTGGCTATTCACCGGAACAATGAGGAAGGAAAGAAACGTTACGGACGGATCATCAATATTGCTTCTTCCCGTTATCTGCAGAGTGAACCGGGCTCGGAGGGATATGCCGCTTCCAAAGGTGGAATTGTTTCCCTGACGCATGCCTTGGCGCTTTCGTTCAGTGATTATAATATTACAGTAAACTGTATCAGTCCCGGTTGGATACAAAACGAAGACTACCGTTTGTTGAAACCGACCGACCACAAACAACATCCTTCCGGCCGTGTAGGCCGTCCTTCCGACATTGCAAGCGCCTGTCTTTTCCTGGCTGCCCCTGAAAATGATTTCATCAACGGGCAGAACATCGTTATCGACGGGGGAATGACAAAAAAGATGATCTACGAAGAATAAATCAATTGAACCCGATTCTTATATTTTTGTTTTTTAATGCAGGGTAGATGAGGAACTGGGGATCCATCCGCTTGTTCCACGGATTGTATTCGAAGTTTACACCGATACCGATGCCGATATCATCTTTCACTTTGAATTCGAAAGCACCACCTACGCTCGTATGATTATAAAACGGATTCAGCAACATTTGCGGATTGTTTCGTTCTTTTTTCTCGTAAAAGGTATATTGTGCCCAACTTCTGAGAGTCAGCCAATCGGTTGCCTCATAACTGGCAGTCGCATTGAATCCCCCCATAAAGTCGGGGCTGGGATTGAATGGTGTGAAATAGCGTCCGGCAAAGGCTCCTCCTGTCAATGTCCAGCGATCCTGCTGCCATACCAACGATGAACTGATCTGGGTCAGACCTCCTGCACCGGGCCAGGTATATTGTTCACCGACTGTCAGCACACCGGTGGTCTCGCTGATTGGAGTGAATGAAAACTCCTGGAAATCGAATGCCATCGGCGATACACGCCGTATCATCGGAGCAAACACATTAAAGAAAGGACGGTAAGCAAGAGACAACACTTGCATATCCATCGGACGCTCGTCCTGGATTTGAGGAAAATCGGGGGTGAACTCCCTGAGTTTCTTCTCCAATTCGGTGAGTCTGGAAGGAGTATAAGTTTTGTAAGAGTACTCCGGAATATTGAAATCGAGCGTTCTAAACTTAGGGACGGCTGTAATTTTCCCTTCACGATTCAAAACAAAGTCAAATACTGACTGCGCATGCCCGTACGATACACACGTCAATAGTGCTATTATTATAAAATATCCCCGCTTCATACACAACATCATTTTATTGTCGCTAAGATAGATTATTTGCTTAAAATAAGCTATTTATTCTTCTTGATTTTACTTAAAATAGTGGAAAATGGCTTATATTTAAGTCTTGTAAAAAATATTTTCAAAATTCTCTGTCTGCTTGCAACATTGGAAGGACCATTTTCATCATAGAGATAGAGAGTAATATTACCTATGGACGAACAACTGTTAATTGCCGGATGCAAACGCGGGGAGTCATGGGCTCGTAAGGAGTTATACGAGCTGTATGCTCCTGCCATGATGAGTGTGTGCATGCGATATGTCAATAACAGGGAAACAGCCCGCGACTTGTTGCAGGATGGTTTTATCAAGATATTCACAAAAATAGGGAGCTATGCGGGAAGCGGTGCGTTTCCCGGTTGGGTTCGCAGGGTGTTCGTCACAACAGCTCTTGAATATCTGAGAAAAAATGATGCGATCCGGTTAAGTGTTAATTTCGATGACTGCGGGGAGCTGGCGGATGAGGTGGATGTATCGGCTTTAGAACGTTTGTCAGCCGATGACCTGCACGCTTGTATTGCCCGTTTGCCAAATGGTTATCGGACGGTATTCAACCTCTATGCTATAGAAGGATATTCTCATAGTGAAATAGCAGAAATGCTGCATATAAGTGAAGTAACCTCGCGGACGCAGTTTATTCGGGCGCGGAAAGTGTTACAGAAAAGTGTTCAATCATTAATCAAGCATGAAAATGCGCAGTGATACGGATCATAGGGAACAATTGGATGATTTCAGCGAATTCATGAAGCGGAAACTGGAAGACCACCGGTTACCTGTGGATGACTTTTGCTGGGAAGAAATCGAGCCTCGTATGAAGCCCCGCAGACAGACATGGCTGTGGTGGGCGGGAAGTTCTGTGGCTGCCGCTGTTATTGCAATCTTGTTTTTGTTTTCGCCTTTTCGGGCAGGAGAAGCTCCCGATGGAGGTCCGGAATTACCGGTGGCTGTCACTTATGATGAAGAGGAGGTACATCCGGCAACTCCGCAAGATGATACGGAAAAAACAGTTTTACCAGTGGAGCGACCTGTTCCGGCGAAGAAACTAATTGCTGCCGTTATTCCGGAGAAGTCCCCTCAGATGCAGGAAAAAGAGATACCGGAAGTATCTGAAGGTACTGAGGATATGGTGAATGCAGCAGATGTTGTGAATACAGAAGAACCGGAAAAAACAGTTCAGCCGGCTGAAGACAGAAAGAAAGCGGCTTCCCCGGATTTGTACAGCTATAAGTCGGAAAAACACGCATATTCTTCTGCCGGTAAGAATAAGAAAGTGGCAGGAAAATGGTCTGTAAATGCCGGATTCGGAACCGGAGGGCATGTCTCGTTAGGCTTGGGGACTGATTATGATATGGTGCAGGATCCTAGTAATAATGTCTCTGACGGAGGTATAATTTACTCTTCACCAGCCCGGCCTGCTGCACTTAATGCTTCAGGGGTATTATCTCCTTCAGAATATAGTAATGTGGATGTGGCGCTTCCTTTATCTTTCGGACTGACGATTCGCCGGGATTTTAACCGGTATATTGGTTTGGAAACCGGACTGGTATATACTTATCTGGCTTCTAATCTGTCCAAATGGGATGAGGTTCAGTATAAGTCGCATCTGGAACTTCATTATCTGGGTATCCCGGTCAATCTGGTGGTATCTCTTTGGCAAAATTCACGCTGGAAAATCTATCTGACAGGTGGTGTCATGATGGAAAAAGGGTTGAGGGCGAAACAGACGGAGTCACGTTTTTGGCAGATGGAGATGAATAACCTGGTAGACAAAAGAGGCATAAGCGGTTTGCAGTGGTCGTTGAATGTTTCTGCCGGTGTTTCCTATCGTTTTTACAAGGATTGGAATTTTTATTTCGAACCACGTATTTCCCATTACTTTGATAATGATCAGCCGGTGAGTATCCGCACGGAACATTCTGTGATTGTCGGACTCGGTGCCGGTGTCCGTTTTGATTTTTAAATAAAAAATTAGCATATTAATCCTCTAAATTTATTGAATATGAAAAAACGAGTGAGTTGGTTTTGTGTGTTGTTGATCTGTCTGCTGTGCGGATGTAACGATGATATGAAAGTAAGGGAGACAGTTACTTATACCGTGAATAAGCCTGTATACATGTCGTCCGATATCTTTCGTTCCTCTGTGAAAGTAACTACGCAACCGGAAGAAATTACGCAGCAGGGAAAGATCTGTTTCTATGACGGTTATCTGTATATGTCGGAGCCTGGAAAGGGAATCCATATTATCGATAACCGGAATCCTTCGTCACCGGCTGTGGTCGGTTTTATTGAATTGTTGGGAAATGCCGACCTGGCTATCCGTAATGATTTGTTGTATGCCGATTCGTATGTCGACCTGGTATGGTTTGATATCAGTAATCCGGCAGTACCGGCGTTGAAGAGCCGGCTGGAAAATGTGTTTCCTCAGAGTTATCCGCCGATTGAAGAAGGCATAATCGATTCTGAAGTTTTTTCTGAGGCCGGAGGGGCTAAGGGGATTGTTGTTGGCTGGACGCAGGAAAAGGTGACGAAAACCTATGAATATTATAAAGATGAACTCTATTGTAATGATATGGCGACAAGCCCCGGAAATAGCAGTGGCAGTTCTTCTACAGGTGTGAACGGTTCGATGTCCCGTTTTGGACTTTATAAGGATTATCTGTATGTCGTATTGAATAATCAGATGGATATCTTCGATCTTTCCGGCGCGGAACCGGTGGTTGCTGCAGAAACTGTTCCGGTCGGCTGGAATGTCGAGACTATTTTCAGTTATAAGGACTATATGTTCATGGGAACGCCTACCGGAATGCTGATCTATTCTGTTGAAGATCCGGTAAAGCCTGAATACCAGTCTGCTATGGCTCATATATATGGTTGTGATCCGGTAGTAGTGGAAGATGATATTGCTTATGTGACGGTTCATTCCGGCAATAATTGCGGACAGAACTCCAACGAGCTGATCATTTTGGATGTCAGCAATGTAAAAAGTCCGCAGCCGATCGTTGCGTATACAATGACAAAACCCAAAGGGTTGGGGATCGACAACGGTACACTTTTCCTGTGTGACGATGGTCTGAAGATTTATGATGCAGCCGATCCGCAAACCCTGATGGCTAACCGCCTGGCCCATTACTCGGGTATGGAGGGCTATGATGTGATTCCACACGACAATGTCTTGATGATGATGGCTGAAGACGGTATTTACCAGTATGATTATTCCAATTTGAAAGAGATCAGGTTGCTGAGTAAGCTGGCGGTGAAGAAGTGAAAAGAGTAGAAATGAAGAAAGAAAGCGGAAACCCTCTAACAGGGTTTCCGCTTTTATTTTTACCAGCCTGTCGGTTGGCTGATGTTCGGATTGGAAGTAACTTCTGCCTGAGGGAGAGGCCAGGAATCATTTTTGGGGAATGTACAGTTGCGTTCCTCGATAGTAACGAATGCATTACTATTTGGATTCCATGCACCTTGGATAGGGCCTGACATTGTTTTAGCTCCGATATCCCAACGGCGGATGTCATCGTAACGTTTGCCTTCGAAACCTAACTCTACACGACGTTCACGGCGATATAACTCACGAACTTTTTCTTGCGTATTATAAATCGTTTTGTCCATGTTGGGCATTCCGGCACGGTTACGGATCATATTGATGTATTTTTCTACCTCCGGATTTTGCCAATCTCCACTTTCAACCAGACATTCGACATACGTCAATAATACTTCTGCATAACGGTATAACATGAAGTCCAGACTACCGCGTCCACTGGCACGGTCTTGTTCGCTGGCAAACTTTTTCAACATATAACCGGAAGCCGGGGCTCCTGTTTTTGTGTAGTAATCACTACTGTTCACATCAAACGGAGTGTAGGTGTAATTGGCAAAAGATGTGCTATCTCCGGGCATCATCACTGTAGCATGTAAGCGGGGATCACGTTGCTTGAAGAGCGGATTTTTTTCGTATTCAGTACGTTCGTTGGCCGGCAATGACTGGATTGTTTTTCCGTCTATTGTCTCAAATTCGTCAACGAATGATTTTAAAACACCGCAGGTTCCCTGCCCCCCTAAAGACATGCTGATACAACGGAACCAATATTGATTCAGACCGTTTGAGGTGAAAATGATACGCTCTTTATTCTGTTTTCCTACATAGTTGAATAAATCACGATAGTTTTTCTCCGGAGCATTATCTGTAGATTCTGTATAATATAATTCAAATACACCTGAGTCGATCAGTTGTTTAGCAGCAGCCTTTGCAATATCGTATTGTTTGAATTGTAAATTCAGATCCATTTTCAAAGCAAGAGCTGATGATCGGGACATGCGGGCGCGGCGTCCTTCATCCCAAATAAAAGGGCATACATTGTCATCGGTAATACTAATCACTGCGTCGAATTCTTTGTTCAAAAAGTCGAGACATTCCTGTACACTATTACGGGCTATAAAATTTTCGTTTGGAGTTAACGACTTCTCAAGGATAGGTATACCGTCATGGCGACCGTACCATAAAAGTAATTGCATATGATACCAGGCACGCCATACACGAACATCCGCAATCATTCTTTCACGTTCATATTCCAGTGTGAAATAAGCATCACCGACATGCTCAAGAAAACGGTTGCAGCGACGAATATATTCGTAATATTTGTCCCATAGTTTACTTATATATCCTCCGGTTGTTGGGGTTGCGGAACCATTGGCGAGATTGACTACTTCCGTTTGAAAATTAGACCGGAAATATTGATTATCCGTCATACCTTCCATATGAATCCATGCGACATTGGTGACAGTATTACTTGTAAAGTAAGATCCGTTCGGCCATGCTTTACACTGACCTAATGCACTCTCACATTCGTTCATGGTTTTCCAGAATTCATCGTCTGTAACCCCTGTAGGATGATCTCTTGTCAGAAAATCAGAACAACTGCAAAATAGGAGTAACAACGAAGTAAATACCCATGTCGCTATTTTATTATTTATTTTCATGATCTTTTATTTATTAGGTTTATTATTAGAAATTCAGACTAACTCCCATAGAATAGGTTTTAACCAATGGATACGAACTTTTCTGGCCACGGCTCTCCGGGTCTACCAACTTCTCTTTCGCAAAAGTGAAAGGATTTTGGGCATTGACATATACACGAATGTTGGATATGCCAATTTTCTTTAATCCCATTTGATCGAACAAGTATCCTAGCTGAATATATTTTACGCGGCAGTAACTTGCATCGAAATGCCAGAAATCTGAACGATGGTTATTATTTCCATAAGTAGAGTTCGGGGCAATACGGGGATAGCGGGCATCGGTATTATCCGGTGTCCAATAATCCGTTTGTACGGCAAGAGGTGTCTGTCCGTCGGAAGAAGTACTTAATCCGAATGAATATGGCTCTGAATAATAAGCATCTACACCGGAAACACCCTGAAATAAGACTTCTAATGACCACTTTTTATAGTTGAGTGTCAGGTTCGCGAAATAATTTAGTTTAGGTTGTTCGTCCCCACGAATGACACGGTCTTCAGTCGTTATTTTACCATCTTTGTTCGTATCTATATAATGTATATCTCCCGGCTGTTGTCCGTCATAAATTATTACTCCTTCTTTAGGTATCCAATTACCATTGTCATCTTTGGTAAAGTCGCTTTCTTGTAATAATCCTGATGTCGGATAGACATAAAAACTATTTAGTGCGTGGCCAACGGTATTTATAGTATTACTATTGTCATAAGGACCTCCTAGCAGTTCTTCGATCTTGTTTTTATTTTGTGATAAGCCACCGTGAATGTTGAAACCGAAATCTTTAGTTAACTGTTTGTTGTAATTAAGATCTAATTCCCAACCACGGTTTCTTAATTGACCTGAGTTCATCGGTACTTTTTCAATACCTCCGATATATGAAATGGGCGGTTCAATGATCAGGTCTGTTGTGATCTTATTATAATAATCGAATGTCAGACTGAGATCTTTCAATATTCGTATATCAGCTCCTACATTCAGCATATTCACTTTTTCCCATGTAATATCCGGGTTTCCATAAGTCGTTTCATTTCCGTTTGACGAATTTATCAATGCCTGGTATTTGTATAAACCGATATTTTCATTACCCAATAAACCGTAGGAAGCTCTCAGCTTAAACTCATTCAACCATTTGGCTTTTTTCATAAATTTCTCTTCGTGTACATTCCATCCAGCAGCCACGGAAGGGAATATTCCGAATTTGTTGCCTGGACCGAAACGGGAAGAGCCATCGCGACGAACAGTTCCTTCCAGCAGAAACCTCCGGTCGAATGTATAATTAGCTTTGGCAAATACAGACACCATAGACCATTGGTCCCAGTCTCCGTCATTTGTTAATTCCTGATTGTATCCGCCTATGGCAAATAAGCGGTGTTTGTTTTTTTCTAATGTATATTCAGCTGTAGCACCTATATAATAATAACTGGAACGATCTTTACTGGCAGAATTGATAGAACTCCAGGTTTCCAGTAAAGCTCCGGAAGTATAATCGAAGAAGTTGTAAGCTGCCCGTTGGCGGTTGGTGGCACCACTACTTACGCGATATGAATATTGTCCTTTTAAAACTAAATTAGGGATGACTTCCCAGCGTGGAGCAATATTGATGCTGACATTATCTTCAAGAGCTTTGAATTCTCCACCACGGTCTATTAATGCTGCCGGGTTACGCTGTTCCGGGCGGTTTCCGTAGAAAACGATATCGCTTCCTTCTTTCATTGGATAACGAGCTACCGTATTGGGAGGCGTTCCATACATGTATCCGATAATGGAAGATGTATAATTTCCGTCCCGGTACATCGGCTCCTGTCGGTTAGTACGATATGAGTTGAAGTCCATGTTGACAGACAGGTTATCGAGTAGGCTGACGGATGTATTGGCACGTATATTGATACGGTCGGATTTTGCTTTTTCAATTAAACCTTCATTTTGCAGGTAATTGGCAGTTAAAGCGAAACGTGCCAGGTTACTACCTCCTGATACAGATACGGAATGGCTTTGTACGGAACCGTCTTTAAATAGAAAATCGGCCCAGTCTACATTCGGATATTTAACAGGATCTACACCTTTGCGGGTATTATCGATATCCTCCTGTGAATAAATAGGATCGCCTCCGATATTGATATTGGCTGCATTCAACATTTCCATGTATCCGGCTCCGTCGATGAATTCAGGTAAATAAGTGGCTTTCTGAATACCGAAATAGCCGTTATAGGAAACATTTACCTTACCGGGAGTACCACGTTTTGTTTTTACTACGATTACCCCATTTGCAGCACGTGCTCCGTAGATGGCTGCCGCCGCCGCGTCCTTTAAAACGGTGACGCTTTCGATCGTATTAGGGTCCAGATTATTCATATCCATAGGGATACCATCTACCAACACCAACGGATCACTGTCTGAAGTCAAAGAAGATATACCGCGAATTTTAATGGTTGCCGCATCGGCACCCGGCAGACCTGAACTTTGTGTAACACTCAAACCTGTAATGCCTCCTTGTAATGACTGAGAAAGTGAGGTGATCGGCTTTGTCGACAGGTTTTTATCAATATCCAGGGATGCAACGGATGAAATGGTATTTAATTTCTTTTCTTCTGAGAAACCGGTAACGACAATTTCATCTAATGTTTCAACATCTTCACTTAAAGAGACACTCAGGTTACTGATTGCACGTGATACAACATATTCATATTCTTTAAATCCTAAGAAATTGAAGATAAGTACATCTCCTCGTTTCGCTTTGACGGAGAAATATCCATTCTGGTCACTGATCGTTCCCAGTTTAGTGCCTTTGATGGAAATATTAACGCCTGCCAAAGGGAAAGGTGGTTCTGAATTTTCCAATACCTGACCTTGGATTGTCCAGGATCTGTCATCTGCCTGACTGGCGATGGCCGATTGCATTTCTTCTTTCGTTTTTTTTGCAATAGCAATGTAATTGTCGATCTGCTTGAATGTGTAACCGTCACCAAGTACAGCCAATAATGCTTCTTTTATGTCAGAAGTTTTGATGTTTACGGACACACTTTTGCTTGTGGCTAATTCAGCAGTACTGTAAGCAATCTTGATTCCGGATTGTTCCGAGATTGCATCCAGAATTTGTTCCATCCTTGCATTTTTGAAAGATAGATTCAAGGTGTAATTTTGTATAAAAACGGATTCAAATGCGAAAGCATTGAATGAAACTGCTAACAGGAAGCAGTTAAGTAAAATAATAAACAATGATCGTTTTAAGACTTTTTGTGCCAGACAAATGTCTTCCGATGCTTTTTTTTCCATAAATTTGTAATTAACAGGTTACAACTAAAAATGATTTTTGTTTTTTGATCTGTTGCGGAGGTAGTATCTGATCCATACTGCCTCTGTTGATTTTCATGGTACTATTACTTCATTTTCTCTTCCTCCTTTATCCTTTTAATGTTAATAATGTGGCCTATTCTCTCAAGTTTGACCGTAGAAGTATAGCTGATCACTTCCAGTAATTGGTCAAGATTCGTATTTCTATCAGCAGTAAGCGAATAACGGTTGTTTTTCAGACTTTCATCTTCATACCGGACGGAAAAGTCATACCAACGCTGGAGCTTTCTGACAATTTCTTCCAATGTTGTATCTTTAAATATATATTCTCCGTTCATCCATGATGTAAAAAGCTCTGTATTTACTATTTGAGTAGAAGTCTGTGCATTTCTTTTATCGTATGTGAATTGTTCAGACGGAGCGATTGTTTCTGTTTTGTTTTTATCAGTTTTTACAGCGACGGAACCTTCTATCAGAGTTGTCGTAAAAGTGTTGTCGGACGAATAGCAGGATACGTTGAAAGAGGTACCCAGTACTCTTACATCCATTCCATTTGCATGTACGATAAATGGTTTTTCTTTGTTGGGAGCAACGTGAAAATAAGCTTCTCCGATGAGAGTCACTTCTCTTTTGTCACCAGAAAATCGCACTGGGTAAGTTAGTTCAGTTTCGGAATTTAACCATATGCGAGTGCCGTCTGCCAACAATAACTGATATGTTTTCCCTTTTGGAATAACCAAATGATTATTTTTTGTAGTAATTATCCCTGTATCCTTCTGCGATTCGTAGACCAGTTCGTTTTTAGCATCGTTTTTAATCACTACATGTTTTTCTTCCATCGAGAATGATTCTTCCGTTAGGGCTATTTTTTCTCCATTTTCTAAAAGTAGGGTCGGTTGGTCGAATTCTTCCATATTTACTTCGCTGATGGCTGGTGTCTGGGGATGATTGGTAAAAAACAGCAAACCGATTGATACAACAACTGCAACCATTGCTGCATAGCGGATCAATACAGGGATATTAAATACTTTCTTTTTATTGATCGTTTGTGTCCGGACTTGTTGCCAGGCTTGATCTGTATTGAATATTTTTTCTTTTGGAGTATAAGAACATCTTTTGTATAAGTGTTTTATTTTTTCATATTCTGCTTTATTTTCATCAGAGGCATTCAGCCAATCTGTGAAGATACGGCGTTCTTCTTCCGTGGCCTCATCAGCCAGGGACGATAGAATTATTTGATATATTTTTTCAGATGTCATTTTCTTCCTTTTTATATATTTACAATCGGGAAAGAAAAAATGGGTAGGTAAAATCAGAAAAAAATCAGAAAAAATAAAAATGGCAGGTGTTTCAACTCTTCGCGCATGATCCGGAAAGCTTCTCCTATATGATATTTAACCGTATTTATCGATATGTTCGAAACTTCTGCAATTTCTTTATATCGCAGACCTGTAACACATTTCAGTAGAAATATCTCACGGCATTTGGCTGGCAGTTTCAGCAAAGCCTGCTGTACTTCTTTTTGATAGATGAAATCATCTTCTTCACTGAATTGTTCTTTCCACTCTTCTGTTAGAGTAGCCAAAAAGTCCTCTTTAACGATTTCAGCTTTGTAATAATTGATACAACTGTTTTTTATCGAACGGTAGGCGTACGGCAGGAATGTTTCAACGGTGACGGATAGATTCCTTTTTTCCCAAATGGAGATGAAAAATGTCTGAACAATATCTTCCCGTATCTGAGAATCAATAATATATTTGCCTGCGTAATTACACAAGTGAGAATAATATTCCCGGAATAATTTTTCGAAAATCTGTTCGTCCGATTTTAACATAGGAGGTTATTTGTTCCCGGATAATAGTTATTGAATATATTTGTTTTTATATTAGTTCTATAAGAACTACAGCTCAGCAAATGCAAATATAGTCTATTTTTGAAATAATAGGTTAAATGAGATGAAATAATACCATTATATTCCATTTGTTACGTTAAACTATGTATGTAAACATGAGATTATATTTGGAATAATCTTTCCTGATATCCGGATATGTAACTGATTATCAATAGTTATGTATTTATAAAAAAACATGAGTTCTTATAGGACTAATGCAAATAGATTTGCATGAAAGTGTCTTTTATATCTGCAGTGAATACGAGTATATTCCTTTTTTATTGACAAATAAACTGCCTGAAAATAAACTATATCATAGAGGATATGTTATTCTAATAGAGACATTAAAAAGACATAAGATATGAAATTTTTTATTGACACGGCGAACCTGGATCAGATTCGGGAAGCGAATGATTTGGGTGTATTGGATGGTGTGACGACCAATCCGTCCCTGATGGCTAAAGAGGGGATAAAGGGAGTAGAAAACCAGCGGGCACATTATCTGAAGATCTGCGAGATCGTGGATGGGGATGTGAGCGCAGAAGTGATATCGACCGATTTTGAAGGGATGATCAAAGAAGGCAAAGAACTTGCAGCTTTGAATCCGCATATTGTGGTGAAAGTTCCTTGCATAGAAGCCGGGATCAAGGCGATCAAACATTTTTCCGACGAGGGAATCCGCACTAATTGTACATTGGTCTTTTCCCGCGGGCAGGCTCTTTTGGCTGCAAAGGCCGGAGCTACTTATGTTTCACCGTTCGTAGGACGTTTGGATGATATATCGAGTGACGGTATCGAACTGGTGAAAGGTATTGTCGACATGTTTTCATATTATGCATACGAAACTCAGGTTCTTGCTGCTTCCATCCGTAGTACACAGCATATTATCCAGTGCATCGAGGCAGGAGCCGATGTAGCAACCTGCCCGTTGTCAGCAATCAAAGGTTTGTTGAAACACCCGCTTACCGATAGTGGTCTGGCTACTTTCCTGGCTGATTATAAGAAAGTGAACGGATAATAGAGAGGATGTTTTTTCAATATTCCCTAAAAACTCGTTTTAAACGAACCCGAATTTCGTTTAAAACGAGTTTTTTTTCGTTTAAAACGGACTTTAGCTTCGTTTAAAATGAATTTTCGCTCGTTTAAAACGAGATTTAAGCACTCTGATTGGTGGTGTTGCGTAAGTTGTTTACAATCAGATTCTTGGAGCTTTGAGACGTGAGTTGCGCGTAGCCGGTGGTCAGTACTTACTCCGCTTTCAGCGAATCCACCGGATTGCCGGAGGCAGCCTTGTAGGTATGCCAACTGACGGTCAATAACGTGATGAATAGGACGATAATCCCACTCAATAGAAAATGGAAGACCGATATATCGGTATGATATACAAAGTTTTCCAGCCAGCGATTAAGAAAAAGCCAGCTAATAGGAATGGCTATAACGAAAGCTATTCCGATCCAGCCAACAAACTGTTTGTTTAACAGGTACATGACCTTTAGCGTACTGGCTCCGTTCACTTTCCGTATACCAATTTCTTTCTTGCGCTGTTCCGTGGCGTATAGAGCCATACCGAACAGGCCGAAACAAGTCAGGAAGATACTGATCAGCGAATACATGATCATTAATTCCGCCAGCTCGGTTGTCCGGCTGTTGCGTTGCATAAACTCCTTAAAGACATCCTGGTAAGTGAAGTGTTGTCCCGGATTCATCTCTTCCCATATCTTTCCGATGGCAGCGATGATTTGCTGACGTTCTTTCCCCACTTTGATTTCTGCAAAGGAATATCTTTTGTCGTCATCCTGGCCAATGTAAATAATGCTGGGGAAAACATCTTCTTCAAGCGAATTGGCAAATATATTTTCGGTAATGCCGGCAATAACCGGTTGGGGAGAATCACTGCTCTTTCCATATTGTTCATTATCCTTGTCGTATTTGCTTAGTAGCTGACCAACCGGGTCTTCTCCGGGAGGAACCTGAAGGTCTGCATATTTTTGGGTGATGTAAATCGGAGTTTGATATTGTACGAGTGCCCTATCCGGTTCTATTCCCTCTATAAGATTGATTTTGAATGTTTTCAGAAAGTCACGTCCTCCCATATACTGCGCTTTCATATAAATGCTTTCGCTGCCGTCGGGATTCTTGACATTCACGGTAGTAAGTCCCATGTTTAGTAAAGGACCGCCGCTGAGTGTAACATTTTCTACTCCGGGTAACTTTTTGATTTCGTGCACAAATGCCGGTAAGTAAGAATTGTCTGTTCCCCAGTTGCCTACCTCTATCAAGTCGCGATAACCTTCTCCGCCTTTTTGTGTAAAACGAAGCTGGCTGTTTACCGTGAACGTCGCGATGATCAATCCGATGGATACGGTATATTGTGCGATGGAAAGAGCGGTAACAATCTTTCTTCTTTTATTTCCAGTGAAAAACTCACGGTAGCCGGAGGCGGACAACTTACTTATCTTCCGGCTTATATAAATGGAAGGAATCATGGATAAGAGGAAGATAAACAGGATAATAGCCGGAAAGGCCTGCTTGTTGAAGAAGAAGGAGATATGTATATTTCCGGAGACGATAGAGTTGAATACCGGAGTTAAGTCGTGCGTAATCAACAGTGATAAGAGGAAGGCCGTAATAACGGTCAGGAATGTATCGAGGAATAGCTGTTGGTTGATATCCTTTTTCGTCGCACCCATCAGTTTCTCGGTATGAATCATCCGCACCTGTTGCAATAGGCGGGAGAAATTGAGATTGATATAATTGAAGCAGGCGATCAGCAGGATTAGAACGGCTGAAATCATTCCCACATAAAGCAATGTCTTTTGGCGGCTGTTGAGGAATGTGAAACCCTCCTGCGTGTATTTTCGGAAATAGCTTTCCTGTAAGGTATAAAACTGGTATTTCCCATCCGGGACAAACGTATGCAGTCCGTCTTTATTTATCTGTTCGGCAAACTTGTCTGTGTCGATGGGGCGGGTGGTCATCAGGAGGCATAATCCGCCGTTGGTTGTACCTCCGTTTCCGGTTAATGCTTCGAATTTGAGGTAAGACTGGTCGTGCGATTGGAGGACGGCTGCAATCTGATAGCTCGTTTCGTTGGCTTCCGTTTCAATGGTGCCGTCTTCTTTGTGTATCGTGGTCGTGCTGTTCTGGCCTGTGGTGATTATTTGGCCGATTGGGTTCTTGCTGCCAAAGTATTTTTGGGCACAGGCTTCTGTCAGCGCAATCTTGTTCGGTTGTGTCAGTGCTTCGTTCAAATCTCCCGTTACTACTTTGTAAGGGAAGAAACGGGGAAAAGACGAATCTGTTGTCACAATTGTGATAGGGTCGAAATGGTTGTTGTCTACCTTTATATAATCCATTCCGATATTATTTAATCGCAGATAGTCGATTACTTCCGGATATTTCTCCTTTATTTCGACAGGAATACTGCCGACAGTGAAGCAAACCCGCTCGCCCGGTTGCAAAGGGGAATCCTGGTCCATCATGTAGATATGACTGCGGTTCGGATTATCCGCTTCCAGGTTGTATTCATGGATGACAAAAGCAGCCAGCATATTCGTACAGGCAATGCCGATTGCCAGACTGATGATGGAAATGATGGAGAAGGTCTTGTTTCGCCACCAGCTTCGCAGGACGAGTTTAAATGCAACTGCTTTCATATTCTGATTGATATTTAGTTTATTCACTTCTTAATACTTTCACCGGATTGGCCGAGGCCGCCTTGTAGCTGTGCCAACAGACCGTCAATAAGGTGATGAACAGGACAAAAAGCCCGCTTATCAGATAGATGCCGAGACTTATATCCGTACGGTAGACAAAATTTTCCAGCCAACGGTTCAAGAGTAACCAGGTGATAGGGATGGCAATGATGAAAGCGGAACCTATCCAGGTGATAAACTGACGGTTGAGCAACAGCATGATCTGCGGGCTGGTTGCTCCGTTCACTTTCCGTACGCCGATCTCTTTGGTACGCTGTTCGGTTGCATAGAGTGCCATTCCGAACAGGCCGAAGCAAGTCAGGAAGATACTGATAACGGAATACATCAACAATAGCCGGGAGAGTTCGGTTGTTTTCTCATTCCGTTGCAGGAAAGTTCTGTACACATCCCGATAGGTGAAATATTGGCCCGGATTAACCTTGTTCCATACTTCCCGTACGGTGGCGAGAGCCTTTTCCTGATTTCCGTTGAGGCGTATGTAGATATAATTGAAGGCATTGTCCGGACTGTTGTTGATCTGGATGGTGAACGGGTTCACTTCCTGTTCGAGTGTATTGGTATATAGATTATCGACAATACCGGCAATGGTGGAGACCGGCAGGTTGTCAGTATCGGTATAGCTTTTGTTGAGATCTTTGTCGATGGAATTTAACGGTTTACCGATGGGGTCTTCGCCTTTTGTGACCAATAGCTCGACAAATTTTTCGTTGACGTAGACCGGACGTGCATATTTCTCTACCGCCTTGTCGGGAGGAAGTCCTCTTTTCAATTTCAGTTGCAATGCATCCAGAAAATCGGATTCACCGAAATAGTTGATTTGCGAGGTGTATTTTTCGTTGCCGTTTTCATCGGTAAGGACAACCTGTTGTATCCAGCTGTTCAGGATAGAACCTCCGGCAATCGATACCTGGGTTATTTCCGGGTGTTTTTTCAGTTCGCGGGCAAAAGGACGTATGTACGAACCGTCTTCCATCCAGTCGCCTATCTCGATCAGGTTCTTGTAGTTATCGCCTCCCTGGCGGATAAAATGGAGCTGGTCGTTTACCGTCAATGTCGCGATGATGAGTCCGATGGAGATAACGTATTGTACTATGGATAAAGAAGTCACGATCTTTCTTTTCTTGTTTCCGGTAAAAAACTCACGGTAGCCGGCACCGGATAATCCGGATATTTTCCGTCCCATATAGGCCGCCGGAACAATGGATAATAATAGGATAAAGCCGCAGATAACGGGTAATGTCTGCCAGTTGAAGAAGAAGGAAGTGTGTAACCGGCTGTTTACTATCGAGTTGAATACCGGAAGCAAGTCATGTGTAATCAGTAAAGAACAAAAGAAGGCAATGATGACTGTCAGGAACGTATCCAGGAAAAGCTGCCGGTTGATCTCCTGCCGGCTGGCACCCATCAGCTTTTGCGTATGAATCATCCGCACTTGTTGAAGCAGGCGGGAGAAGTTGAGATTGATATAATTGAAACAGGCGATCAATAGGATCAGGATGGCAGAAATTAACCCCACATAGAGTAATGTCGGCTGCCGGTAATTGATGAAACGTAGTGTCTGTTGTTCTGACGTTTGGAAATAGCTTTCCTGTAAAGTTTGCAGATAATAGTTCCCTATATCTCCTTGTAAAGTAGGAATTTTATCTTTCTTTAATTGGGCTTCAAAAGTTTCCCTGTCGATGGCTTTGTTCATGAGTAACAAACAGGGACCACCATAAAAAGAATCGGATAGTTTAGTGATAGCTTCCACATTCAGAAAAGACTGTTCCCTGTCGGCTATGACGGCTGCCACCTGATAAGCATATTCATTGTTTGTACTGCTTTCTGTACTAGTGGCTTTATCCGGAAGATTGAAATAAATGATTTTACCGATCGGATTGGTTTTCCCGAAAAGTTTCCGGGCTGTCTGTTCCGTGAGGGCTAACTTATTCGGTTGCGTTAATGCCTCTTTCAGGTTTCCGTTCAACACTTTGTAAGAGAAAAAATCCGGTAGGGATGAATCTACGGATAGAAGGTGGATTGGTGCATACTTGACATGATCGATAGAAATATATTTAGGTGATTCTGCTGCCATTTGCAGGATGCTTTCTACTTCCGTGTACTTCTCTTTAAGTATGGGCGGGATAGATCTGTCGGCATACTGTATCTTTTCTCCGGATGCCATCGGCGAATCCTGGTTAAGCATCCAAATACGTTCTTTATTGGGATTCCCGTTTTCTATGCCATACTCGTGAATGGTAAAGACGGTTAACAGGTTCGTACAGGCAATGCCTATCGCCAGGCTGGCAATAGAAATGATGGAGAATGTCTTATTCCGCCACCAACTGCGAAATACAAGTTTTAATGCGACTGCTTTCATAGATTTTATATTGTGTATTTCATGCTGTTCCTTTCAGAATGGCATTTCAAATCTATTCCCTTTCTTTTTGCGGGGCAAGGAATAAACGGAAATAATCAGAGTTCACGGTAAAATTGTCTAAATATTTGACAATGGATCGTAGCCGGCAAAAGTATTATCCGGTAACTTTTACATATTTGAAGGTTAAATGTATCTTTGTCGGTATGATAAACGGTAAGATTATAGTAGTAGACGATAATGAGGCAGTGCTTAAAACGTTGCGGGTTATTCTTTCGCGTGAGTTTAAGACGGTTGTCTGTGCTTCTGTGCCGACTTTATTGCCGGCCTTGCTACGGGATAATGATGTCGATGTGGTGTTACTGGATATGAACTTCGGGACAGGAAAGCAGAGCGGAGGAGAAGGGTTGTTCTGGTTGGACCGTATTCGTGAGCGTCCTGAACCACCTGAAGTCGTCTTGATCACTGCTTTCGGTGATATCGAACTGGCTGTCGCTTCACTGAAAAAAGGGGCGACGGATTTTATCGTGAAACCCTGGGATAATGATAAACTACTCTCCACTTTGGTTGCTGCCTGGAAAGTTCGTTCCGAAAGAAAACAAAATCCCTCTCGAAAGGAATCCGAATTTCTCTCGGAAGAAACTGATTCCGTCGTTACTTTGCTTGTCAACTCCCTTTTGCGAAAATATGCAACGGCATATGCCAAGCCTTTCCCCGCTATCACTCCCGATGCGTTGCGGAAATTATCAGCTGTCATCCTCAGCGGCGATCTGTCTCTTTTGCAGCAAACCATAGAACGAGCCGTACTTCTTTCGAATGCTTCTTTGCTGGATAGTGATGATTTCTATTTGGAAGATCCGTCTGTCACGGCTTCCCATCCGGTCACATTGGAGGAGATGGAGAAGCAGTTTATCAGTGAAGTGCTGGCTGATAAGAAAGGAAACCTCACCCTTTGCGCACAACAACTGAATATAAGCCGGCAAACACTTTACAACAAGATGAGGAAGTACAACCTATCTTACTGACCGGACGGTTTTTCACTGTAATGGCAAAACTTTGCCTGTTATTATCTTACGACAATCATTACGTACTGATTTTCCTGTATTTTGGGGTTATCAAGTAACTCCAGTAGTTTTTGTTGTTTGGGAGAACCGGTCCGGACCACATTCATGCGCATTTCCGTCAAGGTGCGGATCATATAGAGGCAATCGTCTGTTTGTCCGTCCGGCCAAAAAGTAAGTCCTTCGTTCAGGTCGTCGACAAAACCTTGGCCTCTGCGCGGAAGTACAAACGTTTTACCCTCTTCTTTCAGATAAACAGCCTGATAGCTCAGTGTCGGTTTATATTCATATTCCCAGCCTAGCCAGTTGACCAACTTCGGCCCTTTTTTCTGATATACACCCATAAACAATCCTTTAGGATTTTCATATAATGTGCGTAACCACATTTTCCCGTCTTTTACACCTGTTTCTGCCGCATAGTCTGACAGAACGCCGGCTTCTCCAAAATGAATATCGTATAACGGGACAACTGTCTGCGGATCACTTAACTGATAGACCGTATCACAAAAAGGGATCATGAAAGTCATCTTGTCCTGCGCTTCATTCCAGTAGGAGGTCTGGAAGAATGGGATATTGTCTGTTTCCGTTCTTGGAAGGGAGGAAGGCTCCTTCAACTTGAATTTACCGAGTGTTTCCCCTTCTAGGCTGAAAGTCAACAGACAGTTTGGGAGACCGCTCGATGCTTCATAATGGCTTAACATATATCCGGAGGAAGAGAAGCCCAGCAGCTTGTCGCTCTGCAAGTTGATGGTATATTTCTTTTCTATCGTTTCCGGAAAAACGTATCTGTTGATAGTCAGCATCGTATCCAGTGGAGGCAGTTCGACAATCTGCGGATGATAAGGTTTGTCGGTTCCACGGGTTTCAATATCTTTACCACTCATTGCACAATACATGCGGGATGTTTTCTTATCATAAAACAGGTTATGTCCGTTCATGTCATTGTTCCATTTGTATGCCAGGGCTTTAAATCCGTAGCGTTTGCTCGGCTTTCCCTTTTTCCGGTAGTAAAGGCGAGGATTGTTGAACGTGAGGAATGCATTACTGTCCGGTATGGCAATAGCTTGTGTAATCGTGTAATTTCCGTCACCGACAATGTAATATTCGATTTCAGAAGCAATCTGACTCAATTTCAGGGGCTCTTTATCCTTATTGATCGCTTCCTCCAGGTCTATGCTGATCGGAGCAACGGAGTAGTCGACTTTCCCTTCATATTTAGGCGGTGTAACCGGACGGAGCTTTTTCTCACTGTTGCCTTTGCAACAACATAAAATACTGATGCCTGCCAGACAGAGGATAGTAAGATGCTTTTTCATGGTATCGTTTATTATTGATCGCTTCAAAAGTATATATTATTTATTTCTAAAGCAATCATTCGAATACGAAATAATCATATATTTACGAAAAAATAGTAATAGAGGGAAATAAAGAAGCTTATGCTAAATTATTACTATTTTACTACTATCATCACGTTCTGATTGTCCGGTAGATCACTGAGGAAATTCTTTAATATGTTCTGTTTAGGGGAGCCCGTCAGTTTGACCTGTTGTTTCAAGTCTTTAGCAGACCGGATCATGTACATGTACTCGTCTGTCTGTCCGTCGGGCCAGAAAGGCAGGCCGTCGTCCAAATCGTTTGTTATACCCTGGCTTGTCAACGGTAATGCTTTGGTCTGACGTTTATTTTTCAGATAAACCATCAGATAATCTTCGGATGGGAAATCCCGGTTTTCTTTGTCTTTATTATCCAGCCAGCCGGATTTATTGCTTTTACCCTCCCGGTGAACTTTCAGGAATACGCCTTTCGGGTTCTCTCTCAGTTCGTTTATCCATACTTTGTTTCGTTTATCTCCTTTATTGATAACATAGTTGGCTGATGCTTTGTATTTCCCTAAATGGATATTATAGACCGGAGTAATCGTCCGGTGATCCGACAGACGGTAGACTGTGTCGCAATAGGTAGCGGAAAAAGTCGGCTTGTTATCATATAAATAAGATGTGCTGTAAAGCCCTGTAAAGTTATAAAAGTTATCATCCTTGATTGTCCCGATTGAGTCAATTCCCGCGTAAAAATGACAAAGAGTATCATTTTTAAGATTGAATGTGGTTACCCCGTAATCGAAACCGGTTCCCGGATAATTGAACCTTCGGATATACATTTCCGGCGTGAATATTTCTCCCCAGTTTTGCAGGAAATAACGGTTGGGCAATGAATCCGCATATAAATAATGTGTCCTGGCTAACACGCTGTCCAGAGGAGGTAGCTCTACAATGAACTTGTCTGAATACCCGGTTTCCGGATTCAGTTTTTTTAATTGTACGTATAGCTTAGTTGTTGTTTTGTCATAAAACAGGCTATTCCCGGGGGAATTAGAATCTTTCCAATCGCTGTATTTTGTCTTTAACCCTACCCGTTTCCGTTTCTTTCCTTGTCGGTAAAGATACAACTTCGGCTTGTTCAGTGCGATGAAACCTCCATCGACGGCGATCACATCGGTTACCGGATATTTATCGTCACCTACCTGGAAATATTCAATAGAGGAAGCCACTTCGCTTAATCGCACTTCAGAAGATGTCGATATCGTTGATTCGACATCTATTGTCTCAGTCGGTTTTGTCCGGTCGTAGTTGGCTGTATATTGAGGACCGGTCGGCTGATGCGAACTCTTTTCTGCAGATGAAGAGCTATTATCCTCACCCTTTTGTTTACAACCGGAGATGAGAATCAACAAAATGAAGAATAGACCGTATGAGATGTTTTTCATTTGTATCAATGTTTTAATTTCGCCAATATGACAATGTTATTATCGTTCTCATGAAGGGATTCTGCCAATACAGTCAGCTCTTGTTTCTTCTCTTCCGTCAACCGGTTGGATTTTAATGCTTTTTCCAGCATGTTTTTCAGATTTGCCGGTTCCATGTTTTTGTAAAAGTAACCGTTACAGAAAGAATAGATGGGCCAGTCTACTTCTGTATCACCTAAAAAGTCGTTATACAAACGGAAGAAAGCTCCTTTTCCGGTCTTTTTATCAACAAGGTAATATCTGGGAGGTGAAGAAACAAAATTGTTGGCTGATTCTTGCACCGGGTAAGAGGCATCTCCCATATAATGATTGGGAAGCTCAACATAACCATGCCAGGGGATAGGATCCTCATGGAAATTCAGAGTGAAGCAGGGGCGTAAACGGTTGCTTTGGAAATCGTAGTGGTACAGACTGTCTTCACGTGTAGGGATGATGCAAAGGATATTGACATCGAAAATACCGTCTATATTATTGTATGTGGTCACTTCATTGCTGTAATCCTGTGGTGCCTGGAGATGTCCGGGCTCTATAAAATTGATTCTGTTGCCCTGAAAATCCTGTGTCCAGGCTACAGCCGGTGTTCCAGGGAAAGGGAGTAAGACGACGGCAACGGTAGATTCCTGCGTATTCACGTGAAAGGTTCCTTTCGGTGCTCTCAGGCAAAGAGGGATGGGAGGTAAAGGGGTACCTTCCAGGTCATAAACCAATATCTGAGCACTTTGCCAGGGTAGGATGTAGATACGGTTGTTCTTTTCATCCAGCTGGGCATCATATACATTCAGATATTCATTGGGACCTTGTCCGTAAGCTCCGATTGTAGTAAGGAATTTGCCTTTCCGGTCGAAGAGTTTGAACGGGTTCTGTTTCTTATTCCATATCAGTATGTAATTATCGGAAATAAGCAGACGACTGTCGCTGACCAATGCTTCATCACGATTGTCCAGATGAATGATTTCTGCCTTCTCTGTCAGGAAACTGAGAGGTAAGCGTATGGAATCTGTCAATAATTTCTGATCGCATGAAAGAACCTGATCGTCTCCGACTTGTACAAAGGTACCGACAACAGGCGAATTATCCAGTCCATTGCTGAATGACGTGTGATTACTGTTTTGACAGGATCCGGCTAATAACAGACAAAGTGAACTGATAATAAGATTTCCAAACTTCTCCATAATGTTGTTTTTTTGAATGATGTTGGGCAAATATATCCTTTAATATTGATAAAAGAGGAGAAAGCGTGTTGACATTTTAAAAGCTATACCTGGTCTTATCTTCTTGATAAATAGGTATTTACTATTTTGTCGTAGATGAAAAGCATTGACATTTTTGTTCTCTTCTGTTAGAAAGCATTCAAAATCTCATCCAGTGTTCGGTCTTCATCTTCTATTCCGAATTTTTCCCGTTTCATTCGTGCCTTTTTCTGACTGATCGCGGAAGGTGTGATATAATAGATGGATGCCAGGTCTTTTGTGCTGATACCGCTTTTCAGTAAACAGCAGAAAGCGATATCTTTTGTTCTAAGCAGAGGGTAAGTTGTTTTCAGGCGTTCGGCAAAACCCGACCATATTTCATTGACGGTTTGGATCAGTTCATCTATTTCATCTGCAGTCAATCTCGATTTACTGTCTTCCGTATTCTCTTTTGTTTTGCCGGCAAGGGATGGAATCTTTTGAGAAGCAGAAAGACGACGGAACAGTTGTTCACGTAAAGCTGTAGCCCTTTCACGCAGGGATATCAATTCCCGTTCTCTTTCAAGCTGGGCAACCTGATTTTTCAATTTCTGTTCTTTGAGCTGCTGTTCACTGATTATTTTCTTTTTCCGTAAACGGCTATAGATAATATACCAAAGGGTACAAGCTGTGATCAATATCAGGCATAAGGAGAGGAGGTAAATGTCTTGTTGTTTCTTTTTGAGTTTCAACTCATTATTTTCATTTTTCAATAGTTCTTCCTGATACCGTTGTTTCATTATTTCAGAATGGACTTCACCGGAGATGTTATTGAAGCTTTGTGAATAATTTTTCCAGGTATAGTATGTCTGTTCGCTTTTATTACCTTGTTCATATAGGTTGGCTTGTAGCTGGTAAGCACGGGTGGCGATATAAGGATTGGTGCTTTGTATGGCATTTTTCAGATACATTCCGGCAGAGTCTGTTTCTCCGGCAGCTATGTATATTTGTGCCTGTGCGAGCATATGGTATGGGTAGCTCGTACGTCTGTTGCTAAATTCTATGGCAGATTTCAGGGCGGCGGTAGCATTTTTAATATCCCCTTTTTCTTTCTCTATATCACTTATCTTTTCGTAAAAAAAGGCTGTTTGTTCGTTTGAGTTGGCTTCCAGGGATTTATCGATCGCTTTCCGGTAATAAATAAGAGCACTGTCCGTTTGTCCGGTGTATCGGTAAGCCTGTCCGATCTCTGCCAATACACTAGCCTTCTCCGGTGTTGAAATGAGAGCCGTATCTTGTAAAGATCGTACATGTTGTTGCAATGCCTGTTCCGGTTTATTATTATTCAGGCAAGAAATGCCGCTATATTCATATAACCTGGTTCGTAATGAGGCATTGGGAGCAAATGGAATACCCCGGACAAAAAATGAGTCGGCACGCGTATAGTCATTTGCCTGCATATTAATAAGTCCTGCCCAAAAACAAGCTTTGGAAGTGTTGATGGAATCATTATTGGCAATGAAAATATCAATAGTTTCCGATATCAGAGAGTCTGTACGGTTTTTACTTCCTTTCTGTATTTCAGCAACAGTGTGATACAGGTTGTATTTTGCCTTCGGATAGTCGGCGAGGCGATCAGGATTTTTGATCTTATGCAATAAGATCAATGTACTGTCCGGTTTCATGTTCAGATAACTTTCTGCCTGTTCTAACCAATAGTTTGTATCTCTGCCTGTGCAAGCAGAGAAAAATAGTATGATAATGAACGGCAGAAAGTTCTTTCTCATGATATATTTCGGTTATTTGAAGCAAAAAAGCGAAGGGTAAATGTGCAGTTAAAATATAGTATGTTTAATTTTTTCTATAACTTCTTGAAATGCACTATTTTTTATGCGACTACATATCCTTACGACATCTCGTTCTGTATATCCTCCGATCAACTGACATATGACATAACTCTTTTTTAATAAGGGTTTCGTTAACATATCGTTGTCTAAAGAATACGTATATTGGGGATTATAATTCTTAGAAGAAATCATTGCAATATAGAAAAAATCTTCAGTTTCCTGAAGTTCATCATTTGAAATAACGATAGCCATGTGGGGTTTAGTTGTCCCATCAGGGAAAAGATAATTAACTTCTACAATATCTCTTTGATGAATTTTCATTCTGATAAATATTTTTCGATCTGTTTTGCCATCGATCGTTTTGAGTTAGCAAAAAACTGTTTTTTTTCTTCTTCCAGTTCTTTTTTTTCTGTGTCTTCCTTTTCAGAACGAATTTTCCATCCCATCTTTTGGGCCAGAAACTCAAATATAGAAAATTCCGATTGGGGAATATCTACCCGTATACTTAATATGTTTCCAGTTGCTTTCATTTCGTTCATATATCTATAATTACAAAGATATAAAGAATTTCTGAATCATTATATCTTTGTAATATAAAAGACTTGCATTTATTAGTATCCTAATTTAAACTCCTGATCGACGGCAGGGATACCTTCGCTCATCCATTGCGGCATCGGCTGCTTGTTCAGGTAATGCTGGAAGAACTGGAACATACGTTTCTGGAAGTCGATACGGTTTGCCAATCGCATCGGCCAATGGATTTCACCGGTATAATTCAGCAACCAAACCGGTTTTTGCAGGCGCTTCAAGGCTACAAAATATTCGATTCCCTGATACCAGGGCACATGGCCATCATTGTCATTATGCATGATCAGGATAGGAGTTTCTACCTTATCCATGGTAAACAAAGGTGAATTCTCCATATATTGCAGCGGAGCATTCCATAAAGTTCCACCAATACGACTCTGTCCGTGTTCATACTGGAAAGAACGGTTCAGACCTGATCCCCAGCGTATTCCGCCGTATGCACTGAACATATTCACAACGGGAGCACCTGACTCTATGGCTGAGAACAGGTTCGTGCGGGTAGCCAGGTAAGCGACCTGGTATCCTCCCCAGCTATGTCCCTGTGCACCGATTCCTTTTTCATTAACATAGCCTTTGGCAATCAATGACGTGATTCCCGGCATAACACAGTTGAAACAGCTTTCTCCCGGATAACCGTCTACATAACGTACATCCGGATTGAAGATGATGTACCCGTTACTGGTATAGAAATGATAATCGATTGTGGAACGATGAGGTTCCGGCATATGATAGGCGTAAAGCGTTTCCGAATTACGTTCGTAGAAATTGACGATTACCGGATATTTCTTTGCCGGATCGAAATCAGCCGGTTTATAGACAACGCCTTCCAGTGGAACACCATCCAATGAAATCCAGGAAACGAGTTCTGCCGTACCCCAGTTCAGTTGTTCCTGTTGTTCTCCTCCATGTGTCAGTTGGACAGACTTCTTGAAGCTCAGATCGGATAACCGTACATCCGGGTATTGTTCGAATGTCTCTGACGTGTAAATTACCGCATCTGCATTTTTAGCCTTGACCGGAGTTTTCAGCATAAAGTTACCGGCCAGTAATGTCTTAGGTGCAGCTGGTGCTGAAAGGGTTACATGGTAATAGCCCGAACCTTTTGTTTTTTCGTTGAAAGCCAGTAATAACTGCGGCTTTTTCGTATCGATAAATTTTTGTTCTTTATCCAATTGTATCAAACGGTAAGACAATTGCTCTTTCCGTCCGTTGACGGTAAGGTTGATTGCCGGCACTTGTGCCGAAGGATCGAATTTCCAGATATCGTAACGGTCATATAGCAAGATATTGCGATCATCGGTTGTCCATCCAGCAAGGCCGTGCGGAGATGGATAGTCCGGAACATCGTTGTCTTCATCCCATGCTGCAAATGTAGCGGGAGTGGTGAGGCGGTATTCTTTTCCGTTTTCCATCGAATACGTATACCAGGAACTGTCTTGCACACAGTACCAGTAGGCATAAGTTCCTTTCGGAGAAAGGCGCATATTCGTGTTTGCCGCTTCCTTGATCTGTTTGCGGTCTCCTGTTTCCAAATTGATCGTGTATATGTCATAACGGCTTCTGCCTTCCCACATTTGTTCAGTTGCATAGGGTAAATTGGTTGACAATAAGGCGATTGTAGCATTGCCTTCATCGTCAGTCAGCAAATTCGGGATTTTTTTATCGGCAAGTTGGAACAACTTGTTGCTGTTGATATTATACACTGCGGCATACGTTTTTTTCAAGTCTTTTTGCTTGTTGTATACCTGTTGCGTATATTGGATCTCTTCATCCCATTTCCATATCTGTACGTTTGGATAGTTATCATCCAGTCGGGTGGTGTCTTTTTGCAATGGGGCTGGTGCCGTACCGAAGAAAATGCGTTCGGAATTTTTAGAAAAACGCAGATTTCCGTTTCCGCTGATCACCCAACCGGCAGGCAGGAAAGCAGCCTTTTTGTCTGCTACTAAACGTGCAGGAGCATTGTTCTCAGCCAGATAGAGTGAATATAATGTATTTGTGGAATCTTTGTCCGGGCAATGAAGAAAAGCAATCTTACTTCCTGTTTCATTGAATGTTATTTGAGAGAAAACACCTTTCCCCTCGAAAATCAGGGAACTGCCTTTGTCGGGAGTATATGTACATACGGTTGAATCAGTCGAATAATACAAGACATTGCTTTTCCTGGCAAAGCCAAATTCATTTACATCGGAGAACGATATTTCTTTACTTCCGTCCAACGCACGGACATGCAATACGGTATCCGATTTACTGCTCCGTTTGTAAGCGATCCAATCAGCACTTTCCGATAGTTTGTATGATTTCAAGGAATCGATTGTCTCTTTTTTCTCCGGAAGATTGAAGATAATCAATTCGTCCGAAGGCATATCTGTTTCTTTTGTCTTTTTCAGTTTCAGTGCTTCCACTTTTTCCAGTTCCGGCTTTTTTGTAACCAGCAGGTATTTGGATGAGGCGGAAAATTCGGCATGACCTGCCGGAAGAAAAGAGGCTGTCATTTCCCCTTTGGCGTTGTAGACGAAGATACTGGCATCCCCCCTCCAGGGTTCCATTTTACAGGCAACCCATTTCCCGTCGTGGGATATAGCCTGTTCTGTAATGCGTTTCCAGCTAACCATTTCGTCGAATGTCATTGCCTTTTTGGTCTCCTGCGCAGAGAGTGTGCAATAAGCACTCAGACAGATAAAAAATGCCAATTGTTTTAGATTCCTCATATGATCGATTAAGTGTGTTATGTTTATGAAATGCAATATTACGCTTTTTTAGTTTTACCACAAAAAAAGCGGAGATCTTTGAAGAGACTCCGCTTTTATTAATTTATTTTATTCTGGATTTTACTTCTCCAATTCTTTCTCGATCATCTCCTTCATCTTCTCCACTCCCATGAAGCCTACCTGGAAATGAACCGGTGCGCCGTCTTTGCCTAAAAGCATATAAGAGGGGACACCCTTAACGCCGAATTTCTTGCCCAGGAATTCCCACTGGCTATCGGTTACGCGATAGTGCTCGCCTTTGATGTCGGGAATCATTTGCTCCCAGGTTCCTTTGGGTGAATTTTCTCCGGCCAGATAGAGGAAGACAACATCTTTCCCTTCAAACGCTTTCTTTGCCGGCTCTGCCTCTTTCATGGCCATACGACAAGGGCCACACCAGGTTGCCCAAAAGTCAACGAATACCACTTTTCCCCGATAAGGTGTTGTGATGGCATTGAAAAGTTCTTCGGCAGGAATATCGGCAATATTTACCCGGTTGACGGTGTAACCGGATTTCTTTTTATTCTCTTCAATTGTCTGTTTTAGTTTTTCATTCATGGCGAGGATAGCCTCTTTAAGAACAGGATTCAGTTCGTTGGTCTTAGCCAACTGTTGCTCGTTCAGCGGATTAAATTCTTTAATGGAAGTCGCTATTCTGTAAGCTGCCAACATATCAAAAAGGAACCCTTTGTCTGTGCCCATTACTTGAATAAGGTCGGTGGTGTTGTCAGGGAATTGTTCTCCGCTATTCAGTTTGATTTCCTTTCCGGTGAAATTGGCGTATCTGAGATATTGTAGTAGATAGCCGAAGCTACCATTATAAACCATATAAGAACCATCAGAAATGAGTTCAGGCAATGAACTGAAATATTCTGCATCCGGAACAGGTTTAACATAATCTGTCAATACCGAGTCGCGCGGTATGTTATTGGTTTGTCGGTAAGCATATTCCATCATGCTGTAGCTGAGTAGCTTCTCTGCTAAATCATGTTTGAGTCTTATGTTAAGTAGTTGACGTTGGGCGTTACTGATTCCAGTCAGTTTGTCGATTTTTTCTCTAGCCTTTTGATATTTTTCCATCCAGTACGTTTTGTATTGGTCAATCGTCATTGTACTGATGTCTTTCATCATCTGTTGATATTCTTCCTGACTGCGAGGAGCAAATGCTGGACCTATTACCGGATTGTTAGCCAATTCATTATTTAAGTCTGCCAATGCGCCGGTGAATTTGAACTTAGTACCCAGTGAGGGTTTGGATGATTGTATTTTAGACTGTGAACGACAGATCTCCGGCATATTGATTTCTACAGAGGTTGTCTCTCCCGGTTTCAGATAAAGGCTGGTATGAGTAGAATTTCCGGAAAGTACGACATTGGAGATATGAAGTAGAGGAACTTCCAGTTTAAAACTGCCGTCCGGTTGGATTTTTACCGTATTTTGGTCTGCACCACCTGTAAGAATATCGAATACCCAGATAGGAACTTCATCGTCCATACCTTCTCTGTAACCGATAAATTTTCCGGTCAGTGTGGCTATACCCGATTTGAGTTCCGGTTTTTCCAGCGTCAGTGTTTTCTCCGGGAGCTTAACATCGGTAAGATGGCTCTTCGGATACTCTCCGTCCAGGTGTATACCCCATACTTTGAAAGCCCCTTTATCATTCCCCTCAATAAAATCAAACGTTTTTGTATCTTTGGGAAGAGGAGGGAAGATCAGGCGGAAAGAGGCTGTTCCCGATTCCGGCATCCAAAACTCCTCATTCAGCGTGATGCCATCGCCACTTTTGATTCGGTAACTTTTGCCGTTGCTCTCCAATGTCGTTTCGTCGACAATCTTAATCCAGAATTTGGGTCGGTAATAAGCATCGATATAAAGCACGGTGGCCGTGTCGCTCAATACTATTTTCTGAAATTCGAGTGTGTTGCTACTACGCACTTCAAATGCTGGTTGTTCTATCACACGTTCCTGGGCCAGCAAGCCTGTGCTGTAAAGGAGTAATAAGAATGAACTGATAATGTGTTTCATAGGTATATTAATTAGTTTGTTTGTTTATTGCTTATTAATTCTTTTATATCTTCTATAAGAGCACCATCCCGATAACCTGATTTTATCTGAAGGATAGTGCCTTCCGGAGATATATAAACGAAAGTGGGAAGAGAACGTACCCCATAATGGGCGGCTAAACCACTCATGCCCAATCCGTCGGACAGTTGCAACCAGTTATCGACAGACCTTTTGCATTCTTCTTTCCAAACAGATTCTATGTCTACAGATAGGCTGACTACTACAACTTTTCCTTTGTATTGTTTGGCAATTGTCTCTAATTCAGGCAGGGCGGCAACACAAGGTCCGCAAACCCGACTCCAGAAATCCAAAAGGATATATTGCCCTTTATAGTCGGAAAGATGATGAATATTTCCTGCTATATCTTTCAATTCGGCATCGGCAATTGGATCTCCCTCTTTTACGGTAGAAGAAATAGTCAAGAGCGAAGAAATTTCTTTTCCTAATACTGATTGCTTTTGCTCGTCCGTCAGTTTGTCGAAAACAGAGACTATCAAGGCCTTGTCGTTGAATTTACCCGCTTGAAAACATTTCGCAGCATCTCTTAATTCTTGTAGTCCCGCGGTTGTGATCGGATTATCCAGCATAAGCAGTAATTCTTTGTATAGAATATCCTGATCATGGATGCTGTTTGCTTGCAGGCGCAACGCATTACGCTTTTGGCGACTCACAGAATCCTTTTGTCCTAAAGCTACTTGCTTCATAAACTCCTGTGTCAGGTCATGTATGCGTATGTTTTCTTCCCGTGTGGCTGCTCTGAAACGGTTTAGTTCTATCTGTTCGGGGATTGGAATATCGCTTTTTGTCTGCCATGTTTGTATATAGGGGGCTGAACCTGTTATTTTTATATTAGCTCCCGGTTTCACCCAAAACTCATAGCCGGTATTGTTGATGTGGAGAAACATCCGTGTTGTCTGACTGACTTCTTTGGTAATTTTGAATTTACCGTTTACCATACTGAATAAATCGTCTGTGTAGAGTTGCATACTTTCTCCTTTCATTTCCCGACAACCGATTGTAAGGCTGTCCGGCATGTTTTGTATATCACCTTCGATGGTAACCGTTTGTTGTCCGTAAACAGATGAAACGGTAAAGATAATACCGAATAATAAATTAAATGCTTTCATGTATAATCAGATTTATAGTTCCTGGTGGAAATATACAAGTTTATTTAGTATTGGAAGAAAAAGGTGTACGAAAACTTCGTAGGCAGCAACATCTATTAACTTGTTGCTGCCTACTCTTTTACTTTTGTAACACTTGCATATCTCAAATGACGGTTTCAGTAACCACCTGCCCGTCAAACAGATTGATGACACGTGATGCATACCCGGCATCGTGTTGGCTGTGCGTCACCATGACGATGGTTGTTCCTTCTTTATTCAGCTCGTTGAGCAGGTTCATGACTTCCTGTCCGTTCTTACTGTCCAGGTTACCGGTCGGCTCATCGGCAAGGATCAGTTTCGGATTGGCAACGACGGCGCGTGCAATGGCGACACGTTGCTGCTGACCCCCGGACAACTGTTGGGGAAAATGTTTCTCGCGATGGACAATTGCCATACGTTCCATTGCCTCTCTGACTTTCTGTTTGCGTTCTGCTGCTGAAACTCCCATGTAAAGCAACGGGAGTTCTATATTCTCGTATACATTCAGTTCGTCGATCAGGTTGAAACTCTGGAATACAAATCCGATAATTCCTTTACGTAACTTGGTACGCTGGGCTTCCGTGAATTTAGAAACTTCTGTCCCATTCAGATAATATTCACCGGAACTCGGGTTATCCAGTAATCCCAAAATGTTCAGTAGCGTAGACTTACCGCAACCGGAAGGTCCCATAATTGCTACAAACTCTCCTTCTTTCACTTCGATATTCACCTTATTCAAAGCCCATGTTTCCACTTCTTCTGTGCGGAAGATTTTTTCTAATGCTACTGTCTTAATCATGCGTATAAGAATTTTAATTTATTATATAGAGTACAAAAGCTGTGCCACATTTGTAAATGGTTGATATGTAGTTGTATAAAAGCTATTAGATAGTTGAAGGTCGTGCATATCCGCACGAATCAAGTTCGGAAACGCACATATAATGTCAAGGGAATAAATCGTAATGTTAAAATATATTACCCGGTCGGGTATTTTCATTTACCTGGTATAGTAATCCCAATTACTTGGTAGGGTAGTGTCATTTTGATAATTGCGTTAATAGTACAGTCTATAGAATATCCTCATATAAATTATATAACCTTTTCCGAAGGAATAATACTGCATACCGTTTCCTGGAAATCAACGTATTGACCGGAATACCGGTCGATTCCGCGATCTCTTTGAACGGAATGCCTTCCAGCTCCGTCAGCTCGAAGACGGTCCGCTGTTCATCCGGTAATTCGAGCAAAGCATGTTCCAGCTCTTCCCACACGGTGGAACGGATGAAATCCATTTCCGGCGACTGATCTTCATCGGGCATCAATTCGGAAAGCTCTTTCAGAAAAGTACCGTCGTCTTCGTTTGTAGAAAGATACGGCATCTCTTCCTCACGGCGTTTCCGGCTCCGGTCGATGATCTGGTTGCGGGCAACCGAATACAACCAGGCGGCGATCTGTTCGATCGGGTTTTCCTCCTGGTCGCTTTTCATGAACTGGTAGAATACGTTTTGCAAAATATCTTCACTGTCCTCCCTGGATGAGACCCGTTTGTTGATGAAGTCTTTCAGCTGCGCCTGATATTTCCGGAAGATATTTGCAACACGTGTATTCTGCTCAGTACCGGCGGATGTATTTGTCGATAACTCTTTCATTGGGGCTGGCTACCTGAAGTAGGGTCCTGCATATTGAATCTGTCATTATGGAAATCTGCCATGTGCTTGCGGATTTGTTCCCGACGCTCCTCCCATGACATATTTTTCATTTGCTCCCGGAACTGAGCCTTCTCTTTCCGACTACCGAAGAAAAAGCCTCCGCCATGAGGACCGAATGGACCGAAAGGTCCGAACTTTCCACCCCCCCCCAGTAACAGACGGGTAAGTGCCATAAGACCTATAGCCTGCCAGTAATTGATTACCGACCAACCGATAATGGAAGGGATCAGCCAATTCCATAAAAACATGACTGCCAGTGCTGCTAGCGCGAATACACCTATAAAGAACAGGAAAGCAAGCCCTCCTCTGAATTTACCTGATTTTCTCATTGTGATATAATTTACATTGTTTATTATTCTGTTATTAACTCTATGGCATGTGTCTGGCAGATTTTTACACAATTACCGCATCCGACACAACTTTCCGGATTCATTATTGTAGCATAACTGCAACTGCCATTGTTCACTATCTTCAAAACCTCTCTGCGGCATCTCTTTACACAACGTCCGCATCCACTACACTCATATGCAAAGACTTGTAAAGATATAACTTCTTTTCTCTTTCTTCCGAACATTTTCTGTTTCCATATTAAATTAAAAAATCTGTTTAGTAAGACATGCCTTCTATTCTTGTAGACGATTGACGTGGAGGAATATTTTAAATAGAGATGTTTTTTTGAATCATATCTTATATTAGTCTGTATATTTGTGCGTTCAAAAGTAAAAAGTGATGAGCAATATAAATAATGCACCTGCGTACTGGTTTATTTTCTTCAACGACCAGTTACTGCTGAAGAAAGAAGGTGAAACCTATACAATTCCTTGTAGTATCCATCCTCCTGTTCCGGTAGAAAATGTATTGGAAGTCAGTTTGTTTCAGGATATACCCTGTCGGACTGCCGTTGTAGAAGCTCCGTTGGAAGAGACGCCCGATTTCCTTCCGATGGGATTGCGTGCCTCATACGATTATCTCGATGGCAGGTTACATACTCTGTCTGGAAAGGCTTACGAATTGATTTATTGGGATCGGCACAGCCGTTTTTGTCCGGCTTGCGGAACGAAAACAGTCATGCAGACTGCTATATCCAAGCAATGTCCCGCCTGTAAATATGAAATATATCCGGTTGTGTCTCCGGCGATATTGGTACTGATACGTAAAGAAGATTCAATCCTGTTGGTCCATGCCCGCAATTTCAAAGGATCATTTCATGGGCTGGTTGCCGGTTTTTTGGAAACGGGGGAGACGCTGGAGGAATGCGTAAGAAGGGAAGTTATGGAAGAAACAGGACTGGAGATTACCAATATTTCTTATTTCGGAAATCAGCCCTGGCCTTATCCGAGTAACCTGATGGTCGGATTTATAGCTGATTATGTCAGTGGGACGATCCGTCTTCAGGATGAAGAACTGAGTGAGGGAGCATTCTTTACCAAAGAGAATCTGCCGGAGCTTCCCCGAAAACTCAGTCTGGCCCGTAAGATGATCGACTGGTGGCTGGAACAGAATAAGTGATAGTTACATAATGGCACAATATGAATCGTGAAATTGAGCGTTATTCATATTCATATTGTGCCGTGAAATCAGACCGTGAACTGTACGAAACGAGTTCCTTCGACTCTGAGCGGATAAGGTTATAATTGCTATCATAGGTGTTGATAACTTTCCTGAGAGCTTCTCCGGTTGCGGAGAAAGTTACCGAACGTGTATTCAAACCGTCGGTGAAAGAATGTTGAATGTAATTGATCAGTTGGTTATTAGCTACGTAATATCGTTCCAGGATCAATTTACCGACCTTGTCGTAGGTATAGGTCGTATAACTCTCCAGCACTCCGGAAGTCCCGTAATGTTCTTTCCGGTCCAGCATATTGTTTTTGTATTTATAGAGGTTATATTCGGATTGGGAAATAGCCGGATAATAAGTGATGCTTTTCTCCAGCTTCCCCTCTTTGGAATAGATATAGACCTGTGTCTGCAGGTTGATAAATCCTGACGGTGCATTCTTATTGGCAGTAAAACTGGAAGTAAGCACTAACTGGTCTTCCTGGTCATATTGGTATATATTATATTCCAGCGTATCGGTTACTTCCGTTCCGTTATACATACAGTCGGAAATCCGGGCCAACTTGCCATCACTGTTATATTCATATACTTTACCGGAATAAACAGAATCGAAAGAAGAGGGCACGACCCGTTTTAACCGGGCATTATTAAGGGATAATCTCTGAGGAACCTCATCATTGACAAAAGCCACTTCCGGGTTCTCATTTTGCGGAAGTTTGTCCAAATCGGAAGAGTCGCAACTGACCATCCCGTTGGCGAATAACAGGATGCAGACTAAAAGAGTCCATATTTTTTCAGCTCTCTTCTTCATAAAGAGGTATTCTGTTTTTTATTGATTTTCCAATGCATCCACCCAAATGTCCAAGCACAATTGCGGATAGACGAAAAAACTTTCCTCCAAAGTTCCTGCTGCTTTTATTTGTTCCGAGATTTGGTCGGCTATCGCAGGTTTTGAAGCCATGAGAATATCATTGATGATGTAAGAAAAAAAGCCTATTCCTCCTTTCAGAAATTTATCCATCACCAGATACGACAGGTTAGGGGAGGAAGAAAGGACAAATTCTTTGAAGTCCTGATATTCCTCTGTTTCCATATAGGTGTGCGGATTGCTTATATAAGATAACTCATCGCATTTCTCCACGAACCGGTCATATTTTGCGTTGAATATTTTTCTGTCGGATTTGGAAGTCAGCTTCATACCCTGGTTGATCCTGGCGCGCAGATCAGGGGTTACCTTATATACATCCGGCTCCTGAAAACTGTCATTGTCGCAGGAGGTAAAGAATAATAAGGCAATCGAGGCTAGCAAAAGTGCTAATATCTGTAATTTAGTCATAATTGTCTGCTATTTTTCGTTTTATATCTTAATCCAAAGACGCAATATATCAATGAAATGCTGCATCTAATCCGATTTATTATTAATAGTCTTTATAATAAAACGGACGAAATCTTAAAATACTGCATGGCAGACAAAAAAAATTATAATTTAATACTGCCGGTCACTGTTTGCTCCGTTTCAGCAAAGAGTTCGGCGAAAGGTTTTGCTTTCACAGGAACGGGGTCGTGGATGATGAGTTCGATGCGATTGCCGAGTCCTAAGGGGAAAGATCCCCATTTGGTCACTTTCCATGCGTTGTTGATGGTGACCGGTACTATATAGGCTGAGGGGGCATATTTGCAGAGTATTTTTAGTCCGTTTTCGGCAAAAGGACGGGGTTTGCCTGTTTTGCTTCGCGTCCCTTCCGGAAATATTACCGCCGAGCGTTTGTTCGTTTCAATATATTCAGCCATAACCCGGATCGCTGTCAATGCCTGTTTTGCGTCTTTCCGGTCGATAAGCACGGAGCCACCATGATTCAGGTTGTACGAAATGCTGGGGATGCCTTTGCCGAGTTCGATTTTACTGATGAACTTAGGATGTACCTTGCGCATGAACCAGCAGATGGAGGTAATATCGTAGAGGCTTTGGTGGTTTGAAGCTATTATAAGGGGAGAATCGGCGGGGAGCTTTTCCAATCCGCTTACTTTGTATCTTGTTCCCAGTACGTAGGTATTTGCCACCAGGAAAAAACTCAGAACATCCACACTCTTTTTGTGTGCCTTGTAACCAAAAAGGTTGAAGCAAACCCACTGCACTATATGAAAGAATCCCAGTGTTATTCCAAATAACAGATAGTAGATAGCTGAAAGCGGATACGAAATGATTTTCTCCATTTTATCCTTTAAGTTGTATATTTATAAATTCGACCTTATGTTTATTAATAAGGTAACAAAAGTATAAAAAAATATCCTACTACTGTCGTTATGGATAACTATTGTAAAATTTTTGAGTCCTCCAGCGTTGTGCATTTTTACGTTTGTAACGTGCACTGGGCATAAATACCTGTTGCAGCAGATCGTCGAATGAGATGCCTGACGGTTTCCGGGCTTCGGCACGGATACCGGGAGATACCTGGAAAGAACCTAACATTTTAACCTTGGGCAATGGCTTATTCATCCCATATAACCTGAATACGGACGGGGGAAGGTCTTTCAACGCTACTTTTCGGTTTGGGTTATGCTCTTCAGCGTTTTGCGGACGGACGAACTCGGTGAAATCTTTTTGGATGGATTGTGCGGGAGACTGTTCCGGTGACAGGAGCATATGGGAAGCCGGTTCTTCCGTATTGATCAGTGTACCTGACTGGATCGCTTTCAGCGCTTCGGGATTGAGTTCCAGTTTCTCTTTGCCGGAGAGAATTTTCTGAAGCCATACCGAATCCTTTTCTGTCCATTGGGCATATAGATATTCCGTATTGCTCAGGCAGATCAATAATAATATAATTACTTGTTTACTCATCTAAAAAGTTCAACTTCCCGTACATAATCTAATATAGAAATGTGCGGGAAGTTGAAATACTGCATCGTGTTTCGATTTATTTAGTTTCGATCACTTCTTTTACCTTTGCTTTCAGTCCGTCGCCACGCAGGTCGCGTGCAACGATTGTGCCGTCGGGACCGAACAGGATGATATGAGGTATGCCGTTGATACCGTATAGTTTGGTCGGTGTTTCACCGGCATTCAGTATTTGTGGCCAGGTAATTTTCAATTCTTCTATAGCCTTCTTTGTATTTTCCTGATCGTCCCATACGGCAACGCCTAAGACTTCCAGTCCTTTGGCTTTGTATTGATTATAAACTTCTGACAAAACGGGTGTTTCTGCGCGGCAGGGACCGCACCAGCTTGCCCAAAAATCGACCAGCGTGTATTTGCCTTTTCCTACGTAGTCGGATAATGAGACTTTGCTTCCGTCTTCCGTTTCGATCGTAAAGTCGACGAAGGGTTTTCCTTCGGCAGTCTTTTCTATGGCTTCGAAGCGCTGTATCATATCTTGCATATCGGGAGTGTTGCGCATCGGCTCGCTCAGTTGAGTTATTTTAGCCTTTACCTGGTCGGGAGAGAGATAGCCGTCCATATAGTGCAGGGCCCTGATTCCGATCGGGTTATTCAGGTTTTTGTTGAAGAATCCGTCGAGTATAGCCAGATAAGCCGGTTTCCATTCTTGCTGGAAAAAATCTTTCTGTAACTTCATGCGTTCTTCTTTATCCTCCGTTTGTTTCATGAGCTCCTGTCGTTTGGAATCGATCAGGTTCGACATGCTATCCTGCTTAGCGAAGAAACGTGCGAATTCATCATTTAAAGGACTTCCTGACGGGGATACCGGTTTACTCAGATCGAGGTTGATCGTCCCGTTCTCAAGAATGAAATTGACATAATATTCCCGGCTGGCGGTGATTTGGCAATAAGCGGGGGTGTCCATCTTTCCTGTGAAGGTGAAAGTATTTCCTGTGACGTTTGTACTATCTATATTGCTCTTGCCATCGCGGTTATAGATATAGATCATTTGTCCGTCCAGCGAATTATCCGGAATAGTACCGTTTATGGTATAAGTCGTGGCCGGTTTTTCCGAACAGGCTGTGAAAAGCAATAGTCCGGTTAACAATGTGAATAAAAAGTTTGTCTTCATATAGTTGATAATTATAAGATTTATACATCCTGTTCAAATGAATATACAAAAGTAGGTTCAAAACTTTCTATATTCGAGTTTTTATCCATACCCGTTTGCCGTCGAAGGTGATGGCCATTTGGAGGATATCGGTGACACCTGCGGCATGCAGGGTGGCTGCATATTGTTTGTCTTCGATTTGTTGGAGAGCGGAATCCAGCACGTCGTCTACCGACTTGTCGAACATCGGGTCATACAGCTTGAGTTCCATGATGATACCCCGTTTTTGGATATTACGCGGCCGCATCAGGATATCATAACGTCCCAGACCCGACTCGCGGTTGCTGCTTATCTCATAAGCTCCCGTACTCACCAGCATTCCCAGTAAGAAAGCCTGGTAGACTTTCTCCGGATCGCGTCCGGAAGTATCATAATAGGAAAGCGTATTTACCACAAAATCGTTCAACAGCCGTTGGAAGATCGGCATATTGTTTTCGTCCAGGGCTTGCAGCATCCGTTCGAGGCGGTCGTTCTTCACCGGTCCTCCGTCTATCCAACTTTGAATAATGGTACGAAATACAGTCTTCACTTCCCGGTTAGGAACCTGTAAGGTATATTCCGTCAAGTCTTCCGGTGTCAGTATCGGATCATAGGCTTTCAGGTAACCGCTGAATAACATAAACGACCAGATATTGACCGGCTTGGCCAATAAATCCGGAAACGCCAGCTTGTCGTTAATCACACTGCGGACCGGATCGCCTTGTATCAGGGCTTCCACGCCGTCGCGTATCTGTGCGGGGCCGTCGGCCAGCAGATGGCGTAGCAAGACATCGGAACCGGTGTTTACCCAGTAGGGGGCTAGTACGCCACCTTTATTTATATAAGATAATACCGACCAGGGGTTGTAAACCGTTTCTCCACCGAACAGGTAGCCGTTATACCATTCTTTCACCTCTTCTTTATAGCTGCCGAGTGAGTAATCATCCAGTATCCGGTCTGTTTCCTCCTGCGTAAAACCAAAGGAAGTACACATCGGAGTTTCAAGAATCGTATCTACGTCTATATTATTCAGCCCACTGAATATCGACTCCTTGCTTACCCTGAGAATACCTGTGATTACGCCACGGAAGATATCCGTATTGTCTTTGAACACCGTACTCATAAAGTTGCGCATAAAGCCGATCATCCGGTCGTAGTAGCCTTTGTCGAAGGCCACGTGTATGGGAGTGTCGTATTCGTCGAGCAGGACCAGCGGGGGCATACCCCAGTAGTCGGTAAGCATGGTCGACAACATACCCAGTGAGTTTTGCATTTGTGTTTCCGTAGCCCGGCTTTCGCGGATGGCTTCAAAGACTGAGATATAAGCCTTTTCAATCTGCGGACTGTCGAGTAGATATTTGTGTCGTATAAATTCCGACTGCAATTCAAAAGCCAGCAACTCCAATACCCCTTCAAAGGTATCTGCTTTGCAATCTTTCAGCGTGATCATTATCACCGGATATTTCCCCTGATACTTATCAAAATCTTTCCACCCTTCGATGCTTTTGTCTTTAAACAGCGGACGGAACACATTGCCTTCCGTCTTCTCGAAGAAGTAACGTAGTGTAGAAAGGTTGAGCGTCTTACCGAAGCGGCGCGGACGCGGCAACAGGGTGATCAGGCTCCCGTCTTCAACTATCTGACGGATAAAGTCTGTCTTATCTACATAATAATAATCTTCGCTGATCATCCGCTTGTAATCGCTGATGCCTATCGGTAGCTTTTTTCTATCCATGACTGTCCTGTTTTAAAAAGGTTCTACAAAGATAAAATAATTAACCGATTTCTATGATCGAGGTTCAATTATTGTCAGTTTTGAATCTATTTGTCGCAATAAAAGAACCAGGTACGCGGATAACGCGGATTGAGCGGATTTGAACGGATCGGATCATTTAATCCGTTTTGATCCGGCTAATCTGCGTTATCCGCGTACCTGGTTCTTATTGAAATAGTTCATATATCTTCCTATTATCGTATCTCTGCTTTTTCATACCTACAGGGAGAATTTCGACCATAGCCTTCACCTGTCACCGGTATTGTATAGGGGTGTTAAACAGTTGATTGAGGTGAAACGTGACGTTTCACCGACAACAAATCGTCTTCACTTTGTATTGTAAGTCTTTTTTTTATAGCTGCCGGAGCCAATATCTGTGGCTGCCGGAGTCATTACCAGTGGCTGCCGGAGCTATTTCAAATGAGTGCCGGAGTCAATACGAACGGGTGCCTACTCCTTTTTTACGAGTGCCTACCCATTGAAGAAAAGACTTAAGTCTTTCCGAAAAAAAGATAGCTCTTTTGAAAATAAAGCTCCCTTCTTTTGATTTTAAAAGTCTTGTCTTAACATTTCAAAAGACCCTACTTTGATTTGTGATTTTTAGCCTTCACAAAGACGTGTCACTGGAAAAATCAGATATACAGATAGATACAAGCCGTGACAGGTGAAGGGTTATCTGTTAGATAGACACAGAATAGTTCAATTATTTCTATCTCCGAGCGCGAAGTCCATCTGTCAACTGTCACTTGTCAACTGAAAAAGGTTTCACCTTTTTCTAATCTTGATGCATATTAATCCGCCAACGGAAATATAGTAAAGTCTTGTATGTGGAAACGAACGACACTCATCGGGCACTTACCCTGGAAGGCTTCCATTTTATAGGCAGGTGTGTGCCTTATCGTGTTTATCCTCCAAATCGGGGAATATGTTGCATAAATAGTGCTGTTACTCCGCCTTTATTATTTCTGCCGGATTAATGCGTGCCGTTCTCAATATTTTTGTCAAGATATTAATAGCCGTAAAGAAGGTTATAACCAGGAAGATACCGATCCAAAAGAAAGGACTGTTGTAGTTGAACCGGATAATCCAATCCTTCAATATAGTGTCCGTTACCATCCATATAATAGGGAAGACGAAGAGGGTGGCAATCAGCAGTAATCTTAGATACAACTTTGTGAACAAAGTCAGGATGTTACTCAACGAAGCCCCGTTGATTTTGCGTATGGCTACTTCCTTCTGTCTGCGTTCCGTATCCTGCGAGATGGCTGAGTAAATACCCAATAAGGTGATAATCAAGCAAACAATGGCAAAAAAGGAAAATACGTTGCGCAATGTACGCTCGGTGGTCTGAATCTGTTTGCATTCCTCTTTTAAAGTATATATTTCCGGCTGAATACTTTCCGGAAGAAATTCTTTGATAGTTTGTTCGAGATACGCCTTTTCCTCTTTCTCTTTGTCCGGTTGGATACGTACATAACAATTCCCTTGTCCTTGCAACAAGCCGATTGCCAGGGATGCGAAATATTCTGAGCCGTCGACGAAACGGAGCAGAGAGCTGGTGACTCCGTTGATTTTATATTCTTTGGGGTCGTTGTTTATCCGAACAAGCTTATTGATCGGATTGTCTTGCAGTGTGTTCATGAATGTTTCATTGACCAACAGGCTTTGTTCGTCTAATAGCAATGAACCTACAATCGGCTGAAGATGAAGGAAAGAGGAGATATTGGCTGATGCATATATAATGCCGCCCGGGGTTCCTCGGTCGTTGTCGTCCCATGTATAACTATTTATCCGGGTGTTGGCTAATTTGTTATCTACCTCCAATACGTCTTCTATCATGCTATTGGATTTCCATTTGGAGAGCAGCACATCGTAGGTTGACTCCAGATACTCGTGGTCGGTGCGGACGAAAAATATCCTTTCTTTTTCTTCGCCGCTGACTGAACTGAATAGCTGTTGCTCTCCAGCCCAGGTTTGCAAGGTGGCAGCTGCCGCCCCGGTAAGAAAGAAGAGGGCGATAAAATATTGAATGCCCAATAAGACATTCCGCACCCGGTGCCGGGAGAAGCGAATCCCTTCTATCAGCGATATTTTATTTAACCGTACACTAATGGTTGCGCAGATAAGGACAGACAGAGCAATGCAGAACAATAGATATTCACCGATTTGTCTGGCCAATACCCAGCTGTCAAATTTGATATGCACTCGAAAGAAGTTGAATTGGAATCCGGGTACGAACAATTCCGTCAGGCATAACGCCAATATAGCCGTCAATAATAAGGATAAAAGAGTTTCAGAGAAAAGTAGGAAGAACAGGCTTTTCCGCTCTTCGCCGATACCTTTTCGGATGCTGAACTCCTTGATCCGGTTGTAGAAGTTGCCGGTTGTGAAAGAGAAATAATTTAGCAAGGCCGATAAGAAGATCAGCAGGCCGATTAGGAAGATAAAGCCGAAGAAGATTTTATTCCCTGTATTTTTATATTTCGTTTGTCCGAGCGGATAGGCTCTGGCCGGGTTGGGTTCTTTGTCGAAAAGTAAAACCTCCATGCCAGTGTTGAGTAATTGTTTGTCCAGATCATTCGGTTTGAAGCCGGGGGAGGTGAGGGCATAGGTGAGGCATCCGGTTCTGCCTTCAAGCCGCTGCTCCAGGAATCCGTCGAGGACGGAGAGTTTCAATACCTCTATAGGTTCAAAAGGGCTGATGCTGCTGTTGGTAGGGAAGTCGTTGAATATGCCACCAATAGTATATGCTTTCTGATCTTGGCTGATGACTTTCTTGCCTATCGGATTCTTATCGCCATAGATTCTTTTGGCTGCTGTTTGGCTGAGCAAAAGCATGTTCGGTTGTGTGCTGACGATGGAAGGATTGCCGGCAACCAATTGTCTTTCGAAGACGGCAAGGAAATTCGTGTCGGCTTCCATGGCGTATAGTTTGTAAGGGAGAACTTTTGTTTCCGATACTTCGAAAGAGAGGTTTTCTGGTCGGTTATAGCTGGCTCTGGTAATACGTTCGATACCGGAGAACTGTTTGTTGCGGATGTCTATTGCTAAAGAAGCGGGGGTTCCGGAAATAAGATATTCGTTTTCACTTACCAATACGATTTCCGCAATCCGTTCTTTGTTGGCGAATCCATCATCCTCGTTCATCCAATAACGTATCAGATAGGTGCATAATGCAAAGCAAAGCAGACCAACGGCAAGGCCGATGATGGATATAAGTGTTTGTCCTTTGTGTTTAAGTAAGTTGCGTAAGGCAACGGTGATGTAATGTCGTAACATATAATGTGCTGTTTTTTATTCGCTTTTTACCGCTTCTGCCGGATTCGCCTGTGCTGCTTCTTTCACCTGGCGGAAGATAGATAACAATACAATTATACAAGTAATGAATAATACGGCTATGAAAGGTCCTGCCGTCAGATTGATGTGATTGGCATAGGTTTCCAGCCAGCGTTTCATCAGGATATATCCCAGCGGCAGGGCAAACAGGTTGCTGATAATGACCAATAGCAGGTATTCCCGGAAAAACAGTTGCAGGATATGGGAGAAAGTGGCTCCGTTCACTTTACGGATGGCGATCTCCTTTTTGCGCTGCTGGGCTGACAGGCTGACCAGCGAGTAAATGCCGAAAGTGGAAATCAGGATACAGACGATAGCGATGATACTGAATACACTGAAGATCACTTTTTCGGGGCGGTTGAACTTATCTACCAGATCGGATAGCTCTGTACACATATTCTGCTCAGTCATTCCGTTGGTATTAAACTTCTCCGTAACTTTTGAGATATGTTCCAATACATCTTTCTTGTGTCCCGGCATATAGCGGACATAGAAATACTGGATTGGATTGGCATTTGCAAAATCATTATCGACATGCAGACGAAAGAATACTTTGCTGACCGGATATTGTAAGGGAGCATAGATATAATCTTCCATGACTCCGCATACTTTTAGATGGGTCTTTATTTCTCCGCCATATATCGGTCGTTCCAACAAATCCTTATAACCCAGTTCTTTATATCCGGTTTCGTTAACAATGTAATCATCCGGATTACTGTCGCCGATCCAATTCCCTTGCTTTAACTTCAGTTTGAAGAAAGAAAAGAACTCTTTGCTGACGACCATTACACGGTCTTCCCTTTTAGGGTCCGGATCGGTTGGGTCGAAAGCAAAATGGGTAACGTAGGCACCATAAAATTCTCCCTGTTCGGTAAACAGGTTGGCATTGGTTATCGTATAGCATGCATCGGTTATATACGGATGATTTTGTAGCTCAGGCATTAGTGTTTTGAGATCCTGCTCATAAGCGTTGTCAAATCCCATATCGACCTGAATTACATTTTCATAATTCACTCCCTTGTCTTTGGTTAATATAAAATGTAATTGTTGGAAAAGGACCAGCGAAGTAATGAAAAATAAGGAACCGATAAATACCTGTCCGATGATTAATCCCCGCTTGAAGAATACAGGATTTGTTTTCCGGTTACACAACACATTCCGTATAGGAAGAAATGTCAGCAACCAGAATATGAATGTGCTGGCAATAATCGATAGAAATGCATTAAAGAATAATGCCGACTTGTCGATATGCCTCGATATCCCTTCATAAATGCCGTAATGGTTCCACGCCGTATAATTCTCGTAATAGGGAAAGATTACCTCTATCAGACAGAAAGCCAAAAGATAAGCTATCGCCATCGGAAAGAATAACTCTGTCCAGCCTTTCAGTAACATATCTTTAGGAGATGCACCGATACACAGATAAGTATGGTTCTTTACTTGCTTGCGTTGTTGCTGGCCGATAAAGAGCACCAATAGATTCATTAATGCGCTAAGAAAGGCCATAAATCCAGCCAACGCCAGAATGTGAATATTGCGTATCCGGCTTTCCAGCTCCGGGTGAGCATGCAGATGAACTTCCGGAAGTGTTCGTAAATTGATTTTCCACTGGTCGATGTGCTCCATTCCCCAGGGATCTTCCGCGTGGCTTTTATAAACGGCCAGTTTCTCTTTGACCTTATCGACATCGGCGTTTTCAGATAACCGGACATATGTGGCATAACGGTTTACATGCATTATAGGCTGAACTTCGTCAATCTTCAGAAACTGGAATATCAAATCTGAATTATCCGGATAGTTTTTTATGACTCCGGCCACGACCGGACGGTATTGATCATTCAGCTCGAACAGCTTTCCGACGCAATCAGTCGTTCCGAAGAATTTTTTGGCTGTACTCTCGGTGAGGATAACGGACGTACCATCCGGATAAGTCCCTTTGTAAGTTCCGGCGATGAAATCGGCTTTGAAGAAGTCAAAGAAGGTGTGGTCGCAGACTAACCCATATACCGTTTGACTGACGTTGTTAATCTTTGTCACATAAAATAGGTTGTTGAGTGTACAGATCTGTTCGATCTCCGGCACCAGCTTCTTTATCTCAGCCAGGTCGTTGACATGTAACTGGTCCAGGTCGGCATCGGCTCCCGTTGCTGTTTTTACGATACCGGACGTGGTCAGGCAATAAAGCCGGTCGCCGTTCGGATGGAAATTATCGAAATGCGTCTCCCACCATAACCAGTAGCCACCCAGTACAAAGGCTGTGAAACCTATTGCCAGCCCGATGATGCTGACGATCGACTGGGTTTTATATTTGACTAATTCCCGAAAAGTAACTTTGAAGTAGTGTCGTGTTTTGTTTTGCATGATTTTATTCGCTTTTAATGACTTCCGCCGGATTCGTTTCAGACGCTTTGAGTGTCTGATAGAGTACGGTGGATATGATCAGGATAATTGTAAACAACAAGATAGTGATATACATCCATGCCTGGATATTAATCCGGTAAGGATATTGTTCCAGCCAACCGTGCATGAACAGCCATGCCAGAGGAAGAGCTGTCAGATTGGCAATGATGGCTATCGACAGGTATTCCCGTATGAACATACGGATGATTGTTCGGGAGGTAGCTCCCATCACTTTCCGGACGGCTACTTCCTTGCGCCGTTGGGCAATATTGGATGACGATATGGAATAAAGTCCGAAGATGGAGATGAGCGTACAAAGTATAGCCAGCAAAGAGAACAACTGCAAGCTGGCATCTTCCGAACGGCTTAAATCTTTTAATACATCTTTTACTGTTGTAATCTCCGGTTGCTTATCGTAAGAAAAAGCATGCTTTTTGTATGCGCTCCTGATCGCTTTGATGGCATTTTTCTCATCTCCGGGATTTACTTTGACATAATAACAATAACTACTCCATGGGGCAGGGTGTAAAATAATGATAACGGGGAGAATCGGTTTTCGCAGACTGGCTGACTGAAAATCTTTTACTACTCCGACAATTTCCACATCCTGTTGTTGGTTGTTCCAGAAACTGAGCTTTTTACCGATCGGATCGGTATATCCCATGATACGTGCTGCCTCTTCGTTTATTAGTGCTTTGGAGCTCATCAAACGTCTGTTGCCTTTTACCAGGTCTGTATCTTCGAGTAACCTGCCTTTCAATAATGGTATCCGGAAAGCGTGCAGGAAATTCTTACTGACTTCCAGTATCTGGAAGTCAGCTTTGGCATTCGGGCTTTTCCCTTCCCATTCTACATCATTCTGGGTGAAAGGCTCGTGCACGATAGAGAAGAATTTAGCCAGTACCAGTTCTTTCACAATGGGTAATGAGGCGATTTCACGAGCAGTGCCTTCTCTGTCGTCATTTAACATCGTGATCTGTATCAGACCCTCTTTCTCAAACCCTAAATCCTTGTTTCCCATCAGTGTGGTCTGCCGGATCAGGATAAAAGCACTCATCAGGAAAAATACACAAATGCCCAACTGGATAGTCATGGCTATTTTGCGGAACCAACCTTTTTGATGAGGCGCGACACCTCCGGATACCAATAACTGGGAGGTACGGATGAAACGAAATGACAGCGGTAATGAGATGCAAAGGGTGCTCAGCCAGCTGAGTAATGCGATCTTTATCATATCGGCATACAGCTCCTTACCCTCTATCGACGTGTCAAAAACGAGCCTGAATAATGGTGATGTTATCTCCATCAGACTCCATGCCAGTAAGATGGCGATGAATATCAATAATGAATATTCGAGCAATAACTGGCAGAGCATATCTTGTTTGCCGGCTCCGATTGCACTGCGCAACTTCATTTCCCGCATCCGAATGTAAGTCCGGTTGATTTGCAAGTTGATAAAATTGAAGAATACGCATAATAACAACAATAGTCCTGTTATGGCAAACGTACGAATATAAGTCAGGTTGAAGGATAGTTCACTGCCGAATGTATGCCGGATGTCTGTGACAGGGAGCAGTTTCAGCGAGATTGTTTCATTATATTTATGGACAGTCGTATAATCGGTGATCTTCTTTTCGAATTTGTCGATATGAGTGTTTTTATCCAGCAACAGATATACTTTCACATTCATATAACTCCATTGCTCTTCTTCGGACCGGCTTCTTTCTCCTTCCCGGTCGAAATAGTCCAGTTCGAATATATCCCCTTTCAACAGGGAGTTATTCGGCGTGTCTTCCAATACGGAAACGATCCTGAGACTTTCCCTGTAGCCGTTGCTCAATATCTTATCCAATGCGTTTTCCGGTGATCCGAAAAGTTTGACAGCCAGGGAGCGGGTTACTGCTATTTCATTAAGAGATTGCAGTATTTTGTCTTGTCTTCCGCAAATCACTTTCCGTGGGAAGAACGAGAAAAAATATTCATCGATAAATACTTCTTCAGGTTCGGATAAGCGTTCTCCGTTATAGTAGAAGTCGGATCCGAACAGTCCGTATATCTGTGTGGTCTCTTTTATCTCCGGAAAATCCTGTTTTAACCGGCGTGCCAATATCAGCGGGAGATGTTCAGACTTTTTACCGGTCTGCTTATCCACTCCGTAAACCATGTATATTTGTTTCGATTGCGGATAAAATCCGTCGTAGGAAGTCTCATACTTCAGCCAGTTGATCCCATACGCAAAACAGACCAGACCGATTGCCAGCCCGACAATACTGACAATAGACTGCAATTTGTACTTGATGAAATTTCGTAGGGCTATGACAATGTAGTGTTTCAACATGGCTATGAGCATTAATAACAAGTTTATTCCGTTTTATAGTTTACCTTTTAGATTGTATTTAATAACATTCCTGCCTCCTTCTTCATCGGGAGACAAAGCCAGCAAGTAGTCTCCCGCTTTCTCTATTGCAATCTTTCTCAGGTTGCGGTCAGCCTGCAATACGGCTTTCTGCTTTCCTTGCCAGTCGAATACGTAGATGATGGAGTTGCCGGTGAAGTCTGTTGTGCCGTCAAACAGGCAGAAGACGTATTTGTCCGAACAGCAGATGTCGATGAAGCATTTCTTACTGTTTTCGGCATCCAGATAGGTGTTTGTTATATCGGCAACTGGTATGGTATAATAGTCGGCGAAGGAGATTGAAGATGTCATATCGCAATTCAAATCATAGAAATTGATGCAATCGATGAAGCGCAGGGCGGCGACAATCACCCCTTTTTCTTCATTGACAACCAGATCACTATTATATGCCTGCTTCAACACTCCTTCCGGAATAGGAACAGTGATTGGAGGATAGCCGGGCACGGCATATTCTCCGGTGATCTTGTTGGATGAGAAGAAAACCTGCGGTTTGCCAGGAATGAATGATACGGCGTACAATTCTTTGGACGTGATGCAACAGTTGGTGTTGGCATTCCAGGAGACAAAATCTGTCATAGGAATGGAATCTATGGAGATCATAGGAGTGGTCTGGTTTTGATCCAGGTCTATGCGCTTCAACAGATACGACTCATTATCCCAGATAGAAATCCTGTTTTTATGATTGACATAATCATATTTGGTAAAGGAGGGATAGGCCGTAGAGAATGTATTTCTCTCTCTAGGCCCGATCTGATGTAGTGAGAAATCACTTTTCTTTCTCACTTGCAGGATTGTATCGCTGTAATAGTCGAGAAAGGCATAGTAATCGTCGGTGATTGCTATGTCATAATAATTATATGTGCTGTTGCCTGCGAAGACAACGTCGCCGGATAATTTGGCTGTAATCTTCGTACTGGCTTTATAAGTATGTATGCCATCTTTGTTTTTCTGCTTATTGCAGGAAGCAAAGAATAAAAGGCCTGCGAGTAAATATAAGAACTGTTTCATATCTACATTGTTTTATTGTTATTCGGAGCGTATGATGTCTATTGGGTTTGTGCGGGCAGCCTTTTGTATTTGCCAGACCAGCGTAAGGAATGAAATACCGCCGGTCAGAAGTATAGCCGCCGCGAATATCCACCAGGCTATACTTACTTTATAGACAAAGTCGACCATGTATAGTGTGATGGCTAGCCACGACAGAGGTAAACTGATTAGGCAGGCTATGCCATATAACCGGCCGTATTTAACCAGCAGTATCTGCCATATAGCTCCGGCCGTTGCTCCGTTTATCTTTCGGATGGATATTTCGTGGAATCGTTGCTGAATATCAAACAATGATAAACTGAACAACCCCATAGACGAGATCAATATCGCTATAACTGCAAAGAAAGAGGCAATACCAACCAACTGCTTGTCTTCTTTATAAATAGCCTGCACTTCATCTTTCAAGAATGTATAGGAAAGTCCGTTTCCACACGCCTCGCTGTATATCTTCTGAAGAAAATCAATTGCTTCTTGTTTCTTTTCCGGAACGAGACTAACCAGCATGCCTTGTGAGAACCCTTTATTGTATAAAAAGTAAATTATCGGTTCGTATCCTTTAGACAGATGTTGCGTACAGATGTTCTTGATAACACCAATCACTTTATATCTGGGAGCCGGCTGTTCTTTTGTCTGTGGACTGTAAACCAGCAAATGATCTAGAATGACTGGCGTAGTGTTGATGTCGGTGATACCCAGTTGTTTTTTCGCTGATTCATTGATGACAATGGACAGATCCATATCGTCGTCGGAGTTGTTCCATAGCCGTCCCTCAATGGCTTCTATCCCCAGGATGCGGAAGAAGTTTTCGTTGCTGACCTTGGTCCCTATATTTTGCCAATCCTTTCCAGCGATATGTGCCCAAATAGTCTGACCCACACGACTGATTGGACCGGGTGAATAGCAGTGAAGCTTGATGAGCGACGGGTTATTGTCCATCTCTCTGTCCAACTGATGGGCGATCTGATTGTATTTGTTCCACATAGACATATCGCTGCCGATTGGATTTCCTGGGGATGAAATCTTTATGATATTATTCGTTTTGTATCCAGGATCTGTGTTCAGCATGGAATTCAGTTGCCGGATAGCATAGATGGATACAACGGTCAGTGCCAGCGTTATAATATATTGCAGGCAAAGGAATATCTTTCTGGATACCGTAGACTCTCCGCATCTTCCAATCATCTTCAGAGAGGTGATGGGCGAAGCATAATTATATTGGAAGAAAGGATATATAGCCGTAATGAGTGGCAATACGAACAGGATACCCACAGAAAGGCCTGTATCAAATAATACATGCGAAGGAATATGAATGGTAAGATACGTATTAGCCATCATTGTACCAATCTCGATAAGTACCCATGCCAGAAACAAGGCGATGCAAGTCATGCACATATTCTCCGCATATAGCTGAGCGGCTACCTGCCGGCTGTTTGCACCGAATGCTTTTTTCATTCCAAACTCACGTGCTCGCTTTTGGATTAATACTGTATAAACATTGATGAAGTTGAATAATCCTATCAGCATGATTAATACGTCGATTGTGGTCAGGATAAGTATATGTGTATAGTTTCCTGTCAGCCGGTGGTTATGGTTTGTAACAATCTGCCGGTCGAAGTAGAGCTCTTGCAACGAATAGAGATTGATACGCACGCGGTTGTGGTAGTTGCCTATTTTATGGAAAAGTCCGTATTTCTTATTGACGGATGCTACTGAGTTGCCTTTATGCAATCTGAGCAGTGACTGGGAGGCTATATGTTTTCTGTAGTCGGCTGATTCGTTTGAAATCAATAGGTCGAAAGGCATGGAGAAGCGGGTATCCGGCTGCCCTAGGATGGCTGAAACAGTTACAATCTCGCCCATTGAGGTGGTGATTTGCCGGCCCAGCGGGTCTTCTTCTCCGAATAATAACTGCGCCAGGTTTTCAGAGATTGCCGCGTCTTTCGGATTGCTTAATAGCTTCTTTCCGGTACTTTTTATTATTGGGACCGGCACTATCTTCAGATAATTGGTGTCTGTGGCCAGAGAAGATACATTATATAGCTTGTTGCCGACCGTGATTTGGTCTGCCGAGAGTTGAAACAAGGTAGATGCTATTTCCACGGCCGGATCGTCCAGCGGATTAGGCTCATAGCCATATTCCGGCAGCAGGCCGAAAAGTCTTTTCTGGTGAGAGACTTCATCTTCCATGACGGTATAGCAGACTCTGTCTACATCCGGAATAAAATGGTCGGTTGTCATTTCTCCGTAAATATAGCGGGATATCAGGATACAACAGGCCAGGCTGAATGCCAGGCCCAGTATATTGATTGCCGTATAAAGACGGAATCGAAGGAGAGTTCGTATGGCTAATAAGATGATCTTCATATTTCCGCTTATTCAGATTTAACCACTTCCGCCGGATTCTGATTAGCCGCATTCCATATGCGCCAGCCGGTACATGTGATAATGAGTAAAGCCAGTGACAGCCATATTGCCGGATAAATCCAGAAATCGATATTTGTTTGAAGGACATAGCTTTCTATCCAGGGTTTCATGATGAGGTAACCGATGGGGAATGCAATGGCAGAGGCTATCAGTAACAAGAACATATATTTCAGTAGGAATGCTTTCATGATATGACTGGTCTCTGCACCGTTCACTTTGCGTATGGCTATTTCCTTCCTGCGTTTTTCACAGTCGAGGGTGACGAGTGAGAAAACACCGAACAGAGAGATCAACACACAAACCAGGGTGACGAAATCCAACATCATCAGCAATGCGTTTTCCGATTTAAGGAATTTCTCATATTCTTCTTCCATATTGCAGATCTGGCAACTTCTGACGTTCGGATTTAATTTTTTGACCAATGTCTCCAACCTCTCTTTACAATTGTTCCAGCTTCCTTCTTGATATTTGAACAGGATTGAACCGTTGGAACTAAAATCTGTTTCTTTTTTAAATATCATAACGATAGGACTACATGGTACCGTCGGAGGTGCAATATAGAAATCTTTAATAACACCGGCTATCACCCAGTTGCTTTCTCCCTTTTTTATTGTCTTTCCGATGGGATGGTCTATGTTTAAAGATTTTATTCCGGCCTGATTGATTAATATATGTACATCGTCGCCGTCGGCAGGGATCGCACCTTCGAGAAGTTGTAATCCATAAAAATTGAAATACGCCTGGTTGCAGTCAAACATCTCGAAATTGACGGAGGCTGTAGAATCCTGGCGTCCTTCCCATTCCCCAACTGTCCGGTAGGAACGGCCGTAACGGGGAAAGATCGGTGATATATTATCAGGGAATATTTCAGTGATAAACGGGATTTTTGTTATCTCTTCTTTAAGTCCGTCTATTACAGGATATACGGAGATAAAAGCCCGGTTCGTCCGTTCCAATCCGAAATCGGCCTTGTTCAGATAATGAATCTGTTTCATCAGTATGACAGCACAGAATATAAAACAGATACTGATTATGAACTGTGTAATCATACTGATCTTCTGGAATATGTTTTTATTTCTTCCTCCGGTTGAACCTTTTAACATGGCATTCAATGTCTTTTTCCTGAAATAGTAAATCGGATATAATGATAACAAGAATGAAAAGACGGCTACGACTGCTGCATATTCGATAGCTTTCAGATATATATCCGGGTTATCCAGCTTAATATCGGATAGTTCCCGGAATGTCGGTAAAGTCAATTCGATCAAGATGAGGCCTATAAATAGAGCCAACAATAGCGTGATCGAATATTCGACTCCAAACAAGACCATCTGATTTCTGTCCGAAGAACCGCAGACTTTCCGTAAGGCTATTTCACGGCTACGCATCCGGATCCGTGTAATGAATAAAGTCAGGTAATTGAATAATGCACATAAGATAACCAATCCTCCGGCAGAAGCGAAGAGGAAAATATGTTCATATTTGACTGTTTCCTGCCGGCTGGGGCGGTCATAACGCATAGAAGTGATAGGAGTCAATACGATTTTATCGATGGAAAATGTCTGGTCCGGTTTGGTTTTATATTCCAGAAGTTTTTTTCTAAATGCTTTTATATCCGTTCCTTTCCGTAGTTTGATATATGTCTGCCAGGAAGAGACATTCCATTCCTTATCCGCCCCATTCGATTCGAGTAGTTCGAATGGTAAATTGCTATGCGTATCCCAAGCTTTAACGACTGCACATATTGATTTCTCTCCATAGATATCGAGTGTTTTGCCGATAGGATCCTCTTTTCCGAACAGTCGACTGGCGAGTTGTTCGGTAATAGCTACCTGGTTGTTATCCCGGATCATGAAATCCTTGCTGCCACTTACTATCTGTATATTGAACATCTGAACGGTTGCAGAATCGACTCCTATCTTAAAAGACTTGTATTCTTTCCCTTTATATTTGAAGGAGGTGTACCATGCCTGCATATTGCAAGCATCCTCTACCTCTGGAAATGTCGCTTTCAGGAAACCAGCCAGCGGATAAGGACTTATTTCCGACAAACCGCTGCTGTACATATATGATTCCGGTCGTACGAAATAGATTCTATCGGCACCGTCATGAAAGGTATCGTAAGTCTGCTCGTAACGTATCCATAAGGTAGACAAGGCAAAACAGGTAAAACCGATAGCCAGTCCGATGATGCTGATAACGGATTGCGATTTGTATTTTATCAGGTTGCGTATCGCCAGTTTGATATAATGTCGTAGCATATTCATAATATTTCTGTTTATTCGGATTTAATAACTTCTGCCGGGTTGATCCGGGCTATTCTCCAAAGCTGCCATATTATCGTGAAGGCAACGATTGCTGCCATAAGCAGGAATATCAGGATAAAAGGTAGAATACCGATGGAGATTCTCTCAGCATAACTTTCCAACCACGATTTTAGTAACAATATCAATATGGGAAAAGCAATGCATGCAGAAACAAACAATTGCAACAGGTTGCTTTTGCAAAACATATGAACAATTGTAGCAGGTGTCGCTCCATTGATCTTACGGATGGCTACTTCCTTTTTCCTTCTGTCGGTAGATAAAGTAACCGATGCGTATATTCCCAGTAGGCTGATGATAATAGATATTATGGAAAATATGGTTGTCAGTTTGAATATATTCTGTTCTCTACTCACATAAAAACCGGAATCATCTTTCATGGAGAAAATATAAGTTGGAGTGGCCTGATTGACATATTTGGATAGTTCGGCTTTCATGATCTCCGGAAATTCCTTCCTATATTCAGGCTTGATTTTTATTAAGCAGCTCATGTTAATACTGTTTTCAGGGAATGGCATATAAATGCAGGGAAGAACCGGGCGGGTATTCATTTCATACCGATTATTCATAAAATCTGAAACGATTCCGACCACCTGGAAATTACTCATTTCCGTACCCCAATATCTCACATTTATTTGCATGCCGATAGGATTTCGATTGAATAACCGTGCAAAAGATTCGTTGACAACTGCTTTGTCTGTTTCTTCTGAGTTGTATAAACGCCCGTCACGTAATTTTTGGTTGACAAGTTCAAAGAAAGATGGATCGGTATAGATATGGCCCATGGTGCTTTTCGCTACCTCATCACTGATCCCTTCCCACGAAAAACTTCCTTCTCTCAACTGCCAGGCTCCGGAAAATCCCATTCCGTTACGACAAACGATTTCGACTTTTGGGTCTTGCTGTAATTTTTGTAGTATTTCCGGACGGTGGGGAGTAAGCTTATCTCCGTTGAGGGATACGTCGAATGTTGAGGTTTTGTCGGTTTCACTCAGTCCGTTCGTTAGCCGGTATTCAATCAGATCGCTTTGTTGTTTGATAAACCAGGTCGTTCCCAGGAACAGGAAGCAGATAACGAGTTGTATGGATATGAATATATTCCGTAAAACACTATGGCGGCGTATGATCTGATTACTGAACAGACTTTGTATAAGGGATATCTTACCCAGATTATGAATAACGATCAGACACAGAAGCGCAATACCACCCAAACCGATAATGCTGTATTGGGTAAGAAGTTGTACTACGTAACTATTGTCTATTGAAAAATCAGGATTAAGACTGTTAATATGTGGAATGACCAGTTCTGCAATAGCGAAGCTACAAGTACAGGCTATTAGAAAGGCGATGGAAGCTTCAATGAAAAGCAGATAGAATATAGAACACTTTGTCGCTCCGTTCACTTGACGGATGCCGCATTCCTTGATCCTGTTCATCATCCGTCCGATGATGAACAGTACATAATTAAAGAGAGCTGTCAGTAGTACCAGCAGTCCGATAATAAAGAAAATAGTTCCTGAGTCAGAAAAGAAATTTCTTTTGTAGAGCGTATTACGCTTCGTCAGTGGTTTTAACTGAACAATAGATTCTGCAATTTCATTTTTATTTTTAGGATATTTCAACGTGCTTTTTTTAAGCTTTTCGTTTAGCTTGTCGATATTTATACCCGGTTTGATTTTTACGAATGAATTGAACCCGTCGTAATAGATATATCTATCGGGAGAACAGATTGCTTCATTTGTTGTATTCAGTTCGATACCGCTGTATCTTTCCAGATCACTTTGCTTTGGAAAGTTTTCGATCACTCCCCGGATGGTAAATACTTTTTGGGTATCGTCAAAATCATTAATATCGGTGAAGGTTTTACCAATGACATCCGTTGTTCCGAATAATCTATTGGCGGTCTTCTCTGTAACTAGGATAGCATCGGGCGTCTGATCTATTTCATTGGGGGTTCCATTGATTAGCCGTATATTGAAAAAGTCAAGAAAATGATGGTCGGCAAAGACAAACAACTCTTTGAAATAATTGGCTGTACCATCCGTCTTTCTGATTTCGCATAACTTCTCCGTGTAGGGTTGTACTTGGCTGTAAGCGGTAGCCGATTCTATTTCAGGATACTCCTTTGCGAGCATAGCGGAGGCAAAAGGTGAATAACTTGTCTGGGTACTTTTCTCTGTTTCTGTAAAAACGATGCATATTCTTTCTACCTCTTTGATGCTGTGATTCCAGTTTAAGTCAACTCTTAACGTATAGGAACAGATGGCGAAACAGCAGACACCAACCGCTAACCCGATGATACTGATTAGTGATTGCGTCTTATATTTCAGTAGGTTACGTATGGCCAGTTTGATATGGTGTTGTATCATATTCATATATATTGTATTATTCAAATTTAATAACTTCTGCCGGATTTTTACTTGCAGCCTTCCATATTCGCCAATATATGCAAGTGACTGTGATCATGACAAGAGATATAAATAATATCAGGTAGATCCAGAAGGAAATAGTTGTTTGTATAACATAGTTTTCCAGCCATGATTTCATGATCAGATAGCTGACCGGGAATGCGATGGCTGCAGCTACGCAAAGTAGCAATAAATATTCTCTGAAGAACAGATGGATGATGGTTCCGACTGTTGCACCGTTCACTTTACGGATGGCGATCTCTTTCCGGCGTTGTTCGCAGTTAAGAGTGACTAGTGAGAATATCCCGAAAACTGAGATAAGGATACAGACAATGGAAACGAAGTCGAGTAATTTGATCAGAGCATTTTCCGATTGCAGGAATTTGTTGAACTCTTCTTCTGTGTTATATAATCTGTAGAATGTAAAATCCGGATATTTCTCCCTGATCAATGCCTCGATCCGTTGTTTGCATTCTTTCCATTGTCCGTCACGGAAAATGAAAAGGAGATTGCCTCCGGAGTTAATAGACCAGAATAGTTCTTGTACTGTAAATACCATCGGTTTCACGGGGATAGTAGGCGAATCTTTACAGAAATCGCGTATTACCCCGATAATCTGTGCCCGGGTAGAGTCGCTTTTGAGGAAAGATTTTCCGATCGGATCTGCCCAGCCAAACAGACGGGCGGCCGTTTCGTTGATCATCACTTTCTCTTTCCGGTCGTCATCCCTTAACATAGTGCCTTTCAGTAGCTTCAGATTATAATAATTACATATTCCTTCGCCGCTGGCAATTGTCTCCAAAAGTACTTCATCGGCAGATGCAGGCTTATCATCCCACTCTTTCACCGTAATATAGCTTGCTCCGTTTTGAGGTATAAAAGAGTTGTGATTACCCGAAAGCACTTCGGTTATCATGGGTATTTGTTTTAGTTCTTCCCGCAGGCTGGCTTCGGACGATTTGGCACTGAATGTGATGGAGGCTCTTCCTCCCCGTTCCACTATACGGTCGGTATGTGATAAGTAATGTATCTGTTTGATCATCACAAGCGTGCAGAAGATGAATCCGATACTGATAATAAACTGTAAGACCAGGAAGAATTTCTGGAAATAATTCTTCCCTTTCCCTTTTTCCGTTCCTTTTATTGCTGCATTCAGCGATTGGCGGCGAAAATAATGGATAGGAAGCAGAGAAATAAGGAACGACAGTGATGCTACGAAAAGGGAATAGCCGATAGCTTCCAGGTAGATTCCGTTTGTCGTCGTTTTTATTTCGGATAATTCCCGAAAAGTGGGTAGTATCAATTCTATCAATAACATCCCGATAAATATAGCAGTCAATAGCGTTAATACATATTCTATAGAAAATAACTCCATCAGATGTTTATCTGAAGAGCCGCATACTTTGCGTAAGGCTATTTCCTTTCCGCGCATCCGTATCCGGCTGACGAACAGAGTCAGGTAATTGAACAGCGAACAAAGGATGACCAGACCGCCCGATAAGGCAAACAACAGGATGTGATTGAATTTGATGGTCGCTTCCCGGATGGGATGGTCGTATCGCATCTGTATGATCGGGGTCAGTACGAAATGTTCCAGTTTGGCGTTGTCTTTTTCAATAGTATGCTCATATATCTTTTTACGGAAAGCCTTGATGTCCGTCTCTTTCCTTAGCTTGATAAAAGTCGTCCATCCGCAGGCGTACCAGACCGGGATCGTATAATTGGCTCTTACTATTTCAAAAGGCATGTTTGTATGAGGCTCCCAGGCTTTGACCACTGCACAAATGGGACTTTCCTGACCGTATATGCTTAGTTCTTTCCCTATCGGGTTCTCTTTTCCGAATAGTTTTTCGGCAAGCTCTTCTGTGATGGCTATTTCTTTACTGCCGTTGACAAGGAAATTGGCATTTCCACTAACCAACCGGATCGGGAATATTTTCATGGAGGCGGAATCCATCTGGATCTGATAAGATAGATAAGTGATCCCTTTGTATTTGAATTCCATTTTACTGTCCGACACGTTACAGGCCTGTTCTATTTCGGGAAATGTTTCCTGCAGATAGGCTGCCAGTGGGGAAGGGGTGACTGTGGCCAAACCCTCATTACTGTTTTTGTCTTCGTTACGAACCAGGAAAATGCGTTCTGCTTCCTCGTGAAAGTTCTCGTAGGTCATTTCGTGCCTGATCCATAGAGTGGCCAGGGCAAAACAGGTGAACCCCATCGCCAAACCGATGATGCTGACGATCGATTGGATTTTATATTTTAGAAGATTGCGTGTTGCAATCAATGCATAGTGTTTAAGCATGAATACTTTATTATAATTGTAACTGAAAATACAAAAGATGTGCCAAAAGGATAATGTGTTAATAGTGTGAGTGTTATCCGGGGTGTGCTATTGGGAGTGGTGTGTGTATCCGCACGAATAGCGTTCGTTTGCGCACGATGGTAGAATTTTGCGGTAGAAAAAGTGAAGCTACTTGGTTATATTTTATAGTTTTGTGGTCTGTAACTCTATAAATAATGCGAATATTGATATCGAGATTTGCCTGTTTGGTCATCTTCTGTCTGTTTACTAGTTTAAACATGCAGGCACAATTCCTGGATTACGGTGCTGATCCGGCACGTTTCAAATGGAACATCGTTCGGTTGCCTCATTACAATCTGGTCTATCCGCAAGGAAATGATTCGATGGCTTATAAGTATGCACTTTATCTGGAGAATGCTTATCCGCATTTGCAGAAGACGATAGGTGTCGGTATGCAGAAAAAGTTTCCGGTGATTCTTCACCCGGCTAATATGTCGTCCAACGGACTGGTGTCGTGGGCACCGCGCCGTATGGAACTGATCACGACACCGTCTTCCAAACAGGATGGGGTAAGCTGGGATAAACACCTGGTGCTGCATGAATCGCGTCACGTCCTTCAGACAAGCAAGGTGATGAGAGGCTGGTTCAAACCGTTGTATTACGTGATAGGTGAGCAGGCTGCGGGAGTAGCCGCTTTCTTTATGCCGAGCTGGTTTCTGGAGGGAGATGCTGTCGGGACAGAGACTTTCCTATCGAATGGGGGAAGAGGGCGGTTGCCGGAATTTAGTATGCCTTACCGTGCTCAGATGTTGGGAGAAGGCAGGAATTATTCGTTCGATAAATGGTATCTAGGATCTTATAAGGATTATACCGGCGATTATTATGCATTGGGATACAACCTGACCTCTTTTGCCCGCCATCGTTTCGGGGCGGATATATGGGACAAGACGACTACCCGTTATGTGGACCGTTTCTTCGCAATACCTATGTTCAGTAATGCTTTCAAGCATCATGCAGGGATCAGTATCGACGGATTGTACAATGAAACATTCGATTTCTTGCGAGACGAATGGGAAAAGATGGATACGGCGGCTGTGACTCCTGCTTTCCTTTCCCCGAAACCGAAGATGTATGCTTCTTACCGTTATCCGCAGGCAGTGAACGATTCGACGATCGTTGCCGTTAAGTCGGGGATACAGGATATCAATTCGCTGGTATCGGTGACGAATGGAAAAGAGAAACGGTTGTGTTATCTTGGTACGATCAACAGCCGTTTGAACCTGGCTGGCAAACGGTTGTACTGGACCGAGATCGTGCCCGGCCTTCGTTGGACGCATGAGAATTATTCCGTTATCAAACAATATGACCTGGAGACCGGACGGGTGACAACGCTTACTCCCCGTCAGCGTTATCTGGCTCCTGCTATCGATAAGGATAGTCGTACGGCTGCCGTCTCCCGTTTTACGGTAAGTGGCGAGAATCAGTTGGTGCTGGTCGACCTGGAGACAGGGAAGGAACAACGTTATTTCACCGTTCCCGATAATGCCTTTCTGAAAGAACTGACTTATGGCGATGGCGGAAGGATAACTGCTGTGGCTGTTACTGATACCGGAATAAGCCTGCTGCAACTGGATACACAAACCGGTGCATGGAGTGAACTGTTGGCTACTACATCTGTCAACATCACAGCTCCGTTTTGGAATAACGGCAAACTCTATTTTGAGTCGGGAGCAAACGGAACCAACAATATTTATTCGTTGAATCTGCCGGATACAACCGTCTATCGTCTGACTTCTGCTCGCTTCGGGGCGTTCGACCCGACTTTCTCTCCCGGAAAGGATCGGTTGCTGTATTCAGATTACCAGGCAGAAGGATACCGTATCGGTTCATTGCCGGTCGATAGCCTGAAAGCGGAAAAGGCGGATTTGGGAGATCCTTTTCATTCTCCGCTGGTTACCTCTCTGACGGAACAGGAGCAGTTCAATCTCGATTCGGCAGAGCTGGCTCCTGTCGAGTTTGCTCCGCGTCCTTACCGGAAAGGGTTGCATACGTTTAAACTGCATAGCTGGGCACCTTTCTATTATGATGTGGCGGAAGCAATGAATACCGGTGCGGACGATTTGAGTACGATCGTGAAACCTGGTGTTATGGTCTTGTCACAGAATACGTTGAATACGGCTATTATGCAGGCGGGTTGGTATTACCGTAAGGGAGAGCATCACGGAAAGTTGTCGTTTACGTATAAAGGCTGGTTTCCGGTTATTGACATAGCTGCCGACTATGGTGGAAAAGCGTTTGATGTTAGCTGGGTGACGGATGAGAAAGGCAAAGTATTTGCACAGGGTAAAACAGTAAGGCGGACTTTATTGGAGGCTGAGGCACGTGTTTATCTTCCTTTCAATCTGACACGTAATCATTATATTCGGGGGATTCAGCCGGCTGTGGCTTACTTTTTTACCACTGATAAGTATCAGCAATATGAAAGCCGTACATACAGTAATTTCCAATATATCCTGCCGGAGGTGTTGTTCTACAGTTACCGGAAGAAAGCGTTGCGCGATATTCTTCCCCGTTGGGGATATCAGTTGCGTCTGCAATATCTGCAATCGCCTTTCAACAAGGAAAATTACGGTAGTCTGTATGCCGCCCGGCTTACGACCTACTGGCCTGGTATTCTACGCAATCACGGATTGATGGTGCGTGCCGGATATCAGTATCAGAGTGTGGATGATAAAGTCTTGTATTTGCCGAAACATCTGATCGATAAACCTCGCGGATATAATTTCATGTATCAGACCCGTCAGCAGATTGCATTGAAGGCTGATTATGCTTTCTCTATCTTTTCTCCCGACCTCAGTCTCGGACAACTGGCGTATATCCGCCGTCTGCGTGCCAACCTGTTTTACGACCTCAATCGTAACCAGGCAGCCAAGGGCCGCGACTGGACGACACAGAGTTCTTTCGGTACCGACCTGATATTCGACTGGAATGTATTCCGCATGAGCTTCCCTCTGACCACCGGTGTACGCTTGATACAGCCGATCGATTACGGCAAGTTCCAGGCGGAGGCGCTGTTTTCTATTACGTTTTAGGGGAAGAGTAGCACTACAGTGTTGATAGGGCTGTTTTTAAGTCATTCTGTTTTGATAGATATCGCCGGATTTGTCCGTGCTGCTTTCCGTATCTGCCAGATCAGCGTGAGCAAAGATATGCAGGCGGTGATAAGAAAGGCTACAGCGAAAATCCACCAGGATAACGGTGCTTTATTGGCAAAGTTCTCCATATATTTCGTGATAGCCAGCCAGGAAAGAGGTGTAGCGATGATGAAAGACAATCCCAGTAATCTGTAATATTTTCGTAATAACAGATTTATGATCGTTTCTACCGTCGCCCCGTTTACTTTGCGGATTGCTATCTCCTTATATCGCTGCTGAATATCAAAAAGAGAAAGGCTGAATAATCCCATAGAAGATATGAGGATGGAGATTAACGTAAAGACCGAATAAATCCGGGCAACCAGCCGGTCCTTTTCATACATGGCACTGATCTCGTCTTCAACAAAAGTATATTCGAACTCTCCCCCGATCGTCTTATCATGAAGTTCTTTCAGGAACTGAATTGCCTCCTGCCTGCGTCCGGGTACAATAGATGCCATGAGTTTCCCCGGCCAGAACAGTTCATTTTGTACATCTTTGAAAGTCATAACGATCGGTTGGTTATGCTGGGAGAGATGCACTACCTGAAATTCCGGAGTGAAACCCTTTATCAGCAATGAATTGACACCATCATACCCCTCTGTTTCCAGTTCCGTAGGTGCTTGTCCCTGCTGACTGAATAGCTTCCTGGCAGTTTCATTTATCAGCACTTCTTTTTCACTCTGTGGATACCGGTCTGCTGAAACCGGAATCTCATATACATCAAAGAAACTATTGTAGAGCTTCACTTGAAGCACTTCGTGCCATTCGCCTCCGAGAGCGCGCATCTTTACCCTGCTGAACGGATCGTCTGCCAACTCATACGGGCTTTCCCCATAAGAGAATGATTGGAAGAGGGGAGATGCCTGGATGGCATCCCGTATGGCGGAAGACACGGCTTCCGAACGTTTTTTGTCCTCTTCTCCATAGCTCATTTGGGAAGTGGGACGCATGAACCAGGCCTTTATAATATCCAGTGTACGGTATCCCAGGTCGGCATTCAGCATGAAGTCGAGTTGCTTCATAAAGAACAAGGAAGAGATAATCAGACAACAAGTGATCACGTATTGAGCAACCAGGAAGAGCGAGCGGCTGCCTATCTTGTTTTTTCCGGGTGTGATTCCTTGCAGTGAACGGATGGTTTGCCGGTAGCTATAGTTGAAAAACGGGTATAGCGTAATGAGTAATGGCAGTCCGATCAGCAGCCCAAGTGTTAATAATAGATTGAAAGTTGCACCGACTGTGGCGATAATATCCAACTGGTTTACCTGTATCGGCTGCGTGATTTCGATGAACACCCATCCGATGAAGAGCGCAATGGCGGTCAGTACCCAATTCTCTGCATATAGTTGGATGAAGAGTTGCATGGGGCGTGCCCCGAACACTTTCTTCATACCCAGTTCCCGCCCACGTTTGATGATGACGACTGAGCTGATATGGATGAAGTTGAACACACCGATGACTAATAGGAGTATGGCCACGAAGGTGAGTATCTTCACACTGTCGGCATTCCCTTGCCGGAATGTATCCTGCCCTTTATCGATGGCTTTATCCATATAGAGCTTGTCGAGAGGCATGACCTGGAAGAAGAAAGATTTGCTACCAGCCTTATGAAAGTTTCCCTTTAGCTTCTCGTTGATCTGCTTGCTGTCGACACCGGGATGCGCAAGAGCGATGCTGAAGTAGTTGACCGGCGGCCAACGCCATTGCAGTGCTTTGGATATAAGCACGTCGAAGTGGAGTGAGCTTTGTGTTTCCGTTTCTCCGATAATGCCTTTGATGGTTAGTATATTTCCGTTGTAGTCAAAGCTTTTGCCCACCGGATTCTCTTTGCCGAACAGTCTTCGGGCGAACTGCTGGGTGACGACGGCTTCCTGAGGAGTACTTAACAATTGTTCGCGATTACCAGCTATCAGCGGGTAATCGAGTATTCGAAGGAAGAACGTATCCGTAGCGAGAATATGTGCCTTGAATAGTTTCTCATCTACCTTAATTTCCGTATTACTGATGGAGACAAAGGAGGTTCTTTGTTCTATCTCCGGAATATCCAGCGGGTTGACGTAATTTTTCTTTAGAAGTGCGTTATCTGTCGTAAAAAGAACAGCTTTCTGTTTCTGGTCTCCCCAGTGGCGTACACTCAGAAACATCCGTTCATGATTCTTATTGAAATGATCGGTCGTCGCTTCACTATAAACATACCGGCTGATAATGATCACGCAGGCGAGGCTTAATGCCAGACCGAGTACATTGATAACGGTATATAAGCGGAAACGCATCAAGGAGCGTATGGCAAGCAGAATGATTTTCATGTCATTAAATTGTAAAGTTCGTTTATTCCGATTTCATTGCTTTAGCCGGATTGGTCTGTGCCGCTTTCCGTATTTGCCAGATCAGTGTCGCCAAAGATATACCGGCTGTAATAAGCAGGGCGACGGCAAAGATCCACCAGGAAACAGGTGCTTTGTGGGCGAAGTCCTCCAGATACCGGCTGATAGCCAGCCAGGCGATCGGTGCCGCGACCAGGAAGGCTATTCCCAATAGCATATAATATTTCAGCAGAAGCATCTTCATCATGGAGAATGTAGTTGCTCCGTTCACTTTGCGGATAGCGATTTCCTGATAACGTTGCTGTACGTCGAACAGGGAAAGTCCGAATAATCCCAGCGAAGAAATAAGGATGGCAATGATCGCAAAAACAGTGTAAATGCCCGTGACCTGTTTATCCTTGTCGTACATATTGCGTACCTCATCCGACACGAAAGTATACTCAAATTCATCCCCTTCCGTCTCTTCATATAATTGTTTCAGATAAGCAATAGCCTCCTGTTCCTTCCCGTCAGGAATATAAGCGATGAAGGGGTGGCGGGGATCGTCTTCATAATAATAAAACATCATCGGCAAGGTCGCTTTGGACAAATGACCGGTACTGAAATCTTTTACGATGCCCACTACGTTGTATTTCGGGGTTTTGTTGAACTCTTCCATCGAAGAGAAAATGAAAGGACGCTCAGCTTCCAGAACCGCATTGTCCGGACTTTTTATATTGAACACTTTTTGTGCCGTCTCATTGATAATGACGTTGCAGTCCGTGTATGATTCGTTTCCTTTGTTCCATAACCGTCCGTCCTTCAATTGGATATTGAAGAGTTTGAAGTAATCATCCGAAACACTTTTGCAGACGATGTCTTTGAATTCTCCTCCCGGCACTTTGATGGGAGTCGTATAATGCGTGTCGCTGCACGGCGGTTCACCGAATATAAAAGGATCGAATAGGGGGGAAGTACTTATTCTCTGGTGGATTAACTTAGCCTTCCGCCGGGCTTCTTCCGCCTCTTTTTCGGAATTGGGTGAATGCAGGAGCTGTGCTTTCAGGATGTGTTCCGTCCGGTATCCCAGGTCTGCATTCAGCATGAAGTTCAGCTGCTTGATAAAGAAGATGGAAACGACGATCAGTGTGATGGTGATTGTATATTGCAACCCGAGAAAGATGGAACGGGATACGGTAGACCCTCCGCTCCGGTTGATGGAACGCAACGAAGTGATCGGCGCAGAATAATTGTAACGTATGAACGGATAGACCGATGTGACGACCGGCAGCAGGAACAGTATCCCTAATGACAACAGGATACTGAATGACATGTTGGAGATGAAGGGTATCCCTAAAAGTCCGTTGACAAAATCCCGGCTCAGTTCAATGAATATCCAGGCAATGAAAAGGGCGATGGTAGTCATAAACAGATTCTCCAGGTATAGCTGCACGGCTACCTGCCTGATGTTTGCTCCGAATACTTTCTTCATGCCGAACTCCCGGGCACGTTTCAGCATCAACACGGTATAAATATTCACAAAATTGAATACACCGACAATCAGCAACAGCATGGCAACGATCGATAGGATGACGATATGGGAATGATTCCCTTTTTGGCAAGCGTCGTAGTAACAGCGTATCTGTTTGTCGAAATAGAATTTCTTTAACGAATATAGCTGCATGCGGATACCTGATCTCCAGGATTGTACGTCCGTATAATGATCCAGCCGTTTATTGAGCGCGTCTGCATTCGTGTTGGGTTTGAGGCGCACCAGCTGGGTACTAAGTCTTCTCCAGTTCTCTTGTAGCCCTGCTGATACCAGCAGGTCGAACGGGTAGGATACGTGTGTCCCCGGTTCATCGAGGATACCAGTTACGGTCGCGATGTTTCCGGAAGCATGTACGATCGTTTTGCCTATCGGATCGGTATCCCCAAATACTTTTCGGGCAAAATCCCGGGTCAGTACTGCCTCATCCGGTTGGGTGAATAACGTATTGCGACTGGACCTCAGGATGGAATAAGTGACTATTTTCAGATAGTTGCTGTCTACTGCCAGTAGCCTGACATTGAATTTCTTGTCATTATAGCTGATCCTGTCTTGAGCCATAGGGATAAACGTACTGCTTATTTCCACGGCTGCCTCGGACTCTATATCCGGGAGTGCCTCGTCTGAACGGCTGGCAATAAAAGGTTGTTTGTCAGTATTACGATCCAGTACGGTATAATAAACCCTGTCCAGGTCTTTGATAAAATGGTCGGTGTTGACCTCCCTGTGGATGTATCTGCATAAGATGATCACACATGCCAGGCTCATCGCCAATCCGAGGATGTTAATTAGGGTATAGAGTCGGAAACGGCTCAATGAGCGTATGGCAAGTAATATTATTTTCATGGTATCTGCTTTTCTTCTTTTTTTATTTCAGGATCAATTCTTCTGCATCGCCAAAAGTACTATATCCGGTGACAATAACCTTGTCGCCTGCTTGTAATCCGCCGGTGATCTCATACTGCTGCGGATTCTGGCGTCCGATGCTGATATTTACTTTGCGGGCTTTTGTACCGGCTTCATTCAGCTTATAGATCCACTGGCCGCCGGTAGTCTGGAAGAAATCGCCCCGAGGGATGACCAGTGCCTCTTCCGGCTGTCCCAGTTCGACCTGTACGCGGAAACTCTTACCGATACGGACATTATCGGGAGATTCGCCGGTGAAGACGAGGTCGACATCGAAATTACGGTCTTTTACTTCCGGTACAACTTTGGTGATACGCAGCGGATACTTCTTTCCCTGCCAGGTAATCGTTGCAGGAAGACCTGTCGTGATGCGGTCGATATAATATTCACTGAGTGAAGTATGAATCTTGAACTGGTCGAGTACCTTGATCTCGGCAATAGCTTCGGTGCTTTGTACCTGCTGTCCCGGAGTTACTTTAACGAAACTGAGCTGTCCTGCCAGCGGGGCACGGACGATCAGGTTCTCCATACGTTCCTGGGCACGGTCGAACTTCTTTCGTTCCCGTTCCAGGTCGTTCTTCATCAGTTCACGGCGGAGGATCGTAGCGGCACTGTCGTGGCGGAGACCTTCCAGTTGCAGGGCCGTACTTTGTGTTTTATATTCAAATTCATCGCGCTGTACTTCCAGTTGTGCCTTGCTTTTCACACCCATACGGAACTCCTCTTCATCGAGGGCAAAGCTCTTTTTCAAGCGGTTCAGTTCGTAGGTCGTTTGCAGTGTCTGTTTCTGCAGATCCAGGCTTTTCTGTTCCATCTCTATCTCTTTTTCCTGGTAAGAGATCAATTGTTTTTCCCATTCGTCGCGCTGGTCGTCGATGGTACGTATCAGGTCCGGGTTGTTCAGGACCAGGATGGTGTCGCCCTTATCCATCATCGTTCCTTCTTCAGCAACGATACGCTCGACACTACCGGCTTCCCGGGCATTTATCTGGATGGTCAGAATGGGCTGGACGACACCCTCCACATCGACATATTCGAGGAATTTATCCGCCAGTGCTTCACCGATGATGAGGTTGTCGGCTTCCGTGCGTAGTTTCCTTCCTCCCGAGGCAACGATAGAAACGTACACTAAAAGGATAATAAAGGCTGCACCTCCGGCAATATGCCAGCGATAACGGTAATATACGGGTTTCTTTTCAATAGGTTTATCCATTATCTTATTTCATTAATTGTTCGTAATCGAATGTCAGTTCTCTGTTTTTCTCGAAGTCGTATCCGGTCATGCTGCGCAGGCCGTAATAGAGGCTCCAGTAATTATATAAGGCAGAGATGTACTCTCGTCGTGCCCGATCTTTTTCGCTGATAGAAGCGTTGAGGTCGAGAATACTTGATTTACCGAGGATGTATAACTTTTGTGCCACATCGTTTCTGCGTTGAGCCGTCTGATCTGTCTTTTGTGCGATGGTCACTTTATCAGCTTGCAGATTAAACTGTTTGACCATCTTGATGACGTTCAGTTCGAAATCGTTGCGTGACTGTTCTACTTCCGTGTATGTCTTGTCTCGGTTACTGAGAGCTACTTTTACCTTTCCTTTACCGACACCCCAGTCGAGGATCGGGATGCGTATACCCAGGGTGACCAGTTGCTGGTCTAGCGGATTCCGATAGGCCTCTTTCAGTTTTTCATTGGTCTGTGTCAAACCGAATTGCATATAAAGGTCGGCTTTGAAACCGCGTGAGGCTTTTGCCTGTGCCACGGCGCTTTCACTTTCCAGACGGCGACGTTGCAGATATTCAGGTTCGGGGTTATTGGCGTAGGCCAGTTCCAATGCCTGTTTTACTTCAACGCTGAAATGAGGTATTTCTCCGTTGACATCGGCCACTAGTTCGGAGGCGTTGTTGATGCCCAGATAACTACGTAGCGATTGGATGCAGTCGTCCACTTCGATGCGGGCATTCATCACATTGGTCTGTTCGGTCAACAGGTTCAGTTCCAGTTGCAACATTTCGTTTTCTGTGATTGTACCTATATTATACCGTCCTTTGGCATATTGGAACAGGGTGTCGGCATTCGCATAGTTGTATTGTGCGATCTCCCAGTTAGTTTGTGCGGTAGCCAGTTGGAAGAACTGTTGGGTTGCTTGTGCGGCAACCAGTTCAAGTGTTTCCACCAGATTCTTTTTGGATTCGGCATAGCGGATAGGTTCGACTTTTCGATCCCACTTGAACTGATTGTATCCAAACAGGTTTTGTTCATATCCTATTACTACCGGTGTACTGTTATATGAACTGGTTTTTTCTGAAAACAGGTCCAGCCGTTGTAAAGCGGTTTTTACGAAGAGGCTACCCCCGGTAAACGGAATATTCTGGTTGATCGTTAAACCGGCATCTATCATTAACTGATTGCGATGTACGAAACTTTCCCCTCCGTCGGGCAAGGTAACCGAGCTGATCGACCGGTTCAGCGAAGGATCGGAGGTGAAAGTAAGACTCGGCAACATGTTTGCCCGGTAGGAACGCCAGTTCCAGTAAGAAGCCCGGAAAGAATGGCGGGCGGCGATGGCCTGGGGAGATTGCTCCTGGGCGATGCGTACTGTCTCTGACAAGGTCAGGTGTAGTGTATCCTGCGAGTGAGCCGGGAAAGTGGCCAGTGCGGCAAGGAGTATGGATACTATGTAACTCTTTATCTGTTTCATGCCAAATAGGATACAAATAGTATGCCATGTTTGTAATCTGCTGATTTGTAGAAAGTAATAGTTGGATGTTTCTTCTTTTACAGTGCGTGAGCGCACGAAAAACGTTCGTATTCGCACACACATGCAACTACTTTTATACGTATCTTTACAACCAAATCAGATACAGGAATGAAACAAGGGAAGATATTGATCATCGATGATAATGAAGATGTGCTTTTTGCATTGAATCTGTTGTTGGAACCTTATGTCGAACAGATACGTGTAACGACACAGCCGGAACGGATCGAGCATTTTATGGAGAGTTATGTGCCCGATGTTATTTTACTGGATATGAATTTCCGGCGGGATGCTATCAGTGGGCAGGAAGGTTTCTTCTGGCTTGAGAAGATAAAAAAGACTGATCCGGACGCCGTCGTTCTTTTTATAACCGCTTATGCAGACACCGAAAAGGCAGTACGTGCCATCAAAGCCGGAGCTACCGATTTTATACCCAAACCCTGGGAGAAAGAGAAGTTGCTTGCCACCTTGTCCGCTGCCCTGAAACTCCGTGAGAGCCGTACCGAGGTGCGGTCGCTGAAGCGTCAGGTCGCTGCTCTTGAAAGCTCGGAAAACGATGGGTTTGAGATTATCGGTGAAAGCAATGCCATGCAGGAGATATTCACGACCATAGAGAAGCTGCGCGATACCGATGCGAATATCCTGATACTGGGAGAGAACGGCACGGGCAAGGATCTTGTGGCGCGTGCTTTATATCATCATTCGCCGCGTAACAACCAGGTCTTTGTCGGGATCGACCTGGGGAGTATTCCCGAACAGCTTTTCGAAAGCGAACTGTTCGGATATGAGAAAGGAGCCTTTACGGATGCCCGCCGCGATAAGCCGGGACGTATGGAGGTGGCAACCGGCGGTACACTGTTCCTCGATGAAATCGGTAACCTGAGTATGCCCATGCAGGCCAAATTGCTGACAGCCATAGAAAAACAGCAGATCACCCGTTTGGGTGCAACCCGTCCGATCTCTATCGATGTCCGCCTGATCTCGGCAACCAATATGAATATTCATGCGATGGTAGGGCAGGGAACTTTCCGCCAGGATTTACTATACCGTATCAATACGATCGAACTGCATATTCCCCCATTGCGGGAACGTGGTAATGATATCCAGCTGCTGGCTGACTATTTCCTGGCACGTTATGCCCGGAAATACAAGAAAGAGATCAGAGGACTGTCGCGTGACGCGCGGAGCAAGTTGCAAAATTATAACTGGCCCGGCAATGTTCGTGAGTTGCAGCATGCGATCGAACGTGCTGTGATTTTGTCTGACGGTACGATGCTGAGACCGGAGAATTTTATGCTGCAGCCGACGGTCTCCAACAAGACTGCGGACCTGGAAGAACTTAACCTGAGTATCCTGGAGAAGGAAGCGATCGAACGGGCTTTGCGGCGTGCCGAAGGAAATGTGACGCGGGCTGCAGAATTATTGGGAATTACTCGTTTTGCCTTGTACCGGAAACTGGATAAGCTGGGCCTATGAAACGTTATATCGTCCCGATAAAGATCCTGCTGATTGTCTTGCTTTCGCTGGCAGTCGCTTTCTTGCTATTGAAAGGTCTTTACTTCACATCGGTTATGGTGGGAGCTATCTTGATTATATTGGCTGTTTCCCTGTACCTGGACCAGCAGAAGGCAATCCGCCGGATGGAACATCTGATAGCGAATATCCATTACGGCGACCTGAATCTTTCTTTCCCGGTACCTTCTTCGGGAGATGCCGAAGCCCAGCTGACCCGTTCGATGAACGAGGCGTTGAATGCATTCCGTTCCCGGCTCTATAATGCAGTGGTAGCGGAGGCAGAAACGGATGCCTGGCAGAAACTGATCCGTGTGCTTACGCATGAGATCATGAACTCGATCGCTCCCATTATCTCCCTGTCGGAAACGGTTACCGAGCGGGCCACTTTGAATGGAATGAATGAACGTGATTATGCAGTTATGCTCCAGGCAATACAAACCATTCACCGTCGTAGCAAAGGGTTGCTCGACTTTGTGGAGAATTACCGCAAGTTGACGCGCATCCCGACTCCTACCATGCAGATATTCCCGGTATCGACTTTGTTCAGCGACTTGCAGAAACTGGTTCCGGCAGAAGGCATACAGGTCGTTTACTCCATTCGCCCGAGCGAATTGCGGTTGTATGCCGATCGGAGCATGATCGAACAAGTCCTTATTAATTTGTTAAAGAACGCGGTAGAAGCCTGTTGTGACAATGAGTTTCCTGAAATCCGCATAGAGGCTTTCAGACGCGACGGCATGCCGGTAATTACCGTGACAGATAATGGCAGCGGTATTGTTCCTGAAGCGTTGGATAAGGTATTTGTACCTTTCTTTACTACCAAACAAGGAGGATCGGGTATCGGATTGAGCGTCTGCCGGCAAATATTGAACCGGCATGGCGGAAATATTACTGTTACTTCAGAGATGGAAAAAGGAACGACATTTACTATGCAGTTCCCCGGTACACGTTCTATCTAAAACTCTACAGAAGTTCCGATATTTTCTGTTTCAGGCTGTCCGGCTTGATTGGTTTGGCTACATAATCATTGAACCCGCTTTGCTTTACGCGTTGCTCATCTTCGGCAAATGCAAAAGCGGTTACAGCAATAATAGGTATGACCGTGTTGTCCTCACGTATTTCCCGGGTAGCCTGGTAACCGTCCATGAGCGGCATTTTGAGGTCCATCAGGATCATGTCCGGATGATATTTCTTATACAGTTCTACAGCTTCCTGCCCGTTCCACGCATGGATAAGGTTGTATTCTTTTAATATGGCTTTTATATAAATGTAATTGCTTTCATTATCCTCGGCTATCAGCAAAGTCGCCTTTTTACTGTCACTGCCGGTAGAAGCATTACTCTGTATTTCAATTCTGGCTGGTCCGGGAACCGCCATATGCGACTCTTCGATCACTGAATCAGGCAGTGTGAACCAGAAAGTCGATCCTTCTCCCAATTCCGATTCCACACCGATCTCTCCTTCCAGCTTCTGCACGATCATCTGGCAGATAGACAGCCCGAGTCCTGTCCCCTGTGCGAAATTATCCAGTTTGACAAAACGTTGGAAGACACTGTCCTTGATGCTTTTATCAATACCGCACCCCGTATCGGTTACGAAGAATTTCAGTTTGTTTTCTTTATGTTTGTATCCGAAACGTATGCTTCCTTCTTTGGTGAATTTGATCGCATTGTTAATGAAGTTGGTCATAACCTGCGACAGGCGGTTTTTGTCGGTCCTGATAATGCAATGCGACATTTTTTCTGTGAATGAAACCTTTACACCCTCGGCTGCTTTCAGGCGCGATGTTTGTTCTATGTCACATAACAACTGATTGATGTCGACATCCGAGTAGACGAATTCAAGCGTGTTGGCCTCGATCTTTGCCAGGTCGAGAATATCGTTTATCAATTGTAACAGGAGCTCGTTGTTATTGTTGATGATACTGATATATTCTTCCCGTTCTTCCAGTTCGTCAGTCATGGCGAGCAACCCGGAGAAACCGACGATCGCATTCAGAGGCGTACGTATCTCATGGCTCATGTTGGCAAGGAATGCCGATTTCAGGTGGTCGGATTCTTCCGCTTTCTCTTTTGCCAGTCTCAGCTCGTTTTCGGCCAGTTTCTGTCTGGTGACATTCTCTTTTTTGAATACGACACCCAATAAATTGTCTTTCGAGTCTATGATCGGATTGGCAAATACATGCGTATATTCGCCCGGAGCACATTGTTTAGTTAATTCGAAAGGCTTTTTACTTTCCATGGCGGATATCAGTGCACATTCGTCGCAGAAAGGCTTTTGTCCGTTTTTAACCAGGCAACAGTTTGTGGGACCGTATTGGGGTCTGCACGGCATTTTGATCTGGTTTTCCCATTTCACCGAGTAATCCGGTTTGATAAAGCGGATGGAAGACTGTATGTTATTCATAATAATAACATTGTCTTTCTGTATATCCAGCAGTTTGTCTTTCAGCCGGTTGGTTTTGAACAGGAAGAACAGGATCATGACCAGGAAGAGCAATAATACGCAGGCCACGATCAACAGAATCTCGAATCTGTACTTCACGAACAGATTCCCGTCGGTGTTGATCAATATAGAATCATCGGGTAAACTACCTTTTTCAATGTTGAATTCTTTCAGCTTTTTGGCATCGAAAGTGTAGGTGTTAGGTATATTTATCGTCTCTATATCTGTAAGCTGTACCTTTTTTGTCTGGATATCGATAGTCTGCCTGGCCAGATCTTTTCCTATCGGACGGTATTTAGGGATATAACCTCCTATAGCCCAGTGACCGAGTCCGATCGATGTCAGAGTGAAAGCCGGGAGAGTCGGGTTGCCGGACATCATGGTGTAAGTCGCATTACCTACATAATAGCCATCGTTTACATCTACACGCCATGTACCTAACAAGATAACAGTTTCTTTGGGTAGCTTTTTTATTTGTTCGACAATCGTATAAATATTGTTCTTTCGTCCGTCCAGTAAGATCAGGCTTTGCTCCGGAAATTCTCTCAACTCTTTTTTTACCAGTGCCTGCAGGGCGATACCGCCGTAGCTGTTGTCTGTTATTAATGCGAAATGTTTTGTCGCAGGATAAAGGTCCAGGGCCAGTTTAAGGTTCTTTTTTATATCGTAATTATAGGTAAATCCCGTGAGATGATATCCTTTGTCGGCATAACTTTTGATATCTATGCTTTCCGGCTCCCATTCACTCATCCTGGTACTGGAGTCCGGCAGTATGACGGCATTGCTGCTGACCATACCGCATATGACAGGTATGTCTATCAGAATCGGATGGTCTTGTGAGAGGTAGGAAGCCCATCCTTCTTGCCCTAAGATAACTATAATCTGCGGAGTATTTTCGTTCTTGTATTTTTCCAGCAAGGTTTCCATTTTTTTCTTCCACAAAGGAGCCTCCGGCAAACTTTTGCAGTTCATGTTTTCGATGATGACCGGTGCGGTGCCCCCCAGACGTTTGTATTCCTCCATAAATTCGGAGATGTTCTGAGTCGTATTGCGGGTGTCCGGGTTATAGGAGCTAATGATAAGAATGGGGTGGGTATCCTCTTCAGCATGACATGGGATAGTCAACGATAAGCATACAAGTATAAACAATATTCGTATGTGGTGTATTCTATTTCTTAAAGTTGTATTAAACATTGATACCTTATCTGTTACAGTCCTTAATCCCGGCTACAAAAATAGACATTATTTGTGAGGTATGCAGAACTATGGCAAAGAAAAACGCAAGAAAATCAAGGGTATCATATTTCAATCATGATGCCGATGCTGGGTAATAAGGTCCCAGTCATACGTTCTACAGGCTTCAGTTCATACCGTTGTTCACCCCTGGGAGCTTCGGGATTTACGATCTTTCCCGTTTTTATGTATACATCCTGCTCTTTGTATTTCGAATTAAGTACATTTTGCAGGTCGATATAGAAGCCGAGCATGATTTTGTTCAGGTAAAACGTCTTGTCCACACGCAGGTCCAGCTGGGTAAACGGTTTCAGGCGCTCGCTGTTGAAGCGGCTGTAATCGTAGTAAAGGCTACCGCTGGCATCCCACGCTTCCACATAACTGCTCTTTTCTACGTCGTAAGGAGTATAGGGAGCACCGCCGACTACCCGGAGTTTGGCTCCTATATCCCAGTTACGGGGGAGGGAATACGTCCCGCTGAATGTGAAGAGGTGCTTATTGTCCCAGGCAGAAGGCAGGTATTTGCCTGTATTTCTGCCGTCCTTAAATTCACTTCTCACATACGTATAGGAGGCGATGAAGGTAAGCCCTTTATAATTGTACCAGCGTCCCATCAGCTCCATCCCGTAGGCGCGTCCGGTAGCTGTGGAAGTAACGGCTTCATTTCCCAGTACACCGTAGTCGGTCCCTTTGGAGGCGAGCGGAATGCTGTCGATGACCGACATCGGGTAACGATTATAATGCTTGTAGAATCCCTCAGCCGTGAATTTCAGATAAGAAGAAGGGCGGTATTCCAGTCCGAGACCCGCCTGGTCGCTGCGGATATATTGCAGGCCGTTGGACTTATTGATATAATTGCCGTTATTGTCTTTGAAACCCATCACGGTGTAAGGAGGAAGCTCGTAATAACGTCCGGCATTGGCATTCAGGTAAACGTCCCCGGCAATCCGGTAGGAAAGTGACAGGCGCGGGGACAATTGGTCGAGCATGTTATTCATTTCGGATGAATAATTGCTGGCATCCGTACGAAGTCCCAATGATGCGGTAAAACGCTCATTGTCGCTTTCATAGATGGCAGTGGCATATAATCCCCATTTCCATATCCCCAGGTCGGTCCGGTAGGTAATCTCGTAGGGATTGGTCGTAAATTGTTTCTGAAAAGTGTGATTGGTATATTCCGAGTAGTCGACGTTGCCGCCTACCTGCAATTGTATGTAAGGGAGACGGAAGATATTCTCACTGCGGAATTTGTTCTCGATCTCGTCCGAACGGTAATTCAGCGTCAGGTTATCTGGCGTACTTTCGTCATTATCACGATATTTGATGTTTTTGTTGTTCATCTGGCTGCGGCTGGCGATCAGCGAATAGATATTTTTTCCTGCATAATGCTTGTAGACGGCTCCCAGCGTATAGGTCTTTTGCTTGACAACCGGCAGGTAAGCCAGGATATACTGGTTCTTCTCGCTCATGTCTTTCATTCCGGTATTCAGTTTCATATCGTCGATAGCTCCCAGACCGAGAAATGTCAGTTCGTTTTTCTTGTTGAAAGAATGTTTTATCTTGAACTGTGCGTCCGTGAAGGTCGGCAGGAAAGGAAGCCCGATCATATCGAACAGGAATTGCAGGTATGACCGCCTGACGGATACCTGGTAAGTCGTTTTATCTCCCATAGGTCCGTTGACTGACACCCCTATATCGGAAGCTCCCAATACGCCGCGTAAGGAGAACTTTTCCTTATTCCCGTCCTGTAGTTTGAAATCCAGTACGGAGCTCAGCGCGTTTCCCCTGGCTGCCGGAAAAGCTGCCGAATAGAAATTCACTTCACGTATGAAATCCGGATTAATGATCCCGACCGGTCCGCCTGAAGCCCCTTGTGTGGAGAAATGGTTGATATTCGGAATTTCTACCCCATCCAGGAAAAAACGGTTTTCTGACGGTCCCCCGCCTCTCACCATCAAGTCATTTCGGAATGCAGCCGTCGAAGCCACTCCGGGAAAAGACTGGACGACGCGTGATATATCCCGGTTTCCGCCGGCACTCTTTTCAATCTCTTTAAATCCTATGACGCGCAAGCCGAGCGGACTTTCAGCCGTTTTACGGAACGGGGAGGCGACGACGCTCACTTCCTGCAGGCTTTCGCTGGCAGGTTCCAGCTCGATCGGGAAAAAGATGTCTTTATTGGCGACGCGGAATTCTGCCGTTACCGTCGGTTTATATCCCAGAAACGAAGCTTGCAGGCGATAGCTGCCGGGCGTGATTCCGGTTATTTCAAAATGGCCGACAGAGTCGGTGGCTGTACCCTGTGTCGTATTCCATATGATCACGGTTGCGTAGGGAATAGGTTCCCCGCTGGCGGCTTCTTTTACTATGCCTTTGACGGAATAGGTTTTTTGTGCTGTCATTACCAGCGGACAAATCACGGAGAGTAGGATGGAGCAAATGAATTTCCAGTACATCAGACTATTTTTTTACAAAGATAATATTTTCTCTACCTTTGCAATATTAATAGAGATATATCGTGGAACAGAATCATATCAATCGCGAATTGCAGCAGACAGCCGACGGCAGTCATACTTTATTTATCCCGGAAATGGACGAACACTACCACTCAGTGAACGGGGCGGTACAGGAGTCGCGCCATGTTTTTATTGAAGCCGGATTGCATCATCAGACCAAAAAAGATATTACCGTCTTCGAAATCGGTTTCGGGACAGGGTTGAATGCCTTCCTGACCTTGCTGGATGCGGAAGAGAATAACCGTTCTGTGAATTATTACTCTGTCGAGCTTTATCCGCTAGCCCCTGAATTGGTCGGGGCATTGAACTACGGAGACATGATCTGTCCGGAAAAGAAAGAATGGTTCGGCGCGTTACATGCCGCATCCTGGAATGAAGCGGCAAAGATTACCGACCGTTTCACTTTGCATAAGATACAGGGGGACAGCAATACCTGCCAATTACCCGAAGACATCGACCTCGTCTATTTCGATGCCTTTGCCCCGGACAAGCAGCCGGAGATGTGGAGCCAGGAGATATTCGATAAAATCTATGCGCATACGTCGGAAGGAGGGATCCTTACCACCTATTGTGCCAAAGGAGTAGTCCGCCGTATGATGCAGAAGGCCGGGTATTCCGTTGAAAGAATACCCGGCCCTCCGGGAAAGCGCGAAATGCTGCGCGCTATGAAATGATTATAAAAGAGCGTCGATCTTAGCAACAAAAACAGGCTTCTGAGCTGCGCCTACCTGTTTGTCTACCAACTTACCGTCCTTGAAGAACAATACGGTCGGGATATTGCGGATTCCAAACTGACCGACAACGTCGTTGTTGTTGTCTACGTCCATCTTACCGATTGTAACGCGTCCTTCATATTCGGTTGCCAGTTCATCGATGATCGGGCTGACCATGCGGCAAGGACCACACCATTCTGCCCAAAAGTCAAGGACCATAGGCTTACCTGAGTTTACTAACTCTTCAAAATTTGCATCTGTAACTTCTAGTGCCATAATTGTATATCTAATTTAAATTGTTCCCTTTTGCGGTGCCAAAAGTACTAATTCTTTCTGCACCGTACAACTTTACCCGTTAATTTTGAAATCAATATTCTCATTCTCCTGCAGGAATTCAACCAGCTTGCTTGTCACGTTCAACCGGATATTCTGTGAGAAGAAATTCTGTGCGATATTGTGTTCTCCGTCCACTACTCTGAAATATAACAGGCTCTGACCCGGATTGTTCTTGATCAGCACCGATAATTCATTGACTGTAGGTTCGTCAAGGTCATGTATCGGCAGGGTAATGCTGATCTTCTCGATCAGCTTGTCTTTCTCGTCCTGCAACAGGCGGATCGAGCCGATATTAAAATCGAGCTCGTTCTCATTCCAGCGGCGTGGTTCCACGCGGGCGGTGATAAGCAGGTACATACCCAGTTTACAGTATTTGCTGTACTCTATATAGTTGTTGCCGAACAAGGCGATCTCGCCGCTACCGGTAAAGTCCTCTATCTTGACTACCCCGTAAGGCTTGCCCGTCTTGGTCATCCCTTCCCGGAAATCGGTGACGATGCCGCCCAGCAGTATCTCGCGCCCTTTCAGACTTTCCCGGTCGCTGAGTTCTGCCATACCCGTGTTGCATACATACGTCAGCACGATACGGTATTCATCCAGCGGGTGGGCGGAAAGATAAATGCCGACCAGTTCCTTTTCTTTGTTCAGGCGCTCCAGGTCGCTCCAGCGCTGGCATACCGGAATTTCCGGTTTGGCGATGGCAATCGAAAGGTCGTCGCTGCCGAACAATGAATTGGCTGCCGTGCTCTTGTCCATCTGGTATTTGTTGCCATAGCGTACCAGCGTATCCAGGAAAAGTTCCCCTTTCCCTGTCTCCCCGAAGAACTGTTCGCGTTGTATGCCGAAGTTGTCGAATGCACCCGCCAAAGCCAGCGATTCGATATTCTTCTTGTTACAGGCGGTCAGGTTCACCCGCTCCACAAAATCGAAAATGTTTTTGTACGGACCGTTCTTCTTCCGCTCTTCGATAATATTCTGTACAGCCGATTCTCCGACACCTTTGACGGCTCCCAGCCCGAAGCGGATGTTCTTGTCCTTGTCTACGCTGAATTTCAGGATCGACTCGTTCACATCCGGGCCTAATACCTGGATACCCATCGCCTTGCATTCGTCCATGAACTTCGTGATATCCACGATATTCGACAAACTTCGGCTCAGTACGGCAGCCATGTATTCCGAAGGATAGTTCGCTTTCAGGAAAGCTGTCTGGTAAGCGACCCACGAATAGCAGGTGGCGTGACTCTTATTGAAAGCATACGACGCGAACTTTTCCCAGTCTCCCCAAATCTTTTCCAGCGTTTCCGGTTTATAACCGTTTGCTTGTCCACCAGCCATGAACTTCGATTTCAGGTGGTTCATCTTTTCAATCAGTTTCTTACCCATCGCTTTACGGAGGGCATCACTTTCACCACGGGTAAAGTTGGCCAGCAAACGTGACAGAAGCATGACCTGTTCCTGATAGACGGTGATACCGTATGTATCTTTCAGGTAACGTTCCATCACCGGTATATCGTATTTGATTTCTTCCTTTCCCTGTTTACGGGCAATGAAAGAAGGGATATAATCCATAGGGCCTGGGCGATACAGGGCATTCATGGCAATCAGGTCTTCGAATTTCGACGGCTGCAATTCTTTCAGGTATTTCTGCATACCGGCGGATTCGAACTGGAATGTTCCGGTTGTTTTTCCTTCGCAGTATAACTTGTAGGTGGGTGGATCCTCCAGGCTGATATGGTCGATATCAAGCTCCTCACCGGTAGTCAGCCGTATGTTTTCGATGGCTTCCTTGATGATTGACAACGTTTTCAGTCCCAGGAAGTCCATCTTGATCAGTCCGGTCTCTTCGATCACCGATCCTTCATATTGGGTCACCAGCATTTCTTCGCCGGTTTCCTTGTCTTTCGCCGTACTTACCGGAACGACATCGGAAATATCGTAACGCCCGATGATAACGCCGCAGGCATGCACGCCCGTGTTACGCACGTTGCCTTCCAGCATCTGTGCATATTTTAATGTATCGCGTGCCAGCGGATCATTACCGGTGGCGGCTTCTTTCAGCTCGGGCACATAGTTGATCGCATCTTTCAGCTTGAACTTTTTCATGTCCGGTATCTTGTCCGGTACCAGCTTCGCCAGCCGGTTCGATTCGGAAAGCGGAAGTTTCTGTACGCGGGCAACGTCCTTGATGGCTGATTTGGTTGCCATCGTACCGTATGTAATGATATGTGCTACGCGGTCGGCTCCGTATTTTTCCGTTACCCAGCGCAATACCTCGCCGCGTCCGTCATCATCGAAGTCGGTATCGATATCGGGGAGGGAGATACGGTCGGGGTTCAGGAAACGTTCGAACAGCAGGTCGTACTTGATCGGGTCGATCTTGGTGATCCCCAGGCAGTAGGCCACAGCCGAACCGGCAGCCGAACCACGTCCGGGACCTACCGATACGCCCAGTTCTTCGCGGGCTGCTTTAATAAAGTCCTGCACAATAAGGAAGTATCCGGGGAACCCCATTGTCTTCATAATGTGCAACTCGAAATCCAGACGTTCCCTGACTTCTTCCGACAGATCTTCGCCATAGCATTCTCTGGCTCCGTCGTAGGTCAGTTTCTTCAGATAGTCGGCTTCCAGCTTGATACGGTAGAGTTTGTCGTATCCGCCCAGCTTCTTGATCTTATCTTTGGCATCTTCTTCGCTCAGGACGACTTTGCCGTTCTCGTCGCGTGTAAACTCTTCGAACAGATCCTGTTCGGTCAGCTTGGCGCGGTAGGATTCTTCGGTTCCGAATTCTTCAGGTATGGCAAATGTCGGCATGATAGGACCGCTGTCGATGGAGTAGAAGTCTACTTTGTCGGCTATCTCAAGCGTATTGCTGAGTACTTCGGGAATATCGGCAAAGATGGCGTTCATCTCGGCGGTCGTTTTCATCCATTCCTGTTTGGAATAGCGCATACGGGTCGGGTCGTCGAGGTCTTTGCCGGTACTGAGGCAGATCAGGCGGTCGTGTGCCTCGGCATCTTCCTGGTTGACGAAATGCACATCGTTGGTGGCGATCAGCTTGATATTGTGTTTGTGAGCCAGTTCGATCAAGACCTTGTTCACTTCCTGCTGTTTGGGATACGTGGTGCAGTCGGCATTCGGATCGTGTGTCTCGTGCCGTTGCATTTCCAGGTAATAGTCTTCGCCGAACAGGTTCTTGAACCAGAGGATCGATTCTTCCGCCTTGTCTATCCGGTCATGCATGATATGCTGTGGAATCTCACCTCCGAGACAGGCGGAACAGACGATCAGGTCTTCGTGATATTTTTCCAGCAGTTCGTGGTCGATACGCGGACGGCCATAGAAGCCTTCGGTCCATGAGATGGAGACCATCTTGATCAGGTTTTTATATCCCCGCAGGTTTTTAGCCAGCACGATCAGGTGGTAACCGCTACGGTCTTCCTTGGTTGACTTGTTATGCCGTCCGTTGCGGGCACAATAACACTCGCATCCGATGATGGGCTTGAATATCTTTTTCTTTTCAGCTTCTATCAATCCCGGGATTGCTTCTATCCGAGCCTGTTCGTCAGCCGTAAGTTCTTCTTTCGCCTTCAGCGTCTTCAGTTCCTTTTCAAGATCCTTGATAGCTCCGAGCGGCTTACCGTTCTTCTTGGAAACTTTATTGAAGAACTCTTTTATACCGAACATATTCCCGTGATCGGTCACTGCAATCGCGTTCATGCCGTCTTTCTGTGCCTTGTCTATCAAAGCATCGATAGAGGCTTGCCCATCCAACAGGGAATACTGGGTATGGACGTGTAGATGTATAAATGGTTCCATATATGATTCTTTAATCTCGACCTTACAAAGATACTATTTTTGTCTGGAAGAGTGGCGATTTAATTGACAATTGATGAATTTGGTAAGGGCGGGTTTTATCCCACCGCCCTTACGATAACTTCAGCCTGATCCTAAGGGACAGGTGTAAATAGAGTGTGATCCCTTTCCTTGCCAGGCGGAGCAGCAGGGCTAGGATAGGTTTGAGTGACGGTAGTTGCTTCATCATCTGTCGATGGTTTAAAGTGAAACAAAAAGTTCAGCAATGCAAGAATAAATTCGATGATTCGTTTGAATTTGGACATCTTTTTTTAAGTTTATAAGTGAATGATTTAAAGAAAGGTTACTCAATGACCGGACGGTCATCTTCCCCGTCGCTTCCGGATTGTTCCGGTTCCTTGCCGATGCGTTCGAGGCTGACCTTTTCGATCATCGCCCGCAATTTCGTGCCCGGTGTGAAGATGATCTTCGGCTTGCGGATCATGCTTGCCTGAAAATCCTTTTCTGCAACCGTTCCCGAGCTGCCGATCGAGAGGCGGAAATTCCCCAGCCTGCCCAACTGTACGACCTCGTTGCGCAGCAGCGATTCTTCCATGGCACGCAGCAGCCCGCGCACCACCAGTGAAACATCGCCGTCGCTCGCCGTCGAACGATCGGCTACCACGTCACAGATCGAATCGAAATCCATTGTGCCGCTGACCGGAGCCGAGGCATAATACCGCTTGGCATCCGCTGCCGCTCCTTTTGTAAGGTCCTTTTTCTGGACCAGCTTGTACTTTACTGACATACTTTTAAATGTTTAAGGGTTAGTGTAATAAGTAGCTCTCTTTGAACTACATTACAAAGATAATATATGCTTTGTTTCTCACCGGAAGCTGCCGGATGGTAGGGAATGATCAGTATGTATTTCTTTTTCTGTAAATAGTTGTCTTTCGGAGGATAACGTATGGATATTATACGTATATTGTAGTCACTTAATTGTCTAAAAAATAAAACAGTATGGACGGTAAAAAAAGAGAAATGTCTCCCTGGGGGAGAGCGTATGGGGTAACGGAATTTGCCCAATTGTATTTTCCGGGTCAGACACCGGTGATTGCCTATAAACGTATGTGGGAATGGATACGCACTTCCCGCGGGCTGAAAGCGAAGCTCGAAGCCGCAGGATGGGTAAAGTTTCAGAAATTGTATACGCCGAAGCAGGTCTCCGTATTGATAGACCATTTGGGAGAACCCTGATCAGGTGTCATTAAAAATTTGTTTCATGAGTGAATTGAAAAAACAACAAGTGGAATGCTCATTCTTTGAATCGGCATTCAAGACAGCGGTCTGCGCAACCATCTTTTTGGATGATTACCTTGCCGGAGTAAAGAACGGAAAGCACAAGGCTGCCGTCGAACGTTTGCGCGGCTATTTGGCAGCCCACGATGCGGAACATGCCGAGAGCACGAAGAAGCGTCTGCCCCTGCTGGTGGCGGGCGGCGTGATGGAAGGTGGCCGTAAATTGGAGCACATGGTACGTTACAGCCAGTGTGTGCCGATCGACCTGGACGATGTGCCGGGGTCGGCGCTTGATTTTCTGCATCAGGCGGAGGCTCTCGATTATGTGAAAGCGGGACATGTCAGTCCTTCGGGTACGGGTGACAAACTGTTTGTGCTGGTGGATAGCTCTTTGGCGGACCATCAGTCGGCATTCGGGTATGTGAGCCGGATGATCGAACACGACCTTCCGGGCGTGAAAGTGGACATTTCGGGCAAGGACGCCAACCGCGGCTGCTTTGCGGGTTACGATCCGGAGGCTTTCTATAAAGAGGAATCGCGCGTGGTGCATATCCCTGTCGAAGAACTGAAGGCTGAAAAGCAACAGGCAGCTCCGGCAGCCCGACCTTCCGCACATGTGACGGGGCAACCGGTAAAGACGACGTTGTCGAATTATATCGACCGTTTCGAATCGGATAACTCTTTTATGGACGGAGGCCGCCACAGCTATTTGGTGAAGTTGGCTTCGGCGCTGAACAGTGCCGGTTTTGCGGAGTATGAGGTGGAGTCCGAATGCCTGCGCCGCTACTCGGAACCGGGTTTTCCGGAGAAAGAAATCCGGGGCATCGTGGCGGATATCTACCAGCGTTATCGCGGGGCGCACGGATCGAATCCCTGGACTCCACCTGTGCCTCCTTCCAGGCCGGCGAGTCTCAACAGTCTCACAAGTCTCACCCCTCTTCCTGAAAATCCGGCATCTGAAGAATTGTCTCCTATGGGCTTTGATATTGAGCCGGACGAGGCGTGTTTGCCCCACTTCGACAAGGCTGTTCTGGACCGTCTTCCGGGACTGCTTTTGGACGTTCTCAAAACGTCCGGCGACGAGCGTGAATACGATCTGATGGCGATATCCTCGATCACGATGCTTAGTACCGTGTTGCCCGGTGTCAGCGGCATGTTGAAGAAAACACCTTACAAACCTCCTTTCTACACCCTGATCGTTGGTGAATCGGGAAGTGGAAAGGGTTGTATCAGCATGCTCCATAAACTGGTCGACTACTGGCAGGAGTACGTATTGAATAACTCGAAAGCTTTGGTGAAGGAAGCGAAAAAAGAGAAAGAGGCTTATGAGCTTTACAAGGCGCAGCAGCGTACGGGAAAAGCAAAACTCCCCGCTGGTCCTGTCCCCGAAGAGCCCGAACCGGTATATGAAAAGCGGCTTCATATGAGCGGCTATACCTCTACGGCGCGTATGATCGAACAGCTGGAGATAAACAAACCTTATGCTTCGCTGCTCTTCGAGACCGAGCTGGAGTCGGTGAACAATACGATGATGCAGGATTTCGGCGGTTACGGCTATGTCCTGAACCAGGCTTTCCATCATGAGCGGATCAGTTGTTCTTCGAGAACGAACGGGACTTCTTTTGTGGAAGCTCCCGAACTGGGATTCCTGGCAACCGGTACGCCTGCGATGTTGCAGAAGCTGATCCCTTCCACCGAAAGTGGGCTTTACAGCCGTCTGTTGATTTACCGCATTGCCGGTCGTACGGATTATCAGCCGCTGACATCGTCGGACGATACGATGAGCTGTGTGCATTACTTCAACAATCTGGGGTTGCGTGTGCTCGATATGGCGGTACACCTGGAGAAATCGCACACGTTCGTGTCCTTCTCCGATAAGCAGCGTAAACGTCTCGACCGTTACTTTGAACGTGAATATTATAATGTACGCGTATTCGGTAACAGCGACGTGACTTCGGTGGTGCTGCGCCATCGCCTGATTATTTTCCGTATTGCCATGACACTGACGGGGATACGTAAAGGAGAAAGCCGTAGCATGGAGGAAGATATCGAGATTTCGGACGATGATTTCGAAATAGCTTACCATATCGGTACGCGTTGCCTGCGTCATTCGTTGCTGGTGAGCACTAGTCTGAAGCACAGCGATGCGGATCAGCATCACAAATTGCCGGATGCACAGGTCGGCCTGTTCGATGCGATGCCCGATGAGTTTAAAACGGCAGAGGTTTTGACCGAGGCGAGCGTCCGGGGAATCAGCCGTGCGAGCGTATTCCGTATGTTGAAAAATGCCCAGCTATATGGTTTAGTTGAGTTAGTATCAATAGGTTGCTACCGGAAGACGGAAAAAGGCAAGCATGTTAAAAATTGAAAACGGGGGGTGAGACTTATGAGACTCGTGAGACTCATTAACATTTCACCGTCTGAAACCGTTCTTTTCCTGAATGGATGGTAATCGGCTCGAAAACGAGTAGGCATCGGGGTTCTGACGGGTAGGCATCTGTTTGAAAGGTGACCGGCAAAAGGGTCAAAAATGCCTTTTTTGAAAGGGCTCGAAAACTGTATTCTAGGAATTGAATATCAAACATCGAAGGCTCGAAAAAATATGACTAAAATAATCGTTCCTTTTTTCTCGCCAGCAAATTTACGACATTCTTTCAAACCTCCAATCATTTCATCAATATTTTTTCCAAATCTATCTTCTTTCTTATCAACGCATTATAAAAGTGAGTACGAAATTCACACTTTTTGACACGAAGTTAAAAAAGGCTCGAAAACATGACTAGAAAAAAGGAACGTTTAAACTAGTCATTTAACAATTGATGACATTTAAACGACATAGAACAGGACTTTTATATAACACTATTATTAATATTAAATTTATTGATTATGAACAAAAAGTTTTCTACTTTCTTGGTGGCTATGCTTTTAGCAGGCGGGTCACTTTTTAGTGGAGTAAATGCACAAACAACTTTGTTGTCAGGAAACAATTTTACTGCAACAACTGAAGGGGAATATTATATTCTAAGAGTTGTTAGTGGTACGCCAAGTACTGCTCCAGATGCAGGTCAAGTATCTTTAACAGTGAATAAAGGCGAGTTTACTTATGCTGCCGCAGATCAGGTTGCTTCTCAAAATATTTGGAAGGCAGTACCTGTTAAGCAAAATGGAAAAGTGCTAGGTTATTCATTGGTAAATGCAAATGGTGTAAAATTGGCTTTTTCAGAAAAAGTTAACGCAGGCGTTACTTCTTATGAATATAGTACTGATGGAACTATTTCAACTTTTGAATTTAACGGCTTGCAGGTAAAGGCTGTAGGTGTTGATTTGTATTTGGCATGGGATTATACTGCTAACCAACCGAAATTAGTAGCAGTATCTGATATTGCTAATTCAGGGACAAGTAAACCTTGTTACAATTTAGCTTTTGGTATTTACACATTAGATCCTTCAGCAATCACACGTACAGATTTAAATAATAAACTGAAGAGTGGTTTCGGTTTAGGTATTGGTTATCTGAAAGATGGCAAAGCTGATAAGTTTACTGAATACACGCTGAAAGGTGGCGAGGCTTTTGCTGGTACTTTGAAAGCGAACGATGAGATTACTGATAATACAAATCTGGGTGTTACATTTACTGCTTTGGCTGATAATACAGAATCTTATTTGTATAATGCAAATGCTAAGAAGTTTGTTGTATTATTGAATCAGAAATGGAGTAAACAGAATACTGACTTGATTCCTGCAACTGGTGATTTGCTGAAAGGTTATAAATTTGGTTTGATGACAGCAAAAGAGTTGATTGAAGCATTAATAGCTGATGCAAAAGAAACTGATGCTGCTAAAAAAACAATCAAATCTTATGTATTCCGCATCTCACAGCCGAATGTAGTTATTGATGAACCGTTGGAGGTTGCTGTTAAGATAGATACTGAGTGGGCTGAATTATTGGTTGCAGAAGTTGACGGTAGCTATTTGCTGACAACAGCAAAAGCTTCTACTGTAGACAAGAAAGCTGACTATGCATCAACTACTTATGTTAAATTCGGTCAAGGCAACAACTTTGATGCATCTAAATATTATGGATATGCAATCAATATCAAGGGAGTAAAGGGTACTAATAATGGTAAGACATTGGTTCCTAATGCAACAACTGCAACATGGGAAAATGCAGATTATGTAGCTTTCTCTAAACCGGAAGGACAGTGGATCATCACTGAAGATGTAAACGGATTGGCATTGACAAACCGTGAAACGAAAACTGTATCAGATTTTGCAATTGGTTCTTTACGTCATAAATCAGGTGATGTATATTACAGTGATGATAGTGAATATGAAATTACAAAAGTTATTGAATTAGGAGGCGAATCTTTTGCTTATTATGGTAATTATAAGCAAGATGATGCAAACAATGGTAATGCTCAGACATATGCTATTACTTTGGTAAACAAGGTGACTGGTAAACTGAACTACGTAGGTTTCGATGGTGAAGGTAAAGTGGTTTTGACTGACAATGCTGCCGCTGCTATCAACTTCAATATGAAAAAGACGGCTACGACTGACATTATGGGAGACGATGGTAAAATCAAATCCGAAAAAGCAACGGACTTATTCCGTATTACCAATGATATCATGGTTTACAATAAAGACGATGAAGCATGGGAGTTGAAGGAGGATGGAGATACAATCAGCTATTATCGTTATGAACTGGAATATAATGGTAAGTATTTGGCTACATCTGGCGATAAATTGGATTTGATTACAGAATCGGAGACTGTTTCAGCAGACAACTATGTTGTTAAATTCAAAGAAGGAACAACTGTAAATGTTATTAATGTAGAAGATACCGATGCTGATAATGTAACAAATGCAGAAGAATTGTTGGATGAGAACATGCTATACTTTGATTTCAACTATGCAGAGTTGAGACAAGCTAAAAATATCTATAATTGGGTTGCTAATGCTCAGTTGGAAATGTTAGGCAATGCTCCGGCTGTTTATCGTACGATCGCTGCTCCTGACACATTGGAGTTCTTCCGTACAGAATATGCTGATGAGTTCTTGTTCGAACATGGCGAATTCCTGGGTATGACTTACAACCGTGAAAAATATAACCCGTCTATCTTTGTAGATACAGCTTATGTTCGTGGAGAAACAAAGAAACCGTTCTATATGTTGGCTGTAGGTGTAGACAAAACAGATGCTACACAAAAATGCCCGATCTGTGGTAAGGAAGATTGTGAACATGCAGAAGAAATTCCTGGAATGATCGCTGCTCGTTACCTGGTATCATTCACAGACTCTGTGGCTGCTCACCGTGCAGAATTGAACAACAAGTTCTATTATGCAGGAACTACAATGACTAAATTAGGATTTGTTCCGGCTGTACATCATGTAGATACTTTGGTTATCGAAACTCCGTCTAAGAAAGTATTGGTAGGTGATCAGAAGATCAATCCGGCTAAATTCGCTTTCCGTATCGTGGATGCAGAAACAGAAGATTTCGTAATCGAAACAGCTCTTCGTAACAGCTTGTCTGACGCCTCTCAGGGTTACAAGATCGCTTATGTAAAATGGCATAACGGTTGTCCTGTATTGACTGAAAAACTGAATGAAGCTGAAGTCTTCAATGTACGTGAAACATCAGAAACTCCGACAGCTAACGACGAAATCTCAACTGAAAGTGTATCGGTAATTGCTACAGACGGCGCTGTTATCATCAAGGGTGCTGAAGGCAAGAAAGTCGCTATCAGCAATGTACTTGGTCAGACAGTTGCTAACACAATGATCACTTCAAGTGAAGCAACAATCTCTGTTCCTGCAGGTATCGTTGTAGTAGCCATAGAAGGCGAAGCTGCTGTAAAAGCAATCGTAAAATAAGCAATTATTTAAAATCAAATAATTCTAAATTGTTTACCGCGTGGTTCATATTGCATGCAACGCACAAAGAGCCAATTACCCTGCGACAGGCGAACAAGCGGTAGATATTAATACTAAAGTAATGAAATAAAGTTCTTCTGTTCGATCTCTGTGAAGAGCAACAACAGACAAAAAGTAAGTCACCTCGGTTTTAGGGTCGGGGTGGCTTTATTTACTGATATATGTTCTGTTTTCTTTCAATTTGCTGAATCATACGTTAATTTCATGAAATAAGTATCATCGTTAGAAAAAAAAACTATCTTTGCTCGTAGAAAAGAGGATATAGCATGAAAAAAATTGGATTGGTAATAATATTGGTGATGTTGATGGTCTTGCCGTCTGCGGCACAGGTTACCTGGGGGGTACGTGGCGGGTTGGCTTATTCGTCGCTGGTACAGAAGATTGACAATAATTATCAGTCGGGAGCCCGCTTTGGTTTCAGTGTGGCAGGGTTGGCGCAGATACCTTTATATAAGAGACTGTCATTGCAACCGGAAGTCGCATTCGTGCATCAGGGAGGTAATTATCTTTCCAAAATCTCGGATGGAGAGGTGCTGGATCCGGCTTATCCGAAGACGAAATGTAACTATTATTCCATTCTTGTTCCGGTCAACCTGGTGTATACTTTCCAGTTTACCGATGTCTATTTCAGTGTGATGGCCGGTCCGGCTGTCGATTTCTCTCTTTTCGGAAAGATGCGAACTAAAAATGTCGATACCGATATCGTTTTCGGAAAATCGGGCGAGGCAGACCTTCAAACGTTCGACCTGGGAGTAAATCTCGGATTACAGGTTGAATATTCCAATTTCTTCTTTTCCGTATCCGCCCTATGCGGAACCTTAGACCGCCGTACTTCCAAACACGACGGCGAATCTTCCCTTTATCAGAATAATGTCACTTTCTCACTGGGGTATTATTTTAGGAAGTAACTTTATTGAATAAAAAAGCCCTGTGTGTTTACACAGAGCTTTAGCTTGTTATAAAAATTATTTATAAGTTATCCAGCCATCTTTTGCCAGGTTTGGTGTAAAGCCATGCAAGGAAAGCACCAGCTACTACACAACCGATTGTGAAAAATAAAGCTAACCCATTCATATTATTATTGTTTTAATATTTTATTTCCAATATAAGCAAGTATATAAGTTTGTAAAATACCGACACAAATCATATACCAACTCATAAAATCCGATATATCTTTTTGTAAAACTAGCATTTCTCCTAAAACGATAGCTGCAAATGTTAGTTTTGCCAGATCATAGAAGAATTTACCAAGACTTTCTTTACGAATTTTATCCTGTTCCCGTTTCTCTCGTTTTATCTCTTGTTGCTTCTCCCACGTTCCCATATCGCAAATATACAAAATAAATTAGCGATAGGTATCTCATTGATTATAAAAAATGTTTGCCGTACTTTATACCTTCTATCTCTTAGCTGTTCATAATGAAAAAGATGTGTAAATATTTTGTATTTCGAAGAAAAGCCGTACCTTTGCAAGCCGAATATTATCAAATTGTACTAAGGGTTTAGTTTCTAGCACATTATTACGTCAAGTGTCCGTAGTGATAATGACAGCGAAAAAACTAAGCGCTTGTTTTTTAGAGTTATTAATTAATTAATTTATTAAGCAGTGGATACTTTAAGTTTTAAGACCATTTCTGCAAACAAAGCAACTGTAAACAAAGAGTGGGTCATCGTTGACGCTGATGGACAGACTTTGGGACGCCTTTGTGCAAAAGTAGCAAAACTTTTGCGCGGCAAGTACAAACCCAACTTCACTCCTCATGTTGATTGTGGTGATAATGTAATCATTATCAATGCAGATAAAATCGTTCTGACAGGAAACAAATGGAACGATCGTATTTATTTGAGATATACCGGATATCCCGGTGGACAGATCGAGTACACACCTAACGACTTGATGAAGAAAGGTGCTAGTCATTTGTTCAAGAAAGTAGTAAAGGGTATGTTGCCTAAAAACCGTCTGGGTGCTAAGTTACTTGGTAACTTATATGTATATGAAGGAACAGAGCACAAACACGAAGCTCAACAGCCTAAGTCAATCGATATAAACTCACTTAAATAATAACTATGGAAGTAGTAAATGCAATAGGAAGACGTAAAGCAGCAGTTGCTCGCGTATTCGTAAGCGAAGGAACGGGAAAGATAACTATCAACAAACGTGATCTTGCAAATTACTTTCCTTCTACAATCCTTCAGTTCATTGTTAAGCAACCGCTTGCAAAGCTGAATGTTGAAGAACAATATGATATCAAGATCAACCTTGACGGTGGTGGTTTCAAAGGTCAGTCAGAAGCTGCACGTTTGGCTATCGCTCGTGCTTTGATCAAGATTAATCCGGAAGACAAACCTGCGTTGAGAGCAGAAGGATTCGTAACTCGCGATCCTCGTTCTGTTGAACGTAAGAAACCGGGTCAGCCGAAAGCTCGTAAGAGATTCCAGTTCAGCAAACGTTAATGTTATTTGTGAGTTTCTTACAAGGACAAAGCGTTTAGTATCTAAATTGTCGGGATTTCTTTTGCATGTCGACATGCCGGAGGACTACCTGATAGTTGAAAATTAAACAGAAAGTAAACGATTTAAAAAGAAAAAAATGTCAAGAGTTAATTTTGATCAGTTATTAGAAGCTGGTGTACACTTCGGACACTTGAAGAGAAAGTGGAATCCCGCTATGGCTCCTTACATCTTTATGGAGCGCAATGGTATTCATATCATTGATTTATATAAAACAGTTGCTAAAGTAGACGAAGCAGCAGAAGTAATGAAAAACCTGGCTAAGCAAGGTAAGAAAGTACTTTTCGTTGCTACTAAAAAACAAGCAAAACAAGTTGTCGCTGATAAGGCTGCTTCTGTAGGTATGCCTTACGTTATCGAACGCTGGCCGGGTGGTATGTTGACTAACTTCCCGACTATCCGTAAAGCCATCAAAAAGATGACTACTATCGATAAGATGACAAAAGATGGTACATTTGATAATCTGTCGAAAAGAGAAAAACTTCAGATCACTCGTCAGCGTGCTAAGCTGGAAAAGACTTTAGGTTCTATTGTAGACCTGACTCGTCTGCCGTCTGCTTTGTTCGTTGTTGACGTGATGAAAGAACATATTGCAGTTCGCGAAGCCAACCGTCTGGGTATCCCCGTTTTCGGTATGGTTGATACAAACTCTGATCCTAACAACATTGACTACGTGATCCCGGCTAACGACGACGCTACTAAATCAGTAGAAGTTATCTTAGGCGCTATCTGCGAAGCTATGAACGAAGGTCTGCAGGAACGCAAAGCTGAAAAGATCGATACAGAAGCTGCCGGCGAAGGCGAAGGTGCTAAAAGAGAACGCAAAGGAAAAGCTACTGTAAAGAAAGAACGTACTAAGAAAGAAGACGAAGAAGCTCTGAATGCTAACGTTGCCGACAAGTACGCTAAAGAAGAAGAGTAATTTCAATTGAAAATTGAGAATTGACAATTGACAATTCGAATACAAATACAATGGGCAATTGGCTTTTGACAGTAATTGTCAATTGTCAATTGTCCATTGTCAATTTAAAAGAGTATAAACATTAAAATAGAAGGAAATAAGATTATGGCTGTAACTATGGCTGATATTACCAAGCTGCGCAAAATGAGTGGAGCTGGTATGATGGATTGTAAGAAGGCTTTGACTGAAGCTGACGGTGACATCGAAAAGGCAATGGAAATTATCCGTAAAAAAGGACAGGCAATTGCTGCAAAACGTTCTGACCGTGAAGCGGCTGAAGGTTGTGTACTGGCTAAAAAAGACGGTGAATTTGCTGCAACTATCGCTTTGAAGTGCGAAACAGACTTCGTTGCTAAGAACGAAGATTTCGTTGCTTTGGCTCAGGCTATCCTTGACGCTGCTGTGGCTAACAAGTGCAAAACTTTGGACGAAGTAAAAGCATTGCCGATGGGTAAAGGTACTATCCAGGACGCTGTTACTGACCGTAGCGGTATCACTGGCGAAAAGATGGAACTGGACGGCTACAATGTAGTAGAAGGTGCTTATACCACTACTTACAACCACATGGGTAAGAATCAGCTCTGTACAATCGTTGCATTCAACAAGGAATCAGAAGAAGTTGCTCACAACATCGCTATGCAGATCGCTGCTATGAACCCGATCGCTATCGACGAAGCCGGTGTTCCTGAATCTGTAAAAGAACAGGAAATCCAGGTAGCTATCGAAAAGACAAAAGCTGAACAGGTACAGAAAGCTGTTGAAGCTGCTTTGAAGAAAGCGGGTATCAATCCTACACACGTGGATAGCGAAGACCATATGGAAAGCAATATGGCTAAGGGCTGGATCACTGCTGAAGACGTAGCGAAAGCAAAAGAAATTATCGCTACTGTTTCTGCTGAAAAGGCTGCTAACCTGCCGGAACAGATGATCCAGAACATCGCTCAGGGTCGTCTTAGCAAATTCTTGAAAGAAGTTTGCTTGCTGAACCAGGAAGACATCATGGATGCCAAGAAGACTGTTAAAGAAGTAATGAAGGCTGCAGATCCTGAATTGCAGATCCTTGCATTCAAACGCTTTACTTTGCGTGCTGAATAATTTTGCGTTAGCAGAATGATATAAAAAAGGGGTTCCGAAATTATCGGAACCCCTTTTTCTGTTTATAGGATTTGCTTTCTCTTATTTCAGTTTAGCCAAAGCTTCTTTGATACGTTTGATAGCTTCCACGATATTTTCGTCGCTGGTTGCATAGCTCATACGGATACATTCGGGAGCACCGAAAGAAGTTCCGCCTACACAAGCAACGTGTGCGGCTTCCAGGAGATACATAGCCAGATCGTCAGCGTCTTTAATCGTGTTGTTTCCGTCTGTCTTGCCATAGTAGTAGCTGCATTTCGGGAACAGGTAGAAAGCGCCTTCCGGCTTGTTGATCTCGAATCCCGGAACTTCTTTTGCCAGGCTGACGATCAGGTCGCGACGGCGTTCGAATGCTTTGCGCATTTCTTCAACCGGTTCCTGTGAGCCTGTATAAGCAGCTTCTGCAGCTTTTTGGGATACAGAGCAAGGACCTGAAGTATATTGTCCCTGTAATTTGTTTACGGCTTTAACAATCCATTCCGGACCGGCAATGAAACCGATACGCCAGCCAGTCATTGCATAGGCTTTGGAAACACCGTTTACAATAACAGTACGGTCTTTCATGCCATCGACGGAAGCGATGCTGTGATGTTTGCCGATATAGTTGATATGTTCGTAGATCTCGTCAGCAATAACGATGATTTCCGGATGTTTTTTCAATACTTCAGCCAGTCCTGCCAACTCTTCTGCACTGTAGACAGAACCTGTCGGGTTGGAAGGAGAGCAGAGGATCAATGCTTTTGTCTTCGGTGTGATAGCAGCTTCCAGCTGGGCAGGAGTGATCTTGAAATCCTGTTCGATGCCAGCCGTAACGATTACCGGTTTACCTTCAGCCAATTTAACCATTTCAGGATAGCTAACCCAGAACGGAGCCGGAATGATCACTTCATCTCCGGGATTAACCAGTACCAGGATAGTATTACAAACGGATTGCTTTGCTCCATTCGCGCAAGAAATCTGAGTAGCTGCATATTCCAATCCGTTTTCATTCTTCAGTTTGGCTACGATAGCATTGCGTAATGCCGGGTAACCGGGAACCGGAGAGTAACGAGAGAAATTGTCATCTACCGCTTTTTTAGCTGCTTCCTTGATGTGATCAGGTGTGTTGAAATCAGGTTCTCCCACACTCAGGTTGATTACATCGATACCTTGTGCTTTGAGCTCATTGCTCTTCTGAGACATCGCCAACGTAGCGGAAGGCGACAAACTTGCTAAACGATCTGAAACTTGTGTCATGATAGTATGAATTTATTTGATGTTGTGAAGGATATGTCCCATACGTTCTTTCTTTGTCTTCATATAAAACTCGTTATATTTGTTGGGAGTGACTTCGATAGGAACGTTTTCTGCAATAGTCAAACCGTAAGCCTCCAGGCCCACGCGTTTTATCGGATTGTTGGTCATCAGGCGCATTTTCGTGATACCGATATGTTTCAGTATCTGTGCTCCGACACCGTAATCGCGCTCATCAGCCTGGTGTCCCAGGTGCAGGTTGGCATCAACCGTATCCAGTCCTTCTTCCTGCAGTTTATAGGCTTTCATCTTATCCATCAGACCGATACCGCGTCCTTCCTGGTTCAGGTAAACGATGGCACCGCGTCCTTCTTTCTCGATCATCTGCATGGCTTTGTGAAGCTGTTCGCCGCATTCGCAACGCATGGAACCGAAAATGTCGCCTGTCGCACAAGAAGAATGTACGCGAACCAATACGGGTTCGTCGCCGGAGATATCTCCTTTTATCAAGGCGATATGTTCCAGTCCGTTACTTTTCTGACGGAACGGGATCAGATGAAAATGACCGTATTGTGTAGGCATGTCTACCTCCACGCCTTTGTCGACAATCGATTCCGTCTTCAAGCGGTAAGCGATCAGGTCCTTGATGCAAATGATTTTAATATCGAACTTTTTAGCCACTTCCACTAATTGCGGGAGACGCGCCATGGTGCCGTCTTCATTGATGATTTCGATCAGTGCACCGGCAGGGTAGAGACCGGCAAGGCGTGCCAGGTCGACAGCGGCTTCCGTATGTCCTGCACGGCGAAGCACACCGCGTGAACGGGCGCGTAACGGATTCACATGTCCCGGACGTCCCAGATCGGCAGGTTTGGTTTGCTTATCAGCCAATGCGCGGATCGTTTCAGCACGGTCGAACATGGAAACACCGGTTGTACATCCCCCGCCCAGTTTGTCGACTGTTACGGTAAACGGTGTTTCAAGCATGGAAGTGTTTCTGGCAACCTGCATGTCCAGCTCCAGTTCCTGGCAGCGTTCTTCTGTGATCGGGGCGCATAAAACACCGCGACCATATGTCATCATGAAATTTACTTTTTCGGGTGTTATCTTTTCCGCTGCCACAATGAAGTCTCCTTCATTTTCGCGGTCTTCGTCATCTACTACGATCAGGAATTTTCCTTCACGGAAATCTTCAATTGCTTCTTCGATGGTGTTTAATTTGATCTCACTCATATCATTTTAAATTTTTAGTTTCCAAATTACTGATCATATCTTCCAGTTCGCGGCTTGTCTTTTGTACAACCTGTATATCATGGCGCAATAACTTACGCTGGTAGGTGGCGAGCAGATAAACCGGAACTCCTATCGGAAAAAACAGTCCGAATATCAGTCCGACCTTTCCATTGATGTTGGCATTCAGCTGGTTGTATCCTCCGATAACGGGATAATCCATCAGCTTGTTGAGTATCAGATTCTGATCCGAGTTTCCCAGTTCGTCGATGATACCTTCCATTTCTGCAGCCAACTGTTCGGCTGTATGATCTTTTCCTCCCTGTTTCCAGAAAGTAAAATAATTAAGCCAACGCTTATGGTTTTTAAGGTATACGACGCAGTCTTCCGCCAACTTGTCCAGGCGGGGCAGCATAGCAGCATAATCCGGATTGAAGATGATCACTTCTTTTTTCTCCACCTTACGGCCGGCACGTTTGCCGATGAAGTTTTTCAATGCGTTCAGATACGTGTCCGCATTCAGTATCACGCTGTCGTTTACTGCTTTGTAAGTCAGGAAAATACCCAGCGGAGCCAGTACGGCTGAACTCAGCCACATGCCTTCCCATGCCTGCCATATCCCGTCGCGCGCCATCTTGAACCCTATATTATCTATGATATAATAGAAGATAAACAGGATAACGGAGATAACGACCGGCATACCCAGTCCTCCTTTACGTATAATAGCTCCCAGCGGGGCACCGATAAAGAAGAAAACCATGCAGGCGAACGAAAGTGTGAATTTCTTATGCCACTCGGTCAGGTGACGGCGCAGCTTGTAGGCTTCGTCTCCCTGTGTGGCGGCTTTAAAATAATAATCAGCTTTTACGCTTTCAATATTTGATTTGGCGCGGACAAGTAATGCGGCCTGCCCACTTGGCGTTTCAGCCTTGTACAGACTGTCGAAATTGATGATTCTGACCGGCTCGTCCGATTTCTTGGTCAACGAATCAGTTTTGTTTGATGCGACTGCGGCAGCACCCGATTCCTCCTGTAGGCTCGATTCTCTTTTTGATTTGGAGAATGTTCTTCTGTACGACATGTCATAAACACTTCTTGCATTGAGTGCTTTGATACTGTCGAGCCGAACGGTCATGGAGTCGATGGAAGACTGCAGGTCATTCAACTGCTTGCCCATATACTGGTTTGCCATGAGAGATTCATCGGTCCGGGAGAAGTTGGCATCGAATTCGATCAGTATCTCCTTGGTATTGAATGTCTCCCTACGGTAAGGAACAGATGTTTTCTTGTTACTGCCTCCGGACTGGTTTTCCATATTCTCGAACGACTCCCCATTGAAGAGCGACAACACGAGAAATAACTTGTCGGCTGATGTTTTGAGTCTGCCGGAGTCGGCAACGATTACACTGGTTTTATTGAATCCTTTCGAATAATCATAGATCATGATATCCTTGAGCAAACCGGTCTTGTCTTTTTCTTTGACATACACATTGTACCCTGTGATTTCCCCGTAAAAAACACCTTCCGGAATATCCAGTTCCGGTGATTTCTGACGCATCGAATAGAGTAGGGTGTATAATTTGACCTGTGCGACAGGCATTACATTGTTTTGGAAGAAAAAAGCGCCGACACTGATAAGTCCGATAGTGATAATCAGGGGGCGCATGATATGAATAAGCGATACACCGGCGGATTTCATGGCAAGCAATTCCAGGCGTTCTCCCAGATTCCCGAAAGTCATGAGCGATGACAACAAAATGGCTAGCGGGAGAGCCAGTGGGAAGAGTGATAAGCCGGCGTAGAAGAACATTTCGCCGAGTACAGGAATGCCCAATCCCTTTCCTACCATATCGTCTATGTACCTCCAAAGGAACTGCATGAGTACAATAAACAGACAGATACCGAAGGTCATAATGAACAACGGCAGGAAAGTCTGCAGCATAAATGTATATAATCGTTTTATCTTCACCATTGCCTATCCGGATTGACGGGGCAAAAGTAGTGTAAAAAACGATAAGAACATTACATAATTCTCTAAAACAACCTAAATGCCGAGTGTCCGTTTCAATTCTTCCACCTGTGAGTCCCACAAATTGATAGAATCTTTCTTTTCATCCGGTTCGGCAAAGTCAGTTATTTCAAGCGCGGTTGCTCCCGTAAGCTCGACAGTGTGAATTAAAAACTCGAAGTAGGCATTATCTTCTTCCTCATCTGCCCATCGGTAGCGGATGCTTATTTCCGGTTTTACCGACAACACCTCTGCTTCCTGTTCGTCCCTGTTCCATTTAAAAACGTACATGTTGTCATTAATAGTTACATCGTCAGCGAACCAGGCCGACAGCCCTGGCGGAGTAGTGAGGTGATTCCATAAACTTCGGCGCGAAACTTTATCGAAAATGTATTCGATATGAAACTTCTCTTTTTTCATCTTTCATGCAATTATTTGCGCAGCAAGTTACTCATAAAGATTGATATTCCCAATAATCTTATAGTAAAAAAGCATCTAATTTTTAACGTCTTAGCTGAAAGCCCTGAAAAATAAAAGATTTTTTTTCGCGAAAGTGTTGCATAATATAAAAATAACTTCTACTTTTGCAGCGTCAATAAGAGAAATGACAACAAAAACATGATGGCGAGATAGCTCAGCTGGTTAGAGCGCATGATTCATAATCATGAGGTCCCCGGTTCAATCCCGGGTCTCGCTACGATTTAAGCCTCAAGGTCGAAAGATTTTGAGGCTTTTTTTGTTTTTCATATCTTCAGGGTTGTTTTTAATTCATTTGTTCTTAATCATTTACTGTATTAAACAGGATTGTGAATCTGGTCCAGCCGTTGTCGCTGGAGAGGCTGAACTGGCAGTGATGATTTGTCAGAACTTCTCTGACGAACATTAAGCCGATGCCCTGGCCTGATGATTTGGTGGTGAAGAAAGGGGTGAAAAGCTTCTTTTGAGTTTCTTCGCTGATGCCCGGACCATTGTCTTCAATGAGGATGGATACCGGCGAAGTTTGGGTAGTAATCCGTATTTCCCCGTTTTGCCCGATTGCTTCATACGCATTTTTGATAATATTGACCAGCACCTGTTCGATCTGTACCCCGTCGACTTCAATCGTCCGGTCATTCTCTGTCAATGTCAGGACCAGCCTGATGTTTCTTTGGCGACATTCTATATCCGTGAGGGCATAGACCGAACGCGCCTGTTCGTTTAATGAAATAGCTGAAAGAGTCGGTTCGGGTACACGGATGGCATGCGCCAGGTTACTGATGAAACTCGCCAGATGCCTGCACCGCTCGAAAGACGCTTCCACGGCAGGTAATACATATTCCCATTGCCCGTTTTCGTCCTGTTTGAAAATGTCTGCCACTACATTCAGAGTCGATCCGATCGCTCCGACCGAATTATTCACTTCATGCGACATCATCCGGATGATACGTTCGTACGAATCCTTCTCCACTTTAAGCAACTCCTGCGTAATCTCTTCTATCAATATGAAAGGATGCTTAAATCCCTGGTCGATAAATGCCGATCGGATACAATGGTAGATCGTGTGCGTTGAAGTCCGGATCATCACATCATCCCCCTGTTTTAATTCTGCCAGGGCAGGAGCCAGCTCAAAAGAAGATTCCAGGAGCGTTTTCCCTTTGATATCCGAAAGATTGGAAATATTCAGCAGTTTTAAGCCGGTGGGATTTACATCTGCTATCTGCTTGTCGAAGTTCAGGATAACGATCCCCTGCGGCGAGGCATGGATGAGCAGGTCGAGGAACTGGTTTTTCTCCCTTACCGCCAGCCGTTCGCTCCGCAACTGCGAGATCATCCGGTTGAAGATACCGATCAGCTCGTTGGCATCTTTATTTCTGACCGGGCGCAGATGCGTGGAAAAATCCTGGTCTTTCAGAAGCTGCATGCCGCTGAGCAGGATATGATACGGCTTGACCAGCTTATGGTAGATAAATGCAGCCAGCAGGAGCGATAAAATGGCGATACACTGTATGATCCAAAAAGGAATTGGCTCTTCCCGGAAAAAGAGAAAACCGATACCACTTGATATACCCGTGATAAAGGCAGCGATCGTCCAGAATATCAGCTTCGATTTCATTCAGGTAATTTGATGTCGTATTTTTCAAGACGGCGGTATAACGTTTGCCTGGTCAGTCCCAATGCCGTAGCTATTTTGGAATGATTGCAACCATATAATTCCACAGCTCTCTGTATCATCTCTTTTTCCACCCTTTCCAGGGAAAGGATGGTGTTCCCGCCTGCAGGCTGGCTGGCAGGGACTTCTATATATTGCTTTTTGAAGTCGGCATCCGTAATGATATCCTTTCCGGAGATCAGGATGGTTCGCTCTACCAGGTTTTTCAGTTCACGGATGTTTCCGTGATAGGGGAGCTTTTTCAGATACCCATACGCTTCCTGCGATATCTCCGGTTGGGAAAAGTTGTTCTGTTCAGCCTGTCTGCGTGCAAAATGTTCGACCAACAAAGGAATATCCTCCAGCCGCTCGCGTAAAGCCGGCATCTGTATCGTGATCAGATTGATGCGGTAAAACAGGTCTTCCCTGAATATTCCCTGCGCCACCATCGCCGGGAGATTTTTGTTTGTCGCACAGATAATCCGTGTATCCACCTGCCTGGGCTTACTTTCACCCAGCGGCTCGAAAGTCTGATCTTGTAAAACCCTCAATAGTTTGACCTGGCAAACCATATCCAGTTCTCCGATCTCATCGAGAAAGATCGTCCCTTTGTCGGCGAGTTCGAAACGTCCCGTCCGGTCGTGGCGCGCATCCGTGAAAGCCCCCTGTTTATGACCGAACATTTCGCTCTCGAACAGCGATTGAGAAATACCTCCCAGATTGACTTTGACGAACGGTTTACCCAGCCGGTTACTGCTCTCGTGGATCGCTTCGGCTATCAGTTCTTTGCCTGTACCGCTTTCTCCGGTGATCAGGACAGGCGCGTTCGTCCGGCTGATGCGTGAAATCGTATTGAGAACCTGCTGCAGACGGGGAGACTTTCCGATGATCTTTTCAAAGCGGTCCGTTCTTTCCGTCTCTTTTCCGTCCGTTTCTTTTTCTTCGCTTTCCCGTAGCTGGATAGCAGTCTGTATCGTTTTCAGCAGAGCCAGATTGTTCCAGGGTTTGGTGATGAAATCGAAAGCGCCGGCCCGTATGCCCTGTACCGCCAGGTTTATGGAGCCCCAGGCGGTGATCAGGATAACCGGAACCGCCGGCCAGAAGATACGGACTTTCGCCAGTAACTCCAACCCTTCCTCGCCGGTTGTCGTATTACTATAATTCATATCCATCAGGATCAGTTGCGGACAGTTGCGGCGCACGAAGTCGACTGTCTCCTGCGGGTTCGACGCTGTTGCGACCTCATATCCCGCCCGCTTCAGCACCAGGGTCAGTGAAGTCTGTACCGTTAGATCATCGTCACAGATAAGTATCATAGCATGTATTATTTCATTATTATCAGTACTGTAAAGTTACTAATTTTATTCATCCCGTAAGGCTTCTGCCGGAGGAATCTTTGCTGCCTGCCGGGCAGGATACCATACCGCTATCAGTGATATGACAGCCAGCAAGCCGAATGCCAGTGCGTAATTAATGAACTCCTGTTCATTCCCTATGCCCGCATCCATCCTGTTTGCGATCGGAATATCAAGAAGTTCCAGTAATTCGGTATGCCCTATGTTGATGCAGATATTTACTCCCACTATGCTGGCGATAAATAACAACAGCAACGTCTCTCCGAAAATTAACTTTTTCACGCCCCACCGGGTCGATCCGAGCGCCAGCCGCAGGCCTACTTCGCTCCGGCGTGCCTGCGTGCGGTACCAGAATGTCCCGATGATCCCCAGGAATATATTCAGGATCAGGAAGGCCGTGATCGCATAGATCCCGTTCAAATCTTCTGTCGGCCAATTCGTTAACCGGGCATTTTTGTCGATCGATTTCAGTGAACTCATGAAATACGGTCCGAGCATCAATTGTTCCCGCATCTCCTTCGTAAACCGTTCTTCAAAATCTTTATCCGCACCCGGGTTTACGCGCAGGCATATCTGCAGCTCCCGCAAATCATATTCTTCTCTCATTAACGGCAACAAGATATTACAGAAATACGAGTTGAAATAGCCGTCTTTCATTTTTTCGGCGGTCCCGATGACCGTATGCTCCCTTCTGTCGTCGGTGGATGAAGTCAGTTTTTTTACATTTTCCAGCGGAACACTGTATTCGTCATTGCCGAATAAGCCTTTCCGGTTGGGAGTGATCAGTATCTGGTTCGATCCGGGAGCGCCCCAGCCGCTGAGCTCTTTTGCCGTGGTATTTATTTTAAACACATCGAAGAAGCTTTCTGAAACCCATCTCAACCGGAATGTGACATTGTGGGTCGTATCTTCGTCGATGTAGTAGCCGCTCATGTAGCTGGATCTGTCAAAAGGAGCCGCCCATTTGGAAAAACATACATTTTCTACACCCGGATAATTTTTTACACGGTTCAGAAGCGTTTGCGCCAGTGCCGGTTTGTCCACCTTTTCCGTTTCTCCGTTTCCTTCGGTGTTGTTGGAGGGCGTATCAGGTCTTTTTTGCATCTCGATCAGATACGTGTTCTTCGTGTCAAAACCGACCGGTTCCCAATAACATTTTCCCATATAGTACAGGTAATCGACGCAAAACCAAAGCACACAAAATACAAGTATATATTCCAATACGATCCAGGCATTCGTTTTGCGTTCGTTCCAGATAATTTTAAATATGTGACGTATCATAATTATTTGTCATTTTGATTGAGTGAATTAATGATCTTCATCCGTGAAGCCCGGTACGCCGGTATGCCGGCAGAAAGGAGATTGATGATCAGGCAAACGGCAAATACCGCCAGCAAGACCGGGAATGAGATGAGCGTACTGGCTGGGATCGTGCTGTCTGCCGCAATATCCAGCAGCCAGTCCCGCATTTGGAAGACGACGACATACGACAGTGCCAATCCTATCACGCCGCCGATCACCGAAGTGATCAGGTTTTCAAAAAGTACCTGTATCAGGATCGTATACTTCTTGGCACCGAACGCCTTTCGGATACCGATCTCTTCCGTCCGTTTCTTTATACGTGAGAGACTCAAGCCAGAGAGGTTGATCGCCGGTATCAATAGCAGGATCAGCAGGATAAAAATCATTTTCCTTTTTTGTACGGCGATAGCGGAGGCAATCTCTTCGGCATTATTCCCGTAAATCTCTTTTTGGAATATCTTGTTGTTTACCGGTCCTTTCAGATAAAGAATCCAGGGACTGTGTTCCGTTTCGAATTTTTTCTCCATCTTTCGTACCTCTTCTATGATAGCCGGGAAATCATCCGGGCTTTCAGCCATCAGCATCACTTCGGTAAACCTGTTTTCGACAGGCTGTGTGGTATTGGGTATCCACAGGTCGCCGTATGCCTGTTTGAAAACCGGCGATACGTCTTCTACGATACCCACGATCCGGTACGGTTTGAAATTCACTAGAAAAGTTTGTCCCAGCGCATTTTCTCCTTTGAATACTTGCCGGGCGAGTGTTTCACTGACAACCGCCACGGATATTCCCGACTGAAATTCCCCGTCGCTGAACGGCCGTCCCTGCAAGAAGGAAAAAGACATTATTTTCCAGTAAGCCGTGTCGGTTATCCGCATATGGGCATTGATGATCTCGCTCGATCCTTCGCGCGTGATCAGTGTATTGGGAATATTTGACCATGACGGATTGACTCCGGAAACATATAAGGGAGTTTTCAGCGGGTAAAGATACTCTTTGAGTGTCTCGTAAGGGATGGATCCCGACTGCCAGCTGTTTCTTGCCGTATCCCTTTTTACCTGGTAGTTTATATATAAGGTACGATACCGGTTTATCTCCGGTGCGGTACTGATCTCCTTTATCTCGTCTGTTACAATGATCGTCATGATCATCATAATAGCCAGTGCAGTTCCCATAATAGCGATCAGGCTGATGAACTTGTTTTGTCTCAGCATCAGCAGCGCCTGTTTGAAATATACTTTGTACATACTGGTTCTTTTGTGATTTATTCTACCCGTCTTCCGTCGAAGAAGCGGACGATGCGTTGTGTTGATTCGGCAATATGCTCGTCGTGGGTTACCATGATGATGGTGGTTCCTTCTGCGTTCAGCCGGAATAAAAGCTCCATGATTTCCGCTCCCATTTTGCTGTCCAGGTTTCCGGTCGGTTCATCGGCGAGAATGATCTGCGGATTACCGACTATGGCGCGGGCAAGGGCGACGCGCTGGCATTGTCCGCCCGATAGCTGGGTCGGGAAATGTCTCATGCGGTGTGATAGCCCTACCTTTTCCAACACTTTTACGGCAGCTTCCCGGCGGCTTTTGGCAGAGGATTTTCTGTAAAGCAGCGGGAGTTCTACATTGTCCAGCACATTCAGCGAATTGATCAGATGAAAACTCTGGAAGACGAATCCGAGCATTTCATTTCTAAACTCCGCCATTTCCCCGTCTTTCATTTCTGTGGTTTTTGTACCATTGATCAGGATATTTCCCTTATCAGGCAAATCCAGTAAGCCCATTAAATTGAGTAATGTACTCTTCCCGCATCCCGACGGTCCCATAATAGAAAGGAATTCGCCTTTTTGGACTGAGAGATTCACATTTTCAAGAGCAGTGGTTTCTACTTCCGTTGTGCGGTATATTTTTGTTATACCTTCCAGTTTGATTATTTCCATATTATTTCCAGTTTATCTGCCTATCCTGTTGCAATGTGTGTGCCATATTTCTATTGTGCTGAAAATGAGCGGTAGTCTTTTTTACGGGGTGTCCGAATACGGACAAATTTGTCCATAATCCTGTATAAAAGAAGCCCGCATTCTCAGATTGTCATCTATGAACAACTTGAGAATGCGGGCTATATTAATTATGTAACCTCACGGTTATGTTAATTAAGGTTTGCCTATAGAATTTAAGGGATCCGTATAGACAGAGTATAGGGTAAAATTTCACAAATTGTATTGTGTCCACAAATGTACTGCCATTGGTGTTATTTGCAATGTGTGTATTCCTATCATAGATATGTGGTATATATATCAATCTTTATTGGAGGCTATATGTTGGGTGGTAAAACTATCATTTCTGATACAAATACAGCTGTTGTGTTTGTAGGTCTTGAATATCAATATTTATAAAACTTAAATTAACGCATGTGTTCCTATCATAAAGGGTGGTAATCCTATCACGGAGAATCGCGTATATGAAAAAAAGCGGCGCACATGCGGAACAATCCGGATGTACGCCTTTATGCATATAAAAAATTGAGGGTCAAATTTTAATCAATAGTAACATGCTGAATAACTGTACCCCAGTCTGTTACAACAATATTGCCACTATTTCTTGAAAGATCAAAAGTCAATTCAGACAATTCTCCTTCGTTTACAGACACTTTCTCCAAATTTTTGACATTTTCGGAAGAAAGAATCATTTTATCGTCTTTGTAAAGCTCTATCGTGATATTGGAAGCCGGTAAAATAGTTGTGTTGTCAGCAACAAGATTACCTTTTTCGTTCAAAGTAGCCGGAATAATATATTCGATATCTTCTCCGGTCAGTTCACCGTTATGATTGAAAGAACTTTTTGTTTTCTTTATTTTGTAATAAAAATCGCCGTCTCTTGAATCCAGCACTTTAATGATCCCTTTTGTGATCAAAGAAATGGAAGAAACTTTGCGTTCGATTTTTAAAGTTTGAGTAGCCGATTTTGTAGAAGCGCTTTTTAAAGTAACCTGTCCGTAGAATAAATCTCCCGGCAGGGTTGATGCGATACCGTTATTCTGTTTCAGGCTTACCTGCAGGTCGGAAATAATATTTGCCTGACTCATGGTGCTGACGTTTTCATTGTCTCCACACAATCCTGCCCATGCCACAACAGTGATCTGATCAGATCCCGGACATGCTATTTCGATCGGTTTAGCCTGGAGTAAATACGTCTTGTCTACAGTCATTTGTTTGTAGAAATCACCGCTCTGGTCGAATACGAACAAAGTTGTCTGATCTACGTCACCTTTTACTGTGATATCCTGATTGTCGGAATATGCTTTAAGAATAACAGAAAATGGAGCTTCAGCTTTAGAAGCTGCTGTATCAATAATACTTTCATCGATACCTGTTGAAGAAGTACTGTCTGCTGAACAGCTAGCGAAAGTGATTGTAGCGATCAATGTGCAAACAAACACAATACAATTTGTTGAAATTCTACCCTTTTTCATGACCTTAATTTTTTATATGCTTGTAAATTACCCTATACTCTTGAGAGATTCCCTTAATTTGGTTAAGACCCTCATCAAAACCTTTTGTCTCTCGTTTACATTGCAAATGTAGAGACTAAAATGACATGTGTATCAAATATAGTGATAATAAAAGTTAAAACGATCAAAATAGTTGCTGAAAATGTCAAAAACAGCGGTGTGAAACTCTTAAAACATATGTAAATCTCTTATTTGCATGTCGTGAATGATAGATATGACAGGCTCGTTATTCTTTGAATTGATAGAAATACCACTCTTTTGCGATAGGAATACATCTGTATTTGATAGTTTGAGGAGGGTAGTGGGGAGATCTTGTGGAATGTGTTGATAAATGCAAATAGTGAAGAAAAAATTGATAATCATGTCTTATTTCGTAAATAAAAAAGATTCAACACTCTCAAAACGAAATTTTTTTAGCACCTTTGCATAGGTGATCCGGTGTAATCAGGCAGGCACTGGTCATTGATTGAAAGGATATTGAGGAGATAAAAAATCTTAGAAACTAAAATATATATATCGATATGATTAATAAGACTTTGTACAGGAAATGGTTCCTATTTCTTGTTTACTTTGTTTTTTGCGGCCTACAGGCATTCGCAGCAGGGGATTCTGCCAGTCCTTTGGAAATAACAGTTTTGGTGGTTGTTCTTATTTTGGTATTGCTGTTTATCGGTGCAGCTTTCTATATAAGAAAGATGTATAGCGGTTTTACGGGTCAGTCTCAGGCAATAGTAAAGGAAAACGAGTTGCTGGCAATGAAACAAAAGGAGGCTGACCGAAAATGTAAAGAGTTGGAAGCTGCTAAAAAAGAATTGGAGGAACAGAAGCACGCAATAGAAGAGCAGAAGCAAACTATCGAAGAACAAGCAGCGGAGCTCGAATCAGAGAAAAACGAACTTCTTCAAAAAATTACTGCCCAGGAAACGGCTATCTCTACATTGAACAGTAATAAAAAAGACCTGGAGCAACTGCTTGTTTCCAAAATAAAAGAGAGCGATGCCATGCAGCGCGAGGTTGCCGACAAACTGGCGGAAGCCGAATCCCGCCTGAAAGAAGCCGAACTGATCCATGATAATTTCTTTATCGAGACCATCCATGAGATGCGTACTCCTCTTTCGTTGGTGCTGGGTTCGTTGGCGTTGGTGGTGCAGAATAAGGATGAAAACGAGGATATGTCGACCCAGCTGCTTTCTGCCTATCGTAATACGCTGGCCTTGCAGGACCTTGCCGACCAGCTGATCGGAACACGCCGCGCCAATGATGTTGCCAACTATCTGCGTATCGCCCGTTACGACTTGATTGAGATATCCCGCCAGATATGTGACTTGTTTGTCGACTGGGTGGCTATGAATAACGTCGATTTCCAGGTCAATACCCAGACGGCTGTGTTATGGATCTGGCTGGACCGGCGTAAAATGGAATATGCTTTACGTACATTATTATCTAATGCATTCAAGAATACATTCGTTTACGGAAAAGTTACGCTGGATATTTCCGTGGTCCGCAAGGACGGCAGGGCCTACTGCGCTGTATCCGTACAGGACGAGGGGTTGAATGAAGATGAAAGTGCCCGTCGCGGTTTGAGACAGGTGCACGATATGACGGAGGATATAGGCGGATTCTACAGCAATGAAACGACCGCTTCGGGTACGACCTACACATTATTAATACCGCTGGGTAAACAGCATCTGATGGAACGCCGTGTGGAATTTGTGGAACCGGAAGCCGACCTGGTGAAACTGAACGACCGCCAGAAGGAAGAAATTGCCGAATTTATCCAGGTGATCCCGCAGAAGAAGACTACCGGTAAGAAAATCCTCGTTATCGACGACAGCGACCAGATACGCTGGTTCCTGAAACATGTCTTTGCGAAAGAATATGAGATACTGGAGGCGCGTAACGGAGAAGAAGGTTTGAGTGTTGCTTTTGCCGCCAATCCGGACCTGATTCTTTGCGATGTGATGATGCCTGTCAAAGACGGGTTCGAAACCTGTAAGGAGTTGAAGGCCGATCCACGTACTTCGCAGACCCCTGTTGTCATGCTGACGGCAAAGGTGGAGAGTGAGGATGTCATTGTCGGTCTTGAAGCCGGTGCGGATGATTATATCACGAAGCCTTTCGATGTTGAGATTCTGCGTAGTAAATTGAATAACCTGGTGAAACGGCGTGAACAGTTGAAGCAGTTCTTCACCAAGACGCTTGCAGGAACGGCTCCCCAGGAACCGGACGAAAACGAACCGGGCATACCGAGCAATCCGTTCATGGATCTGGTCGTGAAGAATATCGAAATGCATTTGGACGATTCAACTTTCGAAGCCAAAGTGCTGGCGGATTCATTGAATATGAGTTTGCCGACCTTATATCGTAAAATCAAGCAGTTCTCCGATTGCAGTATCCTGGAGCTGACCCGTACGATCCGTCTGAAAAAAGCCGCCGAACTGATCCGGACCCAGCAATACTCTGTACAGGAAGTGGCTGAATTGGTCGGCTTCAACGATACTGCCACGTTCCGCAAACGCTTCACCGAGCAATATGGCACAACACCTTCGCAGTACGGGCAGCCGTAAACTTGGTGTACAAGACAATATTTCCCTAAAAACTCGTTTTAAACGAACCGTCATTTCGTTTAAAACGAGTTTTTTTTCGTTTAAAACGGACTGTAGGCTCGTTTAAAACGAATTTTCGCCCGTTTAAAACGAGATTTGGGCTTTCGGGCTGACTTTTACTGATATCATACTATCTAACTTGACGGTTATCAGTGAGTTGTACTGAAAAGTATATACAACTACCGGAGATGTCATTTTGTTTTTTTGCCATTGATATCTTCCAGCAAATATTTACCGGGTTTGAACTTGACTGTCGTTCTTGCCTCGATCATTACCGGGTCTCCGTTTTTGGGATTGCGTGCCATACGGGCAGTTTGCGGTCGCGGAGTCAATGTACCGAAGCCAATAATAACTATTTCTTCTTTTTGGCACATTTTTTCTGTTACGATCTCGATGTAGGACTCCAACACTTTTTTAGCCTTTTGCTTGCTCAGGCCGGATTTCTCCGCCAATGCTACAATAAGTTCTGCTCTGTTCATGAGTATTTTTCTTTAATGATTAATAATTCGACAAAGCTAATGAAAACAAGCGATCTAATTGAAATCTTTGGCCTATAAATATTGTCGGACCCTGCAAAAGATATTTTTACCCCTTTTTTGAGAGTCTTACATTTGTTGAGAATCGCATTGAAAGAACCGTTGAAAAACATTTAGAGTTTCACCGCTATTTATTGACACTGATACCTATTCAGCTTTTTTTAGGACTGCCATACATTTGCAATGTCATCAGGAAACAAATTATCGTATAGGGTAAAAAATGATAATCCTCTTATGGCTGAAACTAGTATTTATTAAACGTATATTATATAACTTCAAAAAATTAAAGAATATGAAACTAAGAAATTTATTGTATGCAACAATGATTGCATGTGCATTCGCATCTTGCTCAAAAGACGATGTAATTGATCCTGATGACGGTGGAAATGGTGGAAACTCTAGTGGTAAAACAATGTTACAGGTAAATCCTGATATTATCACAACTAAGGCTGCAGCAGATCCTTTTACTGTTTATGTAATCAATCAAGCGGGAACAATTGTTAAAACAGGAGATGCAAATGCTCCATTTGAATTACCTACAGAGGCTGAAGGTAATATGGAAGTTATGATATTGAAGAATATCCCTGCTTCAATTACTCCTAAAGTGAAAAGTGATCTTCTTTCTGTAATCGATTATTCTGAAAATGAGGCATCTGAAGGTACACCGGATCCAATCCCCCCCATATTACCAAACACTGGAGCTGACGCTTCTTTAAACTCTGCAGTTTATAAAGTTGCAATTAAACGTGGTGAGATAAATATGCTTGGCTATTCAAAAAGTGCTGTTACAACTGCAGGTGGTAATTATTTGGATGCCGCAGGTGAGCAAGCAATACCTATGTATAGAAATGTTGCCTTAGTTAATCTTGAGAGTATTGGTGTGGATTATAATTATTTAGATGATTCAAAAGACGTAAATAAAGTGAGATATAATAGTCCGTCTTTTGTTGCAAAACAAATTTTTATATTGAATGCTCGTAATTCTTCTTATTTATCAGTTAATTCTACAAATATATGGCAACCTACTGAATATCGCAATGGTAAATATCTTAATGGCGTTGATTATGAAACTTATAAAGGATGGGATGACAAGGCTAAAGAAAAGAATAAAAAAACTTATATTACAACAATCTCTTCTGACAATTTTGTAAAAACTAATTTATATGATGTTACTCCTAGAAAATGGGGAAGCTATGATCCTGAAAAAATTTCACCTATATCTTCCTATAATCCATTTAACTATTTGTATACTTATGAGAATACTGATAAAGACAATCCAACATTATTGGTTGTAAAAGGTGATTTCAGTTATGTGGTTGAAAAAAATGGTAAGAAAATAACTGAAACAGAAGAAAATAGATATTATACAGTGAAATTAGGAGATAAATTTAGTGCAACAACCCAATTTGATCCTTCAAAATTTGGAATAACAGATATTAGTGAGATTCAAGGTTTACGCCGTAATATTCAATATAATGTGTATGTTTCTATTATAGGTCCGGGTTCTGATAATCCGTTGATTCCAGGTTCTGATAATGATACAAGTTTGGATGTAAAGGTGGAATTAGTTAACTATGGTTCTGTTAATCAAAAAGAAGTAATCGATTAATGACTTTGTAAAAAAAATAAAAGCTCTCAATAAATGAGGGCTTTTATTTTTTTACTATATTTTTTTGCTAGGTAAAACTCTCATTTTATCTATTTGATACTTTTGTCTATAGTTATAGATAGCCCCACCTATATCCCTTGTTTTCCATATAATATACCTTTGTAACACCTAAGGGTAGAATAAATATATAAATACATATGAAACCAATTAATTATATCTTGTCATTAGCATCGGTATGTGTCCTGTTTGCCTGTGGAAACGAAGATACACCCAAAGAAATTTTACCTTCGGTCATTGAGCCGGATGCAACAATCTCTTTGTTGGTAAATACGGGTGAAAAAGCTCAACTCAAGTCATTCACAAAGGCTGATGCACCGACAATCGACGATAATAAGATCGCCAGGCTGACTGTGGCTGTGTTTAATGCAGGAGCTTACGACGGACATACTATGGGAGCTTTGGAAGTTTTGAAGACAGAAACAGCGGAAGGCGATCAGTCGATAACTCAAGTCGAAGATATTGAAGTGAAGTCAGGACCTGTCAAAGTATTGGTATTAGCTAATCTCCCTGAAAGCTTATTAAAGGAATTTACTACAGAAGGTAAAACTTTTACCATAGATGATTTTATTGGAGAAAATGCTAAAACGACAGTTTTGTCGGATGAGATAAATGTAACAGCTAGTAGTGAGGTATATGATATAACTACTCAGCGTGGTAAGGTAAATTGTCTTGGTTATACAAATTCGGAGGTAGGGAACAAAACAAATGGTGTATCAGTTTCTCCGACTACACTAGGTGAGAATACAATTCCGTTGTATCGCAATGTTTCCCGTGTCCTATTAAATAAAATCAATTTTACTCCGAAAGAACAATATATCGATGCATCCTTGGAAATTAAGGGAATTTATGTCGCAAATGTAAAATCGAAATCATATCTCGCATCAGAAACAAAAGGTAGAGGTTCTGTAGAAGTTGCTGATATTGCAGCGAATGACTTTTATTGGTGCGGAGCTTTTAATGAAAAAACAGGAGCTCTGAAAGAAGGTAAAGCAAAAGAAATGAGTGAACTATTATTATACACTCCTGAGGAAAAATCTATGATATTGAATAGTGAAAAGACACAAGTCAGCGATACCCCCATAGGCAAACCTTTCTACGTCTACCAGAATCAAACCGGTAAAAATCATACTTTACTGATCGTATACGGAACATTCAAATATAAAGTGAACGAAACTGATGCAGAGTATCAGGAGCAACAGAGTTTTTATACGGTCATCGTAAACGAACCGGGAAAAGGCTCTTTTGAATCGGAATCTGAGAAACACGAATATGTCACACGTAATTTTAATTACAATATTGAGTTGACGATTTCCGGATCAGGTTCAACAGAACCTTACGATAAAGCAATCTCTTCCAACTTGAGCACATCGGTGAAAGTGTTGCCATGGAATGTAAAGATCATTCATGAAGACGTTGAATAAATAGGGTAAATAAACAAAATACATCCAACAGGAAAAAATTAATCATTATGAAACGTATATCATTTATAAAACAGCTCTTGTTTCCGGCACTTTGCCTATTAGCAGTGTTGGCAACCGGTTGCATTAAGGACGATTTGGATGAGTGTTACAAACTTCGGTTGAGAGCCGAAAATATCAAGGGTGAAGATATTACAGCTACAGGTTATGTGTCGACTGCTTCCCTTTATATTTTCGATGAAGATCTGAACTATTTGGAAACGCGTGTATTGGATAAAGATTTTATCATTTCGCATGATGAGATTGTATTGGATAACTATACCGCCGATCGTAAACTGAATATTGTGGCTTGGGGTAATGTCAATGTGTTGGGAGATAAACAAGAGGTTTCAGAATCCAAGCGTATCGATGAGTTGAAAGTGATGCTGAAAAATCAGAAGACGTTGGCTGTTATGCCGGACAGTCTGTATTATGGCATACAGCAGGTTCAGACCAAAGCGAGTGGAGGCATTACTGAAAACAAGGAAATAGTGGTTCATCCGAAAGTCGGCTCTGTAACGATTGAAACTATTAATCTGGAATATGGCTTGAGAAGTAGAGGAATATCTTCAGTTCATGAATGCGATTTTTATTTGAATAAAACATTAAGTGGATTTGACTATCAGGGTGAACAAATTGGTGACAGCGTCTATTATAATCCGGCTAGTGAACCGAGCACTCTGAATATCGGTGAATGGAAAACTCCTAATCAGCAGACTGCTTGTCCGGGAAATTCTATGGGAGTGTCTCTTGATATAAATGGCATTAATCTGGGATCTGCTACTGTGGATCAAAATGGCAAGCCGATCGAAACCAAGGCCGGTGAGAATACTCACATTGTATTGGAATTTGCCGAAGACGGCACTTTATCGGCACGTGTACAGGTTCGTCCCTGGGGTGAAGTAAACGATCATATCGAATTTTAAAGAAACAGATTATGAAAATAAAGAAATTTAAATATTTGTTTTTAACAGGAACATGTTTGTTGGCTTGTATGGCTTGTTCAAAGGATGACGACCATGGAGTCGATCCTTCTGCTGATGCTAAACTGGCAATTACGATCAAAGCTGCCGGAGCAAAGACAAAAGCTTACAATCGGGACGACCTGAATGAATTACAGGGAGAAGCTAATATTAATAATCTGGCGGTTATCGTGTTTAGTGCGGATGGTTCGACTGTTTATGGTTCAAAGTGGGAACCTGTACAAACCGAATATTCAGCTACGCTGACCGATGTGCCGGCGAAAGCTGCTAAAGCACGTATTTTGATCGTTGCGAATGTTCCGGAAGCAGTGATCAGTGGAATTACATCGTATGATAGTTTCCAGAGCAAGTTGGTCGATCTAGCTTCCCAGTCGCAAACAAGCCTGGGGATGAGTAGCCGGGTGATCGATACGAATGAACCTCTGATTGCCGGAGATAATTATCTGGGATATACTGCCATGGGAGAACAAAATGTCAATGGAATTTCTTCTCCTTTGTATTTGACTCGTGTACCGGCCCGTGTGGATTTAGTAACTGTAGATACAAAATTTGCAGGAACCAAACTGGCAGGAAATTCAGTGAGACTGGAGCAAGTATCTGTTGTCAATCGTAAAACGCGTGCCTTTTATTTCAGTGAAGGCGAATGGGGGGCTGTCGAAGCCGATGGTGCTCTGGATAGTTCACCGATCGTATCCCTGAATACGGTGATTAACGATGTAAACCCGTTGACTGGTACAAATTATGTCACTTATGTAATGGAAAATACCGATACTGCTGCTCCGACCAGTATTCGGATCAAGGCTAGTTTGGTGAATAAATCCGGCGCTGTGGCACAGACCAAGACATTCACTTCGCCGATCAACTTGAATGGGATTAACTTGGGATATGGTCATAACTTGATTAAACGAAATTATGTATATCGTGTATGGGTTACTTTCGGGGAAAATAGTTTCGATCCGGAAACAACATTGATCGTTCGAGTAGAAGTTGTTGACTGGGGACCGGTTTCTCAGGACGTAGTGATTGATTAAAATAGTATCAACGAATAAATAAAAAATTAAAGATATGAAACTCAAACATTTATTTTTATCCACATTGGTTGCCTGTGCATTCGCTTCCTGTTCGGACGACGACGGTCCCGGCGAACCGGTATATCAGCAGATAGATTCCTATTTGTCTATTTCAACGACGGCAAATACGGGTACAATAACAAAAGCGGGAAATGTAGAAGATGGAGATCCTGCGACTGAAGTTGGTGATAAAAAAGAGCGTAAAATTCATACATTGACGGCTGTCGTTTTTTATGAAGATGGCAAGTTAGCTGCAACGAAAACTGTTGAAGAACCTAGTCAAGATGAAAATGGTAATACAGAAATTAAAGATATTATCGTAAAAGTAGCAGCTATAGAAGCAGGACAAATCTCAACTACCAAATTAAAAGTTTATTTATTGGCAAATGTTTCATTGGCTTCGAGTGATATTGCGGATTATGGCGCTTTTGTAAAAGCTAAATTTAGCGGTATTACCAATTGTTCTTTTGATGGAGTAATGAGTGAAAAAAGTGAACAGTATATTCCTATGAGTAGTAGTGAGCTGACAGTGGAAGGTATGATCGCTGGTACTGCTTATAATAACTGGATGGAAGCTGGAAACAAAAATCCTGTTTTAACATCAAACCCGGGAAATGGTAACGATTACAAGAAACTGGAAAAAGGAACAGATGGTATTTATATGGCAGGTAGTACTTCGTATAAAGTTACTAACCGGATTTCATTGGTTCGTTATGTTGCTCGTGTACAGTTAGAATCATTGACAGTCGCTTTTGATAATAATTATGATAATGCTGAATTTGAATTAACAAAAGTGTCTTTGGCAAATGTAAGTAATTACTCTTTGTATGTAGAACAAAGCGGTAGTTTACAACCTGGCGATATGCTAAAGGATGATTTTTATAGGGGATTTCCGGAAACAATAGAGCGTGCAGACTATTATTTGGGGAAAGGACAGTATGCTGCGAATGCATTGAGTAAATCTTATGAAGGAATTGCATTGAGTAGTAAAAAAACTTCAACTATAACATTCAATGATCAAACGACTCAAAAAGCAGAGGGTACTCATGATATGGCTCAATTCTATGCGTTTGAATTTCAAAGTGTAGATGTGACTCCTGATGATAAGGAAGATCTGCCCTCCACTGCTAATACAAAAATAAATACAATGCTCATCATAACCGGTAACTGGAAAAATGGTCCTATAAATGAAGAGAGAAGTTTTCGTATCCCTATCAGGCATTCAAATGAGGACTATCAGGTAAAACGTAACTATATTTATAAAGTGCATGCGACCCTTACCGGTGAAGGTACTGCTAATCCGGACAAAAACATGTTGAATGCTTGTTTAAGCTTTTCAATAGATGTACAACCCTGGAAAGTGATCAAACAGACAGAAGATGATGTGAATTAGTCTGTGAATATATATATTGATAAACCGGAGCGTGTCTATTACGGCTCCGATTTATTTGTTTTTAGGAGTTTGTCTTTTAGAAGGGGAGGTATAAACCTTTCTGATTGTTGTTATAAGTTTCAAAATAATAGGTATCTCTCTCTTATTGCCGAAAATTCTCATTTATTATAATAAATACCCTCCCTGAGGGGGACTATTCTATATACATATTGGCATTCCTCTCGTATAGAAAAGGCACTTCTATCAATCTGACAGGTTGCGATTTTTACCCCTTAATCTTGAAAGTTTCGCCTATCGCCACTCTTTTGGAACCACCCTACCTTTGCATCATAAGATAAACGAATATGATTTTAGAAACGATATTTAAGTGTAGGGTTATGAAAGCAATAAATAGATTATCAGTTTTATTTTTCCTGTTCATCGCTGTAGCATGTTCTTCGGAAGACGATATATTAGACGGCGTTGAAACAAAGGCTCCCGATAATAATATAGAAGCTGAAGCTTATGCCGAATTTGAATTTTCATTATCAACGGGTACTACTCAAACAAGATCAAGCGTGGAAGAAGACGGTGAGAGTGATCCTAATGAGGATACAACTGAGGCTTCACTTTCAAGTTGTTATATCGCAGTAATAGACGAATCTGATAATGTAATAGCATCAGATTTCTACAGTACCTATAATTCGGGGGATTTTGGATGGAGTAAGATTGATGGTAAAAATTATCCGACATTAAAAAAACATATAACAATCAAAGTTCATAATGGAGAGAATCCCAAACTGAGATTTTTTGCAATTGCAAATTTGGAGTCAAATGTAAATTCAGATGGAACTTCAGATTCAGACAAGGATGGTTTTATGCAATGTACTACTTGGAATGGTATACAAAACAATCTGATAAAAAGCCATATTAATATTTTTGTGAAGCAAGGCTCATATGAACTGCCTGCAGGTGAAAATCTGATTTTGAAAGAAGATGTATCAAAACATGATGATCGTTGTAATAAGATTCTTATACCTGTATATCAAGTCACATCAGCCGTTTTATTAGAGAGTTTTAAAATAAGAAGAGCGGGACAGAAAGATGGTGTGGAGGAGTTAGGAAGAGTCAAAAGTGTTGAGCTGGTAAATCTTAAAAATAAAACATATTTGAATCCCGACAGAACAGTAGAAGATGATGGTGATAATTATGATAAAGTAGCGGCTTGTGGGGTAGGTGATGATTATACTTTTAATCGCGACTATAAAGATCTGGACTATTATCCAGACCATGTAAATCCCAAATATGAAAGTATTAAACAAATCCGTTTTTATACATATAGGAATGAAACATCTTTGGAAGAGAGAAAAACAGCTTTGAAAATAGTGTATACTTTAGAAGAAGGTGGAGCTGAATATACGAAAGTTATTAAAATTAAGAGTCCGGGGAATGCAGGTCCTGTAGAAAAAGTAGAAGCAGGAAAATTATATAAACTATATGTAACAGTCTCAGAGACTTCAGTAGATATTAACTTTAAGGTTGCTGATTGGATACCTAACACTATCGATTTAGGTGAGATAGAAGGTATAATTAAATAATAGAAAAGGGTAAAATAATAATATTATGGATACGAAAAGAATAATAGGACTAGTCTTAATGATGTTAATTATCATTACCTCATGTAGTGAAGAGAGCCCGGTAGGTGAGCCTCCTTATAATACAGGTACATTCACTTTAAATTTCATGATGAATGAGAGGAATACGAAGGCTACGGAAACTTTAGCTGCTGAGGAGGTACCTGGACATGCAGAAGGTTTTAGTTACTCAACAAAGGAAGAGTTGACTGTAAATAACTGTTTCATTGCTATTTTCGCAAAAGGAGAAGATAACCTATGGACCAGGAGAATATTGGCAGATGATTATTCAATAGAAGAAGATAAGATAGGTTCCTTTAAAGTTGAAGGATTGACATTACCCATTAAAACAGATCTGAAAGTTGTGGCTATAGCCAATTTACCGTTTGATTTAGTTCCGGAATACAAAAATAAAACATATGCAGAATTAACTGAGGCAAAAATTATAACGGAAATAGGAAAGAGTAAAGATTATTATACCTTCGATCCTTCTTCTCTGATTAAAACAGGAGAAAAAGATATGCGTTTTAATGTAAATGGCAACCTTGTTGATTCGAATGATCGTGAAATAGGAGAAGCAGTTATCCCATTAACACAGTTGGCTGCTAAAATTTATTTGAACCTGAGTGTGATTTTACCAACTTCGGAGGGCAAAACAATTGTTGAGGAGGGCGAATATTTTGGGAAGTATCCAGCCCAGGATGTCTTGAATGCAATCAAGAAGAAGGATATAAATGATGTAAATGATAGTAGCTCCCCAATATATATTATTGAAAACAGTGATCAAAATAGTGATGTAAAATTTAAAGTATCATCTTCCAAACCTGAAGGAGATTTTCTGGCAACAGCTTATCAATGTAAGAATGCTGATAAATGTCCCAATGGTTTTGATGGGAAAAAAGAATTTGGAGGTAAAAAATATGCGCATATTACAGGGCTGGTTTTTAAAAAAATAACGACAACTTATGATACTTTTGTGTTTAATATGGAAAAAGTGACTATTAATAATATAGAAACATCTTCATATTTATTGCCTCCAAAAGGACAGCTAAATTCGTCAACTTGTAAACCTGTAGAAATAACTAATATGGGTGAAGGTATAAAAAATGTAAGATTGTTATTCTATACATATCAAAAGCCTTATTATGTAGAATCACTGAACGATCAATCTTTATCTATAAATCTAACAGGGGCTTTAGCTAAAGGTAATTTAGTAAAAGAAGAAATATGGAAACCTAGAGGTGGGATTCATGCTATGTGGAATGATAAGAGTAACGGTTGGGGAGATGGAAATACAACTTTTGTGTATGATTATATAAAGGATGATCAGCCTAGTGATATTGTCGAAAATACAACAGACATGAAACCTATAGGTACTTCTGATTTAGAGTTTATGATTAAAATCAATCCAAATGAAACAACCGAAGGTCTTCTAGCTGGTAATTATTATGAAGTGATAGGTAAGTTGGTTATGAATAAATCGAATCTTACTCTTGAATATGAAGTGGTGAATGAAGAGCCTATAAAAGTAGAAATCCTGCTTTAATAAATAAAAGACTAAAAAAATGTACTATATGAACTGGAATAATTTATATACGATTGTATTGCTCTGCAGTTTATTACTTGTGTCTTGTACTAATGAAGAGTATGCGGAGAAGAGAGAACAGGTAGAGGAAGGTTTACCGGCAACGGTGTCTTTGTCTTTGAATGCTGTTCAGATGGATAAAATCCAGACCCGTTCCGGAGAAGCATTAGCAAATGATGGTAAGGTTTTCGATTTAATGATATTTCTCATCAAAGGAGATGCTGCAGAATGCGTTTATTTTAAGAATGGTTTGGGTAATGAGAGTGCATCGACAAACATAACATTTTCGGTTGAATCAACGAATGATGTTCAATTATATGCTTTAGCAAATGTTGAGGGAGGATCTTACCGACTTGATAAAGAGGATGGCTCATTTAGTGTGGAGGAGCTAAAAGCTATAAATACTAAAAGTGCTTTAATGGATATTACTGCCACTTTGAATGGTGAGCTTATTTCATATATGGATGGTTATGTTTTAATGAGTGGTTATCTGGCTTCATCAGGAACTGATAATGATGCTAGTGTTATAAGCATTACTCCTGGAAAGAATGTTATTACAGATAAAAAGATTTATTTAAGACGAGTTAGTTCAGCGGTCACTTTTAGTATTAAAGCAGGAGAGAATGTCACTTTTACTCCTAAAACTTGGCAAATAAAAAATGTGCCTTATACAACCAATCTCTTTGAGAAAGAAAATGATGCGACTGGGCAGTATTTTGATATGGAGCAAGCAGAACCTGTTCCCAATTCAAAAAAATTTACTTTTTATATGTCTGAAAATCGAAAATCTTCTAGCGCGCAGAGCCTTAAATATGATGATCGTCCTGGTTTTGCTCCAACTGGATCTTCCTATTTGGTTTTAACCGGAGAATATGATGGACCGGCTAGCTATAATTCTTCAGGAGAGGTGGCTTCTGCGAAAGTTCATGCGAATGTGACATATTATATCTACTTAGGTTATATTGATAAAAATGTAAATAATTTTGAGACGAAACGAAATAAGAAATATGAGTATAATATAACTGTAACCGATGTCAATAAAATTATACAGGAAGTTGTAGAAGAAGATTATTATAACTATCAGACGGGAGATGGAGATGTTTATTATACTGATGGTTCTGGTCAACAGATAGAATCATTGGATTCTCATAACTGTTCTTTTGATATAGTTGTTGATCGGAATGATTTAAAAGAAGGAATAGAATATGGTTTCTCCGTTAAAACCCCAAAAACAGGTTATCAATGGCAAGATGATAAAACCAAAGAGAATGGAAGTTCTATTGATATTGACTGGGTTCGTTTTGTTAAGAAAAGTAAATTGGAAGATAATGTAGCTTATCCAGGTGATGATGCAACAAATAAATTGACAGTGAAAGAATTTGTCGATGATATAAAAAGTGCAATTAATAATGAGAATTCTGATTTCTTTGATGAAAGTGGAAAGGCTTATTTTAGAGTTTTTGTGCTAGAATATTATTATGGAGATGATGACTGGAAAGAAGGTATCAATGGACAAAACCGTGAAATGAAAATTATCATGAATACCCAAACAGGGCATGGAAGTTCTGTTACGGATGCGAAATATTATTTTTCTCAAAAGCCCATTCAATCTATTTATGATGTGGATAAAGTAGATGCTGCATGGGGAATTGAATGGGTGAATGAATCAAAAAGATTGCCTTATTATACTACTATTACAGATAATGATATTTGTAATTTTAATAAACCATCGCAAGCAGGTCCTAGGGATCAATATGATGGTAGAGCTAATATGATTCAGGAATTAGGTACTATGGTGGGGCAAAAAGGCGGATGGGAAAATGATGATATATCTAAATATGCCTACGCTGCGTGCATGTCTCGAAATAGGGATGAGAATGGAGATGGAGATATTAATGAAAATGAGATTAAATGGTATCTTCCTGCTTCAAATCAATACAATGATATTTGGATGGGAACTGAAGGTATAGATCAAGAAGCTTGGCTGTATCCTTATTCTAAAATTAAATATGAGAAGGTACATTTTGCTTCAAATACTTGGAATAGAAATATATTTTGGTCGGAGGAAGGAGCCTCTATTAGTGGATTTGGTAATAAAAATAGAGTTCCTGATGGTATGGTGGAAATTCGCTGTGCCCGTAATTTAGGGAAAACATATGGCAAAATTACTTCTGGTCCTGAAAGTGAAATACCAGATCTAATAAATTCTAGAGAAAATAAAAATTACCGTTTGATAGAGGTGATAAATCTTAATAAAAAGTCCTTTAGGAATAAGCAAGTTAGAAATGAGTTAGGCAAACATTTTGAAGATGAGGAAAATAATAAATTGTATAAAGCCTTTTTGGTTCAAAAGAAGGCAGTAGATGCAAATAGGTTTCTTGTAGAGGTGAATAAAAAGGCTGATAACAATGAGTCTCCATGTGATACTAAAAACGGTTGGCGTTTACCTAATCAACGTGAGTATACGATGTTTGCTGATCGTTATGATATATCAGGTACTTATATAACGCGTACTTTGTATAGTTTTGGTCTATTGAGTAATGGACCTGGTTCTAAAAGTTATAATGCAAATGGCTATATGTATAATGGAGGACATATGGGATTGTCTGGTCCTAATGGTACTGATTATCCTGCAAATATTCGTTGTGTCAGGGATATAGATCAAAGTGAGTATTCTAGATTTGGATTCTGAATTGATTAGTAAAGGAGTGTTCCTGATTTTGTAAATAGAAAACAGTAGGTTCAATAACAGGATCTTTTTCGGAGTTTTTTGGCTTTATCCTCTTTTATCCGGACATAACCGGACGTAACCTTTCATAACCGGACACGGCTTTGTATCGCCATCCTATCTTTGTCTCATAATCGAGAAACAAAGGTAGGGTGGCGATGCTGTTTTTAGGCTTAACGGTTTCCAGTTAACGGAGATAAAACGACCTAAAGCGCAATAAACGGAAATAAAGTGCCGTATCGTCACGTAAAGACACGTAAGTCTACAAGGCCGCAACCGCTTGCCGTACCTTTGTTTCGTAATCATAAAAACAAAATGTTATGGCATTAAAGTATGTAGTAAAGAAAACAGTTTTCGGTTTCGATGAAACCAAGACAGCAAAGTATGTAGCTCGCCCGTTGTTGGCAGGTAGTGTTGATTATTCCGCTCTGTGCGATCAGGTAACCAAGGTAGGATTGGTGCCGCGCGGTGTAGTAAAAATGGTTATCGATGGCGTGATAGATGCCCTCGAATGGAATCTGACCAATCACCTCTCGGTGAAATTGGGGGATTTCGGAACTTTTCGTCCTGCCTTCGGCTGTAAATGCCAGGAAGAAGAAAAGGATGTAACGGCGGATGTATTGCGCCACCGTAAAATCATCTTCACCCCCGGCAGTCATTTCAAAGAGATGCTGCGCAAAGTCAGCATCCAGAAGTTCGACATCCCGGAAACCGACGAAACAGGCGGTTCCGGCGGCAACGGCGAAGACGACCGCCCCGTAATCGAATAGTCTCCCCCGAATAAATGAATAAAGCAGGCACGGATCGTATATCGGTTCATGCCTGTTTTTGTTCAATAAACCTTTGTCTGTCATGAAATAATCACTACATTTGTCGGTGAACATATAAAACTTTATAACTATGAAGTATCTAAATCCGAAAGCCGATTTAACATTCAAGCGGGTATTCGGCGAGCACCCCGATCTGGTGATGAGCCTGCTTAACGCATTGTTGCCTTTGAAAAAAGGCGCAGAGATAACCGAAATCGAGTACTTGCCCGCTGAGATGGTGCCGGAAAATCCCCTACGTAAATACAGTATTGTCGATGTCCGTTGCAAGGACAAGCAAGGCCGTCAGTTCCTGGTCGAGATGCAGATGTTATGGTCGCCTGAATTTTATCAACGCGTATTATTCAATGCCTCCAAAGCTTATGTCCGGCAGCTGGATAAAGGAGAAACGTATGAACTCTTGCAACCTGTTTACTCGCTTAACCTGGTGAACGATATCTTTGAACCGGAACTGGAGGGCTATTATCATCATTATGAACTGGTGCATGTAGAGCACAGCGACAAGGTGATCGACGGTTTACAGCTTATTTTTGTAGAGCTGCCGAAATTTACACCGCATAATTATGCAGAGAAAAAAATGCAGGTACTCTGGCTTCGTTACCTGACAGAGATCAACGAGCGTACGCGTGAGGTTCCGGAAGAACTGCTTTCCAACCCGGAAATAAATAAAGCCCTGACCGAACTGGAAGAATCTGCCTTTACCGAAGAGCAGTTGGCCGGCTACGAACATTTCTGGGACGGCATCAGCGTAGAAAAAACAATCTACAACAGCGCTATCCGAAAAGGCTTGGCAGAAGGCGAAGCAAAAGGTAAAGCAGAAGGCTTGGCAGAAGGCGAAGCAAAAGGTAAAACGGAAGGCTTGGCAGAGGGCTTGGCAAAAGGCAAAGCAAAATTACTTCTTGTTGCTGCCAATATGAAAAAGAAAGGCATAGACCTGGCTTCCATTATCGAATGTACCGGATTGGATGAAAAGACTGTTCGTAACCTTCCGTAACCGGACACGCCCCCGCGCCGCCATCCTATCTTTATATCATAATCGAGAAACAAAGGTGGAGTTAAATCGCCCTAAAGTGCAATAAACGGAAATAAAGTGCCGTATCGTCACGTAAAGACACGTAAGTCTACACCGCCGCAATCGCTTTGCCGTACCTTTGTTTCGTAATCATAAAAACAAAATGTTATGGCATTAAAGTATGTAGTAAAGAAAACAGTTTTCGGTTTCGATGAAACCAAGACAGCAAAGTATGTAGCTCGCCCGTTGTTGGCAGGTAGTGTTGATTATTCCGCTCTGTGCGATCAGGTAACCAAGGTAGGATTGGTGCCGCGCGGTGTAGTAAAAATGGTTATCGATGGCGTGATAGATGCCCTCGAATGGAATCTGACCAATCACCTCTCGGTGAAATTGGGGGATTTCGGAACTTTTCGTCCTGCCTTCGGCTGTAAATGCCAGGAAGAAGAAAAGGATGTAACGGCGGATGTATTGCGCCACCGTAAAATCATCTTCACCCCCGGCAGTCATTTCAAAGAGATGCTGCGCAAAGTCAGCATCCAGAAGTTCGATATCCCGGAAACCGACGAAACAGGCGGTTCCGGTGGCGGCAACGGCGAAGACGACCGCCCCGTAATCGAATAGGCTTCCCCGAATAAATGAATAAAGCAGGCACGGATCGTATATCGGTTCGTGCCTGTTTTGGTTAGTTATAACAGGAATGTTTCGACATTTTCGGATTCTATTCCGAGAAAGTCTGTATTTTTTCGGATTTTCACATTGGATAATCTTAGAAACGGTGATCAACTCGGACTATTTTTACTAGTATGGAAAGTCGGTGTTTCTATCCAGGGTTGGTATTTCTATCAAAAACGGGAAATATGGTAGGATTACCCTATTAACTTGAAAGACTTGCCTATCGTTGGGGATTATCGGAATAACTACTTTTGTAAACGTTGAAAATCTTTCTTTTTATGTAGATTTACAGGGTAGAATGAATAATATAATAATAATGTATATGAAAAAAGTACTTTTCCTCTTTTTGCTTTTGGCAGGTATGACGAATGTCTATGGACAGAAGTTTGCGGTAAAGTCAAATTTACTTTATGATGCGACTGCTACCATTAACCTGGGGGTAGAAGTGGGGTTGGCTCAGAAATGGTCGTTGGACCTGTCGGGTAATTATAACGGTTGGATGCTGGGAGATGAAGCCCGTTTTAAACATTGGCTGATTCAGCCCGAAGCCCGCTATTGGCTGTGTGAAAAATTTAACGGCCATTTCTTTGGCGTACATGCCCATTATGCGGATTATAATGTGGGAGGAATGAAAATTCTGGGTAAGAGTATGGAGGATAGTCGTTATCAGGGAAGCTTGTATGGTGCAGGTTTGTCATACGGATATCAGTGGCTGCTGGGTAGCCATTGGAGTATGGAAGCTGTGATAGGTATCGGCTGGGCACATCTCGATCAGGATAAATATCCTTGTGCTGTTTGCGGAGAACGGTATGATAAGTCAAAAGATTATTTCGGTGTGACGAAAGCGGCTCTTTCTTTTATCTATTTCTTTAAATAAGCAGGACGATGAATAAGAAAATGAAAAATATATATATACTGGCTGCAGCGTTGGCGGTGGTTTCTCCGGCTGCAATGGCACAGAAAGATGCACTGTCCAATGCCGTGAAAGTGGTTTGTAATGATGCGGTGCAAAAAGGGGATTCGCTTTATCTGGATGCTGTCATTACAGTGAACAGTAGTGCTGTTAAATCGTGTAAGTCGCTTGAACTGACTCCGGTGGTGGAAGCAGGCGACCGGAAAGAAGGTTTTCTTTCTGTCTTGCGTAACGGACGTATCCGCCATAAGGTGTATACCCGCGAGATCAAATTGAATAACCTGGCGGAAATACCTCATTATAGTGTGGCGAAAGTGAACAAACAGCAACCGGAAGAGGTGATCCTTTACCAGGCTGCTATCGGCTGGGAAGACTGGATGAAACATGCGAAGATTTCGCTGGCTGCCGATCTTTGCGGCTGCGGACAGGAAGATGCCAATAAATTATTGGTGACTGATCATATTCGTCGTCGTCCGGATGCCCGTTATGAGGTTAAACCTGTGCTGGCGTATATAACACCGGTAGCGGAAACGGAAAAACATCGTGCAGAAGTGGGTACGGCTTATCTGGATTTCCAGGTGGGTAAATCTGAGATTTTGCCAGATTTCCGGAATAATGCTTCTGAACTGGATAAGATCAACAGTACGATCCGCTCGGTGACATCGGATAAAAATATCACTCCGAAAGGGATCCTGTTGAAAGGATACGCTTCTCCGGAAGGTTCATATGCATCGAACGACCGTCTGTCGGATAATCGTGTGAAAGCATTGCGCGAATATATACGTTCAAAGAACGATTTCCCGATGAGTTTCTTTACGTTGGAAAACGAACCGGAAGACTGGGCTGGATTCAAAGCACAGGCTGAAGCCGATCAGGATATGCCGGCACGCAATGAAGTGCTCGATATTATTAACAGCGATCTGCAGCCTGACCAGAAAGAAGCCAAACTGCGTGCGTTGAAAGGGGGAGCTGCTTTCAGTTATGTATTGAAAAATATTTTCCCGTCACTGCGTCGTTCGGAATACCGTATCGATTACACGGTTCGTGAGTTTACGGTGGAAGAAGGCCGTGAGATTATCAAGACCCGCCCGCAGCAGTTGAGTCTGAGTGAAATGTTCGCCGTAGCCAACAGCTATGAAACGGGAAGCAAGGATTATAATGATGTATTTGAAATTGCTGTGCGCATGTACAGTTCTGATCCGGTGGCAAATCTGAATGCTGCTAATATCTCTATAGGAAAAGGCGATTATGCTGCTGCTAAAAATTATCTGGCGAAAGCCGGTGATTCGGCAGAAGCGATTCATGCCCGTGGTGTTTTGAAATTGATTGAGGGTGACCTCGACGGAGCTGAGGTGTTGTTGAAAAAGGCAAAAGATGCCGGTGTGATAGGAGCAGCAGACAATTTGAGAGAATTACAGCTGAAAAGAGAGGATAATGCTCTGTTTGATAGTTTCGACGCGCATAATTGATACATATACCGCGTAGAATCATGATAAATAAAGTCTATTTTTGCATTGGAATGATTTATGAAAAAGCATAAAAATAATAATATGGAACATGCTGCACAAGTTGAGAACGTTCTAGTGAACGAGATCGACAACCAGAACGGGGTTCATCTCTATCTGGAAGGAAATAAATGGTGCGCCTATGAACGTTCCGCTTATTATCTGGCACAGTTAAAAGTACCGGTTGTAATAAAGAAGGAAATAGTTCGTGACGGATACGACGTCGTTTTGTTAAAAGCTTTTTTTGAAGTGGATGACATGCGTCTGCCTCTAGCTCCGAAAACAGTGTTGAAATCGGTGGCTGATGATAAGTTACTATTCCAGTTGAACGATCAGATTGACGGTTTTCCTGAATGGAAAGCTTGTCAGCTGAATAAATTACCAGCATAAAAGGTGAAGCCGTGAGGCTTTGGTTAAGTATACTAAGTTGTAAAATTGAGGGTGTATTAAGTCCCCGGAAGTGAGTGGTTATCCTTCCGGGGCATTTTTTTTAGTTGACAGTTGATAAGTGACGGTTGACAGTTAGAGGGAAGGGGTTTGGAAATAGACGATTACCCGGGCTTCCGGTGAGAGGGTGAGGGTGAACTCGTTTCCCAGGGCTTCGTTGAGGCTTCCTTGCCACCAGGCTGTCAGGCGACGGCGGGTGATGGGCCAGCGGAGACCTTCGGTGGTTATTTCGCCACAGGGGTACATCGAGAAGATGGATATTTGCTGGCCGGGGGTACAAGCCAGGGGCATTGTTTGTTGTACGGGGACGAAGTGTCCGTAGTCGGAGAGCATTTCCACCTGTTCGAATAACGGTGCGTAGTCCATCAGTAGGGAGATATTACCGAGCGTATGGTCTTCACGAAGTCCGGTAGCTCCCAGGATCAACAGTTTCCGGTAACCTGCAGCGTGGGCAAAACGGACTGCTTTGGTCAAGTCATTTATCTCCTGATCTTCCACGGTATGGATGCGGTCGGCATATAGCCGGAGCATTTCCTGTGGAATACTGTCCAGATCGCCGACAATGGCTGTCGGCTCCAGTCCCCGTTCGTGCAGATTTTGTACCGCTCCGTCACAGGCAATAATAGCCGGTGCAGATTTTAAAAGCTCCAACGGTCCGGCTGTTTGCGGAAAGCTTCCGTTAGCAACCACTACACAATCATATATTGTTTCCATTTGTATTTATTCCTTTCTTTTTCCAGGTATAATATCCGACAATGGCTAAAATACCGTAGCAAATGTACAAAAACATGGTAGGATATAAGCCCCGCAGATAATAAAGATAGACAGATACGAAGTTGACGATAACCCAGAATATCCAGTGCTCGATGATACGGCGTGCCAGCATCCAGGTGGCAACGATTCCGACGGAGGTGGTGAAGGCATCGCCCATCGGGATGGGAGAGTCGGTGAAATTGTGAAGTACGTAATAGAGCAGGGCGTATGTAATGAGGATAGCCGATGCTATCCCCATGAATAAAGGCCAGGTAATATGACGGTAGAAAATTGTATCATCGGAGACTTTTTCTTCAGATACGTTTTTTTTCGCGCAGGTCCATTCTTTGAAACCGTAAATACTGATGGCAACATAGTAGATATTCAGTCCCATATCAGCATATATTTTGGCAAAGAAAAAAACAAAAACGTAGACCAGTGAGGTCAGAAAGCCTACCACCCACATCGCTTTATGTTGTCTGATCTCCAGCAACAGGTAAAGGATTCCTGTGATGACACCGAAATATTCCAAAAGATGCTCCATTTTCTTAGAATTTGAATGTTACTCTTGCCATGATATTCGTACCGGCTTGTGTAAAGTAGCCGTCGTCCTTGCTGACTTCACCTCCGCTTATGTAGGTGTAGACCCAGGCATTTGTTTCGTATTTTTCGTTGAAGATGTTGTTGACACTTACATCTACACCGAGTTCCTTGATGAATTTAGGTTTGAAGACATATCCGACACGCAGGTTGTTCACGAAGTAAGGATCGATCGAACGGTCTTTGGTGGAGGTGTTGTCGATGTACTGGCGGCCTACGAACTGTGAGTTGAAGCTGGCAGAGAATCCTTTCAGGCTGAAATTGAACATGCTATTGGCGATGATGCCGGGGGAAAAGGCGATATCGGTCGTTCCCATATATTCACTTGCCTGGCCGCCGTTATCGTAATCATCCATATAATGGGTGTAGTTTTTTATTTTGTTGCGGCTCAGGGTTGCATTTCCGTTCCAGTCCAGCCAGCGGGTGATGCTTACGCCTCCGGTCAGTTCGATACCCATACGGTAGCTGTCTTTGATATTGCTGGTCAGTGCTTCACCTATCTCGCTGATTTTACCGCTAAGGATCAGCTGGTTGTTGTAATCCATAAAATAGAGGTTGGCACCGACACGGAAACGTTCGTTGCCGAAGCTATAACCGGCCTCGTAATCGTACAGGGTCTCATGTGCGGGCCGTTCATTGGCTGCAGCCTCCGTGAAGTTGTCCCGGTTCGGCTCCCGGTTGGCAACGGAAAAAGAGATAAAAGCGTTATGGCCGCCTTTTTGGAAATTGATACCCGCTTTCGGATTAAAGAAGTTCCAGTGTTTGTCTACATCGACGTTGTCGCCGCCTTTGTCGTCACTCCCTTTAATGGTATAATGGATACCGCGGTATTGCAGGTCGAGGTATCCGTTCAAATACGGGTGAAACCGGTAGTTGCCTTTTACATAAAAGTTATAATCCAGTTTGTTTCCTCTGTTACGGTAATATTCGTAGTCCGGTTGCGGAAGTGCTTCGCCGTTCTTCACCCACATGACACGCCCGAAATGATCGCCCACATATTTGTTGACTGCAGAACCGAAGCTCATCTGAAGACGTTCGGTACGGTAGTTGGCACTGTAGACAACACCGTAGAAATCGTTGTCCAGCCATTTACGACGGACGAGGTCTGACTTGCGGATGGTGTCGCCCTGTCCGTTTATATAAGCAGGCAGCTTGTAACTGTTGAATTTTGCGTTCCCTTTATAATCTTCGTAATATCCTTCCCCGTGTGTGTAGTGGAGGGTCAGGTTCATATTCCACAAATCTCCCAGGCGTTGGCTTGCCATCAGGTGGTAGTTTTGTTGCCAGTAGTTGTCTGTCTGGTTGTCATAAAACTTTTTGACACCGTTTTCTTCGTATTCCCCACAGGGGTTATAGGTACGGTCGATTTTCAGGAGAGAGGAGGGAACGCCGGTCCATGCCTGATACGTTTTTTCTATATTTCCGAATGTCTGGAAGCGGACCAGGGTGTTGTCTCCGTAATAGGTGGCGGAACCGAAATACGAATGCATGTTGGCTGTCGCCCGGTCGATATATCCGTCGCTCTGAACATTGGAGTAGCGGGCATCGAACACAAAATGGTCGTGCAGCAATCCGGTTCCCATCTTGACCGAGTTTTTCACAGTCCCAAACGAACCTCCCGAAAACGTATATTCGGCGTAAGGTTTCAGATCAGGTTTCTGTGTCTGCATAGCTACGGTGGCACCGAAAGCGGCAGCTCCGTTGGTGGATGTTCCGGCACCTCGCTGTATCTGTATATTATCGACGGAAGAGGCGAAGTCGGACATGTTCGCCCAAAAGACGGTATGCGATTCGGAGTCGTTGACCGGTACGCCGTTGACCGTGATGTTAATACGGTTGGCATCTGTTCCGCGGATACGGAAGCCGGAATAACCGATACCTGTCCCTGCATCCGAGGTCATGATGACGGACGGAGACTGTGAGATAAGATAGGGGATACCCTGACCGTCGTTTTTACGGTTGAGTTCGTTTTTGGATAGTTCGCTGTAAGCAACCGGAGTTCCCTTGGCTACCCGGGTGGCTGTGACGACTACCTCGTCCAGTGATAAGTCGTGTGAGATTTTTAAAGAATCGGTGAGATCCGGCTTGTTTTCCGCTGTCGCCCATGTGGCCAGTGAACCGGCAATCAATAATAATACACTTTTCATCCTTTTTACCTTAATGTTTAAAACCTGATAAGTGAATAGGAGAGGTGTGTTGTGTGAAGAAATATACCATTGTTTTACAATTCCCTTCGTCGGCATTATCCGTAGCAGGTAATATGGGTATAATCTCAGCCTGCGGCACGTACCTGTTTGGTACGCTGCAAGCACCCCTTTGTATTCGAGTGGCAAAGATAGGGAAAGTTCAGAGATTGCACAAATTGAAAAAAAAGATTACATATGTTTGAAAACTCACTGATTATTTGTATATTTGCGGGCGATTAAGCGAAGATGAGGAGGGGGCGGGTAGTCCCCTTCTTTTGTTCTTAACTGTATGTTTATGATTGAAAAGGGCGTAATAACTCAGTTGGTTGAAGAAAAATTGGCTTCTTCCGACAATTATTTGGTTGACGTAGTGGTTAAACCGGGAAACCTTATTATTATTGAGATTGATAATGATGAGGGAGTTTGTATTGATGATTGTGCGGAGTTGAGCCGGTATGTGGAAGAACATCTGGACCGTGAGGTGGAAGACTTTGAATTGGAAGTCGGATCGGCCGGAGTTACTTCTCCTTTTAAAGTACTTCGTCAATATGTGAAGAATATAGGAAACGAAGTAGAAATACTGCTGAAAAGTGGTGTAAAACTGGCCGGAGTTTTGAAATCGGCAGATGAAAACGGGGTGGTAGTTACTGTTGAAAAACAAGTAAAACCCGACGGAGCCAAACGTAAAGTTACTGTCCAGGAAGATCAATCCTATACATTTGATGAAATAAAATATACAAAATACCTAATAAGATTCAAGTAAAGAAAGATTATGGCCAAGAAAGAGGAAACAATCAGTATGATTGACACACTTGCGGAGTTCAAGGAGTTGAAGAATATAGATAAGGATACGATGATCAGCGTGCTGGAAGATTCCTTCCGTAACGTAATCGCTAAAATGTTCGGTACGGATGAGAACTATGACGTAATTATCAACCCTGAAAAAGGTGACTTCGAAATCTGGAGAAACCGTACGGTTGTGGCTGATGACGAACTGGAAGATCCGAATCTGCAGCTTACGTTGACCGAGGCCCGTAAGATCGATGCCGACTGTGAAGTTGGTGAAGAGGTGACCGACGAAGTGCATTTCGCTGATTTCGGACGTCGTGCCATTCTGAACCTGCGTCAGACGCTGGCTTCGAAGATACTTGAATTGCAGAAAGATAGTTTGTATGCTAAATATAAAGATAAAATAGGTGGGATTGTAGCAGCTGATGTATATCAGGTGTGGAAAAAAGAGATCCTGTTGCTGGATGACGAGGGGAATGAATTGCTACTCCCGAAAACAGAGCAGATCCCTTCTGATTTCTACCGTAAAGGTGAAACTGTTCGTGCGGTTGTGCAGAAAGTGGATAATTATAATAATAATCCGAAGATTATTCTGTCGCGTACAGATAAAATGTTCCTGCAGCGTTTGTTCGAACTGGAGGTCCCCGAAATTAATGACGGCCTGATCACGATCAAGGCTATCGCGCGTATCCCGGGTGAAAGAGCAAAAGTGGCAGTCGAGTCGTACGACGACCGTATCGACCCGGTAGGTGCTTGTGTGGGTATGAAAGGTTCTCGTATTCATGGAATTGTTCGTGAATTGAGAAACGAGAACATTGATGTCATTAATTATACATCCAATGTATCACTGTTTATTCAGCGTGCATTAAGCCCGGCAAAAATTTCTTCTATACGAGTGAACGAAGAAGAACACAAGGCGGAGGTTTATCTTCGTCCTGAAGAAGTTTCATTGGCTATTGGCAAAGGCGGTTTGAATATTAAGCTGGCCTGTATGTTAACAGAATACACGATCGATGTATTCCGTGATGTGGAAGGTGCTGATGAGGAAGATATTTATCTGGATGAATTTACAGATGAAATAGATGGCTGGGTGATTGAAGCGTTGAAGAATATAGGTGTCTATACGGCGAAGGGGGTTTTGGCAATGAGCCGTGAAGAAATTATTGAACGTGCCGACCTTGAAGATACGACAGTTGACGAGGTACTAGCTATCTTATCTGCCGAATTTGAGGAAGAAAGTAAGGATGAAAGTCAGGAATAAAGTATTACGACAAAGTTAGATATGCCTATAAAATTAATACAAGTACAAAGAAAATTAAACGTGGGAATCAACACGGTTGTTGAATTTCTGCATAAGAAAGGTAATCCTGTTGAGGAGAATGCAAATCCCAATACGAGGATCAGTGATGAACAGTATGCTTTGCTCGTAAAAGAGTTTGGAAAGGATCTGCCTGAAGGAGGCTTTGAACGTCCGCGGGTAGAACGTCCTCACAGAGAGAAAGAAGCTGCTTCTGTGAAAGAAGAGAAGGCTTCGGAAATTAAAACAGTGATCCCGGAAGAGTTCAGGCCTAAAATCGTTACGAAAGGCCGTATCGACCTGGAAGGACAACATAAAAAATCTCAGGAGGCTCCTGAAGTGAAAGAAGAGCCGGTAGCGAAACCGCAGCCAGAGGTAAAACCTCAGCCTGTAGTCGAACCGCAACCGGTAGTTAAAACTCAGCCCGTTGCCGAGCCGCAACCGGTTGTAGTCTCTGCTCCTGCTCCTGAAGAAAAACAGGTAGAAGCCCCTGCTAAACAGGAAAAACAGGTGACAGCTCCTGTAGAAAAACCTGTGGAGAAAAAAGAAGTAAAAGAGATAGTTGTGGAAAAAGAAAGAATCGAAGAGAAAAAACCGGAAGTTACAGTGAAGCCGGAAGCGACGAAAAGCTCTTCTGAAGAAGTGGACAAAACGGCCGCAGATGGTCAGCCTTCTGCAGAATCGGAAGACGATAACCTGTTCCGGTTGAATACTCCGAAGTTCGAGTCGAATATCAAGGTAACCGGTAAAATTGACCTGACTGCCTTGAACCAGTCTACCCGTCCTAAGAAGAAAACAAAGGAAGAGAGACGAAAAGAACGCGACGACAAACGCGAAAAGTTCAATAACAATAATAGACCGGGACAACCGGGATTCCATAAGGGACCGAAAGATCCGAATGCTAAACCGGGTGCACCGGTAAAGCCGGGAGCTGTTGCCAAACCGGGTGCTCCTGTTAAACCGGGTGAAGTCGGTGCGGATGCGAAAAAGAAACGTAACCGTATCAAGAAGGATCGTGTGGATGTGAACAATACTCCGGGTACAAACTACAGCCGTCCGGCTAATCAGCGTGACGACCGTGGCAAACCGCGTTTGAAAAAGCCGGTTAAGGCTGAAGTAAGCGAGGAGGATGTACAGAAGCAGATCAAGGAAACGCTTGCCCGCCTGACCAATAAAGGCAACAAGAATAACAAAGGTGCCAAGTACCGTCGTGATAAACGTGATGCCGCCGTCAAACGTGAGCATGAATTGATGGAACTGGAGGAACAGGAAAGCAAAGTATTGAAACTGACCGAATTCGTTACGGCAAACGACCTTGCCAACATGATGGATGTACCTGTGACAAAGGTTATCGCTACTTGTATGAGTATCGGTATCATGGTTTCCATCAACCAGCGCCTGGATGCGGAAACGATCAATATCGTAGCCGACGAATTTGGTTTCAAGACAGAATATGTCAGTGCAGAGGTGGTTGAAGCCATCAATGCTGATGAAGAAGATGATAATGAAGAAGACTGGGTTGCACGTCCGCCTATCGTAACTGTGATGGGACACGTAGACCACGGTAAAACTTCTTTGCTGGATAATATCCGTAAAGCAAACGTAATTGCCGGTGAAGCGGGTGGTATCACTCAGCATATCGGTGCTTATAATGTGAAACTGGCAAGCGGACGCCGCATTACTTTCCTGGATACGCCGGGGCATGAGGCATTTACCGCTATGCGTGCCCGTGGTGCCAAGGTAACGGATATTGCTATTATTATTGTAGCAGCTGACGATGCCGTCATGCCGCAGACTATTGAAGCGATCAATCATGCTTCGGCTGCCGGTGTTCCGATTGTATTCGCAATTAATAAGGTAGATAAGCCGCATGCGAACCCTGAGAAGATCAAGGAAGAGTTGGCTAATATGAATTATCTGGTGGAAGACTGGGGTGGTAAGTACCAGAGCCAGGATATTTCTGCCAAGAAAGGCATGGGTGTGGAAGAGCTGCTTGAAAAAGTATTGCTGGAAGCTGATCTTCTGGATTTGAAAGCTAATCCGCTGAAACGAGCAGTCGGTTCTATCATCGAATCTTCTCTGGATAAGGGACGTGGATATGTTTCAACCGTATTGGTTGAAAACGGTACGCTGAAGATGGGAGATATCGTATTGGCAGGTACACATTACGGACGTATCAAGGCTATGTTCAACGAACGTAACCAGCGCGTGGAAAAAGCCGGTCCTTCCGAACCTGTATTGATCCTCGGATTGAACGGAGCTCCTCAGGCTGGCGATACATTCAATGTCTTGGAAACAGAGCAGGAAGCACGTGAAATAGCAACACGTCGTGAACAGCTACAGCGTGAGTTGGGTATCCGTACACAGAAGATGCTGACGCTGGATGATATCGGTCGCCGTATCGCCGTGGGTAACTTCCAGGAATTGAATGTGATCGTGAAGGGTGACGTGGACGGTTCTGTAGAAGCATTGTCCGACTCTCTGATCCGTTTGTCTACGGAAGAGATCCAGGTGAATGTGATCCACAAGGCTGTCGGTCAGATCTCCGAATCGGATGTTGTACTGGCTGCTGCTTCGAATGCGATCATCATCGGGTTCCAGGTGCGTCCGTCTGTACAGGCTCGCCGTAATGCAGAGAAGGATGGTGTTGAAATCCGTCTGTACTCTATCATTTACGACGCGATCGAAGAAGTGAAGAGTGCTATGGAAGGTATGCTTTCACCGGAGATCAAGGAAGAAATTACCGCTTATGTGGAAGTACAGCAGGTATTCAAGATCACGAAAGTGGGTACGGTTGCCGGTTGTATGGTTAAGGAAGGTAAGATCAAGCGTACGAACAAGATCCGCCTGATCCGCGACGGTATTGTAATCTATGCCGGTGAGCTGGGATCGCTGAAACGTTTCAAGGATGACGTGAAGGAAGTGGTTGCCGGATTGGATTGCGGTTTGAATATTACGAACTTCAATGATATCCAGGTTGGCGACGTAATTGAATCGTACGAAGAAACTGAAATAAAGAAAACTTTATAAACATGAACTGGTTAGACATTGTATTAGTATGTCTGGCAGGAATTGGATTTGCGAAGGGCCTGTTTGATGGAGTCATCAAACAGGTTGTTTCGCTTATAGCCCTGATGGCTGCGATATTTTTCTGTGCCAAAGCGGCAGCCTGGCTGAGGGGATATATACTGGCTTCGGGTTGGTTTCCGGAAGAGGGAGTGACTATACTTAGTTATATAGCCGGATTTATCCTGATACTGGGTGTGGTTATGCTGGCAGGAGAGATTGTTCACAGAGTGATCGGGGTGACGCCGCTCAGTATTCTGAACCATCTGGCTGGGGGCGTATTCGGGTTGTGCCTGACGGTTATATTCGTCAGTCTGCTGTTGAATATATTGGAGGCGGTCGACCGTGGGTCGGTATTGATACCCCGCGAATCGAAGATAGAATCACGCTTCTATAATTCTGTTAAAGAAATAGTTCCAACCATTTACCCCGGAAATTTGTTTTCATGGAAGGAATAGTATAATAATTGAGAATTGAGAATTGAAAATTGAGAATTACCGGGGTGGATGTCTTTAATTTTCAATTCTCAATTCTTAACTTTCAATTAATTAGATATGCAGGAGTCAAACGACATAATTAATGAGGTAACGAGTGGTGATTATAAGTACGGTTTCGTTACCGATATCGATACGGAAATGATTCACCGTGGTCTCGATGAGGAGACTGTCCGTATCATTTCTGCCAAGAAGAATGAGCCGGACTGGTTGTTGCAGTTCCGTCTGAAGGCTTTCCGCCACTGGCTGACACTGGAGATGCCCACATGGCCTCATCTGAACATTCCGCCGATTGATTATCAGGATATAATTTATTACGCTGCTCCGAAAAAGAAAGAGGGTCCGAAAAGTCTGGATGAAGTGGATCCGGAGTTGTTGAAGACATTCGACAAATTGGGTATTCCTTTACATGAGCGTGCTCAGTTGGCAGGTATGGCGGTAGACGCTGTCATGGATAGTGTTTCTGTTAAGACAACATTTAAAGAAACACTGGCAGAGAAGGGGATTATCTTCTGTTCATTCAGTGAAGCGGTGCAACATCATCCGGACCTGGTACAGCAGTATCTGGGAAGTGTGGTCAGTTACCGGGATAATTTCTTTGCCGCTCTGAATTCGGCAGTTTTCTCTGACGGCTCGTTTGTTTATATACCGAAAGGAGTACGCTGTCCGATGGAACTTTCTACTTATTTTCGTATCAATGCTGCCAATACGGGACAGTTCGAGCGTACGCTGATCGTCGCTGACGATGAGGCGTATGTCAGCTATCTGGAAGGATGTACGGCACCGATGCGTGACGAGAACCAATTACATGCGGCGATCGTTGAGATCGTGGCCAAAGAGCGTGCCGAAGTGAAATATTCGACTGTTCAGAACTGGTATCCGGGTGATAAGGAGGGTAAAGGCGGTATCTATAACTTTGTGACCAAGCGCGGTTTGTGCAAAGGAGAAGGAAGTAAGATATCCTGGACTCAGGTGGAGACTGGTTCAGCTATAACCTGGAAATATCCGAGCTGTATACTGGCTGGAGATAATTCAGTCGGCGAGTTCTATTCGGTTGCTGTTACCAACAATTACCAGCAGGCGGATACCGGAACGAAGATGATTCATTTGGGGAAAAATACGAAAAGTACGATTGTCTCCAAAGGTATTTCTGCCGGGCATAGCCAAAATAGCTACCGTGGTCTGGTGAAAGTCTCTCCGCGTGCCGAGGGTGCCCGCAACCATAGCCAGTGCGACAGCTTGCTGTTGAGTTCGACCTGTGGTGCACATACGTTCCCTTATGCTGATATTCAGAATGAAACGGCTGTGGTAGAGCATGAAGCTACGACAAGTAAGATCAGTGAAGAACAATTGTTCTATTGCCAGCAACGCGGTATTTCCGTAGAGGAGGCGGTCGGCCTGATCGTAAACGGATATGCCCGTGAAGTAATGAACAAGCTGCCTATGGAATTTGCCGTGGAGGCTCAGAAATTACTGACTATTTCTCTGGAAGGAAGTGTAGGATAAATCAAATTGTCAATTCATAAAGTTATGTTAGATATAAAGAACTTACATGCCAACGTAAATGGCAAAGAGATATTGAAAGGAATCGACCTTTCTGTAAAGGCTGGTGAGGTACATGCCATCATGGGACCGAACGGTTCGGGTAAAAGTACCCTGAGCAGTGTATTGGTTGGTAATCCGGCTTTCGAAGTGACTCAGGGTGAAGTTATTTTCAACGGAAAGAACCTGTTGGAACTGGAACCGGAAGATCGTAGCCGTGAAGGTATTTTCCTCAGCTTCCAGTATCCGGTAGAAATTCCGGGTGTAAGCATGGTGAATTTTATGCGTGCCGCACTGAACGAGCATCGTAAATATAAAGGGTTGGCTCCGGTTTCTGCCACCGATTTCCTGAAACTGATGCGCGAGAAGCGTGCCATCGTCGAACTGGATAACAAATTGGCAAGCCGTAGTGTGAACGAAGGCTTCTCCGGTGGTGAAAAGAAACGTAATGAAATATTCCAGATGGCTATGCTGGAACCTAAACTGGCTATCCTGGACGAAACGGACAGTGGTCTGGATATCGATGCCCTCCGTATCGTGGCAAACGGTGTGAATCAATTGCGTACGCCGGAAAATGCAGCGATCGTAATCACTCACTACCAACGTTTGTTGGATTACATCAAACCGGATGTTGTACATGTTTTGTACAAAGGACGTATCGTAAAAACTGCCGGTCCGGAACTGGCCCTCGAACTGGAAGAAAAAGGTTACGACTGGATCAAGAAAGAGATGGGGGATGAGTGAAATGAGAGCCGAACAACAATATATCGATCTTTTTACCCAATATGAAGACTTGGTGTGCCGGCATAGTACTGCGGTGATGAATGCTCCGCGTGCTGAGGCTTTAGCCGATTTCGACCGCCTGGGTTTTCCTTCGGTAAAGAGTGAAGATTATAAATATACAGATGTGGCGCAGGCTTTTGCTCCTGATTATGGAGTGAATATAAACCGCCTGGCTATTCCGGTCAATCCTTATGACGTATTTCGTTGTGATGTCCCGAACCTGAGTACTTCTTTGTATTTTGTCGTGAATGATACTTTTTACGACAAGATGATGCCGAAAGCGCATTTGCCTGAGGGTGTATACGCCGGTGGTTTGAAAAACTTTGCAGAGAAATATCCGGAAGTGGCTGCCCGCTATTACGGAAAAGCTGCTAAAAGTAGCCATGACGGTATAATCGCATTGAATACAATGCTGGCGCAGGATGGTTTCGTACTTTATGTGCCGGAAGGTGTAGCTGTGGAACGCCCTATCCAGCTGATCAATATATTCCGTAGTGATGTGGATGCGATGGCTAACCGCCGTATCCTGGTTATTATGGAACCGCGTTCGGAAGCTAAATTGCTGATCTGCGATCATAGTATAGACGATGTGAAGTTCCTGGCAACCCAGGTCGTTGAGATATTTGCTGCTGAAGGAGCTTATTTCGATTATTACGATCTGGAGGAAAGTAGTATTTCCACTTCCCGCTTTGCTTCCGTTCATGTGAAACAGGAAGCTTCCAGTAATGTCCTGGTTAATGGCATTACCTTGAATAACGGCCTTACACGTAACAACTATTATATCGAGCTGAACGGTGAATATGCAGAAACGACGCTTTGCGGTATGTCTGTTATGGACCGTGAACAGCAGGTGGATACATACAGCCATATTACGCACGCTGTCCCTAATTGTACAAGCAACGAGCTCTTCAAGAATGTACTGAACGATCATGCAGTCGGTGCTTTCAGCGGACGTATCCTGGTGAAGGAGAATGCCCAGAAAACGGCTGCTTTCCAGACAAACCGTAATCTCTGTGCTACCCGTGAAGCACGTATGTACAGTAAGCCGCAACTGGAAATCTATGCGGATGATGTAAAATGTTCACACGGTATGACAACCGGACAGCTGGACGAAAATGCATTGTTCTATATGCGTAGCCGTGGTATTCCATTGAATGAGGCACGTATGATGCTGAGTGTTGCTTTTACATCGGATGTGATCGATCATGTGCGTCTGGATGCGTTGAAAGACCGTCTGCATAAGTTGGTTGAAAAACGTTTTCGCGGAGAGCTGGCACGTTGTGCCGACTGCCGTATCTGTAAATAAGATATTATTCTGATCTTTATAAAGGCCCGGATAGATGTTATGTCTGTCCGGGCTTTTTTGCCTATCTTTGTATTTCACCAATCATTTATTATCATATGCAATTGACTCATATAGCAATCTGGACGAATGAATTAGAACGTTCCCGCGAATTTTATACAACGTATTTTAATGGGAAAAGCAATGAAAAATACGTGAATCCCAGGAAAGGGTTTGCTTCTTATTTTGTGACTTTTGAGGGAGGTGCTTCCCTGGAAATTATGCAACGGACAGATGTTACAGAAGAGAGGAATGGATTTTTTATAGGTCTTGCCCACTTTGCTTTCTCTGTCGGTTCAAAGGAAAAAGTAGATAGTATGATAGAACTGTTTCGTGAAAATGGTTACACAGTTCTCGGTGAACCACGAATGACGGGAGATGGTTTTTATGAGGGATCCATTGCTGATCCTGACGGAAATATTGTAGAAATAATTGCCTGATATGGAGATACGTATTGAACAAGCGATAGATTATCCTTATGATTTGCTTCTGTTGGCGGATCCGAACCGTGAGTTGGTAGATAGTTACCTGAAAACATCTGATTGTTTTGTCGCTTTGTATGAAGGGCAAGCCGTAGGAGTGATTGTCGTTCAGAAACAGTCTGTAAACGAGGCAGAAGTATTGAACGTTGCCGTAGATGAGTCTTTCCAGCGGAGAGGTATTGCACGCCGTTTGCTTCGCTTTGTCTTTGATGAATGGGCGCGACCGAACCGGATCACTCTGTTGAAAGTCTGTACCGGTACTTCTGCTCCCGGTCCCATGATGTTGTACCAGCAGGAAGGTTTTGACCTGAAAGAGTTGGACCGTGATTATTTCGTACGTAATTATCCGGAACCGATCTGGGAAAATGGCATTCAGTGCCGCCACCGGTTAATCCTCGAAAAAGAACTGTAACAACTAATTTATATAAAATAGATACAGGAAAACCGGATAATAATCTTTCAGGCTGGTATGTAGCTTTTTCAAGGCTTTGGAAATATGATACTCGACACCTTTAGTGGTTATTCCCAGCGTTTCCGCAATCGCTTTATGAGATTTGTTTTCGTAACGACTCATGATAAATACGATCCTGGTCTGTTCCGGTAAACCGGCCAGGGTTTTATTGACTATTTCCTGTGCTTCGGCAGTAAATAGTTCGCCGGGATCACAGGCCTCCAAAGTCGATATCCGGGTATTCAGTTCCCATTCGGCATGATTCAGTAAATGTTCATTTACATCTTCCCTTACCTGCAGGTGCTGCAAATAGTTCAGGCATTTGTTTTTAATAATGGTAAGGATATAAGCGGGAACATTCGAATTATCTTCCAGCGAATGGCGGTTCTCCCAATAATACATCAAAGCCTCGATCGTAAAGTCTTCAGCAACAGCTATATCTCTTACATACGTATTAGCAAAACGAATAAACCGGCCTTGATAATCCGTAAATAATTGATTGAATGCTTTTAAATCCGTTGTATTTTCCATGACATATTCTATATCCGATGTAAATGTAATGAAAAATATTATAAAATACACATATGTTGATAGTATGATATAAATACATATATTATTAGCAGAAATAATACTATATGATATATATAACAACCATCATACTATCATTGTTATATGTAAATAGCTGTATATTAATTGTATATATAATGATAGTATCTCTTTTTAACTATCATTGAACCATCATCAACTATCATTTCCCTATCTTAAAACAAGATAGATGCCTATCTATTTTTACGAAGTATAGGTCTTATTATCAATTAGATAGTTACTTTAGTCGTTTGACACCCGGGTGTTGATAGTGTCGAGATCCGGGTGTCGGCATCGTTCAGATCCGGGTCTAAATACCGCTAAAATGGGGGTTTTGGCAACAAAAAGTCAGTATTCCGGTGAAGATAGGTCCTGTGTCTTCTCAAAAAAGGTAGTAAGTCACAGCAAAACAGCAACAGCAAGATGTAAGCCATAAAACAGTCACTTGGAGGCACTTTTAGAGAGGAAAAATGCGATTAAAGTGTTAAAATGGAGTTAAATAACAGTGTTATGATGGTTGAGTGATAGTAAAAAACAATAACTATCATACTATATATTATTGATATACAATTGATTATATCGAATAATGATAGTATGATAGTTGATTTGTGAAAACAATGAATTATTTATAACCGGAAAGCCTCCTCGTTCATCAGTTTAGCCCATATATTTCCGGGATATAGTTCGATGGCCTGCTTGAATTCGGCGTTTGCTGCAGCCGGCTTATTTTCTAACAGATGTATCAACCCCGAATAATACAGGATATTACTTTGCTGTACGTTCTGATTCGCTTCTCCGAACTTGGCATACGAGTCCATCAGGTTTTCCTGCATACGTTCCAGGCTTTTTTGTATCTCCGACAGGGCTGCGTCTGCTTCTTTGTTCTTATTCAGCTTCCTGAGAGATTTCACTTTGTAGTAATTCAAGTCTGTCAGACGATTCCTGAATTCTGTATCGGCTGATTTCTCAAAGCACTCCCGAGCCTTGTCTGCCTGATTCATAGCTTCGTAGGCTACTCCGGACAAGTAATAAACTTTCGCTTCATATCCGCCTCCAGGTGAAGGAGCTACTTCGAGATTGACCGGATATTGGTTGGCCAGGTCGAATTCGCGGATAGCTTCTTTATAGCGTTTGCCTTTCAGGAGTTTCATACCTTTCAGCATATGCGAATCCACATAGATGTCGTGAACCTGTCCGCCGCCTTCCCACAGATGGAAATGCCGGTTGTCGAGAATCTTTATCGCTTTGTCGTACTGACCGGCTGCGTTGTATAATGTGAGCAGGCGCATGACGGCATCATCATGCTTCATGACTGTTTTCAGATGTGCTTCCAATCGTTTCAACCGTTGTGCTTCTGCGATGTTGGCTTGTTCACAGATTTTATCCGATTCTGTCAGCAGGAGAGGATCGTTCGGGTTCGCCTGGATTGCCAGGTCATAATATTTTATGGCATTATCCAGCTCGTTCAAACGTCCGTAACCGAATCCGACATTCCGGCAAGCAATGGCGAACGAGGGGTTGAGGTCTGCCGAAAGTTTCCAATGATCCAAACCGCTTTCTTTTTGCCCCAGATAGTAAAGTAAATTTCCTAAGTGATACTGAAGATACGGATCGTCCGGGCTTGTTTTCAACAAATCTTCAAACATACCGATCTCTTCCAGGCGGAAAGGATAATTATTCAGCGGGGAGAGCTGTTTAGCCTTTTCCATACAACTTGTAGCCTCTGCTTGATTGTTTTCTTTCTGCAGATTATAGGCTTTGTAATAATACATCAACGGATAAGAGGCATAAGGTTCGCCTATGGCAATGGCACCATCCAACAATGCCAGGGCATCTTTGGTCGCTCCGATAGTCATGTAATTGGTTACTACCTCCAATAGCTCCTGAACGGCAATAATGCCTTTGCTATTGTGATTCGTTCCTGTTTTCAGGAAAGAAGCACCTTGTGAGGCGGACAAGCTGGCTTCGGCGGCACTCCAGTAATCCAGCGGGTCGATCTGCTGGATATAACGGATGGTTTCCTGCGCTTCGGCTTTCTTCCCCTGCATCCGGAGAATATAGGCCTTCAGGGTAAGTGCCTGCAGATCGCGTCCACCTACGTAAAGCGACTGGGTGATCATATCCATTGCTCGTTTGTAATCCTTGTCTTTCACAGCCAGGACTGCCAGTTCATAGAAGGAACGATGTTTGTATTCGGGAGTCCAGGTAGCAGCCCAGTAAGCGTCGGTCGCTTTGCCTATATTGCCGGTCATCTGATATACATAACCGAGATAATAAAGTGCTTCCGTGTTTTTCACCGTTGTGTAGTCGTGCGACAGACGGGCCTGGGCGCGTAGCAGATGTTGTTCAGCCTTGTCCCATTTCCCCTGCCGGATATAATGTTTCCCGACTTCTATATTGACGCGTGCATCCATCGAGTCGCGCAACAGGGCTTCGTTGTAGAAGTCCGTATAATCCAGGCGGGCATTGTTGAACTGGTCGACACGGAGTCCGGCCAGGTAAAGCTCTTCGTTTGTCTTATATTCTTTGACCGGGCGGGTGCCGTCGATAACTTTCGGTAATGGTTTTTCTTCCTTCACGATCGGACGATAATCGACCAGCAGGTTGCCCTCGGTATCATAAAGAGCCGTGTACAGGGCTGACGGATCGGAAATATCGGGTACAGATACTTTATCCAGGAAGTAATTATCCGGGTCGATGTCGATCTGTTTGTCCATTAGTGTCTGATCTTTATATTTTACAATTACCCGTGCGTTCTTGTATGCGGTGGTCGCGCAATAACCGATCCGATAGTTATTACCCTGTTCCGGTTCAAAGTTGACAGCTGCATCTTCCGTTGCATTCTTCACCCCTTTGATTCCTTTGATCGGGTACCATATCTGGTTGAATTCGCGGATTTCTCCCGGATTGATCCAGCTGTAATCCGGTTGGTTGTCTGAGTAGCCACCTACCATCAGTTCCAGGTAATGGCCATCTTTATCAGATAATATTTTGTTCCACATTTCGCCGTTCGCGTTGTTTCCCCATAAGAAGAACTTCTTTCCGGGTACGACATGGCGGTTGGCTACATGTACTGTTCCTGCATCTTTTCCATAGTCGTAACCGGCAAGGAAAGACATTTCGCTTCCCCAGGCGAATATAGAGCGGGAGTTACCCGTGAAATTCTTCCACCAGGATAAATCGGCATTTTCTCCACTGCCGAGGTTTGCTTCTCCGACTGGCCAGTCGGTGAAATAGACTTTGTGGTGGTCGGCTCCGAATTGTACATCAGGCGGGAAGATGACCTGATACTGATCATTGCAATGTACGGATACATTAGCCCAGTACAACATCGACTGGATCATCGGGGTCGGGTTGATCACTTTGATTTTTGCTTCCACCCAGGAACGGTTGGGATATACCGATACACCTACCGACCATTTCAGCCGGTGACGTAATTCCGTCTCTCCCACCCAGATTGTCTTGCTTCCGTCTTCATTTTCTTTCATTGTCCAGTTGATAGGCATGTAACTGCTGGCACGGTGATGGTCGGGGATATTCCATTCGACACCTCCCGAAAGCCAGGCTCCTAACATGCCGATCAAGGCTGGTTTTACGCCCGTTTGTGTATAAAAGAAAGGATAATCGTTGGTTTTGTCGGAGGCGGCAAAGATACGGCCACCGATTTCGGGAAGAATGGCGATGTCGACATACTGATTGTCCAGCCGGAGTACATTGTAGTCCTGCTCGACTTGCTTTTCCGTCAGGACATCGTAAAGGGGATAAGGATAAATATATCCTTCCGCTCCTTGATAAACACGACCGGTAAAGAAGATAGGATCGATTTCCGGGGCACCGATCTGGTAGGTCGGAATTTTCTCTGTTACAGACTTCATGTGAACCTCTTGGCCTAAAAGAGGAGTTGCACATAACAATAATGCTGATAGAAGTTTAGAATTCATGGTATCGCAACTTTGATTTGTTATTAAGTATACTAAAAATAGAGTGAATTTGAGAGAGTAAAGAACTGTCCGGGATTGCTCCCGGGACAGTTCCCAACAAGGCATAAGCCTTAGAAACACACTTTTGACTAATACCTTATTTGAAGGAGCAATTCATCGAGTCAGGTTCGAATTCAGCTGGGCATCGGATGCCGGATACGGCAGATAAATAGATTTTTCACCCTGCCAGATTAGAGAAGCCGGTAATTCCACCTTTTCTTTCCGCATAATACCCGGAGCAACTTCGATAGCCGCATTGGCTTTACGTTCATTGAATGATTGTTCCAGCAATTCCATACGCATCTGATCATCGCGGCGTGTTACTAAAGCGACAAAGTAGCCGGCAACTTCCCAACCATGTTCTTTCAAGGCTGCATTGGCAAATGTTTCTCCATTCATACCTGATTGTAGTGGCTCCAGGCCAGCTCGTTCACGTACCTGGTTTATACATTCGTAAGCCATTGCGTTCGGTGCACCTTCAGCACGAGCCTGTGCTTCGGCATACCATAACAATACTTCCGAATAGCGGATCAGGCGATGGCGATGATCGTTGGTCATTAAAGAAGTATTGGCAGGCTTTGTATAATCGTAGTCTCCACCGTCTTCACTGATGGTAAATGCACAGAACATAGGCTGCTGTTCGGGTATACTTTCGTCCCACCAATCCAGCAACTTACCCCCTTCTTTATTCCCTTCCAGAATTTTCGGGTTATAGGTTGCATCTTTTCTCGGACCGGCAGGGAATTCTTTCCAGAATTTTATTTCGCCCAGTGCATCACCCCACCCGGTAAGTGATTCGAATAAGTGGCTATTTGTCATTTGTGAATCTTCAGACCATGTTCCTACTGCACTTGAGAAATTGATACCGACAACTGTTTCATTTGTATAATTATGGCTTGGAGCATATACATATTTATATTCCGGCTCCAGAATATATTCATACGCTCCGCTATTAACACCATCAATAACTGCTTTTGCCTGTTCTGCTGCCGAAGCATAATATTGTGTCTGTTTTAAAGGCCATCCTGCCATAGCCATATAGACGGCTGCTAGTGTAGCCTGAGCTGCCTGTTTGGTAATGAAGATGTTGGCTCCCTGGAATTTCTGGGGAGGTTTGGAATAGTCGGTCGGAAGTGTAGCAACACAGTCTTGTAAATCTTTGACAATCTGGTCATATACATCTTGAATATTGGCTAAAGGACGTTCGTAGTTAACTTCGGTGTCCAAAATCAGAGGAATGGCTCCCCAACGACGAACCAACCAGAAATAATGTACTGCACGCCAATATTTGGCCTGACCTAATGCAATATTTATTTCCTCTTGTGTCGTAGGTGTTTTAGCCCCATTTTCGATGATATAATTGGCCGCCTTGATCACGACGTAAGAGGTAGACCATGCAGCTTCTACCCCCTTATTGGCGTCTGAGCCACGGAATGCGTCTACTTCTGCATAAGCTTGTTTATTACTGCCGGGATTAGCGGTTACGTCGTCACCCAACCAGGAAGGAATTGTAGGGTTAGTGTTGGTCTGTGTCAGACAGACATTCTTATACAATGCATAGGTTGCCATTGTTAGTTCCTCCTGTGTAGAGAAGAAAGTTCCCGGTGTCAGTTTACCTTTTGGATCTTCGTCGAGAAAATCACTACATGAGCTTGACAACAAGGCTATGCCTAAAGTATATAATATATATTTCGCTTTCATGATAATTATTCTTTATTTAATATTAGAAATTCATGCGAACTCCGAATGTATATGAACGAGTCAACGGATAAGCCCCCAGGTCGATACCGTCGTTTACATCTACACTACCTGTACCTGTATCCACAAATGAAATACCGGCCGGATCCATTCCTTTATAACTGGTTATAGTGAATAAATTCTGACAACTGAATGTAAAACGAAGATCGGCAAATTTGGATACAGCTTTCGGTAGGTTGTACGATAGGCTGATATTATCCAGACGGAAATAATTGGCTGATTCCAAATACTTGGTAGAGGTTGCCGCTGCCTGATAATTATTTCCTTTAACATTTACAGAAGGATAGCGGGCCGATTGTCCTTTTGTATCGAAATTATCATTCAGATACTCTTTTAATGTGATGAAGGCAAAGTCGCCAGTCATGGATGTTCCGGTATAACGTACCATATTGAAACGTTCTGCTCCGAATGAACCGGTAAAGAACACGTTCAAGTCCCAGTTTTTCCAATGCAAGCTGTTATTCCAGCCCAAAGTAAAGTCAGGAGTGGCTTTGCCGATAAAGGTACGATCTTTACTGTCGATTATACCATCCTTGTTCCGATCGACAAATGAATCATTACCTGCAGCATCCAATCCAGTCCATTCATAGCCGTAGAATGCACCGATCGGTTGCCCTACTGTTATACGGGTAACGCCGTCTGTTGAAAACATTCCGCTAGCAATATTTGCTCCCTGGATAAAGTCCAGACCCGCCAGATCTTTTACTTCATTCTTTAGATAAGTGCCGTTGAAGGTCGTGTTCCAACTGAAATCCGAGCCTTCGAAAATATTTGCATTGATAGAAAAGTCAATACCTCGATTACTGATCTCTGCCGCATTCACCCAATAGGAACCTCCACCGTCATAATTCGGAATTGTCCGTTTTAACAGACCGTCTTTTGTTCGTTTGTCAAAATAGTCGAAAGAAACGTTCAATCTGCGATTCAAAATAGAAAAGTCCAAACCTAAGTCGAATTGGTGGGTTGTTTCCCACGACAGATCCGGAGTTGCGACAGTTTGTCCAATCCAATAGCCTGTGTAATAGGCATTTCCTCCGAATGCATACATGGCTTGAGACATCAGTCCCAATGTTTCATACGGGTCAATGGCCTGACTGCCGATTAAACCGTAGCTGGCTCGAATTTTGAGGTCTTGTATAATATTCTGATGTTGCATAAAGTCTTCATTACCCATTGACCAGGCGGCAGCAATAGAGGGAAACCAACCCCATTTGTCGTTAAAAAACTTTGATGAACCGTCCGCACGAATCGTTCCGGTCAGCATATAGCGGTCTTTATAGTTATACATTACGCGGCCTACACCGGACATCAGCGCCCATTTTGAATAATCATTTTTCGCATTGCGGGTACCAGCCATTTCTGCGTTCCACCATCCGACACTTTCGGTCATCAGATTATTTCCACTGATATCCATATAACGGTATTCGGATTGTGTAGCTTCATAAACGGCTGTGGCAGTCAGAGCATGGTCACCCCATTTCCCATTATAAGTCAGGTTGTTTGTCGTTTGTAAAGTCATACGATACGCATCATTGTTTCCCATACTGCTTGAACTGGACACCTTTGTTGTTGCGAAAGAGTAATTTTTCACGTCGTTGTAATCGATACCATTACTGGTAGTAAAAGTCAGACCAGGAAGAATGTTGAATTTTAAATCGATATGAGCATTGACGATATCTCTCATCGACTCTCCTATTTGTTCATTAAGCAGACCAACCGGATTTAACTGTGTAATAGCACTGTACGGGTCACGTATATAGGTACCGTCTTCATTCATGATGCCAAGTACCGGTGCATAATTCATTGCGATATTGACAATGTTACCTTTTGCTGCACTGAAATCTGCACTTTTCTTCACATTATGAGAAGCATTCACGTCGGCTGTCAGATGTAACCAGTCTGTCAGCTGCGAAGTGATATTGGCACGTGCCTGGTAGCGTTTGTTTGTATTTTCCTTTACGACACCTTCCTGACCGGCATAGTTACCGGAAACAATGTACTGGATTTTATCGCTACCTCCTGAAAGAGTCAGTTTATAATCCTGTGTGATACCATTTTGAAAGATTTCGTCCAGCCAATCTGTACCGGCTGTTCCGTTTTGGAATGCAGACAACTGTTCCGGAGAGAATGTATCTTTCCGATATGTGTTATATAATGTAGCAAACTCATATGGACTGAGTGTTTCGTAACGTTTGGCTACGGTACCTATACCGATCTGTGCATCGAACATAATCTGACGGACATTCGCTTTACCGGTTTTTGTCGTGATCAGAACGACACCATTTGCACCACGGGAACCGTAGATGGCAGTTGAAGACGCATCCTTTAAGATTTGCATAGACTGAATGTCTTCCGGATTCAATCCTGTCAGACCGCTTTCACGCACAATACCGTCGATTACATACAACGGATCATTGCTGCGATTAATAGAGCCGGAGCCGCGAACACGAATCTTAACGGTTCCTCCCGGCACGCCGCTGTTCTGTACCTGAACACCCGATACCCGACCCTGCAAAGCATCTGATACCTGGGTGATCGGTTGATCTTTAAATGCTTTATTATCCAAAACGGCTACGGAACCTGCTAAATCGGCTTTACGAACTGTACCGTAACCTACGACTACAACTTCGTCGAGTGACTGGCTGTCTTCTTTCAGCATGATATTATAGGAAGATTGGCTGCCGACTGTAATTTCTTGCGGAAGATAACCGATATAAGAAATTTGCAGGATAGCGTTTGCCGGAACATTTTCCAATGTAAACTTCCCATCCAGATCACTGATTGTTCCGTTTGTAGTTCCTTTGATAACGATATTAGCGCCGGTAACCGGTCCCATGTTATCTCTTACGGTACCTGAAATTGTACGAGTGTCTTTCTGTTTTGTTTCAGTGTTTACAGGTGTCTCTTTTCGGGAAATGATTATCTGACGGTCAGATATGGAGTAATTATTTTCCGTACCGAAAAATAATTGATTAAGGATAGTATCTATTTTCTGATCTTTTACATTTATAGATACTTTACGGTTCAGATCAATTGACTTGTCTAGGTAAAAGAAGATAAACTCGCTGTTGTTTTCTATTTCATTAATAACTTCTTTAACCGTTTTGTTTTCGTAGTTCATGGAGAATGATGTCTCTTGAGAATATATCTCTGAGGCAAAACATGATCCTGCTGTTAAAAACGCAAAAAGTAAAAAAAACTTCATGACACGTATTAGTCTTTTGGATTGGATTTTCCTTTGAGTAAACCTGGTGTTCTCATTCATGTTGTGTAACGATTTAAGTTTATAATACGGTTTAATGCATGTAAATTACTAGTGAGGGGAAATTTCTAAAATTTTATCCCTCTAAATCTAAGGTCCCATAATTTTGTGAGTTTTAATGTTTGACAATAATATAAATCTGTTCGCCTGTTTGCTCGACTTTGATCGGGGCGGCATTCTGAAGTGCACTGAGTACTTTCTCGGGTGTTTCCTTCAAATCCAGTTTTCCGCTACAAGTGAGTTCACTGACTTTTTCGTCCCAATGGATTTTAATCCCATAGTATTTGCAGAGCTTCTCAAGAACAATATCCAGCTTCTGGTGATTGAACTGATAATATCCGTCTTTCCAGGCAACATAATCTTGTGTATTTACGTGGTACACGGATTCTTCATCACTCTTGTTGTCATATAGGAACAACTGATTAGGACTTAATGTATTTTTCCTTTTTCCTTTTGTTTCTATTTCAACTTTTCCTTTTACCAATACAACATGACTGCTTGTTTCATTATCGTAGGCAGAGACACAAAACTGGGTTCCCAGGTCTCTGACCTCCATTTTTTTGGTTTTTACGATAAAAGGTCTTTTTTCATCGTGTACAATGTCCAGATAGATTTCTCCCTCTACGAATATTTCCCGGCTGTCGGCAGTAAATTGAGCGGGATAAATCACTTTTGAGCCAGCGTTTACCCACATTTTACTTCCATCTGTGAATGTAATGGAAGAACGTTTTCCTATCGGGACAATTAATTGATTGAATGATTGAACTTTTTCTTCTTTTATGTCTTCTTTTTCAATGTTTACTTCTTCCGAGTTTACGTTGATATTTCCTTCCTTTGTATATTCCAATTGGGTGTCTTTCCCTTCAATAGATATCTTTTTTTCTTTTGAAAGGATCAGTTGAACGTTTTCCGACGGATTGTCGGTTTGCGGAATGGAACTTATCATGGCTTCATAATCGATCGCTTGTTCCTGATTGTATAAAGTATGCCATCCATAAGCGGAGATTATCAGCAAGGAGGCTGCTACAGAAACCGCTATTTTCAGGAAATGAATCTTCTTTTTGTGTCTATCGTATAACGTATTGGCTGTTTGTATGCGTTTCCATAATTCTTTTTCATCGTTGATCGATAGAGTTGAATTACAGGATGTCCTTTTTATACTTTTTAAGAAAAAACGAGCAGATTCGATCTCTTCGGCAAGAGCGTTGTCAGCTTGCTGAAGTTTATGCCAGAACTTTCGGTCTTTTTCTGTCGGATATAATTCCGATTGCAGGAAATAATCGTCGTTCAGTAACTCGTCTGCTTTATATTTTGTATAATCTTTTCTCATTTATATAAAGAAGGATTTTATATAAGGAGACGTTGTTGCCTATTTTATACTCACTAAAGAGTATTTTTTTTGAAAGAGTCGTTTTTTGTTGTACTATTTCATTGATAGGTAAAGTAATAAAAGGAATAATCCTGTATCGCTATAATTTTGTCTGATTTTTTTCAATGATCGTTGTATCAGGTTTTGTGCAGACTGATAATTCATATCCATTAATATACATATCTCTTCCATACTCATTTCTTGAATAAACCGATAGTATATGATCTCTTTTTGACGGGGAGTCAGTATGGAGAGAATCTCTTTGACTTTCTTTTGTTGATTATTGTATTGTTCATTATTGATGAACTCATCCTCCACTGTGGGTTCGAGTAAGAACGGAACTTGTTCCATCGTACTTCTTTCGTAGATTGATTCTTTATAAAGAGCACGTAATACACAGTTTTTTATGGTAACAAACAAATATACTTTAATATTATCGGGAACGATGAGACGCTCTCTGTTTTTATACAGTTGAGTAAAAACTTCCTGTATGCAATCTTTTATTAGTTCAGGGTTTGAGGTAAAACGAAAGCTGTACTGATATAAGGTTTGTACATATTTATTATACAACCAACTATACGAGTCGTTATCCCCTGCGATAAACTGGCGCCATTTTATTTTAGTCTCATTATCCTGCATATTGCTGTTTTGATATACAAATATAAAACAAATAATATATAATCAAAACGTTTGATTTATGGATAAGTCAGCTTCTTTTCTAAAATTCGTCCTATCCTTATTTTAAATAGAGGTAGGTGTAAATCAATTTACACCTACCTCTAATTTCAATTAGACGTACCTCTATTGGTAAAGACATTTCGATGAAGTCGGGAAATGTCCGTTACTTTCCGGATAGGTCGTTCAGATAGTTTCAAAAACTGAAAAGTTCATGATTTGGGGATCAGCTTTTGATTCGTCTACAACTAATTTGATTGCGTCGAGCGTTTGAGGTTCGAAACGGTCGATGTGCTTATGTCCGATGCATGATCCGGAAGCAAGGTCGATCCATTCGTTATTCTTTTTTCCTTTCAGGGAATATTTTAAGATACGTTCCCCTTTGGCGATGTCCTCCTGCAGGATGACGCGGTTGATGCTGGTCGGTTTATCAAACGACAGGATATACTCTGAGCCGGTTCCGGATGTTTGCTGAAACGGAGTTCCGTATTGGCGGACAATCTCTTTGCCTAGCATTTCCACCTGGCGGACATCGGCTTCGGGGATGAGGCCCTTGTTATCGATAACCAGACCCAGCAGCATATTGGTATTCCTGCCTACACTGGTTTCGTATTTGGTAAGCAGTTCGGGAATCGTGAACATCATGCTGTCCTGTCCGGCTGTCCAGAACCATCCGCCTTGGAAAGAGCGGTTCCAGCGCAGGGTGAAGTCTGATTCTCCCGGACACCAGAACGGGGCAGAAGGATCGCCGTTCAGACCGTTGATCACACGAGTTCCGTCGGCATTCGTAGTCGAGTCGGCTGTAGCCCAGCACGGATAAGGTGCGACACCTTCCTCATTACCAACCCATCTGACCAGGTTAGGGTGTCCGTACGGACCCTGAAAAGCAATTGCATTCGGTTGTAGTTTCTGTACAAGTGATAATACATCGGCACCTCCCTGTTCTTTAGACAATACACCCCCATCGAACCATATTTCAAACAGTTCGCCGTAATTACTCCATAACTCGGTTAATTGCTGGGTTACGATTTTATTGTATTCTTCCTGGCTGACAGGGCCTCCTCCCTGCACAACTCCCGGATTATCAACATATAGATAGCCGTTTGCCGTTGTGCTGGCATAAATGCCCGGTTTGATATTATATTTTTTACAGGAAGCGATAAAGTCGGCAACGATATCACCTTCACCGTTTTTCCAGGGAGATTGTTTGATGCTGTAGTCATGTGCCTCTGTAGGCCACAGGCTGAATCCGCTGCAATGCTTGGCTACGAGGACGGCATATTTGGCTCCCAGTTTATGCGCGGTTTCCAGCCATTGGTCGGTATTCAATTCTGTCGGATTAAAGATTGAAGCATCCGGGTGCGTACCCCAATTCCTGAAGTTATAATCCGGTTGGTAAACCGGCATGTCAAAATGGATCAATACACCCATTTCTGCATCTGCCCAGGCCAGCTGGCGGGCATTCGGGGTAACAATTGTTGTTGTTTCGTTTGAAGAACAGGATATAAGAACCGACAGGGCTGCCAGTAATCCTGCAAATGTTTTTTTCATGATGAACTTATATTTTACGATGCAAGTATAATAAAAAAAGATGTAGGAGCGAAATATTTCTCGCTCCTACAAATGAGGTCATTTTAATTTGCCCAACCCGGATTTTGAGGTAATAAGTTCGGATTGTAAGTAAACTCGTCTGTTGGTATCGGATACAAGTACAAACGATCGTACCAGGTACGTGTCATACCTGGATAAAGGACACGGTATTCACCTGTTGCCGGATCACGCGGACCTAAATAAGTCTTTTGGTTTTCCAGTAATTTACCGGCTTTCCATCTGCATAAATCATTCCAGCGAAGACCTTCACAAGCCAGTTCCACACGACGTTCACGGCGTATTTCATTCAGCAGCGGAGAGATGGCAACTTCCCATTTCGGCCAGTTCGGATCGGTGAATCCTACATTTACCGTCAGGTGTTTCATACCGACACGGTCACGCAGTTTATTGATCGTTTTGTCCAAAACCGTTTGGTCGCATTCTCCCAGTTCGGCTTTTGCTTCTGCGTAGTTCAGCAGAACTTCACCGTACCGGTAGATCAGGTCGTCCAGCGTACATTTAATATATTCGTTATCCTCTGCTAACGGAGAATACATCTTGTACAAGCGGTAGCCGGTGAATGTCAGGTTATTGAAGACCGGAGAGTTTTCATATTCTTCCGAACCGTCAGCCAATATGGCGATAGGACGGTCGGGAGTGTAAACGCATTGTTTCAAACGCGGGTCACGGTTTTCAAACTCATCCATGAACTTGGCATCTCCTTTATAAAGATTGCTCAATGCAATAGGTTTACCGTCGTTACATAAGAATGATTCTACAAAATCTTTAGTCATACCTGTTCCAGCTTCACGAACAGTACGGGGACGATTGTTCATACGTTTATCCGTCACATAGGCGGCAAAGAATATGGCTTCTTTATTATTCGTATAATCCTGTTGGTTGAACAGCGCATGATAATCGTCTTCAATATTACCGGTAGAGTAGATATCGAAATTACCGCTGTTCATGATTTTTTCAGCAGCTTCCGCACTCATACGAAGATATTTATCCGCATTTTCAAGATTTCTATATTTTCTCCAGGTTCCTTCAAACAGACAAACTCTGGATTTTAACAGCAACGCCGCGTATTTGCTAAGGCGTGAGTCGTTCATCGTTTCCGGCAACCATGCACTGGCTTTATCCAGGCTGGCACAAATAGAATCGATAACTACCCCGCGGTCATTTCGCGGATTATACAATTCTTCTGAAGAAGTGGTCAGGTCTGTCGTCAACCAGGGCACGTCACCGAAACGAAGCACTTTCTCATAATAAAATTTAGCTTTAAAGAAATAAATCTCACCGACATACCTATTAATATTTTCCTGAATACCTTCTACCGTATGATAACGATTCAGAAAATAATTACAGCTCCGGATATTAGCCCAATCGCTTTTTGCCCAGCCACCTCCGGCTGTAGGAATGGTATAATCGCTCCAGATAAAAGCATCTTTTGTCTGATGTGCCTGGTTGTCGGAAGCATTGTCGTTGCCGTAAGCACCGGTATTATCCAGTGTAGTATAGAACTGATTGGCAAAGTTTTTCAGGTCATTTTCTGTTTTCCAATAGGTCTCGTCGTTGATCTTATCTTCCGGATATAAGTCCATAAAATCATTATTACATGCAGAGAATCCAAGTAATAAAGACAAGCTTGCTATATAATATACTTTTTTCATTCTGTTTTTAATTTATTTATTCTACAATGTACCATCTTAGAATGTCAGGTTTGCACCGAATGAGAATGATCTGATAAATGGATAAGCGTTTACTGTAGCCAATTCAGGATCGAAAGTGTCGGGCATTCCGGAGAATTCAAACAAGTTGTCTGCATTAAAGTAAACTCTCAGCTTGGATATTTTTGCTTTTTCCGTGATAAACTTGGGAATCGTATAACCTAAAGCTAATTGTTTACAACGAATGTAAGCACCATTCAGCATGAAGCGTGTTTGATTCTGATTGACAGCATCAGCATTGAAACGTGCACGTGGGAAGAATGCATTTGGATTGTCTTCTCTCCAATAGTCATAATTCATTTTCTGAGGAACAGACCATTGAGAACCATAATGTGACAGGTAGAATGTCTTAGATGGAATGATATCACGTTTCATGGTTCCCTGGAAGAACAATGTGAAATCAAAGCCTTTATATTCAGCCGTACCACGGATACCAAAGTTATAACGCGGCGTTTCATTACCGATAACCTTCATGTCTCCCGAGTTATTTGCAGTGTTTTCACCTTTGGTGATTTTACCGTCACCATCCAGGTCTGCGAACTTTATATCACCTGCATATTGGGTATAACCGACAACTTTCGACTGATCCCATGCTGATGCTTCTTCATTTGACTGGAACAAACCTTCTGTGACGAATCCCCAAATTTCTCCTAACTTTTTCCCTTCATAATAACTGTCGGACAAGTTTTTTGTCGGATTATCATATTTGGTGATTTCTGCCTGATAGTCCGATAAAGACACGGTTGCACTATAGGCAAGGCCGTTTTGTAATGCCGATTTCCAGGTTAAAGCAACTTCCCAGCCTTTTGTTCTCAGGTCGGCTGCATTCATTTGAGGTTCTGATACGCCCAGGATAGAAGGTAATGTTTTTGATTTGGTCAACATATCTTCCGTTGTACGAACATAATAGTCAAATTCACCGGTCAGCTTGCTGTCAAACATAGAGAAGTTGAAACCTAAGTCCCATTGCTTCACTGTTTCCCAGGTTAGCTGGTCGCTCACCAATCCCGGAGCATATACACCCATCTGTTTCTCTCCGTTGAACAGGTAACCTACTTCGCCTGTAGAATAGGTGGAAATATACGGATAATAAGAAGCGTAACCGCCCTGGCTTAATACCTGGTTTCCTAACGCACCGTAAGAACCTCTGATCTTGAAATCATTCACGATATGGGAGATCGGTTTCCAGAATTTCTCCTGTGATAGTCTCCATCCTAATGAGAATGTAGGGAAGAACGCGAAACGATCGTCTTTCGGGAAATGGGAAGAACCGTCGTAACGTCCGTTTACCTGTACCAGGTATTTATCGTCGTAAGCATAGAACAGACGGAAGAAAGCACCGCGTATAGCCCACTGATTCATATAATCGCTGGTCGAACGGTCACCGGTTGCCAGATTCAGGAATGGGATATCATTGGCAATCAGATTGTTTCTGCTCAGTCCAACGCCTTTATAAGTGGCATTTTCCTGGTTGAAACCGATCATTCCCTCGAAGGCATGTACAGCGTTGATTTTCTTTTTATAAGTGGCATATGCATTGAACACGTCATATTGTGATTCATTTTTGGTATACGATACTTGGTTCGGTGAAGTATGCGGGAAGATAGACCCCGGATTTCCATCCGCATCATAATCGATGTATTCGCGAACATGATTCTTGAAAGAGTAGTTGTAATAATTATATGTATAGTCCACATTGATCTCCAGACCTTCGAACGGGTTCAGTTTTGCAAAGGCCGTTGCATACATATTATTATTTCTCATTTCGGCATTACCACCTTGCGACAACCAGGCAGCCTGATTAGTGAAATAACCGTCGCCGCAATAACCGGCAAAGTGTCCGTCCGGATGAGTAATAGGCATCAGAGGACGGCTATCGCCCGGGATCGTAGCTCCCAAAGAGTTATTGCCGTATTTATTCTGCGGACCAGTATTCATTTTTACCATTGACAGGGTCGCTCTCAATCCTAACTGCAACCAGTTATTCACCTTGTAATTCACATGCTGCAATACATTGAAGCGTTTATAATCCTCATCCGTCCATTTGGAAATACCATCCTGCTGGAACATACCCGCTGAAGTCATGTATTTAGCAGTTTCGCTACCGCCCTGTATGCTGATATTGTACTGCTGCATCGGATAGCTTTTCTTATTCAATGCTTCATACCAGTCTGTATTACCGGCATAACGGTATTTGCTGGGAGAATCGTCCGGATGATGGAATACCGGAGAATTATTGACCGGATCATTGTAATAGTTTCTGACATGCTGCATCGTGATGTCATCGAAATAGTTACTACCGTTACTGGTCGTATTGGCATCGTTCATCCACTGGGTATACTCCAACGAGTTCATATAATTGGCATGAACGGTCGGGACATTTATAGAGTAGTTGGCGCTTAAAGAAACGACCGGCTTTTGTGAAACGAAACCTGTTTTAGTCGTGATCAGGATCACACCGAACGCTGCACGTGCTCCGTAAATAGAAGCCGATGCGGCATCTTTCAAAACGGTAACGTCTTTTACATCCTGTGGATTAATCAGGTTCGGGTCCATTTCGATACCGTCGACCAGGATCAGCGGACCACCGCCCGATAAGTTGGTTGTACCGCGAATATTGAATGATGTACCTGTTCCCGGTGCACCGTTGGACGATGTGATGTTCAGGTTGGCAATGGCACCCTGCAGACCGGCTCCCAGGTTGGTCAGCGGACGGTCTTCGATGACTTCCGAACCGACAGTTGCTACGGAACCTGTCAAGTCGGCTTTTTTCATTGTACCGTATCCTACAACAACCACCTCTTCCAGTGTCTCTGCATCTTCCTGCAGGATAATTTCCATTCTCCTGTTAGGATTCGCCTTTACCTCCTGTTTAACATAGCCGATAAACGTGATTACCAGTGTGGAGCCTGACCGGGCATTGATCGAGAAGAGTCCGTCTACATCTGTCGTAGTACCATTGGTCGTTCCTTTTTCAACGATGTTGGCACCGATAACGACATCACCATTCGTATCGATAACTTTCCCTTTGATAGTACTGTTTTGTTGCGGAGCAGCAGCCATATTCTGTTTACCAAGTACGATATGGTTTCCTTCTACAGAATATGTGATACCCGAATCAGCTAACAACTCTTTCAGAACTTCTGCAACTGGTTGATTTTTGGCTTTTAAAGATACCTTTTTGTTTACATTTACCTGGTTGTTATAGATGAACAGATAATCAGTCTGATGTTCTATCTCGTTCAGGACTTTTTCCAGTTGAACATTTTTTTGGTTGATACTGACTCTTGCATTTTGTGAAAAAGTATTATCCGCATAACTGTTAAGTATGCAGACCAAAAGCAGGAACGTCGTGATTCTCATAATTCTGAAAATTTTTAAGGGTCGCGGTGCCCGATATTTGCACCTCGACAAAGTGTTTCTTTTCATACTTTCTTTGATTTGAAATTAATAAATTAATAATTCGTTTGTGTCAATTGATACCTGCCGGCTATTGCCCCCCAGCGTTTACCGGCAGTACGGTTAACAGGTTTATCCCATAAGCATTTAATTTTAGGTGAAACATAGTGTTTATTTGATATAAATAATGTGATTTTCGTCATCCCGTTCATAAGTAAACTTTATATCTTTCTGCAAGACTCTCAGTGCATAATCCACACCGTCTGTCTGGCGGAACTTTCCGGTATACAGATATTTCTGAACCTGTTGGTTTGTGATATAGATGTTTATCCCATAATATTTTTCAAAATCTTTCATGATCGAAGCGAATGTTTCGTTCTTGAAACAGATCAATCCTTCTCTCCAACGATAAGGAGAATAGTCGTCGACCGGTTTTATCCTTAACTTCCCATTATACAGATAGGCTTTGTTGTGGGGCGTGAGCAGCAGGTTCTCCGCAGCATCCGTCAGCGATGAAATCTTGACACTTCCTTCCATCAAGGTTGTTTCGAATATCTCGGTTTCCGAATAAGAGTCGACGTCGAATTTAGTTCCCAATACTTCTACGTTATATTTATTCGTTTGCACGATGAATGGTTTGTCTTTATCTTTTGCTACGTCGAAATAGGCCTCACCGTCCAGTTTTACCAAACGCTCTTTGGCGTTGAAGCTGACAGGATACTGGATCGTGGTACGCGCATTCAGCCAGACATTCGTTCCGTCTGCCAAAGTGATATTGATCCGCTGGCCTGCCGGAACGGAGATTGTCTGTAAGGCTACGGGGGTCTCTTCCGTTTGCATTTCCTGGTAGATAAAACTCCCTCCAAGCGTTAGGACGATAATCGATGCAATTTTGATAACCTCAGTCCTAAGAGAACTAAGGTGATAAAATTCTTTCCGAAAGAAATTTAATTTTCATTCGGAAGAAATCGAAAATACTCCCGAGAGAATAAAAAAACATACAAAATGTAAAATATCATTTTGCTAGTACTATAGCGGGTAAATCAAATTTCTACCCCATGTAAATTGAATTAGTATACCGGGTAATATTTTTTAACGTATCAGTATGCTGAAGAAATAATCCTTTTTGTATCACTCTGGCAAAGTGGAAATAATCTGTTCAAAAAGAGAAATTGATTTAATTGTATTTTTTTTATTATTTTACTAGGGATATTCAATTGTGAACTGCTATTAGTTATAGAAGGGACATTCTAAACAACGGAAATGGATAAAGATACATTATATAATTTTTTTGAAGGCAACGCATCTTTAGATGAGGAAATGGCTGTAAGACAGTGGATGGAAGAGTCCGCTGAAAACCGTCAGGCTTTTCTGAAAGAGCGAAAACTATTTGATGCGATGTTACTTTTAGGAAATGAAAAAGTAATAAAAGCCGGAAAGAAAAGATTCAGAATAGACCTTAGTTCTCTTAGAACTGAGTTAATCAAAATAGCAGCTGTCATAGCGGTCACTTTGGGAGGCAGCTATCTGTTCCACCAGTACGCATTGGAAAAAGAACTGATGGCGATGCATACAATTAGGGTTCCTGCCGGACAGCGGATTAATATTACTTTGACTGACGGTACGAATGTCTGGTTAAATGCCAGGACTTCACTTACATATCCGGTAAAGTTCGGTAAAAAGAATCGCCGGGTGGTATTGGATGGAGAGGCTTATTTCGATGTGGCGAAAGACAAAGACAAGCCTTTTATCGTACAAACGGATCAATATAACGTAGAAGTGTTGGGGACTAAATTCGATGTGGATGCCTATGCTGAAACGGGAGAGTTTGAAACAACGTTAATGTCAGGTAGCGTACGGGTAGCTTCCACGAGTGATCCGGAGCAGAAATTAACGTTGAAACCGAACAATAAGGTCTATTTGCAGGATGGTAAATTGCATGTGACTACTGTAGACGATTTCAATCCTTACAGGTGGAAGGAGGGCTTGATCTGCTTTAAAAATGAATCGTTTACATCTATTATGGCAGATTTTGAGAAGTATTACGGATTGTCGATCCGGGTACGGAATATGGAAGTGCTTAAATACGCTTACACCGGTAAATTCCGTCAGACAGACGGTATAGATTATGCACTGAGGGTGCTACAGAAGGATATAAAGTTTACTTATCAGCGAGATGATGAAAATCAAATAATCTATATAGAGTAAGAGACTGTAATAACATATTTATTAACCTTAAAAAGTTGCTTATGGAATATACATGAAAACGAAAAATGCCGGCAAGCGCTGGGGGGCAATTACCGGCATTCAATCAACACAATTCAATTAAAAACTGTATTAACTTCAAATCATCAACAAAGGTATGAAAAAAAACTCTTTGTCGGGTAGGTATTATCCTAAATCCCCGCAACTTAAACAAATCTTTAGAATTATGCGAATCACCACATTCCTGTTATTAGTTTGTGTTTTTTGCTCTTTCGCGGAAAATACACATTCTCAGAATGCCCGGGTAAGCATTAGTAAGAGTAATGCTAGACTGGACAATGTATTAAGTGAGATAGAAAGTCAGACAGATTATTTGTTTATTTATAATAATCAGGTAGATGTTAATCGGAAAGTTTCTGTAAAAGTAAAAAATAAACCTGTATCCTCTGTTTTGGATGATCTGTTCAAAAATACAGGAATCAGATACGCAATGGAAGGGACACATATCGTTCTGACTAAAAATGCAGAAAATGCTAATCCTACGCAACAGCAAACGAGACATATAACAGGTACTGTCATTGATGTGAATGATGAACCTGTTATTGGTGCTAATGTTGTTGTAAAAGGTACGACTAACGGGACAATTACAGATTTGGACGGCCGTTTTACCATCGAAGCTGATTCTAAATCTGTATTGAATGTATCTTATATTGGGTATCTGACGAAAGAAATTACTGTCGGGAATCAACAATCGATCCGTATCATATTATTGGAGGATACGAAAACACTGGACGAAGTTGTGGTAATCGGTTATGGAACACAGAAAAAAGCGGACTTGACAGGCTCGGTGGCCAATGTCAATACGGACGATCTGAACACACAAAGTAATACGACGATCGGACAGGCTCTGCAAGGAAAGATTGCCGGTGTAGATATTGTCTCTCAAGGCGGAACACCTGGTGGAAGTACACGTATTATGGTTCGTGGTATCGGTACGTTGAACAATTCAGCTCCTTTATATATTGTCGATGGTATGTATATGACTGGGATAGACCATATCAATCCGAACGATATTGCCAGTATCGACGTATTGAAAGACGCTTCTTCAGCAGCTATTTATGGTTCTCGTGCAGCCAATGGTGTGATCATCGTGACTACAAAAGAAGGATCAAATACGGAGGGCAAACCTATTATTGACCTTTCGGCCAATATCGGTGTCAGTGCACCATCCAAATATTTGAATCTGCTAAATGCTGCTGGATGGGCTGAGGTTACAACTGTTTCCCGAAGGGCCGCAGGGTTGGAGCCTCTTGATATGGCTCTTGATTTGTCATCCAAACCAGACAATGATTGGCAGGATATTATGTTTGGTCCGGCATTAATGCAGAACTATGCTCTTTCCGTAAAAGGGGGAGGAAAATACTCCACTTATTATAACAGTGTCGGTTATACGAATCAAGACGGTGTGATGAAAGGTACCAACTATCAGCGTTATACATTGCAGAGCAAGCAGGATTTTAAAAAGGGTATTTTTACAGCCGGAACGAATGTGGTTTTGACTTACGATCAGAGTGATCCGTTGTATGGAGCTATCCGAGGCGGTATGGTTGGGCACACTTTGCAGTCAATTCCGACTTTGGAAAAATATGATTCAAGCAATGAAGGGGGCTACGGTAGCTTGTATGGTGATGTGGTGAATTTGCAACACCCTATGGGAATGGTTGATGACGCGTTGGAAAACCGGTATAGTGATAATGTAAAGATCTATGCGAATGCCTATGTATCCGTGGAGCCGATAAAAGGATTAAAATATAAGCTGAATGTTGCTCCGGACTTCCAGTTCTATCGTTATAATGATTATGAAGGATTGTATAGTTATGGTTTGGCAAAGAATGAAGTGACACAGGTGACGGAGCAACAGACAAGAACACGTAATGTGTTGGTTGAAAATCTGCTTTCTTACGACCAGACATTTGGCGAACATAAGGTATCATTGTTGGCCGGTTATACTTATCAAGATTCCCGCTATCGTTTCTTGCAAGGTTCTGGTCAGGGAATGCCCGTTGGAATTATGGAAATTGATGCTGCGGCCGGTGGTTTGGCTGTAAGTGGTAATTCTACTCGTAGTGTGTTGACGTCTATTTTAGGCCGTGCTTTCTATTCTTATAAGAATCGTTATTTGATTACGGCTACAATTCGCCGTGACGGTTCTTCCAAATTCGGATCGAATCATCGCTATGGCAATTTCCCTTCTATTTCTGCTGGTTGGAATATTGCAGAAGAAGGTTTTGTGAAGAATAATGTGTCCTGGCTGGATCAGTTGAAATTGAGAGCCGGTTATGGGGTATTAGGTAATCAGGAGATTTCCAATTATCAGTTTGTGTCAGTTGTGTCGACAGGTATTAACTATCCAAATGGTAATGGTGGTCTGATACAGGGAGCTTTTCCGAAAACATTTGCAAATCCGGATATCAAGTGGGAAGAAACAGCCATGACGAATGTCGGAATCGACTTTATGGCTTTGCGAAACCGACTGACATTGACGGCTGACTGGTACGTGAAAAACACAAAGGATATTCTATTGAATGTCCCTATTCCTATATCAACCGGAGGTTCTAATGATCCGATCCGCAACGCCGGGAAAATCCGTAATCAAGGAGTTGAGTTTAATATCGGTTGGAATGAAACATTGAATAAAGACTTTTCTTATGGCGTAAATTTCCTGGGGACATATAATAAGAATGAAGTGGTGGAAATGGGAGCTGAGTCACAGGCTATCACCGGTGGAACAATACATGGTGGAACTTACACAAGCAAGACGTTGGCTGGCTATCCGATCGGAGGGTTTTGGTTGATTCCGACCGATGGCTATTTCAATAGTGAAGCCGAAGTGAATGCCCATCAAAAGGATGGCAACTTAATCCAGCCAAGTGCAGAACCGGGTGATATTCGCTTCAAGGATACGAACAATGATGGAACAATCAACGATGACGACCGGGTATATTGTGGTAGCCCATTCCCGAAATTCACTTACTCAATCAATGGTAATATTACGTATAAAAAATGGGATTTTTCAATTGGATTCCAGGGAGTTACGGGTAATAAAATTTATAACGCGACGAATCTGGAACTGACAGATGTCACACGAGGTACAAATTATTTGGCAAGTACCTTGGATTATTGGACTCCAGATAATCAAAATGCAGCCAGCCCTCGTTTGATTTGGACAGATCCGAACCGGAATGCCCGTTCCGAGTCTGATCGTTATTTGGAAAGTGGCTCTTATTTCCGTTTGAGAAACCTGCAGGTTGGTTATACATTGCCTCTTGCATGGTGTCGTGGTCTGGTGCAGAAAGCACGTGTGTATGTGAATGCGGAAAATCTCTTTACGATTACGTCCTATTCCGGATATACGCCGGATGTGAATTCCTCTGATGTCTATTCTCGTGGTTTCGATGAGTTTATATATCCATCCAACCGTACCTTTATGGTTGGTTTGAATGTTACATTTTAAATAGATAATTATATGAAGCGAATATATTTATATTTTATGTTTTGTGCTGCAGCCGTTTTGGGTTTGAGTACATCCTGTGACTCTCAATTGGATCAGATAAATCCAAATAAAGCGACAGAAGATACGTTTTGGGAGAGTAAGGCGGATTTTGAACTGGCTTTGACTTCTTGTTATACTCCATTGAAAAATGCTTTGAATGGCGGTTATTATGGAACACGAGGGGTGATGATGCGTATCGCACGTGCCGATGAGGTAGAATTCAGGAATGATATTAGCGATGTATTCCAAGCTTGCTATTTTACGAATACAAATGGTAATTCTCTTTCTCAAGGAATGTTTTATCAGTTTTATAATGCTTTGTATCGAACCAATTCCATTATGCAGAAACTGGAAGAAAAAGGAGGAGAGTTTGAATCTGAATTTGTGGATAAGGTAAAAGGCGAATGTTTATTTATTCGAGGTTTCTATCTGTTTCAGTTGGGTAAAGAATTTAAGAATGCTCCGTTGCGTATGACGGCTTCGCAGTCTCCTTCCACTTTCCCTTTGGAAAAAGCGACTCAGGCAGAGATTTGGGCACAGGCCGAACAGGATTTGATGACGGCTGCTTCTTTGTTGCCGGTAGTAAACGATGTGATAGGAAAACCAACCCGAGGAGCTGCTTATGCAATGTTGGGTAAGCTGTATGTGTATGCGGAAAGTTTTGATAAGGCTATCCAGGTGCTGGAACCACTGACCAAGTCGCCTTATACCTATAGCCTGGTAGATGATTTTGCATGGAATTTTGATGAAGCACATGAAAACAACTCGGAAAGCATTTTCGAATTGTTGATGGAGCCGGTTGGTGGTACAGATATTTGGGGAGACGGAGAAAACCTCAACTCGACGCAAACCAATACTCGTCCGAAAGAATATGCCGCCCCCGAAGCTGGAGGCTGGTATGAAGCACAACCGACCCAACAGATGATGGATATGTTTTGGGCTGAAAAAGATAAGGATGGCAATTCGGATTATCGGGCACGCGCTTCTGTGGCTTGGGACTATGAAGGTTGTATGTATTATTTGAAGCCTTTCCGTGAAAAGTTCGGGTCAGACAAGTGGAATTCTTATTGGATATTGAAATACCAGAATTGGAATACGGCAGAATCTGAGGCCTCACCTCCTATGTCTTGTATCAATGAGCGTGCTATCCGTTATGCAGATGTCATTTTACTATTGGCAGAATCTTATCTGCGTGGTTCGCAGGATTTATCAAAAGCAATTGTTTATTTGAACCAAATCCGTGAACGGGCAAACTTGAATCCTTATAGTGGAGCACAGACATACGAGGCTGTTTTTAATGATTTGGAACGTCAGCGTGCTATTGAGTTCTTTGTAGAAGGCGAACGTTTCTACGATCTGCGTCGTTGGGGATTGTTGGAAAAGCGTATGGAAACTTGTAATTCTGTTCGCTATAAGCAGCTAATGACAGGAAAAGTTGGAGACACGAATCGTTATTATTACTATCCTATACCTTCGAAGGAATTGGAAACGAATACGTTATGTACACCTAATGAGGGTTGGTAGTCTGCACTGGTCTTGATGGATGATTTTAATGTCGGCTATAAGTATTTACTATATTATAGTCGGCATTCTTTTTCTGTGATAATTGATATGATGTATGAATGTATTTTAAAGAATTGATTCTATGAAATATATAAGTCAATGGAAATGGATTCTCTCCTTGTTGCTTTGCTGTTTTTTTCATGCGGAAGCTGCGGAGGTTATTCGTTTTGATTTGGGTTGGAAATTCAGTTTGAATGATGTGGGGGAGGAGGCTGTCTTTCCCGGTTATAATGATTCTGCCTGGCGGACATTAAATTTGCCTCACGATTGGAGTATAGAGGGGACATATGAGCAAACGGCCAACGGGACAGACTGGCAAAGCGGTTTTTTGCCGGCAGGAATAGGATGGTATCGTAAAACGTTTGCTTATGATCCTGCATGGGCTACTAAAAAAGTCCGTATCCGGTTTGATGGAATTTATCTGAATAGTGAAGTTTGGATTAATGGTCATTCTTTAGGTAAACGGCCGAATGGCTATATCGGTTTTGAATATGATCTGACTCCTTATTTGAGAAAGGGGAATAATTGTATTGCGGTGAAAGTCGACCAGTCTAAACCTCTCACCGGGCGTTGGTATACAGGTTCTGGTATATATCGGCATGTTCATCTGATCATATCTTCTCCGGTACATATTTCCTATTCGGGTGTTTATTTTAAAGTAGATACCTTTTTGCCAGAGAAGGCGCTGTGTTCAGTTGAGGTTTCCGTTGTAAATCCGGAAAAGGAGAAAGTACGGATCGTTTCCTGCTTACAGGATAGGAATGGGATAATCGTAGCTGAAAGTTTTGGAACAGAAGATCTTTTTGGGCAAGATAAAATGCGGATGACTGTTGTATCTCCGAAGCGCTGGTCTCCTGAGAATCCGATTGTTTATACGTTGATATGCCGGTTGGAAAAGTCTGGGAAGTTATTGGATGAGGTTCGACAATTGGTTGGTTTTCGCTCTTTGGAATTTAGTCCGGAATTTGGCTTTAAGCTGAATGGAGAGGTTACAAAGTTAAAAGGGGTATGTGATCATCATACGGCAGGAGCTGTTGGTGCCGCTGTGCCGGAAGATATTTTGTATTATCGATTGAAGTTGCTGAAAGAAATGGGGTGTAATGCGATTCGTACTTCTCATAATCCTTTTTCTCCGGAGTTTTATACGATGTGTGATACAATGGGATTAATGGTTTTGAATGAAGGGTTGGATGGCTGGAATATCCCGAAAGCAGTAGATGATTATGGAAACTATTTTGACGAATGGTGGGAAAAAGATATGACAGACTTTATCAAGCGTGATCGTAATCATCCGTCTGTTATTATGTGGAGCATTGGAAATGAGGTGAATGGTGCATCACAAGAGATACAACGTAATTTGGTGGATTTGTTTCATTCGCTAGACGTGCGTCCGGTAACACAAGGTGGGGCTGATCCTACTCGCGGAATGTCTGTAGACTATAAAAAGAATTTTGGAATGCTTGATATTGTCGGTTTCAATGGTAATGGGGAGGAAATCGGTGAACTGGAGAAATTTAGGGATAAATATCCGTCTGTATGTGCTGTTGCGACGGAAGTACCCCATACTTACCAAACGCGTGGTGTTTACAGGACAAAAACTCAGTGGAGAAGGAGAGACTTCCCAGCTCCTTGGGAAAAGAAAAATCCGATTAAATGGGATTTGTTTGAGAAGCGGGTGTTCCCAATCCCCGACCTTGCTGCGGAAGAGTTTTTTCCGGAAGAGGAGATTCATCCATATTATCAATCATCGTATGACAATGCTTCGGTACGTATCAGTGTTCGCAGAGCCTGGCAAAGGACCTGTGCATTCCCTTGGTTGATGGGCGAGTTTCGCTGGGGTAGTTTTGATTATTTGGGAGAAGCTGAGTGGCCGCAACGTTGTGGTAATTTCGGTATTATTGATGTGGCTGCCATGCCTAAAGATGCTTATTATCTGTATCAGAGTCTGTGGACTGATAAACCGATGGTACATTTGCTGCCTCATTGGACTCACATGGGAAAAGAAGGGAAAATAGTACCGGTTGTCGTATATACGAATTGTGATTCTGTTGAATTGTTATTAAATAATGTATCTTTGGGCACTCAACCTTATAAAGGAGAACAATTGGTTTGGAATATACCTTATGAATCAGGCCGTATTGAGGCAAAGGCGAAGAACGGGAATAGAATAGTGGCAACAGATATGCAACAAACAGCATCGTTAGCCTATACGGTCAGCTGCTCTGCAAACAAATTGGAGTTACAGGCTGGTTCTGCTGAGGTGGCAAGGCTTGAGTTCTCAGTAGTCGACCGGAATGGTGTTTTATGTCCGTATGCGTCAGATGAACTGTCATTCGATTTGGATGGACCTATTCGCTTGTTAGGAGTGGATAATGGAGATCCGGTTGATATGTTCCCATACAAACAGCCCCGCTGCAGGAGTTTTAGGGGAAAATGTGTTTTATTGATACAGGCTGCCGATATACCAGGGAAAGCGGCCGTAACTGTACGTTCAGAGAAGTTGACTGAAAAGAAAATAATGTTGGAAATAAAATGACAATACATATGAAAACAACTCTATTTGCTTGTTTATTATTCGTTACGGGTAGTTTGTTTGCCCGTAACCAGGATAAAACATTCCAGCTATTACCACAACCGCAATCGGTAGAAGTCCTTTCCGGTAAAGGATTGAGCTTTGGTGAATTGTCGTATGTATCGTCGGCTGAGGGCACATCGATCCCAGTACTGGGTGAAATTGTAGATGGATTGCCTCAAAGTAAACGTAACGGTAAAGGTGTCCGGTTTCAATTGTCGACGACAAATGTACCTGACTCTCCCGAAGGATATGTGCTTGAAATATCTGATAAAGGGGTAATCGTTACATCGAGAGATAATGCCGGGCTTTTTTACGGTGCACAGACCTTGGAACAGTTGCTGGAAGACAGCCGGGATTTTAAGAAGGAAATACCTTCGATGAAGATAACGGATTATCCGGCCATCGCTTATCGTGCTGTCCATCTGGATACCAAGCATCATCTGGATCGGATGGAGTACTATTACCGTATGGTGGATAAGCTGGCCCGTTATAAAGTGAATGCAATAATCTGGGAACTGGAAGATAAGTTGCGTTTCACTCGTCGCCCTGAAGCCGGTGCTCCGAATGCAATCAGCAAACAGGAGATGCAGGCTTTATGCCGGTATGCGAAGGAGCGGAATGTAGAGATCAGTCCGTTGGTACAAGGTCTGGGACATGCCGGATTTATTCTGAAACATCATTGGGAATTGCGGGAGAATCCGGCAAGCGACTGGGAATTCTGTCCGTCCGATCCCCGTACCTACGAGGTGCAGTTCGATCTGTATCTGGATGCGCTCGAAGCAATGCCTTACGGGAGATACCTGCATGTGGGCGGGGATGAGATAACAGCTATCGGTATCGATGACCGTTGTAAGGCTACCGGAAAGTCTGCATTCGAGTTGCAGATGGTATGGTTGAAAAAGGTTTGCCAGTTTGCTGTCGATCATGGTCGTATTCCTATATTTTGGGATGACATGCCGCTTAAATATGCAGACCTGTGGGAACTGGCTTTGAGCGATAAGACGGAAGAGGAAGTGGCAAAGGAATGGAATACCGAAAAGCTGGATAAAGCGATCGGTCTCTTTCCGAAAGAATGTGTGTATATGCGTTGGAAATATGAAGATGCGACCACTCCGGCACATCGTAAGCTATTGAAATGGTATAGCGATAAAGGGCTGAAAGTAATGGGTGCTACTGCTGCGTCAGCCGGCGATTCTCCTTTCCTGCCACGCAATAACACACGGGCGGGATATGTGAAAGGTTTCAGTCAGCTTGTTGCGGAAAATCATCTGGAAGGGATTCTGGCAACAGCTTGGGATGACGGTTCTCCACATCTGGAAACAGTTTGGCGCGGTTATATCGCGCAAGGCGAGTTCGGCTGGAATCCGACAGCACGGGATATAGAAACTTTCAAGGAGGTTCATGCCCAGCGTGAATATGGTTTCCGTCCGGAAGAGAACCGGATGCAATTTCTCGACGAACTGGAAAAAGCGATCTTCTTCTTTGATGGGGCATTAGTCACTTCCGGACGGAGAAATCCGGCCTGGGGAACAACGGACTTTACTCTGATGGAATTGCCGGATAAAGCAAATCCGGGCACATGGAGCGAAACATATAAAGAGAAAATAACGAAAGCCAAAGAAGAAGCGAAACGCTATGAACTTATTGCCAGTGGAGTTCGTACGGCTGAAAAGAATGCTTTGCGTAACCGTTATACCCTGGAGGTGTATGAGCAAACGAATAATCTGCAAAACTATCCGACCCGTTTGATATTGGCATTGAATGAGTATGACACGGCGAAAGATGCTGCTGCCCGCAAAGCCGCTTTGGATAAAGTTGTCGGAGTTTGTAATTATTTCAAAGAAATGCGTTCAAACCTGGAAGCCGTTTATTCGGAAACCCGCTTTATGCAGCAACCGGTAGGTTTTATTGCCGATATGAATCACCATAACCATTTGTCATCGAAAACAGAAAATAGCGACTGGCTCTATCTGTATGAAATCCCGATGATAAAGAAGGTGCTTCAATGGGCTGATCAATAATAGACTTAATTTATAACATACAAATTATTTGACCATGAAGAAAATAACATTGACAATGTTGATATGTTTGCTGTGTCTCCCCTTATGGGCGGCACATCAACCGGAATTTTCTACTGCCGGTTTCTTTCAGCTGGAAAATACCGGACGTGATGTTTACTCCATGAATCCGGCCTGGCGTTTCTATAAGGGAGCTGCGCAGGGAGCTGATGCAAAAGAGTTTAATGATAAAGACTGGATGGTCGTTTCCCTGCCACATGGCATTGAATACCTGCCGACTGAGGCCAGTGGCTGCATTAACTATCAGGGGGAAGTGTGGTATCGCAAGCATTTTACACCCGATGCCGCTTTGAAAGGAAAGAAACTATTCCTGCATTTCGAAGCAATTATGGGGAAAAGCAAGGTGTTTGTAAACGGTAAACAACTGACCGAACATTTCGGAGGTTATCTTCCTGTTGTGGTGGATGTAACGGACGTACTCGACTGGAATGGCGATAATGTGATTGCCGTATGGACAGACAATAGCGACGATCCGTCCTATCCTCCCGGAAAAGCCCAGGATGTATTGGACTATACCTATTTCGGAGGTATTTACCGCGACTGCTGGCTGATTGCCCATAACAATATCTTTATCACCGATCCGAATTATGCGGATGAGGTGGCCGGAGGCGGATTATTTGTGGCTTTCGATAAGGTGTCGGATAACTCTGCTGAGGTTTTGTTGAAATTGCAGGTACGTAACGAGACGAAGAAAGCGTTTACTGGTGTAGTAGAATATGAATTGCAGCAACCGGATGGCAAACAGGTCGCTTTTCTGAATGATAAGGTGAAGATTAGAGCGGGTAAAGCTGTAAATAGTTCTGATAAATTGTTAGTAAAGAACCCGTTGTTGTGGAGTCCGTCTTCACCTACATTGTATAATCTGTTGGTACGTATCTGTGATGAACAAGGGAATGTGATCGACGGTTATCGTCGCCGTATCGGTATCCGTAGTATCGAGTTTAAAGGGAAAGACGGTTTCTGGTTGAACGGTAAACGGTATGAGAAGCCGTTGATCGGAGCAAACCGCCATCAGGATTTTGCCGTTGTCGGTAATGCGGTGGCTAACAGCATCCACTGGCGTGATGCGAAAAAGCTGAAAGATGTAGGTATGGAAGTGATCCGTAACGCCCATTGTCCGCAAGATCCCGCCTTTATGGATGCCTGCGACGAACTGGGACTGTTCGTGATCGTCAATACTCCCGGCTGGCAGTTTTGGAACGATGCTCCCGAATTTGCCCAGCGTGTGTACAGCGATATCCGTCACCTGGTACGTCGCGACCGTAACCATCCTTCGGTCTGGCTGTGGGAACCGATCCTGAACGAAACCTGGTATCCGGCAGACTTTGCCAAGAACACAAACGATATCGTACATGCTGAATATCCTTACCCGTCCTGCTATTGCGGTAGTGACAGTGAAGCACGTGGTCATGAAGTCTTTCCGGTACTTTTTGCTCATCCTCAGAATGCAGATAAGGAATGGGCGATAAAAGAATTAGATCCGTCGAAAACCTATTTTACCCGCGAATGGGGAGATAATGTGGATGACTGGAATTCGCATAACTCCCCTAGTCGTGTTGCCCGTAACTGGGGTGAACAGGCGATGTTGATACAGGCGCAGCATTATGCTTCACCTTCCTATCCTTATACCAGTTATGATGCGTTGTTTCAGACTTCCCGTCAGCATGTAGGCGGTTGCCTTTGGCATTCGTTCGACCATCAACGCGGTTATCACCCCGATCCTTTTTACGGAGGTATCATGGATGTATTCCGTCAGCCCAAGTTTTCATACTATATGTTCAAAGCCCAGCGTCCGCCTGTTAAGAGCGACTTGATTGCAGAAACGGGGCCGATGGTGTTTATTGCCAATGAAATGACTCCATTCTCCGGTAAAGATGTCGTTGTCTATTCCAATTGTGATGAGGTACGTCTGACTTTTAATAAAGATGGAAAGACATCTACTTATAAGAAAGACAAAAACCGGAAAGGAATGCCGTCACCGGTAATTACTTTCCCCGGTATGTATGATTTTATGGTAGACAAGGCTCTGTCGAGAGACAGGAAACAGGAGGATGTCTATTTACTGGCAGAAGGTCTGATAGATGGAAAAGTGGTTGCTACCCATAAAGTAACGCCTGCCCGGCGCCCGGAGAAACTGTTGCTTTGGGTAGATAACGAGGATACGAACCTGGAGGCAAACGGCTCTGACTTTGTAACAGTAGTTGCAGCTATTGCCGATAAACAAGGTAACATTAAGCGTTTGAACAATTATTTCATCAAGTTCCATATCGAAGGTGAAGGACGTATCTTGGGAAGTGCCGATATTATGGCGAATCCGGCTCCGGTGAAATGGGGAACTGCCCCGGTACTGGTACAGTCTACCTTGAAACCCGGGAAGATCAAAGTGATGGCCAGTGTTTTGATGGAAGGCTCCCAGATGCCGATCAGCGCAGAGCTTGAACTGGAAAGTACTCCGGCTGTTTATCCGTTAGTCTATAATCAATCGGAAGCCGTTCTTATACCTCTGACTGTAACCGGTAAAACAGATGTACAAATGAGCAAATCATCAGCCGAACGTGAAGTAGAACGTCTTCAGAAAGAACTGAATGCCCTGAAACTGAAGGAGGTCGAAAGACAGCAGACCGAATTTGGAGAACAACGGTAGTTCTGTCCATTTATTATTAAGTAAAAGAGTCTTGAATTTCCATAAAAAATCAAGGCTCTTTTTGTGTGTGTTTATATTTGAACTTACATTTTGTAGGGTTTATTTGCTTGTATAATTGTCATTTGGACCTATTTTCTTAATAAAATAGTGCAATTTATCAAATGTTTACTTTATTTTTGTGGCTTTAGTTCAGGGAGATTGAGTGAATGTTTATGAATTTAGCACAAATTTAGGATTATGAGGAAAGGAGTCAGGAATTTATTGTGCACCCCCCTGAATCGTTATTGTTGTTGTTTGTTATTGGGAGTGTTATCTCAGAATACGTTTGCGACAACAACTGCTGAAAAGGATGCTTTTTATTCTGTCTGGCAGAAAACAACGGTTTCAGGAACAGTGGTGGATGAGAGTGGATTGCCTGTTATTGGTGCAACAATTGTTGCGGAAAAGGTAGAAGGGGGTACGATTACCGATGATAACGGCAGATTTGATCTGGCTGTTCCCGAGGGAGTGAAGAAAGTAAAACTGAGAATCAGTTTTATAGGTATGACAACACAAGAGGTTACGGTTACCGCCGGTATGCCGGTTACTATTACTTTGCGCGAAGATGTAACGATGCTGTCTGATGTTGTTGTTATTGGCTACGGAACGGAGAAAAAGAAAAATATAGCGGGTGCCGTATCCAATATTACCAGCGAGGAACTGACCAAGACTTCGGTTGAAAGTGTCCAGAAAGCACTTCAGGGAAAAGTGTCCGGTGTTCAGATTATTACGGCGAACGGAACACCTGGTGGTGCTGTATCGGTAAATATCCGCGGACGAAGTACGTTCAGTGGCGGTACAGCTCCTTTATATATTATCGATGGGGTTCAGATGGTGACGGGAGACCAGTCGACCGGTATTGTAAAAAGTACGGATGTTCTTTCTACTTTGAATCCGGATGAAATCGAATCGATCGATATACTGAAAGACGGTGCTTCTGCTTCTATCTACGGAGCTCAGGCCGCCAATGGTGTTGTTTTGATTACGACCAAGAAAGGAAAGGAAGGAAAAACTAAGATATCGGTCAAATTATCAGGCGGTATGCAGAAGATCAGCAATAAACTGGATCTACTGACGGCTTCGCAGGTGGCAGAACTGGATTTGCTGGCGATGAAGAATCGTTATGGGGAAACCAGTTCCGAATATCTAGGGCGATTGAGTCAGTATCAGGGTTTTGGCTGGGGAGACGATGGTTTCTCAAAGGCTCAGACGACAGACTGGTATGATATGATTTACCGTACGGCTTATACTTCGGATGCTCAGATCAGTGCAACAGGGGGAACGGCTAAAACAAAATATTTTCTTTCTGCTGCTTATAATAAAACGGATGGAATTGTAAAAGAAACCGGATTTCAGCGCGGTGCTTTCCGTGTGAATCTGACACAGGAGTTACTGCCCTGGTTGAGTATCTCTACTAATAACAATTACAGTGTGATGGATCAGGATCAGTATAGTGGCGTACGTGCAGCTAACCCAAGCCGTGTTGCTGTGCTGGTACACCCAGCTAACTCGCCTTATGGCAAAAATGGAGAGTTTGTGCGTGACCTGCCTTATGGTTATTATCAGCATAATTCATTGCAAATGCTGAACCTGAATGAATATAGCGGACGGACAAGCAAACTGATTACTGCAAACTCGCTGGATTTTAAAATACTGGAGGGACTGACTTTTAAATCGAGTTATAATGCGGACCTGACAACTATCGAAGAACATAGTTTCATTGATCCCCGTACCCGTGAAGGTGCAAAGGAAAATGGATCGGTTACCTCAATGACCGGTAAATTGATTAATTTTCAGACAGAACAAGTTGCTTCCTATAATAATGTATTTAATGAAATACATCGTATTTCGGCAGTTGCTGGTTTTTCTTACCGTCATGAACAATATAAGCGTCACGGAGCAACCGGAACGGGAGTATCCGATCCTTCATTACATTTGTTGGGAACGACAGCTGTTGCCAAAGAAGTATCCGGAACTTTCTCTGAATGGAAGATGGCCAGTTTATTCGCCCGTGTAAATTATACGTTGAAAGATCGTTATATACTGACCGGAACAATCCGCCGTGATGGCTCTTCCCGTTTCGGTGAAAATAATAAATGGGGAATTTTTCCGTCTGTATCGGCTGCTTGGCGGATTATTGAAGAACCTTTTATGGAACCGGTGAAAAGTTGGTTGAGCGATCTGAAATTACGTGGAAGCTATGGTATTACCGGTAATTCGGACATAGGGGATTATACGGCACGCCGTTGGTATTCAAGTGGAGGCGCATATGATAACTCTTCTGCAATCATACCTACTTATATAGGTAACCCTTATCTGACATGGGAAAAGAATCATTCCCGTAATATCGGTATTACTACAGGTTTTCTGGATGACAGGATCACATTGGAAACTGATTTCTATCTGAATGATACGAAAGACCTGCTTTATAACCGTACGATCCCTGCCACAACCGGCTTTACCGTTATCCCGTCCAATATGGGGGGCGTGCGTAATAAAGGTGTTGATATTATGCTGAATACTGTAAATGTACGGGCTGGAGGTTTTGAATGGCGTTCTGCACTGAACTTATCGTTTACAAAAAATGAGATAACGGAGTTACAGGATGGTCTGGATGTATTGGGAGACTATAAGGTGGGGCAGTCGATCTCTTCCTTGCCTACTTATCAGTGGGCGGGTGTGAACTCAGCCGACGGGCGCCCGATGTATTATGACAAAGACGGGTATATAACCTATGTTCCGAAAGATGAGGATCGTATTTGGACAAAACCGGCTGATCCTACTTTCTATGGAGGATTCAATAATGATTTTACCTGGAAAGGGTTTACGTTGTCCGTATTTTTCCAGTTCCAGCGTGGTGCTGTCAGTCTTTGGAATGACAAACTGGTACTTGCCTCTTATGAAGGTGATACCAATTTGCTGAGTGATATGTATTATAAACATTGGAGTCAGCCTGGCGATATGACCTGGGTTCCGAAGCCATCTTACCAGAGTGCTTATCCGGGCAATCCGCGCCAGATATCGGAATATTCTACTTTATGTTATGAAAAAACCGATTATATCAAACTGAAGAATGTTAGTCTGAGTTATGACTTCCCGGCCAAATGGCTGAAAGGATTGTATATCTCGAACCTGCAATTGTACGTGTCCGGCTATAACTTGTGGACAACAACTACTTATCCCGGACATGATCCTGAATTTACCGGTGGTGATCTGGGTACTTACCCGCAGTCACGTAGCTATACGGTTGGATTGAAGGTAGATTTCTAATGTAAACAGATAATCAGAAAATGAAAAAAGACAGAATATATACAATCTTGGTACTTTCGTGCCTGCTGTTTGTAACAGGGTGCGACAAGATGTTGGAAACAAAATCGCAAACCTTGCTTCCCCAGGATAAATTGCAGACGGAAGCCGGATGCGAAGCCATGTTGTATGGAGTTTATGACCTGATGCAGGAAACAGCATTTTATGGTCGTGACATATTGACTGTACCGGAAGTTCTAGCGGACAACTCCCGTCTTTCTCCGCTTGCCTCCCGTTATAAAGGACAAGCAGATAACCGTATCGGTTCCCATCTTGATATTTGGGTGGAATCATATGAGATAATTGCTTTACTGAATGAAGTGATCGAGTATGCGGAGAAGCTACCTGAAACTCCGAAAGCAAAAGCGATCTGGGGGGAAGCATTAGCACTTCGCGGATTGACTTATTTTAATCTGGCACGTGTCTATGGACGTGAACCGGGACATCTGGTAGATAATTTCGATTTGTGCGTGCCGTTGATTCTGAAGGCATTTTTCTATGATGGCGGTCCGATGGGCGAAGAAGTGTATCCGGCTCGTGCGACAGTGGCTGAAGTGTGGGGGCAGATAGAAAAAGATCTGACCGAGGGTTTTTCTTTGTTGAAAGGAAACGACGACGGTTTGATGCCGAAACGAATGGGTTCGCTGGCTACGCAGGCGATACTTTCCCGTGTGTATCTTTATGAAGGAAAATGGAAGGAGTGTGTGGAAGCATCCGATTATGTAACAGCTAATGCTCCGTTTGATCTATATGGAGGTACCTATACGGATATTTTCTCCAAAGGAGAAGAAACGATATTTTATTTGTACTTTACCAATTCTGAAAACTGGGGTTCAAGTTCATTGCAATCGATCAATGGGATGATGGAATCTGAACTTGACAGTGAAGGATACGATATTGGTAAAGGAGTAGGAGATGCCGACCTGTGTGTTGCTGAAGAGTTAATCGCTCTGTTCGATCAGAAAAATGATCTCCGTTTCAAAGCTTTCCGGAAGGCAAAAATCAATGGGGAAAAAGTTTGGTGGACGAAAAAGTTCAGCGGTTGGCAGGGAGCGTTCGGTTTGGATAATGTGCCTGTTATCCGTTTGTCGGAAGTGGTATTGAATCGGGCAGAAGCACAGGCTGAATTAAAAAAGGATACAGAGGCTTTGGCTGATGTGAACGAACTTCGTACAAAACGCGGACTGGACGCCGTGTCCTTTTCCGGAGCAGAACTATTGAATGAAATTTTGTTGCAGCGTCGTTTGGAACTGGCCCAGGAAGGTCATCGTTTCTTCGATCTGAAACGTAGGGGTGAAACAATCTCGAAACCGGCCGGACGTACTCCTGTCTCTTATGAGGATTTCCGAGTAGTGGCACGTATTTCCGAGACGCAGATGGATGCGAACAAGAACCTGAAAAACAACCCGGGATATTAATTAACAAGGAGAATAATATGATGAAAAAATATATTAATTTAATGGGTGGAATATGTTTCCTGGTAATCTTATTCCTCTTTTCTTCTTGCGAGAAAGAAGATCGTACCTATCAGGGCCCCCTCTTTTATGAATTTAGTCCGTCCGAATGCGGGCAGTCGGTTTTGTCTAATATATTTGTAAAGGAAGCCGGCAAGAATGGGGAGGATCGGTTGTGTGTTCAATTGATTAAACCGGCTGACGGCGCAGTTCGTGTAAATTTCCGTTTGGCGGACCAGCTTTTTTATATCAAAAGCACGACCGAATATCTGACGGAATTGCCTGACGGATATACTTCTGATCAGTATATTGTTTATACCGGAACAACCACTTACGGGAAAGATTTTGAATTTGGTACCGGAAGTAATATCGAATATGATGCTAAATATCAGACTGGAACGATTACAATTCCTGCCGGGGAAATGTTCGGGTATATCCCTTTGAATATTCTCCAGCGGAAAGGTGGTTCTGCCTATATTATTCTGGAAGATTCAGAGGATGCGCGTGCCAATCGTCCGACTTCGATTCTGAACCTGAAGTTGACTGCTGAAAAAACATTCTATTTCGAAGAGTCGCTGACCAAAGAACTCCCGTCGACCTGGAGCTTACTAGACAAAGATGGTGACGGACTGGGTTGGTATTATTATGCTAAATGGGGACTGGTTATTTCCGATTCATATGATTATGATACAGAGAGTGCGCTGAGTCCGGAAAATTATCTGATCACTCCGGCTATTGCTATTCCGGCCGATGCTACTGCTCCCGAACTAATGTTCGATCTGGCAGCTTCTGCAACGAATGCTTATCAAGAAAAATATAAGATCATTGCATCTGAATCACCTCTTACACTTGATAATTGCCGGGATGCGGATGTGTTACGTGATTATACGGAATTGACTTCTGCCTATAGTAAACAAACCTTCCAGACAGAACATATCGATCTTTCGAAATATGTGGGTAAAACGATCTATATCGGCTTTGTTCATGGCGATTGTGTGGATATGGAATCGCTGATATTAAAGAATGTTGTAGTTTACGGATATTAAAAAGAAAGAATATGAAAAGATTATCTATATGGTCCGGTATACTCTTTATTCTGTCTGCATTGTTTTCCGGGTGCAGCGATGACGATCAGGTCTTACCACTTCAATTGCGTACATCTGTAGTGACTGATATTACAGAGACTTCGGCCACGCTGGGAGGTAAGGTGGAAGGTGTACTGGATGGAGTTACGGAAACCGGTATCTGCTGGTCTGTACAACCCGAGGCGGAGGTGCAGTATGTTCCTTCTTCTTCTGTTTCTGCTGAGTTTACAGTCAGCCTGACCGGACTTCGGTCGGGTACCCGGTATTTTGCCCGTTCTTATGCGAAAAGAGGAAATGAAGTTGTGTTGGGTGATTTACGTAATTTTACTTGCCAGGGGCAGTTGGCGATGGTATTGCCGTTTAACGAACGTTTCCGTGGAGACGTCTTTCCACCGCAGTACTGGAATATCATCGATAAAGATGGTGACGGCTATAACTGGGAAGCTTATAACAATCGCTTTTTTGCTGCTTTGTCTGATTCGTACCGTAGTAAACAGGACCTGACGCCGGAGAACTATCTGGTAACTCCCAAGATAACGGTTAGTGCCGGTAAACCGGTCCTTAAATGGTCGGTTGGAGTAATGGACGATGAGTTTTATATGGAACATTATAAAGTAGTGATTTCTGAAACTCCGTTTACAGAAGAAAACTGTCAGACTAACGGAACAGTTCTTTTCGAGGAATCACTGCCGGCTGAGGCTTACCGTACTCTATTATATCGCAGTGTCAGCCTGGACAGCTATAAAGATAAGGATGTTTATATAGCTTGGGTACATTATAGATCTACCGGTTTGTATTGTATGTATGTCACCGATATACAGATCGAAGGTGAAGGTGCCGCTTTGAATGTTACGATTCCCCAGGTTGTAATGGGTGAATTGGAAAATCTGTCGCGTACCTCTGTCGATGTAAAAGCCGATATACCGGAAGACGGCGGGGCGTCTGTGATACGTAAAGGCTTTTGTTTTGGAACAGCTCCTTCTCCTACGATAGATAACAGGGTGGAGACGGTAGACCCTCATCAGACATTGGCTGTCACATTGAAAGACCTTCAACCCGGAGCAACATATTATGTGCGTGCCTTTGCCGAAAACAGTGCAGGGCTGAGTTATTCGGAAGAACAGAAATTCTCTACTCCGGAAGTTATTATGACGACTTTGCTGAATGAGCCGTTGACAGGGGAGGTTCCGGCTTCGTGGACTGTGATTGATAAGGATGGAGATGGGCATGGATGGGAGTATTATGAAGGTTACGGAACTGTATGTTCTGACTCTTATCTGTCGGCAGAAGGCGCTCTGACACCGGAAAACTATCTGGTAACCCCCGCCATATCCATTCCGGAAGATGCAAACAGTGCGGATATCTCTTTCGAGATGGCTGCATCTGCTAAAAACGCATATAAGGAAAAATATAAAGTCGTTGTATCTTTGCAGCCGATCACTATCGATAATTGCCGGGATGCGGAGACTTTAAAGGAGTATACAGAACTGACCGAAGAGTATAAACAGAAAAACTTTGTTAATCAGACAATCGATCTTTCTGCTTACATCGGTAAAACGGTTTATATCGGGTTCGTTCATGGCGATTGTACGGATATGGAATCTCTGTTGCTGAAAAACGTAATAATAAACAGTTATGAATAACAAAATACATCCGGATTTGCAACGTCTGTTTCTCGATTTGATTCAGATCGATGCTGTTTCCGGTAAAGAACAACCTGTGGCCGATTTTATCCGGTCGGTCACAGCTTCCTTGGGTTTTCCTGCACAGGAAGACGGAGCAGTATCCCTTTCCGGGGGAAACAGCGGGAATATCATTGTACCAGTAAACGGGGGAGGTGATTTCCTGTTGATGGCACATATGGATACCCCCCGTTCTACCAAAGGGGTAAAGCCACAGTTACTGGCTGACCGGATAACTTCGGACGGTACGACGATTTTAGGCGTGGATGACCGGGGAGGAATATCAGCTATTCTTTGGGCATTGAGACAGGCTGTAGAGCAAAAGAAAGCAATAAAACCTTGTACTCTGCTTTTCAGCGTATGCGAAGAAACGACTTTGGCCGGTTCGATGTTTTATCAACCATCGGCACAAATGACACATGGTTTTGTTTTCGATTCACATCTTTCTCCCGGTAAATTTGTATCGGAAACCTGTGGTGCTATCGCTTTCAAAATGAAGGTGAAAGGACGTGCTTCACATGCCGGTGTTGCTCCTGAAAAGGGAGTGAATGCCATACAGATAGCTGCCGAGGGAATGCGAAATTTCCCTTTTGGCAGGATCGATGCCTGTACTACTGCCAACATCGGTATTATCGGAGGTGGGACAGCAACCAATGTGGTGCCTGATACAGTAGAGCTTGAGGGTGAGATTCGTACCGATTATCTGGATCAGGGTGAGCAGATGATGCAAGCTGTTATTGCTGATTTTGAGGCTGCTGCAATCCGGTTGAACGGGAGTGTGGAGTGTGCCTGGCACTGGGATTTCAAACCTTACCGTGTTTCTCCTGATAATACGCCTTATAAACGTATGGAAGCATTATGCCGCCATCTTTCTCTGGAAATGGAAGGTGTAAAGTCGATGGGAGGTAGCGACGCTAATAATATGAATGCAAAAGGACTGCCGACGATCAATTTGGGAGTCGGGGCACAGAACCCACATGGGACAGATGAGTTTATCCTTTATGACGACTTACAGATGTCTGCGGATATGGCTTTGGCATTGTTGACGGAAATATAGAAAAGATGAACCGGTTTTCCGATGACTGGAATAACGTTGTTCCGATGATTGGAAGTGTACTGTTCCACTCGATGGAAGAGCGTTATTCCAGCCATCAGAAGAGTACTGTTCCGGTGAGTGGAATAAACAAGTATAAATAAGATTATGATGAAAAAATACAGATATATAATGTTTTTACTGTTGGCAGTTTTTGTGGCCACCAGTTGTTTTAGCGAAGATAAACAGGCTGATAATAATGAAGAAACGCCTGAACTGAAAGAAGGTCACCTCTTTATTATTGGAGGTGGCGACCGTCCTGATTCTCTGATGACCCAATATCTGGCATTGGGAGGTGGCAGTAAGGCTCGTGTGCTGATTGTACCCTTCGCCAGTAGTGATATCGAAGATACGGGTAGTTACCAGCAGGAACAGTTCGCCCGTTTGGGATGTGCCTCTTCGGAGTATGTCAATAGCCCGAAGAAACTGATCGACTCGGAAGAAAGTCTGGCGAAACTGGATGGCGTAACGGCTGTATTCTTTTCCGGAGGCGATCAGAACCGGTTGACGGATTATCTGCAGGGTACAAAGTTCCTTGCAAAGATTCGTGAAATCTATAAAAATGGCGGCGTGATTGGCGGAACCAGTGCCGGTGCGGCTGTAATGAGTAAAATCATGCTGACCGGTGAGGAAGAGAATGTTCCTGATAAATATAAGGGTGACTTTTCTTATATCAAACAAGGAAATGTACAGACGGCGGAAGGTTTTGGATTTATTGATTCGGCAATCATTGACCAGCATTTCATCATCCGCAAACGACAGAACCGTCTGATCAGCCTGGTGCTTGAACGTCGGATGAAAGGTGTCGGCATTGATGAGGCAACTGCCATTATTGTCAAGCCGGACGGTTCATTCCGTGTAGCCGGACAAAGCCAGGTGATGGTATTTGAACCGGAAGCACAGCCGACAATCAGTCCGACCGGCTATCTGAAAACAAATTCATTGAATGTCCGGATATTGACAGCCGGCGATACCTATCAACTTTGATCCGAGAGAACGAATGAAACTGAATAAGATTCCGCATACTTATACAATTATATCTGTTGTAATCCTGATATGTGCCGCCCTTTCCTGGATTATTCCTGCCGGTGAATACTCCCGGGAAATACGGGTGGTGAACGGTACGGAGCGTACGGTTATTGTGGATAACTCTTTCCATGCAGTCGATGCTGCCCCGCAAAGCTGGCAGGTTTTCGGTGTGTTACTGGAGGGATTCGAGAAACAGGCGGGTATTATTGCTTTCCTGCTGATCATTGGCGGTGCTTTTCAGATCATGAACAGTAGCCGGGCAATCGACACCGGCATATTGTCTTTTCTTCATAATGCCGGGCGGATAGAGCGATATAGCCTGTTCCGGAAGATAGGGGTGAATAACGTGGTGATCTCCCTGATCATTGTTTTGTTCAGCTTGTTCGGGGCCGTCTTCGGGATGAGTGAAGAAACATTGGCGTTCGTGATTATCATCGTTCCGCTGGCTATACGGATGGGATATGATTCCATTACGGGACTTTGTATGGTCTATGTGGCGGCACACGTCGGTTTTTCCGGAGCTATCCTGAATCCGTTTACGATCGGGATCGCACAAGGATTGTCGGATCTGCCACTGTTCTCCGGTTTCGGTTATCGGCTGTTTTGCTGGGTAGTATTGACGGCGATACTGATCGTGATTGTGCTCCGCTATGCAGCAAAGATAAAGAAGCATCCGGAACGGTCTCCTATGTATCAGGCTGATGCCTATTGGCGGGAAAAAGGTGAAGTGGCGGCGGAGGAAGTGCTGGAAGCGAAGACAAGCCGTTCCGCCTGGGCCGTTTATCTGTTGTTATTGGTTTCCCTGATCGCTTTTTCCGTTTACTACCCGTCTACGACCTTTGAAGTGGGGGAGAGCGCCGTGCATTTTCCGGCAGTACCGGTGTTTACCGGACTTTATGCGCTGACCGGCTGGCTGGGACTGCGTAAGTCGAACCAGTTTTTTATCCTGAACTTACTGGGATATACGATCGTCTTTCTGATAATCGGTGTAATGGGGTATGGCTGGTATCTGACGGAGATATCCGCTATTTTCCTGGCTATGGGAATTTTATCCGGCTTTGCTAATAGTGAAGGAGCCGACGGGATCATTTCCCAGTTCCTGGCCGGTGCCAAAGATATGCTTTCGGCTGCCCTGGTAGTCGGATTGGCGGGCGGGATCATTCAGATATTGCAGGATGGCCGTATCATCGATCCGATTCTGCATGGTATGGCAGCCCTGATGGGGGAAGCGGGGAAGATCGCTTCTCTCGGAGTGATGTACCTGATCCAGACGACGATCAATATCATTATCCCTTCCGGTTCGGCAAAGGCTGCGTTGACCATGCCGATCATGGCTCCTTTCTCCGATGTGATCGGTATTTCCCGGCAGGCGACCGTACTGGCGTTTCAGTTCGGGGATGGTTTTACCAATATGATCACACCTACTTCCGGTGTCCTGATGGGAGCGCTCGGATTAGCACATATTCCTTATGAGGTATGGGTAAAGTGGTTTTTCCGCATCCTTATCTTTTTTATTTTACTTGGAATGTTATTGTTAATTCCTACAGTTTTAATACCTTTGGACGGATTCTGATACACTATATTCTAAAATACTGTCATATGAAAAAAAACATTTTCGGCTTATTAGCCTGCCTGGCGATGATGGTGATCCTGCTTAGTTGTAAACCCTCGCCTGCTGAATGGAAATTGGTTTGGGAAGATAATTTCGACCAGACCGGTAGTTTCGATCCTGCCTCCTGGAGTAAGATTCCCCGGGGTACTTCCGATTGGAATAATTATATGTCCGATTTTGACTCTTGCTATGCGATGCGCGATGGCAAGCTGGTATTGCGCGGGCTGGTCAATTATAGCCTGCCGACTGATACGGCACCTTATGTGACCGGCGGTGTTTATACGAAAGACAAAGTCGGATTCAATAACGGTCGCCTCGAAATTCATGCCAAACTGAATGGAGCAACCGGTGCATGGCCGGCCTTCTGGTTGTTGCCGCAGGGTGCCAAATGGCCCGGAGGCGGTGAGATAGATATCATGGAGCGGTTGAATAATGACAGTATTGCTTATCAGACAGTCCATTCTCATTATACATTCGACCTGGGGATCAAAGATAATCCGAAACAGGGTAGTACCGGACTTATAAACCCGGATGATTTTAATACCTATACGGTAGAAATGTATCCCGACAGTCTGGTGTTTTTTATCAATGATACCCGTACATTTGCTTATCCGCGAATCGAGACGGATAAGGAAGGACAATACCCGTTTAACGACAGCCAGTTCTATCTGTTGCTGGATATGCAGCTTGGTGGAAGTTGGGTTGGTGCCGTCGATCCGGAAGACCTGCCGGTAGAAATGGAGATAGACTGGGTTCGTTTCTACCAGAAACAGTGAAAATTTATGAACGAATATAACAAAGTTGTAGTTTAAAAGGTTTATCTTTAGGTCGTAAATAATATTAAATATCTAAATCTAACTGTAATGATCGGATCAATTATTCAATTGGCTTTAAGCATACTGACAATCGTCAGCATGTGGAAGATTTTTGAAACTTTCGGCCAAAAGGGATGGGCTTGTCTTATTCCGTTCTACAACATCATCGTGATGTTGCGTATTGTAAAGTGGGAACCTGTGAAATTCTGGTTTTTCCTGATTCCTATCTATAACATCTATCTTTGCTTCTTGCTGTACAGAGATATAGCTGCGAAGTATGGAAAAGGTGACAATGCGTATGCGGTAGGTCTGCTTTTGTTGCCGTTTATTTTCTTCCCGTTGTTGGCGTTCAAAGAAACTCCGATTGCGGAAACCGTAGAGTAAATTAGTATTGAGGGAACAGAAAAGCCTTTCGTCTGAGATGAAAGGCTTTTTTTATATTCTTATATCTGTATAAATGAATAAATCATCGTTGTTAAAATAAACATCGTATCTTTGGCGTTTGTTATACGACTAAAGATACAATTGCTATGTTAGATATACAGTCTATCCGGAAAGATTTTCCTATACTGGAGCATAAAATATACGATAAGCCGCTTATTTACTTCGATAACGGTGCAACAACACAGAAGCCCCGCCAGGTGGTAGAAAAGATAGAGAGCGGTTATTATAATGTAAATGCCAATATTCATCGGGGCGTGCATTTTTTAAGTCAGGCGGCTACTGAAGCGCATGAGGACGCGCGTAAAACCGTCCAGTCTTTTCTGAACGCCCGTTCGTCCAACGAGATTATTTTTACACGCGGGACAACAGAGGCAATCAATCTGATCGCTTCCAGCTTTACCGACGAATGTATGTCGGCGGGTGATGAGGTGATCGTTTCCGTGATGGAGCATCATTCCAATATTGTACCTTGGCAGATACAAGCGGCGCGAAAAGGGATCGCCTTGAAGGTCATTCCGATGAATGAAAAGGGTGAACTGGATATGGATGCGTTTCGCGGATTGTTTTCGGAGCGTACGAAGCTGGTTTCTGTAACCCATGTGTCGAATGTGTTGGGAACCATTAATCCGGTGAAAGAAATTATTGAGGAAGCACATAACCGTGATGTCCCGGTCCTGATCGACGGGGCACAGGCAGTTCCGCATTTGGCAGTCGATGTACAGGATTTGGATGCTGAGTTTTATGTTTTCTCCGGACATAAGGTTTATGGTCCGACAGGGATAGGCGTATTGTATGGAAAAGAAGAATGGCTGGATAAGTTGCCTCCTTACCAGGGTGGTGGCGAGATGATTGCGACAGTATCGTTCGAGAAGACTACATTTAACGAGTTACCGTTCAAGTTCGAAGCGGGTACTCCCGATTATATAGGTAGTACGGCTTTGGCAGAAGCATTGCGCTATGTCGATCGGCTGGGTATGCAGAATATAGCTGCTTATGAAGACGAGCTATTGCGTTATGCAACGGAGAAACTGAACAATATAGAAGGTATGCGTATCTTCGGGCAGGCGGATCATAAGGGAGCAGTCCTTTCTTTCCTGGTGGGAAATATTCATCATTATGATATGGGAATGTTACTCGACCGTTTAGGAATTGCTGTCCGGACCGGCCATCATTGTGCACAACCGTTGATGCAGGCTTTGGGTATCGAAGGTACTGTGCGTGCTTCTTTCTCTTTCTATAATACGAAAGAAGAGATCGATACGTTTGTTGCCGGAATAGAACGCGTTCGGAAAATGTTTTAATTAGTAGATTATGTTGTATTATCTGAAGAAATATCCGATATCCCTGACAATCATTCTGGTAGTAATTTATTTGTCTTTTTTCAAACCACCCTCTGTGGAGATCGGAAAGATTCCGGGGATAGACAAGGTGGCACATATCTGCATGTATGCAGGATTATCCGGTATGTTGTGGATTGAGTTTTTGCGTAATCACCGGAAATATGACGATGTGCTGTGGCATGCCTGGATAGGAGCCGTGCTTTGTCCGATTGTGATGAGTGGGGCGATCGAGTTGTTGCAGGAATATTGTACCTCTTATCGGGGTGGTGACTGGTTTGATTTTCTGGCGAACATGACAGGGGTTGCTTTGGCTACCTTGTTTTCTTATTTCGTGTTGCGCCCCTGGATGATGAGAAAGAAGATAATAGATTGATAACAAACTTATATACGATACTTTATGTTGTTGCCTTATTTGGAAGCAAACCGGATAGAAGCCGGTTGTGATGAAGCCGGACGCGGATGTCTTGCCGGATCTGTTTTTGCAGCTGCAGTCATTCTTCCTCCTGATTTCAAGAATGATGATCTGAATGACAGTAAACAACTTAGTGAAAAGAAACGCTATACTTTACGTCCGATAATAGAGCGGGAGGCCATAGCTTGGGCTGTCGGTATCGTGACACCTGAAGAAATAGATAAAATAAATATACTCAAAGCGTCTTTCCTGGCCATGCATCGTGCTATCGACCAGCTGAAAGTAAAACCGGAACATCTGCTGATAGACGGGAATCGCTTTACTCCCTATCGGGATATAAAGCATACGACAGTCGTGAAAGGGGATGGTAAATACTTGAGTATTGCTGCCGCCTCCATCCTGGCTAAAACATATCGTGACGATTATATGAATGAACTGGCTTTGGAATATCCGGAGTACCATTGGAGGGATAATAAAGGCTACCCAACCAAAGCCCACCGTGAAGCAATCCGTGCAGTCGGTATTACTCCTTACCACCGGAAAACATTCACCTTATTACCTGAACAACTTACACTGGATTTTTAGATTTTCTTCTTCCCTTTTCACCTCTGGGGTATAGGCTTCGTTTTTTTGACGTAGTTCACATAGAACTATATCAATAAACCGATTGCAAATATAGTATTTTTTGTAAAAACAAGATCCTTTAACGCTAAAATTAATAAAATAGAGACATATTTTTCATCTTTTTTGTAGATAAAGCGTCCCTTTCTACCCCTAAATATATTAGTTCTATGTGAACTGTGTTAATTATGCCACTAGTGTTGATATTTTGAAAAACTTAGTTTGAAGAAATATGCAGGTGAGTCGGGTCCAATATTTTCTTGTTGGATTCTCTTCTTTGGGAGCTAATAAGCTATCAGGTATGCTTTTAGAAAAGAAATGCTAATTTCTGATGGGATATAAACGCTAAATAATTCCTATAAAAGAGTCTAACTTTTTGATTCAGGTCAGGTATGAGAAATAATAGTAGTTAGTAGAGGAGATAGGAGAAGGAAATCCTTTTTTAACCTAATCAGTGAATAGTTTTTTATTCAAGTTCTAATCGTTAAATAATTAAGTTATGAATAATTACACAAAGAAAGTTGCCTGTGTGGCCATTCCTTTGTTTTGTCTTCATTTGACCATGGCAGCTGAAAATGCTATTTCAGATCTCGGTGTCCGGAAAGCAGCGGTAGAGGAAGCAGCTTCTGTAAATCAGAGTTCCCGTAAAGTAACGGGTGTCGTTAAAGATGAAAACGGAGATCCGGTAATTGGTGCCAGTGTCGTAGAAGTAGGCACGACCAATGGTATTATGACAGATATGGATGGTAAATTTGAGCTGTCCATCAAAAGCAGCGGTTCACTGCAAGTCTCTTATGTAGGCTTTGTTACCCAAACAATAAAACCAGGGAACAAAAACAATATCCAGATCATATTACAGGAAGATAATCAGGCTTTGGACGAAGTGGTGGTAGTCGCTTTCGGTAAAAGTACAAAAGAAGCCTTTACCGGTTCTGCCGGTGTAATGAAATCGGACGATCTTCTGAAAGCACAGGTATCGAACCCTGCGCAGGCCCTGGCAGGACGTGTTGCCGGCGTACAGCTGAGCAATTCATCTGCACAGCCGGGTAGCTCACCTTCTATCACTATTCGTGGTTTCGGTTCTATTTCTTCTGATACTGAACCGCTGATCGTTGTTGACGGAATGCCTTTCGACGGTGACCTGAACCTGATCAACTCGAACGATATCGAGTCGATGACCGTTCTGAAAGATGCTGCATCCAATGCCTTGTACGGTGCCCGTGGTGCCAACGGTGTGATCATGATCACAACAAAGAAAGGTAAGAATGGGGATGCTAAAGTGACCGTAGATGCTAAATGGGGTGCAAACTCCAATGGGCTTCAAAATTATAAGACCACGAATGCCCAGCAGTTCTACGAAACATATTATAAGATGTTGTATAACTATTATATAACAGAAGCTGGCGGCGGTATGTCCGCCAATGATGCCCATGCTTTGGCAAACCAGCATCTGACCAGTTCTTCCAGTGGTGTAGGTCCGGGTTATATGGTTTATTCAGTGCCGGAGGGACAGGATTTTATCCAGCAAGGCGGTGTTATGAATCCGGGAGCGACAATGGGTACTCTTTATGATTATAATGGAAAGAAACTTTGGCTACAGGCTGACGACTGGGAAGAGATCGGTTTGCAGAACGGTTTCCGCCAGGAATATAATGTGTCGGTTTCCGGTGCTTCCGACCGTATTAATTATTATACCTCTGTCGGTTATCTGGACCAGGATGGTATTCAGGAAGGTTCTTCACAGAAACGTTTGACGGCACGTGCAAAGCTGGATTACCAGGCAAAGAAATGGTTGAAAGTCGGAGCGAACTTCAACTATTCCAAATATAATTACAGTCAGACATCCGAAGGAACGATCGGTACTGGAACCATCTGGAGCACGATAAAGACCCAGGCTCCTATTTATCCTGTTTATTTCCGTGATGAGAACAAGAACATCATGATCGATCAATGGGGTGAGAAGATGTATGACTTCGCGCAAGCTTACGATCTGAGTCGTGCCGGAGGTGTCGGTGGCAACTGTATTTTCTCCAATAAATATCGCTCGGACGAAACAACCGGTAACTCGTTTATTGCCAGCGGTTATGCCGATGTGAATCTGACAAAGGACTTGACATTCACATTTAATGCCAATGCCTATGATTACGACCGTCGTTATACTTATGCTACCAGTCCTTTTGTCGATTATTATACCAGTTCTTCCGATAACGGTTATCTGTCAAAAGCCTCTTACCGTACTTTTACTTATAATACGCAACAGTTGTTGAATTATTCCAAACAATTCGGCAAACATGACGTAAGTGCTATGATCGGTCATGAATATTATAATTACAAATATGAATCGTTGAGCGCTTCCGGACGTAATTTCGGTATCGATAATACAAGGGAACTGGCAACCCTTCTGAATCTGAATAATAATCCCTATTCTTATTCTAATTCTTATAATAACGAAGGTTACTTCTTCCGTGCCATGTACAACTACGATGCAAAGTATTTCGGTTCGGTGTCTTATCGTCGTGATGCTTCTTCACGTTTTGCGAAAGACCACCGCTGGGGTAACTTCTGGTCGGTCGGCGGTGCCTGGCTTATTTCGAAGGAGGCTTTCTTTAATGCTCCCTGGGTAAATTCCTTGAAACTGAAAGCATCTGTCGGTTCACAGGGTAACGATAATATCGGCGATTATTTGTATGCCGACTCTTATAAAGTGGTAAACAATGATGACCAGGTTGCTTTCCAATGGCGTCAGAAAGGCTCCAGTGATATCACGTGGGAAACCAACACCAACTGGAACGTGGGAACTGAGTTTGATCTTTTCGATGGTCGCTTGAGCGGTAGTCTGGATTACTTCTATCGGAAAACCAGTGATATGCTGTTCTCCTTGAATACGCCTCCTTCTATCGGTTACACCAGTTATTTCATAAACCTGGGTGACATGCGCAATGCCGGTCTCGAATTGGTATTGCAGGGTACTCTGATCCGAAACAAGGACTTCAAATGGGACGTTAATTTCAATATCTCCCATGTAAAGAACAAAGTGTTGACTTTGCCGGATGAAATCAAGACAACCAAGGTGGACGGTTATAACGGTTATGTCAACCTGGATAAGTCGTTCGTATCTAAATATAAATATTTCGTTGCCGAAGGTCTTTCATTGTATACTTGGTACTTGCCTAAGTTTGCCGGTCTGGATCCTGAAACAGGAGAGTCTTTGTTCTATAAAGATATCCTCGATGATGCAGGAAACGTGACAGGACAGGAGACAACAAAAGATTCGAGCCAGGCAACCGATTATCTGATTGGCGATGCTCTTCCTTCTTTCTATGGTGGTTTGGGAACATCTTTGACCTATCGTGGCTTTGACTTTTCAATCAACCTGAACTATCAGTTGGGAGGTAAGGCATACGATTATACTTATCAGACATTGATGCATACCAGTACAACCAGTGCTACAACCTGGCATAAGGATATGTTGAATGCCTGGTCTCCGGAGAATACCAACACAACTGTTCCGCGTTTGCAGTTTGCAGAAAAGTATTCACAGAATCCGCGTTCAGACCGCTTCATTACGAATGCAAGCTATTTGAATATTCAGAACATCAACCTGGGATACACCTTGCCTTCCAGTCTGACTCAGAGATATAATATCCAGAACATACGTGTTTATTTCTCGGGTGAAAACCTGTTCTACTTTTCGGCACGCCAGGGATTCGATCCTCGCTATACGTTGAAAGGGTATAGTAATCCGGAACTTTATTCTCCGATACGTACTATCTCGGGTGGTATTTCATTGACATTCTAAACATAAAAAAGAAAACATCATGAAGAAATATAAGATTTTATTGGCTGCAGCGGCTCTTGTGGGTTTAAGTAGCTGTATCGAAGAAACATTGCCGACAGAATATGTGCTGAATGATCAGATACAGGCTTCGGAGTCGGCTTTGGAGGGGATGGTCAACTCTATTTATACTTCGATGGGCGGATATAAGAATGAGGACGGCGGTATAGAAATGATTTCTTACGGCAGTATGCGTGCGATGCTTGAACATAGTACGACCCAGTTTGTTTGTTCCGGAGCAAACGGTTATAATACGATGGGGGCTTATTGTAATGGCGCTGTAAGTGCTACGGGATCAAATCGCGGACTGTACCCTTCTTACCTGTATTATTCTTACATCAAGAATGTGAATGATATTATCAGAATGATCGACGTGAACGATCTGGATGATACGAAAAAGGGATATCTGGGAATCAGCTATGCTTATCGTGCCCTTTATTATCTGGATTTGGTTCAGATAATGGAGTACAAGAAGCCTACCGACAGCCGTTTCAGTTATGTAAGTCCTGAAAACGACTTGACGAACCTGGGTGTTCCTATCGTAACCGAAAAGACCACATCGGAAGAAGCATCCAATAATCCGCGTGCAACGGTAGATGCTGCTTATGACCTGATCCTGAGTGATCTGCAACAGGCGGAAACCTATCTGAGCGGGTATACCCGTACGGATAAGACCCAACCTAACCTGGCTGCTGTGTATGGATTGTATGCCCGTGCTTATGCCAACCTGGCTTCACGTGTGAATACTTCTGCAACTTATAAAGATGAAGCATCTTATTGGCAGAAATCCGGAGAATTTGCAGATAAGGCTATTTCTGTAGCCGGTTGTACGCCGCTGACGGAAGCAGAATGGACAGACCCTGTGAATGGTTTCAATAACCGTAATTCGCAAAACTCATGGATGTGGGCGACTTCTATTTCTGAAGGTAATACGACAGCTGCCACAGGTAATAACGAATCGTTCTCTTTTGCCATGATCTTTGGAACAGAGACGACATTCAGTGTGTATGGCTGGCGTGTCGGCCGTTCGCTCGACCGCAAATGGTATGAACGTCTTTCGGATAATGACTTCCGTAAGAAATCATGGCTGGATCCTAGCTTCTTCTATGAATCGAAGAATCAGAAAGAAGGAGAGCCATACTTGGTGGAGAAAGATGCAGACGGCAAGTTTATCAACAATAAATGGTCGGTAAACGACGTAAGTACAAGTACGACTCAGAGCGATTGGAATGACGATTATTCCGGTTTCGGTCCTGACAAATACCAATATAAGTATAACAGTTCTGCGTCATGGATCCGTGCCCGTATCAACTCTTCCAACGGTTTCCTGTCATGGCCGTGGTTGTACGTCAATATGAAGTTCCGTCCGCATAACGGGGACTACCGGACACATACGGTTGGTGGTGCAATTGATTATCCGATCATGCGTATCGAAGAAATGTATTTCCTGAAAGCCGAAGCAGCACTTCATACATCCGGTGTACCTGCAGCTGCAGCCATTTTGGAGGATATCGTGAAGACACGTAATTCTACCTATACCTGTACGGCAACTACTGCAGATGCTTTCCTGGATGAGTATGTTTTCCAGAAAGGTATCGAGTTTTGGGGTGAGGGTATCAACTATTTTGATGCCAAACGCCTGGAAGTGGGTATCCACCGTGCTTATAAAGGAACGAACTGTGAACGTTACCAGCATTGTATTGATATGGATGGCGTATATGTAGGCTGGACTCCTGGTTGGAACCAGGCTGAATTGAATGCCAATCCTGCTATCTACCACTATAATAATCCGTATACAAATCCGACGACTTATTATGTCTATAAGTCTAATGATGAGGTTAAACCGTATTATGGGACTGAGATAACCGAATAGGAGCCTGTCCTGGCGGGCTTGCCCCGGAATGACAGAGCTATCAGCATAAAAAAGTTTTCGAAAATAAATCCTTCATTCCTTCATCTATATAATTAATCACTTGACTGTGGTTGTTTTATGGATGAAGGAATATTATATGGATGAAGAATTTTTCTTGTATTTCACATTTTTTAGTTCATAAATGATCGCATCTGATACAATGAAAAGGCTGGATATCCACCGAGAGGCTATCAGTTTGCCTATTCTATTTTGATACATAGCCAGTGACTTCTTAGGTCAATTGTCCTTTCTTTTTTTCTGTTTTTCAATTATCGAACGCTTATTTGTCAGCTGTCAAACGCTTGTTCGACTAATGTACTACAAGCGTTTGACAATTGACAAACAAGAAAGAATAGCTAACTTATGGGATAATAAGTAATTAGACAGCTCGTTATTGCTTATTGCCTACGCCTCACTTTTTGCCTGAAGGATTAAACTTAAACAGGTATTAATCTCTGGTAGGATAATGAAGCATTAATCCGAAAAAAAGGATGCTTCCTTCATTATACTAAAAATCCTTCATCTGTAAATGATATAAAATCAGTTAGTTATATTGCAGATGAAGGAATGAAGGATTTATTTCTGAAAACTTTTGTTGAGCTGCTTTTATAAATTATCCTTGTTCTTTTGTCCGGAAAGCCAGTGCGTACATACGCATCTGTTTGACCATAGCTACCAGCCCGTTGGAACGGGTAGGGGAAAGATGTTCTTTCAGACCGATCTTTTCTATGAAATAGAGGTCGGTATCCAGTATCTCCTGCGGTGTATGTCCGGATATGATGTTGATCAGTAACGAAACGATACCTTTCACAATCACGGCATCACTTTCACCTTTGAACAGTATCTTACCGTCTTCATAATCCGCCTGTAACCACACGCGGCTCTGGCAACCTTCGATCAGGTTACTTTCTGTTTTATACTTTTCTTCCAGCGGGGGAAGTGAGTTGCCTAAATCGATCAGCAACGCATACTTGTCCATCCAGTCGTCGAAGGCTGAGAACTCTTCAATAACATTGTCCTGAAGTTCGTTGATAGTCATCGTTCGTATTATTTCTTTTGTCGGTTATATATTACTTCCAGAACCGTTTGCCCTACGGCTTTGAGGGTTTCACGGTCGATATTATCCATATTGTCTTTTTGTGTGTGCCAGTACCAGCCGAAACTATGGTCGCTTTCCGGGTCATTATTGATAATGTCGATGCAAGGAATGTTACGGCCTTTGATGACATACTCGTGGTCGTCGGTAAAGGTTCCGCCTCTCGCATTGATGAAATATTTGCCGTAACCCAGGTCGCGGGCTGTGTTCCATACCATTTCTACGATATTTGGAGCTTTCTTCAACGACAACCCTTCTTTGAAGAAGGTTGCGTTTTTGGCTCCGACCATATCTAGTAGAATGCCGAAGTCGGCACGGTAATTAGGAACATGGGGGGTTTTTGCCCAAAACTGTGTACCTAGGCACCAGGTGTCGGGTTTATAATCTTCGACAAATTCCGGTGTTCCGTAATCCTCGGCATCGAAAAAGATGATATCGATGCCTATGCCAGGATTGTTTTGTCCGATCTGGCGGGCTATTTCCAGCAGGGTGCCTACACCGCTTGCTCCGTCATCGGCACCGTCGATTGGTTTGCGATAGTTTGCCGGATCTGGGTCATGATCGGAATAAGGACGGGAATCCCAATGGGCGAACAACAGGATGCGCTTGTCGCTATCCGGATTATAGGAGCCGATAATATTTTTAGCTTCCAGTCCCGTATTGTCATAAGCTGTAAGGGTTGCTTCCTGCTCATATACCTTTGCTCCGAAACGTCTCAGTTCGGATGCCAGGTAATTGCCACAATCTTTATGGGCCTGGGTATTAGGTACACGCGGACCGAATTTAACCTGGTTCTCTACGTATGTGTAGGCACTGTCGGCATCGAATGTCGGCGTATTTGTTTGAGGTACTGCCTGGCTCACCGTTGTATTCTCTTTTTGTTGGTTTTTGGCCTGGCTGCATGCTGCTAATGAACATGCCAGCAGGGCAATATACAGAATGTGCATCATATCTGTTTTTTTGTTTCTTGTTTATCCGTTATAGGCTGACTGCACACGTGACATGACACGCAGCAGATTGCCTCCCCATATCTTTGCAATATCGTTCTCACTATATCCGTCTTTCAAAAGACGTACGGTGATGTTGATCAGTTCATTACTTGCCCGGCACCCGATCAGTTCACCGTCGCCGTCGAAGTCGGAACCGATGCCTACATGATTGATGCCGATCAGATCCACTATGTGATTGATGTGGCGGACGGCATCGGTAAGCGATGCTTTTTCGGCATCTTCGTTGATAAATCCTTTATACAGGCAAACCTGTACGACTCCCTGTTTGGCGGCCAGTGCTTTCAGCTGTTCGTCGGTCAGGTTACGCGGATGGTTGCATAAAGCACGCGCTGAAGAATGTGAGGCAATGATCGGCAGTGCGCTAACTTCCAGTGCGTCGTAGAACGTACTTTCTGCAGCGTGCGATACATCCACCATAATGCCCAGTCGGTTCATTTCTGCAACCACTTCTTTCCCGAAAGGACTAAGACCGCCCCATTCGGCTTCTCCGCGGGCGGAGTCGCAAATATCGTTACTTCCATTGTGGCAGAGTGTGATATAGCTGACACCCAGTTCTTTGAAGCGGGCTATATTCCGGATGTCTTTACCGATGGCATATCCGTTTTCCACTCCCAGCATGATCGCTTTTTTCCCGGCCTCTTTTGTTACCCATACTTCCTGTGGAGTGTGTGCGATATTCATTCTGCCGCGATTTATTTCCATTTGGCGATGGATCTCGTTCAAGCGGTTCATGGCGAAATCCGTAGCTTGCTGCAATGACTCGTCGTCCCGTTTCCCTTGCGGGATATAGGCAACCATGATGGCTGCATCTACCATGCCTTCCTCCATAAGCGGAAGATTCACTTTACCGCCCTCTTTCTGACCGATATTGAACTGGTCGGGAAAGATCATCGGGGTGTCGGTATGGGAATCGAGTATGACATTCCGGCTGTGGATACGTTTAGCCTCTTTAAACAGGCGTGCTGCTTCTACATGATGCCTGAATAATTCGAGCATCAGTTCGTCGCCGTTGGATGCCATTGCTTCGGGATGCCATTGGATACTGAATATCTCTTTCTCGGGATGCTCCATCGCTTCGTTGATCCCATCGGGAGCAACGGCTGTTTCCCTGAATTCGGGAGCAACCTCTTTTACCGCCTGGTGGTGTACGGAATTGACCAGTACATCCGGTTCCTTTCTCAATATTTCGAAAAGACGGGAAGAGCTATCGGTGATACGGACGGAATGTGAAGCTTGTTCGCGGGGCATTGCCTGGCTATGTTTGAACACGCCACCTGCATGTTGCGAATAAATATCCTGGTAGACAGAGCCGCCGAAAGCTACATTGATAAGCTGATGTCCGCGACAGATACCCATAACGGGTAGCTGACGGTTGGTTGCCAATCGGAGCAGGATCAGGTCGAACTCATCGCGGAAGGTATCCACATCCTGTAACTGCGGTATCGGCTCTTCCCCGATATAAAGCGGGTTGAGATCTCCTCCGCCGCTCATCAGTAACCCATCCAGACTGGAAACGATCGCTGTAAGGGCTTCCAGGTCGGTGATAACCGGGATTAGTACCGGTGCACCTCCAGCCATCAGAACGGACTGGACATAAGTCTCCGCTATACAGGAAAGTCCGTCTTTCCGGTTTGAAGATATTCCTATACGGGGAGGCTGAAGTTTTTCTTTCTTAGGACTGAAATTGTCAACTTCCCTGAACAGGGCTTCTAAACTCGGACGACGGACTTGATTATTCATAACAAAACTGTTTTAATTGACAATTGATAATTGATAATTGACAATTAATAGATAATCAGAAATTGTCAATTGTCAATTGTGAATTGTCCATTGATTAAGCGTCAATATTTGCGTATGTAGCATTCTCCTCGATGAATTCGCGGCGCGGACCTACGTCTTCACCCATCAACATGGAGAATATCTGGTCAGCTTCTGCTGCGCTGTCGATCGTGATCTGTTTCAACGTACGGTTTTCTGGATTCATGGTCGTATCCCACAGCTGGTGGTCGTTCATTTCTCCCAAACCTTTGTATCGTTGCGTGTGTATTTGGTTTTCATTACCTCCACCAAACTTGTCGATAAATGCCTGACGTTGTTGTTCTGTCCAGCAGTATTCTTCGACTTTACCTTTCTTACACAGGTAAAGGGGAGGAGTAGCCAGGTATACATATCCGTTCTCGATCAGGGCGCGCATTCTGCGGAAGAAGAACGTAAGGATCAAAGTGGCAATGTGGCTTCCGTCCACGTCGGCATCGGTCATGATGATCACCTTGTGGTAACGGAGCTTGCTCAGGTTCAATTCTTTCGGATCTTCCTCTGTACCGATAGTAACACCCATGGCACGGAAGATGTTTTGGATTTCTTCACTTTCGAACACTTTATGGTCCATCGCTTTCTCTACGTTCAGGATCTTACCGCGGAGCGGCAGGATAGCCTGGAACACACGGTCGCGGCCCTGTTTAGCCGTACCGCCTGCAGAGTCCCCTTCGACCAGGAATAACTCGCAGATAGAAGCGTCTTTGGAAGAACAGTCTGCCAGCTTGCCGGGAAGTCCGCCACCGGTCATCGGCGACTTACGCTGAACCAGTTCGCGTGCTTTACGGGCAGCCTGACGTGCCTGGGCAGCCAGGACAACTTTTTCAACGATAATCTTCGCTTCTTTCGGATGTTCTTCCAAATAATAACTAAGAGCTTCACCGATTGCCTGGTCTACAGCACCTGTCACTTCACTGTTACCCAGCTTCGTCTTGGTCTGTCCTTCAAACTGTGGCTCAGCCACTTTGATAGAGATAACGGCTGTCAGACCTTCACGGAAGTCATCGCCCTGGATCTCTACTTTTGCCTTTTCCAGTAGTTTGGAGTCTTCTGCATATTTCTTCAGTGTACGTGTCAGACCACGGCGGAAACCAGCCAGGTGCGTACCACCTTCGATTGTGTTGATATCATTTACATACGAGAACACGCTTTCGTTGAAAGAAGTGTTGTATGTCATAGCTACTTCTACGGGAATACCCTGTTTCTCCGTTACGATATGGATTACATCGGGGATCAGGGATTCTTTGGAACGGTCTACGTAGCGAACAAATTCTTTCAGGCCTTCTTCAGAACGGAATAGTTCCGATTTAAAGGTTCCGTCTTCTTTGATTACGCGTTTGTCTGTCAGTGTTAAGCTAATACCGGCATTCAGGAAAGCTAGTTCGCGCAGACGAGTAGCCAATATATCGTATTTGTATTCTGTAACTGTAAAGATACTGCCGTCCGGTTTGAAGGAGATAGTTGTACCAGTTGTTTCTGTTTGTCCGGTCACTTCCACGCCATGTAACGGTTTACCACAAGAGAATTCCTGCATGTGTACTTTCCCGTCACGGCGTACCTCTGCTTTTAAATAGGTGGATAGCGCGTTCACACAGGAAACACCCACACCGTGCAGACCACCGGATACTTTGTAGGTCCCTTTATCGAATTTACCACCAGCATGTAGAACGGTTAAAACTACTTCCAGAGCTGATTTACCTTCTTTCTCATGAAAATCTACTGGGATACCGCGACCGTCGTCCGATACTGTGATCGAATTGTCTTCGTTAATTACCACATCGATCTGGGAACAAAATCCGGCTAACGCTTCATCTATCGAGTTGTCGACAACTTCGTATACGAGATGATGGAGACCTTTTTCACTGGTGTCACCAATGTACATGGATGGCCTTTTACGTACTGCTTCTAACCCTTCAAGTACCTGAATACTGTCCGCAGAGTATTCCCCGGAAGTATTCTTCATTTCTTCACTCATGAGTTTCTATCCTTTAAAATCACTAAATTTCTATATATCTAAAAATGCTAACAAATGTAGTGAAAATAATCGACTTAGTAGGTAAAAGAGGTGTGAAAATAGCAAAAAATGCGACAGGTGGGAGGGTAAACAAAAAGCAGTCGGATTCGTATGAACCCGACCGCTTGTAAAGTAGCCCATAGGGGAATCGAACCCCTCTTTCAAGAATGAAAATCTTGCGTCCTAGCCGATAGACGAATGGGCCGAAATATCCTTATGCAAGTTTGTTAACGTGCTTTGTCAACTTGGATTTCAGATTGCCAGCTTTATTCTTGTGAATAACGTTTTTCTTAGCAAGCTTATCCAGCATAGAGCACACCTTAGGTAATAATACCTGAGCTTCATTCTTGTCTTCAGTTGCACGCAGTACACGCATTGCATTTCTTGCAGTTTTTGCATGATATCTGTTGCGTAGACGTCTTGCGCTCGTCTGTCTGATTCTCTTGATAGATGACTTGTGATTTGCCATTTCTTAGCTATTCTTTATTGAATTTTTTAATCTTGTTTATTGTAGCCCATAGGGGAATCGAACCCCTCTTTCAAGAATGAAAATCTTGCGTCCTAGCCGATAGACGAATGGGCCATCATGTCAAAGTTCTCACTTTCAGCGCTCTGGGATTGTTGATTTCCCGATTGCGAGTGCAAAGATAGATGTTCTCTCTGAACTACCAAAACATTTCATGAGAAAATTTAATGTTAGTTCTTGTTTTAACTTCTATTTAGAACTTATGTCCTGTAAATGTATTTCTAAAGCCTTGACGGAAATGTTTATTTCCCAGATACATACGCATAGGGAAGCCGCCAGGAGCAGCAGAGCGATACCGAATATCCAGGCGGCGATGATTTGCCATGAAATATAAATGAAGAACATGGAAATTACGCATAGCAGCAGACTGAGTATGCCGAGTATCTGCATCGAACGGGTCAGATAAAGCCGTTTGCGAAGGTTCGCGATCTGGGCGATATCCTTCGGATCGTGTGTCTGCTGGTGCTTTTCCTTTAACGTGCGGACTACGCTGGCGTATGAAAGGAAACGGTTGGTATAGGCCAATAGTATCAGTGATATGGCTGAAAATAAAAGCGACGGGGTAGTAAGATCTAACATAACTCAAATGTATTTATACTATTATAACCAGCAAATATCGTAAATAGTTTGTTGTTTTGTATCTTTGTCTGTCATAAAGCGGTGAAGATATGCTATGTAAAACGCGCGGGATCGTCCTGCATGCTATTCCATACAACGATAAGTACTCTATTATATATATGTACACGGAGGCGTTCGGACGTGCTTCTTATCTGGTTGCACGCAGCCGGGGAAAGAAGTCGACCGTTTCCAAGGCATTGTTCATGCCTTTGTCCGTACTGGAGATGGAGGTGGAACATCTGAATAAACGTGACTTGCACAGGATACGTGAAACGAAACTCTGTTATCCGCTGACCGAAGTGTTCTGTAATCCGGTGAAGAATGTACTGGCTCTTTTCCTGGCGGAGGTATTGTTTCGGGTCGTAAAGGATACGGAGCCGGATCAGCGGCTTTTCGATTATTTATATGAGTCGATCCGTTTGCTGGAGTATGCCGACAAAGGGGTGGCGAATTTCCATCTGGTCTTTCTGCTTCGCCTGCTACATTACCTGGGTATTTATCCGAATGCCGATTCTTATTCGGCCGGTTGCTATTTCGATATGCAGAACGGTGTCTTTGTGGACCGTGTCCCTATGCACCGGCATTATCTGACTCGTGAAGAGAGCCTCTTTTTTGCCCGGTTGCTGAAAATAAGCTTTGAGAATATGTCGCTTTATTCATTTTCCCGTCAGGACAGGGTAGGAGTAATCAACCGTATTGTTGAATATTACCGCCTGCATCTGCCGGAGTTTCCTGAAATAAAATCCCTGTCGGTGATGCAAAGTCTTTTTGATTGATCAGATTACCGCCTGAATACTTGCCAGTTTGAGGAAAAGATTATACTTTTGCCGCACCTTATACAAAAGTCGGTCTTGTAGTTCAATGGATAGAATAGAAGTTTCCTAAACTTTAGATCCGGGTTCGATTCCCGGCGAGACTACCGGGTTAAAATATTGAAGGACTGTACCTAAGCTTTTGCTTCAGATACGGTCCTTCTGCTTAACCGGAAATACCCCTTGATAATATTCCCATTTCTTATTGGAGATTCAGTCGTTGTCCGGACAATAATTCCCTGACGGTGAATGTGCCTGTATAGGAGCTCGTTGTCAGCGAAACTGTGTCTGATAATTTACAGCCGGCTTTGACGGAAATGTTGTAGTTGCTGGCATTATTGGCCCTGAATGAATCGAGTATGCTCCTGTCGGACGATGAGATCGTATAACCCGGTATGGTATATGTTCTCCCGCCTGAAATAACACGAATCTCTCCTGATGTAGCCGTATTCCTGTTCAACTGGTTATCTACGTTGATCGTCGCATTACTGAATCCCTGTGCGCTAACCGTTATTTGTTCGCCGCTGTCGTTCTCTGTAGAAGTGAACTCTACGCTTTGTTCTCCGGTGGGTGCTTCGTTGTAGGTGTAACTGTATCCTCCGTTTACGGCTGTCCATCCGGCTTGCGATGTCGTCAACTTTGTCGTGGCAACGAAGACGGTGAGCGGATATTCCGGTGGATAATCTGCATACTGAGGAATAGTAAACTTGAGTGTTGCCGGATTTCCTTCCCCGTAAACGACGATGTTGTCGTTGTTGACAGATACATTTTCAAACTGACGCGATACCAGGTTGATCTCTGCCGTCTTGAAATAGGCGTTCTCGATGGTGACTGTCTCGTTGCTGTTGTCCAGGCTTGTCCTGAAGTTCAGTGTTTTTACTCCCGGGTCTTCTGCCCAGTACACATATTTATATACTCCGTTTACAAAGTCGATCTGCAGGTTCTTGTTCGGATCGGTCGGATACAGATATTCTGTTGTGATCTCGCACTTCAGCGGATACAGGTAATTGGGTACTCCATCCGGTATCCGGAAAGACAAGGTGATATCCTGATCTTTATTGGTATACAACTCCGGTGTGAAACTTGTCGGACTGAAACTATACAGCGTACTCGAAGTGACTGTGATCGTGCGGGAAAGCTTGCCGGCTTTGACTGAGAGGGTTGCATCATTCTGTCCGGCATATACCCGGGCAATACGTGCCGTTATATTCCCGCTCCCGTCATATGACAAGCCACTGATGATGTTTCCTCTGTCTTCCTGAACGGATACACTGATCTCTCCGTCGTTCGGAACTTCGTTTTCTGTATAATGGGCTGTTACATTCAATGTCCCTCCCTGAGTGAACAGGAAGTTCAGGCGGCTGACGGTAAGCCGGTTGTTATCGTTGTCAGAGATGGACGGCGAATCTTTGAAGATGTCGGCGTAGATATTGTTGGATACTTCCGCTTGTTTGGCATCTTCAAAAGAGGTACTGCCACTTGCCTTCTCGTTGAAGGACTTGATGATCACTTTGTACTGGAAATTCCTGACAATCGTATACGGTCTTTTGTTGTTGTCGAGGAACTGTATTTTATAATATAACTCCGGTCCGTCTTTCAGATGTCCTTTAATAATAAGGAAAGACTGATCTTCGTAATAGTTCGGATTTTCGAACATGTATTTATCTTCCAGATTACAGTCGGCTTCGCTTTGGGCTGTCCTGGACGGGGTTCCCAAAGGCAGGGTTGTTATATCATCCTGAATAGTGAACGGATTCGATATCATATCCGGGTTGAAAGGAGCAACAGTACCTGTGGCAACAATATTAGCCAGTGCGTAGCCGGTGACCGTAAAATTATCTGTTTCGTTCTGAACCGTCACTTTCGCTTGGTTACGGAATAGGGTTACGTTCAGCGGGGAGTCCAAAGAAGAAACTTCATTTCTTCCCCAGAAAACCATTTTGCTGCCGAATAAGGCAGGCATAAGTTCTTTTTCGTCTTTTTCGACGAATGCTTTGTCATTGAATGAAGACCAATTGTCGTAATTGGCTACCACATGGATGATCTTGGTTTCTTCGGATACTTCCGCTTTGAAAGAACCGTTACCGACGCCGTCTGTTTCCTGGCTGTCGAGCCCGGTTGCATGAACGCGTTCGATAAATAACCCGTTCATGTCGAAGGTCAGCAACCAGACATCCGAAAGATTATTTTCGAAGGAGGCGGCACGTGTGGCAATCCTGTATTCCGGGATATTCACGGAAACCTTCAGGGTTGCCTTGCCGGGAATACCGGGCTTCTCCACTTCATATTCGTCCTGACAGGCGAATAAAGTGAATGAAGCGATTAAATATATGATAACATTTTTCATAACTTCCATCTTTTATTATTTGACATCTCTCACACAACGTACAGAAGAACGTAACGGGTTGAAACCGTTGCCTCCTCCGACACGGGGATCCATGAATTGTACGGTCGCACTGGCTCTGGCACTCCAATACCAGCTCCCTTCCAGGATTTTTTTAACTTCGGCGGCTTTGATGTTCTGGAGTACATCGATCAGATATACTTCAGCCAGTGTCGGCATACGCCAGTCCGAATAAGTTTCACCGGTCGTTTCATCCCTTTCAACATAGGTCGAACATTTGTTTCTGGAATTCAGATAACTGTCCGATGTCGTCACGCCAAACTGCGAAGCCAGCATCACGCGGGGAGAGATACGCCGGTTGTTTTCTTCGGTGTCGATGGTTTCATTGCCGGCATCTCTCAGGGGATAACCCAGGACTGCATTGTTTCTAATGTATTCGGCATACGATCGTCCCAGTGCGGGATTGGCTGCATAATGCGTATAGCCGCTGCCGAAATCTTCATTAAATTCATCAGGATCGGGCAACGATGAGAAGTCGGCGACAAAAGAACCGATCACATACATCTTCTTGTTATTCTGTCCCTGGCTGCCGCCCGGTGTCTCTGCTGAGATATCGGAGCTAAGGTATACAGCCGGATATTGTGTAACTGTGACTTGTTCTGTCAGATCAACTCCGTTCTTTACCGTGAATACAATCTCTTTAGCCACAAAGTTTTCCGGAAGCGTACTGTTTACAACAATGTTTCCTGACTTAACTCCTTGTGAACAGGTAATATCCACTCCGTTAGTCCCGTTTGTTATACTTGTTCCGTTGACGGTGATGTCGGTTATTTCAACATCCGGGGTAGAAGACTGGAATGTCGTTGTAAAACTGGTCCGGTTTGGCAACGATATGGTTGTCTGTTCTACGTATATGAAGTTGAATCCTTCTACTGAAACTAAAACTTCTTTGGTAGTCCAGTCTTTGATCGTATAGTTGGCTTTGATTTCTTTGGCCGATTCCGGGGTTTCTGCTCCTGGCTGGTCAACCAGGATTGTGATGTCATATAGACGGTTACGTTCCAGTTTGTATAGGGCATTACGCTCGGCTTCCTGTTCTTCGGACGGGTTTGCCGTGTCGTCGGACGGGAGACGAAAATTCACAGGTACTTTATAATAGTTCTGTGTGTGCTCTTTTCCATCGGGACCGGTTGCCGGAATATTCACGATCAGGTAGGTTTCATTCAGCTGATCAAGGCTCCAGTCGTTCGGATAGGAATAGACAATGATTTTGTCCGATCCCATTCCATTGGAGATGTCTGTAAAACCAGCCATGTTCTGTAGTTCAGGAACGACAGGTCCACCACTTTCCACTACGGAAGCGTTGGTTGCATACTTATATAGTTTCTTGCTGATAGTTCCGGCTGAGGAAGCTGTAAAACCATTTGTATAAGCTGTCGATACCCGTATTTTAGCAGCGGCCCTTTTTAAGGGTACACTGATTTCCTTGTTCACTATCACACCGTCATTCAGTATCTGAGCGGAAGTTCCGTCCATCATAAAACTATCCTGTTTTTTATCGGGATCCAAGGATGAAACGGCCTGTGCCTGCAATTCGGTACGTGTAAAGCCGTTGGCCGGAATGTTTTGTGAATAATTTGCCACAACATATGTTTCGTATGCTTTATTCCGGTTGAACTGCTCCTGCATAGCACTCAAGGTGACGAGGTATTCCCCGCTTACCGCTGTTCCGGAAGCCAAGTCGATATGTTGATAGAAAGAGCAGGCATTCTCTTCTTCCCCGTAGATGAAAACGTCCAGTGTCTTTACCAGGTTTTCATTCAGGTCATCTTCGCCTGTTTCCGTACCCGCTCTTGTTATGCCGGGATGCGACAGCGATAGCCGGATCGCTATTTTGCCGGAATCCGTGTAAGGCTTACCTTCCATCTCTTCCTGACTGCAGGACGAGAGTAACAAAGCAAACATCGATAAGCACAGTATGATATAATTCTTATTTCGTTTCATAACCCTTTTCTCCTTTTATTTATATTCTGTTTGTGTGATCAGAATATCTGTGTCATTATCACCCGGAAAGTTCCGTGATCCGTTGCTCTGTACCGGATTGATCTTCAGTTTTTCTCCTCCGACGGTGATATACAATCGGACTATCCTTTGGGTACCTCCCCAGGGTTTTGTTGCTCCGACCTTTATTTCGTAAGTATTATCTCCTGCAATACCTTTTGAAATAGCCAGTTTATCCGCGGTCGAGCCTACTTTCCCGAAGGTAAATTCAAGTCCGTTTGTTAATGTCGCTGTCCAGATGGCCCCGGCCGGACCTGTCAGGCGAAAGTTGTAACTGACATAAGATGTCTTGTTTTGCGGTTCGCCGTTTTGCACATACGGATATTGTACGATGCCGTTAGTGGCATCGGTATTGTTAGCTGTGAGCTCATAATCTCCCTCCTTTACCACATGACCGATCTCCGATACGGATTTGGTCCAGGGGAGTGTGATCGTTTTAAGTTCCAGGATATTATCCGGATGGTCGATGATGCCCATAACTGTATATACCGTGTTCCGCTTCAGACTGTATTTGCTATCCGTCTGCCCGTTGTCGGTTATATAGGCTTTATATTTGTAAGGCTGTCCGTCTATCGTTACCGAGATTCTCAGATAAGGTGTGACCTGCGAATCGGGAGCCGACGGACCGGCAATATTCTGATAGCTGTAAAAAGAGACCATCGCATTATCCGGGGTAATCACGGAAAGGTCTTCAGGAACGCGTATCAGTGAATTTGCGGTACTGAACGCTTGTCTTTCATCTCTTTTTTCAACAGGTGAAACCATGACCGTGTTCTGATATTTACTGCGTGTATTAGTAACCTGGTTCACCAGCTCGATTGAGTTCACGACTACTTCACTATCCTTATACTTCGTATTTTTGAACATATAAATGTCCAGGCGTGAAACCAACCGTTCCATCGGTACGGTTACCTCCGTCAGGAAATCTTCTATCGGTGTTTCCTGTTTGCCGACCATCAAGATATTGGTATCACTGAAACCGTTCTGATTTGAAATGGTCAACCCCTCCAGATATTGCAAAGTAGGCTTTCCCAGGTCTTCTAAAGTGACTTTAGCATCTGACGAATTGAAAAAGACTTTATCCGGATCGTTATAATTTCCTATTGCATAAATTATTTTTGTTTGCGGGGAAACCTGGACAGACCGGAGCAGTTCGTCCGTATATTGTGGTGTTATGACCGGAATCAACTCAGCATATTCGCAACTACCGTCCGCTTTATTGAATACGTAGAGTGCCAGGCTCGAAAATTTACCGTCACCTCCTTTTGTCAGGTTGTCTGCCGTAGCGCGGGTGGAGATGGTCATGTTTAGTCGGGCATCCATTTTCGCCGCGGTTGGATCCGTATCCTGGTTTTCACTACAGGATGCCACCAGCAGGACGACAATGAAAAGACTTATTGCCGCTATATATTTATTCTTGATTTTCATATGCTTATGGGCTTATCCGAGGCCCGGTATTATCACCTCTTCGTCCCAGGGTTTGACTGTGACCGAGGTACCATTGAAGCGGAAGCGGATTCCTACCGTCACTTCGTTGATCCCGTTGACCGTGATCTGGTTATCTTGCATGAAATCCTTTAACTTCAATGTGTATATTGTTTTGTTAGTTTCTTTTCTAATCAGATTGATATAGATACCATTTTCATCGTTGAATCGTAGAACATTGAACTTTGTGTTAAAACTGGATGCGTTATCCTCTTTGCGGGCAACCGGCCTGTACGAAACATTCTCCGAAGAGAATGTTTTCGCAAAGTCGACTGTCGGGCTCAGGTTGCCGATCTCGATATCGATCGGGGATATGCCATCTGCCAGAGCTTCTTCTTCCAGTCCAGTCAGTTCAATGTACATTTTTATATGCGAGCTACTAAAATAAACGGTATCTTCACTTGAGTTGTCCTGAAATATTTCAATGTCCCTGCTTCCAATGTACAGGCTGTCATTAGTGGTGATCAATTCTTTTGTAAAATAGTGAGGGGCTGCAACCAAAGCGTTTTTTAAAGTTGAAACCTGGTCGATTCGGGTGTCGTTCCGGGAATTTCCCCAACAGATGATCCGGTATTTGCCTGCCGGAAGATTGAGGGGAGTTCCCTGTTCGCGTCTTAAATCACTCTGATCCAGTCCGATCGATTGTACTAGTGCTCCGTTTTCGCCATATACATACAGATCCACTTTCTCTATTTTTTCAGGGAATATTTCCTTTGTCCCGTCTCCGAAGTATCTGAAGACCAGGTTCGTGTCGCAACTAGCCAGATCTTCTTTGATACAACCGGTCATCAGGGCAACCCATAATATGATGCTGAAATATATAATACGTTTCATTTGTTCTGTATGTTGAAATTATGTTGAAATTGGAAATTACTGATCCAGATCGAATCCCGGAGTAATCGTTTCTTCTGCCCAGGGAGCGATCGTTACGTGAACTAAGACGTTAAACTGGATATTTTCCAGGTCATTATCGAGCATCGGGATCAGTTCGACATCCATGTTATAGATCGTACCCGGTTTGAAGTCGGCAGCCGTCATCTCAACATTCGGTTCTTTGAAATACTTCACGATGTTGGCAAAGCGTGCCTTGTTGGCCAGCGACGGGTTGAATGCTGTCGTATTGTCGGACTGCATGCCTACAACATTGATATTTGCCAGGTCGAGGTGTATTGTCGGTATCTCTGATCCCGGGAAGAAGTTGAACGCATAGCTCTTTCCTGCTGGTGGAACCATCACCATCGTTTGATAAGTTCCTCCTGAATAGTTGTTGTAGCTGGCATACGATGCGGCATCATTGGCGGTAGGCTGATTGAACAACCATTTGCCTTCCAGGATATTGTTCACGGCTGAAGCATTGCTGTACAGGTCTTCCACATTTGTCGAATCGTGATAAGTATTGAAGAATTTATTCAGGTAAATACCTTTCAGGTCCGCAGTAAAGTCTTCCCAAGTGACTGTTGCTGTTTCTTTTTTTCCTCCAACGACACGTGTGAATGTGAACTCTTTCGTATCCGTAAAATAAATTCGGTTTATTTGTATACGGGCAAGGATCGGTTTGATGGTCACATTCGCCGTATAAGTCTGTCCGGAAGTCGGGTCCGGTTCAACCGGTTCGGCGACGATCGGTGTCAGGTCTTCATCTACGCCGAAATATAATACGCCTGATCCTTGTTGTTGGTCAAGTGTCGTCGTTATCTGGTTATCCGTTACTGCACTGCCTGGATTACCATATACATATACTTTGGATACGGTTTGAGGCACATTGATGAATTTTAAACCGGACCCTTCTCCTGTGGCAGTCAGTTTGCTCCAGTCGGAATCGGCTGCAGCATCTTTGTTGACTGTTTTGGATACAACGACACTGCCGCTGGCATCTGTCAGGTTGATAAGTACACTACCGACATTTATGGTGTCTTTGGTCAGGAAATTCCCGGCTTCTGCCGCTTTTGTCTTGATACCTGACATGCCTGCCAATGATACGGAGATGGATTTTGGACCTTTGCCCGCATTAGGAACCGGGGCTTCGTCATCATTATTACATGCAAATAAAGTGGCTACAGCAAATAATGCTGTAAATAAATTTCTGATACTCATAACTCTCTGAAATTAATGATTAATACTCTGTGTGGAAGTCTTTCCCCCCTGTCTTCATTAGTGGTATCTTATGCCTTATCAGGGCATAAGGATGGCTGTACATATGAGAATATATGCAAAATGTTTCTTAAATTTAATACTGTCTTTTGTTTATTTGAGGATATAGATGAGGCTCAGACCGGCTTTGGTCGGACCGAAATAATTCCTGTGGTCGTCTTTTATTTTACTACCACATTTGCCACAGGGATATTTGTCGTAATCCAGATAAGCATAACCGACTCCGATCGTTGCCTCTATGCTAAGGCGCTTATTCAGTATCCAATGATACCCGTATGAAACTCCTGCACCATATAGGTTACCCTGATAGCGACGATCTTTCAGACCCAGCATTTTGATGCCGCCAACGTTGTATTCGGCATAATGTGCATGGAGTCCGAAAAAGTGTCCGTTGAATCGTTCGCAGGTCCAGTAGCGAACCTCAGGTTGAACCAACCAGTGCTTGAGTTTCTTACTGTCAGAAAATGTCCATGGATTGTAATTTCCGGACAGGTCAAGAGTAAATTTATCGGATAGTCCTATTTCAAACCCCAGGTTAGGAGTTGTAGTCGCCCAATATAATGCATTTGTTTTGATTGCATAAGCCGGTAAATGGTCTCTATTCTCTTTTACTTGTGCTGTTATGCCACTGATAAATGCATAAATAATGCATATTATCAATATTTCTCTTCTCATCGTACTTTTTACTCACAAATTGTTAAACATCCAAGAAGAATCTTCCCCACTATAATAGACGTTTTGCGTCTTGATTATTACCCTGTGAGACTCTTGCTCTCTTTATGAATGAAACAACTCTAATTCAGATAAGTTTTAGAAAGTATGTAGAATAAGAAATTTTGACATAACATTTACTTTTGATGATACTATTTAAGGTTAAAAGGGTTCAAAAACTACTTTTTCACCATCCAGCAAGCCGGATAATTCGTATGGGCTTATAACTAACTGGTCGAAAAAAAGATAATCACCATTCGGGTATTCCATGTAAATGGATCCGTAGTAATCGTCATCCCATTCCCAGTAGAAAGAGTTATGAAGTTCTTCAAAGTCTCCCGGAAAATCACTGAAATAGCGTACGATGGTTTCTTTGCCGTCACCGTTGGAATAGAATGTAATGTGTTGTGTTGTGTACAGGGATAACCATTGGAATCGATGTATTCATCATACCACCCTGTAGCATTGCACAGCAGATATTCAGGATCATCGTCAATAGGATCGAACGGTTTATCCTGGCAACTATTGAATCCGCAGAGGACAGTGAGTAGTAAAATAAGACTGAGTATGCTTTTCTTTTTCATAATGTTTTTCTTTAATACTGGTACAAAGATAGTTTATGTTTTAATAAGTTTAAAACATGGTGCTGATCTGTCTGATGGATGATAGGATAAATATATCAATTTTAGAAATATGAGCTATATATCCAGTTTGTATTAAGGAACGCAGATGACGCAGACGAGCGCAGATAAACGCAGATAATATATTGTTTTTAAAGAAAATAAAAAGTCAGCGAGCGTCTGCGTATTCTGCGTCATCTGCGTCCCCTAATACGATCTGAATAGGTTCAATTCTGATAAAAGGTGAGCTATATTATAGAGAGAACACAGGTGACATAGATTCCCCAAAAACTCGTTTAAAACGGACTTTAAGCTCGTTTAAAACAAGTTTTCGCTCGTTTAAAACGAGATTTGGGTTTCCTAATTGATTTGTCCGTATTAGATCATTGATAATCATAGAATTATCTGCTATTTAATAAAAAAAAGAGCTACCCCGTTTCCGTGCTTGACATGGGGATAAGATAGTTCAATTTTGATAAGTTTTACTCCTTTAATATCTATTCCGGAAGTTCTTTTTCTTCCGGTTCGCTCCATTCCCCATTATTATCGATGATCAGATTGAAGGTGTTTTCTGATTCATCAGGTTTGGGAGGAGTGTATAAAATGCCGGTATAGCGGATTACTTTATTAGCGATAGGGAGAATATCGCTTACTATCCGCCTACGCATAACCTGTCCGCCTATGTCGGTTGAGGTAAGAGTGACGGATATCTTTTTGTCGCCGGGAGCTACGAATGTATAGAAAGAATGGGTTTTCCCGGTTTCTCCTTTATCTTTTGTATCAAAGTTATATGTGAAGTTCTGTTCTTTGGAGGAAGGGAGTCCTTCTTTTGTCAGTATATTTAGTTGGGTCGGGTAATCTTTTACTGAAATGTCGAATTGCTTGATATTGTCCGGTACCGGATCGATAGCCCGAAACTCTATCCTGCTGACAATCCGTTCCAGCGCAACATCCATATTTGTTTCTTCTCCTTCTTTCACCTCGAATCTTTTTGTACTATAGAAGGTGTCGGATAATTTATCGAACGAAAATGTATTATCAGTGAACGAAGTTTTACCCGCTTGGTATGCTAAAAAGCAAACCTGATAATTACCCGCAGGTAACGTGTCGTATACAATGCTGAAATCACTTTCGGTCTCTACATTATATATATGGTGTTTTACCGGTTCTGTCAAATCGTTATTATCGTACACCAAATATTCGATAGTGGAACAGAAATCCTCCAGTTCTTTGTCCGAATGGTCTTTATCCGGATCGCTTTCATCCGGAATCGTCGGTTCGGGCACTGTGTTAGGCGGCATACTGCGGGTAGGAGAGAACGGGAGTACCTCTTTTTGAAGTTGAACACTAAATTGTACGGGAAATAAATTCTTTACAATTTCAATCTGATCCGAAGCCGGATCATTACAAGCTGCCAGCCAAAACAGGCAGGCTACTGCGCATAATTCTTTCTTTTTCATAGCAAAGGAGTTATTAATGATAAAATCTACACAAAGGAAATACTTATTTTGGAATTTAAAAAATATTAAGGCGAGAACTTACTGGTTATGAGCAGAACTTTTTTTAGATTTGTGGAAAACAGACTCAATGTAATAACCTTAAAATTAAAAAAGAATGGCACGTCCTGTAACTTTATGTACCCTTCAGTGGGGAGATTTACCCCTTGAAACAGTTTGTGAAAAAGCGAAAGCGTTCGGATATGACGGATTGGAACTGGGATTACCCAACCATCTGGATGTACGCCGTACGGATCAGGCTTATTATGACGGCATAAAAGAATTGTTGGCCAAATATGATCTGAAGCTTTATTGTATATCGATCCATCTGATCAGCCAGGCTGTCTGCGATACTATCGACCAGCGGCATAAAGCGGTTCTGCCCGAGTGTATTTGGGGAGACGGTGATCCGGAAGGTGTTCGTCAGCGTGCTGCTGAATATATGGTACAGACAGCTCATGCAGCTAAGGCGTTAGGTATCGATGTTGTTGCCGGATTTACGGGTAGTCCTATTTGGCAATGGCTTTACTCCTTCCCACCTGTGACGGATCAGATGATTGAAGACGGCTATGCCGATTTTGCTCGTCGTTTCATCCCGATCATGGACGAGTATCAGAAATTGGGAATCCGTTACGGCTTGGAAGTACATCCGACGGAGATCGCTTTCGATACTTATTCTGCTCGTAAAGCACTCGATGCACTAGGAAATCACCCAGCCTTCGGTTTCAACTATGATCCGAGTCACATGGGCTATCAAGGCGTTGATTATGTCGATTTTATTTATCAGTTCTCCGACCGTATCTTCCACGTACATATGAAAGATGTTTACTGGAGCGATACCCCGAAGCAAATTGGTGTGTTCGGCGGTCATTCTACGTTCGGCGATTCCCGTCGCTACTGGAACTTCCGCAGTATGGGACGCGGTCGGATTTGCTTTGAAGAAATAATCCGTGCCCTCAATGATATCAATTACCAGGGACCATTGTCGGTCGAGTGGGAAGACAGCGCAATGGATCGCGAGCATGGTGCACGTGAGTCCTGTGCATTCGTTAAGCAAGTCGATTTCCAGCCTTCGGGCCATGCGTTCGATGCTTTCTTTGAGAAGAGATAAAAGGTGCCCAAAAGTGTTTCACCCTAATGAAACAACTGTTTCACACCGAAGAAACAAGTGTTTCTCCTAGGTGAAACACTTTAGGAGAACGTTTTTGTACACCTCTCAAAAGGATAAAAAAGTCAGTCCAAACCTTGTAATATATAAGATATTGCCTATATTTGTATCGTTACCTGCTAGTAGGTAATTAACCAGTAAACCATTGACATATGGAAAAGTACGTGAACATCATGTTAGACAAGGGCTTCAAAACCGTTTTCGGAGTGAAGCAAGTAGCCATCGACTTTATCAATGCCGTCTTGGAGGGTGAGCGTCAGGTGAAAGACCTGACCTATATCGATAAAGAAATTCAACCCGAAGTAATAGAACAACGCACGGTGATTTTCGACTTCCTCTGCGAAGATGTGGACGGAGCAAAATTTATTGTGGAAATGCAAAACTGCCCGCAACGTTATTTCTTTAACCGCGGATTCTATTATCTTTGTCGTACCGTTTCCCGACAAGGAGAAACAGGCGATGACTGGAAGTATGATTTACGTCCGGTATATGGTATCTACCTGTTAAACTTCAGTTTACCTGAATCTACGCATTGGCGCACGGACGTCATTATGGCGAACGAAGCAACAGGTAAAGCTTTTGGTGAGGTCAAATTGAAACAGATTTATCTGTCGTTCGACCGGTTTAATTTAAGCAAGGAGGAGTGTAAGAGTCCTCTTGAGAGTTCAATGTATATATTAAAAAATATGAATATATTTGATATGTCTCCGTTTAAGGAGGAGAATGAAGCCTTTAAGCGTTTGCTGAATGTGGCGAACCTGGCCGCACTGACTCCACGCGAGCGAGCCATTTACGATGAAAACCTGAAGAATTATCGCGACTGGCGTGCCACGCTGGAGTATGCCGCGGAGGAAGCGGAGGAGAAAGGTATGAAGAGGGGTCTGGAAAAAGGTCTGGAGAAAGGTTTGGAGAAAGGTTTGGAGAAAGGCAAGGCTGAGGGATTGGCGGAAGGACAACGCCTTATTGCCATCAACTTAAAAAAGCAGGGGATCGATATTGGGATAATCGCCCAATGTACCGGTCTGTCCGTGGAGGAAATCGACAAACTGTAATTCCTCTTTTATCTCCGAAACCGGGGAGTATGTTGCATAAATCGTGTTATTTCGTTTTGTAAAGCACGTATTTCGGAAAAATATAAGGCTTTTCCCTTGTTGATTCGGAAAACCTCTTTACCTTTGCAACAGATTCCGTAGCGAGCAGCGGCTCGCGATATGCGGTTTCAATTACATATTGTAAGCGTTTTACGGAGATTATTCCAAACTAAAAAATCGGCAAAATTTTTTAATCCAGTGGAATAATGGACATAGAATGCTTGCGCGGACTACGTATATGTATGTGCTTCCCATTTTATATGGGTGTATTATATTATATCGTATAAGCGCGGGCTGTTGTTCTATTATTACTGGATGGGTCTTTGCCGATACCTTTAGTTTGATAATAGACAACATGCCCGCGTTTTTTTATGCCCGTTCATAATCATTCGCGGGGGTTGTTTCCCCTTCGTAAAATTAGTTGTTGGATTTTATTCACTCTATTTTATAAACAATTAATTTTAAGATTATGAACAAAAAGTTTTCTACACTTGTGGCCAGTCTTCTGCTGGCCGGGGCTTGGACGACGGCGAATGCGGAACTGATTGTGCCAACGGATGGTCCGGTTGTCGGGAAGTCTTACGTTATCGGTGTTTCTGTGAGTACTTCAGATGGTAAAGTAACAGGTTTATTGTCTGCAGATATGACAATCGATCACGATGATGAAGCTGTATTAACAGAATTTGGCAATGAATGGACATTGGAAACAGCTTCAATTGATGGCGTTGATGACGCTTTCTATTTGAAGAATGCTGAAGGTAAATATTTAGGTGCAGGCTCTGCTTGGTACTTAGATCTGAAAGATAAGAAAGAGGATGCTTATGCTTTTTATTATGATGCTGTAGAAAAGAAGGCCAAATTGGCTAAGACTTACAGTGAGAATGCAGCAAAAGATTTTTATTTGTCTGTTATTGATTCAGAGGACAAAATAGCTGTTGCATCAGCTACACATCCTGTATTAACATTTACTTCTCTCACCGCTCCTAGTAAATTAGATGAAAGTTCCCTAATCAAATCAATAGGTAGCGATTACTACTTTGTAGGTACAGGTGATGAGAAAGTTACTACAGCATCTGCAATTCTTAAGTATGATGATGCAACAAAAGGTCCTCAGTTTGTAAGTGTACCTGGTGCAACACAAGATGCAGAGGCTTATGAAGATTATCTGTGGAAAGTATCGGTAAGAACTGCAGCAAACAAAACTACTTATACCTTTACAAATAAGGCAGGTAAGTCTTTTGACTATGATGTAGAGGCTACTTCTGCGAATGGAGTTAGCTTCAATTCTGCTGCTTTGAAAGCTGCTAGTGGTAACAATGCTGAAGAACTCTTTGGCCTTTACCAATCAGTAACTGTCGCTAAAACAGGTGAAGAGTTGAATGCAATCCTGTACGATGGTTTCAACGTAACTATCAAGAAAGGTAAGGATGATACTAGCGTTATCGATGGTACAGATGTATTTGCCGGCAAGTTGACTGCTGTAGATGCAAATGGTGATAAATTAGAAGGAATTTCTAAGACTACTAAATTCCGTTTGATGAATGAAGCAGGCAATTATATCGTGCTCGACGAAGAAGATACATGGGGTACTGGTAATGTTGGTGCTAATAAGCGAGGTGCAAAATTCGTCGCTGTGAAGGATGCAGATAAAGCTGGTAAGAAATATAACTCTTATTTCGAGTTCTCTTATGTAGTGGGTGAAAATGCTAAAAAGATTACAAAGATTTCTGTTTACAAAGCTGCTACTTATGGCTCAGCTTATGGCGACTTGTTTATCCAATCTTTAGGCGAAACCATCTGCTTGACAACAACTAGCGGTCTGGTAGGAGACGAAAAATTGCCATATATCACCCTGGAAGCCGACAATATCGTTCCTGTGAAGGATTTGGCAGGCAAGTTCTGGAGAATCTCTTTCGCAGGCAAGAAAAATGTAACTGCAACTAATGAACGTTATAAGATCGGTGGCGTTTTGGCTACAAAACGTGGTGAAGCTGAAGTTACTGTAGCACCTGGTAGAATTGAAATTGTATCTGTAGCAGACTATATCCCTGCAAGCGAAGTATACGCTTATGCTCCTGAAGCTCAGTGGGGTGTTATAGCTTACGATCCTGCAACCCAGACTGTAACATTGCAGAACCGTGAAACAAGCGAAACGATTGAAGGCGTTCAGTTCCGCGACAATGGAGACGGTACATATACAATGACCGTATCTGATCCGGAAGTTGCTCAAATTATTATTGGTTCCGATATCGTTAAACTGGCTGCAGCCGACAAGGTAACAGAATTTGACGGTTTCAAACAGTATAGCGAAAGCGAAGTAAGAAACAACAATTTCTTGCTGGGTCAATACCACGCAATCGATGGTAACCACAACGCCTACTTCAAAGAGAACCATAAAAGCAGCCACCAGATCGGTGTAACCGCTGTTGAAGGTGAAGGAGATAAGTGGAATCTGCGTTTTGCAACAAGAACTGTAAAAGTGGATGGTAAAGACAAAGAAGTAGTCGATACAGTATTCGTAACAACTTCTTTGCTGAAACTGAAAGCTGACGGTGTAACAGCCGATGGTACAACAGACAGCCGTTTGGCTATCCTTCCGTACACATTCCAGAAGGTAGACAACCACGAATTTGTAGAATTCGACAATACAAAGAATGCTAATTATTATGTTTGTGCCGACGATAATAAAGACAAACCGAATGATGCAGCTCGCTTCGCTCTGAAGATGAAAGCCGACGGTAATGCTTACAACTTCGTTGAAATTATAAATCAAAATGAAGGTTCTGATTTGTCTTCTAAAGATAAGGATTATCTGGGTTATGTTAAAGTAAAAGTTGCCAACAGCGAAACGAAAGGTGCTTTGCGTCAGATGTCTATTTATGCAGAAGATGAAAACTCTCTGATGGTTGTAGAAAAGGCCGAATCTCCTGAATACCACCTGGTAAGTGAAGGCATGTGGGGCGATACAATCACTTTGGCTCGTAAGGAAAATGCATCTCAGGTATTGTATGAAAAATTCGATGCTAAGTCTGTTGTAGCTGAAGGCGATACAATGAGTTTCCTGAATATCGACAATGTAAATCAGTTCAAGAACATCAACCCGGCTCTGTTTGTTGACACAGCTTATGTTTATCGTGGTACAGAAGAAGAACCTAACACTTGCTATCAGTATCTGTTGGCTGTAAGACATTCTTACGGTTACCATATTGAAGATTGCGGTGTTCCGGGTCACGATAAGAAGAAAGGTGATATCGATACAGTGTATGGCGACTTCCTGATCAACCTGGTAGACACAGCTAACCTGTACGATAATATCCACAACAATTGGTATATCAACGAAAACGAAGCCGGTGAATTTGAAACTAAGTTGGCATTCGTAACAGGTTTCCACACATTGGCTGACAATGTGCTGAACATCGTAAAAGAAGACGGTGATACGATCAAGATCGATATGGATACTCCGGACTTCAATGTAGCTAAGTTCGCATTCCGTTACACTGATGCTGACAAGAAGACATTCAAGATCCAGACTCAGTGGAAGGCATTCGAAGGTGGTTTTGATACAGCTGAAGAAGCAGAAGAATTCTATGAAGATAGAGCAGAGAATACAGAGATTATCTCTAACGAAGGTTACCTGAGATGGATCAACGGTACAGTAGTTGTAACTGAAGGTTTCGAAAACGGTGACGAATTTGTAATCTCTGAAAGAGTAGACCGCAATCCGACAGCTAACGACGAAATCACTGCAACTGAAGTATCAGTAATAGCAGGCAACGGTAACGTGACAGTGAAGGGTGCAGCCGGCAAGAACGTAGTAATTACTAACGTACTTGGTCAGACAGTGGCTAACACGGTTATTTCTTCTGACAATGCTACAATCTCTGCTCCTGCAGGTATCGTTGTAGTAGCCGTAGAAGGCGAAGCCGCTGTTAAAGCAATTGTAAAATAAGTAACTATTTATAATCAATAAATTTAAATTGGCCGCGTATCGTAGGGGCGGTTCGTGAACCGCCCCATGGTAATTACCCCGCGAGGGCGAACAAGCGATCAGTATTAATACTAAAGTAATGAAATAAAGTTCTTCTGTTCTGACCCCTGTGAAGGGTGACGGCAGGCAAAAACAAACCCTGGAGGATTCGTTCTTCCAGGGTTTCGTTTAGTTTGGGGTATTTTTGTCGCTCATGCTTTTCGTTGTAATGTGGAGAAATAACTATTAAGAGTGGTTTTTATTGTTTAAATTCTTTATATGCTTCCACGAGATTTTCGCCATAAATAATTAACTTTGCGGTTGGTTGAAAAGTAAAAACTAAAGTATGAAGAAAATTAGAGCCGCCATCGTTGGATATGGCAACATTGGAAAGTATGTGTTAGAGGCCCTGGAAGCTGCTCCCGATTTTGAAGTAGCAGGTGTTGTACGTCGTAATCCGAATGACGTACCGGACGAACTGAAAGCTTATACTGTGACTGACAGTATCACTAAGTTAGATAAAGTAGACGTTGCTGTTCTTGCAACTCCTACCCGTAGCGTAGAGACATACGCAAAAGAAATTCTTTCATTAGGCATCAATACGGTAGATAGCTTTGATATCCATGGAGGTATCGTAGACCTGCGCCGTTCGTTGGATGCTGTAGCCAAAGCACATAATACGGTTGCCGTTATTTCTGCCGGATGGGATCCGGGTAGCGACTCTGTTGTTCGCGCTTTATTGGAAGCAATGGTTCCGAAAGGAATTACTTATACAAACTTCGGCCCGGGTATGAGTATGGGACATACGGTTGCCGTAAAAGCAATCGAAGGTGTAAAAGCTGCTTTGTCGATGACAATCCCGATGGGTACAGGCGTTCATCGCCGTATGGTTTATATCGAAGTGAAAGACGGTTACGATTTCAAGCAGGTGGCTGCTGCTATCAAAGCTGACGATTATTTTGCACACGATGAAACACACGTGATGCAAGTGGAATGCGTAGATAATTTGCTGGATATGGGACACGGTGTGAACCTGGTTCGCAAAGGTGTATCGGGCAAGACGCAGAACCAGTTGGTTGAATTCGATATGAAGATCAACAACCCGGCTCTTACGGCCCAGATCCTGGTAGCTGTTGCCCGTGCAAGTTTCAAACAGCAGCCGGGTGCTTACACTATGATCGAACTGCCGGTGATCGATATGATCTGCGGTGAAAGAGAAGACTTGATCAGACGACTAGTTTAATACAAAAAATATGCTCGACTTTATTACCTGGACGGCTGACCCCGCCATCTTTTCCATAGGTTCACGCGAAATACGCTGGTACGGACTTGCTTTTGCTATCGGCTTTTGGATTGGTTATACCATCGTGAGCCGGATGTGGAAAAATGAGAAACTTCCTCCTGCATGGATCGACTCCCTGCTTATTTATACCATGGTAGGAACTGTGGTCGGCGCCCGTTTAGGACACTGCCTGTTTTATGATCCCGGATATTATCTGGCTAATCCGATAGAGATATTCAAGGTTTGGGAAGGAGGACTGGCAAGTCATGGAGGTACGCTAGGTATTGTGATTGCCATTTACTTCTATTCCAGACGTGTCTCACATAAAAGTATGCTGTGGACATTCGACAAACTGGTGGTTCCGACGGGACTGGTTGCGGCTATGATCCGCCTGGGTAACCTTATGAATCATGAAATATACGGACACCCGACCGATTTGCCGTGGGGATTCCGTTTTATCGAGAACTTACATGCCTGGAAAATGGGAGCGGAGCCGATCTTTACGGTGCCCAGCCATCCGACACAGCTATATGAGGCGCTGTTTTATCTGGCTACTTTCGGGATATGTATGTGGATGTATTTCAAAAAGCAAGCCTGGAAACGCGAAGGACTTATTTTCGGAGTCTTCATGATCATTGTGTTCGGATCGCGTATCTTCATCGAATTTTTGAAGAACAACCAGGAGGCATTTGAAGATAATATGATGCTGAATATGGGGCAGTGGCTCAGTATTCCGTTTGTTTTGGCCGGTTGCTGGTTCGTTTGGAGAGCACTGACGAGAAAGCCGAACAATTACGAAGAATTAAAAAGACGAAATTAAAGAAATGTATAAGTTAAAAGAAATAGCAGATAAGGTTTATTATGTAGGAGTTAACGACCGTCAGAAGGCCCTCTTCGAAAATATGTGGCCGCTTCCGTATGGTGTTTCTTACAATTCATATTTGATTGTAGACGAAAAGACTGTATTGGTGGATACGGTGGATGTTTGCTACTCTGATATCTTTTTGAAAAAAATAGCGGATGCACTGGACGGACGTACGCTCGACTATCTGGTCGTGAACCATATGGAACCCGATCATGCCGGAAGTATCCGCCTGTTGCGTCAGCAATATCCCGATGTGCAGATCATTGGTAACAAGCAGACATTCGGTATGTTGGACGGATATCATGGGATTACGACCGGGCTTCACGAAGTAAAAGAAGGGGATACGCTGAATATTGGTCGTCATCAGCTTTCTTTCTACATGGCTCCGATGGTGCACTGGCCGGAAGTGATGGTGACTTACGATTCGACAGATAAACTGTTATTCTCAGCTGATGCTTTCGGTACATACGGAACGCTGGATGGCGGTGTGATCGATGAAGAAATGAATGTAGATCATTATTGGGAAGAAATGATCCGTTATTATTCCAATATTGTCGGTAAATATGGAAATCCGGTGCAGCGTGCTTTACAGAAACTTTCTGTATTGGGTATCGAAACGATCTGTTCGACTCATGGCCCTGTATGGCGTAAATATGCAAAGAAGGCGATTGAAATATATGATCGTTTGAGCCGGTATGAAGGAGAAGACGGTGTTGTCGTTATCTATGGAAGTATGTACGGCAATACGGAACAGATGGCGGAAGCGATCGCATCATCGTTGTCGGCACATGGCGTGAAGAACATTGTGTTGCATAATGTCAGCAAGAGTCCTGCATCCTATATATTGAAAGATGTATTTAAATATAAAGGTATCATCATCGGCAGTCCGACTTATTCGAACAGTTTGTTCCCGGAAGTGGAAGCTATTCTGAGCAAGATCGAAATGCGTGAGGTGAAAAACCGCCTGTATGGTTACTTCGGTTCATTTACCTGGGCAGGTGCTGCGGTAAAACGCCTGACAGCTTTCGGTGAAAAGATGAAATGGGAAACCGTTGGTACGCCTGTTGAACAAAAACAGGGCCTGAAAGTCGATAAGTATGAAGAATGCTGGGCTTTGGGTGAAGCGATGGCGAAAGAGTTGACAGTTGACAAGTGACAGTTGACAGTTAAAAGAGCAGATCTAAAAAAACTATTAATAACCTAATCAGTTCCGGTTTGCGGAAGAGGGTGACTATATCTGTCACTTGTCAACTGTCAACTGTCAACTGAAAAAACACAAACGTTATGAGACTAATTATTGAACCAGATTACGAGCAACTCTCGAAATGGGCTGCTAATTATGTAGCTGCAAAGATTAAGAAAGCTAATCCGACAGCTGAAAAACCTTTTGTTTTGGGATTGCCTACCGGATCGTCTCCTCTGGGTATGTACAAGAACTTGATCGAATTGAACAAGCAGGGTGTTATCTCCTTCCAGAATATCATCACTTTCAACATGGATGAATATGTAGGATTGCCGAAAGATCATCCGGAAAGTTATCATTCGTTCATGTGGAACAACTTCTTCAGCCATGTTGACATCAAGCCGGAGAATGTAAATATCCTGAACGGTAACGCTCCTGACCTGGAAGCCGAATGTGCTGCTTACGAAGCTAAGATGAAAGCGGTAGGTGGTGTAGACCTGTTCCTGGGTGGTATCGGTCCTGACGGTCATATCGCATTCAACGAACCGGGTTCTTCTTTGTCTTCACGTACTCGTGTAAAGTCTCTGACTACCGACACGATCATCGCTAACTCTCGTTTCTTCGATAACGATGTAAACAAGGTTCCGAAGACTTCTGTAACGGTTGGTGTAGGTACTGTACTGGATGCTAAAGAAGTATTGATCATGGTAAACGGCCATAACAAGGCTCGCGCTTTGCAGCAGGCTGTTGAAGGTTCTATCAACCAGATGTGGACAATCACTGCTTTGCAGATGCACCCGAAAGGTATTATCGTAGCTGACGAAGCGGCTTGCGCTGAAATCAAAGTCGGTACATACAACTACTTCAAAGATATCGAAAAAGATAATCTTTGTCCTTGCAGCTTGTTGAAGTAATATCAACATAAAATGAAAAGAAAAAGCTATACCCCAAAAAGGTATGGCTTTTTTTGTATGCGTTAATTTGTATCTTTTCTGCAATAGTTTTAATTCGAATGCGTTTATACTGTATTCATTTGCTCTGCTTTAATAGATGGATCAAGGTTGTATAGGATTGATATAATACTTATATTTGGCCGGTATTATTTAAGTGTGACAATGGATGTTTTTATTTGTCTTGAATATAATGTGTTTAATATCTAAAAATTTATTGTATGAAAAAGATCGCTTTATTATTGTTGCTTTTCGTTACCTTTAAGGTGAGTGCGCAGGAATTCCATTTTATACCGAAGATCGGTTTGAATTTTGCCAATATGACAAATATGGACGGTAGTATGAAGCCGGGAATGAATATCGGTGTAGCCGGCGAAGTGATGATGACTGATAACTTTGCGATAGAGCCGGGAATATTCTATTCGATGCAGGGTACTAAATTGAAAGAAGGTGGTGCTTCTATAAAATTCAAGAATGATTATCTGAATATCCCTATTTTGTTTAAAGGCTATATTTATGAAGGTTTTAATTTATTTGCCGGACCTCAGATCGGATTTAAGGTTTCTTCTAAGTTAAAAGCGTCCAGTTCCGGAACTTCTGTTTCGACGGATATTGCCAGCGATTGGTTTAAGACAGTTGACTTTTCGGTAGCTATTGGAGCTGGTTACCAGTCGCCTATGGGAGTTATGTTTTCTTTAAGCTATAATATCGGATTAACCAATGTTCTTGATAAAGACAATATTGCTTCCTTTTTAAATAATAATACTGATTTTAGTGGGATAAGTGCTTCCGATTTGGAAGGAAAGAGCCGTAACGGCGTTCTCCAGTTTAATATAGGTTGGCGCTTCTGATTGTTATAATATCGGATTCTGCAAACTATAGAACGAATTCTGACTATATCCGATAGAGAAAGAACGATATTTTTGTGGTATAAATTTCTATTACCATGAAAAAGATACTAATTAAATTCTTATTTCTGTTCCTGGCTATGCCTTTTGTGTGTGGGCAGGAACAGATATTGCCGGTCCCTTCCAATCAACCTAGCCCGGCACAGCAAAAGCAAATAGCCCGTAAGTATGGAATGTTTATCCATTTCGGACTGAATACGTTTCAGGACCAGGAGTGGACAGACGGTTCTAAACCCGCTTCCTCTTATCGACCGACGGCTGTCGATACGGACCAATGGATTAAAGCGGCAAAAGATGCCGGAATGAAATACGTTATTCTTACTGCAAAGCATCATGAGGGTTTCTGCCTTTGGGACAGTAAATATACAGAATATGATGTAGCGAGTTCGGGCAATCCCACTAATGTAATTGAAGCGATAGCGAAATCCTGTAAGAAATATGATATCGGTCTGGGACTGTACTATTCTTTATGGGACCGCAAGGTGAATACAGATGTGAAAGATCCCTCCAAAGATGCGGCCTATAATGAATATATGCTTCGTCAGTTGAATGAGTTGATCGATATTGTAGAACCCTATACGAATATTGTGGAGTTTTGGTTTGACGGTGGCTGGGAGAAAGAAAATTATCGTTGGCCGGTGAAAGATATTTACCAGACGATCAAATCGAGACAGCCGGATTGTCAGATCGGTATAAACTGGACAATCGGTTTGCCGGAAAATCCGGATGCACATCCTGTATTGCCGGAAAATCAGAAAGAAGGTTATCCGATCCGTTATTTCCCGAGTGATTTCCGTTTGGGAGATCCGTATCTGCCCGCCGATAATGATCCGAAAATCTTTACCCACGACGGTAAAGAATATTATATGCCTTGGGAATCTACCATTTGTATCAGCGAACGTTGGTTTTATAATACGACCGACAAAAAGTATAAACCGGTTGATGAGTTGGCAAAACTGTACCGTCAGTGTACAAAGAATAATAATATCCTGATCCTGAATTGTCCGCCTGATCGAAGCGGTAAAATACGGGCAAAAGATATCCAGGTATTGAAAGAGCTGAGGGAAAAGATTCACTGATAATTTCTTGAGACCCGGGTCTCGGCATCCTTTACACCCGGGTCTTCGCATCGTTCACATCCGGGTGTAAAACAGAGTAAAATGAGGGTCCTGAGTAGATGTAGTAACGACTTTCATGAAAAGAACTCCTATATTTGGGCAAAATTGTTAATGATTGTACATATCTTTATTATAGAAATCTAATATTTTGATTTGGGCATTGTAAGCCGTTTGTGCCGGACTGTCGGGATTTAGTTCCATAGCAGTCAGGTAGTTGTTCAGTGCCTGGCGGATGTCTCCGATTTTACGGTATGCATTTCCCCGCAGGTAGTACGCTTCATCGTCTGCCTCGTTTTTTTTAATGTATTCATCCAACAAACGCAAGGCTTCATCTGTTTTATTATCGTTGATAAGTTGTCTGATTGTTTCCATGTCGAAATAATGTGATATTTTGTGGACAAAGATAATTCTGAAGTGGTTACATACATAATAATCACGGTTTAAAAAACTGTTTTTTTGTTACTGATGTACGGTTACGTTAATTATTTATGTAAGTTTGCACTCGATTTCTAAAAAGTGAAAAGTGATTATGCAAAAGAATCTGGTAATAGTGGAGTCACCCGCCAAGGCAAAAACCATCGAAAAGTTCCTCGGGAAAGATTTTAAGGTTATGTCGAGTTACGGGCACATCCGCGATTTGAAGACAAAAGATTTTAGTATTGATGTCGAGCACGATTATGCTCCGCAGTACGTGATTCCGGCCGATAAGAAGAAGCTGGTATCCGAATTGAAATCCGAAGCTAAGACAGCCGAACAGGTATGGCTCGCATCCGATGAGGACCGCGAAGGAGAAGCTATATCCTGGCATCTGTACGAAGTTTTGGGATTGAAGCCGGAAAATACGAAACGTATTGTTTTCCATGAAATTACCAAGAATGCAATTTTGCATGCTATCGAAACACCGCGTGATATCAATATCAATTTGGTGAATGCACAGCAGGCACGTCGTGTATTGGACCGTATCGTAGGTTTCGAACTTTCTCCCATCCTGTGGCGGAAAGTGAAGCCGGCTTTGTCTGCCGGGCGTGTACAGTCTGTGGCTGTCCGTCTGATTGTGGAACGTGAGCGTGAGATCAATGAGTTCGTATCGGAAGCCGCTTTCCGCATCATTGCCAATTTTACGCTTCCCGACGGAACAACGATCCTGAAAGCTGAACTGAACAAGCGTCTGAAGGATAAGAAAGAGGTCATGGAGTTTTTGGAATCATGCAAAGCAGCCTCTTTCAGCATCGATGAGATCACGAAGAAACCGGTAAAGAAATCACCTGCACCTCCTTTCACTACTTCCACTTTACAGCAGGAAGCTGCACGTAAGCTGGGGTATTCCGTATCGCAGACCATGATGATCGCACAGCGTTTGTACGAATCGGGGTTGATCACCTATATGCGTACCGACTCGGTGAACTTGAGTGACCTGGCTTTAGGAACCTCCAAAGAGGCTATCCTGGAGACATACGGTGAAAAATATTATAAATTCCGCCAGTATCACACAAAGAGCAAGGGTGCCCAGGAAGCGCACGAAGCCATCCGTCCTACCTATATCAGTAATACGGAGATCAGCGGATCGGCGCAGGAAAAGAAATTATATGAACTGATCCGTAAACGGACGATCGCGTCGCAGATGGCAGATGCCGAACTGGAACGTACGACGATTTCCGTCTGCATCAATAATAAGAAAGAGAAATTCGTAGCCGTAGGTGAAGTGATCACATTCGACGGTTTCCTTCAGGTATACCGCGAGAGCTTCGATGACGAGAATGAGAAAGAGCAGGAAAACGGCTTGTTACCGCCGGTACAGCTGCATGAAGTACTGTCGCTGAATGATATCGTAGCCACGGAACGTTTTACGCAGCGTCCGCCGCGTTATACGGAAGCCAGCCTCGTTCGTCGTCTGGAAGAACTGGGAATCGGTCGTCCTTCTACCTATGCTCCTACTATTCAGACTATTCAGAATCGTGAATATGTCGTGAAAGGAGATAAAGAAGGCGTGGAACGTTCTTACTGTGTCATTACACTGGCAAAGGACAAGATCAAGGAAGCCGATAAGAAAGAAATTGTAGGGGCCGACCGTAATAAGTTGATGCCGACCGACATAGGAACGGTGGTAAATGACTTTTTGATGACTTATTTTCCGGACGTATTGGATTATAATTTTACAGCCAGTGTGGAAAAAGAGTTCGATGCCGTTGCTGAAGGAGAAATGGTCTGGACGGCGGCAATCGATAAGTTCTATAAGCTGTTCCATCCGATCGTAGAGGAAACGGCTGCGTTGAAGACTGAACATAAGGTAGGTGAACGTCAGTTGGGTATCGATCCGAAAAGCGGAAATCCCGTATTCGTAAAGATTGGCCGCTACGGTCCGGTCGTACAGATTGGCCAAGCCCATCCGGATGACAAGGAGGCTCCTAAACCTCAGTTCGCTACGTTGATGAAAGGACAGTCCATCGAAACGATCACGCTTGAAGAAGCCCTGAAGTTATTTGATCTGCCCCGTACGATCGGTGAATATGAAGGCAAGGAAATGGTTGCGGCTGTAGGTCGCTTCGGACCGTTTATCCGCCATGACGGAAAGTTCGTTTCAATCCCGAAAGATATGAATCCGCTGTCTATTACGGCAGAGGAGGCGATTGCGCTGATCGATGAAAAGCGTAAGAAAGACGAACAGCGCTTCCTGAAGAAGTTTGAGGAAGATCCTGAACTGGAAATTCTGAATGGTCGATATGGTCCTTATATTACCTATAAGAAAGCAAATTACCGGATACCGAAGACGGTTACGAATCCGGAAAAGTTGACTTTTGAAGAATGTATGAAGATTATAACTGAAGCGGCAGAGAAGCCCGCTGCTCCTAAAAAGCGTACTACAAAGAAGAAAGCATAATCAGAGAATAGCTCATACAAAAAAACTCCTGTTGATCATTCAGCAGGAGTTTTTTTGTATTATAATGTATAGGGGAATTACATTCTTTCCGGAACTTCGATGCCCAGCAATGACATGCCCGATTTGACTATCTTGGCTACGTTGGCTGATAATACGAGGCGGAACTGTTTGATTTCCGCATTCTCTTCGCGCAGGATGGAGAAGTCGTGATAGAACTGGTTGTATTCTTTTACCAGGTCGTAGACGTAGTTCGCAATGTAAGCGGGGCTGTATTCCTTGCCTGCTTCTTTCACCGTTACAGCGTAGTCTGCGATCATCTGGATCAGACCTTCCTCTTTCTCCGAGATAAGTGTATTGGCGGGCACTTGTTCGGGAAGCACAATTCCCTGCTCGGCAGCCTTTCGCAAAACGGAACGGATTCGGGCATATGTGTACTGAATAAACGGGCCGGTATTGCCGTTGAAGTCGATAGATTCTTTCGGATTGAAGGTCATATTCTTACGCGGATCGACTTTCAGGATGAAATATTTCAGGGAGCCCAGTCCTACGATACGGGAAATATTGGCAGCCTCTTCGGGAGTCATTTCGTCCAGTTTACCCAGTTCCTGTGATATTTCGTGTGCCGTGCCGATCATCTCTTCCATCAGGTCGTCTGCATCGACAACGGTACCTTCGCGACTCTTCATTTTACCTTCCGGAAGTTCTACCATTCCGTAAGAGAAATGTACCAGTCCCTTTCCGAATTCGAAGCCCAGCTTATCGAGAAGGATAGACAGTACCTGGAAATGATAGTTCTGTTCGTTTCCTACTACATAGATCATTTTGTTGATAGGATAGTCGTCGAAGCGCAGTTTGGCTGTACCGATATCCTGTGTCATATATACGGAAGTACCGTCAGCACGGAGCAACAGTTTTTCATCCAGTCCGTCTTTGGTCAGGTCTGCCCAAACAGAACCGTCTTCACGGCGGTAGAAGATACCTTTTTCGAGGCCTTCCATTACTTTGCCTTTACCTTCCAGGTAGGTTTGTGATTCGTAATAGATCTTGTCGAAGTCTACGCCCATCATTTTATAAGTTTCATCAAAACCGGCGTATACCCAGCTGTTCATCTTTTCCCATAAAGCGCGGACTTCAGCGTCGCCTGCTTCCCATTTGCGAAGCATCTCGCGGGCTTCTGCCATCAGGGTGGATTGAGCTTCTGCTTCTTCTTTGGTCAGACCTTTGGTCTCCAGCTCTTTCAGCTCCTGTTTATAATGTTTATCGAATAATACGTAGAAATCACCGATCAGGTGGTCGCCTTTTTTGCCGGAAGACTCAGGAGTAACGCCGTCACCCCATTTCTGCCAGGCTAGCATGGATTTACAGATGTGGATACCGCGGTCATTTACGATGTTCGTTTTAACGACTTTGTTTCCGTTCGCTTTCATGATCTCTGACAAGCTGTAGCCAAGGAGGTTGTTGCGTACATGTCCCAGGTGAAGGGGCTTGTTCGTGTTAGGCGAAGAATATTCGATCATCACCAGAGGAGACTGTTCCGTCACAGGAATGATCCCGTAGGAGGGCTGTGCATGGACCGTATTCAGCAGGTCGATCCAGCAAGGACCGGCAACTGTCAAGTTCAGAAAACCTTTGATCACGTTGAACTCAGATACAGCCGGTTCGTTTTTCAGCAAATACTCGCCGATTTCCTGAGCGGTCTGTTCCGGTGACTTCTTCGATGCACGAAGGAAGGGGAATACAACCAGGGTAAGATGTCCTTTAAACTCTTTTTTTGTCTTCTGTAACTGTATCTGGGCTTCCGTGATGTCGGTACCGTACAGTTCTTTTATTCCGGCAATGATCGCACCGGTGATCTGCTGTTCAATAACCATATTCTTACTTCTATATATTCTGATTTTATTTTGGACGCAAAGGTACATGATTATTTTCTAAAAACCTGCGTATAGGTATTTTGAATTAACAGTTAGCGTGGTCTTTACCATATTCTTTTTTGTAGGGGCTCATTTGTGGTTTTTATAGACAAATTTCTTTTTTATGTTTGGTTAGTATGTATAAAAGGTGGAAACAGAGGAAAAGTTGCGAAAAATGCAAAATAGCGGAAATAGTGTTGTGAAATGGGTAGTTTGCCGTGTGGTGTGTGCATGATATCAGAAACGGTTATAGCGTGATGATTTATTTGACTTTAGCGATCTTTGTATATTATAAAAGGAGTGTTTTTGGGATAAATTATAAACTTTAAGTTACGCCAAATTCGGATCTGGTTGTAAATGATGGGATATAAATTTAGATTCGGTTGATTTCGTAGAGTATGAGCCTGACAGCACTAGGATTATAACATAACTTCATTTGGGATTACAAGAGGTTATGAAAATTACAAGGACAGTAAATATTATGAATTATTTAATTGAGAATCGGATGGTTTATATTTTAATAGTAACAACTGGGCTTAATACGTCAGACATGGAGATACGAAGTTTAAAAAATGGCTCATTAACAGGAATTGTATGAGGACTGTTTTTTTACTTTTCATTTTCCTGGTATTTACGGTGACAAGTGCATTCAGCCAAAAAGTGGCTGTAAAGTCTAACTTGCTCTATGATTTGACTACTTCCATGAATCTGGGAGTTGAATTGGGCTTGAGTAAAAAATGGACGTTGGACGTTTCCGCAAACTATAATCCTTGGAAGTTTGGAGATGATAGTGACGCTATGCGTCTGCGTCATTGGCTGGTACAACCTGAATTACGGTATTGGACTTGTGAGAAATTCGTGGGACATTTTTTGGGAATTCATGGACACTATGGGGACTACAATGTGGGTGGAATAAAGTTCCTGAGTGACAATATGGAAAAGAGTCGTTATCAGGGAACTCTTTACGGAGCCGGACTTTCGTATGGTTATCAGTGGTTGTTGAGTAACCGTTGGAGCATGGAAGCGGTGGTAGGGGTCGGTTGGGCTCATCTGAACCAGGATAAATATCCATGTACAGCATGTGGCGACAAAATTCAAAAAGACAGAGATTATTTCGGTGTGACGAAACTTGCACTTTCGGTTGTTTACTTTTTTAAATGACTTTTCAATTACGCAATATAAGAGATATTCCGAATATAGTTGATGCTAAACTTCTTTATTATCATAGTTATTATCAGAATTTATCTAACAAGTATAATTTAAATTTATTCAGAATGAGAATCAAATCTATTTTTGCCGTATTACTGGCTATAGCCACAATGGCAAGTTGTTCAGACAACGTTGAAGGCGAAGGGCCTGATACTGGTACAGGCTCCTCCGGAACGGCTTATATGTCGTTAAATGTAACGTATCCTACTTCATCTACAAAGGCAGGTTCAACAGAAGAACCTGCAGAGCCGGATGAAGCTGCTATTAAGGAATTTTATGTGTTGACATTCGATGGCAGCGCAGATAAAAAGTTAATCAAGCATTCTAATGCAACTACGTATTATACAAAGATTGACGGTTCTGTTACTAAAATGCTTAAGGTAAATCCGGATACCAAATATCTGCTTGTTGTTGCTAATCCGGGGGCTAAAATGCAGAACAGGCTGGGCTCTTTAACAGAGAATACGAAATACAGTGATTTTAATGAAGTTATTACTTTGGATGCTTTAGGAGCTGGTGAAACTCCCGATATTCTTGTTAAAGAGATTGTGGAATCTGTTGATGGTTCTACCGGTATTGGTAAACACTTCACGATGATCAATGTCGGTACGTATGATATAAATAGTGACAAATGGCCAGATGATGGCTTACTCGATGTCGGTAGTAATGTAAAGAAGGTTGACCCACAGGGCACTTATCCAAACGATGCAGCTGCTCAGGCTGCTGCGAGCAGTGATAAAGCTACTCTTAAAATCGAACGTTTGGCTGCTAAGATAGAAGTGGATGCTACAAGTGCTGTAGCAGCTACAACTACTTATCCGAATGCAAAATTTGAGTTTGGGGCTTGGATATTAGACTATCGTAACAGTACATTCTTTCCTTATGCAAAGAAAACTAAATTAGATACGCATAATAGCCCTGCTTTCTATGAAAATAACTTTTATACAGAAGATCCTAACTATATCCTGGATGAGGTTGGTAAAGGGCACGAAAATGGAATTATTCTGAATAAAGCAGATGATTCTAAAGATATTCCGGCTGATGGGCTTTGGAAAGACAGCAAAGGACTAGACTATTGTATCGAAAATACAATGGAAGCCAAGGCTCAAAAGTTCGGAGCAGCTACACGTTTGGTCATAAAAGGATTATATACTCCTAATAATACTGAAATACCATTAGGAACAGATTGGTTTTTCTGGGATAATAAGGCTTATACTATTGCTACGTTGAAAGCTGCCTATAATGCGGCTAAAACAGATCCAACTGAAATTGAGAAATTGTTTATTGAAGCAACCGACAATTTCCTGATAGAGGCTAATAAGATAAATTCAAATATTAGTACTTCAGATATTGACCTTCTTGATGCAGCTCAACTTACTACGGCATTGATCCCTAATGGTGGTGAAATTACTAAAATAAATAAATGCCTTCGCTGGTACCAAGGTGGTCTCAATTACTATTATTATGAAATTCGTCATGATAATTCGGATCTAGGGAATATGGAATTTGGTAAATATGGTGTGGTACGTAATAACTGGTATAACCTCAATCTGAAAAATGTTACAGGAAAAGGTACTCCATGGTATCCGGGTGGAGGTCCTGAAGATCCAGATCCAGGAGAAGATATCGACCAGGAAAATGCTTACCTGGATTTCGAAATAGAAGTAGGTCCATGGGTTTATTGGACTACAGATTTTGATATCTAATATACTCTTAAATAAAGTAGCCGGGTAGGGATACTGCCTGCTCGGTTCTTTCCATTTTTTAAGTAGTCAACCTTTGGGTTGTCATAGCTAAAAGAATAAACAAAAAATATGTTCGGAAATATCAAACAGTTATTCATTCTTATTATATTCCTTATGCCGGCTTCGTGTACCTCGATCTTTGAGGATATGCCCCGTTGCGAGTTGTGGTTGAAATTCGTATTCGATCATAATATGGAATATGCGGACTCGTTTAGTCCACAAGTGAAATCGGTAGACGTATTCGTGTTCGATAGCAATGATAAACTATTATTCACCAAACGTACCGAAGCAGCCGGATTAGTCGATGGAAACAAAATGCCGTTGGCAGACGATCTTGCATACGGGAAGTATAAGGTGCTTACTATCGGAGGGTTGTCCGATAATTTTCGTGTTTCCGATTATCTCGGACAAGATGTGGTTCCGGGAGTTACAACACTTCAACAATTTATGTTCGCCCTGGAACGCAGGTCGGACGAGGTGAACTTCGAATTTCCTCATCTTTACTTAGGTGAAGCCCTGGAAATAGACTATTCCCCGGAAAACGCCGACCATAAAGTGTATCAGGTGAACCTGATGCGCATTACCAATCGGTTTAATATGATGCTGGTTAGTTTGAACGGAGCGGCTCCAGCTACTGAAATTCCTCCGTATACTTTTGAAATTGTTACACCGGAAAGCGGTACCTATTCATGGGAGAACGAACCGTTGGATGTAACCCATCCGGTAACTTATTCACCTTACTATCTCAATAAAGGAGAGACTAGTGACATTCTTGTATCTGCCCACCTGAATACCCTTCGGTTATTGAATAGGGAAGGACTCGATTATAAGATTGTTGTACGCGATACGAAAACGCTAAACGAAGTATGGAGCTATAATTTACTGACTCTATTGTTGTATACCAAGCCTATCAACAGGCATGACGGTACAGCCCTGCCTTTCCAGGAATATCTGGACCGTGAAGGGGAGTGGAACCTTATTTTCTGCGTGACTGAAAAAGATCCTGGAAGCGGAAATGCATTTCTGTCGATCGGTCTTCAGGTTGCCGACTGGATATATTGGCTTCATGATATAGAGATTGAATAATGTGAAATAAAATGAAATGATATATAGACTATTACATATAGTTTTCTTTGTACTTGCCGTGACTTTGGTCTCGTGTGGTGAAAAAGAGATTATTACTCCTTTGGCTACCCGGGCATCTCTTCAGGTCAATTTGGTTGATGATACGGATAAAGACAGGCAGGAGTTAATAAAAACCATTCGGTTTATCATATTTGACGATGCGTCGTTGGCTACAGTGAAACTGGATAAAAATATTTATTCGGAAGTTCTGTCGCCGGAAACAGCGACAGATATAAAAGTAAATGAGGTAGAGGTCACCCCCAACGATGATAAGGTTGTGGTGGTGATCATCAATGAGCCGACAGAGTTGACGGGACAACTCGATCTCATTGACGACATGACTACCTTGGAGAATGTAACGTATGATATTGCCCGGATTCTGAACAGCAGTGGTCAGGAGGTAGTTGCTACTACCGGTATGCCTATGGTTGGAGTAATCCGGGATGTAGCGGTTGCTAACGGCTATACAGAAACAGTGAAGATTGTGGTCGAACGTGCCGTAGCGAGGGTAGATGTCTATCTGGGAGTCCGGAAAGATTCTGAGCATGAGATCGGATACTTTAAACAAACTGCTGACACGGAGGCCAGTAGCGTTACCTTGTATAACCTTTCCTATAACAGCTATTTTGTGATGGGGAACGAAGCCAACGGTACGCGTGGTAACGCCACTGCATCGAAGAATTACGGCAAGGTTATGGGCAGTGTGGCTGATGGTGTTTTAGTCAATCAGACATGGACTGCAACAAAAGATACAACCTGGCAGTATTCTTCTGCTACCGGTGCAAAGAACCAACAGTTACTCTGTTCGTTCTATACAGCCGAACGTATCTTCCGTTCAAACTATACTGACAGGTTGGCTATCAGTATGGCTAACTTTAAAAAAGCGACTTTGTCTGTCGGTATGGATAAAAGACCGATAGAAACAGTCACCAAAAGAACTTCGGAGGATGTAGAAGCTGTGTCTTTTACTGAAATCCGGAGAAATAATGTATATGTAATAACGGCCTATGTAGGGGAAGTCTTTGAGATTGACATATATCAGGTCACCGTTGAAGACTGGGGTACAAGACAAGACATCGATTTAGATATAAAGCTGTGATCCCTTCGGCGGGCATACGCAAATAATGGATGATGAAATTTGGGATTTATATAAATAAGCTAAAATATACAGTGACAGCTGTCATTCTTACGGCTGCCCTCTCTTCTTGTGAGAAGATGATAGGCGGTGGTATGGATACGGAACAGATAGTCGTGCGTTCGATCGTGACGGAGGGTACCAGTGTCACCAAAGGTACGGCTATTGATTCGGATGCAGACCTGCTGGGACTGAATTTTGGTATTTATGCTTCGAGAATACCCGCATCATCGAGTGAACAGATTTACTTTGAAGATACCAAAGCGAAAGTGAACGATGATTATACAGCTTCATTATCACCGATCCGGTACTGGCCTGATGAAGCAACGGATCGGCTGAAGTTCTTTTCGTGGTATCCTTGCGATGGTAGCTATACGCCTACCGCGAGTTTTACAGCCGGGCAGTTAAGTTTGGATTATACGGCAAATACTGATGCAGCCAATCATGTGGATGTGCTGACTGCTGTATCAGGATCGTTGGCCTGGAAAAGCCCGGTAAGTATACATTTCTACCATACCCTGACGAAGGTCTCTTTTACATTCAAGAAAGTGGCCCCGGCTCCGGATGTCGTGACTATAAATAAAATAGAGTTTCAGGATATAGGGAAAAGCGGGAAGCTTGTTGTCACAGAAATTCCTACGTTTTCTTCTCCTGCTAAACCGGCATTTTCCTGGAGTAATGTTACAACAGGTACTGTTACTTCTACGATTACTTCCGGTAATACGGTGACGGGTACTGTAGCTCAGATCGGGGATACGTTTCTCATGTTACCGACGAACAGTTTCTCTTCGACTGCCAAAATCGTTATAACAACCAATTGGGGGACTAACGAATTTAATCTCCGGGAAGTTGTTGCTGCCAGTGCACATACGTGGAAATCGGGTGAATATATAAACTATAATATAACCCTATCCGATAAGATATTCGAGATAACAGCTCAACCTTTACCGTGGGATACGAATCCGGTGAATGTGATCTTTGATAAGCAGTATTATCTGAATGTCGAATATAAATCGATTGAACTGGCGGGTAATGGTGCACAAGTATTTGTAGATGTTGAAACGAATTATAAACTGGATACGGACCCGGAAACGGGCTATCCTGCAGGTGCGTATCTAAGCAGTATTAGTGCGCCCGGAAATTATGAGCAATATCTTTCACTCGATTGGGCTACGGTTTACAGGTCTGATGGGACTGTCTCGTCAGGTGTGCATACTTATAAGCTTGAGATTAATGTGGGGAGTTATAGCGGCGCAGAAAATAGCCGGAATACTTTGTTCAATATCAAGGCAGGTAATTTGATACACCAAATGAGAATCAAACAATACAAAGGGCTTGCTGACTGGATGACAGCTTCAAGAATTCTGGATAATTCCGGGGTTTCAGGTGTAGTACCCCGCTATAAGCTCGTTTTTGCTTCGGGATACGCAGGTGATTCGAGTGCTGGTGATCTTGGTGCGTGGACCTGGGAGGTGACTGGTGTATCTGATCCGGATGATATACTTCTGAATACGGAGACGATTATTGGAGCGAACGGGGGAAATGGCGATGCACTTTATTATTATTACAAAGCCAATGCTCCAACCGGTAAAACGGCTACCCTCACCCTGAAGAATACAAACGGCAATAATCCGCCTTTGACGATTGTAGTGCCTGCACTTTAATTGTAAAGAATATTTTTTAAGAAAGGAAACAGAATAATGAAATATATACATTCAACACCCGGATTCAACATCTTATCACTTATATTGCTGGTGATGATCGGCTTTGTGGGTTGTTCGGATGAGTATAGTGTCGGACCACGTCCAATCGGAAATGCGGTTAGCTTTACTTTAACGGTTCCTGATGTCAGTATTCCGTCTGTATCTACACGTACGATGGAGGGGACAAACAACAAGGAAGACGAAGTGAAGACTGTTGATATTCTTGTATTCGATGCTGCGCAAAGTCCGGAGGTTCTTTTGGCGCGGGTAGTGGCGACAAATGTTACACAGGATTTGAGTAAAAATCCTTCTACGGTGACTTTTTCAGCGGAACTACCCCGTACCAGCGGAAAGGCTCGTGTTGTGATGGTAGCAAACCAGTCGCTTTCTTCGATTATTCAGGACTCAGATATAGGGAAGACAAAGGCTGAAATAATGCCGAAGCTGACGCACTCTTCGACGGTGGCATGGCCGGCTAATGGTTCCACCTCTTCGGGGTATACACCGATACCTATGTACGCAGAAAAAGAAGTTTCGAAGATTTATCCCGAGATGGATCCTATAATCAATATCAATCTGGTACGTATGCTCGCCCGGATCGATATTAATAACGAGGCTTCGAATTTTACAGTGGAGAATGTTTATCTGGCTAATTATAATACAGTTGGATATATTGCTTCTGCCTGGGATTCTGGAACAGGATTGTTAAGCGATCCGGAACCGGATGATCCGATGATTCCGGGTAACAGTGATAGAACTGGATCACCTTATAGTTATTCAGTCAATGGAGCGGCAAGCTATCTGGGGGAAATTTATACTTATGAAGCTATTGCTGCTGCAGATGCAGCCAGCAATTCGGATGGTAGCCCTAATGATGGTGCGGTAAGCCGTAAGGATGCAACCTGTCTGATTGTAAAAGGTAAAATGACAGGTGATAACACGTCTTATTATTATCGGGTCGATTTCCTGAAGTCAGGAACTGCTGACTATATGCCGTTAAAACGAAATTACAAATATACTATCAATATAAAGGAAGCTTCCGGTATTGGCTACCTGACCATGGAAGAAGCCATTGAGTCGTATCGAACGATGACCAATCTGAATGTTCGGTTAATCGCCTATAACCGTGATAAAATTTCAGATATCGTATACAACGGCCAATATATGCTTGGAGTAAGCGAATCGGCAATAAGAGTATGGCAATACGAAAATGTGTCTTATAAGATCGATGTGTTTACCGATAGTCCTGGAGGGTGGAAAGCTGTTATTACGGATTCAGGAGGATGGCTGAACTTCTCGAATGGTACCGCTGTAACCGGAAGTGCAAATACAGATGGCGCAATTTATCTGAATTTTCCTTATTACTGGAACGATGTAGGGCAGACACGTCAGGCTACTCTTACGATAACGGCTGGTCGTTTGACACATTCAATATCCATAGAACAATATGTAGAGGAGCCGGGGATGATCAGGTTTGTCGATGCCTATGGGAATGAGCTGACAAATGGTTTGTTCTTCCCGATGGATAATACGCATGGTGACCTTGTTGCGCAGACAGTCTATGCAATGTGGACTTCTGCCGGTGTGACAGTGAGCCGGGACCGTACGGCATCCGGTACTACTGCAGCTCTGCAGTATGCAACGATAGTTCCGGGTATAGGGGCTCCTCCAGCTTCAGGTACTATAACAGAAGGTACCCCCTATGAGTTATTCAATGGAGTTCAGGCGATTACATTGTTACCCCAGGCTGGTACAGATGCCTGGCGTCAGGAACATCTGAAATTTAGGTTGTATGATGTCTCTAACCGTGAGTTGGGGGAAGTGACTTGTCCGATCAATCAGGGAAATTTACTGTTTTTTTTAGAAGATTATCCGGTTGGAAGTACTTCGTCTACTTATAAAATACCTTTAGGAATGACACATTATTTACCGCTTAAAGTCAATGTCAATTGGAAAATTGAAAAGATTGAAGTCATAAGCAGTAGCTCGGATAGTGAAATTGTTGCTGACTATGGGGATGTATATAAAAATCAGGATAACACAGGATATTTATCTGGTGGTGATGCTGCTAAGCAGGATATCGTTGGGACTAATCAGACTTTCCTCTTACGATTTGAAACAGCTTCGTGGGCAGCCAATAAAAATGGTACGGTCAGAATTACTTTTAAAAATGAGATGCATACCAAAACATCAGCAGGTGAAGATGTCAAGTTTCCATTTTACCGGACTCTTGATTTATATGTAAACTCGGAGACGAAATATTATACAAGTGAAACGAGTGAAGCTCCTCTTTTTCATGTGAATCCTTTGCGAATTCTGGGTTCTAATAGAACTTTTGACTATTTGGCATTAAGTCAAGCTCAGGCTATATGTGACAATATGGGTTCCGGGTGGCGTCTTCCGACCTTGGGGGAAATGATGACATCTTTAGTTTATCGCGATGCGTTAGGTGGTTTGATTTATGACTCCAATAGAAATACAAATTTTGAAGGTTGGTATCATCAATACAATTATTGGACAACAACACAAAGATCTATGGATAATAAATATATTGTAGCGCCATTCGATATACCCAATTATATGACCACGGATGATTATAACCTTGTCAGATGTGTATATCCTGAAACTTCTTCAGGAACGAAATATCCAAATATTCAGACTTATGGTAATGCGGGAATGCTTATTACTTCCCGGGACGGAAATTTAGGGGTAAATTCATCAGTACTTTCTACGACTGTCGTAGATAATAAAGTGGCACCGAAACTCCTGGTGGCAAATGAAAATACAGCCAGTGGTACTTGGAATGAAGCTAACTCTGCATGTGCATCAAAAATTGACAATGGTGGTGGTTGGAGACTACCTACTCTCAGTGAAGCATATTTGATTTTCGGTCTAAACGGATCAACGATGGATGAAAGTTTGGTTTCCGGGACAAATAATGGCACTACATCTTTAGTCTGGCCTGATAGTTTTACAAAAATCAACATGGCTATTTGGACAGCGACAACAAATAGCAATAATGAAGTTTATATGATAGGACCGGGAGTAAGTGGTAATAAAGATCACTATGGTTTCTATATATCTCCTACAGGAAAAGATAATGTTAAGACTAATTGGGTCGTAGCACGTTGTGTGAAATCTGTAAATTAATTACGAAATTCACACTGTTTTGACTGAGAGTTGTTTTATCTGATAGATGTGTTTCGATGATTTTCCTGAAGTTTCGAAAAATGAAACACTTGTGTGAAGTGTTGTTTATAAGGTGGGGCTTGCGATGGATCAAGTGCGGTATCAGAACCATAAAGTTGAGGATAATAGATTGAAAAGCAGCATCTTTGTATAAAATAAATGACGGGAAAGATTATTCCCCGTCATCATTAATTCGAACTAAAATACTGACCTGTAAATCAGGTAAGTTTAATATTAATACTAGTGTGGGTTCCAGGGGGCAGTGATGTTCTCTGGAATTATTTTTTTATCAGTTCTTATTTTATCTTGTTGTTCAGCTCTGCACCAGCTTTAAATTTAACTGCTTTGCGGGCTGCGATTTCGATGGGTTGTTTTGTCTTCGGGTTAACGCCTTTACGGGCTGCTTTTTCTGTTACTGAGAAAGAACCGAAACCTAAAAGAGCGATTTTTCCTCCAGCCTTCATTTCGTCGGATACTGTTTCAACGAAAGCATCCACTGCCTTCTTTGCGTCAGCCTTGCTTAAACCAGCTTTTTCTGCAACAGCTGTGATAAATTCTGTTTTGTTCATGATGGATTGATAATTAATATATTAAACAAATCTGTGATAGCCTAAAAGTCGATCCAAATGTAGTTTTTATTTAATATTCTGCAAAGAAAAAGATAGTTTTTTTTATTGATTTACTATGTTTTAGTACTATTTGAAGAAAAAACAATCAAAATATATTTACCTTTGCCGTAAATTGATATGTATATGATGAATCAAAATGGCTCCGGGTTCTTGAATAGTATACCGCCCGTTACAAAAAACCTTATCATTATCAACCTGCTTTTCTGGGTGGCCAGTCTGGTCTTACCGAAAGTAGGGATAGATTTGGTGCAACTATTGGGATTGCACTTTCCGGGTGTGAAAGATTTTTACCCGTTTCAGTTCGTTACTTATATGTTCATGCACGATACGCATTCCTTTGCACATGTCTTTTTCAATATGTTCGGGGTGTATATGTTCGGGCGTGTTCTTGAAAATGTGTGGGGACCGAAGCGTTTCCTTACCTTCTATCTCGTGACGGGTATCGGTGCCGGTATCATACAGGAACTGGTATGGGCATATTCCCTTCAGTCTTTTGCGAGTGCCAATGGGTTGACGCTTTTCCAATTGGTTCGGATGGATCCGTCGCTGAATATGATGATTACGATAGGCGCTTCGGGTTCCGTGTTCGGTATCCTGCTGGCGTTTGCCATGCTGTTTCCGAATGTCCCTTTGTTCCTTATGTTTATTCCGATCCCTATTAAAGCTAAATATTTTGTCGTGTTTTACGGCTTGGCTGAACTATTTATGGGTGTTTCCAGTTTTGGTGGAGACACGGTCGCACACTTCGCCCATCTAGGCGGTATGTTGTTCGGCTTTTTTATGGTTCGCTACTGGAAAAAGAAAGATGCAGGCAATGGAAAGTATTTTTACTAATCTGAAGAATACGTTTCGGGCAGGAAGTATATTGGTTAAGCTTATATATATTAATGTAGGGCTTTTTATCCTGATCCGATTGCTGGGAGTGTTGTTTTTGCTTTTCAATATTCCGGGTATACCTTTCCTGCAATATTTGCAGATGCCTTCGTCACCGGAATTGCTGATGTACCGGCCATGGACGGTTATTACTTATATGTTTACCCATTTTGACTTCCTGCATATTCTTTTTAATATGCTTTGGTTGTACTGGTTCGGCGGATTGTTCCTTACATTTTTCAGCGAACGACAGTTGGGCGGCCTGTATTTGTTAGGCGGTATTGCCGGGGCAGTGCTGTTTATGCTTGCCTATAATATCTTCCCGTATTTCCAGACAGTAGCTTCTTCCAGTTACTTGATGGGCGCATCTGCTTCTGTGATGGCTATTGTTTTTGCCGTATCATTCTACCGGAAGGATTTGGAAATTAATTTGTTCCTGATCGGGCGGATAAAACTGATCTATTTGGCTCTGTTCACATTTGTAATCGATCTGCTGGCCATAACATCCGATAATGCGGGTGGGCATATTGCACATATTGGCGGCGCTTTGTTCGGAATCTGGTTTGCTGTGCGGATAAAAGAAGGAAAGGATTTGACGGGGCCTATGAATCGCCTGCTTGATCGGGTCGTTAATTTAGGAAAGAGAAAGCCTAAAATGAAAGTAACTTATAAACGGGCAGAAACAGATTATGAATATAACGCCCGTAAACATAGAGAGTCGGCTGATATCGATGCTATCCTGGATAAACTGAAGCGTTCCGGGTACGAAAGTCTTTCTGCCGATGAAAAGAGACAACTATTCGATGCCAGTAAAAAATGAGTGAGGGATTGAAGACACTGAAGCTGTTGTTCAAATCATTGTTTGTTCTTGCCAATGTTTTGATCGTTGTGCTGTTGATTGCTTCAGCATATTCAGACCGTGTCTCTCCGGATACAATGCTGGGTTTTTCATATTTGGGACTGGCCTTTCCTATTTTATGTGTCCTGAATCTTTGTTTTGTGCTTTACTGGTTGTTTTTATGGGAGTGGCGTTTCCTGTTGATCGGACTGTGTTCTTTTCTGATCTGTTGGGGGCCTGTAAAAAAGTATTTTCCCTACCATAGCCGGGTAAAAGACATTCCACAGGAAAATGTACTGAAGGTACTTACGTATAATGTGATGGGATTTGCCTATAAAGACCATACAAAAGAATCTCCTAATAAGATTATTGAATATATCGCTAATTCGGGAGCAGACATTGTCTGTCTGCAGGAATATGCGGTAGGTAAACTGGATCGTTTTCTTACTCCCAAGAAGGTTTATCAGGCGTTGGATATGTATCCGTATCGTTCTGTTATTCCTATTAATTCATCGGGGTACCTGAATGTCGGTATTGCCGTTTTTTCCAAATATCCTATCTCAAACTCCCGGCGAATAAAATATGAAAGTGAGTTCAACGGCTCTTCTGTTCATGAACTGAATGTGAAAGGAAAGAAACTGACCCTTATCAACAATCATCTTGAATCATTTAAGTTGACGATGGAAGACCGGAGCCGCTATACGGCTTTTATTAAGAATATTAGTACGGATACTTTTGACGGAATTAAAGGGGCTTTGGAGCAAAAGCTAGGACCGGCTTTTAAAATACGTGCTAAACAGGCTGAAGCTGTAGCTGCTGAGGTTGCCAGGGCAAAAGGTGACTATGTCTTGGTTTGCGGAGACTTTAACGATACTCCCATCTCTTATGCACATCGTACAATACAGGGACCTTTGGTCGATTCATTCGCTGAGTCGGGGCTGGGTATGGGAGTAACTTATAATCAGAATATGTTCTGGTTCCGCATTGATAATATCCTGCATTCAAAGAATATGAAGTCAATGAATTGTACGATTGACAAGATACGTTATTCGGATCATTATCCGTTATGGTGCTATTTGAGTATGGAGGAATAAATATTCCTCCATTGTTTATTAATCTTCTACTGCATCGAATACATCTCCGAACAGGTTCTCTGCAAAAAAGAAAGTTGCATTGCAGAAAAGCAACGGGTCTTTGATCAAAGCAATCGTATTACTTTTCCCGTTATTCGCAATCACGTTTTCTGCCGGATAAGTCTTGTATTTCTTTTCATTATTCGGATCATACTGATAGGTGATATCAGTCAGTTCGATGGTGTACTTCTCATCGAAACAATAAATCCTCATTTTATATTTGATGATGGTTTTATCTGTTTCATTCAGGAGTAGCTCCACTTTGGAGTTGATGAATACAGTCCCTTTCGACTTGCTGGAAGTGACGCTTGACAGGAAAACATCTTTTCCATAGTTCTTTTTGGCCCATTTGTCGATCGCATTGAACAGTTCGCCCTTCTTCATGCCTTCGACATCTACTTCGTCGCTGTAACATACTTTTCCCTCTTTCATGGGAGCGCATGACTCGACATTGCCTTTATGCCCCTGTGCCATAATCAGCATGGGGCATATCAGCAAGAGCAGGATTGTTAATTTCTTCATAATCCTTCTGTTTATCTGATCCATACGTTAAGTATTTCACCAATAACTATTTTCTGCGGACCTTCGCTGGATTCGCCCTGCTTGATGCACTGGATCATGAACCAGGTTTCAGGATCATCTTGTTTCTTGAAAGAAATAGTATAGATGTCGTTATCTCTGATCGCTTTATAGACTTCGCTTTCCGGACTGATAGAGATGGATGCGATGTTCTTTCCGAACATTTTGCCCATTTCTTTCCAGGTGGCGTAATGTTCCACCAGATTATCCTTCTCAGCCGGAGTTATTTCCATTTTACTTTCCGGTAACATATTCAATAAGGTAGCCGGAACCTTTCCCGGTTCGAAGGCGGTTAGACCTTGGCATACTTCAGTATTGTTACCGACCGGAGCCTGAGTGATATTTTGGGCAGGTGCTGCTGCCTGTGCCACTTGCTGTTGTTGTGCAGGAACAACTGCATAAGCAGGAACGATTACGCCGGCCGGCTGTATGCCGAATGCCGCATCGGCGCTTTGGAACATTGCCTCTGCGAAGTCGACTGTCTTACGACGGAACTTACCGTTGCCACGATTCAGCTTGTCTTTTTTCTTGTTCAAGGCATATTTGTCCGTAATCCATTCTTCTGCGGTATATTTCTCCGGTTCGCGCTGATAAGAAACATTATATTCGTAACGGATACCGGCCAGTTTGATAGTGGCTGCATTGTTTTCACATTCAATCGTTACGCGATAGTTCATCATCGTGCGGTCTAATGAGAGTGCCGTACTCTGAAATACCAGGTATTCTTCGCCTACTGCAGCGATATCGCCTTTGTCTTTATCTGAATAAACCAGCCGGCGGCCTTCTTCGCTGAAGAACTTTTCGGCCCAGTTATACATAATGTCATACATCTGATCCTTTGAGAGGGAGGGCATGCTTATCTCTTTGGTAAAGATAACTTTGCCGCCGTCTTCAGGTACGGCTCCGGCTAAATACTTCTGATCTTCCTGCGCAATCAACAGGGAAGGAATGAATAAAAGGAATAAAAATAACTGTTTCATGGTGAATTCTGTGTTTTTTTACAGGCAAAGATATATATTTGTGTTTGAAATTAACTATGAGAGTGACAAATAATTAATCTAATTACTACTTGACAAAGAAAAAAAGCCTATATTTGCACCCTGTGAAAAAACGAAAATAAATAATGTAATAACATAAACTCAAGATTCAAATGCAAAACAAAGGATTTGTAAAGGTCTTCGCGGTGTTACTTACGCTTGTATGTTTGTTCTATCTATCGTTCTCATTTGTAACAAGATATTACAACAATAAAGCCGCTGAGTATGCAGGCGGGGATCCGTCAAAAGAGAGTCTTTATTTAGACTCATTATCTACTCAGAAGGTGTGGCTGGGCTATACGCTCAAGCAGTGCCGTGAAATGGAAATTAGTTTAGGACTTGACCTGAAGGGCGGTATGAACGTCGTTCTGGAGTTGAATGTGGCTGATGTGATCCGCTCACTTTCAAATAACAACCAGGATGAGAACTTCAACAAAGCATTGGATTTGGCCTATGCACGCCAGGCAACCAGTCAAAAGGACTTTATTGACTTGTTTGCAGAAGAATACAAGAACCTGGACAATGGAGCACGCCTGTCTGCCGTTTTCAGTACTTTCGAATTGAAAGATAAAATTACTCCTCAGAGCACAGATGCTCAGGTTGTTGCAGTATTGAAAGATGAGTTGAAAAGTGCTATTGATAATTCATTCAACGTATTGCGTACCCGTATCGACCGTTTCGGTGTGGTATCTCCTAACATCCAGCGCTTGGAAACAGCAGGACGTATCCTGGTGGAACTTCCGGGTGTAAAAGAACCTGAACGTGTACGTAAATTGTTACAGGGCAGTGCTAACTTGGAATTTTGGGAAACTTATCAGTTACCGGAAGTTTACCAGCAGTTGGTTGCTGCCGATAATATACTGGCAACTGTTTTGGCTGAACACCAAGACGAAGCAACTGTTACTGAAACAGAAACTGTTGCTGCTGACGGTGCTGAAACAACAGCGACAGAAGCCGTTACTGACAATGCCGCTGCTACAAGCGAAGCTGATTCTTTGCTACAGCAGATCGCTCAGGACAAACCTGAAACTCAGGCTAACCAGTCGATGGAAGAATTTGCAAAACAGCATCCGTTGTTTGCTTTATTGCAGATCAACCAGTATAATGGTCAGTTAGGACGTGGTGCATCTGTTGGTGTGGCTAACGTAAGAGACATTCCTAAGATCAACGAATATCTGGCTATGAAGCAGGTAAAGGACGTATTGCCTCGCAACCTGTCTTTGAAATGGGGTGTGAAAGCTATCGACGAAAAAGAACAGTTCTTCGAATTATATGCTATCAAGGTGACTAACCGTGACGGTACACCCGCTTTGGGTGGTGACGTTGTAACGGATGCTAACGCTGACTTCGTTCAGCAGGCTGGCCGTTCAGAACAGCAGGTTAGTATGGCTATGAACGCAGAAGGAGCTAAAGCATGGGCTCGTCTGACAAAAGAAAATATCGGTAAAGCAATCGCTATCGTTTTGGATGACATGGTTTATTCTGCTCCGAACGTAAACGATGAAATTACCGGCGGTCGTTCTCAGATTACAGGTCACTTCACTCCGGAAGAAGCGAAGGACTTAGCCAACGTATTGAAATCAGGTAAGATGGCTGCTTCTGTACATATCGTACAGGAAGACGTAGTCGGTCCGTCACTGGGTCAGGAAGCTATCAGTTCAGGTGTTATCTCATTTGCACTGGCATTGATCCTGTTGATGATCTATATGTGTGCATTCTACGGAATTATCCCGGGGCTGATTGCCGACGGTGCTTTGGTATTGAATATCTTCTTTACAATGGGTATCCTTGCTTCTTTCCAGGCTGTACTTACTTTGCCGGGTATTGCCGGTATGGTGTTGACGCTGGGTATGGCAGTCGATGCGAACGTATTGATCTATGAACGTACAAAAGAAGAGCTTCGTGCAGGCAAGTCGTTAGGTAAAGCTATTGCCGACGGTTACAGCAATGCATTTTCTGCTATCTTCGACTCCAACTTGACATCTATCATTACGGGTGTTGTATTGTTCTACTTCGGTACAGGTCCTATCCGTGGTTTCGCAACTACGATGATCATCGGTCTGTTCGCATCTTTCCTTACAGCAGTCTTCTTGACTCGTATCGTTTACGAAGCATTGCTGGCTAAAGATAAACTGAAGAATGTAACGTTCGTAACATCTATCACAAAAGACCTGTTGACTAATCCGAAGATCAACTTCCTGGGTGCCCGTAAGATCGGTTATCTGATTCCTGCCGGTATTATCGTTCTGGGAGCTATCTCCATGATGACAATCGGTTTGAATAATGGTATCGACTTCACAGGTGGACGTAACTATATCGTTCGTTTTGATCAGGACGTGAAGACGGATGAAGTTCGTAATATGCTGGACGAAAAGTTGGATGGTGCTGTAAGTGTTATCACGATCGGTACTCCGGACCAGGTTCGTGTATCTACCAACTTCAAGATCGACGATGCTGATCCTGCAGTAGACCAGGAAATCGAAAATCTGTTGTTCGAAGGTGTTAAGCCGTTGCTTCCGGAAGGTACGACATTGGATCAGTTCACAACGACTTATATCCAGAGTTCTCAGAAAGTTGGACCGAGTATGGCTGACGACATCAAGAACAGCGCTATCATGGCGGTTATCTTCGCGATGTTCTGTATGGCTGCTTATATCCTGCTTCGTTTCCGTGATGTATCGTTCTCAATCGGTGCATTTGCATCTGTTGCAGTAACAACATTGTGTATCATTTCTTTCTATACATTATTATGGAAAGTGTTGCCGTTCTCTATGGAGGTCGACCAGACATTTATCGCGGCTATCCTGACGATTATCGGTTACTCTATCAATGATACCGTGGTTGTATTCGACCGTATCCGTGAAACGATCGGTCTGTATCCGAAACGTGACCGTTACCAGGTAATTAATGACGCATTGAACTCTACATTATCCCGTACATTCAATACCTCATTGACTACATTGGTTGTTGTACTGTGTATCTTTATCCTGGGTGGTAGCACAATCCGTAGCTTTACGTTCGCTATCCTGTTGGGTATTATCATCGGTACTTATTCTACTCTGTTTGTTGCAACTCCGATTGCATACGAATTGCAGAAGAAGAAAATAAACAAGAAAGCTGCAGCTGAAATTGCCAAGTAAGAAGCAGAAATCATAGAATTACAGAAAAGGCCACCTCGTATTGGGGTGGCCTTTTCTTTTTGTGATATGCTTCTAAACATATAAAACGGGATTGTCCGGCTACATCTAAATAATTACCTTGTAGCCCACTTTAACGAATTGTGGGTAAGAATTAAAACGTCATCAATTAGACTACATTCGGGTAGGCTATTGTCGGAGAAAGATTTGACATGTGTTTGGGCCTGAATAATGAAATGAGAAAATGGAAGGAGATAAATTACTAATAAGGAACGCCTCGCAAGTTATTACCTGCTCCGGTTTTGCAGCCAAAAGAGGTGCGGAAATGTCTAACCTTCATATTATAGACGATGGTGCCGTCGTCATTTCCGGCGGTATAATCACACATGTCGGTCCGACCAGTGAGATTTTACGTACAGTCGATGCGGATGATTATCTGGAAATCGATGCAACGGGACGAACGTTACTTCCCGGCTTTGTAGACAGCCATACGCATTTCCTTTTCGGAGGTTACCGGGAAACGATCTTTTCCGAACGTTTAAAGGGAAATGGCTCCTTGTCTGCCGGAGAATATCGTGAAGATGTTTTGGGGACTGTCGGTACTACTCGTTCATGTGATTTTGAACAACTGTGGGAAACGGGTTATGAGCGTCTGGATGAAATGTTCAACATGGGAGTGACGACCGTAGAGGGAAAGAGTGGTTATGGATTGGATCTGGAGACGGAACTGAAACAACTTCGTGTAATGTCCGATCTGAATGAAGAGCATCCGATAGATGTTGTATCTACCTATTTCGGAGGACATGTTACTCCATCCGAATATATGCATCAGACAGACGATTATATCACTTATATGATAGAAACGATTTTACCGGAGCTACGTTTGGAAAGGTCGGTTTCTTTCTGTGATGTGTATTGTGACCAGGGCTTGTTTTCTTTGCGGCAGGCAGAACGTTTGCTTCGTGCAGCCCGCAGCCAGCGTTTCAAACTGAAAATGCATACGGATTCAATGGCGTCTTTTGACGGGGCGGAATTGGCTGCCCGGCTGAAAACAGTCAGTGCTGATCATTTGCTGCATGTTTCAGACGAGGGTATTAAGCGTTTGGCACGTAGCGGGGTTGTGGCTACTTTACTTCCGTTCAGTTCTTTTTCACAAAACAAACCGTATCCTCGTGGGCGTGAAATGATAGATGCCGGTTGTGCGGTTGCTTTGGCTTCCGATTATAATCCGGGAAATTGTTATTCCTGTTCCATTCCGATGTTATTTGCCCTGGCATGTATTCAGATGAAACTGACACCCGAAGAAGCGGTGACCGCTCTGACTATAAACGGTGCTGCAGCCTTGGGATTGGCAGGGAAGACCGGAAGTATCGATGTCGGTAAGAAAGCGGATCTGATACTGTTGAAACATCCGTCTTATAAGTTCCTGCCTTATAATATAGGAATGAACATTGTGGATACGGTGATTAAGGATGGTATTCTGTATATGATTTGATGTCCTTATGAGTCTGTATTGCCTTTGTCATGACGGTGACAAGGTTTTGTCATGCTAATGGCAAGGCTCTGCCATCGTATTGGCAGTACCTTGCCATTAGTATGGCAGAAGTCTGCCAATAGGGTGGCAAAATGATTGTTTCAGTACTGGATGAAGTTTTCCTGCAGGATATCCGTATTATTTTACTACTTTGGCTGAAAATTTTAGAAATCGCATGCAGTATTCCCGCAGTCATTACATTTATATAATAAACACGCGCGGCGTTGATGGGTGAAGCAGAACTGATAAAGCAGTGTATGCGGGGTGTGAATGCAGCCCGTAAAGAACTCTACGATACTTATGCGGAACAGATGTTGAGCATCTGCTTCCGGTACACAGGAGGTATGGACGTAGCTTACGATCTGTTGCATGACGGATTTTTGAAAGTATTCGCCTCCTTCTCAAGTTTTTCGTACCGTGGAGAAGGGAGTTTGAAAGCGTGGATGAGCCGTATATTTGTAAATACGGCATTGGAGTACCTTCGGAAAAAGGATGTCCTCAAACAAGTAGTCCCCCTTGACAGTATTGCTGAGACAGAAGAAGAGCCTCCGGAGGAGATCGAACAGATCCCGACGTCGGTCCTGATGCAATTCGTCCAGGAGTTACCGACGGGCTATCGCACCGTGTTTAACTTATATACGTTTGAAGAACGAAGTCATAAAGAAATTGCCGAGCTTTTACACATAAACGAACGATCATCGTCGTCGCAGTTGTGCCGGGCGAAAGCAATGCTGATAAAGAAAGTAAACGATTACATTCAGAAAGAAGCCAGAAGATGAAGATGGAAGATAAATTAATTGAGGAATACCGGAATCGGTCGGTTGAATACCGTCTGCCGTTGCCGGAGGATGGCTGGGAGAGGCTGGAAGCTGCGTTCGCTCCGGCTCCTGAAGTTCGTCGCTTCCCTTATCGTTGGTTGGCGGCAGCAGTGTCTTTCTTGGCAGTTTTGGGGTCTGCTCTTTACTTTATGGGGATAGATAAGGAGATAGAACCGGTCTTGTCGGACATCGTTCTTCCTGTTCCACAAGGTGAGACTTCGTCTGTTACACCTGTTCCGGTCGTGCCGGTTGAGCCGATAGCGTCGCAACCGATCACAAAAACGCTGGTAGCCAAGGTAAAAAAGGTTGAAGCTGAATTGCCGGACTTGTCGCAGGTGGTGTCGGAAGTGTACATGTCTATCTCAGCCTATTTTCATGGAGAGATAACAGAAGAGAATGTTGCGGAAAACAATTCGTACAACAATCGTTCGGTAGTGGAAAGCGGACGGTATGAATATGTTCCGGAGAAGAGTTACGAGCCGGTTCCAGTGAAAGCTGCTTCTTCCCCGAAAGGGTGGACATTCGGTTTATATGCCGGAAATATGTTTAACGGCAATACCTCTGCCACAGGAGGTTTGCAGATGTTCAGCATGCCGGCAACCCGTTCGGATGTAAGTGTGAATAATAACCCGGGTTCAGGGACATTCGACGACTATATGAATCATGTGGCGTCGAATGCTCCTTACTTCCGGGAAACAGCTGATTTTACGATGTTTGAGAAGATCGCTGCCGAAAATTACCAGCGCCCGACGGGGACTAAGATGAAACACCGTTTCCCTCTTTCTGCGGGTGTTACGGTGAAGAAACAGATCAGCGACCGGTTCTCGCTGGAGAGCGGACTGGTTTATACCTTCCTTTCTTCGGAACTGACAGCCGGCGAAGGGGATTATTACAAGCAGGAACAGCGGTTACACTATCTGGGAATACCTGTGAAAGTGAATTATACCATCTGGAAGAAAGACCGTTTATCTCTCTATGCTTCTGCGGGGGCGATGGCGGAGATGTGTGTGGACGGAAGTTTGAATACGGATTATTATCTGAATAACGCCCGTCAGCGTAAAAGTAAGACTGACCTCGATGTGGATAAAGTGCAGTTCTCTGCCCTGGCATCGCTCGGGGTACAATATGATATAGCAAAACCCGTTAGTATCTATGCCGAACCCGGTATCGCCTATTATTTTGATGATAAGAGTGTGGTTGAGACGATCCGGAAAGAGCAGCCACTCTGTGCATCGGTGCAGTTCGGGGTTAGACTTTCATTTTGATGAGATGTGATGATGATTTCCTGTACAGGAAAAAAGATGAGCAGGGCTTCCGACGGGGAACCCTGCTCTTTCTTTTTCAGTTGACAGTTGACAAGTGACAGTTGACAGTTATTCGGCTTTCAGCCGATTTGTCTATAAATCGGACTCAAACTGTCCACTGTCAACTTTTACTGACATTAACCCGTTGTGTAGGAGCTATGTTTGCATTGCGGTAATTGATCTGTTCGACTACGTTCTCTGCCAGATCGCGGAAAGCGGCTCCGGTGATCGTATCGGGGTTTAGGGCAACAGGTGTACCGTTGTCGCCTCCCTCACAGATACTTTGTACAATAGGTATTTGTCCTAACAAGGGAACATTCAGTTCTTCTGCCAGACGTTTGGCTCCTTCTTTACCGAACAGGTAATATTTGTTTTCCGGGAGTTCGGCTGGAGTGAACCAGGCCATATTTTCGACCAGTCCCAGTACCGGGACATTGATCTTTTCGCCGGTAAACATGCTGATACCTTTGCGGGCATCGGCCAGGGCAACTTCCTGCGGTGTGCTGACAACGATAGCACCGGTGATAGCCAGTGTCTGTACCATTGTCAGATGAATATCACTTGTTCCCGGTGGCAGGTCGATCAGGAAATAATCGAGGTCGCCCCAGTTGGCATCGCCGATCAACTGCTTCAAGGCATTGCTTGCCATAGCACCGCGCCATAGAACGGCATCTTCTTTATTCACAAAGAAACCGATCGACAGCAGTTTGACTCCGTAGTTTTCTGCCGGCTGGATCAAATCGCGTCCGTCAACCTCTTCCATATAAGGACGGGCGTCCTCTACATTGAACATTTTGGGTTGCGAAGGACCGAAAATATCAGCATCCAGCAAACCTACTTTATAACCGAGACCGGCCAGTGCCACAGCCAGGTTGGCTGCAACCGTACTTTTACCTACACCTCCCTTTCCGGAAGATACGGCAATGATATTTTTTACCTGCGGAAGCAGTTTGTCCGGTTCGGGACGTGCTGCCTGACGTGCCAGCACTTCGATGTTTCCTTTGATGTCGACCTCTTCACCTACATAGGTAAGGATGGCTGTTTCGGCAGCCTTTACGACTGATTTGATAAACGGATCGTTAGGTTTCTCGAAAAGGAGTGAGAAACTTACCTTATTGCCGTCGATCCGTATGTTGTCTTCCACCATGCCCATTTCGACAAGGTCTTTCCCTGTCCCCGGGTAACGCACTTTGGCTAGTGCGTCCATGATTAGTTTAGGATATATAGCCATGAGTTTAATTGAAAATTGACAATTGAAAATTGACAATTAAGATTGTCCCTTATCAATTGCCCTTTAAGTTATTGAATTGTATTTATTATCACTAGTAATTGTCAATTGCTTTCATTTGCCGGAAGCCAATGCGCTGCGCTTGCTCCGATTGAAACTGCGGTAAGGATCGAGTTCGATCTCTACATCCGGTTCGATCAGTTCATCTCTTTCCTCACAAACAAACTTGATGTATTTGATGTTCAGTCCGCGGTCGAGCCATTGCTGTTCGTAATAGGTTTTGATAGACAGGATGTCGTCTACCAGTCCTGAATGATACAGGTCGTTGTTGCTGAACAAGACGGGGTAGTTGTTGGCTTTCGCCATTTCGCAGGTGTATGTGTACATGAAATTGCTGTCGGTCTTGAGGTGGATAATGCCGTCGCCGGACAGTATTTCGCGGTACATCTTCATGAAGCGGGTGGATGTCAGGCGCTTGTTGACCTTTTTCATCTGTGGGTCGGGGAAGGTAAGCCATATTTCGGCAACCTCACCGGCTGCAAAAAAATGAGAGATCAGTTCGATGCTGGTCCGGAGGAAAGCAACGTTGGTCATTCCCGATTCGTAAGAGTCTTTGGCTCCGGTCCACATGCGTGCACCTTTGATGTCTACGCCGATAAAGTTCTTATCGGGAAACAACCGTGCCAGTCCCACTGTATATTCACCTTTACCGCAACCCAATTCAAGCACGATCGGATTGTCATTCTTGAAAAACTCCTTGTGCCAGTGTCCTTTCAACTCAAATCCTTTCTCTTGCAGAACGGCAAACGGATACTGGAAAACATGCGGATATTCCGCCATATCGTCAAACTTTGCTAACTTATTTTTTCCCATGGTGCAAAGATAATACTTTATTTTTTCGGGATGACATATCCAACCGGGTTGCGTGGCTTATCCTGCTGTTTTTGTTTTAAAGCCATTTCATTCAGTATATCATAAATATCAGCAATTTGCAGGTTTGTATCAAGCATAAACTGATCTAACTGTTTTTTTATTTCTGTATAACCGGTTGTCAATTCGCGTAGCAAGACGAAAGCACGCATGATGGCAATGTTGATTTCAATAGCTTTGGGACTTCTGAGAATACCGGATAGCATAGCAACTCCTTGCTCTGTAAAAGCAAAAGGTAGATATCTGTTACCTCCTCTTTTTGAGGTCACAATTTGTGACCTCAAATGGTCTGTGGAGTTTGAGGTGCCAAATTGGTACCTCAAAGCTTCATACTCTTTCTCAGAAAGTTCGAACATAAAATCGGAAGGAAAACGAGTAATATTTCGCTTTACAGCTCGTTTTAATTCTTTTGTTTCTACTTCGTAGAGTTTTGCCAGATCATAATCCATCATCACCCTATACCCTCTGATCTCAAAAATCTTTTGTTGTATCAGTTGTAATTCCATAGCTAAGATTGTTTTAATTTGTAATCTACAAATGTAAATAAATCTTTCAATAAACAAGGGATGCCCTTATTATTCTTTTTATTAAAAGTAGGATGTGGATTACAGCCTTCCCATTTTTGCAACAAATTCATCAAAGAAGATATCGCGGTAATTGTTGCCGATGGCTATTTCGTATTTGTCGATGTAGATATCGTTATTGTCGAAAGAGGCTATTTGTTGGGTGTTGACGATGTAAGAACGGTTTACCCGCAGGAATACTTTAGGAAGTAGTTCGTGTATTGCTTTCATGCTGGTTTTGGTGATGATGCGCTGGTCGGGAAGTTGAATGATTACATAATCTTTTAAGCCCTCGATGAACAATATATCCTTAAAATTGACTTTGAAGAAACGACGTTCGGACTTGACAAATATGAATTCGCTCTCCACGTTTTCGATATTTTCCTTTTCTTCCGTCAACAGAAGTGCATGATATGATTTGGCTTTCTCAACCGCTTTTTGGAATCTCTCGGAGACAATCGGTTTCACCAGGTAATCGACGGCATCCACCTCGTAACTGTCGATTGCATATTCGGCATAAGCAGTAGTGAATATCACGAGAGTGCTTTTAGGAATGGTACGGGCGAACTCCAGTCCGGTCACTTTGGGCATGCGGATATCCAAAAATATCAGGTCGACCGGATGCTCTTCGATAAACCGGGCAGCCGAAGTGGCATTGTTGAAACTACCGGCCAGTGTCAGTCCTCCGGTTTCATTTATCAGCATCTCTACCGCTTCACGGGCCAGAGGTTCGTCGTCTACGATGATACAGTTCATAAGTCCAGGTGTAAATTAACGATGTAACTATGTTTATCTTCTATGATTTCTAGCGAATGGCGGCCGGGATACAGTAAATCCAATCGTCGCCTGATGTTCTTCAGGCCCAGTCCGCCGATACGGTTGTCTTTTTCTTCCTCTTCGGCAGGCTTCGAGTTTTCACACCGGAAGGTCAACCGGTTATCCTGCACATTGAAAGAAAGATATACAAACGAAGCATTCTCCCCGTCCGTATTGTGTTTGACTGCATTTTCTACAAAAGGGATGAACAACAGGGGGGGGAGCCATACACTGTTGATATCGCCCTCTTTGGAAATGGTATAATTAAACTTATCCCGGCGTATCTTCTCCAGGTTCAAGAAATCACTCATAAAACGGATGTCAGAACTGAGTTGTATCCTGTCCTGGGCACTGTCGTTGAACTGGTAACGCAACAGGTCTTCCAATTTGAACAATACATCTGCTGCTTCGTCACGTCCTTTCCTGATCAGTACATATACATTGTTCAGCATATTAAACAGGAAGTGAGGATTGATCTGGCTTTTCAGGAATTTCAACTCCGATTGCAGGGTGGCGGCTTCCAGTTCGCTGACACGCTGATTGTTGCTGATCCAATGTTTAAAGAGCATCATAGCAGAAGAACCGGCAACCAACAAGCCTGTGGATATTGTTGAAGACAGGATATTTAACCAGATTACCGACTGGCTGGATGGCAGCTCCTCAAACCGTGTATCTTCGAAAAGAGTTTGGAGAGACCCTAATGTCACAATCGATACAAGAATCAATGTAAATACCGTGATCAGGTAAAGAAGCAGACGCCCTTTGAGCAGAAACCGTGGTACCAATACATAAGCATTTACATAAATGAGTATGTCGATGAGCAGGAAATAACCGATCCATGAACGGATACGTGCCGGAGTAATGATCAGTTCGTCCGGTGTATCCCAAAATACGTTGATCGTGATAAGAAAAACGACCAGTTGCAACAGGAGATGCCTGTAAATCCTTTTCCGCGGACTTAACAGGAAATCAGATACTATATAATCTATATTATTTGCCATGTGTATTCAATTTTAATAGAATAGTGCCTGTTCCCTGATCTTTGTCCTGTGTAACGGATAATGAATAATTGCCCGGATAAAGAAGGTTGAGACGTGCTTTGAGGCCATCCAACTCTTGGATAGCCGGTGTATCGGTTTCGTCGAACCGGTAGATAATAGAAATCTGCTGCCCTTCCCGGCTTGCCTGCAAGAGTATAGATGGACGGCTTGTTTGCTTCCCGGTTCTTTTCAAAGCATATTGGATGATCGGTACAAGCAGGAGCGGAGGAATAAGCACTCCCGTCAGCTCCGTTTCCGATACAATCCGATAATCGAATGAATCGGAATAGAACTTCTCCAGTGCCAGGTAGTTATTCAGAAAAGTGATTTCAGAATTTAATAATGCCTTATCGCGTGCCCCGTCATACAGTTGGTAACGTAGTAACTGGCTTAACCGTAACACCATATCCGCCGCTTTCTCCGGTTCGCTTTTCGATAACACGGCAGTCCGGTTTAATGTATTGAATAGTAACGATGGATTCACCTGTTCTTTCAGGTTATCCACTTCCGACTGTATCTGTTTCTTCTCCAGTAGGTTTACCCGTTGGTTCTCTATCATCGAATGTCTTAGTAATACGGTCATGGAGATACCGGTGATACAGATTATGTTCAGCATGAAGTCCGATAAACTATCCAGGATACTGACCATATTGAAATAAGAACTCCTGATCGGAGGAATACCGGATAAAGTAAATATCCAGTATTCCTGCACATACCGTATCAATATAAGCAGTAAGATGGAACTGGCGGAATAAATGATATAAGTCAGATACCTCTTTTTTAGCAATAATCTGGGTACGAGCAGATAGAGATGGAGATAACCGACTATAACATAGGAAATCAGAGTACTGAAACCTGCCAGGTAAACATAATTATCCAACAACTCAACTCTTGCTCCGTATGTATAGATGTTTTGGTTGAGTGATACTGCCGCTACTGCCACGAGCAACAGGATATGACGCGCTATTCTGTATCTGGAACTGACTAGAAACTGATACAGGAAAGTTTGTTTATTAATAGGGTTGTCTGTCATATAGCGGCATCCTCTTTAAGTGTCCGAAATTACTATTTTATTTGTTACCAGTCGGTAAAACGATTAAAATTCTAGTTTATAACTTATATTACTGATAGGAATACTTTGCCCGTTCCGCTCCATCACACCGGATTTCAGGTTATAATGATAGCCGTAATATTCTTTAGTCCCCGTTACATTCAGTGCTTTGATAGCAAATTCATGCGCTACTTTCTTTTTATTTATTTTATAGCTGACGGTGAAGTTGGCGATGAACATGACCGGATATTGTTGTGAATAGGCGCGTGTTTCGTCATATTGCGCTTCCTTATCCGGATGAGACAGACTGGCTTCCGTATCGAGGGGAGAATAACGTTCTCCTCCCTGCAGGGTGAATTTTGCATTGGCACTCAGGATATTCTGTTTGTTTTTACCCAGCATCCACTCTTTTCCGATCAAGGTGTTGAGTATATACCGGCGGTTGAAGCGGGTATTATGCCAGACACCGTCTCCACCTTTGTATTTAGAATCAAAAACAGATGCTGTGATCAGATAATATAATCCTCTGCTCAGATACTTCTCCAGTGTGATGTCTACTCCGATGTTACGTCCTTTTCCCTTGTTTACCAGTGCTTCTTCCACATAAAACTCTCTCCGGTTGAGGACGGAATAGGAACTGTCGGCAATGACCGGAACATCGTACAGGAACTGGACATAAGGCTCGACTTTGAGAAGTAAATTGTCGGATAACTTATAACCGAGTGTCAACATCAGGTGATGGGCTTTCGTGAAATCGAGATCCTTATTAACCGATTCCTCGCCGGAACTTTTGGAGTTGACGAAATAGACATCCATCTTTTCCATGCGGCTATGTAAGCCGTAAGCCAGGGCAAGTGAGGTACGGGCGGTGGGTGTCCATTTCATTCCCAGACGTGGTTCCAGCGTCCAGCTATTGTTGAGCGTCAGTATCTGGCTGTTCAAACCGGCGTTTATAGACAGTTGGTTGGTTATCCCGAAAGCGGAACTGGTATAAACGGAGATCAGGTCGGTTTGTCCTTTCCCTTTGGACAGGGTGTTTAACGGGGCTGTTTCAAACGGAGCCAGGTTCATTCTCATATCATAGAACATCCGGGTATAGGTGAAACCTGTCTGGTTGGTATGGCGTGCGCTGAATTTCCGGTTATAAGACGAGGTTAGAGTCAGGTTTGTGTTCTTGTTCTTTTGGTAGGTGAACGGAGTGAAGGTATGATCGGCGGCATAGGAATCTTCGGTTGCGTTCATTTCGGAATAAGTGGCGGCCAAAGTCGTCTTCAGCATCGCATCGTTCGGAAAGAAATAGCGGTGGCTGATTCCTCCGGCTGCCATATATTGTTTGGCTGTTGATTTGAAGTTGTCGCGGGTATGTTCCCATTCCTGCGGATTCTCTTCGAAGTCACCTTCATATTTATCGATCAGGCTGGTTCCCCAAACAGAAAAGGTTCCTGCTTTACGTGTCGGGAAGTTGAATTTGAGATTCAGATCCTGGTAATCGAGCGTACCACCCATGTCTAATCCCGGATAGATACGGTTCAATAACCCAGTCGTGGAATACCGGTAGTTGAATATATAGGAGGCCTGATGCTTTTTGCTTAAAGGGCCTTCGGACGCTATATCCAGACCTAATACGCCTGCCTGGATCGTATTTTCCATTTTCCGGTTATTTCCGTTCCGCAGTTTCATGTCGAATACCCCGGATACCGCGTTCCCGTATTCCGCAGGAAATGCGCCGGTGAAAAAGTCGGAATTACCCAGAACCTGGCTGCTGAGTGAAGAAAGGATACCGCCTCCCAATATCGAAATATCGGCAAAATGATTCGGATTAGGTATTTCCACATCTTCCATTCTCCATTGTAATAGATGGGGAGCATTCCCGTGGATGGATATCCCATTACTGGAAAGGTTGGCAGCTACACCGGCAAACGAACTGACCAGGCGTGCCGGATCATCCAGTCCGCCGGCATAACGGCTGGCTTCTTCCACACTGAGCATACGGGCTCCGGTGACAGCCATCTTATTGAGAGGCTGTTCTTTGTTTATCTGCGGGCGGATAACGACTTCGCTTAATTCCTGAACATTCTCTTTCAGTGAGATATCCAGATAGACCTCCTTGGCGGAAGTGACAAGGACTTCCCTGAATATACCGAGTTCGTAACCTAAATAAGTAGCCTGTACATTATGTCTTCCTATTGGAATGCCGGATAATACAAACTGCCCCTTTTCATCCGTGGTGGTTCCTGTTCCGGGCATATCCGAAAGCATAATTGTCACATCCGGCATCGGGTGACCGGAGGCTTTGTCGATGACGGTTCCGCGTAGAGTTTGTGCGGGTTGGTTGTTTGCGGTTGGTTGGGCATAGCCACCGGTTACGGATACAGACCAGATAAGCAGGAATAAAAAAGTGATTGTACGATACATATTGATTATTGAATTGGGTGATACTGGGGATTACGAATTACTTCCGCTGTCTTTCTTGTTTTTGATACGTGTCAGGATATCGTAGACGTATTCGAATACCGTGCCTTTCCATTTGCTTCGGGTTATTTCTTCACTGAAAACATCTTCGAACGTATCGAATACTTTGATGCAATCTTCCGGATCTACTCCCGAACGGCTTGCTACTGCTGAAATGACTTCTCTTTTGTTCATAACTCTTTTGTTTTATGATTATGCAGCGAAGATAGTCCTGTAAGGAAAGTGCTTTGGGGTTTGTAGACGGAAGTGCTTTTTTCGTATATAGAATTCTTCTTACAGTCGACAAGGTCTTGTTTCGTTTCAGCAGCGGAAAAATACGTTTCGGAAAATTCCTGTTTCGTTTCGGCAAAATAAAGTAAGTTTACAATACATCTATATAATAAGTTTGCATCGAAATGAATGATTGGATGATTAAAATTGTTGAGAAAAATGGCAAACACATTATTGTTGGGGTTATTAGCTGCATTTACGTGTGCCGATTATAGGTCGGTGCCGACAGAAAGTAAACCGGTCACGGAAGAAGAAAAAGTAAATCCGGAGGTTTTGGATAAGCCTATGTTCGAAGAGAACGGACTGGTTGTTAATAGATGATCGAACGAATTTCAGAGACATTCGTTGTGTGTTTAGATTTAATTCTGTTACTTAAAAATTAAAAGACGTATGAAGAAGTTGTTTTTATTTGCTTTGGCTGTGACAGCCTTATTTTCTTCCTGCGAGAAAGACCCGGATCTGAATAAGCTGTCCAGTGATTATGCTGTCTATACGAATTATGATAGCAATGTTCAGTTCAACAAATTCAATTCTTATTATCTTCCTGATAGCATTCTGGTAGCCGGTAGTGGCTTGAAGGCCCAATATTGGAAAGACGAGAATGCCCAAAAGATCATTAATGAGGTAGTGACTGAGATGGATGCCCGTGGATATACCCGGATCGATGACAAGGAAAAGGCCGACATCGGTTTACAGTTATCCTATGCCCAAAGTACTACGCAGATCATCTCTCCGGGATATGGCTATGGTTACGGCTGGTGGGGAGCCGGTTTCTGGGGACCGTTCTGGAATGACTGGTATTATCCGTATCCTGTTTCCTATAGTTATGACACCGGCACATTTGTTGCAGAAATGGTCGACTTAACGGATAAACCGACCGATGGGAATAAGAAGGTCGATCTGCCGGTTATCTGGCATGCTTATGCTTCGGGCTTGATGTATAATAATTCGCGCATCGATATGCAACTGACACTGCGTGCTGTCGAACAGGCCTTTGCCCAATCCTCTTATATCAATAAATAATAAAACCGGAAGATTATGAAAACGATGAGATACATTTTTAAGAAACAATTCATATTATTGATGATACTGTCTGTTTTCTGCTTGAAAGGACAGGCACAGATAGAAGATAAGCTGCATTTTAATGTAGACTGGCAGATGAATGCTCCGATCCATACGGATTTTGCAGATAAGATCAGCGGTTGGGGAATGAATTTTGAAGCAGGATACTATGTAACGCCTTCCTGGTCATTGGGAGCATTCCTGAGTTTTCATACGAATCATAAATATGTAGACCGTCAGACCTTGCAATTATCGCCGACCGAATCGTTAACGACCGACCAGCAGTTATCGGCCTTTCAATTGCCTTTTGGTCTGACGACTTCCTACCGCTTCGGGCAGAATGATTATCTGAAACCGTATGTGGGTGTGAAATTGGGTGCCATGTATGCGGAAAATTCCAGTTATATGACGACAGTTCGTTATTATTCGAATCCGTGGGGTTTCTATGTATCGCCTGAACTGGGAATGAATATTTATCCTGTGCCGGACAAGCGTTTCGGTTTTCATGTGGCCTTGTATTACAGTTACGCCACAAACCAGACGGATTTACTGACTTATTCGATGAACGGACAAAACAATCTGGGATTCCGTGTCGGTATTTGTTTCTGATAGGTTCGTGATATATGTTTTCTTATAAAGGGGGTATCTGAAAATTGATATCAGATAGCCTCTTTATTTCTTTGAAAGCCTTACATTTGTGTTTACAATAGATCATCAAATTATGCAGAACAAATACAATCATTATTTTAATTTCTTCCTTTTTTCAGGGTTAGCCTGTTTCTCTTACTTTTTCATGGTGCTTTATTCGGATATTTCTCCGCAGCATCAGAATCTTTTGATCTCTTTCTGGGCTTTCCTGCTAGTCGTATTTGTTTTTAATGCGTTAGGGTTCAGTATAATGCTGATCAATGAATGGCAGAAGAGAAGCTATCAGTTTCTGGTAAGAGGGAAACATCAATTGTTGATTAATTGTATTTTGATGGCCGGGCTTTTGTTTCTGCTGAATTATCTGTTGTTTTCTATTGTCAAGGTTTTATTGGAGATTCCTTCGCCGTTTGCGTTGAGGGGAGCAGGTGTACGGATGATCTTTGTGGTGTGGCTGGTGGAGATGGTGATTGTCAGCCTGACGATGGTTGCTAATTTTTACAGGCAACTGATCGTTCTTCATGAAAAGGCGAACAAACTGGAGGAGAGTGCGATAAAAGCACAGTATGTTGCTTTGCAAAACCAGGTAAATCCGCATTTTCTCTTTAATAACCTGAATACGCTGATCTCGGAAATAGAATATAATCCGGAGAATGCCGTGGTATTTACCCGGCGGTTGTCGGATGTTTACCGGTATATTTTACAAAGCCAGCAGGAGGGACTGGTTACTTTGCGTTCGGAGATAACCTTTTTGAAATCGTTCATATTCCTGCATCAAGTACGGTTAGGGGATTGTCTTTTCGTAGATAACAGGATCGATCCTGCTCTATTGGAAAAGAAAATACCGTCTTTTACTTTACAGTTATTGACCGAGAATGTGATCAAGCACAATATAATTAATTCGGATAAACCGATGACCATTCATCTGAGTACTACGGAAGACGGGAAAATGTTGGTAGTAAGTAATCAGATAAGGCTTAAACAAAATGTCGTAAAGTCGGGAACCGGGCTCAGGAATCTCTCTTCCCGGTATAAACTGATGAGTAATCAGGATATTATCGTGGAAAATGATTCGAATTGTTTTACCGTTAAAATACCATTACTGAATGAATAAGATAAGAGCTGCTATTATTGAAGACGAAATTCCGGCAGCCCGTCTGCTGAACAAGATGTTGACGGAGTTGCGTCCCGAATGGGAGATACTGTTATTGCCTGGAAATGTGGAAGGTGCTGTGAAATGGTTTAACAACAATCCGCATCCGGATATTCTGTTCCTGGATATCCAGTTGACAGACGGTGTTTCTTTTTCTTTTATCGAACAGGCGAATCCCGAATGTATGATCGTATTTACAACGGCTTACGATGAATATGCGATCCGTGCCTTCAAAGTGAACAGCATAGATTATTTGTTGAAGCCTATCGATAAGGAACGGTTGAACGAGGCATTGGAGAAGTTTGAAAAACTAGTCTCTAAATATTACAGGGACTTCGGCAAACAGGGGGATATTTTACAGATACTTCAAAATATAACCAGCCCGGCAAAGAAATACAGGACGCGATTCCTTATTTCGGGAGAGGACAAGTTGTTTACTTTGCAAGTGGATGACATCGCTTATTTCTACACGGAGAATAAGATCACTTTTGCCGTTACCCATCAGAATAAAGAATACATTATAGATATGTCTTTGGATAAACTGTGCGAACAACTCGATCCCGACCGTTTTTTCCGGACTAACCGACAAACGGTAGTAAGTGTGCAATCTATCCAGAAAATAGAAAGTTATTTCCTCGGTAAAGTGGTTGTAAAGGTGATCCCGCCTTTTAAAGATAAGATCATTGTAAGCCGCGAGAAGATCAGTGCGTTCAAATCATGGCTGAATTATTAATCTATAACTGTCGGCTCTTAGAGCTTTGATTAAAAAAGCGCATAAATGACACAAATTTGTCAAAAAGTAAACCGGTAAATAGTATTTTTATTTATTAATTTGCGGTATTACTATAAAATGACAAACGAATGAAAAAGCTTATATTATTTATTACTGTTACTACTTTCTTTAGTTATTCCGGGGCTAACGGGCAGTCTGTCCGTTTGACCGACTTGCAGAGTGACCATCTTGAAACTCCGATAGGTATTGATAATCCGGCTCCTCGTCTTTCGTGGAAAATGGAAGACAGCCGGCAAGGGGCAAAACAAACATCTTATCGTGTGTTGGTGGATAAAGACTCGATGAAAGTTGTAAACGGAAATGCCGATATATGGGATACCGGAAAAATAAATTCCGGAGATATGTTGATTACTTATGCGGGTAAACAGCTTGAACCTTTTATTAAATATTACTGGAAGGTGATAGGTGGCGATCTGGAAAATAAAGAAATAGCTTCACCTGTCAGCTCTTTTGAAATGGGGATGATGAATATAAGGAACTGGCAGGGAGCCTGGATAGGCGATGGAAAAGATGTGGACTATCAACCTGCCCCTTATTTCCGTAAGAAGTTTGCAGCCGGTAAAACAATAAAATCGGCACGTGCCTATATTGCTGCTGCCGGATTATATGAGTTATATATCAATGGAGAGAAAATAGGAGATCATCGTCTTGATCCGCTGTATACCCGTTTCGACCGACGTAACTTGTATGTAACTTACGATGTGACCGGGCAGCTTCAGAATGGGGATAATGCCATAGGTGTACTTTTGGGTAATGGATGGTATAATCATCAATCGAAAGCCGTTTGGGATTTCGACCGGGCTCCCTGGCGTAACAGACCTGCTTTCTGTATGGATCTTCGTATCATTTATAATGATGGTAGTATCGAAACTATTCCTACCGATCTTAGTTGGAAAACATCTTCGGGTGCATTAGTTTTCAACAGTATCTATACCGGGGAACATTACGATGCACGTCTCGAACAGACTGGTTGGAATACTCCGGACTTTGATGATTCTAAATGGAATGGAGTAGGATATAGAGGCGTCCCTTCCCAAAATGTTACGGCACAACAAGCCCGTCCGATCCGGAATGTATTGACTCTTCCGGCGAAATCTGTCAACAAAATAGATGAAAAGACGTACGTTTTTGATTTTGGTCAGAATATGTCGGGAGTTACCCGGATAAAAGTATCTGGAGAAAGGGGAACGGAAGTAAGGATTAAACATGGAGAGCGGCTTTTTGATAATGGGCGTATCGATATGTCCAACATTGATGTTTATTATCGGGGAGACAAGGAAAAAGATCCTTTCCAGACAGATATCCTGATCCTTAGCGGTGGTAATGATGAATTTATGGCGAAGTTCAACTACAAAGGATTCCGTTATGTGGAAGTCACCAGCGATAAGCCGTTGGCGCTTGACCAAAACAGCCTGACAGCTTACTTTATGCATAGTGATGTTCCTACGGTGGGACAGATCAGTACTTCGAGCGAACTTGTCAATAAGTTGTGGTGGGCAACCAATAACGCCTACCTGTCGAATTTGATGGGCTATCCGACCGACTGTCCGCAGCGTGAAAAGAACGGATGGACCGGAGACGGACATTTTGCCATTGAAACGGCTTTGTATAATTTTGATGGAATTACCGTCTATGAGAAATGGTTGGCCGACCATCGCGACGAACAGCAACCCAACGGAGTACTCCCCGATATTATCCCGACAGGCGGATGGGGCTACGGTACCGACAACGGGTTGGACTGGACAAGTACAATTGCCATTATCCCCTGGAACTTATATATGTTTTATGGCGATAGCAAACCACTCTCCGATTGTTATGAGAGCATTAAGCGATATGTCGATTATGTAGACCGTACAAGTCCTAACCATCTGACTACCTGGGGGCGTGGAGATTGGGTTCCGGTCAAATCCCAGTCCAATAAGGAACTTACCTCTTCTATCTATTTTTACGTGGATGCCAGGATACTGGCGAATGCCGCTAAGTTGTTTAATAAAAAGGATGATTATGCCTATTATACAGCATTAGCCGAGAAAATCAAAAATGCGGTAAATGATAAATACCTGAATAAGGGAACTGGTATCTATGCGAATGGTAGCCAGACGGAATTAAGTGTTCCTTTGCAATGGAAAATAGTTCCCGACAATATGATAGCTAAAGTTGCACAAAATCTGGCAAAGAAAGTGGAAGAGGCAGGATTTCATCTGGACGTCGGTGTATTGGGAGCCAAAGCGATCCTGAATGCGTTGAGTGAAAACGGATATCCGGAAGTTGCCTATAAAGTTGCGGCGCAAGATACTTATCCGTCGTGGGGTTGGTGGATTGTCAACGGGGCAACAACCTTATTGGAGAACTGGGACTTGAAAGCCGAACGCGATATTTCGGATAATCATATGATGTTCGGGGAGATCGGCGGATGGTTCTATAAAGGGTTAGGAGGTATTTTCCCCGATCCGGAACAGCCGGGTTTCAAACATATATTACTGCGTCCCAACTTTGTAAAAGAGTTGAAGCATTTTGAGGCACAACATAATTCTCCTTACGGACGGATTATTTCGAAATGGGAGTGGAACAAGAAGAAGATCAAATATGAAGTAACTGTACCTGCCAACAGCACGGCAACTCTTTATCTGCCGGATTATATAAAAGGAGACAAAGTCATCGAACTGGAGTCAGGAAGGCATAATCTGGTTTTAACAGTATCGAAATGACCTATAAAGTAAGCGCTTTTAGGAAAGTATTGTTCCTATTTCTTGTTTTATGGCTTACCATCTAACTTGCAGCTTATTACAGTTTCTTCGTAGTTCCTTGCTTTGGAAACTCTAGTTCCCTGCGCAGGAAACTGCAATTTCCTCGGCAGGGAACTGGCGTTTCCTTAGGAGGGAACTGTGGTTTCCTGCTGAGGGAACAGAAAGGAAACTACATAAAAAAAGAGATACCTCAGTGAGATATCTCTTTTTTTGCTCTTCCTCTTGGACTTGAACCAAGGACCCTCTGATTAACAGTCAGATGCTCTAACCAACTGAGCTAAGGAAGAATATGTTTTTCAGTCTTTCCCGATGTCTTTTTGCTCTTCCTCTTGGACTTGAACCAAGGACCCTCTGATTAACAGTCAGATGCTCTAACCAACTGAGCTAAGGAAGAATATGTTTTTCAGTCTTTCCCGATGTCTTTTTGCTCTTCCTCTTGGACTTGAACCAAGGACCCTCTGATTAACAGTCAGATGCTCTAACCAACTGAGCTAAGGAAGAATTTTCAACCATTCAGGGACTTGTTGCATCCCTTTCTGAAATTGCACTGCAAAAGTAGAGGTTCTTTTTGAAATATGCAATATCTTTGCAGAAAAAAATTGAAAAAATGAATACAATAGGCTTAGGAAACGCTTTAGTGGACGTTTTACTACAGTTGGATAGTGATGATGTACTTACAAAAGTCGGTATAAAGAAAGGTGCAATGGATATGATCAACCAGGAACAGATGATCGCTATCCGTAAAACACAGGAACGCCTTGAGAGAAGCCAGGCTCCGGGCGGCTCGGTTTGTAACACGATGCGCGCCATGGCTTGCCTGGGGGCAAATACCGGTTTTATCGGAAAGATAGGAACGGATTCTGTGGGTGAGTATTATGAAAAAGCATTGAAGGATGTGAATGTGACTCCTTATTTTATAAAGACGGAGGGGATATCCGGCAGTTGTACGGTCCTGATCTCTAAGGACGGCGAACGATCTATGGGAACATTCCTGGGACCGGCTCCGACAATTACTCCGGAGGAGATCAAAGAAGAGATTTTAAGCCTATACAATTGTATATATATAGAAGGTTATTTGCTGGTAAACGAGGAACTGGTCCGTACCACCATGCAAAAAGCTAAAAAGCTGGGTTTGAAAGTAGCTCTCGATTTATCAAACTTTAATATCGTCAATGCTTTTAAAGGCTTGCTGGATGATATTATTCCTAAATATGTGGACATTCTGTTTTCCAATGAGAGTGAAGCGGAAGCTTTTACCGGATTGAAGGCTCAGGAGGCTGTTAAAGTACTTTCCGGAATGGTTGGGGTTTCTTTGGTTACCTTAGGAAAGGAAGGAGCGTTGGTCGGTAGTAACGGACAGATTATTGCAGTCCCGGCTGAGGGCGGCAAGCCTGTCGATACGACAGGAGCTGGCGATCATTTCGCTGCCGGGTTCCTGTACGGACAATCTGTAGGTGCCTCTTTGGAGCAATCTGCCCACATCGGCTCCCTTTTGGCTGGGTATATCATAGACGTGATCGGGGCGCAGATACCGGATGATAAATGGGAACAAATAAAGTTAAAAGTAGATGCGATAGTATCCTGAAAAGGGTTTTATGTATACATTTACATCGTTAATTAACTAAATATTCTATGTTTAAGCAGATACGACGAGAAAGATTGATAGGTTTGTTTTGTTTACTGCTCCTGGCTGGGAGCGTTATACCTGCACAAGCTCAGAAAGATAATCGCTTTGAAGTAAGTAAGAACCTGGACATTTTCAATGCCCTGGTGAAAGAAGTTGAAATGTTTTATGTGGACTCGGTCGATGTAGAGAAGACAGTTCGCAGAGGAATCAACGCCATGTTGGGCGGTCTGGATCCTTATACGGTCTATTATCCGGAACAGGATATGGATGAACTGAAGATAATGACGACGGGTGAGTATGGCGGTATCGGTTCTTATATCCGTGAACGTAAAGAGGGCGGAGTGTATGTGACCGAGCCTTTCGAAGGAATGCCTGCTGCGTTAGCCGGTCTGAAAGCGGGAGACCGTATCCTGGCTATCGATACGGTGGATACGAGCAATAAAACATCCAGTGAAGTAAGCGAGTTGCTGAAAGGCGTACCCAATACCAAAATGGTTTTGAAGATACAGCGTCCGAATGAAAAGAAACCTCGCGAAGTGGAACTGATACGTAAGCAGATCCTGGTAGATCAGGTTACGTATTATGGTGTACGGGGTGATGGTGTCGGATATATTTATCTGAAAAGTTTTACAGACAAGAGTGCGCAGGAGGTAAAAGCAGCTTTGGAAGATTTGAAGAAGAACCATCAGATCAAATCGTTGGTGCTAGATTTGCGGAATAATCCTGGTGGTTTGCTGGAAAGTGCTGCACAGATAGTCGGAATGTTTGTTCCGAAAGGGAAAGAAGTAGTATCGACCAAGGGAAAGATCAGTCAATGGGACCGTACGTATCGTACTTCGACTGAGCCGATCGATACAGTTATGCCGATGGTGGTACTGATCAATGGGAACTCTGCCTCAGCAGCTGAGATCGTGTCCGGTGCTTTGCAGGATATGGATCGTGCTGTATTGGTAGGACAGCGGTCGTATGGCAAAGGTTTGGTACAGTCTACTCGTGAGCTGCCTTATGAAGGACGTTTGAAAGTGACTATGAGTAAATACTATATCCCCAGCGGACGTTGTATTCAACAGATGGACTATTCGCATCGGAAGGCAGACGGCAGTGTGGATGCCATACCGGATAGCTTGACTTCTGTATTCTATACATCCAAGGGGCGTCCGGTTCGTGACGGTGGTGGAGTACGTCCTGAGTTTGAGATAGAAGAGGAAGAGATGCCGACAATGATGTATTATTTGGCAACTGATTTTATTTTGATGGATTTCGTTACGGACTGGGCACAGAAGCATAAGACTATTCCCCCGGTAGAAGAGTTTACTGTTTCTGACGAAGATTTTGAAGCATTCAAAAACTATGCAAAGGAAAAGAATTTTACATACGATCGTCAGAGTGAGAAGGTTCTGAAAAATTTGAAGGAGGTTGCCAAGTTTGAAGGATATATGGATAACGATTCTACCATTTTTAAAGAACTGGAAAATCGTTTAACACCGGATTTGGAACGTGACTTTAATCATTACAAAGATCAGATCAAGAAACTTATGGCTTCAGAAATAGTGAAGCGTTATTATTATCAGAAAGGTGAGTTACAGGAAAGCCTGAAAGAGGACGAAGTGCTGGAGAAAGCCATCGAAGTTTTGGGCGATCAGGAGCTATATAATAAGACATTGAGCACTCCAGAGGAAGGAACTGTCCCGACTGAAGATAAACCCAAAGCATCCAATGGTGGAAATATTGCATATGTGTTCGATCAAACTATAGGATAATAGTCTTAACTGAATATGGAAAGGGAGTAAGCAAAAAGGTTTACTCCCTTTTTTGTTGGGGTAGAAACTTTCTTACTTAAATTTAATATGCAGTACAACCAGTTCAGAAACTGTTCCAACCCGGTAAGGCGGACCGGCTATTCCGATACCTGATGAAACATAAAATTGGGTCGGCCCTTTTTTATGATAGCCGTACGGGCATTCGTAGATCAGCTTCATTAATAAAGGATAGGGCCAGAGTTGACCGTTATGAGTATGACCATGAAGACCGAGATCGACACCGTTCATCGCCATTTCGGCAAACGACCAGGGTTGATGATCCAGTACGATAATCGGTTTAGTGGTATCGATGTCAGCCATTAAAGTATGTAAAGCATTTCGCTTTTTATTGATATAATCATCCCTACCGATCAGATAAAACGAAGAATCCGGCTGTACGACCGAATCGACCAACAGTGTGGCACCGGTTTTTGCCAGCCAACGATATTTTGCGAAACGGTTGGCGCGGTATTCATGATTACCATTCACGACATATACACCCAAAGGTGCTTTTAATTGTTGGAGATCATCCTCGATATGCTCCATTTCAGCAAAACGCGATTCATAATCCATAATGTCACCGACCAATACGACCATATCCGGATGCTGTGCATTGCTTAAAGCCACATATCGTTGTACCATTTTCTTTCCTATCACTTCTCCTATATGGAGATCGCTCATCATCACCACGGTAAGGCTATCTCGCTCGCTGCTGCCTTTCGGTAGCGTGACATATACTTCTTTGACGGTCGGGTAGGCGACAGTCCGGTACGCTTTGACCATCAGTCCGGAAACACCGGCAATGATCACGAAAAACAATGTCAGTTTCGTTTGTTTCCAATGACGGGTGATCCACCCCGGAAACCAATGGAAGAAACGGTTCGACAACCGGATCACTTCCAGAGTCAACAAGGAAAGAGTGATATAAATGGATGCGATATACCAGGTGTTGCAGATATATTGGATGGTTGTCATGAGCGTATCCGGCAACTCTTTACGGAAAATAAAGCCGAAAAAATAAAGAGCCAGCTCAAGCACGAAGAACAGTGTATACGGAATACGCCAGCTTTTTTTAGCTGGTAGTGCCTGGTAACCCCGCCAAAAGATGTAGGGATTCAACAACAGTTGTGCTACGATCGATTGAATAAAGACTTTCATATCTTGCTTGCCTTACTTGAATGCAATATTGAATACCACCATTTCACTGTTTGTGCCGATCCGGAAAGGAGGTCCCCAAAGCGATAAGCCCGAAGATACATAAACATGACTGTTTCCCCATTGCCTGTATCCGTGACTTTGCTGGAATAGGTAGTCGGTCAGCAGACTCATCGGCCAGATCTGTCCGCGATGCGTATGTCCGCTGAACTGTAAGTCTATACCGGCTTTTTCGGTATTCTGCAGGTCGTATGGTTGATGATCCAAAAGGATAACAGGCTGGGCCGGGTTAATGTTTTGTGATAATGTCCGGAGAGACAAGCGTGACGGATTGTGACGGTCGTCGCGTCCGGCAATCTGCACTCCGTTGGGAAGCGTGATTACCGTATCACGTAAGAGTTGAATCGGTGTCGACCGGATAAATTCAGCACTTTTCTTTATTCCGCTGATGTATTCATGATTTCCGGGAACCATATAAATACCCTGCGGTGCTTTCAATTGTGATAGCTCTTCCTGCATATTCTCCGTATAAAGGGGCGTTACGCTATTATCTATCAAATCGCCGCCGATCAGAATCAAATCCGGCTTTTCGGCATTGATCATGTTTACATATTTCTTCAGTTGTGCCTTGTTTGTTCCGTAACCCAGGTGAATATCGCTTATGGCAACCACTTTCATCGGGGAGGAATCGTTGTTGACAACCTTGTTGATAACTATGTTGATAACTTCTGTCTTCGGATGTTGATAATGATAATATCCATAGCTTAACAGGCTTAAAGTCAGTAGTAAAGAGATGTAGAACCCATATTTAAAACCCCCGTTGAAAAGTTTGAATATATCGAATGCTACCAGGAATAATACCATATATAAGGTAAATACCAGCCAGCCTGTCCCCACTTCATGGACCGTATATGCCAATATATCCGGATATTTTACATTTCTAGTCAGCATACTGACGGCGAATGAAAGTCCACAACTCCAAAATAGAACTGTCAGAAGCACTTTCACACCAAAAGGTTGAGCCACGAGAGCTTGTGCCCCCCTGGTGAATATATAGATATTCCCTGCTAGATAAGCGCAAAAGAGGGCTATGAAAATTGTAGGCATTTTGTCAAATTTTCGGCAAATGTACATAATAATCTTCAATTCATTTGTGAAAAAAGGTTTTGGCTATTCGACCGGTATCCGTTCTTATTTCGGATACCCCACCGGATTATTCATCATCAATACCTGATTGTCTGATAATTTGAGTATCTTTTTCAAAGCAGCTTGGTCCATGGTGGCTCTGGGAACAGTCGATAATCCGATTCCGGCACAACACAAATTGATATTCTGCGATACAATACCTGCATCCATGGCTGCCATCAGCTTGGTATGCTCTCCTACATTTCCAAAACGGGACAGGTCAGATACCAGAACAAGAGAAACCGGTGCCTCTTTTACAAAATCCTGTCCGGCACCTACAGCCCCACGGTGATCGCCTTCGGCTATCGGTGTTAATGCATGTGCTTTGGCATCATACAGATAAGCACCATCCTTCATGATCACATAAACGTCGATGTCCTGCTTGTTTAAAGCCGAAGGAGCCGTACGTTTTCCATCTGTACGATTAATACCGTTGGCTGCCCATAACAAATCGGAAAGATCCTGAGCAGTTAATTCTTTGGAAGCATATTCACGGTCGGAGTGACGGTCGGAAAAGGCTTTCATGACGGCGGCTCCGCGTGTCTTATCCGGAGCATTGAGTTTAATAACTTTGAGATCCTGTGCATTCATAACGGAAATGACTAATAAAGCGGTTAAAAGGAATGAAATCTTTCTCATATCTATATTTATTAATAGTAAGTCTGACAAATTTAAAAGAAATTCATCTAAGCAAACAGCAAAATACATCTTTTACGATTCTTTAATTCTGATAAATACGAACGTTTCGTAGAAACTTCTACATTTGCATCGGGTTCACACTTGAATTAAATAGTATTTGAATAATAAATCAATCGATAACCTCTAAATTCTTTAAATTTGATGAAAGAAAAACTGCTCTACTTAGTGTTGGTGTTGATGATGGTTGTGCCTTTATATGCACAAAGCCAGAATGCCGCTGATTACACGATCAAGGGACAAGTTGTTGATTCCTTGTCTAATGAAACAGTACCTTATGCAACGTTGAACATCGCTTTGGCTAGTGCCCCTCAGAAAGCGGTTAAATTGTTGGCTTGTGATGATGACGGTAAGTTTACCACTACCCTGAAACAACCCGGAAAGTACATCATATCCATGCAGTCGCTGGGAAAAGTTCCGGCTGTAAAGTATTTCACCTTGTCTGAAAACAAGAAAAGCCTGGATTTGGGTAAGTTGTATATGAATGACGACACCCAGCAATTGAATGAAGTAACCGTTGTTGCCCAAAAGCCATTGGTAACGGTGGAAGTGGATAAAATTACGTATAGCCTGGATGATGACCCGGAAGCTAAGACCAGCAATGCCTTGGAAATGTTCCGTAAAGTGCCGATGGTGACTGTCGACGGTGAAGACAAGATACAGTTGAAGGGATCTTCAAACTATAAGATTTATATGAATGGCAAACCTTCAAACCTGTTGAGCGGTGAAAATGCTTCAGATGTATTGAAAAGTATGCCTGCCAGTTCTATCAAGAATATCGAAGTCATTACCGATCCGGGATCAAAATATGATGCGGAAGGCGTCGGTGGTATTATCAATATTATCACGACTAAAAACGCCATGCAGGGATATACAGGAACAGTTCGTGCCAATGCCAGTTCACTGGGTAGCTTTGGCGGTGGCGGTTATGTCTCGTTGAAGGTCGGAAGCCTGGGGCTTACTGCTAACTATGGGTATAATAAAAGAAATTCTCCCTGGAATGATTCTCATAGTGAACGTGAAACGGATAAGGATCGCTTGGCTGAAGACGGACCGACTAAATTAATAGAGGACGGACGCAGCAAGTATAAAGGACCGTTCCAGTACGGTTATCTGGAAGCCAGTTACGAAATCGATACGCTTAACCTGATAAGCGTGGGGGCTAATCTCTTTCGTGGAAAATCAGAGAATCTTTCCGAATTGGATGCTGTATTGAATCCTATGAATGTTGGAATCAATGAACAGACTGCTCCAATTTATCGGTATCATCGTAATAGTAACTCTGAAAGTACTTTTGGATCGACTGACTTAAATGTAGACTATCAACACTCTACCTCTAAAAAAGATGAATTGCTGACAATCTCTTATCGTTTCAGCCAGTCTCCTAATGATAATGAAAGCAAAACAGAGTTGTCTGATGTGGTCACTTATTATATGGAAAAAGATTATCCGAAATGGAATATCAATGATGCTTCCACTATCGAACATACCGGACAGGTTGACTATACTACACCTCTTTTTAATAAACAGACGCTTGAGGCTGGTGTAAAATACATCAACCGTCAGAATAAGAGTAATACGTTGGAACAAGTTTATGATGATGAAACAGGTATTTGGGTAGACCAAAAGAGAGACAATAGCCAATTCCATCATACACAGCATATTTATTCAGCTTATCTGGGTTATTTGGTTCGTCTGGATAAATTCGGAATCAAAGCAGGTGTTCGTGGAGAAGGAACAAGCCTGGATGCCAAGTTTGCTTTGAAACCGGATATGGATTTCAATTCTAATTATTTTGATGTGGTTCCGAATGCTACATTAACTTATCAATTGGATATGTCTACCCAGATTCGTTTAGGATATAATATGAGAATCCAGCGTCCGGGTATCTGGTATCTGAATCCTTATATCAATGATGTCAATCCTCAGAATATCTCTCAGGGTAATCCGAACCTGGATTCTGAAAAGAGTAATAATGTCAACTTAAACTTCAGTAAGTTTACTCAGAAGTTCAGTATCAATGCCAGTTTGAGCTATACATTCGTTAATAATCCGATCGAACGTCACACATTTACTGCCAATTTCCCGGAAAGCGATCCTCGTTCACAGTATAATGGTGCTATGTGGAGTACCTACGATAACGTAGGTAAGAAGCAGCAGGTTGGTATGTTTTTGTATGGTAACTGGTCTCCGACTACCTGGTTCCGTATTTATATGAACGGAGGTTTGGATTATGTAAGCATGAAAGCTCCTACTCTGAATAAGGAAAAAGACGGTGTCAGCGGACGAATCTTTGCCGGTACGCAGTTTACGCTGCCGAAAGATTTCCGTATCAACCTGAACGGTGGATATTTCAGTCCGTGGATTCAATTACAAAGTGAAATGTCTCCGTTCTATTTTGCCGGTTTGAATGTCAGCAAGGATTTCCTGAAAAAGAAATTGTCTGTTTCTTTGGGAGCAAATAATCCGTTCTGGAAAACCATGAAGATGGAAACGACCACCAAGGGAGACGGTTTCCATGATGTATCGACCAACTGGCGCAGTGCCCGTGAATTCCGTTTCAGTATATCCTACCGTTTCGGTACGATGAAGGGACAGATCAAGAAAGTACGTCGTGGTATCAGTAATGATGACTCGAAAGGCGGCGGAGAAAATAACCAGGGTGGCGGAGAACAGGCCATGTAATTATAATTCATAAATACTAGGTAAAGGTCCGGATAGAAATATCCGGATTTTTTTTGCCTATGCGATCCGATTCTTTTGATAACCATCAATCGTGAAAAAGCCATATTTGGACAAAAAAGTACCTTATCTTAGACAAAAAGTGCCTTTCTTCCTGAAAGGTTCGTTTTATCTTTGCTATCGGAATAAAGAAATAAATAACATGAAACACATTCTTATCGGTTTACTGCTGGTGTTGTGCAGTACATTAACTTATGCCTCCCGTAAGGAGATACTTTTAAATAATGACTGGATGTTCCGTTTTTCGCATCAGGTGCAGAAGAATAGCGAGCAGCGCGTCAACCTTCCACATACCTGGAATAGCGGTGATGCCCTTTCCGGAAAACAGGATTATTATCGTGGAATGGGAAATTATGAGAAAACATTGTTCGTGAAACCGGAGTGGAAAGGTAAACGTTTATTCCTGCGCTTTGAAGGAGTTAATACGATCGCTACAGTTTTTGTAAATTCCGTTTGTCTGGGAGAACACCGTGGTGGTTATGGCGCTTTCGTTTTTGAAATAACAGATAAAGTAGAATATGGTGTCGAAAATAAGATACTGGTAAAGGTGAATAACGCCCTGCAACTGGATATTATGCCGTTGGTCGGCGATTTCAATTTCTATGGCGGCATTTATCGGGATGTCAACCTGATCATTACGGATCCGGTACATATTTCATTGACCGATTATGCATCTCCCGGCGTTTATCTGATACAGCAAAAGGTAACGAAAGAACAGGCTGATGTAAAGGCTAAGGTACTTGTATCGAATAGTTCGTCGGAGAAGGTACCGGTGCAGGTGAATGTAAAGATATGGGATGCAGATAAAATTGTACAGCAACAGGATCTGAATCTGACTGTAGATGCTCAGCAAGTACATACAGCCGGTTTGGAATTTACCATAAAGAACCCGCATCTGTGGAACGGCAGGAAAGATCCGTTCATGTATCGTGCGGAGGTTACTTTGCTCGCTGGCGGAAAAGAAATAGATAAAGTGGAACAGCCGTTGGGATTGCGTTTCTATCATGTTGACGCAGAGAAAGGTTTCTTCCTGAATGGCGAACATCTGAAACTGCATGGCGTATGCCGTCACCAGGACCGTGCGGAACGGGGGAATGCCCTATATAAAGAGCACCATGAAGAAGATGCAGCCATTATTGCAGAGATGGGTACAAATGCCATCCGTCTGGCACATTATCCGCAGGCTACTTATTTCTATGATTTAATGGATAAATACGGTATGGTGACCTGGGCGGAGATTCCCTTTATCGGACCGGGCGGTTACCAGGACAGAGGTTTTAACGATCTGCCCTCTTTCCGTGAGAACGGCAAAGAACAACTGAAAGAGTTGATTCGTCAGCATTACAATCACCCGTCCATCTGTTTTTGGGGCTTATTCAATGAATTGAAAACACATGGAGACAATCCGATCGAATATATCAAGGAACTGAATGAACTGGCTCACCAGGAAGACCCGACACGTCCGACAACGGCTGCCAGCTTCCTGTCGTATGACAGCGATATCAGTAAAATAACTGATGTGATTGCCTGGAACCAGTATTTCGGCTGGTATGGAGGTTCTCCCTCCGATATGGGAAAATGGCTGGATGCCAATCATAAAGCACATCCGGATTATAAGATCGCCATTAGTGAATACGGTGCAGGTGCCAGTATTTATCATCAGCAAGATTCTATTAAGCCGGGTGTAGCTTCCGGTTGGTGGCATCCGGAGAATTTCCAGACATTCTATCATATGGGTAACTGGGAGGCTATTGCCGAACGTCCGTTTGTTTGGGGTTCTTTCATCTGGAACCTGTTCGATTTTGGGGCTGCCCATCGTACGGAAGGGGATCGTCCGGGTATTAACGATAAAGGGTTGGTTACATTCGACCGTAAGGTAAAGAAGGATGCTTTCTATTATTATAAAGCAAACTGGAACAAAGACGATAAATTTGTTTACATCGCTAACCGTCGCCATCGCGACCGCGCCACGCAAGTGACTGATGTGATGGTATTTTCTAATCTACCTGAGGTTGAGTTGTTTGTGAATGGTAAAAGCCAAGGAAAACAGACACCGGATAAGTATGCTACATTTGTATGGAAAGGTGTAAATCTGACGGATGGAGAAAATACGGTTGAGGCTCGTGCTGTACAAAAGAAGAACAATATATCTGATAGTGTAAACTGGACTTGTAAGTAATATAATAGATGGTTTTTTCTACTGAATTGTAGTTCTTGCAAAAAGAATGATAACTGAATAAAGGTTATTGGGAATAGTTTTAATAGGAAAGTCTTTAAAGGATAGGGTGTTAGTGACTAATACCTTATCCTTTTTTTTATTCTGAATATAGTTCTGTATGGACTACGTTCCTAAAAATGCAAGAAACTGAACGATGCAAAAATAACGTATTGTATGATATATTAACATGCATTTTTGTCTAATATAGGTGCATCTATTGTCCATTCTTAAAAAATTAACACAAGTATAATAATTTGGTTATCAAGGATGTACTTTCCTTGTCATCAATTTGTCACCTACTTACGAATTTCCAGGCGGGTAGAAACAGAATAGCTCATCCCGTAAATAGAGTCATTTGGTTTACCATTTTTCTATTAATATTTACATAAGGCAGTTTGGGTAGGATCTCTCATTTTTATTCGTTCTGCTATTGAAAGACAAATAGATAATCTCTTCTTTTATAAGCCCTCCGTGGTTTTCTGTAACATTCTGTCGGATGAAAAAACAATAATTAGTTAATAAATAAATGTACATAGTTCATACAGAACTATTTCCTTTCTGATGTGAAACGGACAAAACTAATATTATTAGCACAGCAAGTTCGGATTATTTGGTGTGCGCAAACACATTTATTTATTAACTAAATCTGGTGTTATTATGACGAAGGATTTTAATCGTTTTTATTTATCAAGGCAGATGTTCATAGGTGCTACGATGTTCCTGGTATCCGTAGGCATGGCCTCTGCCAATCAGGGAATCGAGATTCCTGTTTCCGATGCACTTGCCGCTTCACCTCAGCAGGCAAAGAAAAAAGTAAGCGGAACAGTAGAAGATGCCATGGGACCTATCGCGGGTGCCAATGTTATTGAAAAAGGTACAACAAACGGAACGATTACCGATATGAACGGTAGTTTTAACCTGGATGTTTCTCCTAATGCTGTTTTGGTCGTTACTTTCATCGGTTATACGGAGCAACAGGTCTCCGTTGGAAACCAAACGTCATTTACTATTAAGCTGAAGGAAGACACACAAGCCTTGGATGAAGTAGTAGTAGTAGGTTACGGTACACAAAAGAAAGTGAACCTGACCGGTTCTGTCTCTTCCGTTAATTTTGAAGAACAAGCTTTGTCCAGACCTATTACGAATGTTTCCAATGCACTGGCTGGTTTGAGTGCAGGTGTACAGGTTATGCAGAGCTCCGGTAATCCTGGTAGTGACGGGTCCACTATTCGTATCCGTGGTGTCGGTACGTTGAATAACGCTGACCCTCTGGTATTGATTGACGGAATGGAAGGTTCCATGGACCTGGTAAACCCGCAGGATATCGAGAGTATTTCTGTGTTGAAAGATGCCGCATCTTCTTCTATTTATGGTTCACGTGCAGCCAATGGTGTTATTTTGATTACGACCAAAAAAGGAAAAGCCGGAAAGTTGTCTGTTTCTTATTCGGGACGTATTTCTTATGCCCAGCCGACGAATCTGATCGATCAGGTTAGTAATTATGCTGACTATATGGGCTGGATCAATGAATCGTTTGAAAATATCGGTCAGCCGAAGCATTTTGCACAAAGCACTATCGATCTCTGGCGCGAAAAATCGGCAGATCCGAACGGGCTGAATGAGAATGGCGTACCGAATTACATTGCTTATCCGAATACGGACTGGCAGAAAGTTTTGTTTGAACATGGTATCATTAATGACCATAACGTTTCTGTTTCCGGCGGAACGGAAAAGCTGCGCGTATTGATGACTGCCGGTTATCTAGATAATCCTGGATTGGTAAAAAATACAGGTATCCGGAAATATTCTTTGCGTGCCAATATAGAAGCGGATATCGCTAAATGGCTAACTGTCGGAACGCGTACTTTCGCGACTCAGGAGGACAAGGAGGTCGGCCATTTCGATAATGCCAATAACTTCCTGCGTCAGACAACTCCGGGTGTTTATCCAGAATGGAACGGACAATACGGTTATCCGGAAGCACCGGAAGAGAGTGCAACAGCCAATAATATTGCCTCTTATCTGGTTTCTCAGGACGGACACAAGCAAAAGACGAACTTTAATACGACTCTTTTCTCCCGTATATCTCCGATTGAAGGACTTTCATGGGATTTTAACTTGAACTACAAGCGTTACTGGGAAGACAATGCCAATTGGACCAATCCGTTTGAGAAGGTAAAATTCAGTGATGGAACCGTTATGTCTCCGGCTACTACTCCGGCTGATATGTCGACCTATTTTTATAACCGGGCAGACTACAGTTACACGATTCAGAACCTTTTGCGTTATAATAAAACCATTAAGGAAGATCATGATTTTGGAATCATGCTGGGGTATGAAGAATATTATTACAAGCAGGATACCCGTAGTGCCCAGAAAAAAGGTTTGATCGATTCGAGTGTTCACACTCCGGGGTCTGCAACGGAAATGCAAAGTATTGGCGGTGGTGCTTACGACAAGTCCAGACGTTCTTTCTTTGGCCGTATTAATTATGCCTACAAATCCAGATATTTGTTTGAAGCAAACTTGCGACGGGATGGAAACTCCCGTTATCATCCGGACTATCGTTGGGGTACTTTCCCTTCTTTCTCCGCAGCCTGGCGTATCTCGGAAGAGGCTTTTATGGTAAATACAAAGAACTGGCTGGATAACCTGAAGGTCCGTGCTTCATACGGCTCTGTAGGTAATGACGGTGGCACTGATGTAGGTAACTATGAGTATCAGTCTACTTATAGCTCTGCCCGTTATCCGTTCGGTGGCCTTCTGGCATCCGGGCTGGCATCTACCTCTATTGCCAATTCCATGTTATCCTGGGAAACAACAACGATGACGAATGTCGGTGTTGACTTGAATGCCTTGAATAACCGTCTTTCTTTCACGATGGATGTCTTCAACTACAAAACGAAAGATATCTTGTATAGACCTTCTATCAATATCACTGTCGGTAATAAGACGGCTCCCCGCCAGAATATTGCCGAGATGAAGAAAAAAGGTATCGAGTTGACCTTAGGATGGCAGGATAGAATCGGGGAAGTAAGTTACTCTGTAAACGGTAATTTCTCTTACACCCCGAATAAAGTAACCTACTACAAAGGTAAGTTGAAGGCAGGATACGATGAAAATGGTAAATGGGTAAGCAATATCGGAGATGTGGCATCCAGCTCTTCGGCAATCGATCCGGTAGTGGAAGACCATATTAAGGGTGAGTTTTATACTCGTAATCCATATCAAGGCTCCGGAAAAGGTTATGCTGCTGATGGAATCGGCGGTGGACCGGTTGACGGTATGATCCGTACTGAAACCGATATGGAGTGGTTGAAGGCGATGATCGATGCAGGCTATACCTTTATGCCGAATCAGACGGTAAAAAAAGATCGTCTTTGGTATGGCGACTATGTGTATGCAGATGCAAACGGTGATGGAATTTATGGCGGTACGGACGACCGTGAGTTTATGAACATATCCAAAGACCCGAAATATAACTTCGGATTGCAAATGTCGGCAGCGTGGAAAGGTATCGATATATCTATGAACTGGGCTGGTGCAGCCGGTTTCAACCTTTATTGGGGAGCTACGACTGGTTACAATTCACCGACAACGCGTGTAGGTCTGGCTTTACCGACAGAGATTGCCAAAGATCATTATTTCTATGATCCGGAAAATCCTTCTGACCCGCGTACCAATATCAATGCAAAATACGGTCGTCTGGTGAATGGAGAAAGCGGCTATCAGAATACGGAAGCGACAAGTCTTTATATTTTCAATGGTAATTACTTGAAATTGAAGAATCTGACGGTTGGTTATACATTGCCGGCTGCTATAAGTAAGAAAGCATACATGGATAATCTTCGTTTGTATGTCTCTGTTGAAAATGTGTTCAATATCACAAAGTACCCGGGACAAGATCCTGAATTGGGGGCATATCCGGAATATACTTCTTTAAGACAATTCGCATTCGGGGTTAATGTTACATTTTAAAGATTAAAACGAGAAAGAATATGAAACTTTTGAAAAATATATATTTAACAGGAGCTGCCGTTGTTCTGTTGACAGGATGTCAGGGAGATTTGATGGATCTGAATCCGTATGATTCTATCTCTTCCGGTAATATGTGGGCAACAGAGAATCTGGCAGATATGGGCGTAAACGGTATTTATAATGTTTTACGTTCCGACAATGTTGCCGGTGATTTGCATAAATTCGACAGCTATGGTGTTTCTGCAGATTATCGTGACGGAAATTATGCTCTATTGAGAGGTAATGCCACAACGAGCAATTCCCAGTTTTCCGATTATTGGAAAATTCATTATGAAGGAATCAGCCGTACGAACGATGCGATAGCCAATTTGTCGAAGGCTCCGTTGGCCGAGTCCAAGTATAATCGATTGATGGCTGAATCGAAGTTCATGCGTGCCTATTTCTATTATAAGCTGAATATGATGTATAAAGGAGTTCCTTTGTATCTGGAACCGACGGAACTGGAAGGCTACACCAAAGGGCGTGATACGGAAGAAGCCGTGTGGAATCAGGTTATCACAGACCTGACAGATGCGATCAATACAGCCGATTTCCCGGATAAATATGTTTCCGGTTCAGGTGATTACGGACGTGCGACTAAAGGTGCGGCGTATGCATTGCGTGGAAAAGCGTATATGTGGATGAAAAACTGGGCAAGCGCAGAAGCCGATTTCCGTAAAGTCGGAGAGTTGGGTTACGGCTTGTTCAAGGGAGAATATAAGCAACTGTTTAAGGAAGCGAACGAACAGTCCGATGAGATGATTTTCTCCTTGCAGTGCATTGGTTTGAGCGGTTATGGTAATAATTTCTCGTTCCGTTATGGTTCTCGTGTCTCTTATGGTTCTTGCTGGAATACATACCTGGCAAGCACGGATTTTGTCGACACGTATGAATGTGCAGACGGGAAACCGTTTAACTGGAATGATTATTTACCCGGATATAACGAAATGTCTCCGGCTGCCCGCTCTGTCTATTTCCTGCGTGACGGCTTGACTGAAACGGAAATAAATACCTTAACAGCTAACGGTGCTGATATGTCCAAATATTTGCCTTCAGGAAATGAAGCACGTATAAAAGCCATTTATGGAAATCGTGATCCGCGTTTGGCAGCGACTATAGTGACGCCGTATGCAGAATATATCGGATCTTCCAGTAATACGGATTATGTATATACTTTGCGTTGGCCGTACAGAGGATATGACAATGCTGAACCGTATGATGTGAGAACCGATACGAACAACCGTTTCTACTATCTGTTCCGTAAGTTTGTGGCGGAAGGTTCTTCCGAAATACCGAATCGCGAGTATTCTCCGATCGATATTCCAATTATTCGGTATGCCGATGTGCTTCTGTCTCTGGCTGAATGTCTGAACGAGCAGAATAAAACGAGCGAAGCGGTAGATGCGATCAATAAGGTTCGTGAACGTGCCGGTGCTGCTTTGTTGAACAGCAATCAATATACCCAGGTGACAGGTCAGGATAATTTGCGTGAACGTATCCGCAATGAACGTCGTTGGGAGTTTGCCGGTGAAGGTGTGAATTTCTTTGATGAAATGCGCTGGAAGACCTGGCATAAAAGCAAATTATTCGACGGTGCCGGCCTGAAACAGGTTTGGGGAGAAGTACAAAGTTCTTATTCATGGGGAGGCGATCATTTATATAACTGGGCTATCCCGAGAACTGAAATTCAGATGAATGAAAATCTGACTCAGAATGATGGTTGGATAGATTAGTTCGTGTATTTGACTAACCAAAAGAGGGTATGCTTCTAAAAGCATACCCTCTGCTTATACCTGACCTGGTGATCAAAATAATTCAGAAAATAAATAATTACCAGTTAGGATTCTGTTCAAGCTGATCATTCATTTCTATTTCTTCTGCCGGGATAGGCCACAAGTAATCGCGGTTTTCACGGAATACACGTGTCAGCAGGCGCTTGCCGGTGATACCGTATTCTTCGCGATTCAGTAATGTGTGTGACAGTTTCCAACGGCGCAGGTCGCTGTCTCGAACACCTTCACCAGCCAGTTCATAGGCTCTTTCACGGAAGATACGTTGGAAGACTTCATCTTTCGAATTAGCTGCCAAATAAGAAGGACCACTGTTCAATAATGCGATACCCGCACGGGCACGTACTTTGTTGATGTATTCTACCGCCTTAGTCTGGTTGCCGGTTTCATTGTAACATTCTGCCAGCATCAGGTAAACATCAGCCAGGCGGATGATCGGGAAGTTTACAGGTGTATGTTCGCGGTTCGTGATAGCACCGTTCCAGTCTCCTTCCGGTACGAATTTTCTCCAGAAATAGGTTTCCCAACCTCCCTTATTATTACGCATGAAACCATTGTTCTCGTTCACTGCTACTACATCTCCTTTGGTGTTTTTTGCAAAGATGAATGTCATCAGGCGCTCTTCGTTACGGTTCCATCCCAAATAAGTGCTGTAAGGAGCGATCACTGTAGCTGACATACGCGGGTCACGTTGTTCGTACATTTCCAGGATCTTTGCGGATTCTGCCGGTTGATCGAGGATTTCGTCGCCGGCATCGTTCACTGTGCATCTGAATACACGTTCACGTACCTGATTGTCGGTTGTATATCCCGGGAACAATTCATCCCAGTTGAAAGGACGTCCGTCTTTGTATTCATACATGTCGACCAGGTCGACAGAAGGAAGGGTGTTATTCCAGCAACTGCCGAATGAGTTACGTGTGCCGGCGTAGAAGCATAGCGGCATACCGTAATCATTACCTGTACCACCCAGATTGATGATCGAGAAGATCATTTCCGAACTGGTGTGTCCTGTCAGGTTGAACAAGTCGGCGAAGTTTTCGTACAGTTCATGACCGCTGGTCGATTTTTCCAGATGTTCGATCGCTTTGTCATAATTTTTACTGTACAGATATACCTTACCCAATAATCCTTCTACGGCAGAAGTCGTTACACGGCCGTAATTGGCTGCATCCCATGTATCCGGAAGTCCTGAGTTCTGCGCTTTTTCCAGGTCTGCAATGATGAAAGCACGTGTTTCTTCGGCAGAACTTCTCGGATTCATCAGGTCGTTGAAATCCTGTTCCAGATTGGTCGTTTCGTCATAGAGAGGAAGACCTCCGAAGTAATCCATCAGATGGAAATAGATGAGGGCACGGAGGAAATGGGCTTCACCGAGCATCTGGTTCTTTGCTGTTTCGTCGATAGGTGCTTCACCGATACTGCGGATGGCGAGGTTGGCACGCTGGATGCCGTTGTATCCGTTCTGCCATTTACCGTTGAGGAAACTGGTACGCGGTGTACAAGTTCCCAGTTGTAGAGCTTCATACTGGTCGTAGCCGACTGCTACATCCGAGTTTACGTCGATCATAAACATTTTACCATAGAGGTCGGTGTTTTTCAGGGACGCATACACACCCATCAAACCTGACTTACACTGATCTTCTGTCTGCCAGAAGGTCGAAGAGCTTAACTGGTCGTAAGGTGCCCTGTCCAGGTCATAGCAGCTTGTCAATGCCAGAAGTGCTGCTAAAAAAGGTATAATATATTTTTTCATTTTGTAATTCCGTTTATAAGTTCAACAATCATGATTAGAATGTAACATTGACTCCAACGACCACCTGGCGCATGGTAGGATATTTGATACCATTTACTTCAGGGTCGTATCCTTTCCATTTCGTGAATGTAAAGAAGTTTTCCAAACTGCCGTAGAACCGGACTCTATCCATATAAGCTACTTTCGACCAGGCTGTCGGCAGCGTATATCCCAATGTGATGTTACGGATCTTCAGGTAAGACTTGTCGGTTACCCAGAAATCGGAATACTGTTCGTTTCTGGTATCGCTGTAATCCAGCAAACGGGGATAGCTGGCGTCTGTACGTCCTTCATACCAGCGTCCGTCGATAACATCTGCATTCAACTGATATCCCTGGCGTACGGTTGTTTTATACAAGGCACTCAGATATACGTCTTTGATACCGGCCTGTCCTTGTATCAATGCGGAGAAGTCGATACCTTTCCAGTTGAAACCGAGGTTCACACCGTAAGTGAATGTCGGGTTCTGTCCGTTGCCGATGACAGTACGGTCATCGTCATTTACCAGTCCGTCACCGTTGAGGTCCTTGTAGAGGATATCACCTTTTTGGGGAGTTCCGTAAGGGAATACCACTTTGCCTTCTACGGCGGGGTTATCCAACATAGCCTGTACGATTGCCAGGTCTTCGTCTGTCTGGATGATACGGTCTGCTTCGCGTACATATAGTGACCAGATAGGAAGACCTTCCTGCAAGATTCTTGCATCCTTGATCGTATAGTCGTCTCCTTTGAATTTATCTACGTTGTTCTTGATGTAAGTGAAGTTGAAACCGACGTTATAAGAGAAATCCTTTCCCGCCTTATCACTCCAGTTTGTAGAGAATTCGAGACCTCTGTTGGTGATCTGTGCGGAGTTCTGCTTGGGGATAGTGGCATTACCATGTACTTTCGGTGCCGGAAGGTCGATCAGGATGCCTTCTGTTCTTTTGTTAAAAAATTCGACAGATCCTGACAAGCGGTTACCTAATACATTGTAATCAAGACCGACGTTGGTAATATAAGTCGTTTCCCATGTCAGTGCGGCATTTGCGATCGCCGTCTGTGAAAGCCCCATGGCTACGGCACGTCCCAATACATAGTTTGTTTGCGCGTACAGAGATTGTGAAGTATAATTACCGTCATTATCGCGGTTATCTCCTAATGTATTATTACCCAATGAACCGTAAGATGCACGAACCTTCAGGTTGTCCAGCCAGTTCTTGGTATTCTCCATGAAACCTTCTTCCGAAATGCGCCATGCAGCGGAGAAAGAGGGGAAGTAACCCCAGCGGTTGTCAGCCAGGAAACGTGAAGAACCGTCTGCACGCAGGTTGACTTCCAACAGATATTTGTCATCCCAACCCAGGTTGAGGCGACCGAAGAATGAACGCATGGCCCACTCGGTAACATTTCCTGTTGTGGATGATTCGCCGATAGCACCTCCGATTACGTTCAGTGACGGGTCGATCAGGTCTTTGCGGGTGCCGCTGAAGAACTGCCGTTTGTATTGTTCCTGGCTACCACCGACCATCAGGTTTGTGCTCAGGCGGTTGTCGAAGAAGTTACGTTCGTAACGAACTGTCGCGTCCATAAAATTCCTGAATGTCTTTTCGTTATAATTCGAGATACTGGTTTGGCCTACACCGTCGGTATACAGAGTGTTGGTTTGGAAGTTGTACATCGGAACGAAATTCGGTTTGCTTTCTTTGAACTTATCATAGTAGTCATACGTATATGACCCCTGAATAGTCAAACCTTTCAACGGTGTCAGGACAGCATACAGACGGGTTTTTAACGTGTTAACCTGGATATTACCGGAAACGTTTCTCAGACGGTTATACGGGTTGTTCGTTGCATTCTGAGGGTCATCTTCCGCATTGGCATTGATACCCAGTCGGTTCTGATCATCCAGATAAGCGATTCCCGGGTTACCACCTGTCAGTCCATAGGTATAGATATCATCTATATTATCGCTGACCGGTGTTGTGTTAGAGGTGTATCCGCTCAGGTTTACCCCGATCTTCAACCAGTCTTTTACCTGTGAGTCGACATTGGCACGCAGACTGAAACGTTCGAAACCACAGTTTTCCAGGATACCCGGGTTGTTCAGATAGTTGAAAGAGGTGTAATAAGTAATCTTTTCCGAACCTCCGGATGCGGAGATATTGTGTTGGTGGGAAACTCCAGTTTCATACACATCGAAAATACTGTTGTTCGGATATGCTAGATAATTCGGCATCCCGTATTCGTTCAGGCCGTTCGGGTCTTTGGACTTTTCACGCCAGAGGTTGATCACGTTATCGGAGAATGGTTTGGGCTTGTTGCTGTTTGCCATCCCTTCATTCAGATATTCCATGTAATTGGCATAATCGGAAACGACTTCATATGGCTGGTCCAATGTCTGGAATGATACGTAACCAGTATAATCCAGTTTCATTTTGCCGGATTTACCTTGTTTAGTCGTGATCAGAATAACACCGTTGGCAGCACGTGAACCGTAGATGGCAGAAGAGGCGGCATCTTTCAATACGCTGACTGTTTCTACATCCTGTGGGCTTACACTGTTTAGCGTTCCTTCCACCCCGTCAATGATAACCAGCGGCGAAGAGTTGTTTAATGTACCCTGGCCACGTACCTTAATATCCGCATCGCCGTTATTGGACGGAAGGTTGTTGCTGGATGTAATCTGAACACCGGGTGCTGTACCCGCTAATGCTGTAGAGATATTGGTCAACGGACGGCTTTCTGCCATTTCACTGACATTTACAGATGTCACGGAACCGGACATGTTTACTTTCTTCTGTGTACCGTAACCAACCACAACCACTTCATCCAATGCTTGTGAGTCTTCTGTAAGCTTGATATTAAAGGTTTTTTGGTTATTTACCGGAAGCTGTTGTTCTTTATATCCGATAAATGTGATAACCAGAATAGAGTTGGGGGCTACATCCAGTGTGAAATTACCATCCATGTCGGTAATTGTACCATTTGTAGTTCCCTTTTCGATAACATTTGCTCCGGCAATCGGGCCGAATGCATCCTGTACCACTCCTTTGATGGTTTGTTTCGCCTGTTGTGGCGATGTTACTGCTGTACTAGGTCCTGTGGGCCTCAATAATTCAACAGAAGGATTCGCCGACATCTCGCTTACGGATGTAAGGAACATGGTTGTTCCCAAAAACAGCGCCTTCGATACGTGAAAGTGAGTAAAATCTTTAGTCATAATAACACCAGATTTAGTTAATAATTAGATAATAGTTTTCTCATTTGTAATTGTCATTTTTCGTTTTCTATATTCCATATGTCTACTTGATATCAAGTAGAAGCATAGTTCGTATAGAACTATGGTTTATGCTGGTTGGCGAACAGAGAAAACTTGAATTTTAAAGTGTGCTTGACGTTTTAAAAACCATGGGAGATAATATTGAATAAATGAGTAACTTAACAGTAGGATAAACTGAAAGATAATACTTATGAAAACCTATTTTTGAGGGATAAAGATCCTTCCTATTGCTGCTGTGGCATTGATAAATGCTTCTTATGATATGGAATAGATAATGAATGATGTGTTTAAAATTGTCAAAACCTTGTTTTGCTATGGAACTACAACTCAGTGTAAATTAAGTGTATGTGTTTTTAACGAATAATAATTGGACAATTAGTGCACCATGAATGGATAAAATTGTACATATATTGAAATAATTAACATTTATATTTGCAGTGTTTTGGCATTAGTTCTATACGAACTACGACTATGAGAAAACCCGTTAAAACCTCCCTTTTGGACGATTGGGGCACATGAATTGGATAAATAATCCTGTAGTTTATGGACTTTCTTTCTACTTTTGTGTATTACCATGAAACAAATGCGACTTATGAATGTATGTAAAAATGTAACTTTATTGTGCCTGTTACTACTATTAACAACCCCTGTCCATGCATATGTTGAACGGGATTTGCTACAACAGGCTGCCAATGTGGAAAAACTGGAATCTGTATTGATTCTCAACCAGGAGTGGGTGACTTACCCACTTTATACCGACCGTGCCGGTTGGGATCAGTTTCTGGGTAACTACAAGAATGAGTATATCAAACGGGGAGAGAAGTGGTTGGACTACGAATGGAAAGTCGTAAAAGCTACCGATTATATAGAATATGAACGTAGCGGCAACCGTCGGATCATGGAAGATCCTTTCGGTAGTAATAATACAGCCCTTGCCGATCTGTTGATGGCAGAACTGGCCGAAGGAAAAGGCCGTTTTATCGACCAGCTAATCAATGGTGTGTACCAATCCTGTGAAATGACTTCCTGGGTTTTGTCCGCCCATTTGAGCGCACAGCATTCGAAAAGGTCTTTGCCGGACTATAAAGAACACGTGATCGACCTAACTTCCGGTGATTTGGGATCATTGCTTTCATGGACTTACTACTTCTTCCACTCCGAGTTTGACAAGGTAAATCCGGTTATCTCCGAACGCTTGCGCCATGAGTTGCAGGAACGTATTCTCGATACCTATATGAAAGAAGATCGTTTCTGGTGGATGGCTTTCAACTATAAGCCGGGAACTTTGGTTAACAACTGGAATCCGTGGTGTAACTCGAATGTCCTGCAATGTTTTCTGTTATTGGAAAATGATAAAGAAACGTTGGCAAAAGCCGTTTACCGTACGATGGTTTCAGTCGATAAATTCATCAACTATACTCATTCCGACGGAGCTTGTGAAGAAGGCCCTTCCTATTGGGGGCATGCTGCCGGAAAGATGTATGACTATCTGCAATTATTATATGACGGAACAGGTGGTAAGATCAGTCTGTTCGACCAACCGATGATCAGGAACATGGGCGAATACATTGCCCGTTCATACGTAGGGAACGGCTGGGTGGTGAACTTTGCCGATGCTTCCGCCAAAGGGGGAGGAGATGCACCGATCATCTTCCGCTATGGAAAAGCAGTGGGCAGCGATGTGATGATGCAGTATGCTGCTTATCTCAGCAGCCTGTCGAAGCAGAAAGCCCCTTCTTCCGGACGGGATATATTCCGCACATTGCAAAGTATTCTTTATGCCAAAGACATGGAGCAGGTAAAACCTGTCTACGAATCGCCCGCTTATACCTGGTACCCGGAAACAGAGTTCTGTTATATGACAAACAAATCCGGTCTTTTCTTCGCTGCCAAGGGAGGCTATAATAATGAAAGTCATAATCACAACGATGCCGGAACTTTCTCGCTCTACCTGCATACGACTCCGGTTTTTATCGATGCCGGCGTAGGAACGTATACCCGTCAGACGTTCAGCAGCGAACGATATACGATCTGGACCATGCAAAGCAACTATCATAACTTACCGATGATAAACGGTGTACCCCAATCATTCGGAGCAAAATATAAAGCAACGGACGTTTCTTTTTATCCGAAAAGCAGTACGTTCTCGGCTAACATCGCTACTGCTTACCCCGAAGAAGCCGGAGTCAATAAATGGCTTCGTTCCTATACGCTGGGCAAAGGAGAATTGAAGATCAAAGACACATTCACTTTGAATGAGTTGAAAGACTTCAACCGCGTTAACTTCCTGACCTGGGGGCAAGTGGATATTGCCACTCCCGGTGTAGTCGCTATCGAAGTGAATGGCGAAAAGGTTAACCTGCAATATGATAAAAACACTTTTACTCCTTCGCTCGAGACTATTACGCTGGATGATCCGCGTTTATCCAATGTGTGGGGAAAAGAGATATACCGCCTTTCTTTGACGGCAAAGAAGAAAGCCCTCTCCGGAACGTATGTGTACACAATCAAACAAAACAATAAATAAAGAAAGAATGAAAAATTGGATCGCTCTTGCTTTCTCCACCTTCCTGATATCGTGCGGAGGAGCACCTAAAACAGTAGAGAAAAGCTTTGTTGATGAGAATGCCGATTTCGCCCGCGCGCAGATCGGTAAGGAAATAGAAATCATCGAAGCCAATGGTAAATTTATGAATCCTGTCACGTTGAAAAAAGACAGTTCCGTCTATTATTGCGGTTATGCAGACTGGCGCAGCGGATTTTTCCCTGGGTCAGTGTGGTATCTGTATGAATTGACGGGCGATACGGCATTGCTCCCGCTTGCCCAGAAATATACGCTGGCAATCGAAGAAGCCAAGAACCTGACCTGGCATCATGACATCGGGTTCATTATCAACTGCAGTTTCGGTAACGGTTTGCGTCTGACTGCCGATCCGTCTTATAAAGAAGTGATGGTGCAGGCCGCCAAGTCATTGTCTACCCGTTTTCGTGAAGCTCCACAGGTGATCCAGTCCTGGAATGTCGATCGTGGCTGGCAGTCGGAACGTGGCTGGGAATGTCCGGTGATCATCGATAATATGATGAACCTGGAACTGATGTTCGAAGCCACTCGTTTATCCGGCGATTCTTCTTTCTATAAAATAGCCCTGGCGCATGCCGACCGCACGCTGCAGGAACACTTCCGTTCGGATGGCAGCTGTTACCATGTGATCGATTATAGCCTGGAAGATGGTTCCGTACGTCACCGCCATACGGCACAGGGATATGCACACGAATCAGCCTGGAGCCGCGGACAAGCGTGGGCAATCTACGGTTTTGTGGTTTGCTATCGTGAAACAGGCGACCGTAAGTATCTGGATCAGGCGCTGAAGACATTCAACTTCATGAAGAATCATAAGGCAATGCCGGCTGACCTGATCCCTTACTGGGATATGGATGCACCGAATATTCCGAACGAACCGCGCGATGCCTCGGCTGCTTCTTGTATCGCTTCCGCTTTGTATGAGATCAGCACGCTGGATGTTGAGAATGCGGCAGACTATAAAACATATGCCGACAACATCATGACATCGCTGGCTTCTCCGGCTTATCGTGCGGCTTTAGGTACGAACGGCAACTTTATCCTGATGCATTCTGTGGGTAGTATTCCTCATAATTCGGAAATCGATGTTCCGTTGAACTATGCCGATTATTATTTCGTCGAAGCCCTGAAACGTAAAAAGGATATAGAAGCTAAATAGTAAATGAGATATTACTTATAAAACGGATAGGTACCCGTGCTGTAAGCGGTGCCTATCCGTTTTTTATGAATGAAGTGATTTCTTCCTGTATTCCGCCGGTGTCGTATCGAACTGTGCCTTGAAGCAACGGGTGAAATAACGGGGAGAGCCGAAGCCCAGCATATCCGATATCTCGGCTATTTGGAGATCGGGACGGTCGATCAGCAACGTTGCTGCCCGCTTCAGTTTACAATTCAGCACGAAATCATTCGGAGTCATACCGGTAAGAGCTTTGAACTTGGCATATAAAGAACTGCGGCTCAATCCCAGTTCCTTTGCCAGCGTGTTCATATCGAATTCGATGTTGTTGAGGTTCTCTTCGATGATCTTGTTTACGGCATCCATAAACTTTTGGTCGATCGGATTGCTGGCAAGCGACTGCGTATCGAAATCCCTCTGCTCATTGAATTTCTTTTGCAGGATAATACGGTTACGCACCAGGTTGTTGCAGCGGGCCAGCAGCACTTTGGCATTGAACGGCTTGCTGATATAATCGTCCGCCCCGCGTTGTAACCCTTCTATGCTCTGTTCCGTCGAACTGAGTGCCGTAAGCAGGATCACCGGAATGTGACAGACATCAAAATCGTTCTTGATCTTCAGACACATCTCCGTACCGGACATTTCCGGCATCATGATGTCGCTTACGATAATATCCGGCTTTTCACTGCGCGCAACCTCCAATCCCTCTTTCCCGTTCCGTGCCAGCAATACTTTATACATCGGCGAGAACAGGGAATGAAGTATCTGAAGCAATTCCTCGTTATCATCGACCAGCAGGACCGTATAGGTCGCATCCGTTTCAGCAAAAGATAGTTCGGGAGTGCTTTCAGGAAGCTCTGCACGGATACTTTCCGGGAGAATCTCGTTCCGTATAGCCTCGTTGTTCGGTTCAACGAACTGGCATTCGCCTTCCTTGAAATGCGTCCGCCCTTTAGGCAACCGCACGATGAAGATACTTCCGTATCCGGGCGTACTTTCCACCTGTATTTTACCGTGATGCAGTCCGATGATGCTTTTGGTGAGCGACAGTCCGATACCGGTACTCGGCTGTGGTGTATCCGGTGTCTGATTGCCCGCCTGATAAAAACGGTCGAATATCTTATCGATATCTTCCTTATTGATCCCGATTCCGTTGTCTATGATCTTGACAATGATCGTCGTTTCATCCTCTTCGATCACCATCTCGATACTCGCTCCCGGCTTGGTGTATTTGAAAGCGTTCGACAGCAGGTTATAAAAGACTTTCTGCATCTGCTTGGGATCGAACCAGCAGGGAATGTTTTCTTCTCCGGAAGTAAAAAGATAGGTTACCGAACGGCTGGAAGCATATTCATAGAACGACAGATAGATCTCTTTCAGGAACGGCACGATGTTCTGCTCGTACACCTTCAATTTGACATGCCCTTGTTCCAGTTTGCGGAAGTCCAGCAACTCGCTGATCAATGCCCTCATATTATGCGTGTTGCGATATATCTTCAACAGCTTGTTGTAGGTTGAAGGAGCCAGTGAACTGCTTTGCAGCAATAGTTCTATCTGTGAAATGATCAGCGTCAGCGGCGTGCGGAATTCGTGCGATATATTGGAGAAGAACTGTAACTTCGCCTGGTTCAGTTCCTCGATCCGCTCTTTCTCTTTCCGTTCATACTCCAGGGAAGTCCTAAGAAGCAATTGCGACTGTTTGAAGCGGAAGAAACCGAAGATCAGACCGCCGCCAACCAGCACATATAAGATATAAAACAGAGGCGTAGCATAGAACGGCGAATGTATTGTAATCCCCATCCGGATCGTCTGCGGTTCAATCCGCGTGTCGTATTGTTTTTCGCGTACGACCAATGTATATTTACCCGGATTAAGGTTCGTATATTGGATACTGTTGTCGTTGTTGCCGATCCATTTGCTGTCAAACCCTTCCAACATATATTCGTAAGCTGTCTCTTTCAAAGTATTGATATAGTTGTTCGAGTTGAACGCGATAATGAGATTGTTCTGATTGTGGTTCAAGTGGAGCTCCTGGGTATAAGGCAGTGCTTCGGATAAAATACGTGTCGGGTCTTTAGGCGAAACCAACTCGTTATTCACATAAAGTTCGGAGAAATACAACTGATAATCTTTGGCGGGACGAAACATATCCTGTTCGAAGAACGTACTCAAACCGTCTATGCCTCCGACAAATATCTCGCCGTTGTCACATACCAGAAGCCCGCACCCTTTATTGATTCCCGACAGAGGAAGCGCCGTGCCGAGTTCGACCACTTTGAACAGTTCCTGCTCCGGATCGAAGAAAGAGAGCCCTTTATCACCGGAAATAATCAGATAACCCTGCTGTGAGTCTTGTATCTCGTAGCAATAGTTACTGAGGATCAGGCTGTTTTCCGTAGTATATCCTTTGAATTTATTCTTTTGCCGATCATATAAATATAAGCCGGCTCCATGCGTACCAAACCATATATTTCCTTTTTTGTCTTCACGGATAGTCGAGATAGGCTGATCTCCCAGCCCGTCCTGTCCGCAACGGAAGACGGTTTTATCCTCTTCATTGTTCAGATTGATTTTATAGATAATCTTACCGGAAGTTATCCAGATGTAATCGTTCGAGTCGATTGTGAAGCTGTGGTTGCCGTATTGTTTGCCGCTGGGAAATATCGGTGTGATCTGCTCCGTGTCGAGATCCATCTTGACACTTCCCCACTGGGTCAGGAATATCAGGTATTTATCTTTCCATATCTGCATTTGGTTGATACGGTCGCCTGCCACTACTGCATACGAAGGAGTTTCAAAATAAGGGTTTCTGAATCGTCTGCGGGGAATATCGAAAATGGACAGTCCGCCGGTGTGCGTACCGATATACAGCTTGTTGCGTTTGGCGCTGTAGGCTATATCTTTCAGATTGTCGTGGGCGATGGAGTTCTTATCCGGGTCGGCCATGAAATAGGTGAATGTCTTCTTTTCCCGGTCGAAGAGGTTCAGTCCGCCGCCTTCGGTGCAGATCCAGATATTCTCGTCTTTATCTTCCACCATATGTCCGACAAAGGGGAAACTGACACAGTCGTTTCTGGACTTATCCGCCGTATAAAAGGTAAACAGATCCATTTCGGGATTGAAATAATGGACACCTCCGTAATAAGTCCCCAGCCAGATACTTCCCTGCTGGTCTTTGAAAACCGGAAAGACGGAAGAGTGGGCGAGGCTGCCCGGAAGATTGTCGCGGGTATAGACCTGGAAATGACCGTTATGCGGATTGTATTTGTTCAGTCCCGTGAAAGTGCCTATCCAGAGATTACCGAAGTTATCTTCCACAATCCCTCTGACCTGGTTGCTGGAGATATTGTTTGCTTTCGTCGGGTCATAGCGGAAACGTTCGAAGTTACCGGAAGGTTCCCTTTTATAAAGTCCGTTCATTCGTGCCGAGATCCACAGGTTGGCATGCGAATCTTCGAACAGGGCATAGATATCTTCGCTCGGAATGATACAGTTCAACGGTTTATCCTTTTCTCTCATGTATAACCCGGCATTCGTCCCGACCCAGCATTGTTTCTGCGAATCGACGAGGATACGGGTGGCATGCTGGTAACGAAACTCCAGCTTGAACTGGAACTGAAGCTCTTTCTTTTGCGGCTCCCAGATAAAGACAGAATCCGCTATCCCGACCCAGAGTTGTTCGCCACCGAATGCAACGGCTGTGACTATCGATCGTTCCAGGCAGGTAAACTCCTGCGTATGCAGACTGTATTGTATGAGCGCATTATCGGAAGTGAAGTAGATATTTCCCTGCTGGTCTCCGGTTATGAAATTGATGCTGTTGCCGATCGTGGTCTCTTTGTCCGTCCCGCTTTTCAGCGTGGGTTTGTGTGAGGTGACACGGACACCGTCGAAAACGCTCAGTCCTTCTTCCGTCCCGAACCACATGCGCCCCAGTTCATCCTGGTAGATGGACATTACGGAAAGTTGGGAAAGCCCTTCTTTCATCCCGATATGTTTAAAATAGATAGGGAAGGCGTAAGAAAGGACATGCAGGAAGATGAATAGTATGATCGTTTTTCTCATGGCTTTTGCACTATTTGTAGGCGAAGATAGGGATAAAATCCGAAACTATTTTATAGGATGACGAGTATAATGTGCTATCTTTGTAAATCATGGTATCCGTAAAATCTATAAATTATGAAAGCTGATTTCAATTATGCTGATTTTCCTGCTACTTTCGCTCATTGCTTCAATGAACAGTGCCGGCGTTGTGATAGTTGCTTACGACATCAAATGGCTCTTCGTGTTCCAAAGGAGCGCGCTGGCTTGTATATAATCAATCCCGGTTACCTGGAATCCCTTTCCGGCGAGACCTGTCGTTTCTTCCTGCTCGATCAGCCCCAGCGGTTTGCGATAGGCATAACCGGCTTGTTCGATGACCTTCCCGTCCGCAAAGCCAATATCATCAAAGGTCAAATAATGAGCTATATGGGGCGTTCTAACTTTTACCGTTGCAAGCGGAAGGAGCGTATGGTCAAACCCAAAGAGCAGGCTTATATCAAAAAGCTGTTTCTCCGTCAAGATATCGAGGATGAACCGAAATATGACGAATACCGGGAGTATTACGATTTGGGTTAATGCCTGATAATTAGTATATTCCAGTTTCATTGTTTTTTCATGGAATGGAACTTTTGTTTCATATAATATGGAATAAAAGTTTCATATATTATATAACTAAAGTTTCGCAATATATGGAACTTTAGTTCCGTAATATATAGAACTCTGGTTCCATAATATGTAGAACTTTTATTATAATATGTGGGGTAAACTTTGATGGATGAATGTAGGATGAATGATGAACCTTTTGGTCGTGAAAAGTCTTTTCATCGGTGGTTTTGTGCATGAAAATGCGAAAATTCGTAATAATCGCATTTGAGAAGCTCCAGGTATATAATAATATTAATGTACGTGCGCGTACATTATATATAGTAAGACTGAAACCTATAAAAAGAAAATAATTGATTTATGCCTTTGTGGAGTATGATAATTAAAGACTAGAAGGCGAAAAATGAATGACTAATTTTAACGTCCCTTTTTTCTAGTCACAAAATTACGACAATATTTTTAACCGGCAATCTTTTCTTGTTTATTTTTTCCTGTTCCTATTTCCTTTCTTATCAACACGATAGCAAAGTCTGTACGAACTTCGCCCTTTTGATTACGAACTCTCAAAAAATGACTAGAAAAAAGGGACGTTTAAATTAGTCACTCGATATCGGACGAGGTTTAAACGCTTATTGAAAAGAACTTTTATATACACTATTATTAATATTAAATTTATTGATTATGAACAAAAAGTTTTCTACGTTAGTGGCTGTCCTTTTGGCAGCCGGAGCTTGGACGACGCTGGATGCTAAGGTAGTACAGGTTACTACTCCGGCAGTTGGGGTTAAGTATTTGTTGGGAGATGCTATTACAGCTGATGGAGAGGGATTAACAAATGCCTTGACTGCTACTACTACTACAGCTTCATGGAGTGCTATGGCTATTGCAGATGCAAATTCTGCAGGTTGGGAATTGGAAGCAGGTACTAATGGTTCTTTTTTAAAGACTAGTGAAGGTTATTATGTAACAGTGGATGATGGTAATACAGCGACTGGAGCTGTAACGTTGTCCAATGCTGCTGATGTAGCTGCTACTAAGCGTGTAGAATTTGATGTTACCGTTAATTCGGATGGTACTGTGAAGTTTACAGTAAACACCGATTGGGCTGCTACAACAAGTAAGCATACCAGCTATGACGAAACTTACGAGTTTAAGAATGCTAATGGTACACTGACTATTGAAAATAATGGTTCTTCTTATGTAGTAGGTGCTTACCTTTCAAGTGCTTACAAAGATGTTCCTGGTTTCGACCTGCCTGCTGGTGATGACGGCGCTTTGGATTTCGCTGCAACAGCAGATGAAGTTGCTCCTACTTATAATACTCCTGTTTATGTTAAAACATCTGGAAATAAGTATCTTGCAGTAGAACTGAAAGATGGTGCATATGTAATTAAGGAATTATCTAGTGCTCCGACAGCAGCCAATGCATTAAGTGCTTCTTGGTTGTGGGATAATGGTAAATTGTATTCAGTTGCAGCTGAACAGGCTGACAAAACTGCGGTTTTGAACTATGCAGCGCCTACTTATTCAATTGTTACTGATCCTACTTTGGGTGCAACATTTGGTATAGCAGGCGGTGCATTGACTGGTGGTGCAGGTACTGAAACATTCTATGCTTCTGCTGTATTGGCAGGTTCTCAGTTACATTCGTCAATGAATATTACTGGAGCTCAGAATATTGTAAGTGGTGACCTGAAGTTGTTGGAAAGTGTACCTTCCGGATATGCTGTTATTGCATTAAAATCAGGAAGTACTGTTAATTATCTGACAGCTGATGCTAATGCAGGTGCTATCAGTCCGTCAGACATGGATGATTATGAAAAGTACTTGTGGAAAGTTTCTGAAAAGACTGTAATGGGTGATGATATCTATTATACTTTCACAAGCTTGGCAAAAGATGCTGATGGCAATGCTTATCAGAAAGAATTCAAGGCAAATACAAAGTATTCTGTAAATGGTATTACTTTATCTGATAAAGGTGGTAACGCTATTAATGTAACCGGAACTACCGGAGGTACTCCTGCTATTTTCGGTTTCTATCAGGCTTTCCCTCTGGCTCATACACAAAAAGAATTGAATGATCTTCTGCAACCCGGTTTCGAACTGACTGTTAAGTACGAAAAAGACGAAGATAAGACAATCGAAAATATCAGTGTATTCCAGCAAAAGATGTATCCGAAGGGTACAAGTGCGAACGCTACTGAAGTAGAATTGTGGGATAATGAAGAGTTTGACCAAGGTACAGGTGCTAAGAAATTAGTATTGGATACTGAAGCAACAGTAGGCGGTAAGGTTAGTGGTGCTTTCAAATGGTTGACTGAAAAAGAGATTAATAAAGGAAAGGCTGGTCAATACGTAAGTAAATTCCAGTTCCAGTATGCTCAGGGTAATGAGTCTGTTATCACTAAGCTGGTAGTAGTAGGTGAAGGAAATGTTTCTATCCTGTTCAATGATAGCAAATATTATCTGACAACTTCTACAGATGCAAAAGCTAAATTGCCGTATATCAAACTGGGTGGTGACAATATTTATCCTGTTAAGAATCTGTTAGGCAAACTGTGGAATATTTCTTATGCAAACTCAAGAGCTAACGCAAAAGCTGAAGATGAGGAATATAAGCTGAACGGTATTCTGGCTGTAACTTATGACAAGAACGGTGAAGCTCCTAAATGGGATGCATCGACTTCTGCATGGGTACAAGGAACGACTACTGCTGTTGCTGACTATGTAGCATCTAACACCGTAGCTGAATCTGCTCCTGAAGCACAGTGGTTGGTTACAGATGCTGATCCGAACACGAATACATTTACTTTGACAAACCGTGAAAATCCGTCTGTGAAGATTATGAATCTTAGCTTGCGTGAACGTGATGGTAAGTTTGAAGTATATTCGACTAAGGTTAATAGTCTGAACTCTACTTCACAGGATAACCTTAAAGGTGATGAAAACGATATCGTTTATCTGGAAGAATCATCTAAAGCTGACAACTTCCAGGGTTATATGCAGACAACTGAAAATACATTGAGAAGCAATAACTATCACCTGGGTCAATATCATGCAATCGCAGGTAACCATAATGCTTACTTCGTGGAAAATCATGACAATAGCCATAAGATCGGTGCTGTTGCTGATTCAGAAGCTGCAGACAAGTGGAAACTGCACTTCGCAATGAAGGCTGACGAAGATGGTAAGTATACAGAAGTGGATACTGTAAAGATCATCACTGAGTATTATATACTTAACAAAGATGGTAATGGGAGAGAAACTGACGCTAAGAAGATCAAGAAAGATACATTAGCTATCCTTCCGTATACATTCCAGAAAGTAGAAAACCGTGAATTCGTTGCATTCAATCCGGAAAGCAAGACTCACTTCGACTATTATGCTTGTGATGCAAAGAACAAAGATAACAGTGTTGGTAATTATACAAAAGCAGCACGTTTCGCCTTGAAGGTAAAACCGAACGGTTATAACTTCATCGAACTTAATGACGAAGCATTCGATTCTAAGGTGTCTCTGTCTAACAGCCCGGACAACGGTTACCTGGAAAAGATGGAAACTTATGCTGACGACAACAACTCTATAATGGTAGTGGAAGCTGCAGACGCTTCAGAATATCATAAGATTGGTGTAGAATGGGGTGATACTATCAGCTTGTACCGTGACGAAAACAACTCCCAGGTATTGTTTGAAAAAGGGGATGAAAAGTCAATCGTCGAAAAAGATACTTTGAGCTTCCTGAACATCGACAACATCAACCAGTTCAATGTAAACCCGGCTATCTTTGCTGACACTGCTTACATCAACCGTTGGGATGCTGATGGCGTATTGAATACAACTTATCAGTATCTGTTGACGCTGAATCCTTCATTTGGTCTTCATACAGAAGATTGTGAAATTCCGAGTCACGAACCGATCATCGGTGGTATCGATACAGTTTATGGTCGCTTCCTGGTGAACCTGATTGACACAGCTAACGTATATGGCGTAAACCATATCCACAGCAACTGGTATACAAACGACGATGAAGCTGGTGAAAAGCTTGCTAAACTGTCATTCGTAGAAGGTTACCATACGAACGATACATTGTATCTGACTCGTCAGGGTGGTGAAATAGTTAAGATCGGTATGAATGCTCCTGATTTCAACGTTGCTAAGTTTGCTTTCCGTTATGTAGATAGCGCTGCTAAAACATTCAAAATCCAGACTCAATGGAAGAAATATCTGGGTGATGAAAATGAATATGATACAGCTGCTGAATTTGCAGAAGCTTACGAAAAGAACCCAGGTTATGTTTCTAACGAAGGTTACCTGAAATGGATCAACGGTACAGTAGTAGTAACAAAAGGTTATGAAAACGGTGATGTATTCGGTATCGAAGAAAACGTTAAACGTGATCCGGTTGCTAACGAAACAATCGACGCTTCTTCAATCAGTGTTGTAGCTGCTAACGGTGCAGTTATCATCAAGGGTGCTGAAGGTAAGAAAGTTACTATCAGTAACGTGCTTGGTCAGACTGTTGCTAATGCAGTGATCACTTCTGACGAAGCTACAATCTCTGCTCCTGCAGGTATCGTTGTAGTTGCTGTTGAAGGCGAAGCCGCTGTAAAAGCAATCGTAAAATAAGTAATTATTTAAAATCAAATAATTCTAAATTGTTTACCGCGCGTCGTAGGGGCGGTTCGCGAACCGCCCCCTGATAATTACCCTGCGACAGGCGAACAAGCGGTAGATATTAATACTAAAGTAATGAAATAAAGTTCTTCTGTTCCGACCTCTGTGAAGAGCGAAGACAGACCAAAAACAAGCCCCGGGAGATGCGTCTTCCGGGGCTTTGTACTTAAATGATTGATACTATGACATTGAAAATAAAATGTTTTGATTAATTTTGCCTATCCTTATTGAGAGAGAGATACGTGGAATATTATGAAAAACAAATAATACGAGGAGTAAAGGAGGGCGATGAAAATGCTTTCCGTAGTCTTTATGACAATTACTATCATCGTCTTTTCTGTATTTCCCGGCAATATCTGCAAGATGATTTTCTGGCGGAAACGATTGTCTCAGATGTCTTTTTTCACCTTTGGGAAACCCGTAAGACACTGGATATACAAATATCCCTGAATGCGTATCTGATACGTATGGTTCGTAACTTCTCTTTGAATTATCTGCAGAAGAATTATGTGGAGAAAGAAGTCAGCCTGAACGGTCTCGATATCACTTCCCCTTTGTTATTCCTGTCGGACGAATATCCGTTGGGACGTTTGCTGGAAAAGGAAATGTCAGAGAAACTCCATGAAGAAATAAACCGGCTTCCTAAAGAAACACGTCAGGTATTTATCCTCAGTCGCCTGGAAGAACTGAAACATGAGGAGATAGCCGAACGTCTGGGCATATCCGTTAATACCGTCAAATACCATATTAAGCAAGCTCTGTCTATTTTGCGGGATCGTCTAAAAGATTATCAGTTAGTGCTTTTAGCCTGCCTGATGAAAATGTTTTGAAAAAAGTAACTATTCTGACTACCCCATTTCCTCCCTTTTCTTGTCTACCTTATAACAACATAAAAATGAATAATACAGAGAATACATATTACCCGGATGAACTGATCGCAGCTTATTTGAATAATGAGTTGAATAAAGAACAGCGCATTGAACTGGAAAAATGGGTGGCAGCCGATGCCGCTCATAAACAATATTTTTATGAAATGACCGAAATATGGCTGGCAGCTAACGCTACCGCCGGCAGCAAGGAAGAAAGCGAACGGGCGTTTCAACATTTCCGGGGCAGGCTTTCGAAAGCAAAGTTATCGAGAAGATTTTCGTTGTCTTTTGTGCGGATAGCCGCAGCAGTTGTGTTGGGAATCTTATTGATTGGCTCAGGTTTCTATTTGGGCGATCGTCGGTCGGTTGGTCAGTCTCAATATTTACAGGCAATACAGACAATTGAAGTCCCAATGGGATCGCGTAGCCGGATCGTATTGCAGGATGGATCGGTGGTATGGCTGAATGCAGGTAGTAAACTTAGTTATGCCGCAGGTTTTTCACCGAAAGAAAGGAATGTAGTATTGGAAGGAGAAGGTTACTTTGAAGTCACTCATAATGATAAATGTCCTTTTATAGTCACTACGAATGATATCGATGTGAAAGTTTTGGGAACACGTTTCAGTGTGAAAGCTTATAAAGACGAGAAAAATATAGAAGTAATACTGGCTGAGGGAGCGGTCAATTTCATAAATAAAAAAGATTTGGATGCCTCGTTGATCATGAAACCGGAGCAACAAGTCATATATAACCGGGAGAGCGGGCATACAGATATACGGAAAGTACCGGCTTCGCAGGCGGATGACTGGACGACCGGGGCTCATTTCTTTAATGAACTGACGCTCGAACAGATTGCCAGACAATTGGAAAAGTCGTTTGATGTCACTTTTATATTCAGAAAAGAAGAAAAGAAGAATCTGACTTTCTATGGTGATTTCCGAAATGACGATTCACTGGAAGATATCCTGATGATCATGTCGAGCAGCGGTAAATTCAAATATAGAAAGACACACGATATAATAGAGATTTATTAGCAGAGTATTCACCTTAAATTTGAAAGCCTATAGGAAAAGAGAAATGCAGTGGAAATGAGAGATAAAAAAGAATCGGAAAATGGTACGAACATTTCCCGATTCAAATAGTCGTTAAACTAATTTGTTATTAAAAACAACACTACAAAATTATGGAAAACATTCCTTTTGAAAAAGAGAAAGCCGCATTATTTGTACCTAAAAAAACGTTATTTATTACGGCTTTATGTCTTGCTTCGTTAGCAGTAGCCCCACAGTTGGCTTTTGCATCCTTACCGCAGAATCAAAAAATATCATTGGTGGTGAAGAATGTGACATTGAAAGATGCTATCGAAACAATAAAGAAACAAAGTAATTATTCATTTTTTATTGACACAAAAGATGTGGACGTCCACAAGGTTGTGTCAGTCGATCTGGTAGATAGACCTGTTCGTGAAATACTGGCAGCTCTCCTTGATGGACAACAGGTTAAATGGGAGGTAAAAGGTAAACATATCATCATTACATCGGAAGATAAACAAGAAGTTGCAGCTGTCTCCCTGCAGAAAAAGGTTGTCTCCGGTACTATCATCGATGAAAACGGCGAACCTGTCATCGGAGTGAATGTTGCTGTAAAAGGAACGACCGAGGGTACGATAACCGATATGGACGGACATTTTTCTTTGGATGTCTCTTCGGATGCTGTATTGATCGTCTCTTATATCGGCTATCAAACGCAGGAAATAGCCGTTAAAGGAAAGACTGCCGTGAATGTGAATCTGAAAGTAGATTCAGAATTACTGGAAGAGGTGGTTGTTGTCGGTTATGGTGTCCAGAAAAAAGTGAATCTGACGGGTTCCGTATCGACGGTTAATTTTGCTAACCAGGCTGAGTCTCGTCCGGTGACGAATGTTTCTTCTGCTTTGGCTGGATTAAGTTCGGGTGTTTCTGTCTTACAAGGATCCGGACGACCGGGAGAGGATGATGCAACGATCCGTATTCGAGGTGTCGGGACATTGAATAATAGTGATCCGCTGGTTATTATTGATGGAATGGAAGGAGATCTGAATATCTTGAATCCAAACGATATTGAATCTGTTTCTGTTCTGAAAGATGCAGCATCTGCTTCTATTTACGGATCTCGTGCAGCTAATGGAGTTATTTTGGTAACAACGAAAAAGGGAAATAAAGACCGGATCAATATCTCATATAGTGGAAATATATCTATATCCAAACCGAGCCATCTGGTTGATCTAGTTTCTGATTATCCGACTTATATGCGATTAATGAACGAGAGTGCCCGTAATACAGGTTCTCCTGATGTCTATGGTCAGAAAACAATTGATACTTGGGAGGAAGCGAATAAGAACCCGAACGGATTGACTGAAAATGGCGTTCCTAACTGGCTGGCATATCCTAACACGAATTGGCAACGGGAAATGTACCAGAACAATGTGGCTCAGAATCATTCATTGTCAGTGAGCGGGGGAAGTGCCAAGACTACATTCCTGCTGTCTGCGGGTTATATGGATAATCCGGGACTGGTGGAAAATACAGGTTTAAAGCGTTATTCATTCAGAGCCAATGTTCAGGCGACTGTGACCGATTGGCTGACAGTCGGAACAAATACCTATGCAGTGTTACAATCTACGGAGTTGGGAGATTATAAGGCTATGAATGATGGTATGGGCCAGACTTGTCCGGGTGTTATTCCAAAATATAACGGACAATATGGTTTTCCGGAAGCAGCGGAAGAATCTACCCAGACGGATAATATGGCCTGGTTCCTGAATAAACAGGGAGGATTAAAAGAATCATCCCGTTTCAACACGACTGTTTATTCGAAGATTAAATTCCTTAAAGACTTTTCGTGGGACTTTAATTTCAACTATAATCGCCGTTTCGATGAGTCGAACCAGCACAGTACGGCAAATCCGCGCGTGAAATTTAGTACCGGTGAAATCCGTGTTCCGGCAGCCGACCCATCGCAGATGACTACCAACTATAAGAATTACGGCGACCATAGTTATACGTTGGAGAACTTGCTTCGCTATGACAAGACCATTGCAAACGATCATGATATCAACGTACTTCTGGGATATAATGAATATTATTATAAAGAATATGATCATGAATCGACGAAGAAAGGACTGATTGACCCGAGCATCTCAACTCCGGGATCAGCAACGGATATGGTGGAGATTAAGGGAACCGCGGAAGATAAGTCTCTACGTTCTTTCTTCGGACGTATCAATTATGCTTATAAATCGCGTTACTTGTTTGAAGCCAATATGCGCTATGATGGTTCTTCCCATTTCGCATCCGGAAACCGATGGGGGGTATTCCCTTCTTTCTCTGGTGCGTGGCGTGTCACAGAAGAGGATTTTATGAAAAGCCAGAATTTATTTCAGAACCTGAAGCTGCGTTTATCCTGGGGGCAACTTGGAAATAATGCAACAGATGGTGAATATGACTATCAGGCCCTTTACGAGGCTGTTAAATATCCGTTGAATGGCATTTTGCAAACTGGTTTGTGGCCGGAGAAGATTGCTAATGGCTTATTAAAATGGGAAACGACTTCCGTAGTTAATGTGGGTGTTGATGCCGCTTTATTGAATAGTCGGTTGACTGCAGAGGTGGATGTCTATAATAAAGTAACGGACGGGATTTTGACAACTCCTCCAATCTATTTAACAGCTGGTGATAAAAAAGCACCGACGCGTAACACTGCCGAAGTGACTAACCGGGGTATCGATCTGACTTTGGGATGGAAAGATAAGATCGGACAGGTAAACTACAGTGTGATTGGTAATTTCTCTTATAACCATAATGAAGTGACCAAATATAAAGGAAAACTGACCGAAGGTTGGGTTGTGAATGAAAAGGGAGAAAGAGTTTACAAATCAAACTTAGGAGACGTGTCCGATTCTAAAGACCAGCGCAGGGTTGTTGAGGGGCATAAGATACACGAGTTTCATCTTCTGTCACCTTATCAGGGGAATCAGCAGTATTTCAATGCCGACGGTTCTGTCAATGTCAATGGCGGTCCGAGAGATGGTATGATCCGGACCAAAGATGATATGGCATGGTTGGAAGCCATGCAGGCGGCAGGCTATAAATTCATGCCGAACCAGAATATCGGAAAGAATCAGCTGTGGTATGGTGATTTGATTTATGCAGATACCAATGGTGACGGTATTTATGGAAACACGTATGATAAAGAGTTGACCGGAACATCAATGACCCCTAAATATAACTTTGGTTTACAATTGAATGTCTCCTGGAATAACTTTGACGTATCCATGTTGTGGTCCGGTAGTGCGGGATTTGATCTGTATTGGGCACAGTTTGGTTTTAACCTGCCGACAACAGGTTATGGAAGTGCTTTGGGACAACGGGTTGCTGATGATCACTATTATTATGGCGAAGGTAACGCTTCCGATCTGACACCCGATAATCTGAACGGTAAATATCCTCGTCTTCTTAATAACTCCAATGCGGCACAAAACAAGCAGGAGAGCACTTTTTATCTGTATAATGGGAATTTCCTGAAATTGAAGAATCTGTCGGTGGGATATACATTGCCGTCCAATATCTCGGGAAAGGTATTCGCTGAACGTATCCGTTTGTATTTTTCCGGCGAGAACCTGTGTACTTTTACTTCTTTCCCCGGACAAGATCCTGAAATAGGTAACAGTATAGGTTATCCTTCACTGAAACAAATATCATTTGGTGCAAATATTACATTCTAATACAAAAAATAGAACGATGAAAAAGATCAATAATATATTAGTCGCTTTGGCAATGGTGGCAGGATTTGTAAGCTGCCAAGGTGGTTTATTGGATACCAATCCATATGATTCTGTCGGTTCGGAACAGATGTGGACGAATGAGAACCTGACGGATATGGGCGTAATGTCCATTTATGAAACCCTTCGCTACAGCAAGGTAGGGGTAGAGATTTATTTTTACGATGAGTTTGGTTTTACAGGTCAAGGACGTGATGTGACAACTTTGTGCAGCGGATCGATTACTGCAAGTAACAGTTTATTTTCGGATACCTGGAAACAGTTGTATGAAGGAGTAAGCCGTGCTAATGATGCGATTGCGAATATCCCTGTCAAATCTCCGGTTACGGAAGAGAAAAAAAGCCGTTTACTTGCAGAAGCCAAGTTCATGCGTGCTTATTTTTACTATCGTCTGAACGAACTTTATAAGGGAGTTCCGGTTTATCTGGAACCGACACCTGTCGATGAATTTACTAAGGGACGTGAAACCGAAGAAAAAGTGTGGGAAGTCGTTTTGAACGATTTGAATGACTGCATTAATGAACCATTATTGCCTGACCGGTATGAGAAGGGAAGTGCCAGTTACGGACGTGCTACTAAAGCTGCCGCGTATGCATTGCGGGGTAAAACATATATGTGGATGAAAGAGTATGCGAAAGCGGAAGCTGATCTCAGAAAAGTGGGTGAATTGGGGCATAAGCTGTTTGACGGACCCTATAAAATGCTTTTCAAAGAAGAAAATGAGCAATCTGACGAGATGATCTTCTCTGTACAGAATGTAGGCGTGAAGGATTATGGTTCGACTACTCAGTTCCGTTTGGGAACTCGTGTATCTTTCGGCTCATGTTGGAATACTTATCTGCCTAATCCGGATTTTGTCGATTCATACGAAAATGCCGATGGTTCACCGTTCAACTGGGATGATTATATTCCGGGATACAATGCAATGACACCCCGTCAGCGTGAAGTTTTTTTCCTGCGGGATGGTTTGACGGACGAAGAGATAGAGACTTTCAAGGAAAAAGGGGCTGATATGTCTAAGTATTTGTCGGAAGGAAATGAAGCTCGTATCCGGAAAGTATACGAGAATCGGGACCCGCGTCTGACAGCTTCCATTATAACTCCTTATTCCACTTATTTCGGGGCTGTAGATATGAATGAGAATACCTATACGCTTCGCTGGCCGTACAGAGGTTATGATGACAGGGAACCTTTTGACATTCGTACGCATACTTCAACGATCTTCTATTATCTGTATCGTAAATATGTATATGAAGGTGCTTCGGAAACACCGGCACGTGATTATTGCCCGACGGATCAGCCGTTGATCCGTTACGCTGATGTCCTTTTATTATTGGCGGAAGCATTAAATGAGCAAGGTAAAACAGACGAGGCTGTTCCTTATGTGAATATGGTTCGTGAGCGTGCTGGGGCTGCATTGCTTAACAGTAACGAGTATACGAGGGTAAAAGGGCAGGACGATTTGCGTAAGAGGATACAGAATGAGCGTCGTTGGGAATTTGTGATCGAAGGGGTTAACTTCTTTGATGAGTTGCGTTGGAAGACCTGGAAAGAGTCGAAATTCAACAATGGCGTGAATTGCGGGACTAAAGCAGCTACGGGTGAGATCATATATCAGAATATTTGGCTGGGAGATTACATGTATAAGTGGCCTATTCCGGCAGCAGAATGCGAACGGAATGGTAATCTGGTACAAAATGACGGTTGGATAAACTAATAAATAATTGTTTTTTTAGAAGCATAAAAGTATCTGCGGGAAGATATGCCTCATCGGGTGCTTTTATGCTTCGTTATTTGAAATATACCATGAAGAAGATTCTATTTTTATTGTTACTGTTGAATGTGAGTCTGTGCCTGATGGGACAGGATAAAGTGAAGTTCGTTCTTTTTGCAGACATTCATTACGACAGTATGCCGGACGGTAACGAACGGTTATCTGCCATTATCAAACATGCGGAGAAGCAGAAAGCCGATTTTATGCTGGAACTGGGAGATTTTATACCGGCAAAACCGGAATATGATACAGTGAAAGAACAAATCAATTCGAGTGCCATCCCTATGTTCCATACGTTGGGGAATCATGATATAGACCGGATTGATAAGAAAACCTATATGGAATATTGGGGAATGCCTGCTTCCTACTATCATTTCGATAAAGGCCCGTTCCGTTTTATCATTTTGGATTCGGATTTCTTTATAGACAAGGATGGTGTGTTAAAATCATATGACAAGGGAAATTATGCCAGGGTGAAAGAAGAAGACAGGAATCGTTACAGCAAGGAGGAAATGGCTTGGTTGCAGGATTTATTGCAGGATACTACGCGTATTTGCCTGCTCTTTTCCCATGCACCGGTAAACGACCGCTATGCAGAAGTTTCACAGAACAGGGAACTGCATGAAATGTTACTTCAGGCTCGGGAGAAAGGAACTAAAATCGCGATGGTTTTTGGCGGGCATATGCATAGTGACAATTACCATCAGATAGACGGTATCCATTATATGCAGGTCAATGGAGCCAGCAATATCTGGGGGGGAGAGAAGTTTGTCAATATGGAAAGATATCCGGATTCTTTGTATCGGAAATATCCGTCTTTGAAATATGTGATACCTTATGACAGAGCTTTGTATGCAACAGTAGAGATCGATACGAAAGGAAATATCAAGATCACCGGAACGAAGAGCAAGTATGTCAAGCCGGAACCGGATAAGGAATTACTGAAGACAAAGCCGTATCCTTGTTCGTCTGTCATATCCTCATTAAAACTGAAATATTAGGTATGTTGAAAGTTATGAATTATTTATTCTTGTCCGTATTTATACTGATATCCACTCTGTCGTTGAAGGCTGCAACAGGTGATGAACTTGCTTCGGTGGTAAAGATCGGCATTATCTCAGATGTACACGACCAGCCAGAGCGTTTGCAAGCTTTTATGGATAAAGCGATGGAAGAAAAGCCGGACTTTATTATTCAGTTGGGCGACTTGTCGAACGGAAAACCTGAGAGTAATGTCAGGATGCTGGAGATCTGGAATACTTATCCGGGTCGAAAATACCATGTGTTGGGCAATCATGAACTGGATTATGCTACCAAAGAAGAAATAGTAGGTCGTCAGGAGATGCCGGGAACCTATTATTCTTTTGACTGTGGAAACTATCATTTTGTCGTATTGGATTGTAACTTTATCCTGAAAGATGGTGAATATAGAGACTATGCCAATGCCAATTATTATATAGACAAACAATTTCGTGACCTGATCGATCCGGAACAGGTAGAATGGTTCAGGCAGGATGTGATGAGGACGGATAAAAAGGTGATCGTATTTTCACATGAAACATTTGATGATATAGAGATCAGAGGTTCTAATCCGGTACCGAATCGTTTGTTGGTGCGTGAAGTGATCAGAGAGGTGAATGATCGTTTACCCACTGGCGAACATAAAATAATAGCTTGTTTTGCCGGGCATGATCATCTGGATCATTATAACCGGATCGACGGTGTCCACTTCTTTGCGGTCAACAGTGCCCTGGGCTTTAAAAAAGGACTGGAGATAAAAGATTCGTTGTATGAATTTGTGATGTTGGATGATAGGGACCGGACGATACGGATACAAGGCGTTCAGAGTGAATTTCTGAACTCTCCTACAGATGAGGACTACGGGCATTATCCAAAGGAGCTGATATTTCCTTTTATTCAGGACAGGAAAGTTTCTTATTGATAGTTTACAGAGTGTTCCTGTTGTTTTTGTTATGGCAGAGGAACACTCTGACCTGCATACAGAGTGTAAATAATGCTTCTGTGATGAAATCTCTCCTTGTATTTGTTTATCTTTGCAGTCTAAAAGCTTGTAAATATTTATGACGAAAGATATAACACCCGAATATGTGCTTGGTGACCTGCGTTATCTGCAATTACTGGCGCGTAGTTTTCCTACCATTGCAGATGCGAGTACGGAGATCATCAATCTGGAAGCGATCCTGAACCTGCCGAAAGGAACGGAACATTTCATGTCCGATATCCACGGCGAGCATCAGGCCTTTAACCATGTCCTGAAAAATGCTTCCGGGGCAATCAAGCGTAAAGTGAATGAGATATTCAGCAATACGCTGCGCGATTATGAAAAGAAAGAATTGTGTACACTGATCTACTATCCGGAGCAAAAACTGGAGCTGGTCAAATGCAAGGAATCCGATCTGGACGACTGGTTCCTGATCACGCTGAACCAACTGGTGCGGGTGTGCCGGAATGTATCTTCCAAATATACCCGTTCGAAAGTGCGTAAGGCGCTTCCGAAAGAGTTCTCTTATATCATTCAGGAACTATTGCACGAGTCGTCGGACGAGCCCAACAAATCGGCTTATGTCGATCAGATCATCAAAACGATTATCTCGACCGGACGTGCTAAAGACTTCATTATCGCTATGTGTAACCTGATACAGCGGCTGACGATCGATGTCCTGCATGTGATCGGCGATATATACGACCGTGGTCCGGGTGCCCATATCATCATGGATACACTTTGCGACTACCATCATTTCGATATCCAGTGGGGAAACCACGATGTCCTGTGGATGGGGGCGGCCTCGGGGAATGCAGGCAGCATTGCCAATGTGATCCGTATGTGTCTGCGCTTCGGAAACCTGACAACCCTGGAGGACGGCTACGGTATCAACCTGTTGCCGCTGGCTACCTTTGCAATGGATACGTACGGGGACGATCCCTGCGAACTGTTCATGCCGAAAAGCAACGGCTCCGATACGGTGTTCGATGAGAAGACCACCCGGCTGATCTCACAGATGCACAAGGCGATTACAATCATTCAGTTCAAGCTGGAGGGTGAAATCATCCGCCGCCGTCCCGAGTTCGAGATGGACGACCGCCTGTTGCTTCACCATATTGACCTGAAACGGGGCGTCATCAATCTGGACGGGAAAGAATACGAGCTGAAGGACAAGAATTGGCCTACGCTCAACCCGAAAGATCCTTACGCCTTGTCTATCGAGGAAGAAGACCTGATCCACCGGATACAGCATTCGTTCGAATACAGTGAGAAACTGAAAAAACATATGCGCTGCCTTTTCCGTCATGGTAGCATGTACCAGGTTTGTAACTCGAATCTCTTGTTCCATGCTTCTGTGCCGATGAATACCGACGGTACGCTGAAGAGCGTTCGTGTCAATGGGCAGGAGTATAAAGGGAAGGCTTTGCTGGACAAGGTCGACCAGCTGATCCGTACGGCTTATTTCGATTCGGAGGATTCTCCGGAGAAGGATTTCGCACTGGATTATATCTGGTATCTTTGGGGAGGAAAAGACTCTCCGCTGTTCGATAAGAGCAAGATGGCGACTTTCGAACGTGCCTTTATCGACGATAAAGAGGTGCAGAAGGAGGAGAAAGGGGCTTATTATACCTTGCGCGAAGAAGAAAAGATATGCGACATGTTGCTGGATGAGTTTGGTGTGACAGGCGTACATCGCCATATCATCAACGGCCATGTGCCGGTACGTTCCATCCAGGGGGAAAATCCGATCAAGGCGAACGGGAAACTGTTGGTGATCGACGGAGGCTTTTCAAAGGCGTATCATCCGGAGACGGGTATTGCCGGTTATACGCTGGTTTACCACTCCCGCGGTTTCCAGCTGGTACAGCACGAACCGTTCCTGTCTACCGACCAGGCAATCAAGGAAGGCCGTGATATCCGTTCCACAACTATTGTAGTTGAGCTGAGTTCCCATCGTCAGATGGTAAAAGACACCGACAAGGGAGCCGACCTGCAACGTCAGATCCAGGATCTGGAAAAACTGCTGTATGCCTACCGTAACGGTTTCATCAAAGAGAAGGAACGTAGTGAGTATTGATTCTTCTATGCAAAAACGAATAACCTGGTCTCCCATACTGTTGACCATCCTGATAGTCTTGCTATTTTTGGGTGGCCTGATATATGGTGCCGTATCTATTCCGTTGGAAAGTGTCATCGATATCCTTTTAGGGAAGGACATCGGCCGTCCGGCATGGCAAAACATCATCCTGCAATCCCGTTTTCCGCAGGCGGTAACGGCGTTGCTTGCCGGTGCTTCGCTTGCTACCAGCGGGCTATTGCTGCAGACGCTTTTTCGAAACCCGTTGGCAGGTCCCTCTATCCTGGGTATCAGCGACGGTGCAAACCTGGGAGTGGCTGCCATCATGCTCTATTTCGGCGGAACCCTCAGTATGGTGACCGAACTGCCCATCAGCGGTTATCTGGCGGTCGTTATCGCCGCCTTTGCCGGTGCCACTTGTATCCTGGGACTGATTATCTGGTTCTCTGCGAAGGTAAAGAATAACGTCATGCTCCTCATCATCGGGATTATGATCGGTTATATGGCATCCTCCTTGATCTCCGTGCTGAATTATTATGCATCGACCGACAAGGTACATGCCTTTGTCATGTGGGGGCTGGGTAATTTCTCGGGTGTCTCCCTGATGCAACTGCCTTACTTCTTCTTTTTCACGTTGGCAGGTCTGTTACTGGCTATCCTGCTGATCAAGCCGCTGAATGCTTTGCTCCTGGGAGAGATGTATGCCGCCAACCTGGGGATAAAGATCAAGCGAACCCGTATCGGGATCCTGTTCTGTACCGGTCTGCTGACGGCTACGACAACTGCCTTTTGCGGTCCCATCTCCTTTATCGGTCTGGCTGTTCCGCATATCGCCCGTCTGATGCTCGGCTCGTCCAATCATAAGATGCTGGTGCCGGTCACGATGCTGACAGGCTCCTGTATCGCTCTACTCTGTAATATACTGATGGTCATGCCCGGAACCAACAATATCCTGCCTTTGAATGCCGTAACCCCTATGTTGGGCGCTCCGGTCATTATCTATGTGATCGTGAATCGTAAAAATATCCAATACTTTGACTGATGAGGACACAGGAACCTGTCATAGAAGCCAGCCATCTCAGTATCGGCTACCTGCTGAAAGGCGGCAAGCGCAAGGTCATCCATGAGGACCTGAACCTGCATCTGCAAGCAGGCGAAGTCACCTGCCTGTTAGGACTGAACGGAGCCGGTAAATCCACTCTGTTGCGTACCCTCTGCGGTTTCCAGCCCCCGTTGTCGGGCGAGATCCGCCTGATGGGAAAACCGTTGGCATCCTATTCGCAAAGCAACTTTTCGCTGACGGTAGGTGTTGTACTGACGGAGAAGACAAATGCCGGGGGAATCACCGTTTACGAACTTGTCTCCCTGGGTCGTCACCCGTACACCGGTTTCTTCGGCCAGCTGAAGAAGCACGACAAGGAGATCATCGAGCAATCGCTGGAGGCAGCCGGCATTGCCCACAAAGCACAAAATTACGTATCCGAACTGAGCGACGGCGAACGGCAGAAAGCCATGATCGCCAAAGCCCTGGCACAGCAATGCCCGATCATTCTGCTGGATGAGCCGACCGCTTTCCTGGATGTCACCAGCCGCATAGAGACCATGGTGCTGCTGCATCGCCTGGCTATGGAACAGCATAAAGCCATCCTCCTGTCCACCCACGATCTCGATCTGGCTATCCAAATGGGCGACTGCCTGTGGTTGCAGGAGAAAGGTCGTCCGATGGCCTGCGGTACACCCGAAGACCTGATATTGAGCGGTGCTTTCGAGTCTTTCTTCGGAAAGGAAGGTATCGTATTCGATCCCTCCACCGGAAAGCTGAATACGAAAGCTCCGGTCCGTCCGATAGGCGTAGAGGGCGACTTCCTGGTTTCCTACTGGGTGGGGAATGCCCTTATCCGGAACGGTTACCGTCCTGCTCCGGCAAAAGAGGGACAGGTAAACGTGAATTGCCTGTCTTCCAGTGAGCTTCTGCTGACTATGCCCAATGGAAAAGTGAGAAAACTGGATGGAGTGGCTGCTTTGGTGGAAGCCGTAAGGGAGGATGTCAGTGACTTGACAGTGTTACGAAGAATGAAAGAATAATAAAAGATATAACAAGATAAGTATAGACGAATTATGGCAAATGAAATAACCTGGCGGTTAGAGAATGAGAAAGTAGGCCGTCTGCTGTTACAGTATGCTATCCCGGCAGTGATCGGGACAATGGTGAACTCCTTATACAATATCGTAGACCGTGTTTTTATCGGCCAGGGTGTCGGTGCGCTGGCGATTGCCGGGCTTACGCTGACGTTCCCGATCCTGCTTTTCCTGCAGGCGTTCGGTATGTTGGTGGGGGCCGGTGCTGCGACGCGTGTCTCCATCCACCTGGGAAGAAAGGCGAACGATATGGCAGAGAAAGTGTTGGGAAATGCTTTCACGCTGACATTTATCATCACGCTCGTCACGGTGCTCCCCTGTATGATCTGGATGGAAGACTTGCTGCAGGCCTTTGGCGGTAGCGAACAGACCATTCCTTATGCTAAAGACTATTTGAATATAGTCGTCCCCGGAACAATCCTTACCTCGCTGAGTTTCGGCTTTAATGCCATCATGCGTGCTTCCGGTTATCCGAAGAAAGCCATGTTCACCATGCTGATCGGAGCGATCGCCAATGTGGTCCTCGATCCGATCTTTATCTTCTGGCTGGATATGGGGATACAGGGAGCGGCGATTGCTACCATCATTTCCATGCTGCTGAGTACCGCTTTCGTGATGAATCACTTTGTTCAGAAAGACAGCATCGTCCGTTTCCACAGGGGAACGTTCAAGCTGGAGGGGCATGTCGTATGGAATATCCTGACAATCGGTATCTCGCCGTTCGCCATGCAGCTGGCAGGCAGCCTGGTGGTCGTTATCCAGAACTATGCGCTGAAAGTACATGGCGGCGACCTGGCGTTGGGGGCGAACGGGATCATAACCAGTGTCGGTATGCTGCTGGTCATGCTGATCATCGGCATTGCGCAGGGAATGCAGCCGATTGTCGGTTTCAATTACGGGGCAGGACATCATAAACGCGTGCAGGATACCTTGTGGCTCGTTATTATTACGGCAACCGTCATTATGGGGATCGGCTGCCTGTGCAGCGTCCTCTTCCCTGAAGTGATCTCACGTGCTTTCACGAACGATCCGGCACTGATAGAGGTGACGGCAAACGGTCTTCGTATCAGTTTGCTGGTCTTTGTGGTGGTCGGTTCGCAGATATGTATCAGCCAGTTCTTCCAGAGTATCGGTATCGCCTGGAAAGCCATGTTCCTTAGCCTGAGCCGCCAGTGCCTGTTCCTGATACCCGCCCTGCTGGTGTTTCCGAATATCTGGGGACTGGACGGTGTGTGGTATGCATCTCCTTTTTCAGACTTCATTGCAGCCGTAACTGCCTGGGGTTTCTTGTGGTATCATGTTAAAAACATAAAAAGTAAAGGACTTGATTGAACTTCCTGGCATATTATTTGTCTATATAATGAAAAGTGATTCACAAGGTAGTAATTATAAAGAATAGAAGTATGAAAAGAGTATTATTATTGCTAGCTGTCCTGCTGTTTAGTGCCGGTTCGGGGACAATGATGGCACAACAGGATAAAGCGGCTGAAAAGGCTGCTAAAAAAGCGGAGAAAGAAGCTAAGAAAGCTGCAGAAGAAGCTGAAAACATGGCGTTGTTTGAACAGGCTGTCCAGGCTCTTAACAGTAAAGACTTCGTGCTCGAAGCAGATCGTGTGGAATTTAAACGCGGACGCTTTGTATATGTCACTCCCAGTACCAACTTCGTATCGATGGACGGTAACCGTGCAACGATCCAGTTGGCATTCAACGGAGCATATGCCGGTCCTAACGGTATCGGAGGGATCACTGTAGAAGGAAACGCCTCGAATGTCGAAATGAAGACCGACAAGAAAGGGAATGTCACTTTCAGTATGATGGTACAAGGTGTAGCTGTTTCAGCTAACGTAACTTTCCGTATGGCAAAGGGAACCAACAAATGTACGGCTACTGTAAGTCCTAACTTCAACAGCAACCGTATCTCATTTACCGGTACCCTGTATCCGACAGAACAATCCAATGTGTTTAAGGGACGTTCCATTTAAACATATATTGATATACTCTGAATGAAGGAGACGTTGCTTTGCGACGTCTCTTTTTTTATATCTTTGCATTCAACTAACTGATAACACGAACGAGTATGCAATTATCAATCGACCAAAAAGACATAGATAAATTTATCATGATAGGCGATAAGGTGCTTGTCAAACCGAAAAATCCGCAGAGTCAGACTAAATCAGGTCTTTACCTGCCGCCTACGGTACAGCAGGATAAGATACAGAGCGGTTATATCATCAAGGTGGGTCCCGGTTTCCCCCTGCCTTCGCAGAAAGAAGAGCACGAAGTATGGGAAAAGAAAGAGGATGAAGCCGTCCATTACCTGCCATTGCAGGCACACGAGGGTGACCTGGCTGTTTATTTGCAGAATGCCGCCTATGAGATCAAGTTTAACGATGAAAAGTTCCTGATCGTGCCCCATTCTGCCATTCTGATGCTGCTTCGCGACGAAGGATTGTTCGAATAAAGCCTTTTTCTTTGGCAAAATACTAATAGATATACTTTTTTGATGTATTTTTGCAAGCAAATCAACAAAATAAACTATCAACAGTAGCGATAAGAATGAATAAAATTGTAAGTAAAGAACATTTCTCTGCCAACGTCGTGAAGCTGGAAGTGGAAGCTCCGCTGATTGCCCGCTCACGCAAGGCCGGTCACTTTGTGATCGTAAAAGTGGGAGAGAAAGGTGAACGTATCCCTTTAACCATTGCAGGAGCTGATACTCAGAAAGGAACCATTACCCTGGTGATCCAGGCTGTAGGCGGCTCATCCAAGAAGATCTGCGACTTGAACGCAGGCGACTATATTACCGATTTGGTAGGTCCGCTGGGACAGGCTACCCATATCGAGAAGGTTGGAACGGTAGTTTGTGCCGGTGGTGGTGTAGGTGTAGCCCCGCTGCTGCCTATCGTCGAGGCTTTCCATAAGGCGGGTAACCGTGTGATTGTCATACTGGCTGCCCGTACGAAAGACCTGGTGATCCTGGAAGAACAGATGAAAGCCAACTCCGACGAAGTGATCGTGATGACCGACGACGGTTCCTACGGTACGAAAGGACTGGTGACGAACGGCGTGGAAAGTGTGATCAACCGTGAGAAGGTAGACCTGTGTGTAACCATCGGTCCGGCTATCATGATGAAATTCGTTTCAGCGCTTACAAAGAAATATGAGATACCTACCGTCGCATCCCTGAATACGATCATGGTAGACGGTACGGGCATGTGCGGCGCTTGCCGTATCACGGTGGGCGGAAAGACCAAGTTTGTCTGTGTGGACGGACCGGAGTTCGATGCTCATCAGGTTGATTTCGACGAGATGCTTATGCGTCTGGGAGCTTATAAAGATATTGAAAAGAAATAACCACTTAAACAAATGACAACAGCAGAACTAATTGCAGCCCGCCGTTCCGAACCCTGGAGGGAAGAACTGCGCAAGAGCAAAAAAAATAAAGAACGCACGGATATTCCCCGTGTAGAAATGAATGAACTCGATCCGGAGTACCGTAGCCATACCCGCCTGGAAGAGGTGAACCTGGGTCTGACAAAGGAGCAGGCCATGCAGGAGGCACAACGTTGCCTCGACTGCCCGAATCCGACCTGTATGGAAGGTTGTCCGGTAAGTATCAATATCCCGACATTTATCAAGAACATCGAACGGGGTGAATTTCTCGAAGCAGCGAAGGTACTGAAAGAAACGAGTGCCCTGCCTGCCGTTTGCGGTCGTGTATGTCCGCAGGAGAAACAGTGTGAAAGCAAATGTATTCATCTGAAGATGAAGAAAGCTCCGGTAGCCATCGGTTACCTGGAACGCTTTGCTGCCGACTACGAACGGGAGAGCGGTCAGATATCTGTGCCGGAAATCGCAGAAAAGAACGGTATCAAAGTGGCCGTGATCGGTTCCGGTCCTGCCGGTCTGTCTTTTGCCGGTGATATGGCGAAACGCGGATATGATGTTACCGTGTTCGAAGCGTTGCATGAGATTGGCGGCGTACTGAAATACGGTATTCCTGAATTCCGTCTGCCGAACAAGATTGTGGACGTAGAGATCGAAGGACTTCGTAAGATGGGCGTGAAGTTCATCACGAACTGTATCGTCGGTAAGACGATCAGTTATGAAGACTTGCACGAAGAGGGTTTCAAAGGCTTCTTTGCTGCCAGCGGTGCCGGTCTGCCTAATTTCATGAACATACCGGGCGAAAACCTGATCGGCATCATGTCGTCCAACGAATACCTGACACGTGTCAATCTGATGGATGCTGCCAACCCCGAAAGCGATACGCCTGTGTTGCAGGGTAAGAAAGTGGCAGTGATCGGCGGAGGTAACACGGCGATGGATTCTGTACGTACTGCCCGCCGTCTAGGGGCCGAACGTGCCATGATCGTTTACCGCCGTAGCGAAGAAGAAATGCCTGCCCGTATCGAGGAGGTGAAACATGCCAAAGAAGAGGGCGTGGAATTCCTGACCTTGCACAACCCGATCGAATATATCGGCGACGAACGAGGCCGTGTTAAGCAGATGCGCCTGCAGAAGATGGAACTGGGTGAACCGGATGCTTCCGGTCGCCGCCGCCCTGTACCCATAGAAGGCGCCATCGATACGATCGATGTGGACGAAGTAATCGTCAGCGTCGGTGTTTCTCCCAACCCGCTTATCCCGCGTGCCTTCAGCGGCCTGGAAGTGAGCAAATGGGGCACGATCGTAGTCGATCAGGATACCATGCGTTCGGCGCTGCCGGATGTATATGCCGGAGGTGACATTGTTCGCGGTGGCGCGACGGTGATCCTGGCGATGGGTGACGGCCGTAAAGCTGCTGCTGCCATGGATGCCGCCCTGCAGGGAAAATGATCTGAATAACTCTATAAATAGGAGCCCGGTCCTGACAGGTCGGGCTTTTTCTTTGCATAAATGTTATGAAATGTCTATATCTTCCAATTTTTAAGAGCTTCCGGTAAAAAGGTGTTGCAAATGAGAAATTTATTTTTAAATTTGCGTTTAACTGATCATTCAGAAAAAAGACATATAGAGGTAAAGGTAGTATTTATACAATAGTTATAAATATTAGTGTGTCTATGAAGGGAGGACTATGGCAGAAATGCTGTGGTCCTTTTTTATTTAGTTATTCTGATTTTAGTAATGCTATTGCTTCTTGTTTTAATTTAGGCAAATGGTTTACAACGATACTCCACAATATATCGATAGACAGACTGTCGTATCCATGTATGATGTAATTACGAGCATCGACGATCTTACGTGAGTTAGTGATTGTAATGTCGGAATTTACTTTTAGGATCCGGTTCATGGCTTCTCCAATAATTTCAACATTTCTTTCCACTGCGCGTCTAAGACGTAGATCCCTGTTAAATTCTTCAAATAACTTCGGTTGGTTTTCAAAGAAACTTTCTATTTCTTCGATGGCTGTTATGATGTCCTGTAAATGTTTTTTTATATAGTTATCCATATAATTGTACTTTAGTTGTGTCAATACTTTCTTTCAAATATGGGTTTCGTACAGCTTTACCTTCCAATAGATCAACATCTCGTCCTAAAAGGCTTTCCAGTGCGTATTTTAAATCAAAGTAATTATCTGCATAATCTTCTAAATTGACACCTTCGAAGTCTACTAACAGATCGATATCACTCTTGTCTGTAAATCGATTAGTAAGTACAGAACCGAAAGCAAACAAATTCTTTACCTTATGCTTTTTGCATAAAGCTATAATCTTTGGTAGATAATTGCTGAAGAAGTTCATATGCCTTGTATTTAGTTGTAACAAAAGTAGATATTATTCTTTAAAAGAGCAATAGGAGGGATAGACTATCAATAAAAAGCCCCGATATTGCAAGCAATACCGAGGCCTTTTGGAAGCGAGCGAAAGACGGGACTCGAACCCGCGACCCTAACCTTGGCAAGGTTATGCTCTACCAACTGAGCTACTTTCGCAATTAAATCAAACTGTACTCGAAGCGGGACTTGAACCCGCACAGCCGCAATGGCCAAAGGATTTTAAGTCCTTCGTGTCTACCGATTCCACCATTCGAGCATCCCTTCTCTTAGAGATGAGCGAAAGACGGGACTCGAACCCGCGACCCTAACCTTGGCAAGGTTATGCTCTACCAACTGAGCTACTTTCGCATTGTTTTCGTTTGCGTGTGCAAAGGTAGATGATTTTTCTTTATTTGCAAACAAAATAGGAACTTTTTTAATAATTTCTTATCAATAAAGTCTTATCTGTCTGATCGACACGGTAATGCTGTAAGACCTTAGTTGCTGGACCTTCCATAGGATTGCCCACTCCATTCGATATGTCATACTTACTTCCACATTTAGGGCAGACTGCAAAAACCCCATCTTGTACTTCTACTGTTACATTTGAAGATGCTTCATAAGGGCAGGCTGCATCGAATGCATAATAGACATTTTGAGAACCTCCGTTATTACTGAACCCATTGTATACAAGTATACCACCTAGCCCAAATCTAGCATCGTGTTGGTTTGTATTTTTCTCTGTGAATATTTTAGACGCTTGAGACGCTTGAAGTCTCCATTCTGTATTTAAATTGACTTCAAAATAAACAGGATAGAGACCTAAGCTGGGTTCAATGGTTTTACTACAAGAGAGAACCATGAAAGTAAGTAGACAAAAAATAATCCTTTTCATATATTATGCTAACAGTTCCTTTTCTGCTTCGTTTACTTTACTAAACGAGAAACCGTCGATAATATTTTGCATCAGAGCAGAAATACTGTCATTGCACAGATTACCGATACTGCCTTCGTGTGTATGACTGACCGCCTTATTCGGAGTGAATTTACTCGCTTCGATGTTCAGACCGACTTGTTTATAAGCGTCGCGGAAAGGAACACCCTCCAGCACGAGACGGTTGACCTCCTCTACGCTGAACAACAGGGCATATTTGTCATCATCCAAAATATGCTCGTTCACCTTCACTTCGCGCATCATATGCGTCACCATGCGGATGCAATCCTTCAGCTCGTCGAAAGCAGGCAGGAACACCTCCTTGATGATCTGCAGGTCACGGAAATAACCTGACGGCAGGTTGTTGCATATCAGCGTGATCTGTTGCGGCAATCCCTGTATCTTGTTACATTTCGCACGTGTCAGCTCGAATACGTCCGGATTCTTCTTGTGCGGCATAATGCTAGAACCCGTCGTGAACTGGTCGGGCAGCTTGATAAACCCGAAGTTCTGGCTGTTGAACATGCAAGCGTCGAACGCCAGCTTCGAAAGTGTTGCGGCAATACCTGCCATAGCGAAAGCCACCGTGCGTTCCATCTTGCCGCGTCCCATCTGTGCATAGACCACATTGTAATCCAATGCATCGAATCCCAGCAAGTTCGTCGTCATCTGGCGGTTCAGTGGGAAAGAAGAGCCATATCCGGCAGCCGAACCCAGCGGGTTACGGTTACAAACCTTATAGGCAGCCTGCATCATCTGCAAATCGTCCACTAGACTCTCGGCATACGCCCCGAACCACAGGCCGAATGAAGAAGGCATCGCTATCTGCAGATGCGTATATCCCGGCATCAGTATATGCTTATAACGGTTACTCTGGCTGATCAACACTTCGAACAGCCCGTTGGTCAGTTCTACCAATTCCTGTATCTGTGCACGTGTGAACAGTTTCAAGTCCAGCAACACCTGGTCGTTGCGTGAGCGTCCGCTATGAATCTTCTTGCCGATATCGCCCAGACGACGTGTCAGCATCAGCTCCACCTGCGAATGGACATCTTCCACGCCCTCTTCGATCACGAACTCGCCGCGGTCTGCCACGGCATAGATGTTTTTAAGCTCGGCAAGCAGAACCGTCAGTTCATCTTTTTCGAGCAGCCCGATGCTTTCCAGCATCGTTATATGAGCCATTGAGCCAAGAACGTCGTATTTAGCGAGGTAAAGGTCCATTTCGCGGTCCCTGCCTACGGTAAATGTTTCGACTTCCTTGTCTACCTGTACATTTTTTTCCCAAAGTTTCTGAGCCATAATGCGGAGAATTAATAGGGCAGGGAGGCAATCACAGTTGAAATCTTATCGAGAGCGTCCTGCAACGGTTTTGATACCATCGGTTTGATAAACGGATTCAGATCGGCGCGGATCGTCATTTTCAATCGCGTGTCAGCTTCTTCCACCTGTTTCAGCTGAATCCACAAGAAGAGTGGCACGGGCGAATTGGTTGTCGTAAATTTGATTGTCTTGTTCGGTTCGCGTTCTACGATCTCGAAGCGTATTTTACCTACGGGATCGACAGCGAAACTGCAAGAGTCGCTGTCGAACTCGAAGTCTTTGATTTTATCTTGTGGAATGCGGTCCTTAATCCGTTCCAGGTTGGAAAGGTCGGACAGCATTGCATAGACACGGTCCTCGTTATAGGGGATCGTTTTGATATCACTTACAAATTCTGTCATTCCGGATCCTGTAAAATTAAACACCCGGATTCCAGCTGGAAGGGTCTTTACGCCATTCCTGAAGGATTGAGATTTCAGATTCGTCGATATAATCTGTACGTACTGCTTCTTCCAGGACAGCGTCATAGTTGCTCAGTGTCGTCAGCTGAACTTTAGCTTCCTTGAATGCTTCTACGGCAACAGGGAATCCATAAGTAAAGATCGCTACCATACCTACTACATCGCAACCGAAATTACGTACAGCCTGTACTGCTTTCAAGCTACTACCTCCGGTAGACACCAGGTCTTCGATAATAACCACTTTTGAACCCGGTTTCAATTCACCTTCGATAAGATTTTCCAATCCATGATCCTTTGGCGTTGCACGGATATAAACAAAAGGTAGTCCCAGTAAGTCGGCTACCAATGCGCCCTGAGCGATTGCTCCTGTAGCTACACCTGCGATAGCATCTGCATTTTCATACTTTTCGCTAATTACGCGAGCCAGTTCCAATTTGATGAAACTGCGAACAGCCGGATAAGAAAGCGTTTTTCTGTTATCGTTATAAATCGGTGATCTCCAGCCAGAAGCCCATGTAAACGGATTTGCCGGTTGTAATTTAACGGCTTTAATCTTTAATAATTTCTCTGCAACTAATCTTTCCAGTGTTTTCATACAATCCTACATATATATTTATATCAGTTTGCAAAAGTAGGCAATCAGAATGATATAACCTTGTAGAAGCCGAAAAAAATGAGACTTTTACAACAATTTGAGCCTGATCCTAAGGGACAGGCTCAAATACAGGGTAATCCCTTTCCGTGCCAGGCGGAGCAGCAGGGGCGGGATACGTTTCAGTAACGATAGCTGTTTCATCATCTGCCGATGGTTTAAAGTGAAACAAAAAGTTCAGCAATGCAAGAATAAATTCGATGATACGTTTGAATTTGGACATAAGTATTGATGTTTTTTTAGTATATTATTGCGATTACTGCCTGTACGGTTTTCTCTATCTGTACCAGGCTGCGGCGGTAGGTTTCGCGGTCATCACCGTTGAGTTCGCTGATGTAGGGACTGTAGGCTATCTCGCGGGCGTAGGCTTCCGGATTTTTGCTTACCTGCCAGGCCGATCGGTAGTTGTTTCGGATCAGACGGGCGAAATCGAGGAACGAGTTTTCACGTGTGTCGTACCGACGGAAGTCGAGCGAATAGGCAGTTGTCTTTACCTGTGTTTTCCTGCCGTGCCAATACTGGTTGCCGGCACCGTAGGCAGTCATACCAAAGAAATTGTTACTGCCTGTAGCCAGGTTGCTCGTGCCCCACCCGCTTTCGAAAGCAGCTTGTGCCAATATCACGGAGGGGTTCATGTTGAAAGCCGCTCCCGCCGCCAGGGCGGCGGGGAGGGAGGCTTTGACGAATTTGATTTGTTGTGCTGTCATAATACGTTTTTTTTTTACTTACTCAATAACCGGGCGATCATCGTCATTGTCGCTTCCCGACTGCCCCGGCGCTTTGTCGATGCGTTCGAGGCTGACCTTTTCGATCATTGCCCGGAGCTTGTCGCCAGGAGTGAAGATGATTTTGGGTTTTCGGATCATGGAAGCCAGGAAGTCTTTTTCTTCGACTGTGCCCGAGCTGCCGATCGACAGGCGGAAATTGCCCAGCCTGCCCAGCTGTACCACTTCGTTGCGCAGCAACGCCTCTTCCATGGCACGGATCAGCCCCAGTACGACCAGCGCCACGTCACCGTCGCTTGCTGTCGACCGGTCGGCTATCAGTTCGCAAATCGAGTCGAAATCCATCTTGCCACTGACCGGCGCTGAGGCGTAATAACGTTTGGCGTCGTCGGCAGCACCTTTGGTAAGGTCCTTTTTCTGGACCAGTTTGTACTTTACTGACATAGTGTTAAATATTTAATGGTTAGTGTAATAAATAGCTCTTATAGGACTTCAATACAAAGATACTATAGCCTTTACCCGCCAGCGGATGCTAACGAAAGGTACGTGATGATCAGCGTGTATATTTATTTTGATAATTATTCCCCTTTTGATATACAACGTATGTATATTATTTGTATATTGTAACCAGTTAATAACTTAATAAATAAAATATTATGGAGGACAAAAAAAGAGAGATGTCGCCCTGGCGGCGCGCGTATGGTGTAACCGAATTTGCACAATTGTACTTTCCGGGGCAAACACCGGTGGTGGCTTATAAGCGCATGTGGGAATGGATACGAACCTCCCGTGGTCTCAAAGCAAAGCTCGAAGCGGCAGGATGGGTGAAATTTCAGAAATTGTACACCCCCAGACAGGTAGCCGTATTGATCGATCACCTGGGCGAACCTTGACCAGGCGTAAATTTAATAAGAAATTCATGAGTGAATTAAAAAAACAACAAGTGGAATGCTCATTCTATGAATCGGCATTCAAGACAGCGGTCTGCGTAACCGTCTCGTTGGAGAGTTACCTGGCCGGAGTAAAGAACGGAAAATACGAGGCTCTCGTCAAACGGCTGCGCAGCTACAAGGCAGCCGGAGATACGGAGCGTGCGGACAACGCCAAGAAAAAACTACCCCTGCTCGTTGCCGGAGGCGTGATGGAAGGTGGCCGTAAGCTGGAGCACATGGTGCGCTACAGCCGGTGTACAACGATCGACCTGGACGATGTGCCGGGCGACCCTCTCGATTTCCTGCGTCGGGCTGAGACGCTCGATTATGTGAAGGCGGGACATATCAGCCCTTCCGGAACGGGAAATAAACTCTTCGTATTGGTAGACAGTTCACTACCGGACCATGTGACGGCATTCGGATATGTCAGCCGGATGATCGAACGCGACCTGCCCGGCGTAAAAGTCGACACTTCGGGCAAGGATGCCAACCGCAGCTGTTTTGTCAGCTACGACCCGGATGCCTTCTACAAGGAGGTTGCGCAGGTAGTGCACGTCCCGGTCGACGAGCTGAAAGCCGAAAAGCAACCGGCTGCTCCGGCTGTCCGTGCCATCAGACGCGGCGGCGGACAACCGGGCGCAAATGCCTTGTCGAACTACATCGACCGCTTTGAGTCGGATAACCCGTTTGCCGACGGTGGCCGCCACAGCTATCTGGTACGACTGACTTCGGCGCTGAACAGTGCCGGTTTTTCGGAGTACGAAGTGGAAACCGAATGCCTGCGCCGCTACAGCGAACCGGGATTCGGGGAGAAAGAAATCCGGGGAATCGTGGCGGACATTTACCGTCGTTACCGCAGTGCGCACGGCTGCAATCCGTACGATCCGTCGAAAGGCGCGAAGCCGGGAGCTTGTCTCAAAAATCTCAAAAATCTCTCTCCGGCTCCTGATTTTTCCACTCCGGAGGATGACGGCTCGATGGGCTTTGATATTGAAGCCGAAGATGCCCGTTTGCCCCACTTCGGGAGAGACCTTTTCGACCGTCTTCCGAAGCTCCTCGCGGACGCGGTGGCACCGGCCGCCGACGATACGGAATTCGACCTGATGCTGCTTGCCGGACTGACCGTTTGCAGCACCGCCTTGCCTGGCGTGACCGGCAATTTGAAGGACGAACCGTATGCCCCGCCGTTTTATACCCTGCTGATCGGTCCTTCGGGCAGCGGCAAGGGATGTATCCATGCGATGCACAAGGTAGTGGAACCCTGGCAACGATACGTGGCTGACATGTCGCGCCATGATGTGGAGCAGTACAAAAAGGAGAAGGAGACCTACGACACGTACAAGTTCCAGCAGCGTTACGGCAAGAAGAAGACCACCGCGGGGCCAGTTCCCACGGAGCCGAAGCCGGTCTTCCTCAAACAGCTGCACATGAGCGGCTACACCACGATGGCGCGTATGATCGAACAGTTGCATATCAACGACCATTATGCTTCGTTGATGTTTGAGACGGAGCTGGAGTCGGTCACTGTCACTCTTACGCAGGATTTCGGCGGGTATGGGTATCTTTTGAATCAGATATTCCATCACGAAACGATCAGTAGCTCGTCGAAGACGAACGGCTCTTTCCTGGTGCGGCGTCCTATGATGGGTCTGTTGGCTACCGGTACGCCGGGTATGCTGGCGCAACTGGTGCCTTCTACCGAAAGCGGCTTGTTCAGTCGCCTGTTGATTTACAAAATCACGGGTCATACGGAATATCGTCCGCTCACCTCGTCGGATAATGTGCGTCAGAATGCGTTCTATTATGACGGGCTGGGGTTGCGTCTGCTCGATATAGCGATTCATTTGGACAAGTCGCCGACCTTTGTCAGCTTTTCCGACAAGCAGCGCAAGCGGCTGGATCGTTATTTCAAACGCGAATATTATAATGTACGCGTGTTCAATAATAATGACGTGGCTTCGGTGGTACTTCGTCATCGCCTGATAATCTTCCGTATGGCGATGGTGCTGACAGCCTTGCGCAAGGGTGAAAGCCTGAGTACGGACGCGCATATCGAGATTTCGGATGAAGACTTCGAAACGGCTTTCCACATCGGCACCCGTACGTTGCAGCATTCGCTCCTGATCAGCACTTCGATGAAGCATAGCAAGGCGGAGCATCACTACAAGATTCCGACCATCCAGTTGGATTTATTTGCCGACATGCCGGACGAGTTCCGCATCACCGAGATACTCGAATTGGCGAGCGTCCGCGGAATCAGTCGTGCAACGGTGTATCGGATGCTGAAAAAGGCACAAGAATACAAGCTATTGATCTCAGTAGGAGCGGGTTGCTATCGCAAGACGGAAGAGGGTAAGAATGTAAAAAATTCAGAAACGGATTAGAGATTTTTGAGATAATTGAGACAAATGAGTAAATTTGCCCTCGAAACCGTTCTTTTTCTATTGAGTAGTTATCGGCTCTTAAATGCCTAAGCATCCGCTACTTAACGGGTAGGCATCCGTTCGGAGGGTTTTGCCTGAAAAAGGGATAAATTCACCGGAAGCTAAAATGGCTTGTGGAGTATGAGTCTTATATGCTAGGAGCGTAAAAACCTGTGACTAAAAAAAAGGTACCTTTTTTCTCGTCA